>Ga0172370_10000068_pt1 | contig 127791 bp, 104 predicted proteins | sample LakKiv5m_FD_114538 | JGI IMG/M metagenome (GOLD analysis project Ga0172370, IMG submission 114538) | Freshwater microbial communities from Kabuno Bay, South-Kivu, Congo - kab_022012_11.5m | ecosystem: Environmental > Aquatic > Freshwater > Lake | place: Democratic Republic of the Congo...
ATCAAGACCTCTTACGCCTTCGGCGCTCCGACGTGTGACGTCGGAGCCACCCTCAGAAGATGGTGTTCATTCCCTGCCTTCGGACAGGTTGTTGCTCCTCGCCGTGAATAACTGAACGATTACCGATGAGGGCAATCATTGGGCTGGAGTGGAAGACATTGCGGGTGCTCTCGTGAGACACACTGGAAGAGTCTGTCTTAGAATCCCGCGGCGGATTCCAATCGTGGCACGATTGACCGTAGGGGCGGGGTTTATCCCCGCCCGTGATCTCAGGCTTCGCGAGACGGGCGGGGATAAACCCCGCCCCTACATAGGTTTTCCGCGTCGGGAGCGATTGCGGATCAGATCACTTGCGTGCTGCGTCGCGTTGAGGACACATGAAGCGTGTCACAATTTCGTACCACGTTCGACTCGTGAGACAGCTTCCGCAAGCCCGCCCCGCATGACGGAATGTTCGCTTCCTAGGCAACGCGAGAAAGCGTTTCGCCATTCAGTTGACCATCTCCCCACCGATACGGAACGCTGTGAGGTTGATGTCCACTTTGTCAGCGGACATGTGCTCACGGATTGCCTGTTCGAGACCTTCCTCGGTAATGGGCAGCAGACCTGCGGCAGCTACAGCGCCGATCATAATGATGTTCGCCAGGATTGGATTGCCGAGTTCGAGCGCACGTTCGGTCGCTTCGAGTACGTACGTCTTCGCGCAGAGCGATTCCACTGTTTGGAGAAGCTCGTCCGCAGGTGGATAGGAGAGGACACCGCTGATCACGTCGACGGGATACACCGGTCGGCTGTTGACTACGCCGACGGTATCCGGATTGCCGTACCGGCCGAGCACCCGCGCTGCTTCGCTGGGTTCCAGGGCGATAACCAGGTCCGCGCAACGCGGTGGAACGAGCGGCCCGTACTGTCTGGCTTTCGAGATACGTAAGTGGCTCATGACCGAACCACCACGCTGCGACGCGCCGTACGTCTCGCCGATGGTCACCCTGTAGCCCATGTCCACAAGCATCGCGCCAATGAGCTGTGACCCGACGACGTTACCTTGTCCGCCGACTCCCGCCACGATAACGTTATATGGATCTTTCATTTACGCACCTTCGCGAACTATTGCCCGAGTGGGGCACACGTCTGCGCATACGCCGCATCCCACGCAGATGGCTTCGTCGATACTGGATCTGTTCAGGCCCTTATCCCAGTTGAGTCCGGGACACTTGAAAACCCGTGTACACAGGCGATTGCAGCCGCACTCTTCACCAATGCATCGCTGCGAATCGATTGTCATCCGGTAACGGCGACCTTCCTTCTTGCTACGAACAAGCGCACACTGCTGCCTTAGCACGAGAACCTTCGGTCCGCTCCTCTTCTGGATCAGATCGTAGACAGTTTCGGTAGCGGTTTGCAGCTCGAACGGGTCTCTCACGAACGTTTCTATCCCGAGGGAATTGCAGATCGATTCGATGCTCATCCGAGGAGCGGGCTTGCCCATTGCGTCCGTCGCGGTGCCGGGGTGTGGTTGGAAGCCGGTCATCGCAGTTCCGCCGTTATCCAGGACCATCAGCAGGAAGTCCGACTGTTGATGCGCAGCGTTAATCAATGACGGCACTACTGCATGGAAGAACGTCGAGTCACCGCAAATCGCGAGACTCGGCTGGTCTACTCCCAAGCGTTCAAAGCTGCCGAAACCGCACGCCATGCCCGCGCCGGACCCCATGGCGTGAAGCGTCTTCAATTGGAAGAACCCTGTAGACATGATCCCAAGCGAGTAACAGCCAATGTCCCCAAACAGCACTCCGTTACGCCCGTCCAGTGCGATCGCTTGTTTGATAGCCCAGAGAGAAGCTCGATGCGGACAGCCTGCACAAAAGGCCAATGACCGTACGGGAGCGTAACCGTCTATCGCTCGTTTGGCTCTTGCCGCATACGCGGGGTCTATTTCCGGCGGCTGAACGCCTGTCACTTTCGACAGGCAGTCCATCACGAGATCGGGCGACAGCTCGCCAATCGCCGGGACCGTCCCCGATCCTTTTCCTCGGAATTCGATCCGCGGCAATTCGCGATTGTGCTGTGCGTAGAGCTGCAACACGTTGTTTTCCAGGACGGGATCGACTTCCTCGAAAAAAAGCACCCGTTCCGTTGTCTTGAGGTGCTTGAGGAGGAACGCCGTCGGCAAAGGCCAGGTCGTGCCGACTTTCAGTATGCCCACCCGCGAGCCGAGCCCCAGAAGATCCACAGCCTCCGCAGCAAAGAGCCATCCCGCGCCACAGGTAATGATGAGTAGCTCCGGTGCGTCGGGTCCGTCGTAGGTGTTGAACGGCGAATCTGCCATGAGGTCGGCTGCTTGAGCCAACCTCCGATGGAGCACCGGGTGAGTGAGCGCTGTCGGGAGAGGGCACAGCGGGAACGATGTGTCGAATCTTAGCGGTGGGCGCTCTTTCGGCAGCGGTCCGAGGACGACGTTTCCCCGCGCGTGCGAGATGCGGGTCACACTGCGTACGATCACAGGATTACCGATCTGGCGCGACAGGTCGAACGCATACCGAACCATTTCCTTAGCTTCGTGGAACGTGGCCGGCTCCAACAGAGGCAGGTCCGCGAGTTTGGCGAATATGCGCGAGTCTTCTTCGTTGCTGCTCGAAATCCCCGATGGGTCGTCCGCCACGATTACAACTAATGCCCCGCGAATGCCGGTCAAGTTGAGGTTGAGCAGGAAGTCGCACGCTACGTTGAGACCATTCTGCTTCATAGCAGCCAACGCATTCCCATTGGACACCGCAGCGGCTGCCGCCACTTCTACGGCAACCTTTTCGTTGACCGACCACTCTACGTGGATGCCCATTTCGCCGGCCACTTTAGCCAGCGTCTCGATGATGTCCGACGAAGGGTTTCCGGGATACGCGGCGGCTACCTGCAAGCCGGCTTCAAGGGCCCCACGGGCAATGGCTTCGTTGCCCATCATGAGCACTTCTTTGCCTTCCGCGTCGAGGTTCAACACACTCATGACTTGGCTCCGATCATGACCCGCCGCCGGAGGCGCGCTGCCTCTTGCGTGCGGAAGCCTGTTTCAGATGATCCAGGTTAGATTGGGGGAATGGTTCGGTGACGATGCGACCGGCGGCAACAGCCTGTTCGACGAGCCCGCGACCAGCGGTGGTACGCACGATAAGCGTGTTCCAACCGGGTTGCCCCTCATACATGCCCACGGAAACGTCGGCAAATTCGGACGTCATGTCCGGGCACTCCGCGCAGGCGCCTTGAATGAGGTGACGAACATCGTCGAGAGGGATGCTTTCCACGCCGTCAGCGGTTACGATGTCGAGCCTGTTCGCCGGCGGAGGTGGAATGTCGAATTTCTTCACCTTCTTGCCCGCGACCCGCTCCGCCATGGCCGCAGAGAATTCACGTGCGGAAAAGGCCCAGTTACAGAAAAGCCCGATCACGAGAGCGAACCGCGCGCGGAGGTCTTCGCTCTTGAGGTCATAAAGTGCCATCTTGCGCACGGCGCGGACCTGGCAAGGGACGCCGACCACGCCGATCTTCTTGTAGCCGGCATCGAGAGCGTCTTTGACTGCGGCCAGGCCATGTGACCCGACGAAACGAGAGCCTCCGCACGCTGCGACCTCCTCGGCCGTGGTCGCAACCACGCCATGAGGAAAGCCTTCCGAGCTCGCACTACCCGTGAGGACGGCAGCGTCGATGATTCCGCGCTCCATCGCGGTGACCACCATTGCGGAAACAGTTCCGCCGCCCTGTGCGGTCGCGGCGAGTTCTTCGACCGGTGAACGCGCTGCGAGCACTTCGATGGACCGTCCCACTTCGGACGAGCCTTGTGCGCCGTTGAATACCTGGGCAGCGACTTCCTCTTCGTCGAAGAAAGTCATGGGACAGTATGCATAGCATCTGCCCGCCTCGACGGTACACGAGTCAAGCTTGACCGTTTTGCCTCTGAAGCGAACAAGATACGGGCAGCGCCCAACGCATGCCCCGCATCCAGCGCAACGCGCCTTTTCCAGAACCTGGCGGCTCAATTCATTGAGCCCGTGGATATCCACCATTGGTCGTTCCCTCTGCATTGGAGGCTTCGCGGACTCGGGCGCGTACGCTTGCGCCGACCGTTCCGCTTCACACGCCAAGGTATTGTCGCATCAAATCGCGGTTTTGTCGAAGGTCTTGTACGCTGCCCTCGTAGACAATCGTTCCTTTGTCGATGATGTAGACCCGGTCGCAGATGTCGAGGGCGAAAAGAGCGTTTTGCTCGGTAAGGAGAATAGTGAGTTTTTCCGCTTTGAGCCGGGTAATCTGCGTTTTGAGCAACTGTACCACTATGGGCGCAAGCCCGGTAGTAAGCTCATCCAACAGCAATAGGTCCGGACCGCCCATGAGCGCCCTGCCAATGGTGAGCATCTGCTGTTCGCCGCCGCTCAGCGTTCCACCTTGACGGTCTTCCAGATCCTTGAGACGAGGAAACAGGCCATATATCTTGTCGAGCGCCGCGAGGAGTCCTTGTTTGGAAGCGTTTCTGCATCCCAGCTCCAGATTGTCCCGCACCGTCAGATCTTGGAAGATGAGCCGGTTCTCAGGCGCATACCCCATACCCAGTCGGGCGATCTCGTAGGGCTTCTTATTCGTGATTTCCGTCCCTTTGAAGGTGATCGTCCCGGAGTGAGCGTGATTAAGGCCGAGAACACTGCTGAGTGTGGTGGTCTTGCCCGCGCCGTTCCGTCCTAAAAGACAAACTGCCTCGCCCTCGTCAAGGCGCAGGGACACGTCGAAGAGGGCCTGGAACACGCCGTAGAATGCATTGATTCTCTCGATTTCCAGGAAGGCCATTATCCCTCCCCGAAGTAGACGCGCTGAACTTGTCCGTCTGCTCGTATCTGTTCAGGAGAGCCGGTCGCGATAACCCTTCCGAAGTTCATGACCGTAATGTGCGAAGAGATGGAAAAAACCACGTCCATCTTATGCTCGGTAAAGAGCACCGTGATCGATGTCTCTACCGCGATGCGTTTGATCAGGTCGATGGTGGCAGCGGTCTCGACCGGCGACATGCCGCAGGTGGGTTCATCCAGGAGCAAAAGGTCTGGCTTCGTCGCCAGGACAATGCCCAATTCCAGCCGTTTCAGGTCGCCGGCAGACAATACGCCGGCCGCTTCGTTACGCTTTTCGAGCAATCCCACCATTTCGAGGATGGATTCGGTCTCGTTGATCGCCATCGCTTTGGCGGGAGCGAAGAGGTTGAGTCCTTTGCCCTGCTGGAAGATTACAGTGGATTGGATGTTCTCGAAAACGGTGAGTCGGGGGAAGATGTTTGTCACCTGGAACGACCTTCCCATTCCCATCCGAACGATCTGTTCCGGCGGCATGCCCGTGATCTCGGCGCCCTTGAAGAATACCCGGCCTTGATCACACGGCAGGCGGCCGCTGAGAAGGTTGAATAGGGTGCTCTTGCCTGCGCCGTTCGGTCCGATGATGCTGTAGATCTCGTTTTCTTCCACGGCGAGAGTGACTTGGCTCACCGCAGCCACGCCGCCAAAGGATTTCGTCAGATCACGTGCCTCGAGAATAGCCATCAGGCGCGTTTCTCCCCCTTCCACGTTGAGTAGAACTTCGCCATCAGGCCGCCCACGCCCTGCGGGAAGACGAGCACGATCAGGATTAGTGTAACGCCGAGGCAGATCTGCCAGTACTGGGTATACGAAGTGATGAATGAATTGAGGAGCACCATGATCGCGGCGCCGAGCGCTGGCCCGAGAAACACATCCATTCCGCCGAGCAGCCCCATCAGTATGACTTCGCCGGAGTTGCTCCAAAACAAGACATCGGGCGAGACGGATGTTTCCAGGAAGGTGAAGAGCGCTCCGGCCACACCCGAGAAGAAAGCCGAAATCGTGAACGCGATAAGCCGGTAATTTTGCACGTTCATCCCGATGAATGTGGATCGCTGAGGATTGTCTCGAAGCGCACGTAACATGAGTCCGAACGGCGAGCGCCCGATCCGCCAGAGAAGATATATACAGACGAGCGCCACCGCGAGGGCAAAGAAGTAATACCCGATGTACGAATCCTGTGTGGAAATGATATCGGGAACCGGGATCCCCTGAATACCGTCATCACCGAACGTAAAACTGCGCCACTTGAAGACAATGATGTAGAGAAGCTGCGCGAAGGAAAGGGTGAGAACCGCGAAATAAAACACTCCCTTGATGCGTACGCTGAAGAAGCCGATTACCAACCCGGCGAGCGCCGCTGCGACCGGCGCTGCAAGGAAGGCCAACGGCATCGGCCACGATGCTTTGACAATGAGCAGCGCCGCACAGTATGCGCCGACCCCGTAGAATGCGGCGTGGCCGAACGACATCATTCCGCCGTATCCCAGCACGAGATTGAAACTCATCGCGAATAGCGCCCACACGATGATCTTTATGGCGAGATACACGTAGTACTGGGAAACAGCCTTCTCCAGCACGAACGGCAGCGCAATGAGAATAATAGCGGCAACGAGCCACCAACTCCAATGCTGCGTGCGATTGCATGACATCGCGCTCAGCCGCCTTCCTGGGTGGTCTTGCCAAGAAGGCCCGCAGGCCGAAAGATGATAATGAGCGCTGCCAGGGCAAATAGAAACGCCATCGCGTACTTCTCTATTATGAGAATTCCGAAAGCGTAAAGCTGCCCGGTGATAAGCGCACCGAGCAGGGCTCCCCAAACGTTGCCCAGACCACCGATGATGACTACCAGAAATGCTTCGATGATGATCTCCATACCCATGCCGAGAGAAATGCGGACGGTCGGCGCGATCACGACTCCGGCGAGCCCACCCAACCACGTTGCCATCATGAAGACAATCGTAAACAGGCCGCCCACGTTGTATCCGAGCGCGTCCACCATATCGCGGTGTTCTGCCGCGGCTCGGAGTAGCTTGCCGAACCTGGTCCGCTGCAAGAGGAACCAGATGGCAATCGCCACCGCCAAACCCACTCCGAGGATGAAGAAATAGTAGACCGGAAATTGGTGATCCAGGAACGGCACAAAGCCGCCGAGCACAGGCGGCATGTTCACCATGCGCAACTCAACACCCCAGATCATCTTTGTCAGGTCGTTGAGCACGAATATCAACGCGTACGTGAGCAAGATTTGGAGCAGATGCTCTTTGTCGTAAATCCTTCTAAGAAGGAAGATTTCGACTAAGCCTCCGACGAGAGAAACAATTATCGGTGCTATCACCAACGCAATCCAGAAGCCGCCCGGCACAGTGGAGAGCATTTGGGTGATGCTAAAAGCAAGGTAGGCGCCGAGCATATAGAACGCGCCGTGCGCGAAGTTGATAACGCGCATCACGCCGAACACCAGTGTCAACCCTGACGCCATAAGGAAGAGAATCATCGCGCGGCACAATCCGCTGACAAACTGCACCGCAAGAATGGACGGATCGAACGCCATGCGCTGCACCTACCTACCATCACAATGGGAGACTTCCACTTGTACACCCTTTCCCAACCACGGTGACGAGTGGAATCTGCTCCGGTACCGATAAGATGAAGCAATTAAGGCCTGTCGCAAAATAACCATGTCAACTCGCGGCACGTCGTCACCCCGGACTTGATCCGGGGTCCAGAGGAAGGTAAGAACCTGGATCCCCCTTTTCGCGAGGATGACGGTAATCACCGCCGGCAAGCTAATTGCCCCGGCGCGTTGCAACACTTATTTTGGGACGCTCCCTTACTATTCCATCTCACAAAAACGGTAGCGCCTTGGTGACCGTCAGATCACCATTCTCGGTCCTCTTACGGTGGGACGCCTGTCCCACCATTCCTGGCACAAATGTGTCACAGTACCTGTGAAATAGAGTGCTTACTGAGCACGATCTTTGATCACCTGCCCGCGAGACGTGAAGGAAATGCCTTGTCCGGATTTGGTTCCCGCCATCACACCTTCGATGATGGGTTCATTTACTCCGCTCGCGGCTTTCCACTTGACGATGAAGGACGCTCCGAAGCCTCCGCTCGTGTCAGCTTCGCTGACGAAGAAATCCTTTGATGCGAGCGGGCCGATTTGCATAGGCTTGTCGAGAAACCTTTTTACGACTTTTCCATTGGAATTGTGATAGGCCACTGAATTCACCGTGATCGATTCATGCGGGTCCGTGTTGCGTATGCTCAACGAAATTGCAAGGTCGAACGAAATCCCTTTAATTCCCACGGGGATATGTGAATAAACCGGTACGTATACCGTTGCTCCGGATGAAAGCCCTTCCGCTGAGAGCGCCTGACCGAGTGCGCCCAACGGAATTCCTGCTGTGAGCACCATCACAAGCACTGTTACATGCCACACGTTACCGGAAAATCTCTGCATAACTCCTTCAGCTCCTATCCGACGGGATTGTTTTGTGCCTCGTATCCAGTTCCGCTGTCCTGCCCGACTCATACCAACTCCCATGGCTATCAAGCCACAACGAACGATGAGAATCCGGTGGGTTTACGTCCGTGGCTTCGGCCCGGATGGTAGGGTTACCTTCCGGGAACATCGGTTCGGTGTAGGGGCGACCTGCCGGTCGTCCGTGCGAACTCGTACTGAGATCCATGCGGGCGACCGGCCGGTCGCCCCTACAATGCCCCATCCGCGGCCCGAACATTCGCGTACATGGGCGAGCGATTCTCACATGAACGGTAAAGTTGGACGTCCAATCCCGCCTAACCATTTAACCTGCTACTTGGCTGCCTTTCGCGCCTCAGCGATCTCCTCGCACGTCGGGAGCACTTTGTCCGGCGGCGTCATGATCGGATCTTTGATGACCGGGAATGGGAAGCCTTCCACCTTCTCAATCTTGCCCCAGAATGCCGGCGTCGCGGCCTGGTGGTCGCACGCTCGCATGGTGATTGGTCCCACGGCTGTCTCGATGGTCAGCCCTTCCAGCGCCTAGATCACCTTCTCCGTGTCAGTCGTGCCGGCCTTGAGGATTGCATCGGTCAGGAACTTCGCCGAGCAATATCCTCCGAACACGCCGATGCCTGATGGATAGGGATCGGCCTTGCCTTCTTTCGCGGTGTATTCTTTGCACTTTTCTACGAAAGCCTTGTTGGCCGGAGTGGCGGGGAAGTACCACAAGTAGTTGTTTCCCGCGAACGCTCCGATCGGCATGTCATCCTTGAGGGCCTTGGGGAAGAGCGAGTCTCCGAGCGCGTAGGCGAATACCGGGAGCTTCTCGAACAGCCCGAAGAGCTTCGCCTGCTTTACGAAGGAGATCAGGCCGGACGCGCCGAAAGCTACGTATACTGCGTCGGGTTTGGCAGCGACAAGGGCCGTGAGGTACGGCGCGTAGTCGGTCTCCTGAAGTTTCGGCCATGCTTCTCCGACTCTTTCGACATCCGGTTTGTTCTTCTTGAGGCCTTTCCAGAAATTTTCCTCTATTGAGTGGCCATATTCGTAGTCTTCACCAATGATGTACCACTTCTTATATGGCATGGTCGCCGCGTAGGCCCCTCCGGCCAATCCTTCAATGGCCGCATTCGGACACCCCGCGAACACGTACTTGTGGCCTTTATCGCCGGTGATACGGTGACTCCGGGAGATGTGATCCATGAAGATCTTCTTCTTGGACTTGGCGAATTCCGAAACCGCAAGCGCCACGCTGCTGCTCACGGTGCCCCCAAGGAAATCCACATTCTCTTTGAGAACGAGTTCACGCGCGTGAGAAAGGGCCTCGTCGGCCTTGAATTTATCATCTCGAGTGATGAGTTCGATCTTCCGGCCTTTCAGTCCGCCTTTGTTATTGAACTCTTCGACAACCATCTGCCAGCCCGCCAAAGCGGGTTTGCAGAACGCAGCGGCTCCACCGCTGTAGGTGTCGATGATGCCGATCTTGATCGGCTTCTCTGCTGCAGAGGCCGGGAATACAGTGAATCCGGTCGCGAGAACCGTTGCAACGATGATGCACACATACGTCCAGCGCGCGTTGTCGAGCATGATACACCTCCTTGAGAACGGTTTAAATGTCCTGGTGTTTCAGTGGCTTACCTGAACGATATCAACAGCAACGGCGGACAGGCTCCGCCAGCGTGTCGTCTTCAAGACACTGGCACTTCACCGTTCGTTGAGGCCCGCCGTCCACAGGAGTCAGTGTGGGGCCGAATATCATCATGGTGCATATATGCGGAGATCTGCGCGCCATTCCGTGAACGCCCGCCCGCGCTCTCGTTGTTCGCTGCAATCCCGGATCTTGTGGGATCGTGGATCAGGGGAAGTTCATGGTATAACTGCCGTTGGTTCCTGTCAACGACTATCGCGAGGAAATGGTATCCATTCAGTCACGTGGGGGAGCAAGACATTTGTTGTTACCGCGGAGGGCGCAGAGACGAGGTAGGGGCGGACCCGCGTGTCCGCCCTTGCTCCCGCGTACGAGCCCCAAATAGGGCGCACACGCGGGAGAGTGTCTCAAAACTCCTTGAAAGGGCGCCATCGTAGCTCGATTGCTCCCTCACCCTAACCCTCTCCCGGAGGGAGAGGGGACCGGAAGTCGGCTCCACAGGCCTCCCTCTCCCTCTGGGAGAGGGCCGGGGTGAGGGGGACCAAGACAGAAACAAAGCATGATCGTGCTACGATTTTCAATTCCTCGCAAGTTTTGAGACACTCTCGCGTGTCCGCCCCTACAGCGAACTCCGTGGTGATTCGTCTTCTTCTTTCCTGCTATAAGGCCCGGACAACTGAACGATCACCGGAAAGGCTCGATGAAAGCGTATACGTGCGGGCTTATGTTTCGGCGGGCGATGGCGGCCTGAGGATCTCGGAATGGATGTTTCTCGTCACTTCAACAGACGCGGAATCAGAAAAAGGTGCCGGAGAGCCCTCAGCCAAATCAAACTGGGACCGTCAGTCACATTGCATGAGGTGTCCCGAAATCGGGCACTCTCGCAAGCAGAGGGCCTCCGGAGTCATGACCTTAAAGTCAGGCGAGCCACCGTTTGCGCCGCCGATAGTGTTTCACGTCACGGTAGCTCTTCTTCCCGATCTCGGTGAGACCGAGGTAGAACTCCCGAACGTCTTCGTTGTTTCGGATGACGTCGGCTTCGCCGTCAAGCACTACTCGTCCGTTTTCCATGACATAGGCGTACCGGGCGAAGTCCAATGCCATAGCGGCGTTCTGTTCCGCCAAGAGCACGGCGACGTTCTCGTCCTTGTTCATGCGAGCGACGATGCTAAAAATCTCTTCCACCAAGAGTGGAGCCAGCCCCATGGACGGTTCGTCCAGCAGCATGATTTTGGGGCGCGACATCATTGCGCGACCCACCGCGACCATCTGCTGCTCGCCGCCGGAGATGTAGCCCGCCTTCGCGTCGCGTCGCTGCTTGAGACGGGGGAAATAGTGGTACACCATTTCCAGGTCCTGCTTGACCTCCTTGTCAGTCCGGGTATAAGCGCCCGTGAGCAAGTTCTCTTCGACAGTGAGGTGCTCGAAGATTCGGCGCCCTTCCATCACCTGGATGACCCCTCGCTTTACCAGTTCGGCGGCGTGCATCTTGTCGATGCGAAGGCCGTCGAATTCGATGGCTCCTTTGGTGACTTCGCCACGTTCTGCCCTGAGGAGATTGGAAATGGCTTTGAGCGTCGTGCTCTTGCCCGCGCCGTTTGCCCCGAGGAGGGCGACGATACCCCCCTCGGGAACTTCGAGCGAGACCCCCTTCAGCACCAGGATCACATGCTCGTAGATCACCTCGATGTTGTTGACCCTGAGGAGTAGGGGTGCGGCCTCTGCGCTCATGGTTTATTTCTGCCCTTTCTTGGCGGCATATTCAGCGGCCGACTTTTTGACTTCAGCCTGCACCAATTCCTTCATGGGAGGGATCCAGTCGGATATTCCCACCCATTTGGAGCCATCCCATTGCTGGAATCTCACCCAGCCGCCGCCCTCATGGTCGGTGGGGCTCGTCTTGAGAGGAGGCATAAAACCTTCCGCTCCAAGTTCCTTGATGCGATTCTCATCGATGTTGAGGTGCTCCAACGCCCATTTCATCTGCTCGCCATTGATGGGAACGGGGCCGAACTTCTTGTAAGCGGTCCTCAGCGCCTCCACAGTGATGATCCCATGTATGACTCCGCGGTTGTAATAGACCGTTCCCACACGGGTGACCGGCAGGTTGCCCTTACCTTTCATGTAGATGTTTTCAAGGATCTCTTGGATCACAGGGAAATTCTGTCCGACTCCGTGAAAGTTGGTCGTTATGTAATCTTTTGCCGCTGGTCCGGCGGGAACCACGTCTTCTTCGGAGCCGCACCACCACACGCCGATGATGTGGTCGCGAGGGAAGCCGACTCGGGCCGCTTCCTTCAGCGGCACAGTGCAACTGATTCCCCAGTTACGATTGATAACCCAATCGGCCTTGAAACGACGTTTGATGTCGAGCCACTGGGCGCTTTGTTCGAGCCCCGGCGCAGGGACGGGAAAAAGGCCCAACTCGAAGCCGAATTTGTCGGCTAATGCTTTCAGAACGGGAATAGTCTCCTGTCCGTAGGCAACGTCGATATAGAGAAGCGCGATTTTCTTGCCCTTGAGTTTGTCGAGTCCGCCTTCCTTCTGGGCAATGTAGCCAATCTTTCCGGTGACCTGGGACCAGTAGGTGGTCACCAGCGGGAAAACGTACGGGAAGATGTCGCCGCCAGCCTGGGCGTCGGCTCTGCCGTACCCGATGCTGGTGAGCGGGATCTTGTCGGCACTGGCGCGTTCCATCAGGGCATAGGTGATACCGGTGCTGATCGGATGATACACGCAACACCCGCCCTGCTCACTCTTGGTTCGCTCATAGCACTCCACTCCTCGAGGTGGAGAGTAGGCGGTTTCGCATTCTTCCCACTTGAGCTTGACTCCGTCGATGCCGCCCTTGAGGTTGATCAGGTCGAAATAGTCCTCCATGCCCCCACAAATGCCACTGCCACCGGGAGCGTACGGGCCGGTCCGATAGCAGAGCAGCGGCAACCACTGCGCTTTCTCCTGGGCTGCAGCCGGACCTGCCATCAAGAGCGAACCGGCAATCACGAGCGAGATTGCGCGCGCCCATCGAAGTTTCATGTTCCTGGACATTGTCGCCACCTCCTTGGAAGGAACTTGGGAATAGCCATTTTTTCTGCCGACCTGGGATCCGGACGCGATGGACATCCGGTCTCCCGCCTCTGTCTCGAGCATCGACTCCTTTAATAGGGGAACGGCCACAAGCGCAGGTAATCCTTGATGGTGTGCCAGAGGCGAGCCAGGCCCAGAGGCTCCACCGCCAGGAAGAAGATAATGAATGCGCCGAAGATCATGTTCTTCGCGTTGGCCAAAAGGTCCGGGGTGAACACCTTGCTGAGATCGACAACGTTGTGAGTGATAGAGCTGATGCTCAGGTCGATGAATATCGGCAGGAGAGTGATAAAGCCCGCCCCCAAGAACGACCCCAGCACACTGCCCATTCCGCCGATAATGACCATGCCAAGGATCTCGAACGACAACATCAGATGGAACTCTTCGATGTTGGCTGAACCGTAGTAGACCGCCACAACGAGGCCGCCGGCCACACCGGCATAAAACGAGCTTACAGCGAAGGCGAGGACCTTGTACCTGAACTGCGAGATCCCGATTATCTCCGATGCCACATCCATGTCGCGGATGGACATCCATGCCCGGCCTATACGACTGCGGACAAGGTTCTTTGCGAATACCGCCATGATCACGACAATAACGAGCGCTACGTAGTATTTCTCAGCAGCGGTGTCGATCTTCCAGCCCATGAATTCCAGCGCCTTGATATCGACGGTCGAATAGACGCCGCCACTGATCCACTTCACATGGGTTATGACCCATTCGATGATCAACTGGGCCGCAAGAGTGGACACAGCAAGGTAAAAGCCTTTGATGCGCAGCGAAGGGAGGCCGAATATCGAGCCCACGGCGGAAGTAATCACGCCCGCCCCCAGCAAGGCTACCGGGAGCGGTACGTCATAGCGGTTGTACATAATCACCGTTGCGTAGGCTCCCACAGCCATGAATCCCGCGTGTCCCAGCGAGAGCTGTCCCGCAAAGCCGGTCAGAATGTTTAAACCGAGCGCGGCTAAAGAAAAGACCAGGAACGGAATGAAGATGCCCACCAGCAAATAATGGCTGGCGAACAAAGGAATGATCAGGAAGGCAAGCACCAAGCCCACCGTGAAGCCGATCTTGTCCAAAGGAATGGGAAAAAGTTCCATGTCCCGAGCATACGTGGTCTTGAATACGCCGGTTTCTCGATAGAACATGGTTTACACCCTCTCGATGATTTCTCGGCCGAACAGGCCGTACGGGCGCACTCCCAGGACAATAAGGGCAAGAAGATACGGGAAGAAATTCTTGATTCCGCCCCCCACAGCGGGACCGATCAAACCCTCGGCGAGATTCTCCGCTGCGCCGATAATTAGACCCCCGATAATGGCGCCGGGGATCGAGTCAATTCCGCCCACAATAAGGACAGGCAGCGCTTTGAGAGCCAGGAGAGCGAGACTAGCCTGAACTCCGACCCTTGTTCCCCACAAAGCACCCGCCACGATGGCCACGATCCCGGCGATAGCCCAGGTGATCCCCCAAGCTTTTCGCAGCGGAATACCTACTGACAGCGCTGCTTCATGGTCGTCGGAGACGGCTCGGAGCGCTCGGCCGGTCTTGGTCTTCTGAAAAAACCATACGAGCACCACGACGAGGACACCGGCCACCACCGCTCCGACTATGTCCAACGAACTGACGAACATGCCGCCGATCTCGTAGGTATGATCGGTCACTCCGAGGCTCAAACCTCGCGGCTGGGTGCCCCAAATCCCCTGGGCCAAGCCCTGCAGAAAGAAGGCAATCCCGATGGTGGCCATGAATAGGACAAGAGGCGGTCTAGCGACCAACGGCTTGAGCACGATCCGCTCGATAGCGACCGCGAGCACGACCATCGCTCCGACCATGAGAATGATCCCTACCCACATTGGAATGAGCGCGCCGAAAGCGGCCATGCCGAGTGCGGCGAAGAACGTCATGTCCCCTTGAGCGAAGTTGAAAATGCCGGACGCCTTGTAGATGAGCACGAAACCCAAGGCAACGAGTGAATACATCAACCCCACGAGAAGTCCGCTGACGGTCAGCTCGACAGCGAAGAGCACCGTGTCGCTCATAGGGCCTCCTTCACTTTCTTTCCGTGTGCGCCGAGATAGGCCCTGATCACGTCAGGGTTCGTGCGAATCTCTTCCGGTGTGCCTTCCGCTATTTTGGTCCCGTATTCTAAAACGACGAGTCGGTCGGAGATGTCCATCACCACGCCCATGTCGTGCTCGATCAGGCAGATGGTGAGGCCTCGCTCCTCGTTGGCGTCCAGAATGAACCGAGCCATGTCTTCCTTTTCCTCGAGGTTCATCCCCGCCATAGGCTCGTCCAGGAGAAGGAGCTTCGGCTCGGCTGCGAGGGCCCGTCCCAGCTCCACCCGTTTCTGCATCCCGTAAGGGAGCATTCCCGCAGGAGTCTTGCGGATCGCTTCGATCTCGAGAAAATCGATAATGTCTTCTACCGCTTCGCGATGCTTGATTTCTTCCTTTTGACCCCATCCCCAGTAGCATCCGGACGCGAACAATCCCGACTTCATCTGCAGGTGACGGCCGACCATGAGGTTGTCCAGCGTGGTCATCCCCTTGAAAAGCGCCACGTTTTGAAACGTGCGTGCGATGCCGAGGTCGGCCACACGGTCCGGATGCAGGCGAGTGCGGTCCTTTCCCTCGAAGAAGACCTGCCCCGGCGAAGGGTGGTACACACCGCTGATTACGTTGATGAGAGTGGTCTTGCCCGCGCCGTTGGGGCCGATGATAGCGAGGATCTCGCCCTCGCGGACGTCTACGCTAACCCCGATCAGCGCCTGGAGCGACCCGAACGTGACGTACGCATCGCGTACGCTCAACAGAGGCCGTTGAATGCCGTCAGGCATGGGTGTGTGACTCCTTCTCCGTCCCGGCCCACGGACCAGCTACGAATTGAGTTCCACGTCCCTTATCGCCAGGATGGCGCGGATGGTGGCGGTTCTGCCGTCCTCATAGGTGATGAGGGCCTCCACGTGTACGCTGTCCTGGTCCGAGTACAGTGCCTCGATCATCTGTTCGTATTTTTCGGCGATGAAGCGACGTCGGAGCTTGCGCGTTCTGGTGATTTCCGCGTCGTCGCAATCAAGCTCTTTGTGAAGGATAAGGAAGCGCTTTATCTGGGCTCCGCTGAGCTGCTCTTCTTCGCGCAGCGAAGCATTAACCTTCTTAACTTCGTCGTAAATCAGGTCGTAGATTTCTGCCTTCTGGCTCAGGTCGGTGTACGACGTGAACCCGATGCCTCGTCTTTCGGCCCAGTTGCCCACCGTCTCCCCGTCGATGTTGATCATGGCCGCGACGTAGTTTCTCGCCTGTCCGAGAGTGACCGCTTCCTTGATGTACTGGCTGAACTTGAGCTTGTTCTCGATGTATTGAGGGGCAAAAATGGTTCCCGTGGCCATGGTGCTGACGTCCTTGGCACGGTCAATGATCTTGAGGTGGCCGTCCCGGTCTATGATTCCCGCGTCGCCGGTGCGGAGCCATCCGTTCTTGAGCGCGTCCCTGGTGGTCTCGGGGCTCTTGTAATAGCCCTGAAACACACCGGGGCTCTTGATGAGCACTTCACCTTGATCGCTGATGCCAATTTCCACGCCTGTGCAAGGTTTGCCGACAGTATCGAGCTTCACGTCGTCGTCGGGCTGGTACGTGCACATGGCGGACGTTTCGGTAAGGCCGTAGATCTGCTTGAGATTCACACCGATTGCCCGGTAAAAGCGGAACACCTCCGGCCCAATCGCTGCTCCGGCGGTGTACGCATACCGAATCTTACTCAGGCCGAGGTTATCCCTTAGCGGACTTGTCACCAGTACCCGTCCGAGGCCGTTGAGTATCGACAGCCGGGTAGGTACGGGTTGCTTTGCGCTCTTGAGCTTGGCACACTCGACAGCGATGTCGAGAAAGTACTCGTACGCCTTGCGAATCGGCAGGAACGCGTCATCCATCTTCACCTGAACGGCCGAAAGGATGTTCTCCCAAATCCGCGGCGGGCAAATGAGTATAGTGGGGCCGATCTCCCGCATGTCCCGCATCACCGTTGACGGGCCTTCGGGGCAGTTGACGGTAAACCCCGTATTCATAGCCATTGCGATGGAAAGCACACCGTCGCCGATCCAGGCCATTGGCAGGTACGCCATAACCTGGTCGGTGGGCTGGTGGTCTTCCATCGCGGAGAGCATACGAGCATTGGTGATAAGATTCGCGTGTGTGAGCACCACGCCCTTAGGGTTGCCCGTTGTGCCCGACGTGTACGAGATCAACGCGATGTCGTCGGGTCGGACTTTCTCGATTTCGGCGAGGACGTAACCCGGATTCAACTTCTCGAACTCGCGTCCGAGTTCCTGCACGTGGGTGAAAGCCTTGATGTGGGTGTGGTCATAGTGGCGCATCCCCTTGGGGTCGTCGTAGATGATCAACTCAAGAGTGGGGACTTTCTCCTTGAGGGCCAGCATCTTGTCGACCTGTTCCTGGTCTTCGGCGACAATGATGCGGGCCGCACTATGAGCCACGATATATTCCAGTTCCTTCTCGATGGCGTCCTGATAGAGCGGCACCGGCACGCCGCCCAAGCACATGGCCCCCATTTCGGCCCAATAGAGCTGGGGCCGGTTGTCGCCAATAATGCCGAACACGTCCCCTCGGGCAAATCCGAGCGATGCCAGACCTGCCGCGAATTCCCGAACCTGGTTCCAGTAATCTTCCCACGTGAAGGATTGCCAGATCCCGTAATCTTTCTCCCGCATTGCGATGCGGTCCTTCTCTCGTCGGGTCTGGCGACCAATGAGCAGTCTGGGAATCGTATCGAGTCGCCTGGGTTCCCTGGTGAGCGCTTCGGGCATGGTGTGTCCCCCTCGACAACCGGGTAGGGAAAGTTTTACGCCGAAGTCTTCAAGGTCCCGTCATAATCCGTCCGCGGCACCGGGCGCTTGCGGTCGGGCGGCTGAGATGCGGGTGCCTCCCATGGGGCGTGACGGCGAAATGAGACATGACCATGTCCGCTCATTCTCGCCGAGAGAGGCGATGAGAGGCACTTGGGTTGAAACCGTTCGTCTGATAAAGAGCGATAAGGTTCTTGGTTGTCTGTGTTTACGGGTAAGTTGAATGAGGGATAGCACGGTGCGCGGCGAATGACAACACTTTTTTGAGCTTATCCATCAACTTTTCTAATTGATGCTGCAAAACGTCGCTCCTGGTAAAGCTTTCGTCTGTCCTCTCCGCCGTTCGCTTCCCTTAAGCCCTTCCCATGGACTGTGGAATAAGATATAAGGAACCGGATTCCTGTCTCTCCATCGCAACCGGACAGAGTGCATCGCCCGAGCGGGTCTTTGAGCCTTCACCCGCGAGCCGTAACCGCTTCCCCTCGGGAACAGGAACAGGAGCGGATACCCATGGATTTGGACCTCACCGACGAACATCGCATGATCCGAGACATGGCCCGGAGATTCGCCGATGAAGTCATCGCCCCTCGTGGAGAAGAGCTGGAGCGCACGGGCACATATCCATACGACATCATAGAACAAATGGCCGAGCTGGGTCTCATGGGCATCCCGTACCCCGAGGAGTACGGTGGGAGCGGAGGAGACTGGGTCGGTCTGATGATCTGTATCGAGGAGATTGCCCGAGGGGACATCACCCTGGGTGCGATGCTGGAGGTCACGGCAAGCATCGCAGCACAGGAGATATATGCCTTCGGGACGGAAGAACAGAAACGGCGCTGGCTTGTTCCCCTCGCGCAAGGGAAGCAGATCGGCGCATTCGGACTTACCGAGCCGGACTCGGGTTCTGACGCGGGATCGCTCCGCACGTCGGCCGTACTGGATGGTGATGAGTGGGTCCTGAACGGAACCAAGCAGTTCATCACGAATATCGGGTTGGACAATGCCTCGATCCTCCTCGTGGCCGCGAAGGTCAAGCGCGGTCCAAAGGACGCCATTTCCACCTTCATTGTTCCTAAGGACGCGCCGGGATTCAAGCTGGGCAGGGCATACCGGAAGATGTGCTGGCACGCATCGGCCACCCATGAGGTGATCCTCGACGATTGCCGCATTCCGAAGGACAACATACTCGGCCAACCGGAGCGAGGATTCGCGCAGCACCTGTCTGTGCTCGAAACCGGCCGGATCGGCATTGCCGCAATGGCCGTGGGATTGGCGCAGGCGAGCTTCGAGCACGCACGGAAACACGCGATGGAGCGCCGGCAGTTCGGGAAAGCCATCTACAATTTCCAAGCCGTGCAGTTCAAGCTCGCTGACATGGCCGTGGCAATCGAAGCTGCTCGGAACCTGTATACCAAGGCCGCGTGGCTTAAGGACCGTGGGCGCCCTCATACGTTCGAGACATCAGCCGCAAAACTTTTCGCGTCGGAAATGGCGGAACGGGTTGCCAGCGACGCTGTCCAGATCCACGGTGGATACGGCTGTATGGAAGAGTACCCGGTCTCACGCTACTATACGGCCGCTAAAGTGCTCCAGATCGTGGATGGCACCTCCGAGGTCCAGCGAGTAGTCATCGGACGGCTGCTCCCGGCCCGCTAGCAGGTGGATTCAGAAATAGGTTTACGTTGTTGTCAGCGACAGGCTTAGGTAGGGGCGGGTCTCAGACCCGCCCCTACAGAGCTAGGAACGGAACGAGGAGAAACGTCAAACAGCCGCGTCATGTCGGCAAAATGCTCCATGTCCAAGGAGGCTCAACAATGGCTCTAAGAACGCGCGAACAGTATCTTGCGGACCTGCGGGGTATGCGACCCAACATCCACAAGTTCGGCAAACCCATCGAGGACGTCACCACGCACCCCGCGACACGACGCTGCGTGGAGAGCCATGCGCGGGGGATCGACGCGGCTCATGATCCGAAGCTTGCGGACATCTTCCGGACTACGTCGAGTCTCACCGGTGAACCGATCCACCGCAACACCTCGCTTATGACGAACCCGGAGGAGATGGCGTACAACTCCAAGTTCAAGCGCAAAATGTACCATCTGACCGGTTCGTGCACTGGCGGTCTCTGCGTGGGATGGAACGGCCTCAACGTGATGTGGTCGATCACCAGCGAGATAGACCAGGCGCTCGGCACCGACTACCACGCTCGCCTGAAAGAATGGGGAATCAAGTTTCAGAATCGCGGCCTCATCGTATCCGGCGCTCTCACCGATGCGAAGGGTAATCGCAAGCTCAAGCCGCACCAGCAGGCCGACCTCGATACAAACCTCCACATTGTCGAGAAGAGGAGCGACGGCATCGTCATCCGCGGAGCCAAGCTGATGATATGCGGCGTCTCCGCGTCGGATGAGATCTTCCTATTGCCCGGCAGTGGGTACGGCGAAGCGGACAAGGATTTCGCGCTTGCGTGCGTCGTTCCCAGGGACATCGACGGTCTCACCATCGTCGAGACGCGGCGGCCCAGCGATTCGAGGGAACAGGAAGACGGCTTCGATATTCCTACGGAAACCGGGATCACACAGGCCTATCTGTTGTTTAGAGACGTGTTTGTGCCCAATGAGCGGGTCTTCCTCGCTGGAGAGTATCAGTACACCGGCCAGGTGCTGACTCGTTTCACTGCCACTTACAGGGCGTGCATCGGTGCGTGCGTGGCAGGGCAGGGCGATGTCATGGTCGGCGCCGCGGCACTGATCGCGCGTGCGAACGGTCTGAGCGCCAAGACCTTCCGGGACAAGCTCACCCAGATGGAAGTCAACAACGAGACCACCTTCACCGTGGGACTCGGGGCGATAGCTCTGGGACGGAGCCATCCGTCGGGCGTTTGGCTCGCCGACAGCTTGACCGCTCATGCCAACAAGGTCCATGTGGCGACACTGCCGTACGAGACCAAACGTCTCTGTCAGGAGATCGGTGGTGGAATCGTGGAGACCGGCTGTTTTCCCTCGTACGACGACTTCGTGAGCTCCGAATACGGCCACCTCATCCAAAAATGTATCAAAGCCGGCGCGTGCAGCGCGGAATCGAGGGCTCGTCTGGCCCGCCTTATCGAGTGGCTCACTATCGGCGCGGGCGTGCCGGGGTGTATGCATGGAGGCGGTTCTCCGGACGGCGCTCGCATGGTGGTCTTTGGTTCATCGCCTCTCGAGGAATACGCCGGCTATGCGAGAAGTCTTGCTTGTGTTGATGAGGAGATACCCGAGCCCGCTAAGTAGAAAGAGCGCAGTGCGGAAGGCTTGCTCTGCATAGAGAGTTTGTGGTCCCCAGACACGGATCCAAGGCTGGTGGCTTTCTTATCCACGGCAATTATACAAGTCGTTTGTAAGGGCGATCCCGTTCTATCGTAGGGCTATCTGCTTTCGCGTGATCGGAACGGAGAGAAGCTCAGACCAGCCCCAATACGTCGAGCCCTGACACTGGCATGCCCGGGCGAGGCATATTTCTGCCCAGCTTGCCCCGCGAAATGGAATTGATACAGCGGTGGGCTTTTCTCAGGACATCCTTTTGAGATAAGACTATGATATGAGCTTGAGACTCATGCGGGTGAGACAGAGGAGGATGAGTCCGGACATGCCTGGCGAGAGCGCCCGGTGTTCGCGTATTGTGCGGCTGTCGATTTAATGGGGCGGCAGCTGTATCGCGCGGATGGACGCGGTCAGCGGAAGTTTGAACCGTGCCGTTCGGCTTCACCAAAGGGACGGGATAGATGGACAGGACCTCCGGGATCGTTGCGGCCCACTTGACCGGCTTTGAGAGCTCGGCTTACGTACGAGGTTTGGCAGAATACGAGCGGTTGTACCGGCGCTCTATTGACGAACTCGAAGCATTTTGGGGGGAAAAGGCCCGTCAGTATCTCGTGTGGGAAAAGGAGTGGGATTTCGTTCTTCACCACGACGTGGATGAAGCAAAAGTAGAGTGGTTCGGCGGAGGGCTGATCAACGCGACTCGCAACTGCGTTGATCGGCACGCGGAACGCCTTCCGGACAAAGTTGCGTATTACTGGGACGGGGATGCGCCCGGACAATCACGAACGTTGACTTATGCGGAGTTGTTCGTTGCGGTAAACAAGATGGCGGCGCTCCTCAAGTCACGCGGAGTAGAAAAGGGCGATCGCGTAATCATTTACATGCCCACGATTCCCGAGTTGCCCGTGGCAATGCTCGCGTGCGCCCGGATCGGCGCGATCCACACGGTTGTTTTTACGGGGTTCGGCTCGGCATCTCTTGCTTACCGAATCTCCGCGTGCGAGGCAACGGCCGTCATCACAACCGACGGTGCATACCAGGCGGGGCGTTGCTTTCCTCTCAAGGAGAAAGTGGACGAGGCGGTCAAGCGTTCACCAGGAGTCCACACCGTTGTGGTTGTGAATCGCTGTGGCTTCGAGCTCGACCTTGATTCGTCTCGTGAAGTCTGGTGGCACGACGCAGAAAAGAATCCTGCGTTGCCATCGTACGTGCCACCCGTGCCAATGGATGCAGAAGATCCGCTATTCATCGTATTTGTCGGCACGAGCGCGGGTAAGCCGAGGCCGCTTGTTCACACACATGGCGGCTATCTGCTTTGGTCGGCGATGACCACGCGCCTGATTTTCGACCTCCACGATCATGACGTTTTCTGGAGCGCAAACGAGCTGAGCTCGATCGATGGACATACTTTGGCGGTGTATGGCGCGCTGGCGAACGGCGCCACAGCGGTGCTTTACGAGGGGCTCCCTCACTATCCCGATTGCGGCCGATACGGCGAGATCATCGCCGCGCACAAGGTGAACAAACTCTGCGTCCCTCTAAGCGCTATCCGCTCGCTCAAGCGGGAAGCCTGGGATTACCGGATCAGTCGAGACCTCGCGACGCTGAAACTCCTCGGCACGGCCACCGAACCCATGACGCCTCAAACGTGGCGCTGGTACTTCGAACACGTCGGACAGGGCAGGTGTGCCATTATGCAGACGTGGTGGCAGCCGGAAACCGGCGGCCCCGTGCTGACTCCGTTGCCTGGCGTGGCAGGTCTGAAGCCCGGTTCCGTTTCCTTTCCGTTCTTCGGCGTTTCCCCCGTAATATACGACCTCGACACTTGCGAGGTGGCTCAATATCCCAATCAGGAGGGAGCGTTCTTCATCGGTAAGCCGTGGCCGGGCATGGCTCGAACCGTCTACGGTGATCATGATGCGTACCGAGAAGCGTATTACGGTCAATTCCCAGGTCTTTTCATGACGAGCACCCTCGGTAGACGGGACGAAGAAGGATATTACTGGATCTCCAGGCGTATCGACGACATCATCGAAGTGTCGGGGCATCGTGTGGGCGCGCGGGAGATCGAATCGGTCCTCCTCGCGCATCCGCAGGTTACTGAAGCTGTGGCGGTCGGATTTCCTCATCCGCTAAAGGGCGAAGGGTTGTACCTGTTCGTTATTCCGAAAACAGGTGCGGAGAAAACCGACGCCTTTGCAGATGAGTTGAAAGCCATGCTGGAGAGCCGGATCGGGACAATAGCGATCCCTGACCACATCCAGTGGGCCACGGCCTTCCCGAAGACACGCACCGGAAAAGTACTGAGACGTTTGCTACAGGAAATCGCGGAGGGAAATGTGGAGAACCTGGGCGACATAGCTACCGTGGCAAACCCGAATTCAGTTGAGGACCTCATCAACGGAAGAGGCAGAATTGATGCCGTCACCGACCGGGAACAACCGTGGCGATCATAGGCGGCCAGGAATTAAGGTTCGGATGTAGAAGGCAGTTCTGCTCGGAATGTCACTGCGAGGCCGTTCCGCATCAGGCGGAATCGTTCCGTTCCTCGCACTGACAAGGCAATACAAAGGGAGGTTACGCAATGGTCAACACTCCGAAGTGGTACGACGCTCATCTCGAGGAGTATCGAAAAGTCGCGTACGTCAAGAGCAAAGACGAGTACGACCGGCTTTACCGGCAGTCCATTGAAGATGTGGACAGCTTCTGGGGGCAAGCAGCCAAGGAATACATCTCCTGGTACAAAGAGTGGGACGCCGTCCTCAACTACGATTTCGAGAAGGGGCATATCGAGTGGTTTGGAGGAGGTGTGCTCAATGTGTGCTACAACTGCCTCGACAAGCATCTGGATAAGGTGAAAAACAAGGTCGCCTATTATTGGGAGGGGGACAGTCCCGCGGAATCGCGGATCGTGACGTACCTGGAGCTGTACCGGAGCGTCAACAAGTTCGCCGCGGCCTTGAAAAAGCTGGGTGTCCGCAAGGGCGACCGGGTGATCATCTACCTGCCCATGATCGTCGAGCTGCCAGTAGCCATGCTGGCCTGCGCTCGTATCGGCGCGATCCACAGCGTCATTTTCGGAGGCTTCAGCGCGGAATCCATTGCGAGCCGAATCCAGGATTGCAGAGCCAAGCTCGTTATCACCGTTGACGGTGGGTACCGTGCGGGCAAGCACATTCCCCTGAAGAAGAACGTGGATGATGCATTGAAGAGCTGTCCCAACGTCGAGAAAGTCGTGGTCTTCAACCGCGCGAATCTGGGGCTCACTCTCGACCCGAACAAAGAATACTGGTGGCACGAATTGCTCGCGGACCCGTCGCTGCCTTCGTACGTGGAACCCGAGCCTATGAACGCGGAAGATCCGCTATTCATCCTGTACACGAGTGGCAGCACCGGCAAGCCGAAGGGTGTGCTCCACACACAGGCGGGTTATTTGCTCTATGTCTCTATGACCACCAAATTGGTGTTCGACCTCAAGGAGCAAGAAACGTTCTGGTGCACCGCGGACATCGGGTGGATCACCGGCCACAGCTACATCGTATACGGCCCGCTCAACATGGGATATTCGAGCGTTATGTTCGAAGGTGTCCCGAATTACCCTGACTGGGATCGTTTCTGGGAGATCGTGGAAAAGCACCGGGTGGACAAGTTCTACACCGCTCCCACCGCGATACGATCCCTCGCCAAGGAGGGCGCGTCGTACGTCGAGAAGCACGACATCTCTTCGCTGAAGCTCTTGGGGACGGTCGGCGAGCCCATCAACCCCGAGGCCTGGCGGTGGTACTACCACCATGTGGGCCGCGACTGGTGCCCCATTGTGGACACCTGGTGGCAGACGGAAACCGGCGGCCACATGCTGACGCCCTTGCCTGCAGTAGCTCCCATCAAGGCCGGTTCGTGCTCGTTCCCGTTCTTCGGGGTCGATCCGGTAATCCTCGATCCCGACACGGGCAAGGAAGCGGTGCATCCCGGTCAGGAGGGCGCTCTGTTCATCCGGCGTCCGTGGCCCGGCATGATGCGGACAGTGTACGGCGATCACGAGCGGTTCCGGGAAACCTATCTCAGCCAAGTTTCGGGGTTGTACTTCACCGGTGACGGAGCGAAGAAGGACGAGGACGGGTACTACTGGATCATCGGCCGCATTGACGACGTGATCAACGTTTCCGGGCATCGTCTCGGGACCGCGGAAATCGAGTCCGCGCTCGTGCTTCACGACAGTGTAGCGGAAGCGGCGGTTGTGGGATTCCCTCACGACATCAAGGGGCAGGGGATCTATGCCTTCGTTACGCTCAACACCGGCATTGCCAAGACCGACGACCTGAAGAAGGAACTGGTACAACTGGTGCGACGGCAGATCGGTCCTATTGCAACGCCCGACGCGATCCAGTGGGCCGACGGTTTGCCTAAGACCCGCAGCGGCAAGATCATGCGGCGGATTCTCAAGAAGATCGCCGCGGGTCTCGTGGACGACCTGGGCGACACCACCACGCTCGCTGACCCGACAGTGATTGAGGGCCTGATCAAGGAACGAGTCGCTGTGTAATTCGCCTTGGCGGAGGGATGAGGCAAGTGTCTCAAAATTCATGCAAATGACACTGTCGTAGCACGAACTTCCCTTCACCCTAACCCTCTCCCTTAGGGAGAGGGGACCGGAAATCGGCACCACACGCCTCCCTCTCCCTCTGGGAGAGGGCCGGGGTGAGGGTGACAAAGACGGAAACAAGGTCTAATCGTGGCACGATTTGTAGCTCTTCGGTCTTCTTGAGACAGGCTCTGAGTGGTAGGGGCGGGCGTCTCTGCCCGCCCGTCATTCGCTCTCTGCGGTGAATGAATCCCATCGAAAAAACCGGCACATGGCTGACGACCAAGACATAACCTATACCGAGATCCCCAGCGATCCCACGGCCCGGGACGCGGATGTGGCGGACAGCGTTCGTGCAGTCGTCGAGCTTTACGACGTCTTTGGCGCCAGAGGCCAAATTCAGGGACTACCGCCCGCGGGCTGTGAGGCTCGGCAGGCGTGGGTCAGGGGATTGTTCGACGCGGGGGAGAACTTCCTTGCCTGGCAAGGCGGAAAGGTGGTAGGCCATTGTTGTTTGATCGTTGACCCGCGTCGTCAAGACGCTGAGTATCTTATCTTCGTGCATCCGGATTTTTGGCGCCAAGGAATCGGAACGGAACTGACCCGTCGGAGCATCCAGCAGGCTCGGCAGCTCGCGCTGGAGTGTGTCTGGTTGACTGTGGAGGCTCTAAATTTTCGAGCGATCAGGTTGTACAGGAAATCGGGTTTCCTCTTCTGTGACACCGGGGAGCGGGAACGCACAATGATCTTGAAATTGTGAGGCGGCATGAAGCTGAAAGTCGGCATTGTGCGTGATGAGAGGTTCCTCGTTCACCAGACCGGTCTTGTCCATCCAGAGCGACCGGGACGGCTCAAAGCCATCTATCGCATGCTCGACACGGACTTCAACGACCGGTTGATCTCCATTGAACCGCAATTCGCCACTCTTGAAGATCTCGAACTTGTTCATACCCCGACGTACATAAACAAAATCCTGAGAACTTCCGAACGGGAGTTCACCAATCTCTCTCCCGATACGCCGGTAAGCGCTCAGTCGTACGTGGCCGCGTGGCTCGCGGTCGGCGGATGCATACGAGCGGTAAATGCCCTGCTTTCCGGCCGTTGTGACGCGTGTTTCTGCCTCGTTCGGCCGCCGGGACATCACGCCTTGAAGGACCGAGCCGGTGGCTTCTGTATCTTTAACAACGTCGCGATAGCGGCCAGGCACGCCATCGAGCGCCATGGCCTTCAAAGAGTCCTCATCATCGACTGGGACGTCCATCACGGCAACGGTATTCAAGACGAGTTCTACGAGGAAAAGGACGTCCTCTACTTTTCCACGCACTACATGGGATGGTACCCGCAAACCGGTGACTGGGAAGAGGCCGGCGCTGGCAACGGACTCGGATACACGGTCAACATCCCCATTCCCAAAGAGATCGAAGACGCGGACATTCTCTATGTCTATGCGAAAGTGCTCGGGCCGATCATGAGGAAGTTCAGACCGGAACTCATCCTCGTCGCAGCCGGGTTCGACGCTCATTACCGTGACCCCATCGGCAGAACCAGGCTGACCAGGGCCGCGTTCCGACAGCTTACCGAGCTGCTGATCCAGCTCCGAGACCCGGTGAGCGCTCCGCCGCTCTTGTTCGTCCTTGAAGGCGGGTATGACGTGTCAGCGCTGGTTGCTTGTGTCAGAGAAGTGCTCTTGGCGCTCACGCACAACGACCGCCGTCCCAATGTGCCGGTGACGCTGACCCCACGGGGCGCGGAGCTGGTCGCACACGCCGAACAAGTTCACAAGCCGTTCAAGGTGTGGGTGGAATGATCAAAGCGAGAGTTCCTCCGGAAAATCCCGACGCCAACCTCAAGTCCTATTACGAGGCGTGTCGGACTTTTTCCTGGGCCGACGTGGAAAAGCACTTCACGTGGTCGGAGACCGGCAATCTGAACATCGCGTACGAGGCCGTGGACCGATGGACGCGGGATGAGCGGACACGACAGCGCAGGGCGCTCGTATTCGAGAGCGCCGGTCTGGTGCGGGAGTTCACCTATCTCCAGCTTCGGGAGTTGTCGAGCCAGTGGGCCAATCTCTTCATTGAGCAAGGTCTCGCGGTCGGTGACCGGCTCTTCATATTCTTGCCTCCGTGTGCCGAAACGTACCTGGTGATGCTGGCCTGCGCCCGGTGTGGGATCATCTTTTCGCCGCTCTATTCCGCAATGAGCTATGATGAGCTGGAAGTCAGGCTACAAAACGCCAAACCCAAGGCGATCGTTACTCATCCCGATCTCATCGAGACCCTCTCGCACCAGGCCATGACGAGCGTCCAAAATGTGTTCCTCACATCCGGACCGCTGCCGAACGTGTTTCCAGGTGAAGTGCTCGTCGACGAGATGCTGCCCGACTTCGCCAAGAAGAGCCCCGCCAGATGGCTCAAAGGGAGCGCTCCGCTCTATCTGGTCTACACGTCGGGCAGCACTGGGCCGCCAAAAGGAGTGGTCCACGCGCACCAGGATATGCTCGGGCACCTGATGACAGCGAGGAACGTCCTGAACCTCGCCGAAAAGTCCGTTCTGTGGACGGACGCTGATCCGGGATGGGTGACGGGCGTCGTGTACGGCGCTTTTGCTCCGTGGCTGTGTGGAGCCACCGCGATCATTCAGGGAGATCCCTTCGCCGCGTCAACGTGGTACCGCACGCTTGAAAAGCATCGGGTGACGACCTGGTACACCACACCTCGCACGCTCACGAGGCTCATGCAGGCCGGCGACGACCTTCCCGCACGGTACGACCTTTCCCGCTTGCAGCACATCGCCACTGTCGGTGAGACGCTGGCGCCTGACCAGTTCTACTGGACCAAGAAGATCCTGAAGCACGCTCCACACGACACGTGGTGGATGACCGAAACGGGCATGATCTGTATTGCGAACTATCCTTCCATGAGCATCAAGCCTGGCAGCATGGGACGTCCCGTTCCCGGTGTGGAGGCCGCGGTGCTGGACGAAGAAGGAAAGCCGGTCCCGATGCTCACGATGGGCGAACTTGCCCTGCGCACGGGCTGGCCTTCCATGATGACCGGCCTGTGGAACGACCCGGTACGGTACGATGAGTATTTCCGAGTCACGGACTGGTTCCTGACCGGAGACATGGCAGTCATGGATGAGGAGGGCTACTTCTACCACCACGGCCGCAACGACGACCTGATAAAGGTGCACGAAAAGTTCGTCGGCCCGTACGAAATCGAGCAAACCACATCTTTACACCCTGCGGTTTCCGAGGCAGTCGCCATCAGCCTGGGAACGCTCAGCGGCAAGGTGATCGTCAAAGTCTACGTGACCATCAACAGAGGTTACACACCGTCCAAGCGCCTGAACCACGAGATCAAGACGTTCGTGCAGACCAACTTCAAGGGGGAGCTGCCTTTAGCGGAAGTCGTTTTCATGGACGAACTGCCCAAGACCCGCTCCGGGAAGCTCTTGCGCCGCGCACTGAGGGCGCGGGAGCTTGGCTTTTCCAGCGGCGACCCGACGAAGTTGAAGGAGTAGGGCAACTCCTACCGGGACGTGGTAAGAGTGGCAAAGGTAACAAGGGGGTGAGCTCAATTGAAGGGGACAATTGACAAGTACATCAAAAGGTTGCACTCTTCTTTGGGCCGGAGCGCCCTGTTGCACGTGGCCCCAAGCAAGACCACGCTTTCCCGATTTGACCTTGCCCGCCTTTCCTCGGTGAGTCCACCGCCGCATGAAATTCTATGTGAACTTCTATTCGCGAAACATCATAAAGCCGTGATTGACTTGCGGCTTCACGACGCCGAATCCGTCCGCGACTTGGAGCATCGGAAAGGATTCTTCAACATCGTCAGGTTATCACTGATGAAGAAAGCCTCCTTCATCTTTAGAGAGACCGGGTTCCGTTCACTGTGGGTCCTTTATCCCATTGTCTACATCCGAGGCGTCGGGCCAGAGGACAAAGACGGGGTCTTGAGCCCTATCTATCTTTGGCCTGTAACCCTGTCCACGGGAGCGAACGCCCACGGAACCGTCACGATAGCTCTTGACAAAGATGCTCCAGAGCCGGTGTTCAACAAAGCGCTCAGCTTCTGGATATCGAAGAAGTTTGACCTGAGTATCGACGACGCCTCACCCGGCGATCTCTTGCAGAGCGAAACCGAAAAGCTCCAGAAACGCGTCGGACAGATCTTCTCGGCTCTCAACCCGAAAGGTCTGGGATTTTCAGGGCCGTTACAGGCAGTCCCTCTCAAGGCTGAATTGAAGCACATTGATTCCCCTTGTCTTTTCAATTCTGCTGTCATCGGTGTTGTGCAATGGCAAAACCAGGAATTGATGAAGGATTTGGAAAGAATCAGCAAGCTCGCCGCCGAAGGATCTCTGCATAGCAATCTTATTGAAAACTTCTTAACGGGAACAGAATTTCCACGAGAGGACGACAACTCCGTTCCAGCGGAGAACGACAGATTTCTAGTGTGTCCATCAGATTACACTCAGGAAAAGGCTATTTGGCGATCGCGGAAGACACCTGGCTGCGTAATCGATGGACCTCCGGGAACCGGAAAGTCGCAAACTATCGTCAATATCGTTGCTGATGCCCTGGCGCGCAGACAGCGCATTCTTGTTCTCTGTCAAAAGAGAGCGGCCCTCGATGTGGTAGCAAAGCGACTCCATGCCGTAGGACTTCGCGACTTCTTTCTCTGCATACACGATGCGGAATCCGACCGAAAGGAAGCCATAAAGCACATAAGAGGGGTTCGCAAAGCGGTTGCGTCCGAAGGTGATCACGAGGACGGCAAGAAATTTGACTCGTTGTGTGAGAAGATCACCGAACTGGAGAGCAAGCTGGATCGTTATCACAGCGCTCTGTTTGAAAAGCATCCGAAGGTAGGGCTGTCCTATCAAGACGTGATAACGCGCATCCAACAATTGAAGGAAATGAATCCCGGTCTCAAGCCGTTGAAGAGTCTTGATGAGCTGCTCAAAGGACTGGACGTCACCCGCCTCACTGACCTCGCAAAAACGGTTCAAACGATCGCAGGATACTGGCTTTCGGTTGACCCCTTGAGAAATCCGTGGATGAACTGTCGGGATGACCTCGTCCTGGACCCGTTCGTGATCGATGAGATTACCGAAGCAATCGCCGGGATGGGAGCTCTTGATCAAGTTCACCGCGCGTTCGTGGGGGAGCACGGAATCGGGTTGGCAATTGATGACCCGGCCGACGATTTCATGAATAGCCTTAACGAGCAGTGGGGCTTCTTGGCGGAAAAGCGCAAACTGGAGCACATGGTGGATCACCTGCTCTGTTGGAGCAAGCTATTGAACGCCATTGGGCCTGAGAATCTTGAACGGGTACATGGGCAACTGAAGGACGCGATTGAAGTCTCTATTTCAGCCAGCTCTATGCCCGTAGACGAAGTCCTCGATGGGAAACTGGGGCATTTTGGTGCTCAAGAACTGGGCGATTTCCAGACGATTACCGGTAAAAGCTTCCATTATCGAAAGAAGTGGTGGAGATCTTTTTCCCCCGGATTCGCCACCCTTCAAGGAAAACTGAACCCACTGTTCATGAGCCTCCAAGAGGGGTTCTCTTTTGACGTACTGGATGAAATTCTCCCGTACCTCCAGGCCAAACTCACGAGCATCAAGAAGCAGGCCCTCTTGAGTGAGGTTTTTGGCAGCGAGGCAGAAAATCTTTTTGCTATCCCCTCGGCCGAGCTACCGGTACTTCTCCGTGACAAGAAGTCAGCGCTGGAACTGTACGAATGGCTCAAGCAGTTGCAAGGGTCGTTTTCTTGGGCGTCGGACGCCTGGGATGCCGTGCAGGAGTGCGACAGGAACGGAGTGAATCAGGCCTTCAACAATTTCGAGATCGGACGCAAGCGGGGGGAGAAAGCTCTACCGCTTCTTTCTGATTTGCAGCAACTTGAACTGTGGTTGACGAAGCCCTATGTGCAATCATTGCGGGCGAAGGTTGTACAGGGGGTCTCGGTGCAAGCAGAATTGTCGGCTTTATCGCAAGGTGTAGGTACAATTACCGACTTATTGAACCTACGCCAAACGCAGCGTCACCTGGATAACGTGGCGAAGCGGGTCATCACGGCGTTGGAACGACAGTTTCGCAAGGAATCGACCGCAGACTCTACAGCGGGAGTCACTACCCAGCCATCAAGGTGGCGCGATCTATGCGCGATGAGTGCGTATCTGACCTGGGAAAAAGATATCAAGAACGAGGCTCCAGCGCTTAACGAATTGAACCCTGTCATGTACCAAGCCAACAAAGAGGACCTGACAGACCAACTCAACGAGAAGCGAGAAGCGGTGGTTCCAGCAATTCGGGCGCGATTACAGCAAGATCGGAAGCGAGCCGCTGCCCATCCTGGATGGCGGCCCCTGTTGAAACTCGCCGGTCCCGGAAGCAGGCGGCTGAGAGAAATTGTCGAACTCGGTGAACCGCGGGGATTGTTTTCATTGGTTCCCTGCTGGATGATGAATCCCAATACTGCCAGCCGCCTTTTCCGCATGAAGGAGAGCTTTTTTGATGTAGTCGTTTTCGATGAAGCGTCGCAATGTCCGGTTGAGCAAGCCATTTCGGCAATATATCGCAGTAAGCGAGTGGTGGTTTCCGGAGACGAGAAACAACTTCCTCCCACTACTTTCTTCCATTCAGCTTTTAATTGGGAAGACCTTGAAGCTGACACGCAGAAAAAATCTGATGAAGCCGAAAACCTCACCGATGATGATTCGATTGAGCAAAGGATGAGGGATTTGAGCAAAGAACTGGCTCGAGGTGTGGAAGATTTATTAGAAGTCTCCCAAGTCATCTTGCCGCGAGAAATGCTCAAGATCCATTATCGATCGAAGTGGCCGGAGTTGATCGAGTTTTCTAATCATGCCTTCTACGGAGGCAAGTTGCAGGCGCCGCGGCCGGCTCGGCTTCCAGATAATGATCAGGACGCCCCAATCCGGCTGGTACACCTACCAGACGGGGTATATTCTAACCGGACGAACGAGAGGGAAGCAGAGCGCGTTGTTCAGATATTAGATGAGATCTATCGAAGGCCCGGGACCCCACCGACGATTGGAGTCGTAACGTTCAATCAAGCCCAAACCGAGTTGATTGAACAGATGCTCGATGAACACGCGAACCAGAATGCTGAGTTTCGAGTCGCCTACGACGCACAGCGCCAGCTGAAAGATGGTGAGCAGGATGTCGGACTGTTTGTCAAGAACCTTGAAAACGTGCAAGGCGATGAACGCGATGTGATGATTTTCTCCACGACTTTCGGCCGACGTGATGACGGTAGTTTCAACAGGTACTTTGGCCCAATCAATTACCACGGCGGAGAACGCCGCCTCAATGTCGCGATAACCCGATCCCGGCTGCAGAAGATTATCGTGACCTCTCTTCCGCTTAGCGAAATCTCCCCAAGAGTGTTTCACGACTCGCTCCCTCCAGGCGAAGAGTATTCTGGTCGGGATTACCTGCAACTGTACCTTCGTTACGCTCAAGCCGTTTCAGAAGGGCGTAAGAGTGAGGTTGACGCTATGCTGGTCCGCGCCCACACGCTTGGTGACATCGGCGCGCCACCTGATCCCGAACCCCCCGCGAACATCTTTGAGATTGAGGTAAAGGATGGCATTGAGAAAAGACTCTGGCAAGATGCGGATCTCAAATGCATGACGGTGGATTCTCAGGTCGCGTGTAGGGGATTCAGGATCGATCTTGCTGTCCGACGGACTGATTCATCCGGTTATCTCCTTGGGATAGAATGTGATGGAAGGACGTACCACGAAAGTCCTTCGGCTCGTTTCAGGGATATTTGGCGCCAGGGCATCCTCGAAGACCGCGGGTGGACAATTCACAGAATTTGGTCTCCAAACTGGTGGCTCAACCCTGGAGCAGAAGTTGAGAAGGTGATCCACAAGCTTAAAATGGCGATGGACAAAATGTAGCAAGAGCCATGTTCTGGTGGAACCAAGCAGACTATGAAAATGGCTAGCAATGAAGATCCGGAAATGATGGACGAATACGATTTCTCTCATGGCATTCGCGGAAAGTACGCGAACCGGTTCGGGGAGAGCATGAGCGGTGAGGCGACCATGGTAGTTGACCAGGAAACAGCCATTTCTCACTTCCTGACTCTCGCTCGTTCGTGGCATGAAAAGCGACTCAAAGCAGCCGAGTTGGTCCGGGAGATTGTCGCCTTCTTTCGAGACGTGCGAATCTCAGGCGCGGATATTGATGCCGGAAACGACGCGCTCGTCTTTCAGTGGGGAGCGGGTAAGAATTTGCTCTACTCGGAACCGACCGACCTGCGTCAGCTTACGGACGATCAGCTGAAATGCGATGATGACTCCGAGTCCGTTTTCTTGGAATTCACGCGGCAGGTCTTCGCACCGGACGCTGGCAAAGAAGCCGAGTTTGATGACCTGGCAATAAGCATGAGCGTCTTTCTATTGTACGGTCCGGCGAGCGGCCAGGAACCTGACGAGAATTTGTGGATTACGTCACTACAGCACATCGACCGCTATGTGGAACAATTCATGTCGCAGCCTTTTGTTTCTGAATTACTGCGTGCAGAGCCAACCTGCTATGTGTCACTCGTTTATCACTGCGGGTGAGCCTGACGACATTCAAGCTGCAATGGTGTAATGGTATCGATACCAGCGACAACTCCGGCTGGTGAACGTTCGAGCATTGCAATCGATCACAACGAGATGTCGATCTTCAGTGCATCTTCGAGCGCTGCGAGCGCAAGGTAGTAAGACGCAGCGCCAAAGCCCGAGATTGTGCCGATGCACGCTCCCGCGGTGATCGATCGGGCGCGGAACTCCTCGCGAGCATGAATGTTGGAAAGGTGGACTTCCACCGTGGGGCGAGCCACGCCTGCGATCGCGCCCCTGAGCGCCACGCTCGTGTGGGTCAGTCCGCCGGGATTGATGATGATCCCGTCCGCCCAACCGGCCGCGTCGTGGATCGCGTCAATGAGCGCTCCCTCGTGGTTGGATTGGAAGCATTGGACCTCGATGTCGCTCTCGCTGCCACGCCGGACGAGTTCCGCGTCGATCTCGCTCAAGGTCACGCGTCCGTAGAACTCTGGCTCTCTTGTGCCGAGTAGGTTCATGTTCGGGCCGTGAAGGACGAGTATTTTCATGGGGCGTGCAGCTCCTCCAGGACTTCTGCGAGAAGATCGGGGCTCACCTCGCAGCCATATTGCACTTCTCCGATGTCGTTGACGAGCACGAAACGCGCCTGTCCGCCTCGACTCTTCTTGTCTGCGGTCATTGCAGCCATGAGCGCTTGCGTTGCCACGCTGTGTCTGACGGGCAGACCGGTTTCCACGAGCAGGGATTCGATCCGGTTCGGCACGTCTGCATCGCACAGTCCCATCTTGCGGGAGATCCGCGCCGCAGCCACGAGTCCCACAGCCACCGCGTCACCGTGGCGCAGCGCGTAACCGCTGCATTTCTCGATTGCGTGCCCTACCGTATGCCCAAGGTTGAGCACTTCCCGCAATCCCTCTTCAAACGGGTCCTTTTCTACAACGTCGATTTTCACACGGACGGAACGCGCTACAAGGTCAGCGCCGAGCGCAAGCGTATCGGTCGATTTCTCCAAGTGCTCAAGCAACTCCCGATCCCCGATGACAGCGTGCTTGATCACTTCTGCCATGCCCGTGCGGATTTCGTCCGCGGGCAGCGTGGCGAGCGTCTCGGTGTCCGCGGCCACAAAGGCGGGCTGTTTGAACGCACCGACGAGGTTCTTGCCCTGAGGGAGGTCCACGCCGGTCTTGCCGCCTACCGATGCATCGACCATGGAGAGCAGGGTGGTTGGGCACTGGATAAACGCGACCCCTCGCATGAACGTGGCCGCGGCGAATCCCGCCAGATCTCCGATGACTCCACCGCCGAGCGCGACCACCGCTCCGCCTCTGTCCAATCCGCCCTCGATGAATTGCCCGAAGAGCGTTTCCACGGTTGAGAGCGTCTTGTGTTCTTCGCCCGCGGCTACGACACACGAGAACGGAACAAAGCCCGCGGAACGGAGTGAGTCGAGCACTCGCTCAAGATAAAGAGGCGCCACGTTCGAGTCGCTCACCACAGCAATTCTCGGCGTAAAGCCGCGATCTGCGGCGAGCATCCCGACAAGATCCAGCACCCCAAGGCCCAGAACAATCGGATATCCGCCACCAGAGGGCGAGGCAACGCTGAGGAATCGAGCCTCAATCGGCGTCGCGGCCGCGAGATGTCTTAGCTTTTCCACCACCTGCTGAACGCTCATTCGGCTCGTAACCACATGAAAAGGCAAGGAGTGGTACGCTGGTTTGCGCTGTTTCAGCAATTCCCGAGCCCGTCCGAGGCGGTCCTCCCCGCTCAAGAGAGGGCGTGAGTCATCCTCCGCCACCCGATCGAGAAGTTCAGCTTCATCGCAGTGCAGGCAGACAACCAATCCCGCGGAAGAGAGCAGTTTCCGGTTCTCCGGATCAAGCGGCATGCCGCCGCCCGTGGCCACTACGAGACCTGTCTTTGAAGCCAATTCCCGACTGAATTGCTTCTCCGCCGCGCGAAAGTCAGCTTCACCGCGGGTGGCAAAGAGCCGCGAAATGCTCATGCCGGCCTGGCGCTCAATCTCATGGTCGCTGTCGATGAAGGTCACGCCGAGGGAATCGGCCAGCATCCGGCCGACCGCGGTCTTCCCCGTGCCCATGAATCCGGCCAGAATGATGTTCCGTTCCGGCGGAATTGGCGAGGCCGCCTCACGGTTCATCGAAGCCGAACCTCCACGGAACGTTGTCCATCGGCAGGTCGTCGAAACGCGCGGAACGAAGGCGGGCGAATCGGGGCAGCATCTCGGCCACGCTGTCACCACCGAGCTTCTCGATCAGGGCGTCAGCCAGCACGAATGCCACCATCGCCTCTGCAACCACCGCAGCCCGCGGGACAGCACAGATGTCGCTGCGCTCGTACGCGGTGGAGACCGGCTCGCCTGTGACGAGGTCCGTGGTCCGGATTCCTCGGAGGGTCGTGCTGATGGGCTTCATGGCAGCGCTGACGAGGACCGGCTCTCCGTTGGTGATACCGCCTTCGATGCCGCCTGCGCGGTTAGTCGCTCGCCTGAGGCGCACTGTCGAACCGTTTGCCGCGGGAATAATTTCGTCGTGAATATCGGTGCCGCGCTGGGTGGCGTTATCGAACGCTGTGCCGATTTGGACGCCTTTGATCGCCGGAATGGAGCCGACAGCAGCCATGAGACGAGCCGAAAGCCGCCGGTCCCAGTGCACGTGACTACCCAATCCGGTCGGCACGTTCACGGCCACGCACTGAAATGTTCCGCCGAGCGTGTCGCCCGCTTTCGCTGCTTGGGCAATAGCCTCGACCATCGCTGCCGACGCTTCTTCGTCGGGGCACCTCACAGGGCTGTGCTCGGCGCGGAGACAGAGGTCAAGGTGGTCAGCTTCATCGGGAACGTCGATCTTCACCGGCCCGATCGAAAGCACGTACGATCCCACTTCGATTCCAAAACCTCCAAGCAGCGTCTTGCACAAAGCGCCCATTGCGACTCGAGCCGCGGTCTCTCGTGCCGACGCGCGCTCCAGGCCAAGGCGCAGATCGCGGTAGCCATACTTGACCGCCGCATTGAGGTCCACGTGACCCGGTCGAGGAATCGTCATCGGTGGAATGTCACGGTCTTTCCATGCTGCGAAGTCCTTGTTGACGATGATCAGCGCCACGGGACCGCCCGTGGTGCGGCCTGCCATCACGCCGCCGGTAATCCTGGCTCTGTCACTTTCGATAGCCATCCGGCCGCCGGAACCCTCACTTTTCTGCCTGCGTGCGAGCTGCGCGTTGATGTTCGAGGCCGCGACGGGAATTCCCGCGGGAAGGCCTTCCACGATGACCGTGAGTTCCGGGCCGTGCGACTCGCCTGCGGTGAGAAATCTCAACATGGGACCGGGACCTGCTTCATGATGTCCACCGGCGCGGGGAGGCCTGTCCAGAGGCTGAACGATCGAGCCGCCTGGTAAATCAGCATGCTCAGGCCGTTCTCGGCTCGAATGCCTTGAGAGCGAGCCTGGTACATGAACCTCGTATTCGGAGGATTATACACGAGGTCGTAGATGAGCCGGCATCGAGGCAAAGCCGCGTCTCGAGGCCAGGGTGAGTCGGATTGAGCGGGCGTAGTCGCCGAAATTGGGCGTTGATCGGATTCCAAAATCCCCCCTGACCCCCCTTTACGAAAGGGGGGGATAAGCGGCACTTCCCCATTTACCAAAGGGGAGGAGGCAAACGGCACTCCCCCCTTTACTAAAGGGGGGCTGGGGGGGATTTTGCTGTCATGACTCGGTCCTGTCTGAACTGCCGTGGAATTCGAAGATCGCATCCCGACCGGCGTCGTATTCACGATAAGGTCGAAGCCGCCATTCGATGCGATGATTTCCCCAAGCGGTCTCGAGGCAACTTCTACAGCACTATGCACGGTGTGAATATTCTCGGTTAATGACGCCGCGGCCGCGGGGTTTCTCCCACAAATGGTGATCCGAGCGTCGCTGCGGGCAAGGGCGTAGGCAATCGCCCGTGCAGAGCCGCCTGACCCGAGAATCAGGGCCTTGCAGCCCGCTGGATCGAAGTCCATTCCCGCCAACGAGTCGAGAAAGCCGCTCCAATCGGTGTTGTCACCATACAAGCGGCCGTCGCGCACCACGATGGTGTTCACCGCGCCGATCTGAAGGGCCTCCGGCGAGACTTCATCGAGTAACGGCAAAACTCGTTCCTTGTGGGGAACCGTCACGTTGGCGCCGCGAAAGCCAAGGCCGCGTAGACCTTTGATTGCCTCCTTCAGCCGTGCGGGTTCCACCGGCAAAGGGACGTACGTCCAGTCCAGGCTAAGTGCCTCAAATGCTGCATTATGCAGGGCAGGGCTCAGGCTGTGGGCCACGGGCCAGCCGATGACGCCCACCACGTTGGTCGTTCCTTTCACCATTGGAGGTCGGCCCCCAGCCCGGCCATCAACTCGGTAAAATGGGGAAAGGAATCGTGGATTACGTCCGCTCCTTCGACGACTGTCTCTCCTTCGGCAATGAATCCGGCAATGATGAGGCTCATAGCGAGTCGGTGATCGCCCCTAGCGTTGACCTTTGCCCCGTGAAGCCGTTTCGGGCCTTTCACCACAAACCCGTCGGCAAGGGTTACAATCCCCGCGCCCATGCGATTCAGCTCATCAGCCAACGCGTCGATCCGATCGCTTTCTTTGTGGCGGAGTTCCGTTGCCCCGGAGACCGTGGTGATGCCGCGCGCTTGAGTCGCTGCAACTGCGAAAATGGGGAATTCATCAATCATGCGGGCCACAACCGGCCCTGAAACGCTGGTCCCGTGCAGTTCGCCAGAATGAGCGGTCACCGAGCCGGTGGGTTCTCCGTTGGATTCGCCCGCGTCGCTGACAGTCAAGTCCGCGCCCATGGACTGAAGCGCCTCCAGCAGGCCGATCCGACCGGGATTCAGGCAGAGGTCCTCCACAGTAACCTTCGCATCGGGCAAGACGAGGCCCGCGACCAGCAAGAACGCCGATGATGAAGGATCGCCCGGAATCCGCATGTTCAGCGCGGGCAGGCTGTCCATCCCGTTGGCCAGTGTTACCACGTTGCGACCATTCGCGTCGATGTGTGAGTCGAGCGGCAGGCCCATGCAGCGCAGGAGCCTCTCGGTGTGATCGCGGCTCGCGTGAGGCTCAATCACGGTCGTAGTGCCGGATGTGTAGAGACCGGCCAACAGAAGGGCCGATTTCACCTGCGCGCTTGCGACGGGCAATTCGTGAACAGACGACACCATGCGCGAAGGTGAAAACGACAGTGGCGCGTTGCCGTTTTCACTAATAATTTTGGCTCCTTTGCTTCTCAAAGGCTCGACAACGCGATCCATGGGACGCTTCCGCAACCGGTCGCTCCCATCCAGAATTGATTCGAAAGACTGGCACGCAAGCACGCCAGCCAACAAACGCATCGTGGTGGCGGAGCCGCGGCAGAACAAAGGCCGGTCGGGAGCCGCGCATCCGTGCAATCCACGGCCGCGTATGAGGAGATCGGCCCTAGCAGCTCGGTCGCCGCTTGCGCCGTCCAAGATGGTGATTTCCACTCCGAGGTCACGCAAACAGTCGATCATCGCCTCGGTAACGCCAGCGTCAAGGCAATTGCGGACCGTTGAGTCTCCGTCAGCCAGTGCGGAAAAAAGGAGGGCCCGGTGAGACAATGACTTGTCGCCCGGCAGCCGGACCCTCCCGGACAACCGCCGCGTGGGTCTGACGACGATGGGGGAGTTGCATGGTCTCCGTGAAATCCGATGCTTATCCATTCAGTGTCCACCCAGAAAGAATCACCGGTCGGGTGCCACTGCTGGCTCGTCCAGCAGTGTCTTTCGGGCATGCACTGCTGGGCAAGCCAGCAGTGGCACCCACTGAACAAATGTCGCGTTCCGTCAGAAGGAGGCTTTGAAAGCTACCAAATCCATTCATCATCTCTTCGAGGCCATGTTGAGCAATTGATCTAGGGCGCATTGGCGATCACTACCTTCTCGGTGGCCAAATCCGGCTGAAACATGCCCATCCGGCGGCGGCGCAATGGGGTGAGCATCTCCATGAGCCCGTTTTCATCTTCTTCCTCAAGGAGCCTGCTCACAAGGGCCATCTGGCGGCGAGCCTTGCCCAGCATTTCGAGCACGTTCTCGCGGTTGGTGGCGAGTATGTCCATCATCATTGCGAGATTACCCGCAGCAACTCTCGTGGTGTCACGGAACCCGCCCGCGGCAAGCTCCCACACTTCCGGCAGCTCGTCCGACGTCTCTTCGGCGACGGCCACCAAAACGCCGGCCATGAGATAAGCAAGGTGACTGATGCACGCGACCGCGCGGTCGTGGCGTTCCGCTGTCATCGACATCGGGATCGCTCCGACGGCCAAAACCATCTCTTCGACAAGTCGCAGCGCAGAGGCGGTGCTTTTGGCGGAAGGAGTGAGCGCCCAGACTTTCTTTCGGAAGAGATCAGGATCGGCCGCGGCCAGTCCCGAAATCTCCTTGCCGCACATGGGGTGTCCGCCCACAGCGGAGATCTTCGCGGGGAGCCGGTCCAGTGCCTCAACAATCCCGCCTTTGGTGCTGCCCATTTCGGTTACGACCGCTCCGGGCTTCATGAAGGCGTGCAGCGTTCCGATCTGTCTCTGGATCGTGCGAACAGGGGCCGCAAATACGATGAGGTCCGCGTCGGACAGCAGCTTTTCCGGATTGGTTCCTGCCTTGTCCGCAGCTTTGGCTTTGACGATCTCTTCAGCGGAAGATGATCGCCGGGTGAGCGCCCGGACTTCCTTGCAGGCACGGCCCTTAACGAGGGCCTTTCCAAGGCTGCCTCCCATGAGGCCCATTCCCACGATGGTGACAATAGCGTCTGCGAGCCGCATTCAACGCCCTTCCTGTTACATGTACCGGCCGACGGCTTCAGCCACCGGTCGCAGGTCGTCCATAAGCTGCTGGAATTCTTCGGGCCGAAGGCTCTGCGCGCCGTCGGACAGCGCCTTTTCCGGGTCGGGATGGACTTCCACCATCAGGCCGTCCGCGCCGGCCGCGATTGCCGCACGGGAGACCGCGGACACGTACTCACGTTTCCCTGTGCCGTGGCTGGGGTCCACGATGACGGGTAGATGACTGAGCGACTTCAGGACCGGGATTGCGTTGATGTCCACGGTGTTGCGGGTATGCGTCTCGAAGGTGCGGATCCCGCGCTCGCACAGTATCACTCGCGGGTTTTGATGGCTGAGGATATACTCCGCGGCGTGGAGGAACTCATCGATGGTGCTCATCAGGCCCCGCTTGAGCACTACGGGCTTGTGCGACTCGCCGACAGCGTTGAGCAGTGCGAAGTTCTGCATGTTCCTCGCGCCCACCTGAAGCACATCCGCGTATTGGCTCACGAGCGGCACCTGTTCAGGCGCAACCACTTCGGTCACGACTGCCAGTCCCGCGACGTCCCGCGCTTCTGCGAGGAGCTTGAGACCTTCCTCTCCGAGGCCCTGGAAACTGTACGGAGAGGTCCGCGGCTTGAATGCGCCGCCGCGCAGCGCCACTGCGCCCGCCTTCTTCACCGCGAGCGCTGACTGAAGGATCTGGTCCTTGCTCTCCACAGCGCACGGGCCCGCGATCATGATGATCTTCTTCTCTCCGATTCTGGAGCCGTCGATGGAGAAAGAGGTGTTTTCCTTCTTGAAGTCGCGGCTGGCGAGCTTGAACGGCCCCAGGAGCGGCACCACCCGTTCCACACCCTCAAGGGATTCGAACGTGTCCGGGGTCTGATCGTTGTTGTCGCCAACCACGCCAATGATGGTGCGGACCTTGCCCCTGGAAAGATGCGGTTGCATGCCGACCTCCTCTATCCGCGCCAATACGCGGGCGAGTTGTTTCTCCGTTGCCTGCTTCTTCATGACGATCACCATGGTCACCTCCCAAAAAAAAATGCGGAGCGCTTGCTCCGCATTTTCTTTTCTTTATTAGCTGTTAGATCAGCTTAGAGCACGCGCAAGCACCTCCTGGGTGGCCCAAAATAATACCACCAAAAATAACGGAAGGCTGCGCTGTGCTGTTTGGAACTGATCATAGGTACACTTCTTTCTGTGATCCCAATGGATACAGCGAATCCGGCAGCCTGTCAAGAGGATTTTCAAGGGTAGCGAAAATCTAACGCGGAGATTGGCTCCAGGAGGCGATTTGCGGACATGGTGCGGTGGAGGGGCAAGGGAACACCGCTACAAACATCTTCACCAACCCGCAAGATCCCCCTCCCTGGCCCTCCCCGTCAACGGAGAGGGGACGTACCTCCACTCATCGTTGGAGGGATTTCGGTCCACGTCCTCAACAGCAATCTTCAAGAGTAATCGCGGATAGGCTTCCGGGTGCCACTGCTGGCTTGCCCAGCAGTGCGACTCCATTTCGCGAAACCTTTTGAGAATTACCGTAGACAGGACTTGGTCCTTGGCTTCCCCCAGTTGACGGGGGGATTGAGGGGGGCGCTTGACTGCAAGAGCGCAACCGGGTACCGAAACGTCATGCTATTGATGGCACGCGGCCGGCCGTCTCGACGTCAAAGAGGATACGGGAGCGGCCCGCCCAGAAACCCAATACCAAATTTGTCGGCCGGCAGTATAATAACCCCCCGGCACGCCGCGTGCCCCGATCCTCCCAGCCAGGAAGAATATGAAAGACACAAATCTCCAAGACCTCCGCGACGAGATCGACCGGATCGACCGGGAACTCGTCGATCTTATCAACCGGCGGATGGTCTCGTCGCTGAAGATCGGTGAGCTGAAGTCCGCGGACAATCGCGAAATCCTGGACTCTGCCCGCGAGAAGGAAGTCCTCCGCCGCATCACGGAGGCCAACGCCGGGCCGCTGCCCGAAGCGACGCTCCGAGCCATATATCGGGAGATCTTCTCCGGTTCTCGTGCGCTGCAGGCGCCGGTGAGCGTAGCGTACCTCGGGCCCGCCGGGACCAATTCCCACCAGGCCGCGTGGGGGAGGTTCGGCTCTGCCGCGACATACGTGCCTGTTGCCGCTATCGGAGACGTCTTCGACGAGATTGGCCGCGAAGCGGTGACCTTCGGCGTTGTTCCGGTGGAGAACAGTATCGACGGCTCTATCCGGGAGACGATGGATTGCTTGATGACGTCTCGGATTGGCGTGTGCGGCGAGATATGCCTCCGGGTGAGCCATGCACTCATGAGCCATTCCGGAAATCTCGCCGACGTCCGCCGGGTAGTTTCTCATCCGCAGGCGCTGGCGCAGTGCCGGAGCTGGCTCCGAGCGCATCTGCCCGGCATCCCGCTGGAGGAATGCGCGAGCACCGCGGCATCCGCGGAAATCGCCGCGTCCGACCCGTCCGCGGCCGCGATCGCGAATGAAAGCCTCGCGGAGCCCGCGGGATTGAGCGTCATCAGCCGTGCGATCGAAGACCGGCAGGACAACATGACGCGTTTTCTTATCCTGGGGCGCCTCAAGCCGGCACCTTCGGGTAACGACAAGACCTCCATCATCTTCTGGACCGAAGACCGACCGGGCGCACTCTACCAGGTGCTGGAGCGCTTCGCGGCCCACGGTATCAACCTGTGCCGGATCGAATCCCGTCCCAGCAAAGGAGCCGTCCCCTGGAAGTACGCCTTTTTCGTGGACCTCGAAGGCCACCGCGACGACGCGGCCGTTGCCGCATGCCTGGAAGACGTAGCGTCGTCGGCTGCCACGGTCAAGGTGTTAGGATCGTTCCCGATGCATCAGGTGCCGATGGTGGAGTAGGCGTTGAGGAGAAGCAGGCTGATGCAGGGAGGGCTGGCTTCCAGGTGTTCTATGGGAAAGTTGCGTGATGAATCGAATCGGTGTGATTAACTGCATCATCCCAATTTTTCGAAGAAAGGGAATGAATTGGATAAATACATTGAACTATCTATACCGTCAGGTGCCAAAATTCCGACCGTAAAGGCCTACGCCGGACTCTTGCTACCATCCGAAATTCAAGATGACTACTGCCGAATGAATCAGTATGGCTGTGTGGCCTCCGAGAACGACGATGCCTTGCTTGTTGTCCAGACTGACGATATCCACTTCAGTCTGCTCCCCGGCCCGGAGTTTTCGCCTCGCCTATATCGCGGACAACCGGCTTTCTATGAGGCATGCGTTCCTTCGCTGTTTAGGCATCCGATGACTCAGATAAAGTATGTAACTAACCTGCTTAAGAAATATGAATTCTACAAATTGATGGCTGGGCATCCCATGATCGGGTACCTTCAAAACTGGTGCATTGACGGAAAGTATTTCAAAATAGATATGGAAGGCTTATCTGCCCACTATGAGTTTGCGACTCCGATGATAGATGTCAGCAGATCAAAGGACGTTGCCATGTTTTTTGCCCTGTGTGAAAAGAACCAATACAACGAGTATGAGCCCATAATAGATGAAAGTCGAGAGATAGTATTATATACTATTGATTTGAAGACCTTATTGGAAAACAGCAATGCCCGTTTTCACATTATTGGATTTCAAGCTCTACCGCGTCCCGATGCTCAGAAGGCATACTCTGTGATGGTTGACTATATGGAGAATTTCAGCGCATTACCTTTCGTCAGCTATGAGAGATTTGGAATAAATCGCAAACAGTCAGAAACGTATTTCGAGCTATTTGAAGGGGGCACCAAGCTTTTCCCCAATGACATTGTTGATGAGATGGCGCTGCAGATCAAGACCTCAAAAGAGATTGACAGAGAGGTGTTGGAGGTATGTTTCGAAAAACAGTTGATTCCCAAGGCTTGGGCGAGTGCGTCCGATCTCGGGAAATTCCTTAACGCATTCGGCTATGTCGTCGCGGAAAAGCAATTGGCATTCTCCGAGGAAGAGCGAAAAGAAATAGTGGAAAAGTGGAACAATAATCCGCCATTATATGGAGATAGAGTCAAATGCCGCTTTGTTTCGGAACCTCGGAAATTCGGGGAAACCTATACTTAATCGTTTGACAGCGCGTCATATACTGATTTTGGGAGACATAACATCTTCTTGCGGCATCCATATTTAGGCTGCACTGCCACTCAGACAACCCCGCGAGCAGCGGGTCTTGTGTCTCCGGAATCCGGAGAAATCGCGAAGCGGATTGTTCCACTTGCTGAGAATTTAGCTATTAAAAAAATAGCCGCTGTGTTTTAATAGCACGAGAGTCAGTTAAAGACCTCTTTAGTAAGGGAGACAGACCGTGAAACGCGGTCTCCAAGGAAGACTCGTCCGACAAACCACGACCGGTGAAGCCTTCGAAGCTTTCGTCCCGTTTGCTCTGCCCGTGGACCCGCCTCTGGATATTGATCTCGATCTGTTGGAGAAAGCCAACCGAGGCGTGGGACGTTTGGACGCTCTCACGCTTCTTCTCTCGGACCCTTCCCTGTTTCTCTACTTCTATGTCCGCAAGGAGGCGGTTCTTTCTTCTCAAATAGAGGGGACCCAATCGTCACTATCCGACCTCCTGGTGCATGAGTATCGCGGAGTGCCTGGAGTTCCCACAGGCGACGTGGAAGAAGTGTCACAGTACGTGGCTGCCCTTTATCACGGATTGGAACGACTGCGCGGCGGATTCCCTCTTTCGCTGAGATTGATACGGGAGATTCATGGGGTGCTCCTTTCGAAAGGTCGCGGCAGTACCCAGACTCCGGGTCAATTCAGACGATCACAGAATTGGGTGGGAGGTTCTCGTCCGGGAAATGCGCGATTCGTCCCTCCGCCGCCGGAAGAGGTTATGGGTTGTATGGGCGACCTGGAAAAATTCCTTCATGATCAACCCGGCCGAACTCCTTTGCTTATCAAGGCAGCACTCAGCCATGTGCAATTTGAGACCATTCATCCTTTCCTCGATGGGAACGGACGGGTCGGAAGACTCTTGATCACCTTCCTCCTCTGCACGGAAGGCGCCCTGTCCGAGCCTCTCCTTTACCTGAGCCTCTATTTCAAGACACATCGTGACACTTATTACGATCTGTTGAAGAGAGTTCGTGTCGAGGGGGATTGGGAAGCTTGGGTGACCTTCTTTCTGGAAGGGGTCATAGAGACGGCGGAGCAAGCTGTGACAACCGCACAACGGATCATGAATCTGTTTGCCGATGATCGGACCCGCATTGAAACGTTGGGACAAGCGGCCGGTAACACCGCACGAGTCCATTCCTATCTCCAGAAGAAACCCGTGTTGGAGATTCCCAGAGCGGCGCAGGAGATCGGGATATCTCAACCAACCGTCACGTCAGCCCTGAAGAAGTTGGAAGAGATCGGAGTGGTGAGAGAAATTACCGGCAAGGCCAGGGATAGGATGTACGTCTACGAGAAGTATCTCGATATTCTTGGAGAGGGGACCCAGCCTTTATGAGTGGTAGTCTGCCTCGAGAATTCCGCTCGTCATCCAAGCCCGTGGGGATATTGGAAGATTGCACCATTTCAGGTGGTTGTATAATCTCGCTCCGAAAACGCACGCTCGATATGAAGGCCTCCGCTGAACTAGTCCAAACATGGAAAGCCAGAGCCCCAACGCTGGTCTATCCAAGACCAGAGATAACCCTGATGCTGTCGATCAAGCCAGTCAGCAGCGAGATAGAGCAAGAAAAAGGCGGCGAATATGCGCCAGATCCATCGAGAATTCTCCCTGTACAATCTTTCCACTGCCCTGCCGGTCTTTTCTGCAGCTCTCACGTCTCACCTCGCTGTCTGGCTGACGCTGCTGGACATCCTGCATCTTCTCCGGGTCGCGCTTTCCGGGTGTTCGCCCATGTAGACTAATTGCCGGGTCGAAATCGTGTCAGGTACCGCTGGTCCCGGCTCACTTTATCTGCTTTCCGATCCTGCTCCAGTCCTTCGAGTAGTAGATGAACAGCGCCTTTCCTTCGATTCCCCTTTTTTCCACAAAGCCCCAGAAACGGCTGTCATGGGAAAAGTCCCGGTTGTCGCCCATAACAAAGACCGAATTGGGCGGGATCGTTATCGGCCCCATGTTGTCCCGCGGCGACGCACCACGTGGCTGCATGACTGGGCTTTCGTGAACACTCCACGGGTCGTCGAGCCGCCGACCATTGATGAAGACGGCCTTGTCCTTTATTTCAAGCTCCTCTCCAGGTATGCCGATAACCCGCTTCGCAAAGAATTTTGACTCATCGACGGGATACCGAAAGATGATGACCTCGCCCCGTTTGGGCAGATGGTCTCGATACCGTTCGAGCCTGGCGAGGAGACAATCTCCCGGCTCCAAAGCAGGAATCATACTGCTCGCGGGAATTCCAAAAGTCCTAACGCCGACGATTTGATACTGGGCGCCCCACACAATCATGGGTTCCAAGATCAAACCGGCGCACACGAGGACGCCCACATACGCCCACCATTTATTGTACCATCTGAGCGGCAATGCGGTCGCCCGCCGGGCTCCGATTGCCGCATCTATCGCGATGAGGACTTGAGCGATAGCAGCAGTCGTGGCAATAGCGATCAGACCGTAAAGGCTGAAAGCCAATCCGCTTAGTCCCATTCCAATCAAGACAAGCCAGAAGCCACAATGGAGTAGAACGCCTCGCAGAAACTTCCCGTTGTACATCTGGCCAAGGCCGGGCAAGAGGATAGACAACAGCACGGCGATGACCGGGTTCCTGCGCTTGGTTGCTTCCATCTGCGACTCCTGATAACCCCTCTTTCGACTCGGAACGTGCGCAATGGAGCGATGGTAAGAAGCGGAGCGCGGCGTGTCAACAACAAATGCGCGTCATTGCCACGAAGTCCCACCCGAGACTTGAGACCGGACGTAACGCTGGCTTCGCTGAGCATTTGAAGGAAGCGTGTTCTAGTGTTAATATTCGAGCCGAGAGGTGACTGATGCCCACTGCTCCCATAATCGATCAGCGCGCAGACGCGGCCATCGAAAAAGAACTCCTTCGAGACCCTCAGGTTCAAGACGCGCTCGCAACGTTGGATGATCCCGAAGAGAGGGAAGACCTCCTCGATGCCTTGGTCGTGACCACGCGGCTCAAAGAGGGCAAGGAAAAGACGTATGCCCTCGAAGACGTGATACGGAATGCCGGGATTTAAATTCAATGCTTGTGACTTAAGATTTCGGTCTCGGGTTTCGAATGTGGGGCAGGCTTTCTAGCCTGCCGATTTTTCAGGTAAATGAATCGCAGGCTGGAAAGCCTGCGCCACATCAAATGCCCTTAAGTCACCGGCATTGGGATTTAGGTTACGGGCTTAGCCCGTCCGCTGCCACACGGGACTCCCGTCCGCAGGGCGAAAACTTCCGGAAGATTCACTCCCGGCACGGGAAAATTTTCTGGAACCTCCCCGCACCATGGGTGTCGTAATTAACAGAGTCCATGTGCAAGGCGCAGATGAGGAATGTGCCTGTCGTCTCTGATGCTCTGAGAGAATACGCCATGATTGACGAGACGAAGTGTATTGATTGGCGGTTCTCTGGAGAGCAAGACCACATGGGCTCTTACCGTTCTTAACCCTTCGCCGCTGTGTTAACCGTCTTGTTCGCCGGCCTGAAAGGTCAATAAGTACTCAATCTCACTAAGACAGTGATGATCTGCGGACGGCATTGGTAGGATCGACATCCCCGGATCATATCGTTTCGCACGCGTCCAGATGTCCGTCGCTGCACATGCAACTCCACCCGACCGGGCAGCAGCCGGCAATTTCATCATTGGGGCATTTGTCGCATCGGTAATACGTTGGCGGGCAGCCGGTCAGCCTGCTCGCAGGAATCGGCTTTCTTGATTTGTCTATGGTTGAAGATCTCTCGTCCACGGTAGCTCTCCTCTTGGCAGTTGAAACGTCTCTCCGAGCCTCTGATAGCGGCCGGCGCGGAGGCCGGCCTCATTATAGAAATGGGTCGGACGGTCGACGAAGTCATGCGTATCCAGTAGATCGATTCAGAAATGCCTTTACGTGGTTGTCAGTAACGGCCTTGGGTAGGGGCGGGTCTGAGACCCGCCCCTACAGCGCACTTTGCGTCGATCAACGCCTCCGCTTTTCCAGCGGCTTGACTGCAAAATATCTGCGAATCGATCTACTAATACCGCAATATCGCAGCCACTTCCGCGTGGTCCGGGATGTCGTCCGGATTTACCGCGTAAACGATCCCGCTGTTCAACAGGGTTTGAGCTGCAGCGAAGTCCAGCAGATCGCCAGCGCCCGGTTCAACTGATTGGAGCGACGTCACCTCATCCGTCGAAGAATCGAAGTCGCCCCAGTGGTGCCCTCCGACCGGAACGAACAGCACTTCAACCCGCCCGTGATACGCCGCTTTGACAACGTCTTCCACGCGAGCTGCCGCCTTTGCGGTGTTGCTCAATTCATGGTACATGGCTTCATGATTCTGGAGGTCTCGCTCAAGGTACGGCATCACGATGTCTAGGGCCTTCTTATGCAGATCCTCCGCCGGGAGCTCTTCAGGGTTGCCCGATACGGCCTGATCCACGACGCGAGAATACGAGCTCGCCTGCTTGAAAATGGGAACGAGATAGTCGACTCCGGCTACAATGAGTGGCGCGCGTTCTTCTCGAAGAATATTTTGAAGCCCTCGGTCAATCTCCTGGAAGAAGCGCAGAATACGATCCTTGGCATCGTCTATGCCAACACCGTGGCCGTGAAATGTCGCCCCCTGCCTGCCGCCGCCGCCCGCACTATGTGCATGGAGCTGAAGCGGCTTTTCGGTTTCGTCGTATCTCAATGCTTCGTCCAGACTGCGAGGCACACCTTTCAACTCGATTTCGCTGACGCTGTACCTGGTGCAGAGAAGTAGCCGTACGTCGTTTTGGCTCAGCGCCAAGACGTAGAAACGGCCGTCGCCGGTGAGCATCGGCAAGAGAGGCTTCGTGTGGAATCGGTCCGACACCAAGACCAATTCGTCAAATTTAATCGGGAGGCGGTACGGCCGAACGAAGTCTTTCGAGAGAAACAGCGCCAGGCCATCGCTTTGATGATGCCAGAAAGGCTTGTCTTCCGACAACTTGCGAGCAGGTCCCATCAACAGGTCTATCGCCTTCGATCCAAGTCCTGCGAGTTTCTCCTCAGCTTCTCTCAAAAGATTCTTGAACCTGATTTGGTTTTCCTGCGCGCGAGGCGTGACGCGATGGGTGGGCATGAAGATTGACACACACCACTCTTCCTGTTTTTCCATGAGAAGTTTCAGGTCATCTATCACGAACAAATCCGATTGCATGGCATTCCTCCTCGTGGCACGGGGATTCTCCCGGTTTGGCATGGGACGCTCCCGCAGGAGCGAGTGGGCTTGGCCGATGCAGGCATGTGGCAAATCCATCCGCTCTGGCGTTATTTGGCGCGCTGGCCAAATTCCATCGTCTCCCGGCCGAGCTGCATTCACAAATCGGGCGGCGCGATATTCACGCCGATGGGCCGAATGGATGACTAAAAGCCGCCACTTGCCTCATCGACCATCCGTTCTGCAATCTCGCGAGATACGCCCAATTGTTCCTGGAGCCTTTTGATTTGCCACTCGCGCCTGGCCGACGTTTCCTGCAGTTCCTCACCGGGCTCGATCAAGTCCTTCACAGAAAGCGGTTTGAGAATTTCTCCCGTCGGTTTCGTCACGTCGGCCTGCTCTTCGTAATCAACTTCTCTTTCGCTCATACGCTCACTCCTCGGATCGGCCTTATAACCGCCCAACAAAGGCTCAAGCGGTTCCTCCCTATTTCCCGGCCATCTTGGCAGCCAAACTACTTCCTCTCATTCAAAGCGTAATGTTTCAAGCCGGAGAACGCAAAGAGCGCGGAACGATGATATTGAGATCACGAGATATTTGTAGGATCGTACTGCCCTCGGTTCGCGAAATGCCCGCAGAGTCAGGATGGTTAGAGTTCGCCAAAGGCGCTTCAGACGCCGTCTCGGAGTGGCTTCTGAAAAATTCTGATTGACAGGCTTGCTGCGCCTGTGTACCCTCACCCTTCAGCAGGTAAGGATCTCATGATGTTCTCGAACACCCTCAATAATTGGTGGTGGCGCTGGATAAAAGGACACGGGAGGTCTGCCTGCGGTTAGTGCCGGAATCATAACGGACTGAAACAGCAATCGGAAATCAAGGCCACGGGCAACCCCCGTGGCCTTTTCGCGTGTACGGGCCGGCAGCAGCTGCAAGATGCGGGAGATTTGGGAAGGATTGCCGGGGAGGCCTTTTTTGAAAAAAGGGCCTCCCCGGACCCCTCCCCAAAAACTTCTCACACTTGGCGCTGCCCCGACGCCAGCGAGTACCTCAATCGAATAACTATGCATCCCTTTGGGTGAGTATTCCGTCCGGACACCCCAGGGACATTGAAAACGACCTACGGACAACAAAGGATTTTGTCGCCATGATTCGCCCCAACCTTTTTGAATTCGAGCAATTGGCCCGTGAGGGCCGGATGGTTCCGCTGGTGATGGAAGTTCCCGGCGACCTGGATACACCTCTGTCGGCTTTGCTCAAGATCGACGACGGCCGCCATTCGTTCCTGCTGGAAAGCGTGCAAGGCGGAGAGCGTTGGGCTCGGTACTCGTTTCTCGGCTCAAGCCCGAGGATGGTACTGAGGTTCGGGAAAGCGGAGGCTGAGATCACGCACGACGGGCACGTAGAGCGAATCGACGGATATCCCGACCCCACGGTAGTTCTCAGAGGAATTATGAAGCAATTCCAGGCAGTATCGCTGCCGGGCTTGCCGCAGTTTTTCGGGGGCGCTGTCGGATTCATGGGGTATGACGTTGTGCGGCACTTCGAGCGCATTCCCGATCTCGGCCGGCCGCGTCCGGACTTCGACGACGCGTGCTTCATGATTACTCGCGACGTGGTGATCTTCGACAACGTCTCGCACCGGGTGCTTTTGACCACGACGGTCTCACCCGGTGACGCCCATTCTGCAAGTGCGGCGTACGCCCAGGGAGTCGCGCGGCTGGAGCGCCTGCGGGCTCAGCTCAACACGTCCATGCCCGCGAGCGCTCAGGACCGAGCTCACACGGGCAATGGATTTGTATCGAACACCTCTCCGGAGGAATTCGAGCGCATGGTGCTCATGGCCAAGCAACACATCAAAGCCGGCGACATCATGCAGGTCGTGCTTTCTCAGCGATTCCGCAGCACCGCCGCAACGGACCCGCTCAACGTGTATCGCGGGCTTCGGATGATCAACCCGTCGCCGTACATGTTTTTCCTGCGCACGGGTGACCAGATACTTGCCGGTTCATCTCCCGAAGTAATGGTGCGGTACAGGGGGGGGCAGGCTGTGTTGCGCCCCATTGCCGGAACACGGCCTCGCGGTGCAACCAAGACCGCAGACGAGCAGTTGGAGCGTGAACTCCTCGAAGATGCAAAGGAGATCGCCGAACACGTGATGCTCGTCGATCTGGGCAGAAACGATCTAGGGCGCATCGCATCGCCAGGGACCGTCAGCGTGGATGAATTCAAGACCGTAGAACGGTATTCGCACGTCATGCACATCGTCAGCAACGTTCGAGCCAAAGTCGCGGACAGGTTCGATGCCTTTGACGTGCTGAAGGCGACATTTCCCGCGGGAACGCTCAGCGGTGCGCCGAAAATTCGGGCCATGGAGATCATCGAGGATCTGGAGCACGAGCGACGGGGCCCGTACGGCGGATGTGTAGGATATTTCTCGTTCACCGGAGCAATGGATATGGGCATTACCATCAGGACAGTGACGATGAACGGCTCCGGAACATATTTTCAGGCCGGCGCAGGCATCGTAGCGGATTCCGATCCCGAGCGTGAATATCAGGAAACCGTGAACAAGGCGGAAGCAATGCGCAGAGCGCTCGCTCTGGCTCAAGATTTTGAGGGGAGGGCGTCATGATCCTCGTCATCGACAACTACGATTCGTTTACGTTCAATCTTGTCCAGTATTTCCAGGAGCTTGGCGAAGAAGTCCAAGTCAGGCGCAATGACTGTGTGTCGCTCGCCGAGATCCGGCAGTCGAATCCGCGTGCGGTCGTGATCTCTCCCGGTCCGGGCGGTCCGGATGAAGCCGGCGTGTCTCTGCAGGTCATCCGAGATCTCGGCAGCAGCGTCCCGATCCTTGGGGTGTGTCTGGGGCACCAGGCCATCGGCGCGGCATTCGACGGGAAGGTCGTTTCCGCGGACCGCCTGATGCACGGGAAGACATCACCTATCTTCACGGACGGGACCGGGCTCTTTGAAGGCATGGAGATCCCGTTCGAGGCATGCCGTTATCACAGCCTCATCGTAGATGAAAACTCGCTGCCCGACTGCCTCGAAGTCACCGCTGTGAGCGATGAGAACGAGGTAATGGCACTCAGACACAGGACCTATCCCATCCAAGGGGTCCAGTTCCATCCCGAGTCGATCCTTACGCCGGGCGGCAAACGGATACTGGTCAATTTTCTCGCCATGGTGGACGACTTCCACCGTGGGATCACGGAGAGCCGCGATTCCGACCGTCCTGCGGGGAGCGACAACGGACGCAAGCCTGTTGGCGCTGCGCTCTCAGCGCCTTCCGGGAATGCCGCGCCTCCACTGCCGACAGAAAGCGAAGTGCTGAAAGAAGCCATCCGCAAAGTGTCCCGGCGAGAGGACCTGACGAGCGATGAAATGGCCGATGTCACGTCCGACATAATGGACGGATGTGCCACTCCGGCCCAGATTGGGTGCTTGCTCGCAGCTCTGAGAATGAAGGGCGAGACCGTGGACGAAATCACCGGCGCGGCCAGGGTCATGCGAGCGAAGGCGATCAAGGTGCCGGTCGCGCACAATGGCGCGCCGCTGCTCGACACGTGCGGCACAGGCGGTGACGGCGCGGGGACTTTCAACATATCCACGACTGTGGCGTTTATCCTTGCCGGCGCGGGGGTGCGAGTGGCAAAGCATGGGAATCGCTCGGTTTCCAGCTCATGCGGCAGTGCGGACGTGCTCATGGAGTTGGGCGCGGACCTCCAGCGCTCGCCTGAATCGGTTGCACGGTGCATCGAGGAAACCGGTTTCGGGTTTCTCTTTGCGCCTGCTCTGCACCCAGCCATGAAATACGCGGCAGGGCCTCGCCGCGAAATGGGTATCCGAACACTGTTCAACATTCTGGGTCCGCTCACTAATCCGGCCGGCGCGTCCTGCCAGTTGCTGGGCGTATACGATCCGGACCTGACCGAGCCCCTTGCCCAAGCGCTGGTCGGTCTCGGCATTCGTTCGGCGATGGTTGTTCACGGCACGGACGGTCTGGACGAGATATCGCTCTCGGCTCCCACGAAGATTTCGAGAGTCGAGAACGGCACGGTCACCACTACGCTGATCGACCCGCGGGAGCTCGGCCTGGAACTGTGCACCGTGGCTGAGATCAGCGGAGGCTCTCCCGCGGCCAACGCTGCGCACTTGCGAGAGATACTGGCAGGAACTCCAGGGCCCAGACGGGACATCGCGTTGCTCAACGCGGCTGCAGCGCTCGTAGTCGCGGGCAAAGCCAGGGACTTTTCGGAAGGGCTCCAAGTTGCGGCAGAGTCCATCGATTCGGGCAAAGCGAGGCAGAAGCTAGCCGAATTCCTGGAGTTCCGGGGATGACGCCCAACGTTCTCGATAAGATCTCTGCGAAGAGACGCTGTCGGCTTGAAGACGAAAAAGCTGCGGTGCCGCTCGAAGCGCTCGAACGGATTGCACGGTCGCAGCCGCCGCCATTGAACTTTGCGGAGGCATTCCCGCCCGGTCGTGTCAACGTCATTGCGGAAGTGAAACGCGCGTCGCCGTCGCGTGGACTGCTGCGAGGGGACTTCGATCCGGAAACCCTGGCCCAAACGTACGAGAGCGCTGGTGCGTGCGCTGTCTCTGTGCTGACCGAGCAGGATCACTTCATGGGAAGCCTCGGGTACCTGGAGCGTGTCCGGTTGAGTGTCTCCGTTCCTGTTCTGCGAAAAGACTTCCTCACCGACCCGTATCAGGTGGTTGAAGCACGGGCAGCGGGCGCTGATTCATTCCTCCTTATTGCGGCTCTCCTGGACGCGGGTTCCTTGAGGTCGCTGATCGACTTCGGCAGGGAATGGGCTATGGAACCGCTGGTGGAAACCCACAATGAGCGCGAACTGGCGACAGCCCTCGACTGTGGAGCGAAAGTCGTCGGCATCAACAATAGAGACCTCGCCACGCTGAACGTGGACCTCGGCGTGACACTGCGTTTGGCTCCACGTGTGCCGGCGAATCGGATCGTGATTTCCGAAAGCGGAATCAAGTCCCATTCGGACATTGTCCGCCTGAGTGATGCGGGTGTTGGAGGCTTTCTCATCGGCGAGAGCCTCGTGACCGCCGCGGATCCGGCGACAAAGCTCAAGGAGCTTATCGATGGAGCACTTCAGAATGGCGGCGAGAAATAATGTCCTGCAGGATTTCGCTCTCGCGGGTGCCACTGCTGGCTTGTCCAGCAGTGCTCGCTCACAAGACACTGCTGGACAAGCCAGCAGTGGCACCCATCCACTGTTCTCGGGCTGCCTGGGCCAAACGAAAAAGGACATCTCTTTGAATAATCACCACAGACAAGTCGTTCAGGTCAAAATCTGTGGCATTACACGCCTGGAAGACGCACTGGCCGCGGTGGACGCGGGCGCGGACGCGCTCGGATTCGTGTTCCACCCGCCCAGTCCGCGATACATCACGCCCGCGAAGGCTGCTGCGATCATCGCGGAACTTCCGCCGTTTACCACAACGGTCGGTGTCTTCGTAAACAAGCTCAGGAGTGAGATCGAACAGATTGTGCAAATCGCTCGTATTCAAGTCATCCAGCTCCAGGGCGACGAATCGCCGGACGATTGCGCTGACTTGAGCCGACCTGTGATCAAAGCTTTTCGGTTCAATCCCGACGGGGGCCTCCGAGATGTGGCGGCCTGTCGGGCTCAAGCGGTTCTGGTGGACTCCGGCGCCAAGGGGCAGTACGGCGGTACGGGTATTGCGCTCGACTGGACGGTGCTCCGCGACCACCTGGATCGCGAATCGGACCGGCTCAGATCCAGGCTCATTCTGGCGGGCGGGCTCACTTCTGAAAACGTCGTCGAAGCAGTCAGAATTGTTCAACCGCGGGGTGTAGACGTAGCAAGTGGGACGGAGTCTGAGCCCGGAATTAAAAGCCATAAAAAAATCAGGGAGTTCATACATGCAGTCAAGGACTGAATTGCCGCAGCACTCGTGGCCGGACACGCGAGGCTATTACGGCGAATTTGGAGGCAGATTCGTCCCCGAAACGCTGATTACACCGCTCTATGAGTTGGAAGCCGCACTGGCGGAGTTCCTCAATTCACCTCGCTCCATTGAGGAACTGCAGGAGCTGCTGAAGACGTATGCCGGCCGTGAAACGCCGCTATTTTACGCACGACAGATTTCCGAGCGGATGGGCGGCGGCAAGCTGTACCTCAAGCGAGAAGATCTGTTGCATACCGGCGCGCACAAGATCAACAACACGCTCGGACAGTGCCTGCTCGCACGATACATGGGCAAGACCAAAGTAATTGCTGAAACCGGCGCGGGACAGCACGGAGTCGCGACAGCCGCGGCCGCGGCATTGCTCGGACTGGAGTGCACGGTCTTCATGGGGGAACTCGACATGGAGCGGCAGGCGCCGAACGTGTTCCGCATGAGGCTCATGGGCGCACGGCTGAATCCGGTGACTTCCGGCACAGCGACGCTGAAAGACGCGATGAACGAGGCATTGAGGCACTGGGCCACGCACGTCAGAGACACCTTCTACGTGATCGGGTCAGTGGCCGGGCCCCACCCGTATCCTCTCATGGTGAGAGAGTTCCAATCGGTCATCGGCCGGGAAACTCGCGCTCAAATCCTGGAACTTGAAGGCCGGTTGCCCGACAAGGTGATTGCATGCGTCGGCGGAGGCAGCAACGCTGCGGGAATCTTCCATGCGTTCGTCCCGGACACCGACGTGGAGCTCATCGGCGTGGAGGCCGGCGGGGAGGGCATCGAGTCCGGAAGGCACGGCGCATCGATAACAGCGGGAGAAATCGGAGTGTTCCACGGCTCCCGATCCTTCGTGCTTCAAGACGCTCACGGACAGATAAGCGACACGCACTCCATTTCCGCGGGGCTGGACTATCCCGGCGTCGGGCCCGAGCACGCGCTGTTCCATGCGACAGGCAGGGTGCGGTACGCCACGGTGAAGGACGATGAAGCGCTGGAGGCGTTTTCTCTGCTGTGTCGGACCGAAGGCATCATTCCAGCGCTGGAGTCCGCTCACGCTCTGGCCTACGCGATGAAGACACTACCGAGCATGGCAACGGACCAGGTGTGCGTCGTGAACCTCTCCGGACGGGGAGACAAGGACATGCCCATTGTCGAAAGGGTGTTACAGGTCGGCTAAGATGGAACGAATCAGAAATACATTCGAACAACTCAGACAAACGAACCGCACCGCATTCATCCCATTTTCGGTGGCGGGATATCCGGACCTGGAGCAATCCCGTGAAGTGTTTCTCAGCCTTGCCCGCGCAGGAGCGGATATCATCGAAGTTGGATTGCCATTTTCCGACCCGATCGCGGACGGGCCGGTGATTCAGAAGGCTTCCGGGCAAGCGATTGCAAACGGAATGAACCTCGACCTCTGCTTGGAAACGGTCGCATGGCTCAGAGAGCGCATTGATACGCCGACGGTGCTGATGGGTTATTTCAACCCCATCCATCGATATGGCACCAAGAGATTTGCGGCCAGGGCAAAGGAATGCGGGCTCGACGGCGTGCTCATGGTTGATGTGCCGCTGGAAGAGTCCCGCGTGCTGGAGCCGGTGACCGATGCTGCGGGGCTCGCCTGGATATACCTGGCAACGCCGACTACTCCGTTGGAACGCGTGCTCCAGATGGACCGTGACGGGTCAGGCTTTCTCTATTACGTCTCCGTTACCGGCGTCACCGGCGCGCGGTCGGCCCTGCCGGCAGAGATTATTGAACGTCTCGACCAAATCCGGATGAGAAGCACGCTTCCGCTGGCCGTGGGCTTTGGCGTCTCCGCGCCCGATCAGGCGTCCTGGCTCGCTCCGCATGTGGATGGCGTGGTTGTGGGCAGCGCACTTATCTCCAGGTTGGAAAACGGGGATGGACTCAACGAACTGGAGGGTTGGGACAAGGAGATGAAGGGAGCATTGGAACAAGAGCGCCAACAGTTCGTGAAAAGCCCGTGTGTTCCGTAGAACTTGCTGAGAATGTCCGGCTAATTCATTGCCGCGATCGGGCGGCAAGTGCGGATGCCTTCACTTCCGCCTTCGTTTCCAGGCAAAGTGCAAGTGCATCAACGAGGTTGTCCAAGGCTTCCTCGATCGTCTCACCTTGAGAAATCGCGGCTGGGATTTCTTTGCAGGATACCGTGTAACCCCCGTCTTCCAGGTCCGGCCTGAGAATGGCTGTGAATCGCGTTTCGCCTACAAAGACGTTCTCTTCTGATGGAGCTTCCATTGAATCCATCTTTCCCTCCTTGAACTGACGAGGCATGTGAACCGTAGCCCGTTCCCCAGGGTGGCTCCGACGTTATACGTCGGAGCGCCACAGGCGCAAGAGGTTTTGATCATGCCAACTTGAAAAACCCTCATGAGGAGCGAGGGTCTGAACCTCTTGTTGCTGCGCAACCCCGACGTGTAACGTCGGGGCTACCCCCTTGCCTCAATCCTGCTGTTGCGGGCTCGCTGATCTTCGCCGAAACCAAATTCACGTACACTTTACCGCTTCGTCGGTCGGGCGACCGGCAGGTCGCCCCTACGCCGGTCTGTTTTCACATCTCTCTCTTCGTTTTGGGTGCAAACCCTCTCCTCAGTGTGTTCTCGCTGATGCTCCTCGCGTTCATGAACTGAAGCAAATAGTCCGGTCCGCCCGCCTTGGAGCCGACCCCTGACATCCCGAACCCGCCGAACGGCTGCCGGCCGACCAGAGCGCCGGTGATCTTCCGGTTGATGTATAGGTTGCCGACTCGGAATTCACTCTCTGCCTTGCGGATGTTCTCGGGGCTCCGGGAGAATATTCCTCCGGTCAAGGCGTATGGCGTGCTGTTGGCAAGTTTGAGCGCCGCGTCGATGTCCGCTGCTCGCATAATGCTTACGACTGGACCGAAGATCTCTTCCTGTGCCAGGCGCGAATCGGGCGCCACGTCCACGAAGATCGCGGGCCCGACGAAATAACCGGGGCGGTTGACCTCGCGAATCAGGAGCTCCTTGCTCTCGATCTTCCCGATCTCGATGTATTGCCGGGCCTTAGCCACCTGCGCTTCGTCGATCAGCGGGCCCATGAAGTTCTGCGGATCTTCCGGCGGACCGATCCTGACACTTTGCATCGCTTCATTGAGCCTTCCGCAAAACTCATCGAACACGTGCCCGACCACGATCACCCTGGAGCACGCGGAGCATTTCTGGCCCTGAAAGCTCAGAGCTGATTCCAGAACGCCCTTGACCGCTGCGTCCAGGTCCGCGGTTTCATCGATGATGATCGCGTTCTTTCCGCCCATCTCTGCGACAACCTTTTTCACGCCGCGCTGTCCAGGGTGCGTCTTGCCCGTGAGTTCAGCGATCCGCAACCCCACCGCTGTTGAGCCGGTAAAGATGACAAAATCGATCTGAGGATGCGACACGAGCGCTTCGCCCACCGCGTCGCCCGGTCCGGGAAGGAACTGCAGAACGCCTGGAGGAAGTCCCACATCGCGGAAGATCTCGGCAAGCCTCCAGCCAAGGACCGGCGAAAGGCTGGACGGCTTGAAGATCACACAATTCCCCGTGACAATACCCGCGCTCACCATGCCAGTCGGTATGGCAAGCGGGAAATTCCACGGGCCGATGACGACGCCCACGCCTTTGGATTCGTGTACGTAGAGGTTCTCTTCTCCCGGATACGTTCCCAGGAGCCTTGGAGCGCCGATGCGGATCATTTCCCGCCCATAATACTCGAGGAAGTCGATGGCTTCGGTCACGTCAGCATCGGCTTCCGTCCATGTCTTTCCGACCTCGTACACCTCCAAGGCCCGAGTTCGAAGCGTTTCTCTCTCATCCGCTCGGCCGCGTCCAAGAGGTATCGGCCGCGCCATTCAGGAGATGTCTCTCTCCAATGTCTCCATACAAGGCGGGCAGCATCGACGGCCTGCCGCACCTGGTCGGTCCCGGCCGCGCACTGCCGGCCTACGATCTCGTCCGGTCGCGCGGGGTTGAGCGAGACTATTTCGGCATCGGTCCAAACGTCTTCACCTGCCACGATGATAGGATATCGCCTACCCAACCTCTTTCTTACCGAGGTGAGCGCTTTCCGCATCCGGTCCCGGTTTTCGGCTCGGGAAAAGTCCGTGACAGGCTCGTTATTGAAGCCTTCGGAAACCGGCGCCCGCGGCTCTTGATCTTCCACCGGCCGCGGCGGCCTGGAAAGCTCCTCTAGCGGAATATCTTCTGCGAACGATTTCCGGAGAAAAGACTCGTTGGAGGTATTCTCGAGCAACCGACGGATAAGATACGCCATTCCCGGGAGCAATTCGCCCACGGGAGTGTAGATCCGCACACGATATCCCATCTGCCGCAACGCGGTGCGGATAGGTTCGGCCATTCCGTATATCATCTGGAATTCAACCGCTTCACGAGGGAGCTTCAAGTGGTCCGCGACAGCGATCGCATGACTGATGCTCCTGATGTTGTGTGTAGCGAAGCCGGGGCGCACGGAATCGACGTTTTCCAATAGGGTCCAGGTCAATTCCTCGAACTGGGCGTCGGTCCGGTCCTTGGTCCGGAAGACCGGCACCGGCCAGCCAAGCTGACGGTGGACGACGGTTTCGTGATCCCAATATGCGCCCTTGGTCAAGCGTATGCCAATTCGCCTTCCTCGCTTCTTCGCCCATTGAATGAGCGTGGCAACATCATCTTTGGTTTCCGGCAGATACGCTTGCAGTGCGATTCCGGGATGTCGGAACTGGTGCATCTCCTCAAATGTGCTCTTGAAGATGGCGAGGGTCAGGTCTTTGAGATAGTAGTGCTCCATGTCGAACACGAGCCCCGCGGCAAGATCGTGCGCGCGTTCGATAACCGGTCTCAAAGATTCTCTCGTGTGCTCGATCGAGCCATCCCAGTCAATCGGGTCGAGATGCGCATAGAACGACGATACCTTGAGCGACACCTCCAGGTGGGGGAGCGGTTCCAGGTGGTCTCGGTCGAGTATCGGAATCTCTTCCCACCCGCTCGCTCTTGGCCCAAGAAAGTCGAGCAGCGCGAGATAGCGCCGGATGTCGTTCTGTGCTTCGCTGTCGCTGAGGACTTCCTCACCAAGGAGATCCATGCTGATTGCCAGCCCGGACTTACGGAGTTCCTCCACGTGCTTCAGCGCGTCCTGTTCGTCACGACCGGCGATAAACTGCCTGGCCATCGATTCGACATTAGCCCGGATGACCTTTCCCGCGACGTGCGGAAGAAAGCCCGTTCCCGCGATGAGCCCCAACCCTTTGAGAACCGGTGTAGTTTGCAGGTCCGCGAAGTACTCGTTGAACAGCTTGACGACGAGCGCGTCGCTCTTGAGGGAAGGCAGGACGTCGACGCAGCGAAAGAGCTGCACTTTGACGTCCTCGTCCGCCATGGACCATTGCATGAGTGTTCCGGACCAACGCTTCCGGTCGAAGAAGGACGGAACTTCTTTTCCCACCAGGGATTGGATTTCCCGTGCTACATTTTCAATGCTGGCCTGGAGGTCCGGAGGAGGCTTCATGAGATGTCCCTTGCCGGCGGTGCGAGCGAGCGCTCAGCATCTTGATTTTGCCTGCTTTCTGAGCGTACCTCTCTGACAGCGGTCGGTCAACTCTATTCTGCACTGGCGCCAAGATCCTACACCACTGTAGGGCGATGCCAGAATCGTCCGAAAGCCTAAACCGAGATTGACCGAGAGGTGAAGGTGAAGTATGTTCGTACATCTGTGTAGGCTCAAGTCGGAAGACCGGTTAAGACCGAGTCTTCAATTACCAAAGGAGGCATGGCCATGAGAAGAGCATTCTTCTTCGTCATTGCGGCATTTGTGTGCGCAACGTCGTTGCTGATCAGCGCTCCGATCGTTTTCGGCAAAGACGCTGTCGGAGTCATTGTAGTTGACGTTCAGGGAGATTTCACCAAGTGGAAGAACGGATCGCTGGCGGTCAACGGCACTGATGAGGCCTTTGTGGACAAGGTGAAGAAAGCAACCGAAGACCTGAAAAAGAAGGGCCTTTTAGTTTTCGCGACGCAGGATTGGCATCCGAAGGATCATATCTCGTTTTGCACGAACCACGAAGGCAAGAAGCCCTTTGAAGCGATTCAAGTCGACGGTCGGACTCAGGTACTCTGGCCCGCTCACTGTGTTCAGGATTCGGAAAACGCGAAATGCCTGCTGGACAACAGCCTTTTTGTCGCTGTTGTCAGGAAAGGCCAGGACAAAAAGTTCGACAGCTATTCCGGCTTCCAGGACGATGGCGGCAAGACGACCGACATGGATGCAATTCTCAAGAAGCGCGGCGTAAAGGAACTCATCGTTTATGGCATCGCCACAGACTATTGTGTGAAGGCGACGGCTATCGACGCGGCAAAAGCGGGCTACAAGGTCACCGTGATTGAAGGGTTGTGCCGTGGAGTCGCTCCGGAGTCGACAGCCAAAGCTCTGCAAGAAATGAAAGAAAAGGGCATTACGATCAAACAGGATCTGTAAATCGCTATTAAGTTTGCCCAAACTCTTCCATCTGGAACATCGTTTCGTAAGTAGCTTGCCGCTTTGCGAGAGACGGTGTGAGGAGTTGAACAACGCTATATGCGCTGTAGGGGCGGGTCTGAGACCCGCCCCTACCCAAGGCGGTGGATGACGACCGCGAAAAGCCATTTCTGAATCGAACTACTCGTCTCGGTCGCCATCCCCGGAATCGGGAGTGCATCCTCTCGATCGTGGGGGGCGGTCTCGCGAGACGCAGAATTGTCCCCCCAAAGCACAAGAGATTTCCCCAGCATAAGTGATTACTTCCTCTCCTCGGAAGATTATGATTGACACACGTCCAGTACCGGTGCAATCAAACTCCCTGTAAACAACGTATCCGTAAAATTGGCTCGATGATGGATTGGCTCTGGCGCTGAGCCGCGTGATGCAACGCGGTGGGGCCGGGGGGCCGATGTGCTCTCTGGGTTTGAAGCCGGGCACAATCTGAGTCGGGCGGTGCAATTCGGGCGTACGCATTGAGACGGTCTCCCAACGGATGGAATCCGGGAGGAGAGCGACCGTCCGTGGCGCCTTTAGGGAGGTCAAGTCGTGAAGAAGCTTTCCGCAGTACTGGTCGGTGTCTTGGCAGTGTGGGGTCTTGCCGCAAACGCTCCTGCGCTCGGATTCTTCGGGACAGATGGGATATCCGGCATTCCAGGCTTTTCTTCCAATTGGGGCAAAGGTGTCTGTGACACGAAGTGTGACCCAGGCCGCGGTCTCATGACAGCCCCGACGTTGTACTTCGGGTGGCTCGAACACCGGAAGGGAAGCACGTGGGCACTCAAGCGTTCGGATGAGACCGGCACGGCCTCTTGGCCTCTCAAGGGCCTTTGGCTCGGGATCAGCAAAGACGTCGCGTATGACCGCAGTTTCGGCCTGATTCTTTCCGGATCTGTTTTTGTCCCTCGGCAAAGTACCGGTGCGTGGTTCACTGCTCCTTCGAGGGATACCGTTGATTTTGATATTCCTTCGTACGAATGGTGGTCGGTGGACGGGCTTGCCAAATTTCGCGTCGCCGGAGACGTTGACCTTCTCGCGGGCTTGCGTTGGGACCACACGAGCACACGAGTGAGCTACATGGATAACACGGATGACGATTACATTCTCAACGCATACGTGCCCCTTTTCGGACTCCAGGTTCGTCAGCAGTCATCCAACGGTTCTCTGCTCGTGCGGTTCGTGGGATCGCCGTGGATAGCGGGACGGCTTCGATATCATTTCTGGACAGGGACCCCTTCTACGGAGTTCGGTGATTTCAATGTGACAAACGGCTATTTCATGGAACTTCTCGCGGACTATTCCGTCAAGGTGATGGGCGATCTGAACGTTGGGGTCTTCGCGAGGGGGAATGCTCTTCACCTGAATACAGCCGAAAAGGGCCTTTCCGGTGATACGTCAGAGCAGATTTCGTGGACCGTTGATATTCGGTCATGGACGCTCGGCGGGACCATGTCTCTCGCCTTTGCCAGTCCTCTTTAGCAATTCATATTGCCTGGTAGTCAAGTAAATCAAACGGCCTCCCTTCATTCGGGCGACCACCAAAAGAAATAGTGGGGCCGGCATCCCTGCCGGCCATTACGGGAGTACTTCTTTGAATGCGACCCCGTATCATATTGATTTGTCTTCAAGTGGATAAAGTGAGAGCGGTCGGCATTCGTGCCGGCCGCTCCTATTCTGATTCGGCCATGTGCCTCGCCCGACAAAGAACGACAGGCAAGATGCCTGTCCCACCACAAGCAAGGAATTATTGTTGAGCATGCCCCACTGACACCTGTCTTTCAGGCTGGGGCGTGGGGTATCCGTATTCCGTCCGCTCCCGCTCCCAGATCGGGTCGAAGAGCGCCCGCACTCGGCGCCCATAGTCGTCAAGGTCATCCTTGAACTTGGTGAATACGTCTTCCGCTCCCTCGTGAGTCGGATATGCCCCGCACGTCTTGACCACGTTTCTGAACACGTCGGGATTGTCGATGATCATGCACGGGGTAAGCATATTCTCTGTGTACGGCTGCTTGGACCGAATGAGCCGGAAGAAGTCGCTGTTCAACACCTCCAAGACGCTCTTGTTGAAGATCGTGTCCACTGCTACGTGCGTGAATACACACGGTTCCACGTCACCGTTGGCGTTGATGTGAATGTAATTGCGGCCACCCGCGATGCATCCGCCTACGTGCGGCGCGTCGTTCCAGAAGTCCGCGATGAAGATGGGGTACTTCGCTCGGAGCGCAATGTCCCGCTGGCGAAGGTACTCTCGCTGCTCAGGAGAGGGCATGAGTGATACGTCCGCGTCCTTGCCTACAGGCATGAAGAGGAAGATCCAGGTCAGCATCACTCCTTTGTTGTACAAATGCTCGAAGAATGCATCGCTCGTGATGTCTTCGACGTTTCGGCTTGTCACAGTGAGCGAAGTACCGAATGGTACTCCGCGCTCTTTCAGCCGATCCATCGCCGCCATAATCCGACGGTACACGCCTTTGCCGCGCCTCGCATCGGTGGCTTCTTCAAAGCCTTCCATACTGATCACCGCGCCCGCATTGCCAACGCGGTACAACTCATCCGCGACGGTGTCGGTAATGAGCGTTCCGTTGGTATAGAACATGAAGTACATGTCGTCGTACTTTTCGATGAGCGGCAGCAGATCGTCTGTGCGAGTGAGCGGCTCACCGCCGCTGAAAACGATGAAGAGGCAGCCCATGTCGCGGCCTTCACTAAGGACCCGATCGATAGCCTCCGCTGGCAAGCCCTTCTGTTGCACGTAGCGCCCTGCGTAACATCCAACACACTTGAGGTTGCACTGCATGGTTGGGCTGATCAGCAGAGTGAACGGAGGATAAAACCCATGCTCCCCAGCGAATTCGTCCCGTATCGCGGAACTCCGGAGCAGCCCGTTGATGAACAAAGTCCGGGCCACCTTCTTGAGACAGTGAGGCGACAGCTCGGTCATGACGCGGCGAAACATGCGGGTAGCCTGACCGTTCTCTCCCTCGTGCAGGCTTTCCTTGACCGCCTGGATTGCCGCGTTCGCTGCTTCCCCTTCAGCGAGCGTCAAAGCGAGTGTAGTGAGTTTGAGGAAAGTATCGGGTGATACGTACGTGAGCAGGTCGATCATCGTGTGAGCGACCTGTTCCCTGGTCATAGACTTGATACGCTCCACGAATTCCATGATCCGCCTCCTTCAAAAAGTCTTTTGGTCATGGGTTCGTAACGTTCAGTCAGTATGCCGAGGTTTAAGTAATTGCCGCCTTTGTTCGAGGATCGAAGCAGTTTGAATTATAGTTAGAAGGAGTTTAACACAAACGAGTTTTATACCCAACAGTACTTTCCAAATTCTTATCGCTTCATTCAATCGCGAACTTCACGAGAATGAACCCGCCGATGAGCAGCACTACGAAAACTATTGCAAGTGCGTTGAAATACCGTTCGATAAATCCCCGGATCGCTGGCCCGAAGTAGTAGATCAATCCTGCCACAAGGAAGAACCTCGCAGACCGACTGAGCACGGACGCGATCACGAAGACGAGGAAGTCAATTTTGAACGCACCCCCCGCGATGGTGAAAACTTTGTAGGGAATCGGTGTAAAGCCTGCGATTCCGACTGCCCACCCAGCGTAGCGGTTGTAAAGCGATCCCACCATGTCCCATTTGTCCGTGAAGCCATAGAATGCAATGATTCTGTTGCCCACGGCCTCCATGAACTCGTACCCGATCAGGTAACCGCCCATTCCCCCCAGGACGGAACCCACGGAACAGACAAGCGCGTAATAGAATGAATTTGCCGGTATGGAAATAGCCAGAGCGATGAGTAGCACGTCCGGCGGCACCGGAAAGAACGAAGACTCCGCGAATGCGAGCACGAACAACGCGGGAACGCCGTACGATGTCTCGGCCCACGACAGCACCCAATCGTAAAGTCTTCTCAACCAAGCCACTCGAGTCTCCCGGTATTCAGGTTACACGGCGCAGCCTCAGGCCGCAACCAACAAGATTTACTCACAGATTATAGCAGTTGCCAGAAGGTTTGGTCTTTTGCACGGGCCGCGCGTAAGAAAACCGGTAGGGCCCGGCGTCCCTGCCGGGCCTCAACTAGTTGATAATCCCTCACAAAGTGTGCCGGCACGGAGGCCGGCACCTACCGACTTCCAAAGGGCGCTCTTCGCAATCGGACATGATTTTTTGACACTTGCTATACGCCGACGGACACAGATATTTCTCTCGGTTCCTTTTCTCTGCGTAATCTGCGTCATCTGCGGATAGCTCTTCCGAAATCTTGGCGACAAGGCAATAAGTCAAGGAATTGTAGTACAGAAGGCTTCCGATTGCACGATATGATCGCCGGCGTTCGGCAATCACGAGCAGCCGTTGCTCGCTCCGCAGTTAAGACAATGATAACATGAGCCGCTGCGAACCATGATCGCGCCGCAATCCTGGCACGCGGGTGCATCTGACTGAGGCCGGAATGCATGGTCTTTCGACGACGACTGGGACTCCGGGACCGGAAGCTGAGGCGGCGGAGCAGTGGGGTGCGGCGCCTCGACTGAGTTGGAACCGGGCGGAAGCAAACCCGCCGTCTCCTGCTCGACAGGACTGAGGAACCTCAGCCCAAGGAACCGGAAGATGTAGTCGGTAAGCGACTTGGCAATAGGAATTTCCGGATTGCTCGTAAAGCCGGACGGTTCAAACCGCACGTGGATGAACTTATTGACCAGCGCCTCCAGTGGAACTCCGTACTGCAGAGCGATCGAAGTGAGCGTCGCAATCGTGTCCATGAGGCCTGAGATGGTGCTCCCTTCTTTGGCCATGCGGATGAAAATCTCACCCACTGTTCCATCTTCGTAGAAGCCCGCGTGGATGTAGCCCTTTTGACCTGCGACTTCGAACTTGTGGCGCACACTCTTGCAGTCGATCGGGAGCCGACGCCGTACCGGCCCGAGCGCCTTGCCGTAATGGAACGCGCTTTGGCTCACGGGTTGCACCATCTTGCAGCCATCCCGATATATCGACACCGCCTTCAGTTCGAGCCGCCACGAAAGACGGTAGATCTCCTCTATCTGCTCGGAAGTCGTCTCATTGGGCAGGTTGATGGTTTTTGAGATCGCTCCGGAAATGAATCGCTGAACTGCCGCCACCATGCGCAAGTGGCCCTCCGGTGCTATGAAGCGTTTGCCCTTCGTCGGCCGAAACGCGCAATCGAACACAGGCAGATGCTCGGGCTTCAGCTCGCCGATTCCTTCGATGGTGCCGGTGTGCTCGATCTCCGAGACTATCACGCGAATGGCCTCTCGTGAGTATCCGAGGCGTTCGAGCGCACGCGGTACCGTGCGATTGACGATCTTCAGATGCCCGCCTTCCGAGAGGCTCTTGAACTTCATGAGCGAAAGCTCCGGCTCAATGCCGGTCGTATCGCAATCCATCATGAAGCCGATGGTCCCCGTCGGAGCCAAGACCGTAACCTGGCAATTCCGGTATCCATGCTTCTCACCGGCTTCCACGGCCTGATTCCAAACCTCTCTCGCCAAGGCCGCGAGGTCTTTAGGTACCGCGGACAGGGGGATCTCCTCAGTATGATCCCGGTGCATACCGATGACGTTGAGCATGGGCTCGCGGTTTTTTTCGAATTCGGTGAACGGCCCTTTGACCGCCGCGATGCGGGCGGATTGGAGGTAAGCCTCGCCGCACATGAGTGAGGTCACGTACGAAGCCCACGAGCGTCCCTCATCTGAATCATAGGGCAGACCGAGCCGCATCAGCAGGGACCCGAGATCGGCATACCCGAGCCCGAGCGCACGCAAGCTTCGCGCATTTGCCGCGACCTTCTCGGTGGGATATCCCGCTCGGTCGACGAGAATGTCTTGAGCCGTGATCATCACGTCCACAGCGTGCCGGAACGCGGCCGCGGGGAAGCGGTCTTCTTCAAGGAAGGCAGTCAGCTTCAAGGAAGAGAGATTGCACGCCGAATCATCCACGTGCATGTATTCCGAGCACGGGTTGGACGCGCGGATCGGCGCGGTATTTGGACACGTATGCCACCGGTTGATGGTCGAGTGGAACTGCATGCCCGGATCGCCGCAGAAGTGCGCTGCACGTGCGATTTCTGCCATGATATCGCGGGCGCGGCGCCTGTCAGCCTCCTCGCCGGTGAGCACGTAATGAGTGGTCCAGGTGCCGTCGTCCCGATCGGCCTCCATGAACTCGTCCGCAGCCCGCACCGAGTGGTTGGAATTCTGGAACGCGACCGTCCCGTATGCTGCCCGGCCCGACGGTCCGCCGAACCCCGCTGCTACAAGCGCGTGGGCTTTGGCCTCCTCTTGGGCCTTGCTGCGGATGAACTCCATGATGTCCGGATGGTCCACATCCATGATCACCATTTTCGCTGCTCGCCGGGTCTTGCCGCCGGACTTGATCACGCCCGCCGATGCGTCCGCGGCCTTCATAAAGGAGACCGGACCCGAAGCGGTGCCCCCGCCGCCAAGCGCTTCTCTGGCAGAACGAAGGCTCGAAACATTGATCCCCGCGCCGGACCCGCTCTTGAAGATCATACCTTCCTGGCGGTACCATTCGAGGATCGATTCCATCGTGTCCTCGACGCTGAGTATGAAACAGGCAGAGCATTGCGGCGTCTCGTCCACGCCCAAATTGAACCAGACCGGGCTGTTGAAGGTCGCTTTCTGGTGGAGAAGCAGCATCAGCAGCTCATTGCGAAAGATGCGTGCGTCCTCCTCAGACCTGAAATATCTCTGTTCGAGTCCCCACTGGTAGATTGTGTCGACCACACGAAGAATGAGGTGTTTGATACTCTTTTCACGATCGGGCGATCCCGGCACCCCGCGGAAGTAACGCGATACGACCACGTTCACCGCCATGTCCGACCAGGAGGCGGGCGCCTCCACATCGGACTGCTCGAAGATCACCTTCCCGTCTTCGCTGCGGATGACCGCGTGCCGCTGGACCCATTCCACGGTATCGAGCGGGTCCTGCTCGGGAGCGCTGAAAAAGCGATGAACGGCCAGACCGTATCGTGTGACCTCAACGGACGACACGGGGCGCTTGCGTGTATGGTTTTTCAAAGACCGAATGCGGCCCGCCATGATGAGCCTCCGTGGCGCCACTTTCTTACTGTGTGGGAGCGGCGCCTTGCCTGCTTATCTAATAATTATAATATAGTACCCCGAATGCAGCAATTTCGAGCACAGGCGCGAAGCGCGAATTCTCACCCGGCCGCAGCCGCGGCGGCCATACGTCTGAGGCGAAGCTCCACGATGGAGCGCTTCGTGAGTCGCCGCAGATTCACCGAGCGGCATTCCGGACACGCGGTGAAGTGGAACAGTGAAGCGAATCCGCAGAACGCGCACTGATATTCGGGGAATTCCTCCTGGATTTCAACGATGGGGATGTGCGAGGTACTCCTGCCTACTCTTAGAGCGAGGCGTCTGCGCAAGTCATCGAGAGAGATGAGTCCTCTGTGAAGGAGTTTGGAATAGATTTGCGATAATTGTCGCCACGTTATGCGATATTTATCAATCAATTCCTCGTCAGAAGAGTCAGCTTTGAGATCGTTGAGGAAGTCAGTTGTTTTGATTCTGACACGCGTACGTCCATTCTCCGTAATCCCTTGCATAGGCTTCGCCTTATATAATAAAATTGATTAATTATATCACATAACATATTAATAAAGCAAGGTTAAATTGTTGTGATTTCCTTCACGTCCTCGCGATCTTCGCTACCGCGGCTCGATCCTGCATCTCATTTGCACGCAGTCCTTGCGCCGCACTTCAAATCCATTCAGAATGGTTCGGGTCCCTCGTCATGGGGCAGACCTGGGATCGGCGAGGGCGACCCGACCGTGAGCGGGCAGGTGGAGCCTAGTAAATCGATTCAGAAATACGTTTACGTTGTTGTTAGCGACAGGGTTGGGTAGGGGCGGGTCTCAGACCCGCCCCTACGAGGCATATCGCGTTGTTCAGTGCCGCACCCTCCCATGATCTTGGTGCAAGGAGATTACGGATCGATCTACTAGTCACCACTCGCCACAGGAGAGCATGATGAGTTCCGTCCCTCTCTTGGTGTCCGTCATTGGACTGTTGATCGTTGTGAACGGCTTGTTTGCCGCTATGGAAATCGCTCTCGTCTCGGTGTCCCGCGCTCGGTTGAAGCGGTTCGAGAACGAGAGCAAACCAGGCGCTTCCACCGCACTAATCCTGCAAGACAACATTGACGACTTCTTCGCCGCGGTGCAGATCGGAGTGACCTTTGTCGGCACCCTGTCGTCGGTGCTCGGCGGTGCATTTGCGGTGGATTTTCTCGCTCCGCTCGTCATGGCGGTGGGGGTCGACCCGTCCTCTCCTCTCGGTCAGTCGTTGGCGATTCTCATGGTCGCTGGGGCCATTTCGTACGTGAGCCTTGTTGTCGGAGAGTTGGTGCCCAAATCGTTGGCCAGACGCTTTCCCGGTCGGATCAGCCTGGTGTTGGCCGGGCCGTTCAGGCTGTTTTCCAAGATAATGCGGCCCCCGGTGCGGTTGCTGACTGTTTCCACTTGGGCTGTACTGAGAGTGATGGGAATATCCCGATCTCACCAAGGCGTGTCCGTCACTTCGGAGGAACTCCGCATGATGGCGTCGGAACTCGTGGAAAGCCGCGAGATGACACCCGACGTGTACGACATGCTCGTCCGGGTGACTCGGTTGTCTCATATTCGCGTCGAGGACATCATGGTCCCGCGGCATCGCATCGTGGCAGTCGAGGTGGATTCGCGCAAAGACCCGCTACTACGGCGCAAAATTGTGACTACGTATCGGGCGCACCCGTTCACGTATTTTCCGATTGTCGAAACGACTGGGGAAAACGTTCTTGGTGTCGTGAATATAAAGGATGTGCTCCTCCATGATCCTCAGTCGCCTTCTGCTCGTCTTCTCCGGCCCGCGGTGTTTACCGCGAGAGGACAAACCGTGGATCGCGTCCTCGCGACCATGCAGAAGAAGGATGTCCATTTCTCGGTAGTTGTCGACGAGCACGGAGACATCGACGGCATTGTCACACTGGAGGATATTCTCGAAGAGTTGGTGGGAGAGATCGACAGCGCGATCGGGCCGGAACTCGCTCGCGGACGCCATATCAAATCTGAGGGCGTGTTCGTGGTGGACGGCCAGATTACTCTGCACGAACTGAAAGGACGCCACGGCATCTCATTGCCGTCGTCCAAGTTCTATTCGACGCTTGCGGGGTTCCTTCTGGATCACCTCGGTAAGATTCCGTCGCCGGGCGAGTACGTGGACTACGCAGCGTGGAGATTCCAGATCCTCGCGATGGCCAGAAACCGGATCAAAGACGTGAAGATCATTCGCCTGGAGCCGGAACAGGAAGATTGACACAGCTCGATTGCGAGAATCCTAGTAGATCGATCCATAGATGTCTTGCCCCAAGCTACCAGGCCAGGTGAGGTGTTAACCGACACGACATGCAATGTAGGGGCGGGTCTCAGACCCGCCCCTACCCAAGGCGGTCGCTGACGACCATGCAAAGGCATTGCTGAATCGATCTACTGGCGAATTCTTTCGCCTGTGTCCGTCAACTGACCGTTGGAAACGGACCAATCAGAAAGTGGAATCAGTGAACGTCGCTATCCGCGAAGCCACCGAATCGGATTTACCCGCCGTTTTGGATTTGTATGCTCAGCCAGGAATGGATGACGGCCAAGTGTTGCCGCCGGAAAGGGCGCGCGAGATCTTCAATCGAATGCAACGTTACCTCGATTACAGGCTTTACGTGGCGGTGGTAGGCGAAGAAACGGTGGGTACGTTTGCGCTGCTTATCATGGAAAATCTCGCCCACATGGGGGTGCCTTCAGGGATTATCGAGGATGTGGTCGTGCGGCTTGAGTGGCAGAGAAAGGGCATCGGAACAGCAATGATGAACCGCGCGATCGACCTGTGTAAGGCGCGGGGCTGCTACAAGCTCGCGCTCTCGTCCAACATGAAACGAGAAGCGGCGCACGCGTTCTATGAATCGCTCGGCTTCCGGAGGCACGGATACAGCTTCCTGCTGGATCTTCTGTAAAGGAGTAATGAAATGTCCGATGAAATCATCCATCCGCCAGTCCATCCGGGAAAAATCCTTCTTGAATTGTATTTGGAGCCCCTTGGATTGAGCCAGAACAAATTGGCTGAAGTCCTCGATGTCGATCCAGGCAGGATCAGCCGCATTGTGACGGGAAAGAGTAGTATTACCGCCGACACTGCTTTGCGCTTGGCCCGGTATTTCGGGACCACTCCGCAGCTTTGGATGAATCTCCAATCCAACTATGACCTTGAGATTGCTAAGTTGAGGAAAGCCACGGAGATAGAGGAGAGAGTCCAAGTGCGTCAAACAGGTGAGGCGTTTGCTTCGGCCTGATTGAGCCATGATCTCCGGAATGAGCGAATTGGCCTTTTGGGTGTGTTCGCGACATTTCAAGCATGCGTTAATCTCGCCTTTCCTTCTTACCCTCCTCATCACTCGTCCGCTGTCCAGCGGAAGGAGTCCTGCACGATTTCGTGAACCGAAGTCTCTGCGGGAAAGCCGCCTTTGAACAATTGCTCGACGCTCGTAATGACGCGGTCGCCGGAGCGGCCCTCCGCGATGATGAGGATGTCTCGCCCATCCTGGCGAGCAAACTCCTGAAGATACTGAAGACAGGCGCCACACGGCATCAGCGGCGCGTGCAGGTCCGATGTCACGGCCACGGCGAGAAAGCTGGTCTCTCCGTGAATGATTGCGTGATTCACCGCGTTGCGTTCGGCACAGACGCTCAGGATCGGGATAAGTGACTCGGTGTTGCAGCCGGCAAAAATGCGGCCGCTACGAGTCACGACTGCAGCGCCAACGTGGAAGCGACTCAGTGGGACCCAGGCCCGCTCCTTCACGTCGAGTGCGGCGCGAACCAGTTCTTCCACCTCCCATTGGCGAGGCGCCAAAGGTTCAAGGAATGGCAACTCGGGCGAAGTCATGGCGCGCGTGGATACCACCGGCGGGCGGTTGCGTCAAGTTCCAAGATCACCGCCGGATGAAGAGGCAAATGAGTTGAAAAGAGCGGAGCATTGGTCTAAAAGGGGGGTCGCGCAGCCTGAGGCATAACGTGCATGGCTTTCGCGGACGGAGGGACAAGCAATGAATCAGAATGAAAAAACCGTTCTCGACGCAATGAAGAAGGCAGGCAAGCCGGTGAGGCCCGGAGACGTTGCCAAAGCCACCAACCTGGAATCCAAAGAAGTCTCGAAGATCATCGATTCCCTCAAGAAGCAGGGGCTCGTCACTTGCCCTAAACGGTGCTATTACGCGCCGGCCGAGAGTTGATGACCGACAGCCCTCATGGTGACGGGGAGCCGCTCTCCCTGCTGCCCGATCGACCGGCGCACGTCCACTTGATGGGGATCTGCGGCACGGGGATGAGCGCGCTGGCGGGCATGTTTCACGAGATCGGCCTTCGAGTCACCGGGTCGGATCAGGGCATGTACCCGCCCGTTAGCGACTTTCTGCGCAAGCTCGGCATCCGGGCTACGGAAGGGTACCGGCCGGAAAACCTCGATCCCCGTCCCGATCTTGTTGTCGTAGGTAACGTAATTCGGCGCACCAATCCCGAGGCCGTGGCGCTCCAGGACTCAGGCATCCCTTACACAACGCTCCCCGGCGCGCTCACCCGGTATTTTACCCAGGGCAGGACCAGAATCGTGGTGACGGGGACTCACGGAAAAACTACTGTGTCCTAGATGATTGCGTGGATCCTCCACGCGGAGGGGCTCGACCCGGGGTTCATGATCGGCGGGATCGCTGCGCATTTCGGGCGGAACTATCGCCTCGGCCGCGGCGGCCATTTTGTCGTAGAAGGAGATGAATACGACACTGCGTATTTCGAGAAGACACCGAAATTCCTACACTATCAACCCGACGTGGGAGTGATCACATCGTGTGAATTCGACCACGGCGACATCTACGCGAGCCTTGACGAAATCAAGGAGCAGTTCCGCTCGTTCGCTCGCCTGATCCCGCCGAACGGCCGACTTATAGCGAATCTGGACGACGCGGATGTGGTAGAAGTGGCTGCCGCGGCCACAGCGCGGGTCGAAGGCTACAAAGCCGGACGGTCAGCCGAGTGGACCGTCGGTGAAGCGATGGCTACGAGCAGCGGAATGCAGGTGACTCTCGCACGGAACGGACATGAAGCAGCGCGCGGCATTCTGCCGGTTACAGGATTCCATAATGTGCTCAATGCCTTGGCCGCGGTGGCCGTGGCGGTCGGCGAAGGCATCAGTCCTCAGAGCGCACTGTCGAGACTCGAATCGTTTCGCGGAGTGAAGCGGCGCCAGGAGGTAGTGGGAGAAGAGGCCGGGGTGACGGTGATCGACGATTTCGCGCATCATCCCACCGCAGTAAAGGTCACGTGTGCCGGCATCCGTAGGCGCTACCCAAAGCGGCGGCTCGTGACCGTATTTGAACCGCGGACCAACACGAGCCGAAGGAGCGTATTTCAAGCTGCGTATGTATCGGCTTTCTACGATGCAGATTTGATCGTGTTGCGAGAGCCGCGAGATGTGGGTGCGATTCCGGAGTCGGACCGGTTCGACAGTGCCCGACTCGCCCGCGATCTAAAGTCCGGCGGTCAGGAAGCCCGGGCGTTTGGTGACACGGACGGGATTGTTGCATTTCTCTCCACGGAGCTGCACTATGGAGACGTGGTGCTGGTCATGTCCAACGGCAGCTTCGACGGGCTCGTGGGCCGCGTGCTTGCGATGCTCAAGGAGAGGTGACCATGAAGGAAGCGCTTCTCTACGACAAGCTGGAGGAAAGCCAGGTCAAGTGCCGTCTATGTCGCCACGGGTGCAGGATCCGCGACGGAAAGCGGGGAATATGTTTCGTCCGGGAGAATCACGGAGGAACCCTTTACAGCTTGGTCTACGATAAGGTGATCTCCGCGAATGTGGACCCGATCGAAAAGAAGCCGCTGTTTCACGTGCAGCCCGGATCGAGATCCTTTTCCATTGCCACGCCTGGATGCAATTTTCGGTGCACTTTCTGCCAGAATTACACCATTTCGCAAATGGCTCGCGACGCGGGGCGGATCGAAGGTGAGGCAGTGGCGCCGGCACGTCTCGCAGAGATCGCCGTGTCACGTAAGTGTACAAGCATCGCATACACCTACACGGAACCGACCATTTATTACGAGCTGGCCCGGGACACAATGGTGGAAGCAAAAAAGCACGGGCTTCTCAACGTTTTCGTTACCAATGGCTATATGACCCGGGATATGTTGGACGATTCCAAGGGACTGCTCGATGCCGCAAATGTTGACCTCAAGGCGTTCAACGATCATTTTTATAAGAAGTACTGCAAGGCTCGCCGTGTGGGTGTGATGGATACACTTCGGCACATGAAGCAGCTCGGGATCTGGGTCGAGGTCACAACGCTTCTGATCCCGGGTCTGAACGACGACCCGGACGAGGTCAAGGCTATGGCGGAGTTCATCCGGCAAGACCTCGGTCCCGAAACACCCTGGCATGTCAGCCGGTTCTTCCCCAATTACCTGGAAACAGGTATCCCTCCAACAGATGTGCAGGCGCTTGTGAGCACCAGGCAGATCGGTCTCGACGCGGGGCTTTCTTACGTGTACACCGGAAACCTGCCGTGGGCGGACGGTGAGAAGACCGCATGCCCGGATTGTGCACACGTGCTTATTCAACGATCGGGGTATACGATCACCCGTAACAGCATCAAGGAAGGGCGCTGTCCCCAGTGTGGGCATGCAGTGGAAGGCGTTGGAATCTAGGTCGAAACGAGCGACCGGAAACGGAGTTCTGATGGTCGGCAACAAATCAATTGTAATATCCCCGTCGATTCTGTCGGCGGACTTCACCAGACTTGGCGAGGAGCTGCAAGCCGTGCAGGCCGCCGGCGCGGATTGGAGTCATGTGGATGTGATGGACGGCCATTTCGTGCCTAATATCACCATAGGCCCGATGATTGTTGAAGCCGCGAAGCGCGCGTGCGATCTGCCGCTGGACGTGCACCTCATGATCGCGGACCCGGACCGATATCTCGAGACGTTCCAGTCAGCCGGTGCAGACATTCTCACAGTTCATCCTGAAGCGACGTACCACCTGCACAGGACGCTGACGCGAATCCGGGAACTCGGCATGAAATCAGGCGCTGCACTCAACCCGTCGACGGGACTCGAGGCTGTAGAGCATGTTATGGCGGAACTGGACGTGGCCATGATCATGATGGTAAATCCCGGCTTCGGCGGACAAAGCTTCATTCCGACCATGCTCCCCAAGATCCGCCAGCTGAGAGAGATGATCGATCGATCAACGTATAAGGTCCTTATCGAAGTGGACGGCGGGGTCAGTCCCGCAAACGCCCGACAGCTCGTGGAACACGGCGCGGACGTCTTCGTTGCCGGGAGCGCCGTATTCGGGCATCCTCCATACGATAAAGTGATTGCCGAACTTCGCGACGGCAAGCCGCGATAATCTCCGGGTGCGGATGATAACGCTGCACGTCCGCTGAGTTCAGCAGGAAGGCAAAGGCTCATGAACAGGTATCCGAGGTATTTGTTTGCCGTCGCGGCTATGCTGGTTTTGTTAGTGACCGGACTCTGTTGGGCGCACCAGCTGGCCAAGCTGGATGTATCGGAAAGCGGCCCCTTCGAGATACCGGACATCGACCAGGATCCCGGCCTGTATTTCCTGCTTGCCGAACAAGCTGAAGCTCAAGGCGACATGGAGGCCGTTTTCCGGTACTACCGTAAGGCGCTTTCTCTCGACCCGTCATCCGCATACCTGTACGCGCGAGTCGCAACGATTTTGGCACGCAATCGCAAGATTGCCGACGCTCTCGTCATGGCCCGCATCAGCACGGTCTTCGACGCGAAGTACGACGAGGGATACTCGCTGCTGGGAAAGATTTACAACCTCACCGGCGACCGGGTGCGTGCGATCGAATCGTATAACAAGGCCCTTGAGCTCAAGCCCGACGAGAAGGAACTCTACGTATTCGTGGGGTCTCTCCAGGCATCTCAAAACCGCTTCGAGGATGCCGAGAAGACCTTCAAGAAGATGGTGCAGCAGTTTCCCGAGGACAAGGACGCTTACTTTTACCTGGGCAAAGTGTACGTGGAAACCAAGCAGTTCGACGAGGCAGTGAAGACTTTCGAGAAGCTGCTGGAAGTCCGCAAGGAAGCCGCGTCGCAGGTTCACGTGGAACTCGGCGCCATATACGCAGTCCAGAACAAGCTCAAAGAGGCGGAACATCACTTCCGGGAGGCGGTCAAGCTCGACTCCTACAACATCGACGCACAATTTAAGCTCGGGCAAATACTTGCGACACAGAACAACTATACCGAGGCATACAAGGTCTTTGACGACCTGTCGAAACTCGCGCCGTCCAACGTGCGGATCCGCATTCAAATGGGCCTCATCCTTGCGGCTCAAAAGCAATACGATCAAGCCACGGAGATGTTCAACAAGATCCTGGAGACCAAACCGGGGTGGGATCAGGTTCGATTTCATCTCGGTCGCATCCTGAGGGAGCAGGGCAAGATCGACGAAGCGGAAAAGGAGTTTGCTCAAATCCCCAAAGGCGCGGGCACCTACCTCAATTCCCGTATCGTTATGTCGATCATGTTCCTCAAGAGCCGCGCGCTCGGCAAGGCCCTTCGCTATGCGGATGAAGCCGTCGAAACGGAATCCAAAGATCCGGACCTCTACCAGATCCGGGGCTCGATCCTGGAAGAACTCGGGCGCTACAGCGAGGCGCTCAAGAACTACAATCAGGCGGTCGAACTGGACCCGAAGAACCTCAAGCTCCGCTATTCCATCGGCAATGTCTGCGAAAAGAGCGGCCGCCGCTCCGAGGGCCTAAAAGTGATGCACGAGATACTCAAGGAAAAGCCCGACGATCCCAGCGCCTTGAACTTCGTTGGGTACACGCTCCTTGTCACTGGCGGGGATACAGATCAGGCTGAAGCACTGATCCGCAAGGCCAATGAACTCAAGCCGAATGACGGTTACATAATGGATTCACTGGGGTGGGCGCTCTTCAAGAAAGGGAAGGTAGACGAGGCGCTCGAATTGCTCAAGGCCGCTGCGGAGAAGGTGAAGATCGACCCGATCATCGCGGACCACTACGGCGACGTGTTGATGGCCAAAGGCATGAAGAAAGACGCGCTCGAAGCGTACCGCCGCTCAATTGAAGCAAATCCGCTGAATACCGTTGTTCGTGAAAAGGTAGAGAAGCTCGAAAAGGAACTTGGTGCGGGCGCAGGAGAGAACTGATACCGATGCGCGTTCAAACAAGTAAGATCGGGAGGAACTTCTTTGCAAAGAAGTTTCCCCCCGAGCCCCCTTCAAGAAACTCTCATGTTCGCTGCCCATCCGCTTTCCTTTACGAGGAAAACGGATGGGCAGCGCCAACGAGAAGTTTTTGGAGAGGGGTTTGGGGAGGAACCTTTTTTCAAAAAGGTTCTCCCCAGATTACTTCTTTGAAAGCGATCTGGTATGACGCGCTGCGGGGCGGCTCATGGCGTTGATTGATCTACCGTGGAAGCCTGCGATCGTGGCCGCCGCGTGGATGGTGTGCGCGGCTATGGCGTGCCATGCAGCCGAACCAACGTCTGCACCCGCCAAATTGCAGGCACGATACAAGATTCCCGCGTCAATGCTTGGAAAACCCTTCGTATTTGCCGGGGAGACGGTTCCACTCAATGCACCGCAGGTGAAGTCCCGCGTCGAGGCGCAACTCAATCTGCTGCTCATGGACGCGCGGAGTGTCCTCACATCGTGGCTCAGCGAAAGAGGCCGACATCTTTGGATCTTTGAGGAGATCTTCCAAAAAGAGGGTGTCCCGAAAGACTTTTCCCTGTTGTCGCCTGTCATAGCCGGTCTCAGCTCGCGATCGTCCGGTCGCCCGGCTGGCGCAGGCTGGTGGGTGCTCGAAAAACCGTGTACCGCGGCCGAAGGGGTGGAAATGGCAGCGGACGCGTGGCACGACGACAGAATGGATATCGACCTCGCCACGCGATGCTTTGCCGTGCGCATCAAGGCGGTCAAACAGGAACTCAAGACGGGAAGTTGGCTGATGGCTACGGCCGCGTATCTTACGTCCGTCAAGCAGGTCCAAGACCTGTGCAACAAATGGAACGCCAGCACGTACTGGGATTTGCCCTTTCCCGAGACTGCTGAAGTGCTCATTCCGCGTTGGATGGCCTTCAGCATCATCGCTGCCGACCCCGAAGCATTTGGACTCTCGCTCAAGGGGCAGACGCCGCTCAGCTACGACCATGTGTCGGGGCTCGTGCTCTCGAAAGACCTTCCTGTTGCTGAGATCGCGGCCATGACCGGCGAACCGCCTCGCGAGATCATGCGCCTCAATCCGAAGATCAAGCCGGCCCAGCCGAAACTTCCCGCCATGGCGGACGGTAAGCGGGTGGCGCATACACTTGCATTGCCCAAGGGGAAGGGCAACGTTCTCGTCGACAAATTGAGCGCAGGCGGATACCTGGCCGAGAAAGAGAAGAAGTGATCGCTTTTGGCTAGTGAGTCTATCCGTGGATGATATCGAAGGTTCTGGTGACGTATGAATTGTGTGGCGGATGCAAAGAGAAGTCTCCGATCTTGGGGAGTAATCTCTAGAATTTGGTAGCCGCCGGCCTCCGTGCCGGCGGGTCATGATCACAAGGAACAGTCATAACTGTTCCCAAAATTCTTGTCCAATTCGCATAGCAATCTTCCGTCGTTCCCGCGAAGGCGGGAACCCAGAAAGGCAGCTGGATTCCTGCCTTCGCAGGAATGACGCGCTCTTTTTGGGGTTACCTACCTTCAGAACAAAGGGACGCTCTATTTTGGCAATCACTATAGTTCGGTCCTGAGGTGGACAAAGCGCTAGCCCGGTCTTGCGCCGAAATTCTCGGCAACTTGCCGTTGCATCCGCTATGGTGCGCTCATGATCGAGATTGACGGGTCCCTCTATTCAGGCAGCGGAACGCTTCTCCGGTACGCCGTGGCACTGGCCACTCTGACGCACCAACCGCTCCGTATGTTCCGGATTCGAGCGAAGCGTCCCAAACCGGGCCTGCGGGCGCAGCATCTTCAGGTGATCAAAGCGTGCGCTGGCATATCAGGCGGTCGGGTCGAAGGCGGGGAGGTGGGGTCTCAGGAAATCGTCTTTCAGCCGGGACCGCACATTCGTGCAGGTGAGTTCCGGTTTGATATCGGAACGGCCGGCTCTGCGGCGATGGCCGCTTTTGCCCTCATTCCGCCGTCCCTGTTTGCACAAGGACCCTGCCGATACTCGATTGTCGGCGGCCTATTTCAGGACTTCGCTCCCACATTCTTTCACATGGACCGGGTGCTGCTTCCGCTGCTCCGATCGATGGGCGCGGATGCGAAGCTCAGGATGGTCAGGCCGGGCTATTACCCCGAAGGCCAAGGCGAGCTCACCATGACCGTGAAGCCGCTGTCAAGAGCACTCAAACCCTTGGAACTGACTGGGCAGGGATCTGTGACGTCTATCCGAGGAATTGCGCTCGCCTCACACCTGAAGGTTCAGCAAGTGGCCAAGCGCATGGCGGACACCGCACGCGAGTTGGTCGAGCGCCGTGGCGTTACTTCAAGAATCGATATCCTCGAAGATACCGAAGCGGTACAGAGAGGCGCTGCACTCATAATGTCGGTCTCTACGGACACGGGGTGCATTTTGGGATCGGACCAGGCGGGCAAACTCGGGAGACGGGCGGAGGCGATCGCTCAGTTTGTTGTGAAAGGGCTGTTCGAGGACCTGGACAGCGAAGCCACGGTGGATCGACACGTGGCAGACCAGTTGATCCTTTTCGCCGCGCTTGCACAGGGCACGTCTCGATATCGGTTGCCCATGATGACCGATCATGTCGAGTCCAACCTCTGGCTTGTGGAGCGAATTCTCGGGGCTCGAAGTTACCTTGAAGGATCGATGCTGCACATCGAGGGAGTGGGGAGTCCGCCCGGATAATAGTGAGACTTGCAGATTGATTCAGAAATACCTTTACGTTGTCGTCCGCAGCAGACTTGAGTAGGGGCGGGTCTGAGACCCGCCCCTACCGGGCATATCGCGTCGTTCGGCGCCTCACCTTGCCAGGGCTTATACCAACTTCCATGGCGAGAATCGCCACAACGAAGCATGAAAACGCCGTGAAAAATACCGGCAAGATGCCGGCGCTACCGGCGTTTTCATAGGAATGCGCTTTCTAACAAGTATTATAGAAAGGGCATTGGTATCAGCACGGACCTCTACCTTTCCATCATACGAGACTGTCGTCCTGCGTGCCAACAGTTCGGTGAATTGGATGCCCGCGCGTACGCAGCCCGTTCATGCCCGACAGGTGCGCTCGTATCTACTGGATAATTGCGCTCATCTGTGTCCGTTCAGTTACGTGCGGCTAGGACGGGTTAGTCCGTACGCACCCAGCGAACTTCGCGGCAAATGCCCCGAAGGGCGCAAACCATGAGTAGTCACGCTGTAGCGTGATTCACCCTACGGAAACGATGATTACAGCCGGTTTTCAAGGACCCTGAAGGGGTCCTCCATGTGGGGATCGGACGACCCCGTCAGGGTCGTTTCAGACCGCTTGCATGCCGCATTCCGTGGGCTGAAGCCACACGGCTATTTATGTTACGCCCTTTGGGCGAAGACCCTCCCATGGAGTGCGGATTATCAAACTTTTGAATTTTTTCCGCACGTAATTGAATTCTTACGGTGATCTTCTTATCGTGGTTGACCGCTGGCTGAACTTCAACTAGACTAACCCGGCGCTAAAGTACGCTCACAGAATCACCGGTTGATCGCTCACGATCAGAATTGGCTTTACAGGGGCGATTCGGCCTCGTCCTTGGAATGAATTGCACGTAAAGCCTCACTCCGCCCGCCTCATGACCGGATATTGGTTAACCTGGAGGCCGCCGAACGCTCGGAAGGAGAATCAGCGTGCACACGGTCGTCTGCGTAGCAGTCGTATTCTCGCTTGTCTCATGGTCCTGCCTTCCGGTCTGGAGCGCAGAAGCCGTCGATTCCGAGCTGGTCCCTTCAGTTCTGACCGTGAGTTCATATTATCAGGGATATCCGTGGGCTGACGGAGAATTATCCGGCCTCTTCCATCGTCCGGTCTCCGGCTATGATCGTCACTACGGGCTTCTATTGGCCGCGCTATCCGCTGGGGCATTGGCCATTGGTCTGGTTCTCGCGCTCGTTTGGCTGCTCATCCGGCGAGCGCGGGCAAGAGAGGCCTTGCGCATCTCCGAAGAGAAGTACCGCCAAATTGTGGAAACCGCCCGTGAAGGTATCTGGGCGGTCGATAGTGAGTTTCGGACCACATTCGTGAACCGACGCATGGCCGACATGCTCGGATACTCGATGGAAGAGATGATCGGGCGAAAACTGGACACGTTTGTGTTAGAGGAGGAACTCGGCGATCACAATTCAAGAATGGAGGAACGCCGCCGTGGCAAGGGGGAAACCTATGAAAGACGCTGGCGTCGGCGCGACGACAAGCCCCTGTGGACACTTGTCTCGGCTACACCCGTCAGGGATGCGGAGGGTCGATTCGCCGGCTCTTTCGGGATGATTACCGATATCAGCGTGCACAAACACGCGGAGGAAGCCTTGCGGGTCAGCGAGGAGCAATACCGACTGCTGGTGGAGAAGGCCCAGGAAGGTATTTGCGTAGTTCAACAGTCCGTGATGCGTTTTGTTAACCCGCGCGTGGAGGAACTTTTCGGGTACACCGCAGATGAGCTGATCGGAAAAGCCATTACGGGATTCATCCACCCTGACGACAGGCAAATGGTGCTGGGACGGCATGACCGCCGCCTGAAGGGAGAGGTGTTCCCGACTCGCTATCCGATCAGAGTAATTGACAGGAGCAACAGGCTACGTTGGGTGGAGATCGAATCCGTGAGGGTCGAGTGGGAGGGCAAGCCCGCTGTCATGGTCTTCCTGAACGATATCACGTACAAGAAGCTCGCTGAAGAGGCAGCAGCGAAAGCGGAAAGACTCCGGGCCGTCACAGAGCTTTCAGCCGGTGTTTCTCATAATTTCAATAATCTCTTGCAGATAATCGTCGGCAATGCGAGCCTCTGTCTCATGGACCTGAAGTCAGGAGACGTCCTGGGAATCAAGAACAATTTGGAACAGATGCTCGAAGCGGCTACCTTCGGCACGGAGACCGTTCGCCGTCTGCAAACTTTTGCGAAGGTCAGAGCCGACATGACGCAGGGCGAGGCAGCCATATTCGATGTCACCACGACCGTGAAGAATGTCGCAGAGATTACGAGACCTCTGTGGAAGACCGAGCCAGAGAAGAAAGGTGTTCAAGTCCGCCTGAAGCTCGATCTCCAAGACACGCTGCAAGTTCACGGGAAAGAGAGCGAGTTGTTCGAGGCAATCGTCAATCTCATACGAAACGCAGTCGATGCCATGCCGGAAGGTGGAGACCTGGAGATCAAGACATGCAGAGACGCGGAGGCAGCCGTCATCCAGGTTCGTGATACAGGCACGGGAATCCCGCAGGGGGATTTGGACCAGATTTTCGAGCCGTTCTGGACTACAAAAGGCATGGGCCTGGGGACTGGAATGGGGCTGGCAGTCACGCTTGCGGTCGTTCAGCGCCACGGCGGCTCGATTGCCGTTGAGAGCAGACAAGGAGGAGGAACCGAGTTCACGGTCCGGCTTTCTCTTGCTCACGCGGAAGTCGGGCCCGCGCAACAGCCCGCGATGATTCCAAGTGCCCGAATCCTGACTATTCTGCTTATTGAAGACGTATTGCCCATCGTCACTTCCCTAGAACGGATATGCACGGCGCAAGGACACAAAGTTCTGAGAGCGCTGTCCGGCGAAGAGGGCCTATCGCTCTTTGCCGAGAATCACGTGGATATGCTGATTTGTGACCTTGTTATGCCCGGAATGAACGGGTGGGACATCGGCAAGGCAATTGTCTCGATGTGTCAAGAGAAAGGAATCGCCAAACCGCCCTTCATTCTATTGACCGGATGGGATGGTCGCGAGATCGAAACACAGAGGACCGTAGAATCGGGTGTGGATGCACTAATCACAAAGCCCGTGAATTCTGCCGTCTTGCTTGCGACGGTCCAGGAAATCGCCGATCGATTCGACCTCGGGGAAGATGGGGGTTATACCAGTTCGCTTTCAAACATGTGACATTGGCAGTATCCAAAATCCCCCCTATCCCCACAGGCGTTAAGATAAGAAGCTGCAAAGCCTCGGAAAGTCACGATTCAGCGTCGGTCTTTGTCTTGCCCGCAACCGTCCCCCCTCTCGGTCCCCCCGTCAACGGGGGGAAGTGCGTCCCCTCTCCGTTGACGGGGAGGGACAGGGAGGGGGTTCTTATTGGAATCCTGCTCAACTTAACGCCTATCCCCCCTAACCCCCCTTTACGAAAGGGGGGTTAGGGGGGATTTTCTCGTACGGAATCCCATGTGGGCGAGTGGTGCCAATGTTACCAATATGATGGCACATTGGTATTAGCGGCGTGCTGCAACTGTCCAATCTCAGTACCGCATAGTGGGGCCGGCCTCCGGAGACTGTCTCAAAACTCCTCGACGGGTTCCAATCGTAGCACGATGAACCGTAGGGGCGGGGTTTATCCCCGCCCGCCTCGCGTGGCCTCTGCTGACGGGCGGGGATAACCCCCGCCCCTACGAAGGCTTTCTGCGCCGGGAACGAACGTGGCGCGAAATCAGTTCCGTACTGCGCCGCTAATAGCACGTTAGAATCGTGCCACGACTTTATGCGCGATTCGACTTCTGAGACAGCCTCTCCGTGCCGGTCCTCGCCCAATGGCCGGCAGAGACGCCGGCCCCACTACGTGAGCAGGCATTGGTGGGACAGTCCCGCGCGGAACGCGGGATTGCCTGTCACTTCTTTTGGCGACGACTTCCGAAGGAGACAGGCGAGACGCCTGTCCACCCAATACTTTCCGGAATACGTGACCGAATTTACGCCATAGAGCACTTATATCGGTTCTCGAAAGTAATCACGGATTGACTGCTGGGTGTCCCGCGCGGCGCGGGACTGGCTTGTCCAGCAGTGTGATCTCATATCGGGAGAACTTTCGCGAATCCCTATAGCCACGAGCGATGGTAGGCTCCGTCACCTGTCGGCGCCACCAATCCGGAACTTCTCCAGATACCGGTACAATGTATCGCGGGATATGCCGAGGACACTTGCAGCAGTCTTCTTGTTGCCGCCCGTTCGCTCAAGGGCTGCAATGCAGAAGGCCTTCGCAATTTGATCGGTCGCTTCCGGAAGGGTGATCTCTTCCGCAAAAGAGATTGTCGTGGCCTGACCGGTCGGCGCGGATTGCGATGCGGGCTTCACTCCGGGATTGCTCAAATCGAGGTACTTGCCTCCTGAAATCATGAGCCCTCGTTCAAGCACGTTTCGCAACTCCCGCACATTTCCGGGCCAGTCATATTGCTTGAGGGTTCTGATGGTCGCTGGGTCGGGGAACGGCAAGTCGGCAATCTGGAGTTCTTGGCAGAGCTTTCCCAGAAGATCCCGCACGAGGACCGGGATGTCTTCCAATCTGTCCCGCAGTGGAGGCATCGATATCGCCATTACATTGAGTCGATAATAGAGGTCCTTTCGGAATCGCCCTGTCGCGACTTCCTCCTTCAGGTCCCGGTGAGTGGCTGCAATGAGCCGGGCATTGACCGTTGTTTCGCTTTCTCCGCCGACACGGGTAAATCTCTTGGTATCCAAGAATGTCAGTAGCTTTGCCTGTAACGACAGAGGAAGCTCTCCGATTTCGTTGAGCAGTAGGGTCCCGCCTTCGGCAAGTTCCAGTAATCCTCTCTTTCGGGCAGCCGCGCCGGTAAAGGCGCCCCTCGCGTGACCGAAGAGTTCCGATTCGGCAAGCTCAGCGGGAATGGCGGCACAATTGATCGCGAAATAGGGGCCACTCGAGCGACTGGAATGATCATGAATGTACTTGGCCAGGTAGTCCTTTCCGCTGCCGCTTTCACCCATGAGCAGTACGATAGCATCCCTTTGCGCTGCCAACTCTGCTTGTTCCAGAGTGAATTGCATCGCCTTGGAGGGATATCTATCCGGGAATCGTCGAGGCCCCTCTACTTTCTTGCGGTCGGTAATATCGCGGGATATCCCCAAGATGGACACGATCGTTTCGGATTCGTCTTTTAACGGGATTCTCGTGTCAAGAAAGGTCATCAGGGAGCCGTTGACCTTTCTTGTGTTTTCTTCCTCTACAGTTTCGCCTCGAAGGACCCGCAATTCAACTTCTCTGATATGGTCGACGGCTTCGCGGCCGAACAGATCTTCGTGCCTGAGACCTATGATTTTCGAGGCAGGGAGCCCAACGAGCTGCTCAAAGGCAGGATTCACATCGGCGTATCGAAACGACAGATCCTTGAGGAAGATGCAGTCCTGTGTTTCTTCAAAGATGAGTCGAAACCGTCGTTCGCTTTCACGCAGAGCCTCTTGTGCCCGCCTGTGCTCAATTAACAGGTCCCATTGTCGTAATGCTCGTTCGGCAATGTACGGCATTTGTGCGAATGTTGAGGGCGATTTCACCACGTAATCGACCGCGCCGGCCTTCATGGCGCTGACGGCGAGCTGCTCGTTCCCATAGCTGGTCATCAAGACCGCGGGAAAGACGAGCTGTTCCTTATCCGCGGGCAGGATGTCCGTACCTTTGCCATCCGGAAGGAGCCAGTCGGCTATGACGAGGTCCGGGGTAAGTTGTTTCAAATATGCTGATGCCTGCTGTAAGCTGAAAACGCAATGGAGATCGACCCGGAATGCCGTGGCCTGAAACGCGCGTTTGACTGCTTCCGCGTGCGCTTCGTCGTCTTCCACCAGCAGGATGTTGATCGTTTCCCTCGTCATCGCACGTGACCTCTCTTCAGACAGGGCCGTGAGAATAGGGGTTGACGTTCCATCCGAGCCAGTAAAACCCCAGGTCCTTCATGAGTCCGGTGAACTTCACGAAATCCACCGGCTTGACGAGATAACTGTTTGCATGAAGATCGTACGCTTGAGCGATGTCAACTGAATTATCGGAACTCGTCAGGACGACGACGGGAATTCTGAGCAATTGTTCGGTTTGTTTGATCTCTTTGAGAACCGTCCAGCCATCGATCCCGGGCAACCGCAGGTCCAAGAGAATTACGTCCGGTCGCGGGCTGCGCATTGGATCGCGGTATGCGCCGCGGTGAAACAAGAAATCGAGCGCGGCTTCGCCGTCGGCGACGACGCGAAGATTGTTGGCCACGCGATAATCACGGAAACTGCGCATCACGATTTCCGCGTGATCTTCGTTATCCTCTACCAACAAGATCTCAAAAGGCCTGCCCTGTGTTTTCATATCTGTCCACCCCCTTCCCAATGGCAATGGGTGCCCGAACAAGTGGCGTCGTAGCGTTCAAAATCCTCCCTGTTCCGTTTCAGCCGGATCCGTCCTGAACAAAGGGGTTAACGTTCCAACCGAGCCAGTACGATCGCAGGTCCCGCATCAGCTCGGTAAACTTGGTGAACTCCAACGGTTTCACCACATAGCTGTTCGCATGGTAGTCGCACGCCATCCTTACGTCAATTCCCGCCTGAGAACTGGTCAGAATGACGACCGGAATGCCGCGTAGTTCCTCGGATTGCTTGATCTCCTTGAGAACTTCCAAGCCGTCCACCTTGGGGAGGCGAAGATCCAAGAGCACTAGGCTCGGCCGAGGATTGGCCTCAGGGTCGGCGTACTCTCCCCGTCGAAGCAAGTAATCCAGAGCGCTTTCTCCGTCGGTCACATGAACGATCCGGACCGGGCCTTGATTTGCCCTGAAACTGCGCATGACGATTTCCGCGTGATCCTCGTTGTCTTCTACCAGCAAGATCATTGGGAATTCCCTTTCTGCATCCGGTTTCGGCTATTTGTCTCCTTGCGGAAGAGGACAAGGTAAAGTGAAACAGAAACTGGCGCCGTGCCCGATGCCTGAAGATTCCACCCAGATGCGACCGCCGTGCACCTCGACGATACGTTTGACGAGAGCCAATCCTATGCCGGTCCCTTCGGTCTTCTGGTCCAGCTTGTTGAACAGGCCGAAGACTTTGTCATGGTACAGGGGGTTGATGCCTATGCCGTTATCTCTCACGAAAAGGATTGTTTCGTCGCCGTCCAATCTGCTGCCTATCCGGACTTTGGGGTGCGGCTGATCCCCCATGAATTTCATGGAGTTCTCGATGAGGTTGAGGAAGACCTCCAGCATGCGCGGGCGGTCAACGTACAGCACGGGAAGATTGGGTTCGATTTCCACTTCCAAGCCATGCTGTGTGATTCTTCCTGACAGAAGCTCCAACGCCTCGTTTGCCATTTCTCCCACCGGCACTTCCGAAGGCGGGTTGAACAGCCGTCCGACGCGGGAAAGCTCCAGGATCTCTCCCAAGAGTTGTCCCATTTTCTCCGCCGCCTTGTCAATCCGGTCCAGGTCGGCTTTAAGGTTCGTAGTGTTTCCGCTGCTGACTTCTTCCGCGATGAATCCCAGGAAGGTCCTGATGGTAATCAGAGGGCTCCGCAAGTCGTGCGACACCGAATAAGTGAATCGTTCGAGTTCGGCGTTCTTGGCCTCCAACTCCGTGATCAGTCGCTCGCGCTCGATCTCAGCCTGTTTTGCTTCCGTGACGTCCCGGTCAAATCCCGCGACACCCGCAACCTTTCCGTTTGCGTCAAGGACGGGATAGAAACTGGTGTAATAGAATCTGCCGTCTTTCTCGTCCTCGAAACGGACCGCGCTGCCGGATCGCATGACCTCGTCGAATTTTGCGCCACCTTTCACTTCGATGTCCGATGTCAGCACGTCGGACAACGCCTTCCCGAGAAGTTCGCTGCTGTTCTCGCCGAGTCTCAAAGCCGTGGCCTCGTTCAATGCGACGAAAGTCCCATCGGCCGACAGGAGGAACACGGAGTCCGTGCTGGCATTCAAAATTGCTTCGATGTCTCTGTTCCGCTTAGCGAGAGCTTCTTCCGCCTTCTTGCGCGCACTGATATCACGAGCCGCGGCAAACAGACCGATAATCCGTCCCGATTCGCCGGAATACACGGACGCATTGTAGGTAACCTGGGTCAGGTTCGCGTTCTTGTGCCGGATTTCCAATTCGTAGTCTCTCACCGACCCATCCTTGAATGCCTGCTGGTATCCGGCCCTGGCGTTTGCGGGATCGGTGAAATAATCGGCAAAGTCCGTCCCGATAAGTTCGATTCGCGAATACCCCGTGACGCGCTCCGTCGCTGTATTGACGTCGGTAATCTTCCCCTCGGCACTGATCGTCACGAGCGGATCCAAACTGGCCTCGATGAGGCTGCGGTTGTATGCGCTGGCTGCCGGTAGTGCCTGTTCCGCTCGCTTGCGGTCGCTGATGTCGCGCGCTGCGGCGAAAAGACCGATGATCTTTCCCGATTCGTCGGAATACACGGATGCATTGTATGTTACCTGCGTGAGGCTGGCGTTTTGGTGCCGGATTTCCAATTCGTAGTCTCTCACAGACCCATCCTTGAAAGCCTGCTGGTATCCGGCCCTGGCGTTCGCGGGATCGGTGAAATAATCGGCAAAGTCCGTGCCGATAAGGTCGTTACGTGAATAGCCCGTGACGCGCTCCGTGGCAGTATTGACGTCCGTGATTTTTCCTTCTGCGCTGATGGTGACGAGCGGGTCCAAACTGGCTTCGATCAGGCTGCGGTTATAGGCGCTGGCTGCCTGCAAGGCTTCTTCTGCGGCCTTTCGGTCGCTTATGTCGCGGGCTGCCGCGAAAACACCCGTAATTTCACCTGATTCGTCCCGATACACGGAAGCGTTGTACATTACCGGCGTCAGCCAACCTTCTCTGTGGCGGATCTCCAGTTCATAGTCCTTCACCAACCCGTCGCGAAAGACCTGTTGGTATCCTTCTCTTGCTCGTGCAGGATCGGTGAAATAATCGGCAAAGTCCGTCCCGATCAGCTCGCTTCGCGTGAAGCCGGTTACACGCTCTGTGCCTCTGTTCACGTCGGTAATCTTTCCTTCACCGCTGATGGTGACGAGCGGGTCCAAACTGGCCTCGATGAGGCTGCGGTTGTACGCACTGGCGGCTTGCAAAGCTTCTTCTGCGGCCTTTCGGTCGCTGATGTCACGAGCTGCTGCGAAAACACCCGTGATCTCACCTGATTCATCCCTGTATACGGAAGCGTTGTACATAACCGGAGTCAACCGACCGTCTTTGTGGCGGATCTCCAATTCATAATCTTTGACCAAACCGTCCCGGAACACCTGTTGATAGCCGGCCCTCGCTCTTGAAGGATCGGTGAAATAATCCGCGAAGTCCGTCCCGATGAGTTCGTTTCGTGAATAGCCGGTGACACGCTCGGTGCCTCTGTTCACGTCGGTGATCTTTCCTTCGCCGCTGATGGTGACGAGTGGGTCCAAACTGGCTTCAATAAGGCTGCGGTTGTAGGCGCTTGCTGCCTCCAGTGCTTTCGCTGCACGTTTGCTCTCGGTGATATCCCGGGCCGCTGCAAAGAGACCGATGATACTCCCTGACTCGTCCAAGTATACCGAAGCGTTGTACATGACCGGAGTCAACTGTCCGTTCTTGTGCCGGATTTCCAACTCGTAGTCCGTCACCGAGCCGTCTCGAAAGGCCTGCTGGTATCCGGCCCTGGCCTTATCAGGATCGGTGAAGTAATCCGCAAAGTCTCTCCCGATGAGTTCGTTGCGTGAGCAGCCGGTCACACGTTCGGTCCCGGTGTTCACGTCGGTAATCTTCCCTTCCGCACTGATGGTGACCAGCGGGTCCAGACTGGCTTCAATGAGGCTGCGGTTGTACGCGCTGGCGGCCTGCAGGGCTTTCTCGGCTCGTTTACTCTCTGTGATGTCCCGGGCCGCAGCGAAGAGGCCGATAATGTTGCCTGACTCGTCCCGGTAAACCGAGGCATTGTACATAACCGGCGTCAACCATCCGTCCTTGTGGCGGATCTCCAACTCGTAGTCAGTCACGGAACCATCCCGAAAGGCCTGTTGGTAGCCTGCTCGGGCTCTCGCGGGATCGGTGAAATAGTCGGCAAAGTCCGTGCCGATGAGTTCGTTTCGGGCATGGCCGGTGACCCGTTCCGTCGCGGTATTGACGTCCGTGACCTTGCCTTCGGCGCTGATGGTGACGAGCGGGTCCAAACTGGCTTCAATGAGGCTGCGGCTGTACGCGCCGGCTGCTCGTAACGCTTCCTCCGCCCGTTTGCGGTCACTGATGTCACGGGTAATCGATGAAGCGCCCACAATCTCCCCGGATGGGCTCTTGATCGGTGAGACGGTGACCGAGACATGGGTGTTATGGCCGACCCGGTCCATACGCATCGTTTCATAATGTTCGATGCGTTCCCCGCCCTTAATTCTCGAGAGAATTTCCGGTATCTCGTCGTGGCGGTCAGGAGGCACCACGATGTGAATGGGCTGACCGATCGCTTCTTCGGCGGTGAAACCGTACATCTTCTCCGCAGCGGCGTTCCAACTCAGGATCGTGCCGTCAAGCGTCTTACCGATAATCGCATCGTCGGAGGATTGCACGATCGAGGCCAAGAATGCCCGCTCGGCTACGACATTCCCTTCTTCCAGGGCTTCCCCGAACTCCCGTTCCGCACGCTTGCGGGAACTGATGTCCCGGATGATGGAAGACGCGCCGACAATTTCCCCGGACGAACTCTTAATCGGCGAGACGGTGACGGAGACATAGATGTTGCGGCCGTCTCTGTCCATGCGCAGGGTTTCGTAATGGTCAATGCGCTGGCCGTCCTGGATTTGCGAAAGAATGCGAGGAATCTCATCATGACGATCCGGGGGCACCAAAATAAGAATAGATCGACCAATGGCTTCTTCAGCCGTGAAACCGTACATTTTCTCCGCAGCGGCGTTCCAGCTGAGGATCGTGCCATCGAGGGTCTTTCCGATAATTGCATCATCCGACGACTCGACGATCGACGCCAGAAACGCTCGCTCGGCCAGAACGTTGCCCCCTCTCAAGACCTGGTCAAATTCCCGTTTCTCGACCATTAACTGTACCTCCGGCGTTGAGAGAACTCAGTGTCCTCTTGCCTCAGTCACAAATTGTGATGAGATGAAAAATGCCTGCCATTCCATGCAGGTTTGCCCGAGATCACGCTGTGCGTCACTGTGGTCGGGAGGTCGCAAGGCCATGGCCGGTGGATTCCCGCGCTCCCAGGTGGTTGCCGCGTTTCTGGGAATAAATACCAATAGTATCGGGTTGAGTCGCTGCCTCGCACGCGGCCGCTCTTGCCGTCATTTCGGCCTGGTCGTGCGATGGGATAGACTGCCCCCACTAAAACCCGAGGGCGGAATCAGCACTATGCAATAGGGTCCGGCTCCGGCGTCTCCCGGAACTTCGACGGGGGGATCGCCAAGACAGCGAGACGGACCTGAAGAATTCGCAATAAACGGGCAGCAATGAGGACGGGTACTTCCTCCTCAAATGTCGAGCGCCCCAGTCTCAAGAAAAATCAGTTACTTGAGTATAGCACTCTACATCTCGGATAGGAGGAAGTCAAGAATTGTATCGATGCAGTTAGGTGGAGGCCAAGAGACAATGCTAGGTCGATTCAGGAATGTATTTACGTGGTTGTCAGCGCCAATCCTGGGTAGGGGCGGGGTTTATCCCCGCCCGCTTTGCGAGGCGTGAGATAACGGGCGGGGATAAACCCCGCCCCTACAATCGGTCGTGCCAAGATTGGAACTCGTCGGGGAATTCTGAGACGGCCGCTGAAGCACACGGCTATTCATGGTACGCCCTTCGGGCGAATACTTCTTCCGGAAGGGTGGATTGGCATATTTTGCTCCCTTCCTCGACGTAACCGAACCATCTTCAAGACTTCGGTTCAGGGGTTGACTGAACGCCGAGAGTAAAGTAAGGTAATTTGTTGGCATCGCCCGGATTATCCGGACCATCACGGCTATTCTCGAACCGGAGCAAAGCCCATGACTACTCTGAACCGGTGGGATCCGTTGAGAGACCTCCTGAACTTTCAGGAGAAGCTGAATAGGCTTGCGCATCGGCACTCCGAAGAACGTTGCGCACTCACGGGCCCTTCCTGGGGACCTTCGGTGGATGTGCTGGAAACTCCGGACTCGTACATCTTTCGGGTGGATCTCCCGGGAGTGGGCAAGGAACAAATCAATATCGAGGTACGCGGGAGCCGGCTTATCATCCAGGGCGAGCGATCCGTACCCGATGAGCCTCCGATCGCAGCGTATCACAACGTCGAATGCAAGACCGGCTGCTTTCAGAGAAGCTTCAGCCTGCCCGGCCTAGTGAACGTGGATGATGCGAAAGCGACTTATGTGGACGGCGTGCTGGAAATAGTGCTGCCCAAGGCGCAGGAATTCGGCCGTGCAGGAGTGACGGTCGTGTGTCTCGGATGAGCGCTGCGGGCGGAGAAGTCGCTTTACCGACGATCGCCGGAAATACGGTAACCTCGATCACCCCGCACGAGGCGTAATCGACCTTCAAGCCGGTCGATTATTCGTTTGGAAGGGCCGTTCCTGAGACAGGCCGGCCCAGGACAGGGAGCAAGGTATGGAAGGACCCGAAGACGAGGGCGGATTCAAGGTAAGCGACAAACGGCGGTTCACCATGGAGGGCGAACCGAAGACCGAGGCTGAGGCAGCCGCAGAGCAAAAGGAGAAGGCCGAAGCCGCCCGAGCGACCGCAGCCGCGGCCGAGCCCGAACCCAAGAAAGAGCAACAAGAACAGGCTCAGCAGAAACCGCTGCCGCCAGTGGATTTCACGATGCTGATTCTCAGTCTGGCCAATACTGCGCTCTTTCAGTTAGGATTCGTCAACTCTCCCGACAGCGGTATCACCAAGGACCTGGAAGGCGCTCGGCAGACCATAGACATTATCACGATGCTGGAAAAGAAGACTCAGGGAAATCTCACCGACGAGGAGCGGAAAGTGCTCACGGAGACCCTGTTTCAACTACGTATGGCCTATGTGGAAGCCACCACGTGAGGCGGCCGCTCCGCACGGTTGCACGAAAGATTGAGGAGATGGATACATGAGGATATGTGACATTTGCGGCAAGAAGCCGTTGCGAGGTTTCAACGTCAGCCACGCACACAACCGCACCAAGAAGATCTCGTTCCCCAACCTGCAGAAAATCCGCGTGGTGGAAGCTTCGGGTCGAGTGAAGCGAATCAAGGTCTGCACGCGGTGCATTCGTTCCAACAAGGTGACGAAGGCGCCGTAAGGAGCCAATACGCAGTTGGGTGAGGGCTTGTTGGTCGCCGCGCTTGGATGTTGAGAGCAGAATCCCCCCTAACCCATACGTTAAGATAAGCAAGATTCCAGAAAGATGCCCCTCCCTGTCCCTCCCCGTCAACGGAGAGGGAACGCACTTCCCCCCGTTGACGGGGGGATTGAGGGGGGGCGGTTGACGACAAGAATCTGCACGGCGCAGAAAAGACACGTCCTCGGGGCTGCACCGCCTCTTATCTTAACGCCTACGCCCTCCTCCCCCCTTTCGTAAAGAGGGGCAGGGGGGATTTGTCATGCAAAGTGCCATGCGTTTTTCACGTTGGTGGGTTGCCCAGCAACTCGTCCCCGACCGCTCCGTACTATCCCGCTCAACAAATCCTCGGAAGTAATTCCCCCGATGGTTCGGCAAGCACCCTCGTGCCGCCCACGCGGGTTTTCATAATCACTCGAGAGGCATGATCGGCCGCTATTTCTCCGATTACCGCGGCGTCTTTCGCAAGAGGACAGTCTTTCCACAGGTCGAGCACCCGATCGGCGAATCCCTTCTTGACCACCACCACGATCTTTCCCTCGTTTGCCGCCTGGAGCGGGTCGATCCCCAGGATTTCGGAGGCCGCCCGGACACTGGTATCGAGTGGGATAGCAGCTTCATCTACGATGACCCCCTTGGCCGTTCGGGCCGCGATCTCATTCAACGTCGCAGCCAGTCCGCCTCTCGTGGGATCGCGGAGAAACTTGAGACCCGGTCCGAGTTCGAGAAGACGCTCGATCAGCGGCCAGACCGAGGCTGAGTCGCTTTGGAGTGCGAAATCAAACGAAAACTCTGCACGGCTGAGCATCACCGCCATGCCGTGATTCCCGACCGGCCCGCTCACGATCACTTCGTCGCCGACTTCGATGCCTTCCATGCACGGGACCGTTTCAGCTTCGATGCGGCCGATACCCGAGGTGTTGATAAAGATCCCGTCAGCGCCTCCTTTCGGAACCACCTTTGTGTCGCCCGTGACGATCTCGACTCCTGCTTCGTCCGCGGCGCGGGCCGCTGAGTCAAGGATCGTCTTGAGTTTGTCTAAGGGAAAACCCTCTTCGAGAATGAGCCCCATGGAGAGAAAAAGCGGCCTCGCAGCGGAACATGCGACGTCGTTGCAAGTGCCGTGCACTGACAGAGATCCGATGTTTCCACCCGGAAAGAATATCGGTGAAACCGTGAATGAATCGGTAGTGTAGGCGATCCGGTCCCCGAGTCCGGTGAGCACCACCGAATCGGGCAGGGCCGCAAGCTTCCCTCGATCGAATCGAGGGACGATCAGATCACGAATCAGCCTTCCCGTAAGTCGTCCGCCTCCGCCGTGGCCGAGGAGCACTCTGCCGTCCTTGTCCATGACAAACCCTTCGCGTTGAAGAATCTAGAGGCCGCCAGAAATGATGTCCGTATGTCCAGGAGATGAACATCCCGAAAGGCATCGTCGTTCCCGCGTAGGCGGGAACCCAGAAAAGGCAGCTGGATTCCTGCTTTCGCAGGAATGACGGGAGGACTGCCGCGGCAAATGGACAGAAATCCGGCAAACACATCGTGAGCAAGAAGATTATAACCGCTTATTTGGCGGGACGCACGAGAAAGTGGCGTAAGAGAACTTTCATTCAGTAACGAACCCAGGGTGGCTGTGGGAGGCCTAGGTCAGCCGCACAATCCCCGACGCCACCTGTGAGGGCATTGTCCAGCCGATCTAGCAGTCGCACAGTGCGAGGCCGGACTACAAGGGGTGAGATTTCATTGAGCAGGTGGGTGGCTCCGACGTTATACGTCGGAGCGCCAGAGGCGCAAGAGGTCCGACTCGTCTTCTTGTCTGATGACCTCCCACGAGAATCGTGGAAAGAACCTCTTGTTGCTCCGCAACCCCGACGTGTAACGTCGGGGCCACCCGGCGCAACGGAGTGCCCTCATCGACCTGCACGCAGTCAGATAGGGACCGCACCATTTGCACGGCAGGATCGATAGGGGAGCACAATAATGTGCTACTTGTCTTGACCCCACTGAAGCTGCTTCTGAGGTTCGGGCGCTGGTGCATCAGCCTTGCCCCAGGGCAACTTCTTCGTGTCAGGTTTGTCCGCTTCGCTGGGAACCGAAGGCTTTTCCCTTTTGCTTTTCGGCTTCTGGGCCGCGGGGGCTGGCTGGGGGCGTTCACGACGCGATGGAGTCACGGCCGGTCCGCTGCTGTCACCGGACCGAGGCGCTCGCCGGGGTGTTTCCCGGTATGTGGGCCTCTCGGACTCCGGTCTTTGCGGCACCGGTGCGGCCACGACCGGTTCCGGGAGATCGGCCGCTTCCGGTTCAGGTTCAGGCACGTCATAGACTTCGAGCTGCCCGAGGGACTTGGGCTGTTTCACGGGGTCCATGATTTTGAAAGGGAGGTCTTTTGCGGTGATTTCGATGTCGCGCTGCTCGCCGGGATCCCAATAAATGTCGTCCGCGTACACGATCCCCACGGGGGCCGATCCCAGCAAGACGGCAAGAGCCACGATTAACAACGTTTTCATGGCGTTCTCCTTCCCAGTGTTCGGTGCAGCGTCAGGCCCCGCTATCGTCCCCCTGCATGCTCACCGGTTTGGACTCTCTTTGTAGCACAAATGGCCGTAATGAGTCAATAAGTGCGTTATCGGACTCGTGTCCGTTCAGTTACGTGCCGCTGGGACGTGGTCAGTCCCTGAGCGCCCTGCGAACGTAGCGGCAAATGCCCCGAAGGGGGCAAACCATGAATAGCCGTAGGGTTCACCCTACGGAAACGATGATTACAACCGGTTTTCAAGGACCCTGAAGGGGTCCTCCATGTGGGGAACGGACGACCCCGTCAGGGTCGTTTCAGACCACTTGCATGCCGCATTCCGTGGGCTGAAGCCGCACGGCTATTCACGTTACGCCCTCCGGGCGAAGACCTTCTCCGAGTGCTGGTTCAACAATTTTGAAATCTTCGCTGCACGTCACTGAATGATTATCCGGATTGGGCCGAGCCTTTCGTTTCCTGGCGGCAATGGTAGGACCGGCATCTTGCCGGTCATCTGAAATTCGACGTCATTTGGCCCCAAAGATGAGCGTTCCGCTCACCACGCTCTGTTGGATCAAGTTGTCTCGTTCGAGGTATCGCAGATAGGCCATCGTTTCCGCCACTTCGATAAACCGGTGAAAAGCTCTCACGAAAAGATCTTCGATTACGTGAGTCGTCTTACTTCGGATGCGGGCTGCCGCCTTCACGGGGGTCATCGGCTCTTTGCTCACGGCGGCCAGAATCTTCTCGGCCCGCTTCTGGTGCCACCGCGTGATCTGTTCCACTCTCGCCGGAGCATTCCGGAAAACTCGGCCGTGGCCGGGCAACACCTGTTTCGGTTGCAGCGCGACGGTGCGGGCGAGGCTGTCAAAGTGATCTTTGAGCGGATTTCCCGCATCCGACCACACCTGAATGAACGGCACCACATTGGGGAGGAGATGATCGCCGCACACGAGCAGCCCATGTTCCGGCTCGTGCAGGCACATGTGCCCCGGCGTGTGACCAGGCGTGAGAACGCAGGAAAACGAGTATCCATCATAGCTCAGAGTGTCGCCTTCGCGCACTTCCGTCGTTTCGAGACCAAGAGACGGATCGAACCTGTATGTGCCGCGAAATGCGTGATCCAGGTTCTGGCTGTCTTCAGCCGAATAACCCCACGATTGAGCATAGGCGATCAGCGCCTCCCAGAAAGGCCCCGATCGCAACCGGTCGATTTCGGTGCCGCTCATGAAAACTCGGATCCCGTGACCGATCAACTCAGGGATAAGGCCGAAGTGGTCGGAATGGTAATGGGTGATGAAGAAATCAGTTCGACTGAGATCGATATCCAGTTCGGCAAGTCGGTTGAGCAGGCATGCCAAACCTTCTGGAGTGCGCGTAGCGGTGTCAATAACCAGATTTCGCGGCTGCGCGACAACCGCGTACGAGTTGGTCGATTTCATGGGGTGCCTGGGCAACGGCACTTCGATCCGATAGAGATGACGCGCTACTTCTTCCAACATTCTGTATTCTCGGCTTCCCGCTGGTCCGTATGTCGCGGGAACGGGAACGACCGCATTCCCCCAGCCGCGCGACTGATACCGATGCGCTTTCTAACAAGTAACATAGAAATGGCCGGCAGAGCCTGCCCCGGACTCGATCCGGGGGACTCCGGCCCCCACCATCGCTTATGGTGGCGGCCGGCCTCCGTGCCCGCCATTTCACTTGTATGAGAGCTCATCAGTACAAACCCGACGACATCAACTCAATTGCATCGACGGATTTTGTTGGGTGAGTAATTCGTATCGCATATTGCCGCCGCAGAACCGTCCGATCAACTCCATGGCCTCCCGGCAGATCTCCTCGACTTCGACGGGCGTTACGGGTGGGAGTCCGTCAACGTTCAACTCAAGTGCGGTGGTCTCGGGAACGATAAGCGTATGTCGAGCCTGTCGCCAGGTCCATCGCCGGGTGAGAACGGTGTTGCCTTCGACAAAGACGATTTCTCCTGGGAGCGGGTGCTCCATGACCTCAGAGCCGAACGCCACAAATTCCTCTTCACCCGTGGCGGGACGCAGAGCGATATCCTGGGTGAGCGTGCCGATTGCGTGGCCCCCTGCCGGAACCAAGCGACGCAGTGAAAGGACATTCCCGATGTCGACCAGTGTGCTGATAGATGGAATCTCGTTGTTCTTAAGGACTCGCCGTGCCATAGCCTCCATGGACGGACGGAACTCGCTCGGCTTGGCTCCGAAAGCGCGATACGCCTCTCTCCAGGATGCAATCCGGGGATCTTGTGCCACTGCATCGGGCTTCAGACGGGCTCGCAGGCCTGCTTCAGCCTCTCGAAGCATTTGGACAAGTGCCGCGGGTGAATCGCCGTTTCGTATGTCATTGGCAACCACCACTCCTCGCACGTAACCGGGGTAGTTGCCGAATACCTCGGAAGCGATGGTGTACCGTATCGGATTCTGGTTCATGTGATCCTTGTACCTCGCAGTCAAGAGTGAACACCAAGATTTGGCGTGTACCACATCCTGTCCGGAGTGTCTACCTGTCCGAAGTCCTGGAATGAACACCATCTTCTGTGGGTGGCTCCGACGTTATACGTCGGAGCGCCGACGGCGTAAGAGGTCTTGATCGCTCCTCATGAGGCTTCTCTCATGCGAGAAAGAACATGGACCTCTTGTTGCTGCGCAACCCCGACGTGTAACGTCGGGGCTATCCTGCGTTACCTCCACAGGTGCGGGACATTCTGCTCGGGCCCCGCCCAGAGATTGTTCGGTCCGCTGGAAAACCGGCCTCAACGATAGGGTTTGCGGAACCGCCCAGCGTAACTGAATCCTTACCCTTACGCAAATTCTGTCGTTGACCGGAATGCCTTGTTCGCGGTAGGGTAGCTCATCCAACAACTGCGACAGGGAAGTGCTGGGGGCAGGGGGACGGGAGTGGTGTCGGCAGCCGATGCGAACTCGCGGATTGTCTGTTTCAGGCGAGTTGCTTGGAACGAGCGTCCGACCTGTGAGGCTTCGCAGAGACAGGGCCGCTTTCCCAGTGCAGTTGCCGGGGGCCGGAGGGGATGGCATGAAAGAGGTGATAGTGCCGGTCAGGCGTGTCCTGATCGATATTCGCAATGGTATGAGCGATCAGGAGCTGACCAAGAAATACGGACTTTCTTCGGCTGGACTTCACGACCTTCGCAAGCAACTCATTCAAGCCGGCATGATCGAGCAGGTCGCGGGCGGTTACCGAGTCCCCCACACAAGAAAGATCAACACGCTCGATGTGATTTCAGACATTCGTTCGCGGATGAGTATCTCCCACCTGATGGAAAAATACACTGTCTCGGCCAAGCGACTCGAGACGCTCTTCAGACAATTGATGGCAGGAGGGCACGTAACTCAGGAAGAGCTTGAACCGATCGCTCAAGACGCCGCTGACACCGGGGCGCTGATACCGGTCCGACGGTTTCCGCGATTTCAACCACCGCTGCCGCTGGCAGTCTTGACCGGTATCACGTCTTTCCCCGGCAGGGTGGTCGATATTTCTGCTTCAGGGCTGAGGGTGTGCGGAGTGACACCTCTTCCGACTACCATGGTCAGAATCACTGTTTTGGGCGACGAGTTCGGTGAGTTCGAGCCGTTTGAGTTCTTTGGAGAATGCCGGTGGAGCACCACGAATTCAGCGAATGATTTTGAGGCTGGATTCGAGATCGTCAAGATTAGTGCAATCGATTTGCACAAGTTGCTCCGCACGCTGGAAAGCTGCGAAGACGACCTCCGCAACGGTACAAAGCGGTTTCTCGAGTGACGCCCGCGCATGCGGATGCCGTTCACTTCACCGTGCCGAGCCTTTCTTCTTGTCGGAATCGAGAAAGGCATCACCGGTGCGGTTGAGGACCTCTGCGAAACGTTCGCCGCTTCGGCAGTGCTGGAGGTAATGGTCCAAGCAGCGTTCAACGCAGTCGAGCGCTTCAGCCTTCGGGAGAACGATGCCCAGCTCTCGCCCCAGTTGGGGATGACGGCCGAGTTTGCCTCCCACAAGTAGACGGTATCCCTCGGTCTGCTTGTCGAGCGTGCCCGTCGGACAGGCCTTGACGCAGTCCCCGCAACAAACGCATTTCCCCAAATCGATAGCGGGGCGATCTGCCCCGTCGGGAAACGTGATCGCTCCCTCTTCGCAAGCCTCTATGCACGCGCGGCACTGTGAGCACGCTTCGTTGGTAACTCCCGGCCGCACAGCGCCGATGACGCCCACGTCAACTATCTGAGGCCGCGAACAAGCGTTCGGGCAATCCGCGACGGTCACCCGGAACTCGTGGTGGAGCTTGAGCGGGCCCTGAACCCTGCGTTTCAAGAAGCTGCGAAGGTCTTTGCCGGTCAAGAGCCTTTCCAATTCGCGAGGCATTTCGTCGTTCGCGACCGCACGGCGAGGACAGCCGGAAGACCCGAAACACGATTCGACTTGATATCCCTTTACTTCGTCTTCCATCTTGTTCAAGAACCGCTTTCGGCACACTTCCACGTGCTCGAGAGTCACCACTGGCGCGCCCTGCCGAGCGGCCTCTTCTTCGACCCGTTGCCGAACCCGCCGCCTGACAAAGAATGGGACTTTCGAAATCGCTTCCTGTGCTTTGTCATTCCACTTCATATCCGTAGACCTCGGGTGAATTTCGATCGCTACCTTAAAATATCCACTGACTTCAATAACGTCATTGACTTGGGTCAATTCTTGCTGAATGTGCTGTTAAAGCGTTTGAGAAGATTAAGAGCCCAAATTGGAGTGGCGGCGACCAGCTTCTTTCGCTTCGGACGGCAAGCCTGACTTCGCTCCAGAAGCAGGACGCGGCCGCGCAATCGGGTGATCGAGTGGTTGTCGGCATCTGACAAAAAATGTGGCGAGCGCTATCGTCGATTTATGATATCGTGAGAGAGTGTGGGGCCGCAGTTCAGGAGAAGGAGCAGGCGAAGGCCCGTCGGAGGGGGCTCACCGTGAAAATATTCAAAATCCTTTTTCTCGTGGGAAAAGACAGGCCGGGGATTGTCGACAAGCTGTCAAGCTTCCTCTTCGAGCGCGGCGCCAACATTGAAGACAGCCGGATGGCGGCGATGGGCGGCTGCTTCTCGATCATGACGCTCTTTTCGTGTGAAGAGGAACAGCTCGAGGCAATTACTGCCACTCTCGGCGAGTTGGAACGGCTCGGATTCGAGACATCATTCCATGATGCCCAGGATCCAGCCACTGTCTCCAAGGGGCCCGAACTTCCTCTTCACCTGGAAGTGGTAGCAATGGACCATCCCGGCATCGTTCAGAAGGTGGTCCACATCCTGCATCGTCACAAGGTGAATATCCAGTCACTGAACACCCAGATCCTGCGCGCTCCGCACACGGGGGCTCCGCTCTTCGACTTGAGCCTTGTTGCCGGCGTCCCAGCGGAAACTTCGGTCACTCGGGTGAAGGAAGAGCTGGAGGAACTAGCGTATGAAATGAACCTGGATCTCAGCTTCAAAAAGTGAACATCACTGTGCTCAGAAAGACCTGAAGGGTCGACCGCCTTCCAAGAATTGTAATTGACCCAATTGACACTGCCGATTGCAGAGCGGCATGCAAACTTGTAGCACGGGGAGGAATCGGTGATGCCTAGAAACCACCCAATGGAGTTGAGGAAATTCTTGGTTCCGGAATTCGTCTATGGAGACGGGGCCATCTCTTTGGCAGGCCGGTATGCCCGCAATTACGGAGCCAAGAAGGTGTTGGTCGTTACCGACCCCGGCATTGTCGAGGCCGGATGGGTTGAGAAAGTGGAGGAGGTGCTCAAAGACGACGGCGTACCGTATGTCATCTTTGACGAAGTGACGCCCAATCCCAAAGATAATGAGGTGATGACCGGGGCGGAGGTATATCGGGACCAAGGGTGCGATGTGGTACTGGCAGTTGGCGGTGGGTGCCCCATGGATTGTGCCAAGGGTATTGGCATCGTCAACAGCAACAACAAGCATATTGTCGAGTTTGAGGGCGTGGATGAAGTACCCATGCCCGGGCCGCCGTTGATCTGCATTCCCACGACTGCAGGGAGTTCGGCGGACATATCTCAATTTGCCATCATAGTCGATACCGCCCGAAAGACGAAGATCGCTATCATTAGCAAGACGGTGGTTCCGGATACGTCTTTGATAGACCCAGTAACTACCACCACCATGTGGCCGGAGCTTACCGCCGCAACCGGACTGGATGCACTGGTCCATGCCTGCGAAGCATATGTTTCCAATGCCAGTTCCCCTATCACCGATCTGGGGGCTTTGGAGGCGATTCGTCTGGTGGAACATAATTTGATCCCTGCCATCAAGAATCCGCTTGATTTGGAATTTCGGAACAACATGATGATGGCCAGCCTTTTAGCGGGCATGGCCTTCTCAAACGCGAGTCTGGGTTTGGTTCACGCCATCTCGCATAGCTTGGGAGGGTTGTTGGATGTGCCTCACGGTGTCAGCAATGCCATAATGTTGGAGCACGTGGTGGAATATAACTTTGCGTTCGCAGCGGAAAGATATGCCAAGATCGGCTCGGCTCTTGGGCTTGACATGGATAGTCTGAAGCCTGCAGATTGTAAAGATGCGATCCTTCAAAAGATAACGGGAATGAGAAGAGACGCGGGCATACATCAAACACTTGAAGAATTGCGGGTAACCGTGGAGGACATCGGAACGCTTGCCAGAAACGCATTCCGAGACCCCTGTTTGGCGACCAATCCCAGACAACCGACGGTGGAAGAAATAGAGGCAATCTATGAAAAGGCACTCCGGATACAATCATGTTGAATATTCCTTGCGCGAGAAAATCATAGGGCTGGGCGAACGCTCGATCAGGAAGAGTTACTATCCTCAATTGCAGAGGGAGGCGGAGTATCTCAAGGAGAAATCTGCAGCCCTTATCCAAATGCTGGCGGATCTCGAAGAAGCTAGAGAAATGCTGGAAGAGAGCGAGGCCAGATACCGGTCCATTTTCGAAAACACCGGCACTGCAACCGTGATTATTGAGGAGGACGGAACCGTTGCGCTGGCCAACGACCAATTCGCAAACCTGTGTGGATATGCCCGCGAAGAAATAGAGGGAAGGAAAAGCTGGATCGAATTCGTGGTCGAGGATGATCTCGCGAAGACGAGAGAATACTACCACCGGCGAAGAGTCGATCCGAAGGCCGCGCCTGCCAGGCACGAGTGTGATCTTGTGAACCGAGGTGGCCAAGTCAGAAACATACTCTTGACGGTAGATATGATTGCAGGGACCTCGCAGTGTGTGGCCTCGCTCTTGGATATTACCGAGCGCAAGCGTGCCGACATGGCTCTGCGAGAATCCGAGGAGAAATATCGCCTCCTGGTGGCGAATGCTGGTGAAGCTATTCTGATTGTCCAGGATGGCGACATCAGATTCCTAAACCGCAAATGCCTTGAGATGACCGGGTATTCTGAAGAGGAATTGCTCGAGTTTCGCTTCGCCGATCTTGTCCATCCTGATGATAGAGGCATGGTCCTACAACGCTATGAAGAGAGACTGAGAGGAGAGAGAGAGCCTGAGACCTATCCATTCAGGATCTTGAACAAAGCTGTCGATGAAATATGGGTTCAGTTCTGCGGCGCCAGGATCACCTGGGAAGGGAGACCGGCAGACCTTGCTTTTCTCCAGGATATCACTGAACAGAAGAAGCTGGAAGCCCAATTCGTGCAAGCTCAGAAAATGGAAGCAGTGGGACGGCTCGCTGGTGGTATAGCTCACGACTTCAATAACATGATCGGCGCGATTCTCGGGTATTGCGATTTGATCCTTCCGGGCTTGAGAGAAGGGGACCCGCTGTACTCCGATATCATGCAGATCAAGATATGTGCGGAACGATCAGCGGCTCTCACGCGGCAACTGTTGGCATTCAGTCGCAAGCAGATACTAGTTCCCAAGGTACTGAACCTCAGCGAAGTGGTTGAAGAATTCAAGAGCGTGTTGTCAAGACTCATCGGCGAGCATATCAAGCTGCAGATCATCCGAAGAGCTTCGCTCGGTTTTGTGAAGGCGGATCACGGGCAGATCGAGCAAATCATTATGAACCTGGCAGTGAACGCACGCGACGCGATGCCAAACGGCGGGAAGCTCACGATTGAGATAGAAAACGTTCAAATTGACGAGCGCTATGCTGCGACGCATATTGGCGCCACGCCGGGGCCGCATGTCATGCTGGCGGTAAGTGATTCGGGTTGCGGGATGGCAGCGGAGACGCTGTCCAGGATTTTTGAACCCTTCTTTACCACTAAAGAAGCAGGCAAAGGTACGGGCCTCGGCCTCTCCACAGTGTATGGCATCGTGAAACAGAGTGGCGGCAGCATTTGGGTCTACAGCGAATTGGGAAAAGGCGCTACCTTCAAATTGTATTTCCCCCGCGTGGAGGCCGCACGGAAGGAGAAGAAGCGTAGTCGCCCGGACGCGCTTCGCGGCGCTGGAGAAACAGTGCTCGTCGTAGAGGACTCGGACGCTCTCCGGGCTCTTGTCGTCCGAATATTGGAGTGGGCCGGATATGCGGTAATAGCGGCGAGCAACGGCGGAGAGGCACTCCTCACGTGTGAGCGATTTCCCGGTCGCATAAAGCTGCTTCTTACAGACTTGGTTATGCCGCAAATGGGCGGCTGCGAGCTGGCGAACCGGCTAGGCCAGACATGTTCGGAGATGAAAGTTCTCTACATGTCGGGCTACACGGACAATTCTATAGCGCAGAACGGCACGCTGGAGCCAGGCGCCCACTTCATTCAAAAGCCTTTCAATGCGGAAGCGCTGCTAAGAAAGATCAAGGAAATCTTGACACTCGAGGGGTGAATAATCCTTCGATAGGTGTCTCTGTCATATGATATCCGTTCCCACGGCTGTTCGTTTCCGCGCACACCGCCATCACACACCCATCTCTCTCTTGACCGCGGAGAACTGCTCCATCGCGAAATCCAGGTCTTCAATCGTATGCAGAGCGCTCAACTGTACGCGGATGCGGGCCTGTCCCATTGGCACCACCGGATACGAGAAGCCGATCACATACAGGCCCCGGTCGAGGAGCTTTGCCGCCATCTGCTGTGCCAATGCCGCGTCCCCGAGCATGATCGGAACGATGGGATGGTCGCTGGGCTTGATCTCGAAGCCGCGGGCGGTCATGTGCTCGCGGAAGTATTTCGTGTTTGCCGCGAGACGGTCCCTAAGTTCGGTCGTCTCGGACAGGAGTTGGATCGCCCTTATCGATCCGGCTGCGATCATGGGCGCGAGAGTGTTGGAGAAGAGGTATGGTCGCGACCGTTGGCGCAGCATGGCCACGATCTCCGCACGACCACTGGTAAAGCCGCCGCTTGCGCCGCCAAGCGCCTTGCCGAACGTACCCGTGATGATGTCGATGCGGCCCATTACTCCGCGGTATTCGTGCGTCCCCCGGCCGGTGCGCCCGAGAAAGCCGGTCGCATGCGAATCGTCCACCATGACTAAAGCGTCGAAGCGCTCCGCGAGATCGCAGATCGCGTCCAGCTTGGCTATGGTGCCGTCCATGGAAAAGGCTCCGTCTGTAGCAATCAAACGGAACCGTGCACTCTGAGCGATCTGTAGCTTTTCGGCCAGGTCGTCCATGTCCTCGTGACGGTACCGGTGACGTTGAGCCTTGGAGAGCCTGATCCCGTCAATGATGCTCGCGTGGTTAAGCTCGTCGCTGATGACAGCGTCTTCGGCAGAGAGGATCGTCTCGAACAGCCCGGCGTTCGCATCGAAGCACGATGTGTACAGGATAGTATCTTCCGTGCCGAGGAATTCCGAGACAGCGGCCTCCAATTCCTTGTGGACCGACTGAGTGCCGCAAATGAACCGTACGGACGACAAGCCGTATCCCCATCGATCGAGCGCCTCACGGGCCGCGGCCATTACTGCCGGGTGGCTCGACAGCCCGAGATAGTTATTGGCGCACATATTGAGCACTTCGCGGCCGTCCCGCACGGTAACGTGAGATCCCTGGCGGGACGTGAGCACACGCTCGTCCTTGAATAGTCCTTCGGAGCGCACTTTGTGCAGCTCATCGGTCAAATGTGTCCTAATTGGGCCGTACATTGGACTGCTCCTCGCTCTTGACAAGTGAAACACAGACCCCGCTTCCGCTCGCTACTATCCTGACGCCGCCCAGATTCGCACGACATTGTGTCTCTGCGCTTTTCCTCTTCCGACATCGAAGTCGCAGTCCGCCCCAGATCGATCGCTTGGAGACGAGAACTCCGGCATGTATCCGACAGCGCAGGAGACGAAATCAGGAACTCGGAGTGAGGTGTTCACATGGCCTAAGCTAAATGAATGATTACCACTCATTGTTGCCCACTTCACTTACCAGTGCTTCAGTCATGGCCTTTGCAACCTCCTCTTCCTCAAAGGAGATTGCCGATACCCCCAACCCTTCGAGAATAGGCTTTGCGTACAGAAATCTCGATCTGACAAGGGTTCTGATCCTTGGATTCAGGTCCAACGCAGTCGTGACAATCGCGATTGCGCTTGTGAGGTCCGGCACCGTAATGAGTAGGTATTTTGCTTTGCTTATTCCGGCTGCCGTCAGGATGTCACGGTGACTCCCGTCACCATATATTGCGAGGTGACCTTCAGATACCAGATGGCTGACCGTATCGACATTCAAATCTATGACAACGGGCTGCATCTGAGACTCCTTCAGGATGGTTGATACTCGCTGTCCGACAGGTCCGTAGCCGATTACAATCGCCAGGGGCTTTTCGCTTTGCGGAAGTAGTTCCGCTTGAGTCTGAACATTTGCGGCCCTTGCTTTCATCTCCGCCTGATAGTTCAGAAGTCCCCAGAGCCTTTTCCGGCCTCGCAGCCAATCCTCCACGGGATCAATCGTCTTGAAGAGCAAAGGATTGACAGTAATGGAAATCAGAGCGCACGTGACTACCACGCTGAATCCTTCTTGGGGCATCAGATTAAGACTTTGGGCCTGTTGGCTGAGCAGGAATGAGAATTCCCCGATTTGAGCCAAACCGATTGCCACGGCAAGGGCAGTACGAACCGAGTATCCGAGGACAAGGACCAGCAGACAGGAAACGAGGGTCTTTACCACTACAATCACGAAAAGACACGCAACAATGAAGCCGGGGTTCATCAAAAGAAAGCTTGGGTCCAGGAGCATACCGATGGATAGGAAAAACAGCACAGCAAAAGCGTCCCGCATCGGGAGAATATCGGCTGCCGCCTGATGGCTCAATCCTGTTTTGCCGACGACCATTCCAGCCAGAAATGCCCCGAGGGCTACGGAAGCACTAAAGATCATTGCAGAGCCAGCGGCAATCAAGAAAGCCAAAACGAGAATTGTGAGGGTGAACAGTTCTCGCGAACGAGACCGGGCGACGAGCGATAGCAACCAGGGAATGATTCTACCACCGAGAGGAAGTATCAATACCCCCAGGGCTATTAGTTTGCCGACCGCTATGCCCAATGAGGTCAGGATGTCTCCTCTTTCCTCACCGACAAATGAAACCGCCGTCATAGGCAGAAGGACTAGGACGAGTACCGTTAGGATGTCTTGGACTATTAACCATCCGACAGCAACGTGACCGTGGACGGTATCGAGCAGTCCATTGTCCGTAAGGCACCGCACCATTACGACCGTGCTGGACACCGCGAGTGCCAGACCAAGTACCATGCCGGTGCCTAACGACAAGCCAAAAGCCAAGGCCACGAACGCACCCAGGACCGTGACAGTCAGGCTTTGCACAATCGCACCCGGAACAGCGATTCCTTTGACGCTTAGGAGATCTGTCAGATCGAAGTGCAGACCTACGCCGAACATGAGTAAGATGACCCCAACTTCGGCCAATTGTCTCGCAAGATTTGGATCGGCGACAAATCCCGGAGTGTGAGGTCCCACAAGAATTCCGGCAAGCAAATAACCCACAATCGGAGACAGTTTGAGCCGATGGCTAATAAAGCCAAGGACCAGCGCTGCAAGAAGACCTATGGCGAGAATTTCAATTATCTCCAAATGGGGCATACTTAAATTATCCTATTATACACTCACAGAGCGAACAAGATTCGAACCATGAGCGGATTCGATAAGTCGTTTCAGGAAATCCGTGCGTACGCCGCTCAAGTCTTGCTGGGGGGTAAACACCTATCAAATCCAGTGGTCATAACCGGTCATCCCTCGATCCTTATCTTGAATAGCCGCTCCAATTTCCGCCAATATTTCGAGTGAAATTTCACCTGATCGTTCACGTTGTCACCTTCATCGCAAGGCCTGCAAAGCCGGCTTACCCTCATTCCCCTTCGTCCACCCAATTCAGTATCACCTTTCCGGACATTCCGGATCGCATGACCTCGAAGGCTTCCTCGTACTCGGTGTAATGGTAGCGGTGCGTGATCACCGGCGAGATATCGAGACCCGACTGGATCATCACGGTCATTTTGTACCACGTCTCGTACATTTCCCGGCCGTAGATCCCTTTGATGGTGAGCCCGTTGAAGATTACCAGGTCCCAGTCGATGGCCGTGTTGGGCGGCAGAATGCCCAGGAGAGCGATCTTGCTGCCGTGGCACGAGTTGGCGAGCATGGACCGGAGAGCGTCCGGGCTGCCCGACATCTCGAGCCCCACATCGAAGCCTTCCTTCATTCCGAGCCGTTTCTGCGCGTCTTCGATGGTTTCGTGGCGCACATCCAGCGCGAGGGTGGCGCCCATCTTTCGTGCGATATCAAGCCGGTACGGAATCACATCCGTTACGACAACGTGCCGCGCTCCTGCGTGCCGCACAATGGCCGTGGCCATGCATCCGATAGGACCCGCGCCGGTGATGAGCACGTCTTCGCCCAGCACGTCGAACGACAGCGCTGTGTGGGTGGCGTTTCCGAGCGGATCGAAGCACGCGAGCACATCCATCGGAATAGTGGGGTCGCAGTACCACACGTTGGTGACCGGGATGCAAAGGTATTCCGCAAACGCTCCGGGACGGTTTACACCGACACTGGTAGTCTTCCAGCAGAGGTGGCGCCTGCCTGCCATGCAATTGCGGCAACGGCCGCAGACGAGGTGCCCTTCGCCGGAGACCACGTCACCGATAGCGAGATCGTGGACATTGCTCCCCATTGCAGCCACAGTGCCCACGAACTCGTGCCCGATGGGCATGGGTACCGGGATCGTCTTGCTGGCCCATTCGTCCCAGTTGAAGATGTGGATGTCCGTGCCGCAGATCGCGGTCTTGTGCACCTTGATGAGCACGTCGTTGATACCGACCTCGGGGATCGGCACTTCTTCGAGCGTGAGTCCCGGTTCAGGACGTGCCTTGACGAGAGCTTTCATCTTCTCCATGGGGGCTCCGTGGATCAGCGGCCGTGGAACAGCCCGGACGCGAGCCGCCGAAGACCGGCGATTTCTTCGGTGGAAAGGGCTCGGAACAAGTATACCAGCAGACAATATGCCACTGCGGAGATGCCTACATTGGCGAACACATTCCAGTCGCGCAGAAGCAGCGTGACAACACCCATGCCCGCGGCCGCGGCGAACGGTTTGGCCGCGAGTTTGAGGATTGGCAGAGAAAAGAGATGCTTCTTGATATAGGCGTACTGGAGTTCATTGAAAATAATGATTGTCCCCAGGTTGGCCAGCACGCAGCCCATCTCGCCGTACAGCGGGATGAGCACGAAGTTCAGCACAACGTTGATTGCCGCGGAGACCATATTGATGGTCATGTCCACTTTCTGATTATCCGTTGCAATGAGAACTTGAGCCAGCGTGAACACTGTGCCGAAAGGAACCAGCGCAATGATGAGCACTCTGAGCACAGGCACCGACTCTGCAAATCCGGTCCCGTAGATGAGCGTGATGATCTGGTCGGCAAGTATCGCAGTCCCGACTACCACGGGAAAAGTCCCGAGGAACAAGTGCCTGCACGAGTTCGCGACAAAGCTCCAGAGTTGTTCCACGCCATGCACATACTCTCTGGTGAAGAACGGGAGCACTGCGTTTGAAAATGCAAGCGGCAGCGCTACACACATGCTCAGCAGCCTCATCGCGGCGCTGTAAATGCCGACCGAGTGCACGTCTTTCAATTTGGACAGCATGATCTGGTCGATGTTCAAATGAATCGTGGAGAAAATAACAATGTTGAGGAACACTGGCGATTGCGTCAACAGCAGGCGCCAGATATCGGGTCGGAATTCCCACTTGGGTCGGCCGAGCACCTTCCAATAGAATCGCGCCATGAGCGCCAGCGCAAAGACCCGCACCGCGACGCTTACCACGAACACAGGCACGATGCTATATCCCAAAACAACCAGCAGAATACAGGCCGCGACGCGGAGAACATTTTCCGCTAGATAGGTAATGGCCACGTAATGAGACTTCTCGAATGCTCGGAACACGCCGTCCATGTACCAGATCGGCGTGGACGGCAAGAGCGAAAACGCCATTACTACCGACGCGATGAAGACGCTCCGTGCATACCCCATCGCGTACACGAGACCTATCATCACCACCAGCGAGACAAGCGACGAGATAATGCCGAAGACCGTTGAGTTGAGCAGGAACACATGCACTTCGTCGCGCTTCTTTGCAACTTCCCGCACTATGAGGCTCACCAGACCGAGCGAGGCCAGCGTCTGAAATATGCCCGCGTATGCCAGAACCAAGGAATACTCGCCGAGTCCGTCCGCTCCGAGATACCGAGAGATCGCCCAAATAAGCGCGAACGACAGGAGAGGATTGAGGAAATCCGGCAACCAAAGCGACAGCGTGTTTACGAGGACGCTTGCGCCTTTCCACATGTGAGCGGTCTTTCGCATGGAATGCGTCTCCTGCCGGTTGCAGGGAATCAAGGCAGGCCGCGAGCCTTGAGCGCGCGGAAAATGCACGTCGCGAAGTCGCGTGCCATTGCCGAGCTGTAGTGCGTGAGGTCCACGTAGAGCGGCTCTTTCTTGCCTTCCTGGATGTCCGCGCACCACACGAAGTTTTCGCCGAACGATCCCTCACGCGCTCGACGTTCCACCAGCGTGTAACCGGAGCGGCCTCGGCCGTGTGAGCCGAAGCCACCTTCTGCGAATTGGTGGTACTGCAAGTCGTATTTGTAGACGGGCGTCGGCTGCCACACGAAAACGGTCTTGACGCCGAACACTGAAGCGACTCCGTCGATGATGCGCTTGTTTGTCGCATAACGGTCTACGATGTGTTCTATCATCTGAGGATCGGTAGGGGGTTCCGTGCCGTCTTCAGAGCTGAGATCAGGACCTCGATGGTGTATCGGCGGCGCCTTGGGCTGCAACACTTTGCCAACCGGTAGCTGCATGAGCGCCCTCCGCCACGCCTCCAACGGCCCGGCATCCTCATGAGCGCGACGCTTGCCGCACTCCTGGAGCATGCGGCTGAATACCGGCTCATCGCCGGGGTAGAAGAATTCGTTGACTCCGTCGATGAATATTGCCACGTCCGGGATCGTGTCTGCTGCGAGAAGCTTCACGAAGAGCGCCCGTTCCTGCGAAGAAAAATAGTGGCCGCGACCGAAGTTGTACACGCGCGCGTCTACACCGTCAGCCACAAACATGTCCTGCAAGTGCGACGCGACGGTCTGGACGTCGGGCAGGCCGTAGCAGAATGTGGTGCTCCCGCCAAACAGGAAGATGGTGCGATGGAGGTCTTTGCGAGGCGGCCACGGCCCCTGGTTCTTTGTAATTCTGAACCCGAACGGGCTCACATTTACATAGCGGCTTGAATACGGGCTCTCTTTGAACTGGGTGAACGATTCGTATTGGAAGGATCGGTGCCACGTGTGGAGAAGAAGTTCATCGATCTCTCCTGGCTTCATGTCGGGATAGAGCGCATCCACGGGCTTGCGGTGCCGCTCGGCCACGGGGTTGCGCTGTTCGGGTGACAGGGCGCTGTGTAGCGTGAGCACCAGCCAGACCAGGACATTGACCGCAACGAGGAGCAGCACCGTTGTCGTGAATACGGTCGCGGCAATCTGATACCAACTCCCATGCCCATTTTTTTGCGCAGAACGAATCATGAAAGTCCTCGGCTTCGGCCAACACTCCGTGGCTTCGCCTCGGAGACGGATAGCAAGAGCGCCATGCTGCGCCATCCTGCGGAGGGGAGACTTATCTCCTCTCCCATGAGCGTTAAGTTTAGAGGCGGTGCAGCCCCGAGGACGTGTCTTTTCTGCTCCGTGCAGATTCTTGTCGTCAACCGCCCCTCCCTGTCCCTCGCCGTCAACGGGGGGAAGTGCGTTCCCTCTCCGTTGACGGCGAGGGACAGGGAGGGGCATCTTTTTCGAATCTCGCTTATCTTAACGCCTATAATCTCCCCTCCGCACCTCCCCATACGTACGCCCGGTGGCACGTGCGTATGGCGACGACTCTCATAGGACCATCGCCAGGGTCGAGGGGCACCACCATCACCGGGACGGTCCATTTCCCGATGCTCTTCCTGCACGGACATTCCTCCGATTTCTCTCTCTTTTTCAGCAGCTCGACAACGACAGATGTTAAACCACCACCTGGAGCCGGTCAACGGAGAAACGCACGCAAAGGCATTGCTCTTCAGATATCCGCCCGTGAGATCTTGCCCCGGCCGGCCATATCAAATTTCGCAATGGTTCACCGGGACATCGAGATGCACCGGATGGTGTCGGTTCGTGAAGAGTCCCCATCCCCCTGCCCCTTCCCCTAGTATGGAGAAGGGGAGCGTCGGAATCCCCTTCTCCACCCTTGGAGAGGGGGTGGGGGGTGAGGACGGCTGCCCTCCTGGTGAACGATTACCAAATTTCTAACACACCGATAATCATTTCCGAAAAGTGCCGGTGTTGACTGAACGCGGGGCATTCCCCCACCCAGTAAGAATGTACCGAACTTCGTGAAACGACTTGCCTCGGTGTCGGCCGGCAGCATTGGCGGCCCGTCGCCGCCGAGTTGTACGAACCGTAAAGGAGAGTTGCCATGACTCAAAGGAACAAACAGAAAGGTCGCCTGAATATGAGAGCATCCTACCGGACAATCGCCCTCCTCGTGATTTTGACGGCAGTTGCACTGGCCGGTGGTGTATCGAACGGTGTTGCGGCCCCCAAGGAGACGGTAACTATCAAGGGCGCGGGCGCGACATTCCCCATGCCGATCTACGCAAAATGGGCGTCAGCGTACGAAAAGAACGGCGGCGCCAAAATCGAATACCGCGGAATCGGATCGGGCGGCGGGATCGCTCAGATCAAAGCCAAGGCCGTCGATTTCGGGGCATCTGATGAGCCCCTTGCGCCGGGAGAACTCGAGAAGCACGGACTGATCCAGTTTCCGCTCGTGATTGGCGGCGTGGTCCCCGTGCACAACATCCAGGGCGTGGCCAAGGGACAATTGAAGCTCACGCCGGACCTCCTCACCGACATCTTCCTCGGCAAGATCAAGAAGTGGAGAGACCCGCGTGTGAGGGCGGTCAACCCCGGCCTGAAGCTTCCCGATGAAGACATCACTATCTGCCACAGAGCTGACGGGTCCGGCACCACGTGGATATTCACCACGTATTTGAGCAAGGTCTCCCCGGAATGGAAAGAAAAGGTGGGTGCAGACAAGGCGGTTTCGTGGCCTCATGGTGTCGGAGGGAAAGGCAATCCCGGTGTGACGGAACTCGTCAAGAAGGTCAGCGGGTCCATCGGGTACGTAGAATTCGCTTACGCACTGGAGAACAAGCTCAATTACGTGATGTTGCAGAACCGCTCGGGAGAGTTCGTGGGTCCGACTATCAAGAGCTTCCAGGCCGCGTGCGAGAACGCAAACTGGGAAAAGGCGCCCGGCTTCTACGTAGACCTCAACGACCAGCCGGGTCAAGCGAGCTGGCCGATCACGGGCTCGTCATTCATCCTCATGCACAAGGATCAGCTGGAAGCAGGCAAGGCATTAGAAATGTTGAAGTTCTTCAACTGGTGCTTCGGGAAAGGGACTTCCATCGCTTCCGACCTGCATTACGTTCCGATTCCGCCAAAGGTTTACGGACTGGTGGAATCGATCTGGAAAACGAGCATCACTGCGAACGCCTCGCAGGTGTGGAAGGCTGAAACCTCGACGGCCGCAAACCCCGCGTCGAAGTCGAAGGAATAGACGAAAGACTATATCGGTTCTCGAAAGTGATCACGGTTTGACTTCTGGGTGCCACTGCTGGCTTGTCCAGCAGTGCGATCCCATTTCGCGAGAACTATCGAGAATCTCAATAAGCCCGCCGAGAAAAGCGTGAAGGGAGTGACGTGAACGTGTCTCAATTGCTTAACCGTCTCCACAACAACCCAATGCGATTGCTATCGGCAGGAATGATCCTCAATCTTGTACTGCTGCCGATAGTGGGGTGGTTGGTATGGAATATGTACTCAACCCTGTCCGAAACAGGAACCGTCCAAATACGGCTTCAGCACCTCGTCGGCAAGCTCGCGCACCTCAACGAGATGTTGACAATGTCCGCGCGTATGGCCGCGGTAACCGGCGATCCGGAATGGGAGAAGAATTACCGAAAGGTCGAGCCACAGCTCGACGAAGCCGTTACGGAAATTGCCCTGCTTGCTCGGGAAGAATACGGAAAAGCCTATTCCTCGCAAATAAAGCTCGCTTATCTCAAGCTGATCGAAATGGAGTCTCTGGCTTTGTCCTTGGTCCCGCGCAATCGCGGGTCCGAAGCGACTCAGATGCTCTTCAGCGCCGACTATGAAACTCAGAAAGGGCTCTACTCGCAAGGACTCGAAGCCATGGCGACAGCGGTGCAACAACGCACCAGCGAGCGCATTCGGCAATTTCGCGGCCGAATCCTGGAGGCCGGGCTCCTCGGTGTGCTCAGCCTTGCCGTACTTCTCTTCGCGTGGTTCGGCGTGGCGGTCGTGCTCAGGAGACACCTTACGCAGCGTCGGCAAGCAGAGGAGATTCTCGCACAAGAGAAGGAACGACTCGCGGTGACGCTGCGCTCCATCGGGGAAGGCGTGATTACCGTCAACACCTCGAGCCACGTGGTGATCATGAACCGCGTAGCTGAAGAGCTCACCGGCTGGAGTTTTGAAGAAGCAAACGAGAGGCTGTTAGACGAGATCTTTCGGATCGTCCACCAAACGGCCGACCGGAAGGGACAAAACCCTGTCAAGGAATTGCTCGCGTTCGGCACTGTCAGGAGCGTGGCAGAACATTGGTCGCTCGTCGCGCGAGACGGCCGGCGCCGTGTCGTTGCTCTTACAGCGGCCCCTGTCTGCGACCCGTCAAGTAAGATCGCCGGTGCGGTCGTGGTCTTCCGCGACGTGACCGAGCAGCATCGGCTTCAGGAAGAGGCCCAGCGAGCGGAAAAACTCGAGGGCGTCGGCATCCTGGCTGGAGGGATAGCACACGATTTCAACAATATCCTCACCGGAGTGATGGGCAATATCTCCCTTGCCAAGGGCATGATCGATTCTGCCTCTTCTTCGACCTATCCCCTGACGGAAGCGGAGAAGGCCTGTCGTCAGGCGACGCGTCTGACTCATCAGCTTCTCACGTTTGCAAAAGGAGGAGCGCCGGTGCGCAAAGTGTCTAAGGTGAAGGACCTGCTGCACGAGTGGGCCAAGTTCGCGCTCACGGGATCGAACGTCAGGTGCGCGTTCACCATCGATCCCGGTCTCTGGCACGCAGACATCGACGAGGGCCAGATCGGCCAGGTAATCAATAATCTCGTCATAAACGCCCACCAGGCGATGCGCAACGGCGGAACGCTTCACGTCTCGGCCGATAACTGCGCATTCTCGGCGGACTCTGGAGTGCCGTTGGCAGCCGGGAAATACGTGCGGATCCGTGTGCGGGACGAAGGTGAAGGAATCGCACCGGAGCACCTCAAAAAGATCTTCGATCCGTACTTTACCACCAAGGCCAAAGGCACGGGTCTTGGGCTCGCTACATCGTATGCTATCGTTCGCCGTCACGGCGGGCACATTTCTGTCGAGTCCACCCTGGGACGTGGGACCACCTTCAGTGTGTGGCTCCCGGCAGCGAACTCGTCCGCACCGGAGCGCGTCATACAGACGGCAGCCCCGAAGAGAGGGAAGGGCAGAGTGCTGCTCATGGATGACGACAAGGTGATACGGGATCTTTCCGCCACGATGCTGAGACTGCTCGGGTATGATGTGAGCCTGGCGGGTGACGGCAAAGAAGCGGTGAACCTCTACTCGCAAGCCAAGCGAAGCGGCGCACCTTTCGACGCTGTCATCATGGACCTCACCGTACCTGGCGGAATGGGCGGCAAGGAAGCCATGGAGCGCCTCCTCGCTGTAGATCCGGGTATAAGGGCAATAGTGTCGAGCGGGTACTCAAACGATCCGATCATGGCGGACTATCGGGCCTACGGATTCTGCGGTGTTCTCACGAAGCCCTATTCGGTGGAAGAAGTGGGCCGATTGCTCTATGCGGTGACGAATGGGAACAATACTGAGGCCGCTGCGTGAAGCCCTCAGCGATCTCGAGAAGAGTGGCCACGGTGGCCACCCTCAAAAGAGGGCAATCATATCCCAGCGATGCCGCTGAGTGGGCCTTCCGAACGGCAAAGCCCAGCCGCAGCACAGAAGGATCATGCTATATCGGTTGCCAGAAATAATGTCCGTTTACTCGAGAGACGGGTAATCGAAAAAGGAAGCGTCGTTCCCGCGAAGGCGCATAAGCGTTAAGATAAGAGGCTGTGCAGCCCGAGGACGTGTCTTTTCAGCGCCTGGCAGATTCTTGTCCTCAACCGCCCCCCCTCAATCCCCCCGTCAACGGGGGGAAGTGCGTTCCCTCTCCGTTGACGGGGAGGGACAGGGAGGGGCATCTTTTTGGAATCTTGCTTATCTTAACCCCTATGTGCTTCCGCAGGAATGACGGCTTTCGCCATGGGAATCGGACAAAAATTCTGGCAATCCTTGTATCTTCGAGATTCGGATCGGACTCAAGAAGTGGCTGCATGGAGTGCCTTCGTCTCGCCTTTCTCAACAACTCGCTGGTGCGGTACAACTTCTAACAGTTCGTCAAGAAGGTCATCCTGCACATCGGCAGGAAGGCCGTGCTTGGCGAGAATGCCTTGAATGCGCTCGGGTATTTCCTGGAGCCAAAGGACTTCAAGATCTCGCCTTAGCCCTGCGCCCACGTAGTACTTGATCAGGGCCTGATATCCGGTCATGCCTTTCAGAGGCGCTATACGCTTGAGGTCCTCGACGACGTCCACCGGCATTCTCAAGGAGACCATCATATTCTTGCGTTCTCTAGTCTTCATAGGCTCGTCTCTCCAGTTTTGTGGCCATTCTTGCAGATATTATGCGCCAATGGTTCTCTCCGAGGTCCTTGGCGACGACGTACAGTGGGTGGAGCGGATGAGTTGACGGGCAGTAACCGACGACTCCTACTCGCTCTTCCGACCGATCTGAGGCATCCTCCAAGAGATGAAACGGGTCATTGAAGGCTTCACAGGCATCCTCGAATCTGATTCCGTGCTTGCGCTCGTTGCCGACCGCTTTGTCGGAATCCCACTCGAAGGTCCCCCAACGTTCCCGTCTCACTACCGTACTCATGATGATCCCGTGTCTATGAATTGTCAATACGAAAGAGCTCGTTGCCTTTTCACGACGGCATACGTGTGAACCCGGCACATTCGGAATTACGCATTACGTATTCCGAAATCTCGCAATGAAATCCTTCAGGCTTGGCGTTCTCTCGGCTGCTATTCCTTCGCTCCGTGCGCTTTCAACAGGTCCGCGATCTCCGTGGCGCCTCTCTCTCGTGCCCGCTGCAAGGGAGTCCGTCCACGAGCGTCCTTTGCGTTGATGTCAGCACCCTTTTCCAGAAGCATCTTCACCACTTCGGACTTCCTGGCTCCGGGCGGATACCATGGACCCCAGTCTGGTCCCAATAGTAGCCCCCGCAAAAGATACCATGGCAAAAGATACCACTTTGGGCCATTCAGTTGGTGATCTCCCGCTGCAGCCTCCAGCAAGGGCATCCGACCGTCAACGGTCTTAGCATTGACATCGGCTCCACTGTCCAAAAGTAGTTGGACCACTTCCACAGACACTCCTCTGTCGATAGCGTACAGGAGGGCCGTCCAGCCGTCCTTATCCTCCGCACTGGCATTGGCGCCATTGTTCAGAAGTGTCTTGGCAAGCGCCAAGTCCCTCAGTTTTACTGCCTCTATGAGCTGCTCATCGACGGTCGCTGTGTCCCTCGCTTTCACAACCCACGATACCGGCGTCAAGACCAGTGTCACGGCTAGCAACCACGTTACTGTGAGGGCAAAGCGATTAATTTGCATGGGAAATTCCCGGGTCATGGTACGGGCAAGTGCCAAGTCCGTGGCACTGATGTGCTGTTGATCGTCGAAGAAAAAACGACTTTAGACTGAAGCTTGTGCTGTGGTGAGTTGATTAAGCCAAAGGACTAGCGGGCGGTCAAGAAGAATTCCTTCATTTCGGCAAGCATTTGAATACCGTTGAGGGAATTGAGGATGATTCCGTCAGAGATTACGGCATATCGCGGAGATTCAGCCCGTAATTGGTGTGTGTTATCGCCCGGCAGGCTGGATGGCCTGCCCCACAATACCGAGTGATCAGCTTCGGGGCTGTTGTGGAGGCCTCCCCACCGAGCGGTCACGACCGACGGTGCACCGGATCGGAGTACAGCTTCCAGGTCGCTTCAAAAGCCCGGTCGAATGAGCGTTTCTCCGCGTAGGCCCGTGCTGCGCGGCCCATGCCACGGAGGCGTTCCGGCTGTGCAACCATCCGGCGCATCCCGTCGAGGAGGCTTTCTTCATCGTCCCCTTTCACCACGATGCCCGTTTTGCCGGGGACAATATTCTCCTGAGGGCCTCCGCTGTCCGTTACGATGACAGGAATGCCGGAAGCCTGCGCCTCGAGCACAACGTTGCCGAAGGTGTCGGTGGTGCTTGGAAACACGAACAGGTCCGCGGAGGCATAGAGCGAAGCAAGTGCGTCTCCTTCGAGGTATCCCGTGAAAACCGCCGGAATTCCGTCGAGCGCTCGCCGCATTTCGTCAAGGTACGGGCCGTCGCCCACAACCACGAGGCAAACTTTCTCCATCGAACGGGCAAGCTTGCTAAAAGCTTTCACGAGCAGTTCCAGGTTCTTTTCCTTCGAGACGCGACCCACGTAAAGGATCTTCACCATGTCAGCGTCGACACCGTGCCGAGCGAAACAACCGTTCCGGCGGGCGGGGTTGAACAGGCTCGTATCGACGCCTCTTGGAAAGAGCTTGACCTTCGATTCGGGAATTCCTTTAGCGATGAGTTCAGCAGCGGTACTTGCCGACGGGACGTAGATCAGGTCCATCTGTTCATAGTACCAGACCACGTATTTCCATACGATCTCAGCGACCGAAACGTCGTCGGTGAGATACTGCGCATACTGGGGCAGTGCTGTGTGATACGTGCCTACGATTGGAAGCCTGAGAATGCGTGCGATAGCGAGCGCTGCCAGTCCCAGGGGCCCCGGTGTAGCGGAGTGAATGTGAGTGAAGCGCTCCTGGTAGCAATAGTCCAGCATCTCCAGAAACGGAGGATAGAAGAGCTTCTGTTCCGGGTAAACGGAGAGTTCATACGCGCTGATTGGTTTGAAGTTGCGAATACCTTGACTGTCGGGTCGATCTTCCGCGTCACAGGTGATGACCGTGTAATTCTTGCCGTACTTTTGAGCCGCCGAGATCTGGTTTTTCAGGGTGCCCGCAACGCCGTTCACTTCATACAAGGTGTCCGTGAAGTGAGCAACGTTGATCCGGTTGTCACCACCTTGAGGCGGGGTGTGGCCGAACCGTTCGAGCACACTCGCCGTGAACTGACGGTCCCGCGAAAAGAGCGAATATGAGACGAAATAGGGTGCTAGTATAGCGTAGAGCGCTCCTGCAGAACCTAATGAATCGAAAAGGTTAAGGAAATGCGCTCCCGCAACACTATTGATGATGTGGTCTGCAAAATGACACAGTACCTTGTCGGAGACCTTGTTGACGAAGCCGAACCACTTTTCGTCAAGCTTTCCCTGGCCCGCATTGCCGTTGTGCAGGATCGCCGAGAGCTTCGGGTCGTCCCAAATGAGGCGGTGCGCTTCGTTCTTCAGCACACTCAGAACATTCCCGTTATCGCTGTCCGGATCGCGGCGCCGCACGCGTTGGTTCCAATAGAAGCTCAGGCGCGCCCTCAACGTGGGATTCGAGCCGTTTTCTCCGTGAAGGAACCGGCTAAGCAGGCTGAAGATCACGTCGCTGGACTCATAGCGTTCCAGGTGGAATTTTCGTCCGTAGAACTGGTATGCGATGCTGTAGATATTGTGCGCGAGGGTATTTGGCGTTGATTCAGGCCCCATAACCAGCGATCGCCCCTGTTCGATGCCCGCGAGGAATTCCGCGAGGTTGGTAGCCCCCGGTGTAACCGTGTATCTCCGTCCGATCGTCAGAGAGCTGTGGTCGTCCGAGCCGCCGGTGACGTTCTTTACCCACGGCTCGGGAAGCCTCGGCTCGATGGCGTGCTTGTTCGCGAGCGCATCGACAATCTCCGGCGTCAGGCTGCTGAGGACTACATGCAGGCATTTGTTCTGTTCGGTGCTGCGCGCGCCGTTCAACTCGAAATTGCGAAACAGGAGGAGGGTTTTCTCCACATGTTCTACGGTGAGCCGGTTGTTGACTGAATAGAGCGGATGCGCGAGCGCATGGACGACTTTTTCTCGAAGGAAGTATTCGCTTAAATCATAGACATTTTCTCGAATACGCTGGATCTCTCGATGGCGCTCTTCGTCGATGTCGTACACGAGCACGTGGAGCTTGCACCCGTCCTCCGGGAAATAGGTTGTGACCTCTTCGCTCACGAAGGTGTCAGGTAGTTCCGCGATTTCGAGGCACCCGTCGATCGCGTTGTGGTCCGTGATGGTTACTAGTGACATGCCGCGTCGTTTTGCGATGCGGTAAAGGCTTCCGGGCTCAGTAAAGCTCTCAGGTGACCCTAGTTTCTGGAGTATCCACTCCGCAGGTCTGCGAGAAAACTTCGAGTGGACATGCAAATCGGCTTTCATGTTGATTCACCTTCTTTCCGGCGCTGCATCGGTCCTATGCCAATGTGCAAAAGCAGCTGTGAAGCGACCGGATGCCTCCTCAGCTTCGGACGGCAAGCCTGACTTCGCTTCGAAGGCACACCGGTCGCTCGCAAAAATCCTTGGTTGACAGCGCATTGTTACTACTCGACGAGAATAGATTCGCCTGCCCGGACGATGTTTCCCGGCCGGACTTTGACGCGCATGTTCGGCAATTGCGGGAGGATCAGGTCGACCTGCGAGCCCATGCGGATCATCCCGAACACCTCGCCCCTGCCGATATCGACGCCCACGGGAAAGTAACTATCGATGCCATTGACGTGGCCGCCACCAATCTGGACCACGTAGCAAGAGATCTCCTCGCCGCGGAACCTGCCGGTGATGCGGGTTACAGTGCGCTCGTTTTGGAGCAGATGCATACTGTTCTTGTAGTACGGCTCAAGTCGTAGGAGCGTTCGTAAGTGCATCCAAGTCATCGCGAGGTTGCCGCCGTTAGAGGGATAGTGGCTAATGGCTTCGATCCGGCCGTGGATAGGAGAGCGGTTGTAGTGGACGTCAAACGGACTCATGAAGGTCCCGATAAGGACCTTCGGCGAAGATAGCTCCGACTTCACGATATCTTCTATCTTCGCGACGATCCCCTGCTTGATGACCATAATCTCTTCGCCGGGGTTTACGTGTTTCACGTACACCACGGTGCCGTCCGCAGGGCTGATGATGCCTTCGCCGCTTGGGACGGCCCGATCGGGATTCCTGAAGAACCACACGTAGCGCCAGAAGAGGAACGAAGCCGCGGCCGCCGCGACCAGGGCCACGACAACTATCACTGCGCAAGTTCCTTCCACCCGTTGGGCTCGACCACTCGAACTAAAGCAACGCCGGACGAAAAGGGGAAGTTGATTACCTCGAACGCCTTGTCCTCTTTCTTGAGGATGCGCACCCATCGCTTTACCCCCGCGTGATGCAGCGCTTCCCTGATGTAAGCGTTTGAATCATGGAGAAAGATATAGGAATCTCTCCGTGATCGCTGCACCACTTGCCGGAAATCGTGCTTCACGTGCTTGTACGCGTGGTTGCCATCGATGAACGCCATGTCGATCGGTGGAAGATTCAACTCGTCATATTTCTCGAAAAGCTGTTCGCTGGTCATCTTGTAGTGCGTTACTACCTCGTCGAGGCCGAATCGCCGAAAGTGACCATCGACAAACTCCGAGTCCTTCCACTGATTGCGTCCGCCGAGCGTCTTGAGCGGACCGTCGGTGAACACTGAGTACGAAGGATCCACAAACGAGAGACGGCCTGCCTCGTTATCCTTGAGCCCCAACGCAAGGCATACGACACTGAAGCCGTATCCCGAGCCGATTACCAACGTGTGTCTCGGTCGCATTGCGCGCACCGCGCCGTAGTAAATGAATCCGAAGCCGAGATTCAGGTTGCGCGGCCGCTCATTATGCCCGAGTGGTTTGGCGTGGCGAAGTATGTCCTTCAACAATCCGCTGTTGAGACTGAACGCTTCCATTTGCTTCAATCTGCTCCTCGTCGAATGAAGTCCCGCATGCACCGGCTCGAATTCGTTCTGCCGGTGCGTTTCACATGCAAATTCATAGCGTCGCCACGATTAGGGCATTACGAGGCGCGGATGAGTATTTGATGAAAGCGGCTTTACGCGCTGTTCGACTTGTAAACGAAGCGGTTGTGTCGGGCGCACTTAGCACGCCATTTCGCAGATGTGGCCCTGCATCCTTGCGAGTCAGATTGCGGATCTCGCCATCTTTCATAGTGGGGCCGGCCTCCGCGCCGGTCCTTGACTAATGGCCGGCAGAGACGCCGGCCCCACTAAGGGTCTGTGGCAAAATTAACCCGTCACCCCGACGAAAGTCGGGGTCCAGAAAATCCTGGATTCCGGCGTTCGCCGGAATGACGACAAATGCGGTTCCTTCGTCACCGTACTTACAAAATGGTGTACTAAGCACCTGTCGACTCGGGCGCTGAACGGGGATACAATTGATTTGTATGAAAACCGGGACGAGGACCGGCAAGATGCCGGTCGCTACTATTTTGTTTTCATGTTTCGTTGTGGCTTGTCGGCCGTGAGAGTTGCTATGATTACCGAGGAGCAGGAACGTGACACGCTCGCTCGCGCGTATGTCCCCGAGCACCTTGTCGGTTTGATGACGCTGGTATCGGGCGGTGAGCCATTCCTTGTGGAGGATTACCTCTGCTGCCGTGTGGGCGACCTCGTGATTGTCGCAGGTTATCCCCTGAAAGGTAGGTTTCGCGCCGATGAATTCGAACGGTTCCTGCACCGTGTCATCAAGATCTTTCGGCCGCGTGAGATCGTCAGCGCTGCACCCGAGCTGCCGCCTTCGTTCGGCTTTGCGTGCAGCGAGCGAGAGAGCGACGTGTATTACACGCTCGATCTCGGCCGGATGTCGGTGCGAGACGCCGCGCGTCGGTCGGTCGCAAAGGCGCTGCGCCTGGGATTCGCCGAGCGGACCTCGCGTCTCGATGCCGCTCACCGGGCTCTAGCGGAGGAATTCATCGAGCGTGTGGATCCGCCGCCTCGGGTGGCAACACTGCTGTTTCGCATGTGGGAATATGTGGGCCGATGCGATGGAGCACTGGTCGTCAATGTGTGGAGCAAAGGCGGGTCGCTGGCAGCCTTTTATGTTGTGGACTTGACCGCGCGCGATTTTTCCACTTACGTTATTGGATGCCACTCTCGGCGGAACTACCTGTCCGGCGCGTCGGATTTGTGTTTCCACGAGATGATCGAAGCAAGCCGCGAGGCCGGCAAGACCTATATTCATCTCGGGTTGGGGGTCAATGAAGGTGTGCGCCGTTTCAAGGAGAAGTGGGGCGGCGTTCCCACCATACCGTACGAGATGTGTCGTTTCGTGGTGCGCAAGCCGTCCTTGCAGAGCGCTCTTTTGGGATGGCTTGGCAGGAGATGACGGCCGAATATCACTGTTTGAGAGCGAATCGATCTGAGATGTTTCTGAGAAGACTGAAAGAGCGACCTTTGCGCATGGTGTGGCGAGTTGCGAAGGGCCCCGCTCGGTCGTTCCTCGTCGGCACCGCGCACTTTTCGCCGTACAGCTTTCGCGGTTCGCTTGTGCGGCTGCTCCAGGATTCCCGAGTTGCGCTGTTCGAGGGACCCTTGGATGCAGAGAGCATGGAGCAGGTCGTCCAAGCCGGCATGCAGGCCACGGCAGAGGAAAGCATCATACCCGAGATGGACCGGCGGACTCTCGACGCAATCGCTCGAGCATTGGATTTGCAGAGCGTCAGGTCCTCCGTGGGCTTGCATCTCATGGTCATGCAGACTATGCATCCCGTCTCGGAATTGGCGAAAGGGATGAAACCGTGGATGGCCTTTTTTACGGTCTATTCTCGATTCCTGGACCGGAACGGGTGGCGACACTCGGTCGACCTGGAAGCGTACAATCTCGCTCGCTCCCTCGGCGTCCGTGTGGTTGCTCTTGAAACGATCGAAGAGCAGATTAAGGTGCTTGAGACACTTTCCCGTGACGACATCGTGGATTTTCTACGGCGAGTGGACCGTTGGCGCTCTTACACTCGCGATTTCATGAAGTGGTACCTTGCGGGGGATTTGGAAAAGATCGCGCACAACCCCTACCGCTTTCCCACACGCAACCCGCAGGTTATCGATAACAGAGACAAGATCCTCTACGAACGTATGCGGCCCTATTTGGAGGAGGGTAACGCCGCAGCGTTCGTGGGATCGCCGCATGTGACTGGAATCCGGAGGATGCTCGTCGAGGACGGATACGAAGTGTTCCAGCAGCGGGTGTGACGCATGAACTGGTAATCATTCACGGGAGTGAAACGAAATCCTTTTTTCTCCCCGCGTAACTGAACGCTTTCATGAGCTGAGACATCCGCGTTGAATCGACCGGGCCTTTGTGATACTGTCCCCGGCAAAACGCGGCGGTCTTTCGGGACAACCAACCGAGCGATCCGCCGCATTGAGCTTTGTAAGCGGAAGTACTGCATGAAAGCCATGCTTGCAATCGCATTCCTGATTCTAGTCGCTCTAAACGCAGCCGAATCGCCGGTGTACGCTCAGGCTGCTCCCGCCGATTCTCGCCCCCAGCCAAACCAGTGGCTCAGCCACCAGATGAACCAGCCACCTCCGGAACCAGCAAGAAGGACCTCCCTTTCCGACGACATCATCGAAGAAATCCGGCAACTTTACCTTCAGGCGCAGAAGGAACTCGAACAGAAGACCGGCACGCAGAAGAAGACGCAATGAAGTGGCAGGCGGATCGGTCTGGAAGAGGAATAGACGTTGGGATGCACCGCGCGGCTCTTTGTAGGGGCGACCTGCCGGTCGCCCGCTGTTAGGATAGGTACAGACTCTCGCCAATTTCTTACCACAGGAAGCCGCAATGAAACGCACGCGACGTGTCTCTCTCAGATTACAAGGCTACGATTACTCGCTTCAGGGCGCATATTTCGTGACTATATGCACACGTCAGAAGCAACCTCTTTTCGGAGAAGTGGTGAATGGAGTTGTCGTCTTGAGCGATACGGGCCGGATCGTTGAAGAAGAATTGCGCAAATCAGCCCAGATGAGAAGTGACATCAAATTGGACGCTCATGTGGTAATGCCAAATCACCTGCACGCAGTAATAATAATGGGTAAACCCCCGGCTCTGCCGGGGGACTCACAGAGTTTGACATTTCCGGGAGTGCTCATCTTCCGGATCCCTGGGAAGCAGCGAGAGGCACGGAAGGCAGACGATGTCTG
>Ga0172370_10000074_pt1 | contig 125220 bp, 106 predicted proteins | sample LakKiv5m_FD_114538 | JGI IMG/M metagenome (GOLD analysis project Ga0172370, IMG submission 114538) | Freshwater microbial communities from Kabuno Bay, South-Kivu, Congo - kab_022012_11.5m | ecosystem: Environmental > Aquatic > Freshwater > Lake | place: Democratic Republic of the Congo...
CCTGCTCGGCTATATATGGCAAAATTCTCTTCGACAATTTTGCCAACCTCGCGGGATAATCGTACGCATTCATCCCAGGGCTGAAGCCCTGGGTTTTCTGCTTGCACGATTTATAAACAAACAAAAACATCATGTCTTCTTGTATATTGTGATTTGTTATTTGTTTGTAATTTGGACATTGTAGCTTGTAATTTTGTATCCTAAACGTGCCACGCAAAACCAACATCAGTCAACATACACATCTTCTGTTGCATAATGAAAACTATCCTCTTCCGATCCCGATATATTTCAACCCATAGTTACGGACACGTTCGGGATCCAGAACATTCCGTCCATCAGCAATCAGGAACGGCTTTTTCATCAGTTTCTTTACGCGGGCCAGATCCAGCCTCGCAAACTTCTCCCAATCAGTTACTATCATTACGCATTCCGCGTCAGTCAAAGCAAAATACATATCTTTTTCATAGGCGATATCCGCGCCAAACCGGGCCCGCACACCCTCCAGTGCCGCCGGATCATACACTCTGACCTGTGCCTGTTCTGCCAGCAACCGCTCGATGAGAGCCAGGGAAGGAGCTTGCCGGATATCATCCGTACCCTCTTTAAACGAAAGCCCCAACACTGCTATTTTCTTATGCCGGAAGGTACTCAAAAAGCCTTTTACTTTATACAGGAAATACTCACGCTGCGTGGCGTTGATCGCATTCACTTCTTTCAGTAACGCAAAATCATAATGAGCCATTCTGGCAATATGATAAAAAGCATCCAGGTCTTTCGGAAAACAACTTCCGCCGAAACCGATCCCGGCGTTGAAAAACTCCCGGCCGATCCGCTTATCCAAACCCACGCCTTCGACGATTTTCTTGATGTCCGTACCAAGCCCGTCGCTGACCCGCGCCACCGCGTTGATAAAAGAGACCTTCGTCGCCAAGAATGAATTTGATACGTGTTTAATGATCTCCGCGGTCTTGACGTTCGTGACGACCAACGGAGCTCGTATCTTGGCATAGGCTTTGCGCAACAACTGCTCGGCTTTCTCCGATTCCACGCCGATGACGATCCGGTCAGGATGCAGGAAATCGCGGATCGCGCTTCCTTCGCGTAGGAACTCCGGATTCGACGCGACATCGAATAATTTCTCATCCACATACGCGCCGACGATCCCGCGCACGATCTCGCCGGTGCACACCGGTACGGTCGACTTCTCAACGATCAACTTATAGCTGTCGACCCCTTGCGCGATCTGGGACGCCACCTTTTGAACAGCGTCAAGATCGGCTTCTCCATTCGGCTTCGGCGGTGTCCCCACGCAAATAAAGACTATATTCGTCGCCTGGATCGCCGAAGTGATATCGTAACTAAAAAACAGCCGCTTACGGTCATGTTCCGCGGCGACTAATTCTTTAAGCCCGGGTTCATAAAACGGCACGCGGCCCTTGCGCAAACAGTCGATCTTTTCCCGGTTGCTGTCGACACAGATCACCCGAAAACCCAACTTGGCAAAACAAGCACCCGTGACCAATCCGACATGGCCGGTCCCAATAATAGAGATACGCAACAAAGATTTCGGCATATTACGGTGCATCAATTCGAAGTCTGCGGCGCAATCGAACCCTTCGCGTTTACGTGAATGCCGGGAAACGCCTTCAGGGTAAACACGACGTAAAAAGAGATCTTGCTTTCGCTGTCGATGTCGAGCCCCAGATCCATCCACCAGCAATGGAGGTCACGGCGAAGGACATATTCCTGGCGGGTAAGTTTATTGAGCGTAAGATCTATCTGATGATACGTCCGGAAAGACCACAAAGAATTCAACGAAACCGTTATGTCCGGGACCAATGACGTGGATATCGAGTCTTTTGTCGACCCCAGCCGCTGATAATGGATCGTCGCGTCCAGGTTCTTATTGGGATGTAACCGTAGACCGCTGTCGGTATTACTCCAATAACGGGCCGGGAAATTATAGACATCGTACGTCGTCACGGAAAAACCGTCAATCGGCGTTACTTCCGTCTGCAATACCCCCGTCGCGAAACCGCTTTTCTGCCCTCTGGTCCTCAACGAATAATTGACGCTGGGAGAAACATACAACAAATCGTGGGAAATATTGTTTCTCTTCGTCTGTATCTTATTGTCCAGCGCGAAACTCACGCTATGAGAATTTGACGCCGAATCGATCGAGTCAAATTGTGTCAGGGCGGAACTCGGAACGTTCGACGGGCTGACATACCCGTAACTGACGATCGGCGTTATAATGTGCCGCACGCGGACCAATTCGGCATCATCCTTTGAAAAAACGAAAACCCGGGACATCTTCGTGCTGAGGACCGCTCCCGATTCGTATAAATATCTGTTCACGTCAGCCTCACCCGAAGCGTTCTGAGAATAGAACGTATCGCGCAGCCCGACATACGGTTGGATCGCGACCGGCCCGATATGATCGCGATAACTCAATCTCGGATGGGCATCGTACCGTTCCGCCTGAGAATACACATCGGTACCGGCACTACGCAGGTACAGATTACTTGCCGAACTCTCCATATCCAGGTAAAAATTGCTCTGGTTGATCGAATACGGGAACAACCGGTACTGCAAAGACGGCAAATATTCCGTTTCAGAAAAGAAATTGTTCAACCGTGCCTGTGTCAGTAAACTCAGCGTCGAATTATTTCCTAAATTATAGTCCACGTACAACTGGGTAAGCGGATGCACATCCCGCTCGTATTCCTTCCGGAAAAAGTCCCGCATAAAAGTTTCATCGGAAAACTTGTTGATCGCCAACAGGACTTTCAAGTCTTTCGTAGGCTGGGCATAGTGCCGCAATTGCATCTTATACCGGTCGCGGCTCGATCCTTCCTCAAAGTTCGGGTCGTCGTCCTCATTGCCGGTATCGTTGATATAATACAACTTCGTCCAGCCGTTTCCCCAGGCTCCCAGAGAATGCGTGTTGGTGATACCGGTTCCCACGCCATTACGCTCGTAAAAATCCAAGTGCACTTTTCCTCTTAATCCCGTGTCAGGAAATTTATAATTGAACGTGGTGAGCGCGTACATCCCCCAGCGTTTATCCCTGCCGGGCACGATCATAAAAAACGGTTCTTTTTCGCGAAGGTCCTGCTCAAAATACGGCAGGTAGAAGACCGGGACCTCGCCGACTTTTAATACGAGATTATACGCGATCATTTTATCGTTCGGATACATGACGATCTTTTTGGCGGTCATACGGTAATGCGGCTGTTCAAGATTACAGGTCGTGACATACCCGTCGTGCATGACGTACTCTTCATCGGATACCTTCTCGGCTTTCTCCGCTTTCATGTTAAACGGGACCATCTGCATATCCATGTTCAGGATATCCGCTTTCTTTTTGCCGAAATCATAGTTCATCCGGTCCGCGAACAACATCCCCTGTTTATGCACTAACTTAACATTGTGATACAGCTTCGCTAATTTATTGACCATATCGACTTCCGCTTTGTCGCAGAACAAAATAACGTCTTCATATACGAGCTTGACGTTACCCGACGCGGTCATCACTTTACCTTCCAAAGAGAAACTAACATTGTCGCCGGTCACTTCGATCGGCTTCTCCTGGTCCTTTGGCCCTGGAGTAAACGCATCTTTCCCGAATGTCGGCAGCCCCCTCTTGTTCTTTCCTTCCACAGGCGCCGTTTGCGCCGGAGCTGTTTGCGCGGGAACGGTCTGCGACACTGCCGGCTGAGAGGCCGGTTGAGAAGCCGTCGGCTGGGTTGTTTCCGGCGCCGTTTCAGCGCTCAAACAGACAACCGCGGGCCATGCCGTTATCAAGGAAAATACCAAAAAAGGAAAGGCTCTTCGTAAGAGGAAATACTCTTGGAATGTGCGACGCGTAATTCCAATGTTGGGATTTGACATGTATCAAAAAATATTTACCGTGGACCGCAGATCCAAGGCCATCGACAATGTACTATCTGCCGGCAGCTTTTAAACAATCCCTTTGGCCAATTCTGCCGCGCCGTAAATCCCCGCGTCTTCTTTAAAATGCACTTTTTCGACGCGCAGGCTTTTAAGATACGGCCACATTGCCTGCTTATACAACGCTGATATGACAGAAGGATAGAAAAACTCCCATGCGCCGGTCAACCCTCCGCCGATGATGATCAATTCCGGATTGAAGATATTTACCAACCCCGCGCAATAGACGCCTAAAGTCGTCCCGAAATTCTTCCAAACTTTTAACGCGGCGGCATCTTTCTTCTTCGCCGCCAGATAAATATCTTCCGGAGTTACGAGCTGCGTGATTTTCTTCAGTTTACGGTACTCCTGTACCAGATGGGTATTGCCTAAAAAAGTCTCAACGCACCCTCTGCCGCCGCAACTGCACTTCTTACCATGAATATGCAACGGAACGTGCCCTAACTCCGCGGTCGAACACTGCGACTGCAACAGCTTCCCTGCGATAAACACCGCGCCGCCGACACCTGTCCCTAACGTCAAATAGATCACCGTTTTGCCGGCATCCGAATGACGGCACCGGTACTCGGCTAATGCCGCGACTTTCGCGTCATTCTCAATATATAACGGCTTTCGCAAACGATAAAACAAATTCTGTTTCAAATTGTAATTTTTCCATCCGGGAATATTCGGCAGGTAATAAATCAGTCCTTTTTGCGGGTTCACAATGCCCGGGCAACCGATACCGATCGACTGCACCGCGTATTTCTTTGAAACACCCTCGACAAAGTTGACGATACAATCAAGAAAATATCGGCTTTCCTTAAAACGGTCTGAGGAGAAACGGTCTTTCTTCAGTAACTTCCCGTCGAGAGAGAACACCCCGGTCTTCAGAAATGTCCCGCCCCAATCAATACCGATAAGTACTTTCTTCATATGGCATATTCTATCAACATTTTATCCGTTTTCAACGAAAATACTTAACCAATAACTAACTTTGAAAATCCCTTCGGCCGTCCGGTCAACAAAAGCAACCTCTGGAACTACTTACCCTTGATGACTTTCAGAAAGATATCGGCGACTTTCGGCGAGAATTGCTTACCGCGGTTACGCTTGATCTCTTTCAACGCCTCCTGTTGCGATAAAGCTTTCCGGTAAGGCCGGTCTGTCGTCATAGCGTCATAGGCATCGGCAACCGCTATAACAGCGGCTATAAGCGGAATCTGTTTCCCCTTTAATCTATACGGATATCCTTTTCCGTCATAGCGTTCATGGTGGTATTTTACTCCGACCATGATATCCTCGAATTCCTTTATCGGTGTTAAGATCTCAACACCCCGTATCGGATGGCTGGTAATATATTCCAATTCTTTATCCGTAGGCCGGCTCTTTTTGTTTAACACGCTTTCCGGCACCGCGATCTTGCCGATATCATGTAATAACGCGGATATCCCCAAATTCTCTTTGAACTTCTGAGAATCGCCCATGTTGTATTCAGCCAGCTTATCCGCGATGCGCAATGAATAATCGACGACACGCTGCGTGTGCCCACGGGTATATTTATCTTTCGCTTCGATGACGGACGCTAACGCGGAAACGGTACTCAAGAATAATTTTTTGTTAACATCCAGCTGACTGTTCAGGTTCTCGATCAAATACGCGTTCTGCAACGCCATGACCACATCCGAAGCAAGAATGGACAAAAAGCTCAACTCGTCTTTATCCAATGAACGATGATCGTCTTTCGCTCCCAGGAAAAGGATCCCGACCAAGTGGTTGCGGTAAAACCCCGGGATACATGCCCGCGCTTGATACAGGTCTAATTCATCCAGTATCCTCTGGGCATTCTCACGGATCAGTTTATTCCTGCGCGCCGTCCGCGAACGGAGAAATGCCTTGATCTTCGAATACAGCAAAAGTTCCTGATCGAACATCGAATACCGCAGGTCGGAGAAATAACTGATCAACGGGTTGTCCGGCTTGATCTTGGCAAAACCCGCAGGTATCTTTAATCCCCGCGTCCCCCGGGAAATCCTCACGACAAATTCCTGTTTTTGTTTATCGTACAAAAAGATACCGGCATGGTGCACGCGCACATTCTTGATGATCGTGCGTAGAATAAGCTTGATCAACGTATCCACTTTATGGATACGGATCATCTGACGGGCCGCCGTCTCAAGTTCTATCTGGTAGTTTTGTTTCATGGTTTTATTATAGTACACAGATAATCGCAGATGCAAAGCCACTGATGATCACAGATATAAGAATCTGTGCTAATCTGTGTTATTAAAGAATATAACGCTCGATCTTCTCCCGCAGATCTCCCAGATCCAGCGGTTTGGTGATATAGTCTACCACACCGAGCTTCTCCGCGCGGTCGAGATACTCTTTCTCGCCCCTTCCGGTGATCATCATGGCTTTTGCCGACGGGTTTCTTTTCTTGATCTCTTCCAAAACGGTAAATCCGTCGATCGCGCCCATCTGCACATCTAAAAAAACGAAATCAACCGCGTCTTTATCGTACAGCCGCAACGCCTCCGCCCCGGATGTCGCTTTCATAACATTGAGCTTAAACCGCTTGAGAAAATTCTCGAGAAAATCCACGATCTCCACTTCATCATCGACAACGAGTATTCGCTTCATTTGTTATTCCTTCTTTACACAGATTATTATTGATACCTACGCTCTCTGTAACACGTCCATTCATTTCATTCATTAGGACGTTCGTACCCTTCGGGTACTAGGATGTTCACTCACTCGCCTCGCATTCGCTTCAGCGAAGCGGGCTTCGTTCGTTAGGACGTCTTTTAAATTGAGCTCTTCATTACGTCCTACTTCCTAGCGAGCTATGCGAGCGGACATCCAACGTCCTACGATTCCTATATCTACGACTATACTTTACACAGAGGAAGATCAATAATAAACTTCGTCCCTTTGCCATACTCCGATTCAAACCAAATCTTCCCTTTATGGTTCTCCTCGATGATCCTCTTTACCACATAGATACCGATACCGGTCCCCGATTTGTATGACGACTTGGTAGTAAAAAACGGAGCAAAGATCTTCTTCTTTGTCTCTTCATTCATGCCCAGGCCGTTATCTTCGATAATGATCCGGCACGTTTGGGCGTTGCGAGAGAAACTCAAGCGTATCTGCGGCGTAAAAGCTTTCTTCTCTTCGTCGGTCATCCGGGCTGTCCGGTCTAAAATCGCCTCATAGCCGTTGTCCAGCATATTATACACTGATTCCATCAATTGCGCCTTAACGCCGTAAATCGTGTCTTCGGCCTTGATCTCCTCTTTCAAAGGGAATTCCGCGACCTTATGTTTGATCTTCAAGAGTTCCAGTGATAATGTAATGACCTCTTTCAATGAGAACGTAGAAAAGAATGTCTCCCTTGCCTCGACCTGCGCGAAATTCAAGATCCCTTTTATGACCGCGTCGGACCGTTTCACATTCGTGATCAACGAATCCGCGATATGCACCAGATAATCGAATGACTTTTTATCCTCTTCTTTCTCAAGTATCTGCGGATTCCTTTTTAAGAGATCTTCGATCTCAAACTTCAGCTCTCCGCTGGCAACCGAAAACTGGTTCAAGCGGTTTTTCATCTGGTGCGCCAACCCCTCAGCCATGCCGCCGATCGATGCCAGTTTTTCCGCGGCAAAGACTTTCTCCTGCGCTTTTTTGAATTCTTCGAAGAAAATACAATTCGCGATCGCCAATGCCGCCTGATGCGAAAGAATCGTAAAAACATTAATATCATCCTGCGAATAAGGAGTCTTATTATATTTCTCTCCAAGAACAAGGAATCCTATCAATTTCTCATCTGCAAATGAAGGGACGATCAACGCCGGAGCCAGCGGCGCGGGTAATGCCTGCCGCACTTCCTGGGGAAGCTCTTCATATAAGATCGGCTCTCTGACTGTTGTCAAATACTGCGCAAAGATATGTTTATAAGAGAAAACGAGCGTTTCATCGATCTTCTGATCAGACCTTTGCGATGCAAGCGCATACTCCCCATGCTCTCTATCTTCAAGAAAAAGAGCGACAAATGAAACCTGAACAGTTCTTTTGACAATACGCGCCATCAGCGTTGATAATTTATCTAAATGATGCTCTCGTGCCATCCCGCTTCCGGCGTGAAGCAATATTTTTTGATACCTTCTCTGCTGTGACAACAACAAATCTTCGGCTTTCCGTTGCATGATCCGGTACGCAATCGGGCCGATAGTGGCCAAGATAACGGCTACGCTCGTTGAAAACATCCATGATCTAGTCTGATAACCGACGTAAAAAGGGATACCAAGTACTGCGGTATACAAAACTAAGAAAATGCCCGCCCGTGTTAATGCAACTCGTATATCCATCAATCGATACTTAATAATGGCATATGCAATAATTAACGGATATACCGCAATTAGAAAATTCGAGTATGGATAAATATCTATTCTGAATTCGACAAGCCACATTAAGGTAGGGCCTAGCCATCCAATTATAGATGCAACAATAAAATATTTTAACTGAGTCCTGATTATTCCTCGTGAAGACCAGTAATTTATAACTAATTGAGAGAAAGAATACAAAAGCAATGCTCCATAGAAGCTTAAATAAAACAGAAGATACGCTAAACTCTTGTACTGGAGCCAATCTGAATAATAAAACTGATTAAAAATTCTTCGAGCTCCTCCTACGAATAACTCTTGGGGCGCGAACAAATTAAGGGATAAAAATATACATCCTGAGATATACAAGTAGTACAAGACCGCCCTTTGGTGTCGTCTATTAAACTTAAGGAAAGAAGATAGAAAATGGTAATACCCTATAGGCGTGAATATTACTCCTATATTTGCTATTCGACGCCAGAAAATAAAATCAAGGACTGTATCTGTAGTCGAAAACTTATACGCACCTGCGCCCCAAATCGAAACAAACACGCACAAAAGAGCCCATAGGACACTCTCTTTTCTATCCTTACCCTTTAATAGAACAAAGAACGCAATGAGCGAAGTAGAAACAAAAACTAATATACATGAAAAAGAGAATAAATGCATTTTAGGATAAATCTCTACCGTTTCTTCTTATACACTTCGTATTTCCAATCTTTTCCAGTCGTCTCAACAATATTTTGTGCGGCCCTTCTTCCTGTAAAGGCGACATTCGGAATCCCGCCGAAAGGAAGATACCCAACAGCGCACCAATGTCCGACAAGATACAAATTCTTAATTGAAGAGACTTGCGGCATTACATTAGGTTTAATCTGTTCGCATGTCGGTAACCAACCAGCAAAAGCGCCATCGCGATTAAAGGTATAACGGGACAACGTAATCGGACTCGCTGAAATATTAACTTCTATGTAATCCTTCAAACCACTTATTAACTCGGAAGCTTTTGCAATCATCTTATCTGCAATAAGCTTCTTCCGTTTATCCCAAAATTTTACGGAGAAATATGGTGCATACGTTAGAATCATCATAGAATCTTTTCCACAGGCTATCTTTTTATTATGAAATGAAGGAAAAGAACAAACGACCCAAGCTATCTTTTCGTTAGAAATATTCTTACTAAAGTTACCGTATGCAGAGTTGATGTCGTAAGAAGAAAAATAATAAAGATTTGCGCCTTCCTTCAAAACATTTCTTATCCCCGCTTTTAATCCCAGATAAACCAGCACCATTGAAGGAGTCGGGAGTAGACGAGAAACATTCAGCGATTCGTTCGTTCTAAAGCCTAACAATTCTTTAAAAGTCCTTGTCACATCCGCATTCGAAATAACTCTATCCGCAAGAATAGTTTTATTTTTATCTATGACAACCCCTTTTATCACATTATTCTTTGTAAGAATCTTAAACACCTTCGTCCCAAAAATAATCTCCCCACCATTCTCTTTAAATTTACTTACTAAGGCATTCGGGAGCTCTTGGATGCCACCTTTAGGATAGTATCCAGGATCCAGCAAATACTCTCGGAACAATATAATCGAAGCAATCGCTGACGCAACGGAAGCCGGCGCTCCGATATTTCCCAAGAAAATATTCAAACTCGCTTTTAATTTATAATCGGCGAAAAAATCATCTAACACTTCTTGAAAAGTTATATTCTTAACCTTTTTATAAATGTCCAAGAAGTCTTTTTGCGTAATAAATGAGAAAAAACGTTTGAGATTGTTCCTCTGCATAGGGAAACATTGCTTGAATTCTTCAATCGTATCTAAAAAACACGCACGCAAACGCACTTCATTCTCAGGTAAAATTATTTTATCAACAGGATCATATTGGACCAGTTTTAAATCTTTCAAGATCCCAAGTTCTCTTAATATTTTTCCTAGGATCCCATTTCTAACCCCCCCCAGATAATGAACACCCACATCAAAACTAAATCCATTTCGGAGGAAAGACGTACAATAACCACCCGGGATAGTATGTTTCTCTATCATCAATATCTTCAATCCGCTTTTCGCCAAGTAAGATCCGCAAATTAATCCTCCAATCCCTGTGCCGACAATAATCGCATCGTATCGTTTACTCATAAAATATATTCCACTGTCTCATGCTTAGATTTTCTCAATGACCGACGCCCTTCTTCTGCTGAATGCCCAAAGGTCAAAACGGCGATTAGTTTCTTTTGGATACTCAACAAACTGTTTATTTCATTTTGACAAAACAAAAGTGAATCCAACCAGCAACAGCCAATTTTCTTATTTTCTGCGACAAGAATCATGTTTTGGATTGAAGCAGCAATGGCTGATATTTCTGCAATCTGAGCATTCCGAACAAATCCATGCCCAAACTTTTTGGCAAGCGTAGAGAATGCTTCCGTATTATATACGCAGATTAGAAACTGAGGATTTTTTAAACAAACAAATGTCGGATACGCGATAAAGCCAGGGACTCCGATCTCTTTTACTTTTTCGGCAAAGATCCTTGCTATTGATTCTAAATACTTCTTTTTACCAATCACGACATACTTCCATGGCTGAACCCCATGAATAGACGGCCCCCAAATCCCGGCCGCAAGAATATTATCAATTGTTCTCTTTGGAATCTTTTTCTTTTTATACTTCCGTATCGTCCGGCGATTTTTGATAAGCTGTAAAATATCACTCATGTTCTTTGTTCCTGTCGTATGTACCCTCTTTTAATGCAATAGGCAAGAATCTTTAAGAGATTTTCATTATCAACATTCGGGTACGCGTAGCCGAATTCTTTAAGTGCCTGCCGTGTTTTTTCACAAGAAAAAGTGGTCGTATAATTAAAATACGGGATATACGGTCCAGCTAACGCTTTTTGAACCGGCGTCAGAGCCGCATAGTCAAACTTCCCGGCAGGAATAAACTCCGGCATTTTGAAGCCAAAAGACTCTCCGGCAAGTTTCATAAAAGACCCGATATATGTTGGTTTTGGCGAAACCAAATGATACGTTGCATTCCCTTTCTCCCGGCTAAGTAAATATAACGTGTTCCCCACGGTATCAACATTGACTAAATTCTGGAAACATTCCGGATCCGCCGGGAATTTCTCATAGATTTCTTGCGAAAAAAAGTGCAGCGGCTCGTAAATCAGTCGAAAATCATTGGTCTTGCCTTCTTTGGAATCTCCGATAACCATACTCGGCCTAAAAATCGAAATGTCCAAACTCTTCTTGCGGTATTCGTGCACCAGCTTCTCCGCTTCAAACTTAGTCTGCTCGTAGGTATTATGAAATCCTTGCCCGATATCCAGCATATCTTCGGTAAAAGTTATTCCCATCTTTGTACCTACGACATAGACAGTGCTAATATGGTTGATTTTCTGAAGCTTCTTGAACTGTAACGCAAAATCAAATACATTCCGCGTGCCTTCAACATTTGGCTTTCGTATACTCTCAAGCGGTTCATTTAAACGGGCCACTGCCGCGCTGTGAATGATCATCTGGGTTTCAGAAAGTACCCGTTCTTTCGACCGAGCGTCTTTAATCCCTAAATCTGGATACGAAATATCGCCGTCTATGACTTCAACATTTTTTATGCACGGTTTTTGGGCAATTGAACTATCCCAAAAGGTAAGGATATCAATGACGCGGGAATACGCTGACTTTTCCTTCTTGCCGCGGACCAACGCAAAAACACGATGTTCGTTTTCAAGGAGTATCTTTAACAGATACGATCCCAAGAATCCCGCTGCGCCGGTCAAAAATATGGTTGATTTTGATTTCATGGAAAGAATCCCGCTTTTTTATTTAGGCAATAATCTTCGTACCCAATCAAGGAACCGTTCAGCATGTTTTGACAAAGCCACCGCTTCGGATTGAGATATCAATCTCTGTTCATACTCTACTATATTCTTCATCGAAACGAGACGGCGCAAATGATTAACATTCTCTTCACCATCTCTATGCCGGATCAAAGAAGAAAAGAGTTTAACAATATCATCGTGCTTAGGACTGGTACTTCGCACTCCATGTAAACACACCAACACGGCATCGGAAGCGGAAACGGCTGAATGAATGGCATTGAGTCCAGCAGCATTCCAGTTGTCCTTACTGATACTGTCTCTCATGGCCGCCAAGAACTCCTCAGCCTTTTTCAGGTAATTTATATAATCGGATTTAGAAACCTGAGTTGTTTTAACGTGCTTTGCCGCCATAGTTTAAAAGTTCAGCTATTGACCGTCCATATACAACCCGCCCGGATCGAGTGATTTCACGGACAAACCGATCGTTCGCTTTGAATCGTTTCTTAAAATCACACACTTTGATAGGTATATACGCAAGCCGATTCCCAAAAAGAGCTGTTATCTTCTTTTCGGCATCCGCTAATTCCTGTTCACAAGAAACCTTATTTTTTTGATCTGGATAAATTACAGCGATATCAATGTCACTGCCTTCACTTGCCGTCTCCTTAGCGAAACTGCCGAAAAGTATCATGCTCAAAGGAAGTGGGTTTTTGCTGACTTTGAGAATAATCCCAACGATATTCTCAAACAGTTTACTTTCTTTCTCAAAAAGTGGCCTAAGCATATCTTTTATAAGAATATTGTCCTCATTGAGCCAATACAGTATCGATGTCCCGCTGGAACGCATATTGACCAATCCGGATCGAGATAGGTATTGTAGCGCGCTGTGGGCTTTTACATGAGATAGCCCGATGTTCTTGGCAATTTCCCGGCCATTAAGTTGAGCCTGGCTTCGAATAAGAAACCGCAATATCTTAACTTTTGAAGACTGACCTAGTATGTTATCAAGCGGATCGTGAAATAACATGTTGCCCCCATATGGTAACTATATTTACCACTTGTTAAGTATTATTACCATAAGGCCAAACAATTGTCAACCTTCTTTTCTGCCCTACTTCAACCCAAAAAATGCAATTAGCTGAACTATTTGTCAACAACGTATTGATACTTCGTAGGTTGTTAAATAACGCTTTGGCACCAAATGGTATTGGTTCATTTTTTTGGGTGACCTCGACGAAACACGATTACTTTCTTCCGATAACTTTCTGGTCAAGTACGTCGCTCATATGGGCTCCAGAAAATCTACCGATTTTATCGCTGGAACCCAACGGGTGACGTCCCGTTCAAAAATACTTTATATAGATACCGGGAGTCGACCCGTGCGTGGCCGGGCGGATAATGCACACTTCGCAGGCATTATCCGGGGTCAAGAGAAACTCTAAATACAGATAGTTAAAAAAATGTTAACTATGTATCTTTGGACTTTTCCGGTTATAGTGTTCTGTGCTTGTTTATTCACGGGAGTGAACATCCGCAAAAACAACACAACAATTGTTGCCCCCAAATGCAAAACCATTGTTAAGAACGACTTTCAAATTGGCTTTACGGGCTTTATTGGGGACACAATCGATATCGCACTCCGGATCTGGGGTCTGGAAATTAATGGTAGGAGGAATGATCCCTTCTTTTATGGCAAGACAGCAGACGCCGGCTTCAATAGCTGATGCCGCTCCCAAGGTATGCCCGATCATGGATTTAATCGAACTGACGGCTACCTTCCTGGCATGCTCGCCAAAAACATCTTTTATTGCCTGAGACTCGATTTTATCATTCATGGGGGTACCGGTACCGTGAGCGCAAATGTAATCGACATCCTGAGCTGATATATTCGAATCATGTAACGCGCGACGCATAGCCTTGGCAACTCCCTCCGGATGCGGCGCAGTCACGTGATGAGCGTCACAGGACATCCCGTAGCCCAAGACCTCAGCGTACATCGGGACTTTCCGTTTCAGGGCTGAATCCAACGATTCAAGAAAAAGCATGGCCGACCCTTCTCCTAACAGTATCCCCTTTCTATTCTTATCAAATGGCTGGCAACGATCAGGGGACATCGCGTAAAGTCGCTGAAAACCCGCATAGGCAATTCGCGAAAAAGCTTCTGCTCCGCCGGCTAACGCGAAATTTAAATCACCATTCTTAATAAGGTCCAATCCGTATCCGACCGAATAATTGCCTGCGGCACAGGCAGTAGGGATAAGGCAATTAAGCCCCCGGGTCTTAAACTCGATACCGACGTTCGCGGGGATATTGTTTGCGGTTGCCTGAGAAATCTTTTTGCGACGTATTTCATCCAATCCACTACGGGCCCAGGTCTCCATCAATTCTTCCATCGGCCGTTCACCGACAGTCGTGCCGATCAGGACTCCGGCTTTATACTTCGTCAACATCGCGGTTTGCACCTGCGCGTCTTCAAGAGCCAATTTTGACGCGGCAACCGCTAATTGCGAAGTCCGTCCCAAGAATTGGATCCTTCGTCTTGAAATATATTCGGCTGGACTAAAATCATGTATCTCCCCCCCATACTGGCATTTGAACCCGGTGGTATCCCAAGAGCTGATTTTCGTGATTCCGGAAGTCCCTTTAATCACATTTTCCCAGAACGCGGCCTTCCCCTGCCCGATTGAAGAGATTATTCCTACGCCTGTTACGACGACTCTTTTTTTCATATTCTTTTTATACACAGATGCCCGCTAATTTAACACTACAGATAATCGTAAACGTAAGAAGATTCCTTAAGATTACGTCCAACGTCCTAGTGAGCAACGCGAATGGACATCCTACGTCCCACGTTGCTCTCTACTCATATTTAGCGATGACCGCGCTCGTATTATTTCCTCCGGGCCCGATATTATTTACCAAAACCGTATGGATATCCTGCAAACGGGATTTATTCGGAACGTAATCTAAATCACAATCCGTGTCCGCTTCTTCATAATTAATCGTCGGTGGAATAAAACCTTGAGTGAGTGATCCGACGACCGCCGCGACTTGTAAACATCCGCCGGCGCTGACGGTTTCGCCGATCATAGACTTTATTGCGCTCACCGGAACCGCCTTCGCGTACAGCGGGAATACTTCCTTTATCGCCTCGGTTTCAAGTTTATCCTGCGCGGCCACCGAGTTTGCCGCAGCGCAGATATAATCGACTTCGTCCTCGGCAATTCCCGCTTTTTCTAAGACACTGCGCATGCTTTGTTTAAGCCCGCTTGCCCGCGGGTCGTATTTTGCCGCGCGATAGGCGTCAAACGAGCTTTGAACGTTCAATATTTCAGCATAGATATGCGCGTTTCGCTGCCGGGCAAAAGATTCATCTTCAACCAAAATTGTTGCCGCACCCTCACCCAAGACTATGCCGTTGCGACGCTTATCAAAAGGACAGGAAATCTCCACCCCTTTACTTCCCGCAAGAAAACCAAGTTTATAGAATCCGACAAAATTGGAGAAACCGACACTCTCCACGCCGGCGACCAGTACGGCTTTAGCCCGATTCGAACGTATCTGTTCTACCGCGTATTTAAGGGCGTCAAGCCCCGCGGTAAAACCCGTTGAAAGCGTGCTATTAAACGCTTTTATCTTAAAAAAAATAGAGACCTGACTTGAGGGAAAATTCATCGTCGTCGGCGGGAACAATGCGGGGTTGACCAGCTGCGCGCCTTCATCAACTATTTCTTTCGTGAATTTAGCCAAATCAGCGGTAATGGATACGGTGGTCGCCGTCACAATCCCGACTTCATCGGCCACCTCGTCAGTCATGGTTAATCCCGCGTCATCTAAAGCGCATTTAACCGATGAACAAAGTAAACGCGCGGCGCGGTCAAGATTCCTTAACCCTTTAATCCCGCCCAAAAACCGTTCCGCGGTAAAATCAGAACATTCTCCCGCGGTCTTTGATTTGAAAAAAGTTGTGTCGACCAAGGTCAACGGCTTGATACCGCTTTGGCCATCTTTCAGCGCTTTCCAGAAAGCCTCCTTACCAATGCCGTTGGGAGCAATTATTCCTAACCCTGTTATCACAATACGCTTATTCATTCGTTTATCGTCCACCGGTTACGAATCTTTCTACTCTTTAAGTAAGGTTTTTCTTCACCGCCGCAAGCAAATCCTGGATATCAAACGGCTTATAGATGTAATCCGCGACTTTAAGATTCACCGCTGATTTATATTTTTCTTCATCAGCGTATCCGGTAATGATGATCTCCCTTATCGGCGTTTTCTTTTGTGCCTGTCGTTCTTTACGAATTGCCTCGATAGTCTCAATCCCATCCATCTGTGGCATACGGATATCACAGATCAACAAGTCGAAATCAAAACTCTGTATTCTTTCTAAGGCGTCTTTCCCATTATCAACGATAAGCACCCCGTAGCCTTTTTTTACCAACAGCTTCTGTAAAGTCTTAGTGATCATTTTATCGTCATCGATCACTAATATATTCTTAGCCATACTCTCACCTCCTCGTTTTGTTTCATGGTTGAGAAATTAGCTCTTCTGCGTATCCTTTTTTTGCTGAGAAACAAGTGTTATTGTAGCACTGGGAAACTGTAAGGTAAAGGTCGCCCCTTTATTCGGTTCAGATTCGACCTGTATCGTCCCACCGTAACGTTCAATAATCGACTGGCATATGGCTAATCCCAGCCCCATTCCTTTTCCGACATCTTTCGTTGTAAAGAAAGGATCGAATATTTTAGACAGCAACGCTGTGGACATTCCGATACCATCATCTTTAATGGCAACGACTATTTTCGTATGTATCTCTGAAATCGATATATGTATGTTCCCTTGCTTCTTAACACGTTTAATGGCATCTTTAGCATTGAGAATAATGTTCGTAAAAACCTGTTCCAACTCATTCTGATTCGCGGCAACATAATAGGTACCCTTATCATTAATCTTTATAGTAACCGTGATATCTTCCTGCTCCAACTGAAACTTCAAAAAAGAAAGTACTTTATTCAATGTTTCAACCAGATCGACCCGTGCGATCCGCACTGCTTCCAGCGGCTTTCGGGCATACTCCATAAGCTTTTGCACAATGGAACGGCACCGCTTGGTCGCATCTTCAATGAGCTCTAACGATTCCCTGTCTGACACGTCTTTTATCTCATCGCTGGCTAACAACATCTGGGCATTAGCCAGAATCGCCGTCAAAGGATTATTAATCTCATGCGCTACTCCCCCGGCTAAAGTCCCCATGGTTGCCAACTTTTCCGCGTGGACCAATTGTCTCTGCGCTTCTTCGAGCTGCCGAGTCCTCTGTTTGACTTGCGCTTCCACATCCTCATAAAGCAATGAATTTAACAAAGCAATCGCAGCTTGGTTCTTAATAATTCTCAAAAAATAGAAGTCTTTTCCACGATAGCGCTTTAAATTCGCTTTTTTGCTTAAATTCATCACCCCTATTAACCGCTTCTGTACCACGAGTGGAACTACAACATATGTATCCTGAACATCAAAATACTTAAAAGCGTCTTCTCTTATTGATTCATAAATAGGATCTGCATCAATATGTTCTTTATGCACAATTCTATCGTTTCCCGATAGCCATTGTAAAAAACAATCATCCTTACTCAACGAATTCTTCGTTTCAGACGCCAAATCGCTATTTTTGCACCAGAACAGCTTTTTCTTATCATTATAGATATAAATATCTATTCGCCGTGTGTAAAGCGTATCTTTGATAATACTCTCCATACGACTCATCAAATTAGAAACTCCCTCCAATCGAATAAGTTCTTCGGAAAAATGTCCGGCGATTTCTTCTACATTTAACTGTTCTCTCTGAAATACTCTATTAAATGTCGGTTGTAAAACTCTTAATAGAAAGATAAAAAACAATGACGCCCCACCAACAACCCCGAAAAAAATTACACTATTCACGGTTACCAACCATGTTTTTAAGAAATGCGCAATCAACATAAAAGGAGTAATCAAAATAAAGTTTGATAAAATCCACCCAATTGTTTTATGAATAGCTGTTTCAATATCCATCAATCTATGCTGAATAATACTATAGCCCACGAGGACAATAAAAACAAAGATAGGTATAAAAGCATAGAGATATTGGGCCACTCCATAATTGGGTATAAACTCAATTGACCCTAAGAATGCAATCATAAAAGCAATAATAAGTAACCTACATTGCTTTTTCCTTACGGGCAGAATCTCCTCTCTATAACTGGTTACAAAGTTTCGAAATGATAAAATCATCAGGAAGTAAAACCAAATAATGAACAAACTCCCAAAAGGTCCAATCCTAGGATAATAACCCCACGGGTACGACCACATTCCTTTAACTACCAACGGAGTCGAAACACAGATGAAATAGTTAATTCCCGCAATCACAAAATTAGTCCACACAAATGCGCTTCTTTTCTTTAAAGATCGGTCCCTCCAGATTACCGAGAACATATACACTCCTGGTGTAATAAAAATGACTCCTAACCAGCAAAAATAACGTCCCCAGATGTACGCAATAGCATACTCCTTAGATAAAAAGCCTAAAGCATCACCGATGAGCCAAATACCTGTAGAAGTACTGAAAGAAAGATATGCCGCTGTCAACAAAGAACTTCTCTGTTGAAAGAAAATGTAACTCCCTGTGAATATCAACAATATCCCGACAATAAGATAAGGACAAGCATACGGATTAAAAAAATAGTTGCTGGAATGAAAAATGGAAAGATTGAATGGCACAAATAGAGCCTCCATATTATTTTTTAGTGTGCCCGACTTTCTTTCGACCGAACAGCCCATATATGTAGGCAGAGGGCACAAAAAAGTCTTTTAACGAGATCATCCGTTTTCTTCGTTTGAGTAGCTCCTTCACGCATTTTCTCTCAGGAAATGATTTATATGGATACTGGATATTATTTAGATCTTGTTTCTGAGATTCTGCCGTACCACACTTAATTGCCTCAAGTACACGCGGAAGAATTCTGGCACCTCGCATCCACTGACGCACGTTTAGTGAAAAAATCGTATCGTATGGATAAACTGCTATCAGTTCTTGGGCTAGAATCTTACCCGTATCGATATTTCTATCTACATAATGTACCGTTGCCCCTGACTGCTTTACCCCATGATATATTGTTTGGAATGCAGAGTCTAAACCTCCAAAATCTGGAAGATAAGAATTGTGGATATTAATACCTCGATGAGGAAACTTCTTACAAACTTCATACTTCAAAATCTGGTTATTATAAGCCGAAACCAGAATATTAACATTCAGGTTTTTCATAAATACATCCGTCTTTTCATCATTTATATTTTTCGTTTTAAATATAGGGATATCTTGTTCCTTAGCAATTGCGCTAAAACTCTTAAAGTCCAGTCTTTTATTGGTTAGTATTGCAACCAACCGCCATACCCCCAATATAACAGAAGTAAACCTTGTAATAATAAACATATAGAGAGCATAACTAAACCCGGAAATTTTCCAAAGGAGGAAACAAGACTCAATATACGAAAAACGTATTGATCGAATTTTCACATGAGAAGTTGACAAAATTATACCCACAAACTTAACCTTTCTCCTATAAACAAGATAATTTAACATCAGTAGTGAATAAACCGTAGGATAAGTAATGAATATTGGCTTCAACACGCTGGACTGTTGACTGAAATCATTATCTACCATTATTTTTCACATATCCATGTTCCTTATACCAGTAAACCGCCTTAATAAGTGTCTCTCTCAATGACCTTGATGAATAATGAAGCTCTTTTACTGCTTTCGCATTATTGAACGATACTCGCGGCCGGCAAAATTTTATCCCTTCACTTGACATAGAAGGGTTTCTTTTAAATATTACATTCGAAACTATCTCATCAATACACACAAGTGGATAGATAAAAGATGAGGTAATCTTAATTGACGGGGCCTTTACACCGGAAATCTCTTCAAGCAAATCGAAGATTTCTTTAAGCGTGTAACTTCGGTCATGGCAAAGAATATACCTCTCGCCGACAGTTCCATGGTCTATTGCCGAAATATGTGCGCGCGCGACATCGTCAACATCTACGACCGAAATAGTTCCATCAAAATACACATGGTATTTCTTATTCAAAAAATTTAGAATTATTGAACCGGAAGGAGTTGGTCTACAATCTCCTTCGCCAAAAATGATGGCAGGGTTCAATATAAGAGCACGAACACCTCTCGCGCAATATTTTAAAACCTCATACTCGGCAAGAACTTTCGAACGTGCATACTGACTTGACGTGTTGTCAAAGTTAAAAATAGTCTCTTCATCACTCTTCCCATTATCCGAGCGGCTCCCAATTGAAGCGACACTACTTGTAATAATTACTCGTTGGGTATTGTGCCTCAACGCCGCCCTTAATACATTTCTTGTACCGCAAACATTTACTTGAAATAACGTCTCATCTTCTTTTGCCCACCATGGATACAACGCATATACTGAAGCAAGGTGAAAAACTACGTCACATCCTTCTATCGCATAATCCACAGCTTGTGGAGAAATAATATCCCCATATACTTTCTCAACAGAAAAGTCTTTAAGCAAATCCCTTTCATGATCTTTACGTACAAGAATACGTACCGTATGCCCGGTCAAGGTAAGATGCTTTACTACTGTTGCGCCCAAGAAACCCGTCGCTCCCGTAACAAGAACTTTCATAGTAATAATTTAATCATACACAAAAAAAATCATCTTGAGAAAATCATTACGTTGCTGCTGAGCGAATCTTTTGCAACAAATGATCGCCAACAAGTTTATCCCCCCAGTAGAAATCAGAGATCTCAAAACCATGCTTCGCTCCCATCGCCCGGATCTCATCGATACGTTCAGGAATGATATTCCCCCTGCCAAAACTATAATTCTCGAAACGATGCTCTAAACTCAGAATAACCGCCTCAGAAAAACAGCCGTATAAAGTATCGGCTGACGGCAGCCCGACGTCAATCGGAAAGGAAACCGCAGTCGGGCTTTTCGCTAAACCGCCGGAAAATATCAGAATATCCTCGCGAGTCGTTTGGGCATGTGAGATATTCTTCGGATACCCGACATCACAGACAATCGCGCCAGGTTTAAACCATTCCACGGACAATAACGGCGTCGCCGAAGCGGCTACCGCTATTATAATATCCGCGTTCTTGACCGCGGCGTGATTATCGCGTGTCACTTTTATCCGTGCTTTTCGTTTTCGCGTAAGTTCCGCATTTAAACGCTTTAAATTATCCACCGTCCGGCCGGTTATCGTTAATTCCGCGACCCGGTCGACCAAAACCCGCGCGCAACCACTGCCGATATCCCCGGTGCCGCCGATAATCGCGAGTTTACATGACGCGATATCTTTGCCTAATAACTCCGCGGCTTTAAATACGCCATCCAGCGCCATCGCCGCGGTAAAAGTATTTCCCGTGGTGACCGCGACATCGACATGTTCGGCGACTTGGCGATTGATCCGTTCGCCGATGATAGAAGTGAATCCTCCCAAAGCGACAATCCCCACCCCGTGTTTCTCGGCAATCTTACAAGCTTTCACGACCTTTGAGAATATCCCCCAGATATCTTTCTCGATCATATCCGGAATAAACGTTGCGACAATCGCACAACCGTTCACTTTCTCCCCGGTCTTTGAGGTAAAATCTATGATATCGTGCATTTTAAACGGCGGCATAGCGTGAAAGAGCTGGCCGACGAACTCCCGTGAGGGCATTTTTAAGTCAGGCCGAAGCATTGTCAGGCACCGCTCCAAATGGCCATAGTTGTAAAAATGCCCCAATAGGCCGAACCCCGCGATCTTGCTGACTTCTCCATTTTTATATCCTCTATAGCGTGAAGAAATAAGACGCCGTTCAACTGCTTCCAGGATCGCCTCAAAATTCTTCTGTAACAGCACCTTAAGGCGCGCCTCGGCGAATTCTTTGATTGCCGGGATATTAATCTGTAATTGGACAGTCACGGTGACATGCGTTCCATCCCGATGTTGATCAAATTTCCAGACCCCGCTGAATTCCTGAAGGTCGCCTTCAAGCGCCTTAAAACGCATCGTACTGTCTTGCAAAGAAATACGGTCTTCTTCAATCCAGCGTATCGGGACTTTCTCGACTTCGATATGCCATTCAGTCTTCATCGTATGATGGACTTTCTCTAAAACGCGACTGGCCTTAATGGAAGGAATATATGAAGGGAAATCCTCAACCTTAGTCAATAGCCGTATGACCCGCCATTTCGGCGCCGGGATGACTCGGGAAACGGTTATAATAACCGGAGAACTATCCTTCATCAAGCATCTCCTGAATAGAATTACGCACTTTTACCATGCCTTCCAGCAAACGAATATCGTCGATATGTTCATCAAATTCCTTTAAAAGATACACGGGTTTACCTATTTTTACCGTAATCGGCCGGCGTTTGGGAATACGAGCTCCCCAAGGTAAGACATCATACGCTCCGATTATAGCACAAGGAACAATCGGACGGCCGCTTTTTAATGCCAGCAACGCCGCGCCACGGCGAAACTCTCCCAATTTTCCGTCAAGGCTGCATTTTCCTTCGGGAAAGAGACCCACGATCTTGTTGTCATTCAAAAAGGCCAGTGTTTTTGCCGTCGAGCGGTCGCCTTCAGGGATTGTCCGAGTATTGCGTAAATACCAACCCAACAAAGGAATGCTATGAAAAAAAGTCCAGGATGTTATCCAATGTATTGTTCTGGGGAATCCGCCGCTGATAAGATATGCGTCTAAACCGCTGGTATGGTTCCCAACGACGATATAATTCGTTTTATGAGGAATATTATTTTTGCCGTGAACCGTATAATGAAAGAATGACCGTCCGACCGCGTTTATGAGAATCCAAGCAAACCAGTAAAAAAGCATACGCCTCGACGACGATTAAAGTACGATTACACGGATCATGAATTAATTTTAACCCCAAAAGCAATCCGGGCCTCAACGACCACTTCCTCTTTCACTTTTGCCACCGCTTTAACGATTCCCGCCGTATCCATGATCTTCTCTTTAGATATCTCAAGAAACAGCTGGTCCCCGGGTTTCACCGGTTTGCTGAACTTAGCTTCCACTTTCCCCAGGTAGTATACCGGCTTCTTAGCGGCATTTTCGGGCTTCAGCGCCGCGTAGAGTAGGATACTTGCCTGCGCGAGAGCTTCGATGATAATGACTCCGGGCATGACCGGATTCCCCGGGAAATGGCCGGTAAAGAATTGATCGTTCATCGTGACATTCTTCAAACAAACGATGCGGCTGCCGGCAATATCGATCTCCGTGACGCAATCGACAAATAAAAAAGGATACTTCTGCGGAAGAATCGTCTGAATCTTCTCGTTATTCCATACTGCTGTCATACTTATTTCTTTTGAAGTCTCTCCAGCAACGTGTAGACGTTCTGCAGGGAACGGATGGTAGGGATCTCTTCTTCGGGAATGACAACTTTGAGTTTTTTCTCAATACTGGCGATGATCTCCAAAGCCATCATACTGTCAACGCCAAGGTCTTCCGTGAAACGGGCATCATCCTTGATCTGCGCTTCGGGAAGTTCCGCGACCTCCGAAACGATCTTTTTGACTTCCTGTTTTATAGTTTCAAAATCTTTTTTTGCCATACGCAAGAAACCTCTCCTTCAATAGCGGATCTTAAATCGCCAACCCGCCGTCGATTTTGATCACTTCACCGGTTATATAAGAAGCTTTATCAGAAGATAGATATAAACACATCTGGGATATCTCTTCGACCGTGCCTAACCGCCCCAGAGGGATGTGCTTGACTATCTCCTGCTGAATGGCATCAGGAATGGAGTATACCATATCCGTGCTGATAAATCCAGGGCAGACGACGTTTACCCGGATATTGTACGGGGCAACTTCTTTAGCCAGTGCCTTGCTAAAACCGATGATCCCGGCTTTTGCCGCGCTATAATTGGTCTGCCGCGCCACCCCGATTAATCCGCTGATCGAGCTCATATTGATCACGCAACCGCTTTTCTGCTTCAAGAACGTGGTAATCAACGCGCGGGTCATATTAAATACCCCGTTGAGGTTCGTGTCGATAACGTCTTTCCAATCTTCCTGCGTCATCATTAACAAAGCCTTATCCCTGATGATCCCGGCATTGTTAATCAGGATGTCGATCTTTTTGAATTTCGCTATCGCGGTTTCAACGGCCTGACGGCATTGGCCGTAATCACGAACATCAGCCTGCACGCCGACGCATTTGCCGCTCTTTCCCGCGAGTATCTCTTTTTTTACCTCTTCCGCGGCATGCGTGTTCTGGTTATACGTAAAAACAACATTGGCTCCCTGCCGGGCAAATGCCAAGCAACACGCCTTACCGATACCGCGCGAACCGCCGGTAATAATAATAGTCTTGCCTTTGAAAACTTTCATCACGACTAAATTTTATCAAAAAAAAGCCCTAACCTCAAGTAAATTAATTAGTTAAGCAACGTTTTTTGATACTACCATCGTAGGAAGAGAATATCTTCCAATTATGATTTATTTTTAGCAGGATGTTTTGAAAGTTTTTTCTCAGTCAGGGATGGATTCATCGAAGCGATCCTGTCGGAACCTTGTATCTTAAATTGATCGACTAATTTCTTCAGATTCTCCGCTTGTTGGGCCATTTCATTGGATGCGGCAGCCAGTTCTTCAGCCGCGGAAGCATTCGAGTCGGTCACCGAAGTATTTTCTTCCATGCTCGCGGCCTGCTCCTGCGTTGACGTAGAAATAGCTTCTAATTGCAGATCTATCTTGCTGATATTCCCGATGATCAGTTTCAACCGGTCCCCGGATTCTTTTGACAGCTTTACTCCGTTATTGACCTGCTGCAAGCTTTCTTTGATCAGTTTATTGATCTCTCCCGCAGAGCCAGCGCTCCGTTCCGCCAGTTTGCGGACTTCATCCGCGACGACCGCGAACCCTTTGCCATGCTCTCCGGCGCGTGCGGCCTCGATCGCGGCATTCAACGCGAGTAAATTAGTTTGATCCGCGATATCCGTGATAAAAACGATTGCTTCCGCTATTTTACCGGCGCTTTGCTCGATCGCGAGAATCGCTTCGATCGTATTTCCCATGCTCTTTCCGGTCAGATCGGCATTCTTCGCAGTTTCGTGCGCGATCTCGTTTGCTTTTGTCGCGTTATGCGCGTTTGACTGCACGGTCGTCGATAACTCCTGAAAGCTCACCGATTGTTGTTGAGACCCGTCCGCGATCTGCTGAGCCAACGAAGTGATCTCACTCGATATTGACGCCAGCTGGTCCGACGCGTGTTTGACCTGTTTGACGATCGTATTCAAACCGTTGATCATCAGGTTCACGTATCCCCCGAGTTCCCCGATCTCGTCTCCGCTGATAATATTGACCCGCTGATTAAGGTCTCCTCCGGCGACTTTCTGCGTCACTGCCCCTAATTGCGTCACGGAATCGATGATCATACGGCTGACGATGATCCCGAGAAAAAGCGCGATAACGACCGAACACAGCGTTAAAATAGGCAAAATAACATTGGTACTCATGCTTGCGTCGTCAGCGTGCCGTAACGCATCGCTCATCTCTTTATTGACCTGCGTAATAAGTTGGCCTACCAGCGTATTGATATCGTCCACCGATCTATTCAGCTGCACGATATTCTGTTCCTTCTTGTCATTCAACTCTTTAAATTTCGCGTCGATATAATTATTGAGCTTCTTAAACAGCTTCTCAACCTGAATAAAGGTCATCTGAGATCGGGTCATGATCTCCATCTTCCGGGATTGAGTCTCCGCATCGTTGACCTGCCCGGCAAATTTGAACGCATCATTATAGGCGCTCAAGAACTCCTTAATAAGGCCGTTTAATTCTTTGTCATCGATGCGAAACGCCCTCAGGCTCCTGCCGATGATGAATTTATCCGGATTAAGCTCCCCGCCGTAAGGCAAGTCGTTATTAATGACATTCTTCAAATCCGTCAGCCAGGAATCGAACGCTATCTGAATATTTTTCAGGTAATTGTTAAAATCGACTTCCTGATCGTCGACTTTGATGATGTATTTAACCCGCTCATTCTGCAACTTCATCAGTTCTTTGACTTCGCGTTGGAATGAATCGCCGATCGCTATCGATTTGTCGATTAAAGAAAGCACGGCTAAAGATCCACGAGGAACATCCACTTTTAAATTCTTCCTCGTGTAAATAGTAAAGCTTTCTGTCTTTTTGAATTCGGGAGAATCGGTGCCAAAACGCAGCATGTCGCTCCACATCTTAAAATCGGCCAGCGAGGACAGGACCGTATTCTCCAACTCCGGCAAAAACATAATAGAATTTGAATATTTCTCCGCCAGTTTCTGCGAATTAGAAACTGCCAAAGCCATGTTCATTGCCGCGTATTGGATCGGGACAAAGACTTTCCCGATGATCTTATTCGAACGGACGATCTTGCCGGACATAAGGATCCCGACGCCGCCGGCAAACAAAACGAATATCGTGACTATCAGAAATCCCCCGATAAGCTTTCTACTTAATGTTATTCGCATGGTCGATGATATTTGCTATTATTCCCCCGCCCCTAAATAGCAAAAAGGGTAGTAAAATAAATTTTACTACCCTTTGCTGTTGAAATCAAACCTTATCACAAAATCTTTTGTTCGGAGTTTTCTGCCCTTTTATTTTCCTTCTTCATATACCGGATCGTCCGGGAACTTTGCTTTAATATCCTTCAGCGTCACGTCATACAACCCTGATCCGACGACATATTTCTTATCACCCTTCTTCGCCAAGACCACGTAGGAGACTTTCGGAGAAGGTTCTTTCTGACCGGGCTTCGGCCATACGTACGCGACCCATCCTTTACCCTTCTTCGTAGCGATCTCGTTAAACTGGACGAAGAAATAAACGCCGTTGACATCTTTTAAGTCCAACAGATATTTTCCTTCGAGCGCGGGTTTATCGCCATGGACCAAACAGTTACCTTCCGGGCTGTTGACGAAAATATATCCTTCGCCGCCGCCGAATCTGAATTCGCCTTCTTTGCTTCTGAGCTTATCGAAAGCCGTTTCGCCCTCAGTTTCCACCAACTTTGCCGCGGCATCGACTTTTTGTTTGACCATTTCGATCGTCAAGGTATCGGCAAAGCTCTTTGTCGCGCATAATCCGAAGATCATCGCCACAATCCCCATACTCCACAAGATCTTTTTACTCATACTTCCCTCCTCTTTCCTCATAACTTTTAACTCCACCCCCTGCGGGGGTAATTCGCACTATTACTTTTTCTACGTGACTACACTTGAAAAAATAATGTGCTCCCTTTCATTCCCCCCTGCGGGGGTAATTCGCACTATTACTTTTTCTACGTGACTACACTTGAAAAAATAATGTGCTCATTATAAAAATCCCGCATCAACTCTTACATTGATGCGGGATTCCACCTAACCTCTAATACCCTTTTTCTACCATACTCATGCTTAGAACTTAAATTCTAATTGCGTTCTGACGAAAAACGCCGCGTTTTGATCACTGGTATAGAAACTACCCGGAATAAAATACTCGGTCAAAACATACGCGCTGATCGTCTTCGAAAACACATAATCGGCCTTACCGCCAAACAACTGGCCGCGAGTCTTTCCATCATTAAACGGAGCCGTGCGGTCAGCCATTAACATTCTTTCCGGAGCCATCAGAAGCATATAATAGGAAGTAAGTTTCAGCTTGCTGGTCGGACTTACCACCAATTGGGTCCTCGGACCGGACAAATTTGACCAATAGCCGTATACGCCGGTATCTTTAGAGTTCGCCATAGTACTGGCATATATTTCTGACCACAGCGGAAACCGGCAGAACAGCGGATTAAATCCTTCGATCTTATCCGTTTTTGGGTTATCGCCTGAATAATAGATATACCCTAACGAAACGACCGGCTTCCAGTTCATATTGATCGAACGGTCGACAAAACCGTAACCGCCCAAGCCGGTGCGGTCTTGATTGCCATAGGTACCAAACTGGTAAGCAGCCTGTCCGCGCAATGTCCATGGATTACTGGACCACTTCGCGTAACCGCCGAATGTATTTAAAATCCCTTTTTCACCTAAAAGTTTACCGGTACCGTATTCGTCGTCTTCTCTCTTAAAAATATAGTAACCTTCTAAGTTTGTCTTCTTAATCAATTCTTTGTTCTTCCAATATATAGCATAGGCTGATTCTTTTGTCTGGTTTAAAGCAGTTGCGGTCTTATCTTCATTGAGTACCGGAAGAAAAACATCGTCACGAGTGTCATAAATAGAAAGAAAATCAATAGTATTGTTCTTGTCGATCGTCCAGACGAACTTTGCTGCGTTAAAATAGAATGAACGGGAACCGTCTGCTCCGGTTCCATCGGCAATAAGCCAGTTCTCGCCGTATTGCCCGAGTAAATCCTGTCTACCAAGCCGGAGATCTACCGGTAGATTCAAGATTTTCTTGACGTCAACGTACAATTGATCAAAGAAGACTTCATTGATGTCAAAATGAAATACCTTCTTTTTGCTCGTTGACTGGAAATAATACGTCCAAGGCCTGAATTCATTCGTCAGCTTCGCGTACACGCTGAACCACTTTGTAAAATCGGCTTGTCCCCATAGAGAGGTCTTTATTCTAAAATAGTTGCGGTTATCCTTTGACTCGTTTGTTCCGCCTTTTGTCTGCAAGTCCGTGTTGTTTTGAAGAAATTCATGGCGCAACCTCAAATACGGCCCCCATGAAAACTTCACTGCCGCGACTGCGCTCATCTCTGTGGCAAATACTGCCAGAAGCAACAGTACTGCAAGACCTATTTTCCCTTTCCTAAACATTACGCACCTCCTTTTTCCTATCTCACTCTTGAGTATCAAAACTTCCTTGTCTTGCTGATTCCCCTACTTCTTTGCTACCCCTATCTATTATATATAAACGTCTTACCGACTTGTCTGAATTATAGCACCTGATAAATCCATGTAAAGTATTTTTTTATTATTTTCTATTATACTATTATTGCCCCTTAAGAACACTTTTTATTATGTTGTATTATAAATCAGTACAATATTACTATATATTGTGCTTTTCCAAAGAACTACCACTATCCCTTTGATTAACCCGAATAATGCACTAACATTATTCGCCCAGAGGGTCGACCGATAAAATCGGTAGATTTAATCGTGTATTGTCGAGGTTATCCTAAAAATGAACAAATACCTGTTGATACTATGGTATCGTTTATCAACCTATGAAGTATCAAAACGCTACTGATGAATAACTCGTCTAATTGCATTTTTGGGGTTGATAGTAAGAAGTGAACCCGGTGGATTTAGAAGAATTCAGTCAATAAAATAAACACTCCGAGGCCTAAGAAAAGGATTGTCAGGAATATTTTAATCATTCCAAGATGTTTCTTTAAAAATTCGCTCATTTTCAGTGAACTGACGCCGGCAAGCGCAAGAATGAATATAAACACCAAAGGAGTAATAAACATACTGTTGTAAAAGAAAAGATATCCCAATGCTTTTGCGCGCAAATGGGATACTTTCATGATCAAAGCGATCGTCGGGACATAAACCTGGCCCGTGCAGACAGCTTCCAGCAACGAGACCGCCACCCCTACCGTAAAGGCACCGGCAGCCATTTGTAAAAAAAAGGTCTTTTGTCCCCGGTGTCGGTACTCCTTCGCGAAAATGAGTTGAATACGCTTCTTTATGGCCGCCGGAAGCTGCAAAAGCGCTCCATCCGCTTGTCCGGTCTTCCTAATAACCATATAATCGTAGAAAGAGAAGCCTGCCAGCGCGAAACAAAGCACTATGATAAGAACATAGAAAAGTTTAATAAAGTAATAGAAAATATTGAGCGAATAGAGAAAATTAAACAGCCCCATGCCGATAAGGAAATAGGTTATGAATACCGCCAGAATATAACAACTGCCTATAAGGACCATCTGCCGCCGGGAATACCCGTAAACGCTTAAAAATGAAATAAACAAGATGATCACCGCGAACGCGCACGGATTTATACCATCGATGAGCCCGGCCCCCAGGATCGCCCAGAAGCTGAAACTCTTAAACCGTTCTATCAGGGGGTCATTTTCAGATTGGGCAACATCAGCCGAGGCGGCAACGCCCTGAGAAGATGCATTTTGGCTTTTAGCGAAAAAAGCGTCCAAAAGCGTAAAAATATTGTCTTCTATTTTATCCGAGCCGATCAGAAGATATTTCTCTTCATCCGAAAGTACCGTGTAAAACGCCGGAACGTATGCTTCCATTTTATATTGCCTGCACAGATCTAAAAATTCACCCATGGCGTTTTCCTGGCCCGTGTTCTTCATCACAATACGGACCTTATTGTTATACTTCTTCTGAATGACCGGGACAACCTCCTGTTTGATCTTTAAACAGTGGTTGCAATGAGAAGAATAATAAAACGTAATGGTAGGTTGGACGCCTGCCCACGCGTATTCCGTGAGAAAAACGGCGCTGACCAGTATAAAACCGGCGAGGATCTTCTTAATCATAGGCGATTCAAAGTACGGGACAGGACATTTATTACTTTTTTCTCTGTTCAGCGAGAAAACCATCCAGCAGTTTAAAGACATTCAACTCGATATTATCGACCCCGACCAGCAGATACTTCTCTGACGGAGATAAAACAACATACAAGGCCGGGACAAACGGGTCGACATGATATTGCGAACACAAGGCCAGGAATTCCTTATATACTTTCTCTTCGGCGTTATGTTTACGCACAATGGTAACGGTATCCGCATATTTCTTTTCAAGTACCGGGATCACCTCGTTTTTAACTTTTATGCAATGTACGCAATGCTCTGAATAATAAAAAGTGATCGGGATCTTACCGGTAGTGCCCTGCGCGTACAAAACCGCCGAACACAATACCGCGGTACAAAACGCAATGATAGTTTTCATCTACATACACCCCCTATAGGTATCAAAAACCCTCTTATCCCCGTTGCCCAAATACCCATGGCCATAGTCGAATGGTATAGCGAGACGGGACGTCGCCCCCCACAAAGACGCAATCAAAACCCCGCAAAGCTTACCCCTGGGGGCTCCCGGGGAAGCTTACTTCTACCTTACTCTTCATCCCGCCGCGGACCGAAAACAGTCCGGTGATCTTCACCCGCCGCGGGGAAAGAAGTTTTACAAGATCCTGCAGGATCTTGTTGATAACGTGTTCGTTAAACGATTTTACCTGCCGGTACGAATACAAATAATATTTCAACGATTTCAACTCGACGCACCGGCGGGACGGAACATATTCAATGGTTATCTGAGCAAAATCCGGCAACCCCGAAAAAGGGCAGATGCAGGTAAACTCATCCGTAGAAAGTTCTATGACGAGCTCCTGTGACGGATACTCATATTCGAAAGTCTGCAATATGGACGCATCGATCTGGTCGACAGTATAGGTCTTGCCGATGAATTTCTGCGCTTTCTTTTCCAGTGAAGAACTCTTACGGTCAGCGTATATCATACGATACTCCTTCAAAGTACGATTTATAGCAGCGCCCCGCGGTCAAGCCCGGGGACCTTCTACTCCGCGAATAAACAATAGTATACCACTATCCGGGAATTTTCAATTGAAAAATCAGACCGGGCCGAGAGGCTCCCCAAGAAGGCCGGGATCTATTCTTTGAATTACATTACTTACGCAGGGCAAACACCGGGAATTTTAAACTCAAAGCCGCCAGCCGTTGGCCGGCACGCTCATCGAACGGGACATTCTGGACCAATCCTAACTGCTGCTCTACGCACGCGAGGGCCTTTTGCAGGTTCGTAGAGATATGTTCAAAGAGTTCGCCGGCCTGAGAAAAAAGGCCGGTGTTGACATGTAAAAATACGATTCTTTTTAACGTATCGACCTCTACTCTATTCTCGGTCGATGAAGGTAAGATATGCACGGTTTTGATCCAACACCGGGACGCCGAACGCACAAGATGGTCTGATCGCTGAATAAAAGCGGAAATATCCCCACGGACCGCGGACGGGATCCTGTCATCCACAATGACCCTCGCACTGCTGCCGTCTTTGATATACAACTTCGGATACATATTCGAAATACACCGGAGGCTGCCGTTAAAACTGGCTAGGCGGGAGATCTCTATTTCCGGCTGCACTATCCGTTCCGGCTTCAGCGATAATTTCGGCAGGGTAAACCCTTTATCTTTATTGAATAAGATCACCTGCCGGCCCTGGCTATCCAACAATACGCTGAAATTCGCCAGATTCAGGTACAACTCCCTCTCATCAATACTGACGATATCCGAAGGCCGCAGCCGTTGTTCCTGAATAAACCTAATAAATTCGCCGTTATCTTTCACCATCTCATAATAATATGGATCGATCAGTAGTCTTGCCCTGCGGTCTCGCGTGCACGAGGGAGGGACCACATTAATGACCGTATCGATATGGGGAGAATCCAGGACAACGTCGGCACGCGTGCGAGGATTACGCGCCCAGATGAAGCCTCCGGGAAGCGCGTATATTTTAATACGGAGTTCCCCGGCCAGGCGCGCTAAATCCGTTTTGGTGAATGTTTCGTCTAACGCTTCCTGAGAAACGAGAATAAAACGCGTCGCGGAAAAACCGGGAACAATGATACCTCCCTCACTGAGTAAACCCTTGCTCATATTCGGTATTCCCTGTTTATGGCAAAGCATATACGTAAAATCATCGTCCAACCAGGCAAACGTATCGCGTACCCACGAAAGCGTCTCGGCCAAAGCTTGTACTCGTACATGTGGATGTATCGACCGGATAGCCTGCAATACCGCTCGATGTTCCGAGGGTATGATCGTTTCCTCAGACTGCTGCCATAAAAATGTAAAATCTATCGGCAAAAGGAACCGGGCGATCTTAGAAACAACCGGATTCTCGCCGTATTTGTCCTGTATCTCTTGCTCTTTACGCTCAATACCCTCACGCATCAATCTTCCGCCGCCATACAGCAGCAACAAGATCAGAATAAAACCGCAAAAATTCGGAAACCTGCTTAAAATGACAGAACTCCGGGGCAACTTTCTACCGGCTGCGCAAAGTTCTAATAAAGCCCAATATTCCTCGCTGGTATCCTGACAGATGGCCGTGTAGCGGTCCCGAATAAAAGCCTTGCTCGAGTCTGATAGCCGATGATACGCATCGACGGCGGCCCGGATTATTTCGGGTATGACTTCTTTCGTATCCGCGTTCAATATTAAATAACTGCTCAGATATTTTTCTACGATGTGCATGTAGAAAGATTCCTGCGCGGAATCTACCGTGGCCGGCATCCTGTTCCCTTTACAGAGATCCTCATAAACAATAGTCAAAAAAGATAAGGCCGCAGCCACGGCTCTTTCATGCTCCGGGCCGCTGAAATACGTTAATACCGGTATTACTCTTTCATTCCGGGGGCGTTTTAAATAGGAAAATACCAAAGGCGGGATTGGATTCACTTTTTGCGGCAAGATTTTCTTAGCGTTCGATAAAAACCCACTCTGTAACGACTCTCTAATAGCCGACCGAATCGAAGGATTTCTTAGTCTAATCATTATAGTTTCGGTTGATTCAATTGAAATACTAACACACAGTGGTATAGAGTCAAGATATTTTTAATAATACTATTTCCCGGGGAACTTAGTTTGAACGGGAAAGAAGGTATGATATGAAATTCTTTGCGCCGCGGACTTTCCGGTAGAGATCAGAAAAACTGCGGGTATCGAGAATAAATTGCAGCATGAAAAATGGGCGGAAATAGAACTGTTTCAGCCCTTTATCGACGAAACGATCCATGTCCAGCCCGGTAAAATCTTCATAGGCGACAATCGAACTTTGTTCGCCGGAATTCAACCATCGCGTATAATCTTCAGTTTTCAGGTAACCCCGTTTCTTGCATTCCCGGTAAAAGTCCGTCCCCGGAAAAGGAATAGCCGCGGAAAACTGTAGCGTCGCGCACCCTAACTCCATCGCGAACTTAATAGTCTGTTCCGCGGTTTCTTCGGTCTCTCCCGGCAAACCGATGACAAAACATCCGTGGACTTTTAGTTTCGCTTTTCTTGCGGCCTCCATAAAACGCACGCTATCGGCAATGGCCAGGCCTTTTTTTGAATTATCCAAAATGTGCTGAGAACCGGATTCAAACCCGACCAATAATTCCCGGCAGCCCGCCGTTTTCATCATCTTAAACATCCCTTCATCGGACGTATCCGCCCGGCTGTTCACGGAAAACGTTATCGAAAGATTTCTCCGGAGTATCTCTTCGCAGATTTTGACCGCCCGCGGAGCGTTCACGGTGAAAGTATCGTCTTCAAAAAAGAATTCGCCTTTTTTTATCCGCGGGAAAATATCGATGACCCAGGCCAATTCATCCACCACGTTTGCCGGGCTGCGCAACCGGTACTTTCTGCCGTGCATGGCCTGCGGCCACAGGCAAAAGCTGCACTGAAAAGGGCATCCCCTGCCGGATATCACGTCGACGTACGGATAGAGCTTTCCCCCATCAAAGTATTTGAAAAGATTTAAATCCTGCCATGCCGGAAACGGAAGGGAATCAAGGTCTTCGATAAAATGACATTGGGCCCGGACAACGCCTTGTCCGTTTTTAAGATACGCGACGCCTTCAGGGCCCTGATCGATGTCCGGATAAGTTGAAATAATGTCCCGGACCGTATACTCATATTCTCCCAAAGCGATGACGTCTACGAAACCCTCCGCGGCGCGCAACACCTGTTCGGGAACGGCCGACACGTGCGGGCCGACCATGATCACCACGGCCGAAGGGCATTCTCTCTTAACGATACGCGCGCAGTCGATATCCGAATGAATGGACGGGGTCGTTGAATCCAGCACGACAAAATCCGGTTTTTGCCCCCGGATCAACTCCGCCAGATCTTTTTTGGTCTTATTTTCCGCGACTAAATCGTATACCCGCGCGTCCCATCCTTCCCTTTTCGCGACCGCTGCCGCGTAACACAGCCAATCCGGCGCGCGCAACACCCGTCCGCGGGTACGCGCAGCCCAACGCTGTGTCCGGCAGAAATCCTTTACGAAAGGTTCATTGAGAAACAGTATTTTTTTCATGGACTGTCGGCGGTAAGGAAAGCTGCTGCGCTAAATCGATCCGGAAAGAGAATTTATAGATCTTGACGATATCATCAAAAGCCGCGGTCTGATTCTTGGCAAAAGCCGCGATCTGCCGGCGCATTTCCTGCTCAATGCCGGCCGCTCCGGCAGCCTGGGCAGTCAGAAAAAGCATGCATTTTTGCCTGATATTATAGGGGTCGAATTGATAGGCCCTATACGCGTAGGCATAAGCGTCCGCGTACCGTTTCTGCAAATAATCGCACAACGCCAGATTATAATAGTAGCTGGGGTCCCACGGAGAGACCAGAGATCCCGAAAAAAACAACTGACGGGCTGCGTCAAACATGCTCAACGAGAGTAAAACGCGGGCATATAAATTACTCTCGATTGCTTCCTCTTCCGAGAGTAACCGGGTATTGACCTGAGCGGCCCTTTGGGACGCCCATGACGGCCAATCGCGGGCAATAAGGTCTTGCGGATGCCGTAACGCGCTTTTACGGCAAAAGATATAGACGCTTCGGTCCATGTATACTAACTGCCAATCTTTCTGATAATACAGCATTCGTACTATCGAGACATTGACGATCGGCTGCAACACGGTATTTATCCGGTATTTGTCCAACAACGCCCGGTACTTGAGAATATCCTCCTCGTTGAAAAGGTCCCGGCCGAGAAAATAGACATACTCTTTGATCAAAGCCCCTTCCAATCCACGGCTGTCGATAAATACTTTCTTGGGGTAACAGTAAAAATAAATCGCCGACCCGTTGTTATAGGTATTTAATATCGTGTCCGGCAGGTCTTTATTCTTAATGAATTGGATCGCCTCTTCGGATATCTCGTTGTAGGAATGGTGCGTCATCGTCTGGAAATATGCCGCGAGCCCTTCTTTCTTGATCAGGCCGGCGGTAAAAATGATCGGCAATTTGAAAGCGTTCAGCAGGGTCATGGCGATGATATATTGCAGAAAGAAGACGCGCAGCGGCGTGACCAGATGTTTCCACCGCGAAAACTTTTCCACAACGCGGTCTTTCAACGCGTACAGATTATATCCGGCGATCGGGACCGCCAAAACGCAGAAATACAACATGCTCCGCAACGAAAGAAAAGAAAACAACAAAAAGAAGATCCAGATAAAAATAAACCTATTCACGCGCCGGGTCTGCCGATAGTGCAGCACAAAACTCAGCGCGGATATACCGATAAGCGCGAAATAGTTCATCTTGATATAGGGATTCGGGAAAAAGAACGGGCTGCGCAATTCGACGATATCCAGCAGGCTATAATAGCTACTTTTACTTGCGAACGCGGCCTGCCCGAGAACGACCTCGAAATTTTTATAGCCGTCGGGATTAAGCCCGCAGGCGGCCACCATGAGGACCAGAAGCCCTAACCATTTATATTCGGCTTTTTCTTCAATGCTGCGCTCGACGACCCGCCCGCCCAAATATAAAAAGAGTAACAGTAACCCCAGGACATAAAACGTATGGATGTTTACCCAGAGAATATGCACCAGAAGGATAGCGCACGCGGCCCGGTTGCCGATCCAGCCTTCAGGGCCGGTGTTCTTTTCCTGGTCGCGGATCAACAGAAAGATATAGAACGCGATAAACAACACGCTGAATATGTCCGGACGGGGAAAAAGCCTGCTGGAAAGAATATAGACCAGAAAAAAAGGCAGGACCCAAAAAACTTTCTTGTTCTGCAGCGATTTAAAAATAACATAGCATATCGCAAATGCCATGGCAACGTTAAACAAAGACACCCCGGCAAAACCGCCGGCGGCATAGACCAGATAAATAAGCACATCGAACAGCCAATTATGCGAATGCAGCGGCGTATGTAATGTCGGAAAGACAAACGGCTCCTGGCGCACCATTTGCCTGCTGTTCCAGATAAATTCGCCCAGTTTTATATGCCGCAGGAAATCCGGGTCGACCGACGGCCGCAGGGCGTAGAAAAAGAGTACCACCGAAAAGAAAATAAAAATACCCCAGGAAAGATACCGCCAGCTTTTCATCGTCGTGGATTGGAAAAATATAACAGATCCGAGAAAAAAGAAGAGAAAATCAATTGGATCCCGATAATACTCACGGTCAACGCGAAAAGCGCTTCCCGGACCATATGAAACTCACCGAAACGCACGGCGATCCACTGTACGAGGATCCACACGTTTATCAGACAGCCGGCAGCGAAGATCGCCCCGCCGGTAAAAATACCTTTATCCGGCGTAAAGAACCTCTCGAATATTCTCAGGAAGCCGTCCTCTTTGAAAAACCCCTGTTGCACGCCGTACATCTTGGCAAAATACCCCAAAGCCATGAGTTGAAACCCCAAAAGCGTCGTGAAAGAAAACAGCACCATAAAATGGACGTCCATCGTATGCATCCCCACATTGAGCGGGCCGCGCAAAAGCAAAAGCACCATCAGAAAGCTGAACACAAAAGTGCTCAGCCCGGGGATCATATAGAGCCACGTCGGACTGAATAAAAGCATACATTTAATATGACGCCAGGCATCTTTCCAACGCGAGAGTTTTGAGACCCCTTCCCTCGGATAATACGATATCGGGACCTCCCGGATCCGCAGATGCTCGCGGATCGCCGCGACGACCATCTCTGAAGCGAATTCCATGCCTTTCGATTTAAGGTTCATCCGCTGATAGGCTTCTTTCGTAAAGGCGCGAAACCCGCAATGGATGTCATTCACCGTGGTTTTTAAGAAGAACCGCATCATCCCGGAAAGGACCGGATTTCCCAAATACCGGTTCAGAAAAGGCATCGCGTTCTTGTGCATGCGGCCTTTGAACCGCGAGCCGATAACGAATTCAAAGCCGGCGTCCAACGCCTGGATAAATCCCGGGGTTTCCATGAAATCATAGCTGTTATCCGCGTCCGCCATGACGATATACTCGCCGTTGGCCGCGGCGATACCCCGCAAATAAGCCGCGCCATATCCCCGTTCATGTTCAACGACGACGCGCGCGTTCTTTTCCCGGGCGATCGCGACGGAATTATCCGTGGAATTATTATCGACCACGATGACTTCCGCGGACGCAAAGCCCCGCGCGATCAGATCATTGATCTTATCAAGGCACTTACCAATACCCCGCTCTTCATTCAAGCAGGGTAAAACGAAAGAGATCTTCTTGTTCATAGGTATATTAAGCCCCGCGGGTATTATTCAAACGACATTCCGCAACGGAATGAATCTGCTGGAGGATCGTTCTGTAACAAAAAAGGGGGAGTAAAAATACTCCCCCTTTTTATAGCAACCGATATCACTCTACTCTTACTGGATTTGCGTACCTGCACATGTCGTCGCGTTTGTAGCGTAATCAGTGTTTGCCTGATAATAAATGATCCCTTCGTCCGTGACGCAAAAACTACGAGAACCCGTTTTATTCCGGATCTGAGGGTTCGCGACCACGGCAAACATAGTTGAGTTACCGACTCCCAAGGTGAACGTATACCCCTGTTTATTCCCGGATCCTAATGCGGAATCAATATACGGCGGGGTTGCGCCGGATAAATCAGTCAATGCCGCAGCGTAATTCGAATTTCCGGTGCGATACCCATGCTGACCCGTAACGATCGTGCGTAAACCGGCAATAGCCGCGGTCTCATTAGCATTAAGACGAGCTCTAAGCAAGTTCGGAATCGATATCGCCGCTAACAATGCAATAATCGCGACAACAATCATGACCTCGACAAGCGTAAAACCTTTTCTTTTCATAGACCCTTCCTCCTTTCACTGACTATAGAAAAATATAACCCGATAATATTATACCGAAAATCCCCGCCGTGTCAATAATGCTCTTCTTGAGGTCCACGGCTACTCTTCTCTATCCACTCGCATGCTTAAAAAACACTCTTCCCGGCATTAATGAATAACGATCTTATCTCCGGTGATCTTTGAATTGGGAATAACGACTCTCTTTTTATCCGGCGTGACCAAGATCGTATTGAAAATCTGTATTTCCTGGACCGTTCCTAACGCCCCGGAAGCCTCGATAACATCTCCTACTTTGAATGTCCGGAAAAGGATCAACAATACGCCGGACGCAAAGTTCGCCAACGATCCCTGCAAAGCCAGGCCGACAGCCAGGCCCGCGGCACCGATGATCGCGATAAAAGACGTCGTTTGTATCCCCAATTGCCCCAGAGCAGCGACAGCAACAAAGGTCAATATACCAAAATAGATCATGGTCCGCGCAAATGAAGAAAGTGTGCTGTCCACTTTTGCTTTCTGCATGGCCCGATGTGCGATCCGATGCGCGACAACATGAGCAGCCCAACGGCCGATCACGTAAATAAGGACTGCCGCGACAAGATTTAACCCGTACTGAATGATATACCCTGAAATTTTATCGACAGTTTCTCTCATACATATTCCTCCTTCGTGGCTTCTCCCCGGTCAGATCATTGACACGCGGTCGCGATGAGTTTCTCAAGTTCTTGCCGGCGGGCGGTAAATTGTTCGATCTTAAACGTCAAATATTTCATCTCGCCCTCGATCGAAGGTTTATCCAGGAAAGCTTTCGCCACCTCATTATTCGGCTCCATAATAAGCAGCTTCCCAAACTCGTGTTTGGCATCTTCCATGAATCCTTTTTGATACCGCTCCTGGGCATATTCGCAGAGCGTAGCCACCACCATCGAGCTATTCATCGTCTTGCACGATTCGCTGATGATTCTTTTTAACTCATCAAGCCGCGCGGTCAAAACGCCGATCCGTTCCTGTAAATACTGGATCTCCAGTTTGATGTCCGGCTCGATCAAATACGCTTTAGCCGTTACGTTATTGGGATCGACCAACAATAGTTTCTGAAATTCGTGGCGGGCGTCCGCGGTATAACCGCCGTCATACCGCTCTTTGGCATATTCACAGAGAGCGCGGACCGCGTTTTCGCCCGTATCCGCGGAAAAAAGCGCGGGCTGTATGATACTCGCGCAGACAAAACAGAAGAAAAGAATATGTGCGGGTCTTCTCATCGTTTATTGTTTAATGAACACGCCTCAATCATAATCGTGCATACTATACCACAGAATATTTTAGCGAACAAGCGGAATTGACTTTGCTCAAAAGTAATAGTAATATGCAATAGTATCGGGGGTATATCGGGGCCGAAAAAAACTGTCAGTTTAAACCGCAAAACAAAAATACCGTCTGGACATTCAAGATCGATCATGAAAAAACCAAATGTCCATCTTCACACCGTCAGCTACAACTTTAAAGTCTTCATGGTCTGGTTTATCTTTCTTATCGTCGGCTTAAAGCTCCTGTTTTTGCATTATTATCCGAACGTCGAAATCCTTCCCGATAAAGCCCTCTTAGCTTCCATCCTGGTGATCATGTTGTATCTCTGGATCCAAGCCATGCAGGACCGGGCAAACTTAGTGAATTTCAACAAAGACCTTTTGGCTGCCTACGAACAGCTTAAACAGGCGGAAATCGACACGATCTCCGCGCTGATCAAAACGGTTGAAGCCCGCGACCCGTATACCTGCGGGCATTCCGAGCGTGTCACCAAAATAGCCGTGGAAATCGCCAAAGCTATGAACGTCGAACCCGATGTCCAGGAAAGAATCGGGAAATCGGCGCGGTTACATGATATCGGAAAGATCGGCATCAACGACGCGATCCTCCTGAAGAAAGAGAAACTGACTGACGAGGAATGGGCGCGCTTACGCGAACATCCGCAAAAAGGCGCGGAAATACTGAAATCCTTGAAATTCCTTCAGGCGGAAATGAAGATCATCCTACATCACCATGAACGCCTTGACGGGAAAGGATATCCTGAAGGACTAAAAAAAGAAGATATCCCTCTGGAAGCGCAGATCATTTCCGTCGCCGACACGTTCGACGCGATGAACACCGTACGCCCCTACCGCCAAGCCCTGTCCCGCGAACATATTATCGAGGAATTAAAACGGGTCGGAGGAAGCCAGCTTTCTCCGAAAGTCGTCGAAGTCTTCCTCGATATCCTGAACAAAAAACAGGAATTGTGGGATTCGCGTATCTAAGTTAGTTCCCGGAATAAAAACAAAACCCCGGACAGACTAAAATGTCCGGGGTTTTACCATACTGCGTCGCTCAGAACCGATCTTCACTTCATCTCTTTAAATACTCACCGCAACCTTACGAACACCGCCCGAGAAACCGCTGAAATCCGCCGCAGGGTTTACATTCATACACCGGCCAGCATTGCCCTGAAGGGCTCGTACCCGCGCATTGGCCGCGGACTTCTCTCGGCTTTTGGCCCGCCGGACATTGCGGCGGCTCCGGATGATGCGTATTCGGTACGCATTCATACGTCGGATAACATGTCCCCGGCATACCGCTGGTACATTTACCGCCGACTTCCCGGACCATTTGGTCCGCTGGGCATTGCGGTGGTTTCGGATAATCCGGATCTGGAACGCACTCATAAACCGGATAACATTTACTCGGTGTACCGCCGGTACATTTACGCCCGGTCTCTTGAATCATTTGTCCTGCAGGACATTTCGGCGGTTTCGGGTAGTTTGGATCAGCTATGCATTGGCATTTGGGCTTTTGAGCACACCCGCCACTGTTGACCGTGACACAATTTGCCACAGAACACATGACCATTTGTCCCGCGGGGCATTCCTGAGGATAGTCCGGATCAGGCTCGCAGATACATTTCGGCGGAGCGCAGCTCGTTGCTCCTACAGGACAATCGACCATAGAGCACACTTTTCTTTGCCCGACAAGACAAGCATCCGGATCCGGTTCACACGTACATTTTGGTGGAGCACAACTCGTCGATCCTACGGGACAATCTACCATGGTACAGATCCTTCTTTGTCCGGACGGGCAATAATTCGGGTCCGGCTCACAAACACAATAGTCTCCGTCAAAACATTTCTTATCTTTTGCCGTGCAAGCTTTGCGCAACCCGCAGGAAAGTCTTTGGCCAAGCGGACAGTCTTGGGGGCCGCAGCCGCACTTTGGCGCAACAGCGCACGCCTTATTCCCTTCGCAGCCTTTCTGCGATTCGCAGGCTTTCGTCAGGCCATCCGGGCAATAATCCGGATCCAAGGCGCACTCACACTTTGAATAACATCCCGACCCTGCAGCACAGGACTGAGAACAGAGGATCTTTTGCCCTTTCGGACAAAAGTCAGGGTCAGGCCGACAAGAACATTTTTCATCTCCGCTCCGGCAATGTTCACCACTGCACTGCACCTTCTCACACAGGACCTTTTGTCCAATAGGGCAGTCTTCAGGTTCACAGCGGCATTTTGGCGCACAGCCGGTAGAACCCGCCACGCAATTTGTGGCAACGCACGCTCTTTTTTGGCCGGCCGGGCAATAATCCGGATCCGGCTGGCACGAACACTTTGGGACACAATTTGCGCCCACAACACAATCCGTCGCGGCACACATCTTTTTCTGGCCGGCAGGACAATAGTCCGGATCCGGCTGACAGGAACACTTTCCTTCCGTTCCCGTGCACTGATCCTTAATACAATCGGCCTGTTCACATATAGCCTTCTGCCCTGTCGGACACTCGTTCGGCTTGCACAGCTGTGGAGCCAAAGATTCCGGAGGGCAATCGCAAACTTTCATCGAACTCGACCATACATGGCAGGCATCTTCCGGACAATTACAATTCGGGGTACCCGGCTGGCACTGGCACATGCTATCATCCCAGCGTTCACATGCTATTTCCGGGTTACAAATACACGGATTATCCACAACGCATGAATCGCCTTCCATATGATACCCCTTAGCACAGCACATCTCGACGGCAACGTCAGTACCGTAGACAACAACCGCGCTAAAACTGAGAGAAAGAATACTGAGAAATAACACCCATAAACAATGCGCGGATTTCATCATATAACCCCCCTTTTTGGCATATAACAAATACCGAGATAATTATACTGCTTCTTGATTACCGATATCAATAATAATATCTTCGCCGCTGAAGATACGCGTAATCGTTTACACTGTTTTTGCCTATTTTCTCCCGCTCTTTTTTGTGGTATAACTGTGAAGCTATGGCCGAGAATCTCACCCCGATGTTAGCTCAATACCAGGCGATAAAAAAAGACCACACCGACTGTATCCTCCTTTTCCGGTTAGGCGATTTCTACGAGATGTTCTATGATGACGCGCTCAAAGCCGCGCCGATCCTTGATGTGGTGCTTACGTCCCGCGGCAAAGGCGCCTCCGGGAAGATACCGATGTGCGGAGTGCCTTATCACGCCGTAAATACCTATATCGCCAAACTCATAAAAGCCGGATTAAAAGCCGCGATCTGCGAACAGACCGAAGACCCGGCCGCGGCAAAAGGTATCGTCAGGCGCGAAGTCATCCGGGTCATTACGTCCGGTACGTACATCGACGAAGCCAGTTCCGACCCCCGCTATCTGTTATCGATATACCCGGATAAACAAGGCATTGCCATCGCCTTCGTCGACGCGGTGCGCGGGACCATACTTTCCAACTACTATGAAAACGCTACTTTGGCCATAGAAACGCTTTCTAAAATATCGCTCTACGAATGCATCTACCCGGGATCCAAAGAAGACGCGGTCAAACAGATATTCCAGCATCCGCTCCTGCGGAATAAATCTATCCTCTTCAGCCCGTCTGAAGACTGGACATTCAACACGGACATCGCGCGAAAAAGCCTCTGCGAACATTTCAAGACCCAGTCGTTACGGGGGTTCGGCATCGATGACTTACCGTTGGCCGTCGCGGCCTGCGGCGCGCTCCTGGAATACATGAGAAAGATGAACCAACAGCCGTTGCGCCATGTCGACCGGATCAGTTTATACGCGGACAGCGATTTTGTCTTTATAACGCCCGCGGCCTGCTACGGCCTGGAGCTTGAGAAAGTACTGAAAACCATCGATACGACGTTAACGCCGTTAGGCAAGCGGATGCTGCAATCATGGTTATACCATCCGTTAAAAGACATTGAAGCGATCCAGAAAAGGCAGGACGCGCTGCGCACGCTTACTCAAACGCCCTCTTTACAGGATTCCTTGAACAATCTTCTTAAGAACACCTTGGATATTGAAAAAAGCTTATCCCGGATGAGCTGCGGGTACAGTAATGTCAAAGACCTGTTAGCTCTACGCTCAGTGCTTGCCCGCGTTCCGGAATTACAGGAAACTACGAATGCCTTCAGCGAAAAGAATAAGCTGTTTGCGGTCACGGATATACCGGATATTCGCAAGCTACTTCTGGAAGCGGTCAATCCGGATATTCCGCTGTCGAATCCGGAAGGCAAGATAATCAACCCGGGATACCATAAAGAACTCGATGAACTGCGCGATATCCAGGAGAACGGCAGGCAATGGCTGAAGAACCTGCAGGCTGAAGAAATAAAACGCACCGGTATCAATTCGCTGAAAATCGGATTCAACAATATCTTCGGCTACTATATCGAGATCAGTAAAGCCAACCTGAAGTCAGCCCCGGCAAACTACATCCGCAAACAAACACTGGTCAACGGCGAGCGTTTTATCACCGAAGCCCTGAAAGAATTCGAAGAAAAGATGCTCTCTGCCGTGGAGAAAATAAAGGCCATCGAGACAACACTCATAAAGCAGATCGAAACAGAAATACTGAACCATGTTTCCGGCCTGCATACTCTCTGCAATCAGCTGGCAACACTGGACACCCTGCTCTGCTTAAACACGCTGGCCAAACGGCCGGGATATTCCCTACCGATAATAACGAACACGACCGGAATCATTATCCGTGACGGTAAACATCCGGTCGTCGAGCAAATGCTGGACACTAAGTTTATCCCCAACGACACGCTTCTGGATTGCGAAGATAATCACCTGCTTATTTTAACCGGGCCGAACATGGCCGGAAAATCCACGTATATCAGGCAAACCGCCTTACTGGTCATCTTAGCCCAGATGGGCAGTTACATCCCGGCAGCATCCGCCGTCATCGGCATCGTCGACAAAATATTCACGCGCATCGGCGCGCACGACGAGATCAGCCGCGGGCAAAGCACCTTCATGGTCGAGATGAGCGAATGCGCGGAGATCCTAAATAATCTTTCATCACGCAGTCTGGTAATCCTTGATGAGATCGGCCGCGGTACGAGTACCTATGACGGATTCAGCTTAGCCTGGGCAGTCGCGGAATACCTGCAAAAACACAATGTCCGCGCGTTATTCGCCACGCATTTTCATGAACTGACCGCCCTGGCAAAAGAATTCTCCGGCGTAAAAAATTACAACGTCGCGGTCAAAAAATGGAAAGACGAGATCATCTTTTTACATAAAATAATGCCCGGCGGCACTGACGACAGCTACGGGATCTATGTCGCCCGGCTTGCCGGGATCCCGCAGGAAGTCATCGACCGCGCCAAACATATCCTGATGAAACTGGAAATACACGGCAATCTCCATGAAAAAGTCTCGGAGAAAACACCGCCGGAACAACAAGTACAATTGTTCAATGACTCCACTGATCCATCCCTCAAAAAAATAAAAGACTCTCTGGAGAAATTAGACGTTAACTCCCTGACTCCGATAGAGGCATTAAATAAATTACACGAATTAAAGGAGATAGTTAACAGTGACCAGTGAACAAGCGACAAGAGAACAAGTAAAAAAATAGATAGCATCGCATAAAAGCACACATTGATGATTGCCTTGTTTTGAACAGGGCGTGTGGAAGCCTGAGCGGGCACGGTTCCCGATACTTCGGGAGAGCGAAGGCCGGAACCGAGTGCAGTTTGACACGCTGGGGCAAACAAACGTCCCAGTGAGAAATAAGGCAATCATCAAATACAAGTTAAAAACAAACATTCATGAATAGAATACAAGTTCTCCCCCCAGAAGTCGTCAGCAAAATTGCCGCCGGCGAAGTCATCGACCGGCCGGCCTCGGTCCTTAAAGAACTGCTGGAAAATTCTCTGGACGCAGGCAGTACTCAGATCAAGATCGATCTTGGGCATGCCGGTAAGACCCTGCTGGAAATAACCGATAACGGCACCGGGATCGAACACGACGATATGGATAAGATCTTCCTGCGCCACTCGACCAGCAAGATCGTTTCAAGCGATGACCTGTTCTCGATCAATTCTTTCGGGTTCCGCGGCGAAGCATTGTATAGCATCTCCGCGGTATCGGATATTATTGTGCGCAGCAAGACCGCCTCCGATGACAGCGGCTGGGAAAACCTTCATCGCGGCGGAGTTGAGCTGGGAATAAAACCGGTCTCGATGAATACCGGGACACAAATCCAGGTCAAAGAACTCTTTTTTAATACCCCGGCGCGCAAAAAATTCTTAAAGACCGATGCGGCTGAACTGACACAGATACTCAATATTGTTATTCCCTATACCCTGCTTAAACCCAAAGTGCAATTCATTCTCAATAATAACAATAAAACCATTCTTCAATGCGATACACAGAATAGTTTTCTTGCACGGGCAACAACCGTACTTAATCTCGATCCTAAACAGTGCATTCAGACCAGTTCGAAGATCGAACACGCCAAAACGACCATTCAACTGATCTTAGGAGATATCAATATCCAGCGCGCGAAGAAAGATATGCAGTTCATCTTCGTCAACAACCGGCCGGTCCAAAGCCGGGCATTGAATTTTCAGATCAATCAGGCGTACCGAAATATTCTTCCTCCGGAAACGCATCCTTTCTTTATGCTGTTCCTCAACGTTCCGCCGCAAAATGTCGACGTAAACATCCATCCGGCGAAACGTGAAGTAAAAATAGGCGATGAACACGCCTTAGGGCTTTTCATCCGCGACCTTTGCGCTGAAACGCTCAGGTCCGGCACTGCCCGGCAAGCGCCGCTGGAGCCCCCACGGGTAAAACCTGTGGAGGGCGACGTCTCCCCTGAAATCGTTAACCCGGATGGGAGACGATTTCGGGGACTCAATCCCGGGAATTCTCCGAATTCCACGGGGCCTCTCCATTCATCCCCGCCTGCTCCCGAAGGGCGGGCAGGCACGGGCGCAGCCCGTGACATTCTGGCAAAGGGAATAACCAAAAGCGTGATACCGAGTTCATTGAACGAGACACGCGCGTTCCTGAACGCCCATGAAACCCAAACACCGGAATCGAAACCGGTGCAATATACCTTTTCACCGTCATCTGCTCAAACAGACAACATCAAAGAAGAAACAGGAACGTATGAATCGGCTCCTTCAATGAAGACAACCCTGCAGCACTCGCAGTATATCGGCTGTTTTGTAAAAAAATATCTCTTATTCGAAACCGCAACGTCACTGCTTTTAGTCGACCAGCACGCCGCGCACGAGCGCATCACCTTCGAAGCGCTCAAATACCAACTTGAAAAAGGAAAGATTGAAGTTCAACAGCTTTTAGCCCCGATCATCTTGAAACTGACGCATGAAGAGAAAATCAATTGGGATGAAGGCAAAGAAAAATTGGAACTTTTGGGATTATCTACGACACAGTTCGACCAGCAAACAATCGCTCTGCATACCTATCCTCTGCTGATCAAGAATCCCGAATTCGCGGTGAGGAACTTACTTGCCGGAGAATCGATAGGGCGTTGCGACCGCGAGACCTTAGCCCGCAGAGCCTGCCGGCAATCGATCATGACCGGACAGCAATTAACAAAAGAAGAAGCCGAAGAACTGCGCAAACAGCTTCTGCGTTGTAAAGATCCCTTCACCTGTCCGCATGGGAGGCCGACGGTGGTGGAAATGCAGGAAAAACAAATCGCAAAATACTTTTTGCGATAGTCACCGTGTGAACGAGGGACGACCGCTCATGTCCATTCGCTAAGACGACCGCTCACAAAGCTCGCTAGGACGTAGAACGAGAAAAGCTCTTGGCTCTTCGTAATTAGCTCTTATCAAACAAACATTAATTAATAGTTTTTTTATAAAGGGACTTCTGCCAGTCCCTTAACAACCCTCGGCTTCATTTCTTTGAGTTACAAATCTTTTAAGGGGCTTCCCACCCCTTAGACCCGGGCACCATTTCTTTGTGTCGACGAAAGAAATGGTGGAAAGAAAGCGACCCCGCTCAACAGCGCTTTTTTTCTTTATGATTTAGAGAAAACTGACTCGCCTCGCGCGGCTCGGTCTCGCTACCGACTTCAACATCCTGTCTCAGCGGCGCTCCAACCTCACGTTTCCGTCTATTTTCCTAAATCATAGAAAAAATAGCGCTTGGTTTCGCATGGGTAAAGCCGAATTTAGCGAAAATATGGCTTTATTTTCAATGGGGTAAAACAAGAATCAATTTTTAATGGGGTATACCAGAAAAGATTCCTTGAGATTCCAGAAAGTTTCTAGCGCAATACGCACGACGCACTGCGCAATACGAATCATAACTATGCTCTAGTCACTTTGACCATTTCGCCATCTTTAACTTTAGTTAAAACCTTCGGATCGCCTTCAAGCTTACCGAACACATTCACCGCGCTGGCAGGACGAATCTTTCCGTCTTTACTGTTCGGCGTCATACCAAAAAACAGGCAGAAGCACGGTCCATTTGGCCAGTATGCCACATCACCTAATTCAACAATCTCTTTGGCGTACTCCTTCTCAATACCCGTCTCCGGCTTAATGTAGAAGTAAACCTCTTCTCCCCACAACTCCCCCTTCGCCGTTATGGGTAGACTCTCCCAAATCAACTTTGCCGTTTTGGATTGATTGAGCGTCGTAAAAACTTCCAACTTATTTATCGTAATCTTAACCCGCATTTTTTGTAGTTTCTATTTTCGAGGTCTGGGGTTTCCCCTCTTTCTTCGTAATCTCCCTTTTCCACTTGCGATTCTCAAGTAGTGTTGATCTGTTTATTTTAAGACGTCTACACCCGCGAATCGATCGGATAATTCGACTAACTGTTTTGAACGTTGACTCATGCAGCCAAGGACTAATGGTAATTTTGTTTATACATTTAAGACTAACGGGCACTTTCTTTATTTTCTCATCGCCTTGAGAACTTTCATAAATAATCCTAAATTCGCTTTCATCTTCGAAGGGCTTCCTCTTCAAGAATGGCCATTGTTCAGGAGAAGGCTTCCTATTTTCCTTAATCCATTTATAATCCACATCGCCCCATCGAAGGTCTTTCATATTTTGTATCTGCTGAAGCACTTTTTTTTTATCAAACTCTATGCAAATCCCAGCCTGACCGTCAGAATAAATCTTCCAATGATGATATGTTTCACGACCCGATGTAAAACATATAGCTAAAACGGCTAGCAGCTTTTTCTCCTTTCTATACTCCTCAATATAATAGGAATCATTACGATCTTCCCAATTCGCGGGGTTTAAAAGGGCGATACATCGACTTGTAAGCATTTCTAAAAGGATAGGTAAACTTGTAAATCGATTCAACACGTTTCTTTTCTTCATATTTATGTGCGAGTTATTAAATAGTCCTAATTCCAAGGCCTAACCCTATCGCCCTTTGAAATCTTCTTTCCTTTACTCGTAGGGATAAACTTCTTTTTGTCAGACAGCTTTGCTAGTTCAAAATGTAATGCACATAGAGAGTCTTTTACCACTTTTACATCTTCATCGTTAATATGCAGTCATGATAAATTCATAGTTTCAGGGTCTACCCTTGGATCATTCTCATCATCTCCACTTAGAATTACTTTTTCTCGTTCTCACTAAGTGGTTGATCAGAATAAACTCCTTTTTCAAACTTGGCTTTTTGATCAACTGCCATTGTCCTACCAAGATATTTAATAAGGCTTTGAAAAATCGATTTCGCTTCTCCATTTAATCTCATATACGTCTCTGAACCTTGGATATCTTTAAAATTCCAATTAAAATGATCAAGTACTGTGGGATGCTTCTGAATAAATTCAATCATTTTCTCTATTTCAATCTTTGCATCTTGCAAATGCTGTTTTAACAAATATTTTGCAATCACCAAATAAAAATAATAAACAGTTTCTCTCTCGTCTATTGCATTTTTTCGCAATTGGTTAATCTTTTCATCGAAGCTACTATAATCTTCGAGAATAAGATATAGCTCTAATAAATCGGCTAAAACCCCAACATCATTAGGGTTAATCCTATATGCTTCTTCAAAATCTTGCTCTGATCTACGATAAGATCGATCACTCATTGCCATCTTTGCTCTTTCTTTTAATTTATCCAAACGGCTTTCAACTACCTGAAGAAAAGCAAAATAGCCCACAAAGACAGCAAAAATCAATGCCAATCCTTGTCCTAATACAGAGATATATATGCTCATTTTCTCTAAAGGGGAGAACTTTAAAACCATATAATACAAAATGATACTGACTACTGTAAATGGGATAATAAAAAACCAATATCTTTTTACTAATGAAGCTCTATTAACAAAGTACCTTACCCACCCTCCCGTTTTATTCAATAAATAGCCTGTAAGAAGAAAAATAAAAAATAGATACCAGTATTGACAAATAATTTTAATCATTATAATTCTCCTCCCGATAATAAAACCTATAAACTCATGAATTCACTACATTCGAGTCTAAGTTGCCATTATTGCCTCTTAATTAGTATACTGCTTCACAAAAATGAGTCAATTAAGAGCTTTTTTGTTGATTTTGTCCCCACCCCCATTGAAAATGAAGTCACATTTTTGCTTAATTAGGCTTTACCCATGCGAAACCAAGCGCTATTTTTTCTATGATTTATGAAAACAGACGAAGACGTGAGGTCGAAGCGCCGCTTGCCAGGATGGCAAGATCGGCGGCGAATCGAGCGCAGCGAAGATGAGTCTGTTTTTGTTAAATCATTGTCAGAAAAAAAGCGCTGTTTCGCGGGGCGATTTTCTTTCCCCCACTTCTTTTGTCGGCAAAAGAAATGGGGCCCGGGTCAAGGGGTGGGTAGCCCCTTGAAAAAATGGTAAATCAGTTAGGTCAAATGAATTAAATGAAAAGAAACAGAACCCCAACCTACGAGGTTGGTAATTGGTACTACCACTTCAACTTCTTACTGCATTCCCTCACATCAACCTTCAGTCCTCTGCGGATAGATTCTCGCATACCAGATACTGAAAGAAAATTGAGAGTCTCATTTACCGCGCGCCACTTTTCCTCAGAAACTAAAATTGCATTATGCTTTTTTCCGACAATCCGAATTGGATCATGCGATCCATGAATCGCTTCCAACAACTCATCAAATCGCGCGCGTGCGGCATTTTGAATAATACTCTTCATTGTATTTAGTAGGCATCGGCGCGAGTGGCTGCGGTAATCATAACCACTTCGTTCTTCTGTTCATCGATAGTATAAAAAAAACGGACATCGCCTATGCGATAGCGCCATGTATCCGGCGTGTACCCTCTTAATTTCTTGATGTTCTTACCAAAATACGGGTTCTCACTTAATTGCTGATAAACAAAAGAATGCAGCTTCTTGATAATCTTATCTTGCTGCCCCTTAAAATTCTGCCGCAGATCTTGCGTGAATCGATCTGTTTCAAAAACCTGGTAGTTACTCAACGAGCCGGCCCTTTCGTTTTTTTGCGTCCCGATGCCCCTCTTCCAGCCGCTCCATAAGCTTCTTATCAGAACGTATCTGTTCCATCTCCACCGAATCAACAAAATAAGATGCTTCTATATCCTTCAATACCGTCGAAGTTATAAAGTTGGAAATAGGCCGGTGTTCTTGCTCTGCTACTGCTGCTATTTTTTTATATTCTTCTTCTGAAAGCCTTAAAGTAATCACTTTACTCATAAACTGCCTCCTTATTCTTTTGTATTCGTTCTAATTCTAACATATTCGCCAATGCATTTCAAATAGAAAGTGTTCTCAATATCTAGATAGAAATTTACTATGAGTAAGCTATCGTAGCTTAATCTTCTTCCCCTCTATTCTCAAAAACCCCTCTTTTTGCAAACCAGCTACAACATCATCTAGTTTTTGAGAATCACTCGCAACATACTCCGCCAATTCCTCTTTCAAATAAGCCGACTTGGCTAACAAAGCTCTAACGATCTTCCCTCGCAACTGCCTATTCGACCCCTCAAACCTCGATTGCTTCACATGATGCGCGCTGCGGCGCGCCGGATTCTTATATTTCTTCTTCAACATCACCCCATAGTCCATCAGCGCCGAATACCACTTATGCGGGTTCTTTTTATCAACAGCCTGCTCGACCAGCGGTAAAAGCTGTTCGTCGGTCACATCTTTCTTATCCGCAAAGAAGAAATGAATAAAAACCGCGCGGATATTCGTCTCAATATACACCACCGGCATATTGAACGCGTACGCGCATATCGCCGCGGCAGTATTCTTCCCAATACCCGGCAACTGCGTTAACTCTTCTACCTTTTTCGGCAACTTCCCTTCAAACTTCTCCACAACATCTTTTGCCGCCTGATGCAGATGTAAAGCCCTACGGTTATACCCCAACCCTTGCCAAGCTTTCAGCACCTCGGCTTGCGACGCCGCAGCCAATGCCTTAAAGTCTGGAAATCTTTTGATGAATTCTTTATACTTTTCTATTACCCGGTCGACCTGTGTCTGTTGTAACATTATTTCAGAAACGAAAATTCGGTAGGAATTGTGCGTACTGCGCCAAGGCAGTCGCCGAGCGTGGCTCTTGTAGTAGTGGTAGATGCGCGTGCGGAAGCTTTTTATTTCAGCAGAGGGAATAACCATGATCTAAACGTATTGCACCGTCGTGCGTCGTGCGCATTGCGTATTGCGTTCTTCTGAGACGGAAACAATATCTGGATTTAAACGCAATACTCAATACGCAATACGAACTACGACTTTTTCGTCGTTATATTACTTAATCTTCTCCGGCTGACACAAATACTCCGCAGTAACAGCGGTCCTGCCGCAGCTATTGCAAACGTAGGCGATCTTTTTGACTTTTTTGTCACAGAAATGGCGTTCATTGACGATCAATGAACCGCACCACTCGCATTTCTCGTCTTTCTTCGCGGCCGGCACACACATATGGCCGGCTGAACCTGTTGTTTTTTTGCATGTCTTACATACTTTCTTTTTTGTTTTGCTTGTTGCCATCTTTTCCTCCTGTTTTTGTTACACAGATAATTACGGACTCTTTTTAATTACCAATCTTCAATTTCCAATACTACCAATCAATGTCCAATTACCAATTTCCAATAAAAGAATAAAACAGTTTGATCTTTCTTTTTCTTCATTGCTAATTGGTTATCCCCTCATTCTTCGGGGAGGGTTCCCACTTGGGAATTTATTGGATATTGATCATTGGTAATTGGAAATTTCTGCCTTCATCGGCCAAGAACACAAAGCTAAGAACCGGCTTCCAACGTTATTGCCACTTCCTTTGTATTCAATAAGGTATTATGCACCGGGCAATTATGGATAAATTTCATAAATACGTCTTTCTTACCCTCTAAATTCGCGTCGGTCTTCACTAACGCTTTGATATTCACCAGCCGCGCCGGCGGATCTTCCGAAAGGTCCGCGCTGACTGAAATGCTCAATGACTTAAACGCGATAGCATGGCGCGTCAGATAGTTCTTCGCGTACACGCCGATACAGGCGCCCAAAGACGAAAGCATGACCTCCAACGGATTCGGCCCTGCCGGAACCTGGTTTTCGTGCTTCTTATCGACAAAAAACGATGTTCCTGACCCAGCCTGGACCTGAAACCTATCTTCTACTTGAAAAGTTATGGTTACTTGTGATGCCATACAAACCTCCTGGTTACGCAACTTTCGTAGTTATCTTTATCTCTCGTTTACACGCCGGGCATTGTATATGCGTGGCGGCAAACAACGGAGAGATCTGGATCAATCTGCCACAGGAACAGTTAAAAGTCTCCCAACCCGCACCTTGTTTGTGATAAGTCAAAGACGATACAGTATCCGGCCCTTCAGTTGCAATAGTCTGCTTTGCCGTCGGGATGGACAACTCATTCCCGCAGCGCGGACAGGTCACCGACTGATCACGTGAATCCGGATGGATCTTCAATTTCAATCCGCAGGTACAGTTTAAAAAAGCAAAACCATCCGTGGCTCTGATAATATCTCCCATGGTCCGCAATGCCGGGATCATTTTCTTCACGGGGGTTGCCGAAGGTTTTTGTTGAACAAGCGGGACCGAATCATCCTGGACTGATTGCGGTATGATCGTAAACGGCTTCTCCTTGACCGCTGAAAATGCTTTTTGATACTGCGCGAAACCCGCGCCTGAATTCATATTTCTGAGGATCTCCACGCGCTCTTCGATCGGCGGATGCGTACTCCACAAACTAAAAGAGGCCGCGCCCCGAAAAGGGCTTTCGATATACATCGGCGCGGTTATCTTGTTCGCGCTGGCCAAGGGTTCTTTGACCTGTGAGATCTTTTCCAAGGCGGATGCTAACCCTTCCGGATACCGTGTCAGGCGCGCGCCGGACGCGTCGGCTAAATATTCTCTGCGGCGGGACAACGCGAAATAAAAAAGACGGGCAAGAATCGGCGCAAGGATCGCGCAGATGATCGTAATGATCAACATGATCATCGCTGCCTGTCCCCCTTCCGATGAATTACGCGAACGGTATCTGCCGGTAGAAGAAAAACGCATGCCCCGCAGGAACACCTCTGAAAGCAATACGATACTGCCGAGCATGACACCGGCGAAAGTCATGAATAGAATATCCCGATTGATAATATGCGACATCTCATGCGCGACGACCCCCTGCAATTCATCGCGCTTCAATACCGATAAAAGCCCGGCAGTCACCACGATCGAACTTCGCTGAGGGTCCCGTCCGACCGCAAAAGCGTTAGCCGCGCTGTCCGGAATAATGTAGACTTTCGGCATGGTCGGCAGATTTGCGGCAATGCGCATCTCGTCAACGACATTAAAAAGCTGAGGATGTATGTCCGGCGATACTTCCTGCGCGTTACTCATCGAAAGCAGAATCGAATCTCCGGCGAAATAGCTGACCAAAGCCAAAACCAGCCAGATGCCGAACGCGCAAAGAACGCCGATCGGGCCGCCGGTATCCGGAAGTACAGCCAGACCGATGCAATACCCCAGAGCAATAAGGCAGACGCCCATCCCGAAAAAAATATATACGGATTTTCTTTTATTGGCTTGTATGAGTTCCCACATTGTTTTATTATTCTTGTCAGCAACAAGTAAACTAGTGAACACGTGAACAAGTTAATACATATTAGATGGCATTCAAATTATCTTATATCGTGTACCATGGATCTTTGCATCATCGTTTCATTTGCTCGCTTGTTCGCTTGTCGCTTGTTCACTAGTGCACATAGGACTATCCGCTAAAATTTAACCTGCGGCACGGCGCGTTCGCTTTGATCATCAAGCTGAAAGAACGGTTCCTGCGTAAAATGCCAGATCTGAGCAATGATGTTCGAAGGAAACATCTGTATCATGTTATTATATGAAAGGGCCTGATCATTGTATGCCTGCCGCGCGAACGCGATCTTATTCTCCGTGGACGTCAACTCTTCCTGCACTGCCAAAAAATTCGCGTTGGCCTTTAAATCAGGATAGTTCTCGACCACGACAAAGAACTTACTCAAAGCGCTGCTTAACGTCCCTTCGGCCTTGATCTTGTCTTCAACGGTCTTGCCGCTCATCGCCGCGCTGCGCGCCTGTACGATACTTTCCAAAGTCTCCCGCTCATGCTTGACGTAGCCTTTGGCGGTCTCAACTAAATTGGGAATCAGATCATGGCGACGTTTAAGTTGCACATCGATCTGGGCCCAGGCATTCTTGATCTGATTTTTCAAAGAAACCAGCACATTGTATACCCGGATTGCATAGATCAACGCGATCAACAATAGCAGGGCGATTATTCTTCCGATCATAGAGCTTCCTCCTTTTTTTGAAAATACCGGTGGCGAAACATATCCCGTAACAAATGCACAACCCGTTCGCTCTGCGCGGTATGATTCTTCTCAAGCAATGATTCCAGTTCTCCTTTATCAAACCATACCCCGTGCTCACGGTTGCAACGGTCAACGCAAATATCCGATCCTGCCGCATACCAGACTTTTTCCATTTTCTTCGCGCAGACCGGGCAACGCCGTTTTTTTTCGTCGCTTTTCTTCCCCGGGCACACCGGCAAAGCCGCGCCGTTTAATAGTTCCAGCTCGCCGCGGTCAAGCCATATTCCGCCGCAGACCGTACAGCTGTCGATCTCGACATGCTCTAGTTCCAACACGACCATTGATTTTTTACAAACGGGACATCTCATGATATTCGTATTGCGTATAGCGTACCGCGTATTGCGTAAATTGTTCGACCGCACGACGCAGTACGCAATACGCGCGACGTTCTATTTCTTAGAGTAACTAATCCTATACACCGCTCCCATGCGGTCATCGGAAACCAACAACGCGCCGTCCGGCATGACCAAAAGATCAACCGGCCTGCCCCAGGCCGCATCCTTATCGAACCACCCCGAAGCAAACACCGCGTACGCGTACCGGGCAGTATTCTCCGCGGTCGTCACGGTCGAGATCCGATAGCCCTTATTATATACCCCGTGTTCGGCAATAAAAAGCCGGTTATGGTATTCTTCCGGGAAGAGTTTTCCCGTATAGAAACAAACTCCCAACGGCGCCACACGGTCAGGAAACAAGAATACCGGCCCGGAATATTTAGCGCACGTTTTTCCTTTGCCGAACTCCCCGTCAGGAGCTTGCCCTGCGTGGCAGTATGGATACCCAAAATGCATGCCTTTACTGCCGGCTTGATTGAGTTCATCCAAAGGGACCGACATGTCTTTACTCTCTTTTCCATTATCCGTGAAAAACATGGCATGACTCTTCGGATGCCAGTCAAAGCCTTCGCACTGGCGCACGCCGTGCGCGAACACCTCCAAGTTAGTCCCATCCGGTTTTAGACGTAAGATAGACGCGTACCGTTTATCCTTCTCTTTACAGACATCACACGGCGATCCCACGGATACATATAACAGATGGTCCGGCCCGGCGCGCAGATACCGCCAGCCATGCATGACTTCTTTAGGAAGCTTATTATTTATCTCTATGGGTTTTGCCTTTCGACGGCCAAGTCCTTCTTCGATACGTTCAAACTTGATAATACGGTGTAACTCCGCGACATACAGGTCTCCCTTGTAAAAAGCGACCCCGTTGGGAATACGCAGGTTCTCCGCGATAACGATCACCTTATCCGCTTTGTTGTCTTTATTGCGGTCTACCAACGCGTACACTTTTCCTTCACTGCGCGAACCGACAAAAACCGTGCCCTTATCTCCCAAAGCCAGGCCGCGGGCATCCGGCACATTGTCCGCGTACAGGGTTATTGAAAACCCCGGCGGGAGCTTAATATGAAAAAGTTTATACTGCGTCCGGCTCAAAATCGTCGAGACAAGGATGATTATCCCGGCGATAGCGGCACCGACGAGGATCAGCGGAGCATTCTTTTTCATGTATTGCGTCATGATGAACTAACCGGGTTCTCCACGGTAAGTTTATTTCTTCCCTGGTGTTTACTCTGATACATCAATTGGTCCGCCCGCTGCAGCAAAGATTCAGCGGTGTCCTCTTTCCGGGCGATGGTCGCTCCTAAAGAGATCGTGACCTGCACCGGCGCGTTCTTGATCATGACACGTGAATTCTGAATGAGCAGACGTAGACGCTCGCCGATCGCGCGTAACTGCGCTTCCGTCACATTGACGGCCAGCACGAGGAACTCCTCGCCGCCCCAGCGGCTGATTATATTAAAGGTGCGCAGCCCGCTCTGAATGGTCTGAGCGACGATGCGCAGGACAACGTCGCCGCTCTCATGCCCGTAAGTATCGTTGATCTCTTTAAAATGGTCGATATCGATAAACAGAATGCCGAAAGACCAGCCATACCGCTGCAATTCGCTCAATTGATTCGTAATGGCCCTGTCCGCGTATTGACGGTTCCCTACTTTTGTCAACGGGTCAAGCAACGCCAATTTTTCCAGCTCTTGCAGCCGCCGGTTCAATTCGCTCTCGGGCACGTTCATGCAAAAGATCTCGACAGAACCATCCATCCGGCCGCTTGAGTCTTTATACGGGATGATCCTCGTAAAGACCCTGATCCGGTGCCCGTCCTTATGGTAAAGAAAAAGTTCCCGTTCAACGGTCGTGTCCGACCGCATCGCCGACACTGCCGGGCAATCATCCGAACCGCAGAGATTATGGCCGTCCATATCGACGTGCGCCAAAATGCGGTCATGGCAGCTTTTACCGAGGACGTCGCCGGCGGAATACCCGGTTATCTTCTCCGCGCCTTTATTCCAATACGTGATCCGCCGGTCTTTATCGACGAAATAAACGCCGTCGTAGAGGTTATCGAGGATGGTTTGATAAAACTGAGGGCTATATTCCATTACCACTTCTCTTCGTGGACGCGTTCTTTTTTAAAGCGGTCTTCTGCTTCCTTCTTTTCGGCGGCATACCCCAAAGGGACCAGCGCGAAAGGGACGACCTGCTCGGGAATCCCTAACAGTTTTCTTAAACCCGCGACCCGGTCTTCCCGCGGGTAAATCCCCAGCCATACGGCGGAGATCCCCTGCGCGTGCGCGGCAAGCAGCATGTTTTCGACAGCCGCGGAGCAATCCTGGACCCAGTATCCTTTGTGTTTTTCCAGACTCAGGTCTCCGCAGACTAAGACGGCCACGCCGGCTTCCTTCAGCATTTGGGCATGCGGATGATACTGCGGGATAGTCAATAACGTCTGTTTATTTCTGATGACGATAAAATGCCACGGCTGTTGATTTCCCGCTGACGGCGCGTACATGCCGGCTTCGATGACTTTCCGGACGCAGGGATCGCCGACGGCTTCAGCAGTATATTTACGGATACTCCGTCGGGATACGATTGCTTTTAACGCATCCATACTCTACCTCCCGATTTATTTGGATGACCGTTCCTCGGGAACATATTCGATCGATTTGATCTCCAAAGAATATCCCAGGGTCCCGGGGTTCTCGATCTTCAGCGGGATCCGCCGGGCATCGGCGCTTATCCAAAGCTTGAACTTGGCGGGAATGCTCGTAAAAACATAGGCATGCAATTCACCCAGGGCGGTCTTAACGAATTCTTTCCCTTTATAGACGACTTTGAAATCCGCCGTCGGTAACGTAACGGCATATTCTCCCTGCTTTTCGATCTCCGGTAACGAACGGTAAAAATAGCTTAACAAAATGGCATTATTGATCGCGCAGGCCTTCTGAATAGTCATCCGGCTTTTGGCAATATTGCCCTTCTTGGTAATATCGATCTTAAAATGATCCTGATCGTACTGCTCCGAGATCTTCAAAGGAAACGCGCCGGCCCGGCTGATGTCCCGCTCAACGCGGACCGGCAGGAATGTTTTTGTGTCGGCGTACAAGATCTCTTTATCTTTCACTAACGGCATCGCGGTATTAAAAGTAATCGAGTACACGGCCTGGCCGTTTAAATCGACGGGCCCGCGAAACGTCAAAATAGACGTTCCCATCGATAAGCCTTTGTAATTGACCTTGAATTTTAACTGTTCGCCTTTTTCAAACGGCAGGGTAAAAGCTTTTTTCTCTTGCTGGGGCACCACGCATTCTTTTTTAACCGGCTGGACGGCCTTGTATTCTTTAACAAACGGCCATGACGGCAAAGAAAAACCGCCGGCGAAAGAAGTGCCGTATCCCAACAGAACAACGGCGAAACCAAGAATGAATACGCGGCGGCTCCGGAGGCTTTTCATATACTGATTACTTTAACATATCGAGGGCTTTTTCAAAGAAAAATTTAACCCAAGATGATCCCTGCTCGGCTATATATGGTAAAATTCTCTTTGACAATTTTACCGACCTCGCGGGATGTTTGTTTTACGCATTCAACCCCGGTTACAACCGGGGTTTCCTGCTAAACAAACAAAAAAAGGCCTGCGTACAACGCAGGCCCCTTCTAAAATCCACAGCAATCAACAAGAATATTATACTGCAGTTTTATTCAGCTGTTCTATCAGCGGCATCTCTTCAGTCAGTACTTTCTCGATATTCAGCAATATCTTTACTTTCTCGCCGATCTTGCCGATGCCGGTAATAAAGTCCACATGCACGCTGCTGCCTAAATGCGGCGGAGGTTCTATGTTGCTCATTTGAATATCCACGACTTCGCAGACTTTATCCACGATAATGCCGACCAGTTCCTCCTGTACGTTCATGACGATAATACAGGTCTCGCTGGTATATTGGACTTCTTTCATGTGAAACTTCAATCGTAGATCGATGACCGGGATGATCTTTCCCCGAAGATTAATAACGCCCTTCATAAACACGGGCATGTTCGGGATTGACGTGATCTGCATTAATCCGATTATTTCACGCACCTGTAAGATCTCCAACCCGAATTCTTCGTTCCCCAAGGCAAACGTCAGATACTTGCCTTCCTGGGCCGAAATTGTCTGCCGCGCGTTTTTTACTTCCTGAGTAGGCATAGGGCTCCTTTCCGGCAATTGAGGAGCGACTCCAGCACTCCCTCCCCGAAGCAGAAATGATTTTCTGCGCGAGGACTAAAAATCCTTAAAACGGTCTTTCTCCAACGGTATGACTTCTTTTGGATCGGTTATTTTAATCCCCTGCGTATTATTTTTACGGGAAACCGCTGTTTTGTCAACTGATTTTCCGGGAAGGACCGGATGCCTTCGTTCATCAAGTTGTTTTACCGCAGCGGATATTTGATGCTCTCCGTTTGAACCGCCGACGATCTCCTGCAGTTGATGGACGATATGCTGCATAGACTCTGCTTGCGAGGTCAACTCCTCCGAAGAAGAAGCAGTCTCTTCAGCCGCGGACGCATTTTGCTGCGTCACCTGGTTTAACTGCATAATAGTCCGGGTGATCTGCGCAACCGCTTCGGCTTGTTCGCCGGTAGCCGTATTGACTTCGGAAATGATATCCAGGACCTTCTTCGAATGTTCCATGATCGCATTCAAAGTCTGCCCGACTTTTTGAGAAATACCCGTACCGTTTTTCGTTTTCTGCACATTATCTTCAATAAGGCTTGCCGTATCTTTCGCGGCTTCCGCCGAACGCTTGGCTAAATTACGCACTTCTTCGGCGACGACCGCGAACCCCTTCCCGTGCTCTCCGGCGCGCGCGGCTTCTACCGCGGCATTTAACGCCAAAAGGTTCGTCTGGAAAGCGATCTCTTCGATCGTTTTGATGATCTTGGAGATCTTCGTGGATGAATCGTTTATCTGCCCCATGGCGACCTGCATTTGCGTCATCTCCGTGCTTCCCTGCTCGGCGGCTTTAAAAGCCTGTTGTGAAAGTTCATGCACTTTAGCCGTGCTGTCGGTCGTCTGCTTCGTGCGGGTATTGATCTCATCCAAAGAACTCGACGTCTCCTCTAAAGAAGCCGCCTGCTCGGAGGTGTTCTGCGAAAGGTGCTGGCTGGCCGAAGATACTTGCCCGGCCGCCGCGGACGTCTGGTCCGCTCCATTCGTCAGAGACTTGATCACCTGGTTCACCGGCCGGGTAATCGAACCCGTGACTGAAAGCGAGATCAGGATGATCACGGCAATACCGATCACCGCGATCAATCCGATAATAACGCGTATCGTCTTCACTTCCGCGCTTGCTTCATCTATATTCCGTTCCGCGATGAGCGCCCAGGTCATCGAACCCACTTTTACCGGCGCGTAAGCGCACAACACCGGATCTCCCCGGTAATTAGTGCCGATCATCGTGCCTTTCTTACCGGCCAGAGCTTCGGCGACAGCTTTGGTCGCGACTTTTCCCTTGTCCGGATTGGCCAACGACGCTTTCACCGAATGGGCTGCCGGGTCAAGATACGAATCGGAACGCATCAAATTATCGCTGCCGACCAAATACGTCTCACCGGTCTTTCCCAACCCTTCCCGCTGCAGCATAACGTTATTAATCTGGTCGATGCTCATTTCCATCGCGGCATAGCCTAAAAGAGTCCCGGTCTCATCCAGTATTTTCCCTATCATAAATCCGGCCGGCACCCCTGCCGGGGCAAAATAGCGTATATCGCTGACCGCGATCTCCTCGGCTTTTAATTCTTTCGCCCGGCTAAAGACCTGCGCGAGATTGGTATCTTTCAACAAAGGATCGGACAGATATTTCCCGAGATCGGATTCCCGCTTAGCTGAATAGATGATATAGCCGTCATCAAGGATGAAATAAAAATCTCCCCATCCAAATTCCTTGCAATAACGCCCGATGGCTTTCTCATATATCTTGACCTGCGCTTCCCAGACGTCGGATTGGGCCATAAAACCGGCGCCTTTTAAAGCGCGCAACTCGGCAAGGCCTTTAACCGTTGTCCCGCCGTCTTTGGCGACGATCATCTGCTTCTCCCAGACTTTAAAAAATTCTTCGATCTGAGATCTTTTGACTTCCCTGACGCTCTCCAGCTGGCCGAACACTTGCCGGTTCAACGCAACGGTCGTCTTTTGCAATGTTAAGACGGCGACCACAGCAAACGGTACTATCCCCACGAAAACAAATGCACTCAGCAGTTTCACACTTAAGCGCATCTTCTTAGCCATATGCAACTCCTATCGTTTTTCTTACGCCGCGGACAAAACATAATCTATAGTAACTAACTGCTCAAAAGAAAGTTCTTCCCAAAGCCTTCATCACTTCTTTCCTTTAAAGAAGCCGCAAAGACTTTTAAACGTATAAGAGCAATAAAACCAAAAGGAGAAAAATCTTCTTCACTCTAATGGTTCTAAAGTTACCGGGTTTTCCTCTTTTGTCCGAGCTAATTCATCCCCTGATTTTTCAGCGATGATCTCAAAGAAATCCCAGGCGTCTTTACTCTGTGCCGGGGTCTTTCCAATGGCCACGTAAGTCGGATGGATCCCCTGATGGTCCCAATCTCTCCAATATTCTTCAGCGCCTAACAACGTGAATTTGTAGCCTTCAAGCGCTTTAATGACCTCTTTGTGGTCAAAACTCTTGGCCCGCTCTACCGCGTCGGCATACTGCAATAGGTCGACCCAGGCGGTCGCAGCGCCATTCCCCGGTTTTTTATTGAATTTCTTCTCGAATTTTTCCACAAAATCTTTTGAACCGGGATATTTTGAAGCTAACGTATGGTCCCAGGGAAACGTCGTAATGACTCCCTGCATTCCTTCCACCCCTACGGCTTTAGCCATGTGGATCTCCATTAAAGGGACGACGATCGCCATCTCTTTCGACAGCCCCAGGCTCTGCGCTTGCTTCAGCGAATTGACCATGTCGTTACCGAACTGTATCAAGACGAGTACCTTCGGTTTCTCGGTTTTAGCTTTGACGAGTTCAGTAATAAAACTTTTCGCGCCCAGCGGGGTCGGCGTTTCAAAAACGGTCTTTGCGCCGGCGGATTCAAGTTGTTTCTTCATCGATTCAAGCACTGTCGTACCCCAGGTATAGTTGGCATAAATATACCCATAGGTCGCGTCCTTGCCGAATTTTTCTATCAACACCGGGGCAAGAGCCTTAGCCGATTGATGCGCGTTATTATACCAGCGGAACGTATGGCGGTGCGCGTCTTTTCCCGTTGTATCGTTGGAATGCGTCAACCCTGCCATAAAGATCACTTTCTTTTCCTGGCAGACCTTCGCGATAGCGACCGCCTCGGAAGAAGCGGAACCTCCCGTGATCATGACCGCGCCTTCCGTAATAAAATCCTCCGCGTTCTTTTTCGCGACGTCCGGGTTCGTCTGCGAATCCTTCACCGACAGTTTTATCTTCTTGCCTAATATCCCGCCCTTGGCGTTCAATTCGTCCGCGGCCAATTGATAGGCTTTTAACTCATCCTCTCCCTGGTCTTTATAAGAACCGGATAACGGTACGCTCAGGCCGATAATGACGTCCTCGGCATATAGTTTAGCGCCGGATAAAACGCACAGTCCCACCATCAGAAATAAAGGAATTATCTTTTTCATATTCCCTCCCCTTCTTTGTTCTCTCCACTTTGTGCCTAAAAAACCAAACGTATATTAAAGAAGTTCCCCTGCTCTTCTTTCCCGGCAAGTCAACCCCATGATGAGCTATCTTAATTATACTGACACATACTCGAATCGACGTCAACAGATTTTTATAAAAGCGGATACGAAAAGCCCGGGAGGTAAGATAAGAACAGCTCTATCCCGATTACTTTTTGACGACTCCTTTGAGCCGCTTGATGTAGGCGCACGATGATTTGTATTTCCATGACGCGTGCAAGATCGTGCGTATCGGCACGCAGGTAATCTCTTTGCCCTGCACGGTCTTCTGAACACCGAACCGGTCCCGGTAGATACGGCAAAGATACGTGCCGTCCGGCATTGTCTGTAATTGACTGCAGGGGTCTCCGTCAAACGCTCCGCAACAAGCGCCGCAACGCGCGCAGAGATTCTCCATATCTTCTTCTTTTCCGTCCCAGTACTCCTGATAGCGGGCGAAATCGCTGCTAAACATAGCTACTCTTCAATAGTTTTGCACAATTGTCATCGTCGGATGCGTAGTTGGTAACGTACTTCGTCAACCAGTAACGAAACCCTCGGTTCAATTCCCAATGTCCAATTTCCAATACTACCAATTAATGATCAATTACCAATACCCAATCACCTTCCTACGTTTTCTTGTATTAGTTCTTTTATTCATTGGTAATTGGTTATTTATTGGATATTGATCATTGAGAACTGGTAATTTGCTTGTCATCCTTCGACTTTGCTCAGGACGCCTTGAACCTATCAAATGTGCAAGCAAACCAGGCGAATCGACAGGAAGCCCGCCATTATGTCTCCCCTGCGGCTATTTATATTTTATCTTCATCGCCAATATGTACGCCGACAAGAAAAAGACGATCCCATTGGCAAGGATTATCGGAAGGCTTTTTAACAATACTCCATAACTGAGCCACAAAACGACTCCAAAGGTAAGTATGACATACATGGGCAAGGATAAATCACGGGTGTGCCGACTGCGGTAAATACGCACGACCTGCGGGAGAAACGCTATGGTCGTGCAAAATCCGGCGCATAGACCTAAGATCATGACACCGTTCATAACGCGATGCGTTCTTTCTTCAACTTCCCGCTGGGACAGATCTTAATAATACTGTGTATTTTAACCTTATAGATGACCAACCGGTCGGGAAAAACAACTCCGACGCCCTGATGATGCCGCTCGCGGCTGACTCCCTCGATAATACGCTGAGCGGAAAGCTTGACCTCTTTATCGCGAAGTTCTTTGACGAGCGCTTTATATTCCGCGCCCTTATGAACGATCTGTACATTGCCGTTGATACGGTATCCGACCAGCGTCTCCATATCGATCGCCGAAAGAGAAACGCGCGGGTTCTTCTTCAGGTTCTCCCAGCTTCGGCCGAAAATATGGTCGACCAAATAAATCGCATGCGGCTCGACTTTCAAAATGAATTTAGGCGCGACATTCGGCTGGCCGTGCACGTCCGCGGTCCCCACATTGACAAACTCTATAGTCTTTAAAAATTCTTCAGCTCTTTTCATTTTTCTATTACCGGGATTCCATTCCTAATTTGAGCTTTACCTGAAACTCCAGTTTATTGCCTTTGCGGATCGCGCCCCGTTCCTCCACGACTTCAAACCAAGCGATACGCTTATGTTCAGCCAGGAACTTTTTGACCGCATTCTCCGTAGCATCGCAAAAACTCTTATTGGACGTACCGACGATCTCGTATAATTTATACATATCCCCCCTCCGATTTAACTCTCTACAGACAGATTTCTTCCCCTGAATTGTATTTTATTATTACATTCTTACCGCAAAAAACAACAGAAAAATATACAGATTCATGATATATCTTAATCATGCATCGAGCATCCCTGCATCTTGCTTCTCTATAATATTACTTTCAGTATTTAAACACTCGGCAAAGAACTTTTGCCCATCAGGGAGGAATCAATAGCATAGGCGGCTTTTCGGCCCTCGGAGACTGCCCAGACGATCAAAGACTGCCCGCGGCGGATGTCTCCCGCGGCAAAAACATTCTTAACGGAACTCATAAAACAAGCAGCGGTCAGTATGTTGCCGCGCGGATCGAACGTTACGCCCAATTCTTCAAGAAGCCCCTGCTGCTGGCCGTGCAGGAATCCGACCGCCAAGATAACGACATCGGCCCGGATCTCAAACTCGCTCCCTTTTATTTCCCGCATCAGGGGGCAACTTTTGCCGGGTTCTTTTACAAATTCGACTTTCACGCACACCAGCTTTTTGACCTTTCCCTGTTCCCCGGTAAACTTCTTCGTCAATACCGCCCATGAGCGGGAACCGCCTTCTTCATGTGACGTAGACGTTTTTAAAAGCATGGGATATTTCGGCCACGGATAATCTTCGGTCCGGCACTGGGGCGGCTGGCTCATGACTTCGATCTGAACGACACAGGCTGCTTTCTGGCGGTGCGCAGTCCCCACGCAATCCGCGCCGGTATCTCCGCCGCCGATAATCACCACCCGCTTGCCGGCAACATCAATACGGTTTTCCGCGGGAATGATCTCGCCTTGCACAAGACGATTGGCCTGCGTTAAATATTCCATGGCGAAATAGATGCCCTTTAAATCCCTGCCTTCGATCGCCAGATCACGCGGTACACGGGAGCCGCCGGTAAGGCAGATACGGTCAAAATCCTTACGCAGTTTTTTTACCGGATACGATTGACCGACCGCGACGTTCGGCGAAAAAATAACCCCTTCTTTGCGCAAGAGGTCGAATCTGCGGTCAAGGACCCATTTTTCCAATTTGAAATCCGGGATCCCATAACGGAGTATCCCGCCGATCTTATTATCGCTTTCAAAGACTTCGACCGTATGCCCGGCCCGGTTCAGCTGGTCCGCGCAGGCAATCCCCGCCGGCCCGGAGCCGACGACCGCGACTTTCTTGCCGGTCCGTTTGCGCGGCGGCCGCGCCTGAATGATGCCGGCGCTAAAAGCATGCTCGATGATCGCCAATTCATTCTCCCGGACCGTCACCGGGTCGTCATTGATCCCTAAAACGCACGAATATTCGCAGGGAGCCGGGCATATCCGTCCGGTGATCTCAGGAAGATTATTCGTGCCGTCCAACAATTCAAAGGCTCTCTGCCACTTTCCGTGATAGACCAATTCGTTCCATTCCGGGATGAGATTGCCCAACGGGCATCCCCAGTGGCAAAACGGCGTACCGCAATCCATACAGCGCTGGGCCTGCTGTTTCGACTGCTCATCCGGCCGAAGTATCGCCACGTGCCGGTAATCCTGCACGCGTTCGCATACCGGCCGGTATACCGGGTCTTCACGTTTGATTTTTAAGAATCCTTTTGGATCGGACATATTATTCAACTCTTAGTAATGAGTACTTAGTTATTAGTAAAATCAACAACCTTGACTCTGGTTTTAGTGGAGTCCCCTCGGCACGCCCGCTTCGCTGGCAGGGCCGAGGCTCCCGCCCGAAGCAGAAACACTGTCTTACTCCGCATTCATCCCCGGGCTAAAGCCGCGGGGGTTTCTGCGGAGAGGACTAATGACTAACGACTAAGTACTAATAATCTCTCCTTAATCTGACGTTTCAGATAAACCCATCTTCTTCTCTTGCTGCTGGGCTTCCAATATCCGCTTATATTCCAACGGCATGATCTTCTTAAACTTTTTGCCGTGCGCCAGAAAATCATCCAATATCATCTTTGAACGGGGGCTCTGCGTATATCGATAATGGTTATGCAACAGTTGATGAATAACCGCCAGGTCCTCCTGAACTAACTCTTCCAATTGGACCATCTCCTTATTGCAGCGTTCTTCAAACGTATTTTTTTCATCATACACGTAGGCGACCCCTCCGGACATCCCGGCCGCGAAATTCCTGCCGGTACGGCCTAAAACGACGACCCTGCCGCCGGTCATGTATTCACAGCCATGGTCTCCAACTCCTTCCACGACGACCATCAATCCGGAATTACGGATACAAAAACGTTCGCCGGCAATGCCGCGGATGTATGCTTCTCCGGAAATGGCCCCATAAAAAGCGGTATTGCCGATAAGGATGTTCTCATCCGGCAGATAATCGACCTTTTTGTCCGGATAAAGTATCATCTTTCCGCCTGAGATGCCTTTGCCGACATAATCGTTGGCCAAACCTTCCAATTCAAAGGTAATGCCTTTTGCCAGCCACGCGCCGAAACTTTGCCCGGCAATGCCGTTAAACTTACACGTGATGGTATCATGGGGCAAACCCTCTTCGCCAAACCGCCGGCAGACTTCTCCGCTCAACATCGCGCCGGTGGTACGGTTGACATTGCGGATACGGCACTCCAAACGCACCGATTCAGACCGCTCTAACGCCGGTTTACATTGTTTGATCAACGTTCGATCCAGCACCGCATCGACGCCGTGATCCTGCGCGCGCGTATAACGGGTCGAAACGGATTTCGGGACTTTCGGTTTATATAAGATTTTCGAAAAATCAAGTTCCCGGGCTTTCCAGGGAAGGCACGTATCATTACGCAGCAAAAGGTCTGTCCTGCCGATCATATCTTCCAGCGTACGCATCCCTAACGATGCCATGATCTGGCGTAACTCTTCGGCGATAAAATGAAAATAATTGACTACCTGATCGGCTTTACCGGCAAAACGTTCCTGCAATAGATCGTCCTGCGTGGCAACGCCCAACGAACAAGTGTTCAAGTGGCAATGACGCAGCATCACGCAGCCCATAACGATCAACGCCGCCGTGCAAAAACCGTACTCTTCCGCGCCGAGCAACGCCGCGATCGCGACGTCCCTTCCGGTACGCATCTGCCCGTCGGTCTGCAGCCTGACCCGGCTGCGCAGGTCGTTCAATACTAACGTTTGATGCGTTTCAGACAGTCCTAATTCCCACGGCAAACCGGCGTGCCGGATCGAACTGATCGGCGATGCTCCGGTTCCGCCGTCGCCGCCGGAAATAAGGATCATATCCGCATGGCCTTTGGCGACGCCCGCGGCAATCGTACCGACGCCGACTTCGGAAACAAGTTTCACGCTGATCCGCGCGCGGGGATTTGTGTTCTTCAGATCGAATATCAATTGAGCCAGATCTTCTATGGAATAAATATCGTGATGCGGCGGCGGCGAGATCAAGGTCACGCCCGGAGTGGTATACCGGGTACGTGCGATCGTCACGCTGACTTTATGGCCGGGCAACTGCCCTCCTTCGCCGGGTTTCGCGCCCTGAGCGATCTTGATCTGTATTTCATCCGCGTTCACTAAATAATTCGCCGTAACGCCAAAACGCCCGGAAGCAACCTGTTTGATGGAACTTCTGGCCGAGTCGCCGTTGGCCCGGGGAGTAAACCGCGCCGGGTCTTCGCCGCCTTCACCGGTATTAGAACGGCCGCCGATGCGGTTCATCGCCAAAGCCAGCGTCTCATGCGCTCCGCGGCTGATCGAACCGAAACTCATCGCGCCGGTGGCAAAACGTTTTACGATCGAAGAAGCCGGCTCTACTTTTTCCAGGGGGATCTTCTTCGCATCCGGGATTTTCTTAAACTGCAGTAAACTGCGCAAGGTCGTGGTTTGCCGCGACTGGTCATTGATCAACTGCGCGAACTCCTGATAGCGCCGGGGATCGTTTTTCCTGACCGCGTCCTGTATGGCCGCGATACTATCCGGATTCCACAGATGGAATTCTCCGTCGCGCTTCCACTGATAGATCCCGCCCGACGATAAATACGGCACGGAAAAAGCCTCTTCGCCCGGATAGGCTGCCTGATGGCGCCGGATAGCTTCATCCGCCAGCACGGAAAACGTCGCGCCGCTGATCCGCGAAGGCGTCCCGGCAAAACACCGGCCGATCACTTCATCGTGGAGCCCCAACGCTTCGAATATCTGAGCACCCCGGTAACTTTGCAGTGTCGAGATACCCATTTTGGAAAGGATCTTCATGATCCCCTTATGCACGGCTTTCGTATAATTCTTTAAGGCCGTTTTATCATCGACGCTGAGTTCTTTTTCTGCGCCCAGATGCTCTAAAACGGCATAGGCTCCGTAAGGATTGATCCCGTCAGCGCCATAACCGAACAATAACCCGAAATGGTGCACTTCCCGCGGCTCGGCGCTTTCAACGATAATGCCGATGCGCGTCCGCAGGACTTTTTGTACCAGATAGTGGTGCACCGCGCCGACGGCCAGCAACATCGGCAATGCCATATGATCGCGGTCAACGCCGCGGTCGGATAAAACGATAAATGAATATCCTTCTTTGATCGCTTCTGCCGATTCAGTGCAAACCCGGTTCAGGGCCTTCAAAAAATCCTTTTTGTCCGCCGGATCAAAAAGGACTGAAATAGTCTTTGTTTTATATCCGTTAACGCTGATGCCGGAAAGCGTCCGTAAATCCTGATTTGAAAGAATGGGGTCCTTCAAAAACAAAGTATGCGCGTGTTCCGGTGTCTCTTCCAATATATTGCGTTTAGGCCCGATAAAACTATGCAGGGACATCACGATCTCTTCGCGGATCGGATCGATAGCCGGATTCGTTACCTGCGCGAAAAGCTGTTTAAAATAGTTATAGAGCAACTGCTGATTTTTCGATAATACCGCCAACGGGGTATCATTGCCCATCGAACCGGTCGGCTCCCCACCCTGCTCAGCCATAGGTTTCATGATGACTTTCAGGTCTTCGCGGGTATAGCCGAACGCTTTCATGAAGGCCATCCGGCCTTCGGAAGACGCGGCTTTTTGAACCGTTGCGGACGGTAACGACGCAAAATCAACGAGATGATCCTTGATCCACGTTCCGTACGGTTTTTCCGAAGCAATCGTTTCCTTTATCTCATCGTCATGAATGATCCGGCCCTGCTGGGTATCGATAAAAAAGATCCTGCCGGGTTCCAGCCTGCCTGAAACAGCGATATTTGCCGGTTCAATATCCAAGACGCCGACTTCCGACGCCATGACGACCATATCCTGTTTCGTTACCAGATACCGTGCCGGACGCAGGCCATTACGGTCAAGGACCGCGCCGATTCTGGTCCCATCGGTAAACGCGATCGCGGCCGGGCCGTCCCACGGCTCCATAAAACAGGCGTGATACCGGTAAAAATCTTTTACCTTGTCCCGCATCTGCGCGTGCTGTTCCCACGCGCCGGGGACCAGCATCATCATCGCGTGCGGCAAAGAGCGCCCGGACAACATAAGCAACTCAAACATATTGTCCAGCATCGCCGAATCGCTGCCGCCGGGAACGATGACCGGTTTCAGCTTCTCGATATCCTTCCCAAACAACGCGCTTTGCAATAATCCTTCACGGGCATGCATCCAGTTGACATTGCCGCGCAACGTATTGATCTCGCCATTATGCGCTAAGAAACGAAACGGCTGGGCCAGGTCCCACGTCGGGAACGTATTCGTGCTGTACCGTGAATGCACCAGGCATAAACTGCTTTTTATCCGCGGGTCCTTTAAATCCAAAAAGAACCGGTCGACCTGGTCCGGCATAAACAACCCTTTATAGGAAAAGGTACGGCTGGAAAGGTTCGTGATGTAAAAAAACGTTTTTTGCGTTAACGCGGAACTGCGTATCGCGTTCTCGACCCGTTTACGGATCACATACAGACGCCGCTCAAATGCCAAAGGATCGACAAGAGAAGGATTTTTCCCGATGAAGATCTGCTCGATAGACGGTTCTGTCTTACGCGCGGTCTTCCCGATCGCCTCATTATCCACCGGGACTTTTCTCCATCCCAAAACCGACTGGCCTTCCGCAACGACTATCTTTTCAAAAGCCTCTTTGCAGAACGCGCGCTCTTGAGGTTTTTTCGGCAAGAAAATAAGCCCGGTCCCATAGGCCCCTTTTTCCGGCAAAGCTATCTTTGCTTTTCCCGATACGGCGGAAAAAAAATCATGAGGCATCTGAATAAGGATCCCCGCGCCGTCGCCGGTTTGGGGGTCGGCGCCTACCGCGCCGCGATGCGCCAGGCGTTTGAGTACCTCAAGGCCGTTTTGGACTATGGTATTCGATGCGACTCCGCGGATATGGCAGACAAAACCGACACCGCAAGAATCGTGTTCAAAGGCCGGATCGTACAAGCCGCTTACAGGAGGATATCGATTCATCACGAAACTCCTTCACTTGCTGCGTATTCCACAGTCAGAAAAAAAGCCTCCCCACCTTCGCGTGAGAAGACTTCTTTGTCTCCATTCGAAATGTATCCGGATCTTCGGTCTCCTCTGCAGATATCCCAATATTTTAGCCGTGAATGGATCAGGCTTTACAGAGTGTTTCTGCTTCGAGGCGGGAGCTTCGACCTTAAAATCGAAACGCTCCACTAAGAGCCCTTATATTTATCATATATTTAAAGGGCTGTCAATTTCTTTTACGCTTACCGTATGCTATCTTTTTGGATTATGAAAGAAGGCTTCATTTCGCCATAACGCGAAGGCAAAAAGCCGCTGTCACGCGGCTTATAGGGTACGGTCTTCCTCTAATTTGAACTGGCTTACCAATTCCTGCAACGCTTCGGCTTGCGAAGACATTTCTTCCGCGGAAACCGCCAACTCCCGGGCAATGGTAGCGTTTGAATCGGTAACCACGGTATTTTGCCCCATACTGACGACTTGCTCCTGAGTAGCGGTTGAAATCGACTGTATCTGAGTCGCGATTTTTGTTACATTGCCAAAAATCATTTTGAGACTTTCCCCCGCCCCCTTAGAAAGTTTCACCCCGTTTGTAACTTGCAGAAGGCTTTCGCGAATAAAGACATTGATCTCTTTAGCTGAAGCCGCGCTCCGCTCCGCGAGCTTTCGTACTTCATCGGCAACCACGGCAAAACCTTTACCATGTTCACCGGCACGGGCTGCTTCAATAGCCGCATTCAGCGCAAGAAGATTTGTCTGATCGGCGATATCGGTAATAATAGCCACCGCGGATGAGATCTGTTGAGCGCTCTTTTCAATACTACTGACGGCGCTAATGGTATTTTCCATGTTCCCGCCGGCCTTTTCCGCGTTCTGGGCGGTACTCTGCGCTATCACATTTGATGCGGACGCGTTGGTAGCGTTTGCTTGTATCGATTTTGATAGTTGCTCAATACAGACCGACTGTTGCCCCGCGCCGTTGGAGATCTTTTGCGATGACGCCGAGACTTCTTCGACCGCGACAAGGAGCTGGTTTGTCCCCTGTTTTACTTCAATAATGATCCCCCGCAGTTTATCCAAAAAGATATTAAATAAATGAGCTAATTCCCCCAACTCATCTTCCGTAGTACAATTAATTTTCTTCGTCAAATTCCCGGCTCCCTCAGCAATATCATGCATCGCCGCCGTCAATGCCCGTATCGGCCGCGCGATAGAATTGTTCGTCACCATGGTCAAGAAAAGCGTCAAAAAAATAAACAGCAGCGACATAGCTATAAACAGAGTCAGCGATGTCCTATACACCGCATGAGCCCGATCGAAACTCTCCGCATTCCTCGTCTGCGAGAATTCGAGCAATTTTGCAGCCGTCTTGTCCACCTCGCCAAATTTTAATTCCGCGCCCATCATCATCATGGCGGCGATATCGACATCGCCGCCCTTAATGACCTGGATTGTCTCATTAATTTGTTTCCGATAACCCTCCATCTGGGCCGATACGTCTTTAATAAGCGAAACAAGCTCAAGGTTTTTATCCTGGCGGGCGTTGCCGGGACCGTTCCGCTTCAGCGTGAACAGGGATTTAAAGCCGGAAGAATCTTTCAATGTTTGAATATCACGCAGGTCGCTTTGAATCTGGGAAAAAAGCTTATCCATCCGGTTAAGGTGCTCCTGCAATTCCTGGCGGCTTACTCCCGCGAGGGTACTATTCATTGCTTTATACGCGCTGGCATTCAACTTCAAAATGCGGTTCGTCATCAAATAAACTTTGTCTCGAAGGTTTACCTGATTAGCATATACCTCATCCAGTACTTTTCTTTGTTTTTTTATTCCTTCATAACCGACGGTAAGGATCAACAACAGAAAGATTATTGTTAAAAACGAAAGGATGTAAAGCCGCTGATAAATTCTCATCCGGTCAATTGTTTTAACGATTCTCCCCCGGGCTAACCCTTCGCTTTCGCTCAGGGCACGCCGGCTTCGCCGGCAGCGGGGTTCTTGCGCGCCGATTATCGATTATTCGTCAAGGTACGTTCCTGACCCGAACCAGCACGTATCATCCAGTTTGACCGCATACCCTAATTTCTTCTGGACTTTATTGGTCATGGGGTTCTGCCAATAATACTCAACCCAACCGCCTCCGGCGTTCGCGGCATCCCGCAAAGCTTGAATTAACTTCAAACCTTTAATATCGGTAAGATCGATCAAATTCTTGCCGACGAGATTCGGCTTTGCGCCATGCGATAAACTGACTCCTTGAAAATCGTAGGCATAGAAATACAACTCTTTTCTTTTAAAAATGCCTTTATCATTCATGATTTCTTTGAGAAAAGCTTCTTTCCCGTTTTTCTTCGCATAGTCCAATCCTTCCTTTACGAAAGCGACAACCTCGTCCTTCGTAGGATGATTCTCATCCGCTCTGGACACCGGAACACCGCCAAGAAACAAACCAATAACCATAGCCATCAAGAATGCCCCGTTGATTTTTTGACTTCGCATACGACTCCTTTCGTTCGACAGTACTCATGGGTATAAAACCATCCCGGCATTATACCAATCAGGGTCCGCGACAAATGAACTACCTTATCACTCCCCGCGGCTTGCCGCGGGGTATCCAAGTTCCATTCTCCGAAGCCGAATACCTGAGTATATCCGCCTTCGCTCGTGGGAAACGAGCTTCGGCGATATTATTCTCCTTTTTGCCTTCATCCCTACAGGAAATTCGGCGAAGGAGAATTAACTCTATTATGGAAATATTCCGGATTATTTCAACGCTGAATGAATACATAGGCTATTGGTATGTCTAAATACCGAATCAAAATATTCCCTATCGGGGCGGGTGTGCATTCTGGAGAAAGACGGCAAGATTGACATCGCGTTTCTTGCGAAGGCCGGCTTTTTTGCGTATATTCCTGCGATGCGTTTCGACCGTACGTAACGTGATCGTCAGTAATTCCGCTATTTCCTTGCTGGAAAGATTTTTCTTGATCAAATCGTTTATCTCCATCTCCCGTGGAGAAAAAGTGACGTTTTGGTAAGGGCTCAGGTGATGGGTTATGCCGAGCATATATTGCTCCAACAAATCGATATATCTGAAAGGGACCTCTTTTCTTCTCCGCCTTAAATTCTTCAAAAGGGGAATCACCGCTTTATGAATATTATTGCAGATCTGTTCTTTGATCTGTTTCTTTTCATGCTCAATATGCTCAATGATCTCCGCCAACGCCACGGTCTTCTTTTCCAAAGATGCCGCCTGTTCTTGCAGCTTACCCGTGGACTTCTTCACTTCAGATTCCAAGATCTTCCTCTCAGTAATATCGTCGACAATGCCGTCTATCCACAAAACTTCTCCCCGGTCGTTACGCGACACTTGCGCGGTCACGGAAGCCCATATCGGAGTCCCGTCTTTCTTAGCCAACCTCAGCTCTTTATTTCTAACCGCTCCCTTTTCAGAAATCTCCTTCACGAACGCTATACGTTCCTCGCGATTCTGATATAAGTCGGAAACTTTCATTTTTAAAAAGTCATCCGAGGAATCAAACCCCAGCATAGCCACTAACGCCGGATTCGCCTGCAAGAATCTCCCCTCGGCTCCTGTGGTGTTACGGTATACCCCGACGGGAAGATTGTTAACCAGAGCCCGATACTCCTGATCTCGTACATGGAGAGCCGTCTCGATTTTTCTTTCCTCGGTAATATCATGCAAAACGGAAAGGATCACTCCGTTGCCTTCAGACGAAATTACTCTTAAATCTACTAAAAAATCAAGCAGATCGCCATTCTTACACATAGCCTGAGCGGTAAATCGATGGGCTCCTTTTTCTTTAAGGATTGCCAGATGCTTTGGCACCTCTAACCCGCTTGCCTCTTCAAGGAAAGCTGAGATATGTTTGCCCAGCGAATCCTGCCGGGTATATTGATTCATCGAAAGAATTTTCGCGTTAAGATCCAAGATACACCCGTAAAAATCATGGATAACGACACCATCCTGAATATTTTCAAAAATACTTTTGTATACCATCGATATTTCCCCTTTATCCTCAGCTTTTAAACAAAGCTGCCTGCCCGAAGGGCAGGCAGCAAAGTGAAGAGAGTGAATCGCAGCTGCGATCACGTATTTAATTAAATCTGACTGAAATACAGCGCACAAGCGACAAGCGAACAAGTTATACAGAGATTCAATCAGATACTAGATGCAGAGATGCAAGATATCTTAAAAATCATCTTGTATCTTGAATCTAGCATCTTTGTATCTTACATTTCATTTGTTCACTAGTTCACTTGTTACAGAACTAACAAAAGTTCCTGATACTTCGCCATGGGCCACAATTCATCGGCGACCAAGACTTCCGCGGCATCGACAGTTTCACGCAATTTCAATAACGCGGCAGCGCCTTTATCCGCGTATGCCTTAGCCCGCCCCAAGACTTTCTCGTTCTTTTCACAGGTTTCCATCGTCTTCTCCAATCCTTCGATGGCCACCTGGATATCTTTATAGATACCGTTCAGCTTCTTAATATCCTCGCCAACGGCGGAGCTCTTAACACCCGCGTTCCGGATCCCTTTATCCGCGTCAGCTAAGACAGTGATCTGTTTGGCAACGGCAGGAATGACCAACGTCCGGGCGATATTCAACGCGGCCTTGCATTCGATGTCTTTTGTCTTGATATACGTCTCCAACTTTACCTCGATCTTTGAATGCAGTTCTTTTTCGCTGAGCACGTGGAACTTCTCAAAAAGTTCTGCGGCGTCACCGGTCAATAGCTGTTCTAAGGCGTCCGGAGTATTTTTCGTATTCGGCAAGGCTCTTTTTTCCGCTTCCTTATGCCACTTACTATCGTAATTATTGCCTTCAAAACGGACCCGCTTCGTTTCCTTCAGGATCGCCTCGAAAACGGCGATCGCTTTCTCCTTAACGTCGGTCTTGCCTTTGATCTTTTCTATACGGTCGGCGATCTCGCTGTACCCGTATGACAAGATCAAATTGACCATGGTCGCGGCTTCCGCGCAATTCTGAGAACCGCCAACCGCTCTGAATTCAAATTTGTTCCCGGTAAAGGCCATCGGCGATGTCCGGTTACGGTCGGAAGTATCCTTGGCGACCTTCGGTAGATTCTGCACGCCGACATAGATCTCGGATAGTTTCTTTTCGCTCAATTTTCCGATACCTTCGATCTCATTCAACAAATTATCCAGATATTCGCCCAAGTACACGGAAATGATCGCCGGAGGCGCTTCATTAGCGCCCAGACGATGGTCATTACCCGCGTCGGCGACTGCCGCGCGTAATAATCCGCCGTATTTATGAACGCCCAGCAATACCGCGCCTAACGATAACAAAAAGATGATGTTACTCTGGGGTGTCCCGGACGGGTCGAAATAATTCGCGCCGGTGTTGTCACCGACTGAAAAATTGAAATGCTTTCCGGAACCATTCACGCCGGCAAGCGGTTTTTCATAGACGACCGCGGCCATCCCGTGTTTTTCCGCAACTTTCTTCATAATATCCATCAGCTGCAGGTTATGGTCGATCGATAAGTTGACTTCTTCATACAGCGGGGCGATCTCGAACTGGTTGGGAGCGACTTCATTATGGCGCGTCTTTGCCGGGATCCCTCTGCGATACAGCTCGATGTCAAAATCTTCCATGAATTGGATGACTTTATCTTTGATCGCGCCGAAATAATGGTCTTCCATCTGCTGGCCCTTTGCCGGTGCGGCACCGAACAAAGTTCTGTTGCAGATATTTAAGTCCGGACGGGTATCGTACAATGCCTGGCTAAAAAGAAAATACTCCTGCTCCGGGCCGCCATAGACGCTGATGCGTTTTACTTTATTATTGCCCAAAATGCCCTGTAACTTTAACACGACTTCGTTCAACGCCTTGATCGAACGCAGCAACGGCGTCTTTAAATCCAAAACTTCACCGGTCCACGACAGATATATAGAAGGGATGACCAACGTTTTTGTATCCCCGGCCTCCAAAAGAAAAGCAGGCGAAGTCGGATCCCACGCTGTGTATCCTCGCGCTTCAAAAGTCGAGCGGATCCCACCGGAAGGAAAAGACGACGCGTCCGGTTCAGACTGGATCAATTGCTTGGCGGAAAAATGTTCAATGACTTCTCCGGAATCGCCGTACGAGACAAACGAATCGTGTTTTTCAGCCGTTCCGCCGCGCTGCGGCTGAAACCAATGCGTAAAATGCGTTGCGCCATTATCGATCGCCCATTCCTTCATCGCGTGCGCGACATCCCCGGCAATCGACTGATCAAGCGGAGCGCCGCTCTCAAGCGTTGCCAGCAATTTCTCATACACCACTTTACTCAGTTTTTCCCGCATGACATTCTTATTAAATGTCAGCTCTCCATAGATTTTTGTGATCTTTCCCATCGTTCTCCTCCTCTAACTTTGTGTTTTATTATAAGAAAAGAGCCCAAATACAAACCACTTATTAAAGAGCCTTTCTCTTTAATAGTACATCTTTGTATTTGGGCTTCTTTGCTCAATTACGTAACGTCGTTGTTGCATATAGTAATACCACACCAAGCATCCTTGTCAACTATTTTCTTAACCCAAATAATGCCGCGAAGCGTGCATTATTTGCCCGTAGGGTCGACCCGCGTTTTCAGATAAGCAATTTTTTTGTGCGGGACGTCGCCCAGAGGCTCCAGCGATAAAATCGCTAGATTTTCTGGAGCTCGTAAGAGCGACGTACCTCTCAAGGTATCCAGAAAAAGGTAATCGTGCTTTGTCGAGGCCCCGAGAAATTCTGAAGGAATTTCCGGGATTATCTCCAAAATGCACAAAAAACTTTTCCCCAAATGGCATTTTGGGGACTATACATCTTTCTTCGTCTTTTCAGGCGCTGGCACCGACGTTTTAGTGCGAGTAAGTTGCTGCCTGGAGCCGTCTTTTCGGCGATAAGAAGTACCGACGACTTGCAGTGATGGGATCCTCCATACCCGGGCTATAGGATCAAGATAATTTGAAAAACCGTTTCCCATAAACCACCATCCTTTACTTACCTTCTTTGACTTCCGCTTACGATGCCTGTTTCGCTACTTGATTACTCACTCGTACATATTAAAAATCAAATTCCAACGATTTCATACAAAGTGCGTCTGCAGTGTCCTAAAACGTGTATATCGCTTCCACCCCGATGGTACTCTGATGATCGGTCGACTTCGAATTGAGCGTATAGATCTGGGCTGTCGACTGGTCATACCGGTATTCCAGCCGGGTAATAAGATTCTTATACGGACGCAACTCCAAGGTTACGGTATTTTCCCAGAGATCCTCATTGGTCCCGGCAACGACCCTCAAACCCTTCGGATCGCTAAAATATTCGACGCGATTTGAAAGGCTCCATTTGTCATTGAAATCATAGCGGACATACCCTGCGACCCCCGACCAAAAACCGTCCTCACCGGCGGCCACGGCATCTTCATCAGCGGCATAATCCGCGTTAAGCCTAAAAGTCAGTTTTTCAAACGGTTTATACGTCGTGACAAAATCAACGAGCGCGCGGTTAGAATGATTATTCCCCGCCTGTTCAGGCCCGTACATACCCGCAAGGTTGAAAGAAATCCAATCTTTCGGCGTCCAAGCCAAAGAAGACTCGACTGACTTGCTTTTATTATTATCTTTGACGTCATCCCAACCGTTATTGATCCCAAAATACCCGGTCAAAGTGTCGGAGATCGGATAACTTGCGCGTACGCCGGTATGAGTAAAAGGGATCGCGTATCCGAACAAGAAAGAACGGCTTACGTTCCAGTTGTCTTTAGATTCAATGACTTCCGCGCCGTGCAACGTAACAAACTTTCCGGCTTTTATATCCAGTCCCTTCCCCAGGGGGGCCATAACGTCAATATATGCTTGTTCCAGATCAAAATGGCCGTCATCCACAAAACCGTTCGTTCCGTTATTCAATACTTTTGCATCTTGACCGATCAACATATCCATGCGAAATCCAACGCCGCCTGTCTTCTCCGGAAGTTTTTCGAATGCCAGTTTCGCGGCTTGCACGCCAAAGCTATTCGCTTCAGTATCAAAGACACGGCCGGTATTCGTCCCGGCGTCCGGCCGGTTGGTATTGTATACATAGGTCGTATCCACAAATCCGCTCATCGTTATGCCTTGCAACGCGGCGGGCAACTGGAATCCGCCCTCTTGCTTTGCCTGGGCGACTTTTTCACTGACGATCGCCTCGACATCGGTACGCGTCACCAAAGACGGCGCCGTTGAAGGCTGTCCGCTCTCCAGTACCTGGATCCTTTTTTCCAGCGTTTCGATCTTCTTCAGTAACTTCGCTTCACCGGCCTCATCCGCGGACACCGTGGAAACGTATCCCCCCAAAAGAATAATTCCCCACAGAATGACCGGTATAATACTTTTTTCCCGGCTTCTTTTCCCATGAACATTCTTCATCATCGCGCCTCCTTTACATACTTGGTCTTTCATAAAGCCACAGTCTCCTTTCTTACGCGTAAAATTCTTTTCTCATATACGCGCATTTTTCACGCAGATGCTTCTCGATCTTCAGTACCATAACATGCGAAATGCCCAACCGTTCACCGATCTGCCGCCGGGTCACCCCTTCGGTTAAGCCGAGCAGAACGGCCCATTCACGGGGAGTCAATAGTTCTTTGATCCTCTCCTTTAAAACATCCATCTCCAGCGATTCAATAAACCGGCCTCCGGCTTTGACTTCGCCAAGATCTATCGGGGATGCGTCTTCGCGCCAATCGGCTGTAATACAACATTGGTCGATCTTATGATGATGCGTACGGATGAAGTTCTTAAGAAAAAAATAGCATCCTTGAAGGACATAACTCTCTGTTTTATCGGAAATAGTCCCATGCGTATATTCTTCCCACAAATGGATGACTTCCTCCTGATACAGATCTTCCACATTAAAATAGCAATCGTTCCGGGACACTTTTCGCGCGATCGCCTTCAATTGCGGTTCCAGTTTTTTTAATAACATTTCGAATTTCATACAACACCTCTCTCGTGCAAAGTTTGTCTTAAAATAACAAAGCCCTTCGAGAACCAGTTATGGTCCACAAAGGGCTTCACTGCCTTGCTAACAACCTTGTTATGCACTGTTTACGGCTTCGGTTGCCGTTCCCGATTCGGCGATATACGTCAAAATTCTCATTCTGACAATTTTGGACGACCTCATCGGGATAATTCGCACTATCCTATTTTTGCGTGATTACACTTAAAAATAGTCTGTGCTTATAAAAAAAGCCTCAGATTCTCTTAGAACCTGAGGCTTCATTGCCTTCTTATAACTCCATTGTTGATAATTTTATAACATATGAAGCTTAAGATGTCAACTTCTTAATTAAATATTTCTTGATATCTAAACGCTATATGCTAACCGCTCATCGCTATTATCCTATCGCCATCCCGCCTCTTTCTTCTGTCCTGATACGGATGCATTCTTTCATATCGAGAACGAAGATCTTCCCGTTGCCGGTCTCGCCCGTTTTAGCGCCTTTAATAATGGCCTTGATCGTGGGTTCGACAAAAGCATCATTCACCGCGATCTCAAACCGGATCTTGCGTAACAGATTCCCGGTCTCCTTGGTCCCTCTATATACCTCGGTAACGCCTTTTTGCCGGCCATGCCCTAACACTTCACTGACCGTAATAAGATTAACCTCTGCCTTATATAATTCTTCTTTTACATCTTCCAGTGTATCCGGCTGCACGATCGCTATTATTAGTTTCATGTTTTATCTCCTTTTTATATACACAGATTGCCACAGATTTAGATCCACCGATGATCGCAGATATTTCAATCAGTGATCATCAGTGGCTTTGCATCCGTGATCATCTGCGTAAATATATTTCTTACTCTAAAACCGAGTACGCCCTCTCGTGATGCTGCGTCAAATCCAAACCCATCGCTTCCTCCTTCACCGTTACTCTCAAACCGATAAAAAGGTCAACCAATTTATAGAGCACAACGGTCACCACCAAAGAATAAGCGATCGTAGCGCCGACCGCGATCATTTGCTTAAACAATAAACCGGGATTTCCAAATAATAAACCGTCCGCACCCGCGCTGTTGACTGCTTTAGAAGCAAAGATACCCGTGGCTAACGCGCCCCACATACCGCCGATACCGTGTACCCCAAACGCGTCCAGTGAATCATCGTATCCCAATTTCGGCTTCATCACGGTTACCATAAAGAAACAAATGATACTGACGACCAAGCCGATGATTATCGCTGAAGGGACCGAAACGAAACCGGCTGCCGGAGTTATCGCGACTAAACCCGCAACAGCTCCGCTGCATACACCGAAGATCGTCGGCTTGCCGTTTTTGATCCACTCGATAATAGCCCAACTAAAACCCGCTGCTGCCGCCGCGGTATGCGTCACGACAAAAGCATTTACCGCTAATCCGTTTGCCGCTAAGGCGCTCCCCGCGTTAAAACCGAACCAACCGAACCACAATAACCCGGTACCTAAGGCTACCAGCGGCATGTTATGCGGTGCAGGCACGTGTTTATCCAAACTCTTTCTTCGTCCGATAAGCAACGCGGCGACTAACGCGGCAATTCCGGCATTAATATGAACGACCGTCCCGCCGGCAAAATCAAGCGCGCCTAAGTTACGGATCCAGCCGCCCATCCCCCAGACCCAATGGCATATCGGGTCATAGACAAATGTCGCCCATAACAGCGTAAACACCAGGAACGCCGAGAATTTCATGCGCTCAGCAAACGCGCCGATGATCAACGCCGGTGTAATGACCGCGAACATCGCCTGAAAGATCATAAAGACCTGATGCGGTATCGTTCCCGCGTAATCGGCGTACGGTTCCAACCCGACCCCTTTAAGCGCAAACCATTGTAACCCGCCCCAGAAACCCTGGGCCGGAGCAAATGACAGGCTATACCCTATTAAAACCCATTGAATACTCAAAGCGCATAAAATAATGAAACATTGCATGAGCACACTTAATATGTTCTTTTTTCTGACCATCCCTCCATAAAAGAATGACAACCCCGGAGTCATAAGCATAACCAGAGCTGCCGCGACCATTACAAAAGCCGTATCTCCTGAATTAATCATATTAACTCTCCTTCCTTTTTTCTTTGCTTACGCGTTCTTTGACAAGCCCACTTTGCGGACTCTTAACAAACACCCCTTCTCGGCTATATATGGCAAAATTCTTTTCAACAATTTTGCCGACCTCACGGGGTAACCCTCAGAAATTACTTCGTAATTTCGAGGACTCAGTCCCGGGAATCCATCAGATTCCACGGGGTCGTTTAACGCATTCATCCCCTTCGGGGATTCTGCTAAACGATTATAAAAAAAGCGCCACTTCCACATGCTCTATGCGGAAATGACGCCATCGTCTACTTCTTTTTACGCTCTTACTCAGAACGTTATATCACTGCACTACTGCGTGCAATGATACAAGTAAAACAATGCCTCATTTGGTAACCAATTTTTTATGCTTTCTTTAGAATGGATGATAGAACATGGAAAATAGTTTATGGTTTTAAATCCCGTTGAAAATTGATATCATATTTTTTCTTAATTTAGATACAGTCCCTTTGGGGTAGGATTCACAGCAGTTCGGCATAATCTTAAATAGCACCTCCTGCCGTCTTGGATTCGTTTAAGGTAGCAAAAACGTCAAACGCATCTATCGTATCTAAATAGTAGCTGTCCCTATTTCCCTTGAACCAAACCTTGATAGCAAACTCTTAAAGAATTGTCCCCATTCTTACCCCATGCGAAACCGAAGCGCTATTTTTTCTATGATTTAGGAAAACAGACGGAGACGTGATGTCGGAGCGCCGCTGAGACAGGATGTTGAAGTCGGCGGCGAGATTAACAAATCGAGTCTATTTTCTCTAAATCATTTTGAGAAAAAAAGCGCTGTTTCGCGGGGCGGTTTTCTTTTCCATATTTCTTTTGCCGTCAAAAGAAATATGGCCGGGGTAAGGGGCGGGCAAGCCCCTTGATACAGAATACTTTTGCTGTAAACTCCCCCGTCAAACGGGATTGTTTTGAGACTCAAGCTTTACCCGTGGTGGGGCTCCAGGATCTCCGGCAGTTCGGCGATAAGGCTATTCAAAGTATCTATTTCCTGCCGCATTTTTTGCACTAACGCGGTACGTTTTGCTCCATCGCTCATCAGCTCAGGTTGTAATAATTCTAAAGCTGTTTGAGAGATCGATGATAACAGATCCGGCAACTCTGAAGAAAACGTGGTCAAAAGTAAGTTTCTCAATCGCTCATTGGCTATCTTGGATTCAGCGTCGAGCGCGGACGCGGCAAGCTGGGCCCCTTCTACCGCTAAAGCTGTCTGGCTGACAAACATCTCCAGCATATGGATCTGCTCCGGATCGACAAATTGCTTTTCTTCACGCGGAAAAATACCCAGGACGCCCACGAGTTTCTCTGAGCCGATAAAAGGAAGATACATCCCCTTCGCGCCGGGTAAAGTCTCCGTACCCTTACCAGCGGCTTTCTTATGTTCATACGTCCACTGTACAACAGCAAATTCATTTGACGTCAATACTGTTTCATCGATATGGCCAAAACGCAGTTTAATTTTCTTATGCGCGTCCGGAATAAATATTACCGCCGAGCATTGAAAGAAATCCTGGATATGATTCACGGCAATCTTAAAAAGTTCATCGGCATATGAACTTCGGGAAAGATCACGGCTTAAAGCGTATAAAGCGGATGTCCTGTCTTCACGCAGCCGCATGGCAATAGTCTGCCGCCGCAGCCGGCCGGTCAACTGGGCAATCGTAAATGCTACCACGAGCATCACCATGAGGGTAAAAAGATACTGAATATCTTTAACCGCGAAAGAAAAATACGGCGGCACGAAGAAAAAATCAAAAAATAAAACGCTTATGAATGCCGCGATGACCGACAGCCTGCGGCCGTATCGAAAAGCTATCCACGTCACCCCCAAAAGATAGATCATGATCAAATTCACCAGCGCCAAATAAGGAAACAATAATTTATTAACTATGGTGCAAAAAATAAGAATGCTGACAGTCCGGCCAAGGTTCTTCCAGGAGAAAGGCCCCATTTCTCTCGGCCTTGATTTCACCGGTTCCTGACGGGCATCGCCACTCAATAAATACAGGTCGATCTCTCCGCATTGCCGCGCGAGCTTATCGATGACCGAACCAAAAATACGCTCCCGCCATTGAGATCTTCCGGGCTTGCCGACTATTATTTTCGTGATATTCCGTGACCGCGCATAGGTGATCAGCGTCTCAGCAATCTGCTGACCGCTGAGCGTCACGACTTGCGCACCTAACTTTTCCGCGAAATGCATCATCTCAGATAAACGATCCTTATCTTCGGGATGCAAGGTTATTGGTGTCTCGACATACGCCACGACCCATTCCGCGCCGAGATCAGAAGCGATGCGTTTTCCCGCTCTGATCAAGCGGATGGCACTGGGATTGGCGGTTATACAGACTAAGAATTTATCCCGCACGTGCCAAACATTCGAAATAGCGTGCGCTCGTTTGTACGACACTAACTTGGCGTCAACATTATGCGCGGTATATCTCAATGCCAGCTGACGTAACGCGATCAAATTCCCAGGCTGAAAGAAATGCTGCGCTGCCCGCTCAGCCTGTTCACCCAAATAGATCTTCCCTTCTTTAAGGCGCTTCAGCAGATCTTCGCTGGGCAGATCGACCAGTTCGATCTCTTCGGCCTTTTCGACCAAGGTATCCGGAACAGTCTCTCGAACAACGACCCCGGTGATCTGAGCCACGACATCATTGGCACTTTCACAATGCTGAACATTTAAAGTAGTATATACGTCAATTCCCTTACTCAAAAGTTCTTCCACATCCTGCCAGCGTTTCGGATGCCGCGAGCCGGGCGTGTTGGTATGCGCCAATTCATCGACCAAAACAAGTGCAGGATTGCGGGTAATCGCCGCGTCAATATCAAATTCGCGCAGTTGGACATTTTTATACGTAATGGTCTTGGGGGGAAGGATATCGAGGCCATCGAGAAGCGCTTCGGTTTCAACGCGTTTGTGCGTCTCGACATACCCCACGACGACGTCAACGCCTTCTTTCTTACGGAGCCGGGCAGCTTCAAGCATCGAATAGGTCTTTCCGACACCGGCAACCGCTCCAAAGAAGATCTTGAGCCTGCCGCGATGGGAATCTTCAGAGTTTACCCGTGCTAAAAGTTCATCCGGATTCGGCCTTTCTTCCATGATTTCTATCCTAACGCTCTTTCATTCTTGGCGCTATCAATTTCTTCTTTCGTCGAGGGCGATATTGACTTTCAGCACATTGACCACGGGTTCTCCGACCAAACCGAACAGACGGCCTTGGGTATATTTCCTCACCACAGTTCGCACGATATCTTCAGATGCGCCGCGGAATCGCGCAATACGCGCGACTTGATACTCTGCCGCGGCCAAACTGATATGTGGATCTAAACCACTCGCCGAAGACGTCACAAGATCTACCGGAATGGGTTTTGTATTATCAGGATCGGCTGTTTTTAACGCTTTAATGCGTCCGCGTATCTCATCGATCAAAACGGGATTTAAAGGACCGAGATTAGAACCCGATGAGGAAGAAGCGTTATATTGGGGTGCAGCGGCTGAGATACGCCCCCATAAATATTTGGGATCTTCAAATGCCTGGCCGATAAGAGATGAACCAACGACCTTACCGTTTCTATATATCAAGCTGCCATTTGCCTGCTTAGGCAAAAGCGCTTGCGCGATCCCTGTAATACAGAGCGGATAGATGACTCCCGTGATGATCGTCAGGATCACAAAAGAAAGAAGCGCCGGTTTAATATGTTCTTTAAACATTTTCTTCTCCTAATAAAAAAATTTATGTAACAGTCTGCTAGATGCAAGGAATTCTAAAGTTTAACTAAGTGCAAAGCCACGAGCAGCATATCGATCAGTTTAATACCGATAAAAGGCGCGATAATCCCCCCTGCGCCGTAGATCAACAGGTTATCTCTCAACAGAAGGCTTGCCTTCGTCGGCCGATACGGTACTCCGCGCAACGCTAATGGAATAAGCACGATGATAATGATCGCGTTAAAAATAACTGCTGATAAAACAGCGCTTGCCGGAGTAGCAAGACGCATAATATTCAATGCTTTAAGGCACGGATAGGTACCTAAAAACGCGGCCGGAATAATCGCAAAATATTTTGAAACATCATTCGCGATACTGAATGTCGTCAACGAACCACGGGTTATAAGAAGCTGTTTGCCTATCTCAACGATCTCAATAAGCTTGGTAGGATTAGAATCAAGATCAATGAGGTTGCCCGCTTCCTTGGCGGCCTGAGTGCCGGTATTCATGGCTACCGCGACATCCGCTTGCGCAAGAGCCGGTGCGTCATTCGTTCCATCACCGGTCATCGCGACGAGCCTGCCGCCGGCTTGCATTTCACGGATATATTTCAGTTTTGTCTGGGGTGTCGCCTGCGCCAGAAAATCATCCATACCTGCTTCCGCAGCAATGGCCGCCGCAGTCAAAGGATTATCCCCGGTGATCATGACCGTCTTGATCCCCATACGGCGCAATTCCGAAAAACGTTCTTTGATCCCGCCCTTGATGATATCTTTCAGATGCACCGCGCCCAAAACGTGCTTATGTTCTGCGACAACCAGCGGAGTCCCGCCGGTCTTGGATATCTCAGATATCACGGCCTTCAGATCTTCAGGAAATGTCCCTCCCCGTTCTTTCACGTATCTCTCAATCGCGTCGACAGCTCCTTTCCTGATCTGCCGGCCGTCGCCTAAATCGACTCCGCTCATGCGCGTCTGCGCGCTAAAAGGAATAAATTTTGCTTCAAGTTCATGGATATGGCGTTCCCGTATCCCGTATTTTTCTTTGGCTAAGACCACGATACTTCTGCCTTCCGGCGTCTCATCGGATAATGACGACAACTGTGCGGCATCAGCCAACGATTCAATGGCAACACCCGTGGCAGGAACAAAAGCTACAGCCTGCCTGTTCCCTAAAGTGATCGTTCCTGTTTTATCCAAAAGCAGCACGTCCACATCACCGGCTGCTTCAACCGCGCGGCCGGATGTCGCTATGACATTCGCCTGAATCATCCTGTCCATACCGGCAATACCGATAGCCGGAAGTAATCCTCCGATCGTCGTCGGGATAAGGCAGACTAAAAGCGCCGCTAATACCGTAACGGTAATAGGTACACCCTGCCCGGCTGAAACCACGCTATAGATCGAAAAAGGTAGAAGTGTCACGGTCGCCAAAAGAAAGATGATGGTGAAAACCGCCAATAAAATACCCAAGGCTATCTCGTTCGAGGTCTTTTGCCTTTTGGCGCCTTCGATCATCGCGATCATGCGGTCCAGAAATGTTTCGCCGGGGTTTGAGCTGATGCGCACGACGAGCCAATCTGAAAGCACGGATGTGCCGCCGGTAACAGCGCTTCGGTCCCCTCCGCTTTCACGTATGACCGGCGCGCTCTCACCGGTAATGGCGCTTTCGTTAACTGAAGCCACACCCTCGATAATCTCACCATCCATAGGGATTATGTCGCCGGCTTCAACCAATACGACATCCCCTTTTCTTAAAATCGTCGCGGAAACCATTGCGTACTTGGAACCATACGCCGGCTTCGCCAGTTTTTTCGCGGGAGTGTCTTTACGGGCTTTTCTCAAAGTTGCCGCCTGCGCTTTTCCCCGGCCCTCAGCCATTGCTTCGGAAAAATTAGCGAATATCAAGGTAAACCATAACCATAGAGTAATAGCCAGAATAAAATTCGCGGGAGCCTCTCCATGCCCGAGAATCACCTGAAAATAGAGCCCGGTGGTCAATACGCTTACTACCAAAACCACAAACATGACGGGATTCTTAATTTGGTGCCGGGGATCGAGTTTCCTTAAAGACTCGATGATAGCCGGCCCGATGATCGACGGCTCAAACAGGGACTTCGATTTATGTACTCTATTCATAGATGCCTCTTTTCTTAAATATGGTACATCATTAACTGTTCGACTATCGGGCCTAAAGCCAGCGCCGGAAAAAACGTGAGCGCACCCACGATCAAAATAACCATTACTAAGAAAACGATAAAAAGCGGCGTATGGGTCGGTAACGTACCGGAGCTCACCGGCACGACTTTCTTTTTAGAAAGTGACCCTGCTATTGCCAGCGTCGGAATGACCAGCCAATACCGGGCGAAAAACATAGCCAGCCCTAAAGCGGTATTATAAAAAAAGGTATTCGTGCTCAAACCGGCGAACGCGCTGCCGTTATTATTTCCTGCCGACGTAAAGGCATACAGGATCTCGCTAAAACCATGGGCACCGGGATTAAAAATGGCGCTTTTTGCCGCGGGCAACATGACCGCGATAGCCGTCCCGGTCAAAACGCACATATGCGGAATCAAAAGTATGAGCGCCGACATTTTCATTTCGTAAACCTCGATCTTTTTCCCCAGATATTCGGGAGTCCGGCCGATCATCAGGCCGGCAATAAAAACAGCGACGATGACGAACGCGAGCATCCCGTAAAGGCCGGAACCGGCCCCTCCAAAAATGACTTCTCCTAATTGTATAAGCCACAGAAGAATGAGGCCGCCCAAAGGCATATACGAATCGTGCATGGAATTCACCGAACCATTGGAAGCCGCCGTTGTAGCCGTTGCCCACAGCGTTGAATTAACGACACCGAACCGTACCTCCTTACCCTCCATGTTGCCCCCGGATTGGAAATTACTTGCTTTTTGATCAACACCTAAAGGCGTCAACAAAGGATTTCCTTTTTGCTCGAAATGTAGGGAACCCAAAAGACAGGGAATAAAAATAATCAGCATAGCCGCAAGCAATGCCCGGCCCTGCCGTTTATCTTTTACCATAGAGCCGAACGTATAACATAACGCGGCCGATATCAAAAGTATGGATAAAACTTCCAGTAAATTTGAGAACGGCGTGGGATTTTCAAAAGGATGAGCTGAGTTTACGTTAAAAAATCCGCCGCCGTTGGTCCCTAACTGTTTTATGGCCACTTGTGAAGCCGCCGGACCTAAAGCAATGACCTGCTCAGTAACGGCGTTGCCGTTCGCGTCTTTTACCGGCTGTAAAAGGACTGTTTTCGCGCTCGGCTTAAACGTCTGGACCACGCCTTGCGATACCAATACAAGAGACAAGATCAGGGAAAGCGGAAGCAAAATATACAGGGTCGACCGGACTAAATCCACCCAGAAATTTCCAATAGTCTCGACTTGTTTTTGGATGAACCCACGGATAAAAGCAACAAGTACTGCCATGCCGGTTGCCGCGGAAACAAAATTCTGCACAGTCAAACCCAGCATCTGCGTGAAATAACTCAAGGTCGTTTCTCCGCCGTAGCTCTGCCAGTTTGTATTGGTAGCGAAACTAACCGCGGTATTGAACGAAAGATCCGCGGGTACCGCCGGCAAAGACATCGGGTTTAAAGGGAGATGCGACTGTAAACGTTGGAGAGCGTAGACGACAACGATGCCGATACCATTAAACAACATTGTCGCCGCGGCATATGATTTCCACGACATGCCTTGTTCAGGCCGCACACCCGATAGCCGGTACATCGATCTTTCCAACCACCCAAAATAGACATTCAGCCGCGCGGGTTTGCCCTCATAAATGCGCGCCATGTAAATCCCTAACGGCTTAGCCGCCAGAATTAACGCCGAAAGAAAAAGAATGCCTTGAATAAAATTATTCCAGTTCATGAAAAAATCTCCGGTTTCAACAGCGTTATCATTAAATATATGAACAAAAAAAACGCGACGACTCCGCCGATCCAATAAATGATAACCATATTCGTCTCCTTAAACCTTTCCGCAAAGCGCGATAAAAGCGAAAGAAATAACCGTTAAACAAACTATTAGCCCTATAAAGAAAAGGTCCATATTGTATTCCTTCCTATTTTCCGGATTGATCATCACCGACTCGCCTAAATACACTAGCCCAAATGAGACACATTTCATGTGTCTCATTTGCCCGAATACCCTACGGGTAGGTTTCACTCGGGTCGACCGATAAAATCGATAGATTTTATCGTGTATCGTCGAGGCTGCCCCAACATCCGTGTTGGGGTCAAAATTCTCTTTCTTTGGAATTCAGGAAGAATCCCAAAGAATGCGACAATTTTGACGAGCCCATCGGGATGTTAGTTGGCATCAATTACAAGTAAGGATGCTGCCAACAAACAAAAAAACCAGAGAATGTCTGCTCTGGTTTCATTCTCTCTACAAGCTTACGAGGTTAGCTGCCGGGCTCGGGTCGAGTCACCCTTGTCCCGATTCACTCGCCAAAATTGTCAGAATGAGAATTTTGGTGTAACAGGTGAATCGGGGCATTCGCCCCTACGATCATCTCGATCGTTTTGGGTCCCCCGCTCTCATTTAAATCGGGATAAAACACGCGCACGATTTAAAAGCGATTAAGCATATATGGCTGTATATCATATTTCAAAAAACCAATTTGTCAAGTGTTCCCGGCAAACGCGAACAGTATCAACACTATCGCATTCTCCGGCATAGTGCACTAGCGGCGCAAAAAACCAACCGCCAGAAAACCAAATGTAAGAACAGCCACTGCCACACCCATCCAATATACTTTATCTTTCATATCTGTCCCCCCTTTCAAATCCTTTGTTATTTCGACTTTTATTTCATTTATGAATTCTATGTTTTTCTGTTCTTGACTACGAAGCCTTTCTACAATTCCCGTTAAACGCTGATCTCCGGCCGGGAAGGCACTACGAAGGCCGTGTATAAAATCAATATTCTCTTGTTCCTGAACACCATACTTCTGGATTATTCCCTTCAAATACCCTTCTCGCGCGGAAACCGGCGGTTGTGGCTCTAATGATACGGGATACGGCACCACTGCTTCAAGCTGGCTGGATCCCATACAAATACCGGCAAAAATCGACAGGCAAAATATAAAGACACGCACTGTTCTCATGGAGGTAAGTTTAAACAGTGCGCGTAAAAAAGACAAGTCAATAAAACGTCAATATCTCAGGAAAGATCCCTGGTGGATGGAGGCCTACTGGTCATCGCAGAGGCGATACCCGATCCCCGGCTCGGTAAGAACATATATCGGCCTATTCGGATCAGGCTCTATTTTATTACGCAGATTGCTGACCGTCACCCTCAGAAGATGCATGACTTCTTCAAAATCATCGGTCTTATTCCAAATCTCTTTTAATATCCTGCCGTGCGTCAGGACATTTCCGGCATTCAAGACAAGAAGCTTAAGGACATCGTATTCTGTCGGCGTCAGATGCACTGCTCGCCCTTTCACTTCCACGCTGTGGCGGGTAATATCCACGGAAAGCTTTCCCACGGTACATACGGATCGTTCGCGTTGAGGCAAAAGCCTTCTCATGACCGCCCGGATCCGAGCAAGCATCTCTCCGGCATTGAAAGGTTTCGTCAAATAATCATCGGCGCCGGCATCCAGCGCGGCGATCTTATCAGATTCATCGTCCCTCACCGACAAAATAATGATCGGCGTCTGAGACCTCTGGCGGATCTGCCGGGCGACCTCAATACCATCTTTATCCGGCAGGCCTAAATCCAAGATTATCACGTCCGGATGCGCAGAAACGGAATATTCCAAACCTTCCGCGCCATTGACAGCTTCAGATACCGTATAGCCATGAGAAATAAGCGTTGCCTTAAGAAAACGCCTCACGGTTTTTTCATCATCGACAATAAGCACTCGCATATTTTGTGAAACAGCCATTTATTGCAGCCTTATCTAAATTAATAGTTGTGTGCTGCACAAGTGCATGTAACAGTGGAATCCCCACGGGGCTCCACTATAACAATGCACTAGTCCTCTTTTCTTGCCAGCGGCAAAGACACCGTAAACGTTGCTCCTTTATCTAAATTATTCTCCGCCAAAATTCTTCCACCGTGGGCTTCTACGATTCCCCGACAAATAGAAAGCCCCAACCCAGTTCCGGTTATTTGCCGCGGTTTAAGGGCGCGATAGAATTTATCAAATATGTGTTCAAGATCCTGGGAAGGGATCCCAAAACCTTCGTCTTTTATCTTGATCTCCATGTGATCATTCAAAACTTTTGCCGTAATCTCGATCAACGTATCGGAAGCAGAATATTTAACCGCGTTATCCACTAAATTCATCAATACGCGCATCATCAACGTAAAATCCATCGGGATCTCCGGCAAATCAGAGGGGATATCTATCCGGATGTCTCTTTGTTCGACCTTATCTTTTAAAACCTGCAACGAAGCACCAAGCACATCTCTTAATTCACACGGGCTGAGACGAACCTTCAAAGTCCCCGCCTCAATGCGGGTCATGTCGAGCAGATTCCCTACCAATTGATTCAGATGCACCGATTCCTCATACGCCGTCTCCAACAACTCTTTACGCGTTGCACTATCCAGCGGCGACAGATCCTGCAAGAGGCCGCTTAAAACACCGGTAATCGATACCAACGGAGTCCGCAGATCATGAGAAATCGAATTCAAAAGCGCGGCCTGAAGTTTTTCCGTCTGACGGACCAGTTCCATCTGACGGGATACCTCGGCAAGCTTAGCCCGTTGAATGGCGACCGCAGTCTGGCTTGCCAAAGCGCTCAATAAATGTTCTTCACGAGGCTCAATGCCTTTCTTAGATTCCTTAAAACAAATTCCGACAACACCTAACGGCCCCTGTGACGTCTTCAGAGGAAAATAATACGCTTTTGCCGCAGGCAAAGTATCGGTTCCCCATCCCGCCGGTTTACCATTTTCATATGTCCATGCGGCAATTGCTTTTTCATGTTCGTTTATCGGGAACCCGCTATCAACACTGCTGGGCGTGACCGTATGCTCAACCTGCAGGAAAAGAGCGGCAGAACAATCAAATATCTGCGACACATTCATCCGTATGGTATCCAACACTGTCTCTAAAGAATCCGTCGCGGCCAAATCTTTACTCAGGCGGTACAACATAGCGGTCTGTTCTTCCCGTCCCGCTGCTTCGATAGCCTGCTGCCGGGTTTTTGATGCCAAAGCGCTGACCACCAACCCCACGATCAAAAGCCCAGTAAACGTAAACATATACTGCACGTCTGAAACCGCAAAAGTCAGATACGGCGTAACAAGAAAAAAATCAAACGCCAAGACACTGAGTAAAGAAGCCATGATCGCCGGGCCTTTTCCCCATCGGACTGCGATAATCACGACGATCAAAAGATAAAAAATAACCAGATTAGCCGGCTCCAACGTTTTTCTCACAAAAGCTCCCAAAAAAGTCGTAAGCGCGACCAATGCTATACTTACCAAATAAGGAGCCATCTTATTTTTCATTGTTTTCACTTTCGAGAACAAACCTTCGACTCAACTGACGCAGATCAACGTGCGTCAGGAATCCACTCCGATACTCATAAGTCTAATTATATCTCTAAACTCGAATGGGTAAAATAACAAAAGGCAGGCCGTGCCGGTATAGTTTCTTCTGCAGAGTAAAAACGGTATGATTATGAAGTATTCTGTGTATAAACGAATCTTTTGGAAAGATGAGTTGCCCTCCAAAAAAAACGGCTTGCGGGAAACGTTCAGTGATCTGCGGGGCAAGTTGAGAGACTTCTTCCACGACGTCGACACCGACGGCAGAAATCCCCTCGCCAAAAAACCCCTGTTTCCTGACAAAAGTTATGTACCGCGATAAATCAGTGCTGACTTTTGCCTGTAAGCGATCAACCTCTTCTGTCCCTTTAAAGTTTCCCGCGTCGATGATCCCGATTTGGATAAAGACAAAGTTCCTAAAATGCCCGAACAAACGTATAATACCGAACAACGTATGCAGACCCATTCCATTGAAGCCGCTCACCAGCAAAACCGCGGTTTTCGCACCCGGAGAATAAACCGGCCCTGAATCAGGCAAGACGCGCGATGATGATGACGGAACATCTGTAATCGCCATCAAACCATTCAACCGATGTAATAACCGCGCGGTATGGTAGTAGTGCCGTTTGATAAAAATCGCAAGAACGACTAAGGCACCGGTGATAAGCAACGTTACCCACCCGCCTTCGTGAAATTTTATGACGATCATGGACACCAATATGAAACTTGAGAGCACCAAACCGATCCCGTTGACGGAAAGCTTTTTAGCCCAGTTTTTGACCGTGCCCCGGCTATCCCACCAGTGCCGGACCATCCCCAATTGGGACAGAATGAACGTGATAAAAACATTGATACTGTATAAAACGACCAGTAACTGTACCGAACCCCGGCTGAAGAACATGATCAGCAACGCGGAAATCCCCATGATGAGGATCCCGTTCTGCGTGACAAGACGGTCGCTCAGCGTGGAAAACCGCGTGGGGAACCAGCGATCTCTTGCCATGTTCGCCAGGACCCGCGGCCCGTCCAAAAAGCCGGCCTGAGCGGCCACGAAAAGCAGCGCGGCCTCAGAGATAAGAGATATCAAAATAATCGGGGCTCTGACGTGTACCGGCCACGCGCTGGTGGCCTGCTCAAAAAGGACCGCGTTGAATGTCTTCCCCGGCTGCAGCGTGATATGGTACAACAAATACGCCAGCATCAAACCCATTGCCATGACCGCCAACGATATCGCCATGTATCGCATCGTACTTTTGGCCGTGCGGACTTTCGGTTCCCGCAAAATAGGAACGCCGTTACTGACGGCTTCTATGCCGGTAAAAGTCCCGGCTCCCATGCTGTACGCGCGCAATATCAAGAAAAACATTCCCCAAAAACCCATGCTTGATACCGTGCTTTTCACCGACGCGGAAGACGCGCTCACCAACGCCGGCAGATGATGCGCATGCGTAGCGACCGCGTAAAAGATGATGAAAAGATGCGTGACGACAAAGGTCAAAAAGATCGGCGTCAGAAACAATACCGACTCCTTGATCCCCCGCATGTTCAAAACGACCATGACCAGTAACATGAAAAACGTGAACATCAGTTTATACCCTTGGAATTCCGCCGGGACAAGGCTGAATATCGCGTCCGCGCCGCTGGCGATAGAAACCGCGACCGTCAAAACATAGTCGACCAAGAGAGCGCAACCGGATATCATGCCGACGGAAGGAGATAAAAGCTTACTGGCGACCAGGTATCCGCCGCCGCCGGTCGAGAATAGTTCGACGATCTGCGAATAACTGCTGCTGATCACGAAGATCGTCAAAACGGTCCCTAAGCCGACAAACAGGCTTAGATAGGCGTGCCCGTTCAAAGCCAAAAAAGCTTCTTGCGGCCCATAGCATGACGATGACAAACCATCCGCGCCCAACCCGACCCAGGCTAAAAAAGCGATCAAGGATATCTTATGAAAAATGGCCTTATCCAGCGGATTACGGGATGAGCCGATGACCAATCTCCGCATCCGGGCAAAACAAGAACCCTGTCGTTGTTCGATCCGTTTCTTCTTCATGGGAAAATCAAGACGACCCTCGGGGGGACTCAAACGATACATCGGACGGAATTGTGCGTACTCATGATCGCGGGTCCCCCTTTTTATTTACGAGGGATCAACATAGCACTTGGATTTATGCCTGATCCTCTGCATAAGCTTAACGACCCACACATGTGAGATCCCTAGTCGGATCCCTATCTGGCGGGTAGTCAGCCCTTCGGCATATAACGACAATATCGTTTTTTCTTTCTTATCGGTTCCTTCTCTCTGAATAAGCGCTACCAATAACTTAGCATCCAGCAGATCTATATAATCCTCCGGGTCATTACGCACTGCCGCGACTTGTAATTGATACGTTTTTCCTTTTTCATACATATTAAAAACATTTTCGCTATTGCGAATACCCCGCACTAAACGATGGCGCGTACGCAAATAATTCTTCAAATAGAAATAGCACCCCTCGAGAATGTACTTGTCACCCTTACTCGCCAACTTTCCTTCTTGAAAATCCTGCCAGAGGTGCATCATTGCTTCCTGCAAAAGGTCATCATCCGAAAGAAAAGGATGATTCCCGGGCTTAAGCCGGCACACCACTTTCTTTAATGAAGGCACAATTCTCTTAATAAGGTTTTCAAAATACATACAGGGCCCTCGCGGGTTTCGGCAACGTTCCTACCGAAACCCGCAGAACAAATTTCATAGACTTACAACGCGATATCACCTCGTTCGCCGGTACGGACTCTCACCGCTTCTTCAATGGATGAAATAAATATCTTCCCATCGCCGATCTCTCCGGTACGAGCAGCATTAGTAATCGCCTTCATGATCCTATCCACGTCTTGATCTTTGACGACGACTTCGATCTTAGTCTTCGGGAGGAACGATACCTTGTATTCCGTTCCTCGCCACTGCTGTTTCAACCCTTTTTGTTTCCCATGCCCCTGTATTTCAGTAATCATTATGCCTCCGGATCCTGCCGCCTCCAAGGCAGCACATACGGCATCGACTTTAGTCGGCTGGATGATCGCTTCTATCTTTTTCATTGGTCTCTCCTCCATTTTATTTCATGCCAGAGGATCTTAACCCACTGGCGTTTTGCCTGAGCTACCTTGACAACGGAGTCTCAGAATGCTTATCGAGTTTGACGCCGACATATCCCTGAACACCCATTTCCGGGATATCCAACCCTTCGATTTCCGCGGCCGGATTCGTCCGATGTCCGATTACAACGTCAATCAGTTTAAATACCAGTAAGGAAATCAAACCCACGTAGATAAAATTTGCGGTAATACCTATGCATTGAGCAAAAAACTGGGAAGGATCTCCATAGAACAGCCCTTTCACTGTTCCGACAACACCGTTCCAACCATCGCCATAGGTCCCGTCCGCAAATAAACCCAAGGCTAAACAACCAAACGCACCATTGACCCCGTGCACCGAGATCGCACCTACCGGATCATCCAATTTCAACTTTCGCTCAACGAAATACACTGATTCGACAACAAGTACCCCGGCAATGAGGCCGATGATACACGCGCTCACCGAATTCACAAATGCGCACGGAGCGGTGATCGCCACTAACCCTGCCAACATTCCATTACACATCATACTTGGATCGGGCTTCTTTGTACGAAACAGCCACATCCATAACATTGATGCTAATGCCCCGGTAGCCGATGCCAACATCGTATTCGTCGCGATAACACTGATCCGTAAATCGGTACCTGCCAATGTCGATCCCGCATTGAAACCAAACCAACCAAAAGCCAGAATAAACGTCCCGATAACTGCCATAGGAATGTTGTGCCCGGGAATCGGATTGGCACTGCCGTCTTTGTTAAACTTTCCGAGGCGCGGACCGACAATCCAAGCACCGACCAAAGAAATCACGCCACCACACATATGTACAACCGACGAACCGGCAAAATCAACGTGCCCGTGGCCCAAGTGAAAATTCTGCCCTAACATTGCAAGCCATCCACCGCCCCACACCCAATTTCCAAAAATCGGGTAGATAACGGTTCCAACGAAAACACCGTAGATACAAAAAGCAGAAAATTTCCAACGCTCAGCGAGCGCACCCGTAGGAATGGTCGCCGTCGTGTCCATAAATACCATTTGGAAAAGAAACATGGTAAATACCGCGACATCATAAGCGCTGCCGGTCAAAAAGAAACCTTTCAGGCCGAATAGGCCAAACGGCTTGCCAAACAAATTAACGGTGAATTCATGGTTAAGGCCGGCATATCCACCTAACGTTCCGATGACTCCCAACCCGCCAAACATGAGCGCAAAACCGCAGACATAAAAAGCGAGCATCCCTAACGGATAGATCATAAAATTCATCGCCATCGTATGAGAAACATTCTTCGCCCTCGTCAAACCGGTCTCGACCATCGCGAATCCCGGCTGCATGAACATCACCAAAAAGCCGCAGACAAGAGTCCAGACAAAATTAATTGCGATCTTGTTATGCCCCACCGTGTTTGCGATCTCTTCGAGCGTCGGCTTACCAGCGGTTGCCGCAGTAATATCCTGAGCCGCTCCAGTCGCGGTACCGCTTGCATCAGCCGCGTACGCGTTCACCACAAATAACAATGTACACACTAATGCACCGAATAGTAACAAAACCCCAGACGTATTCAATCGGTTTCTCTTTTTCACCCTGGTCATACTATTATCTCCTTTCATATAAGAACCTCCTTTTCATTTATATGTTGCGGACTCCCATAAAAAAAGCGTCTTCTCAATCCATACGTTGGATTAAAAAGACGCCTCAGTCTTAAACACAAAAGGCGTTCCTATCTCAGGAACGCCTTTGTCATACACACATCACTGTGTCCTTACACCTTTACAAGTAATCATACCCCCTTCTTTGGTAACTCATTATTCATAAAAAATTCCGCACAGCCGACTGTATAACATCCTCAATTCCCGGAATTTTTTCTGGAGCCCCACAGGCATGCCCTTGGTCTTTTTCCGTACACTCCCGTGGGGCGACGTCTCCCCTGGAATCGCCATCCCGAACAGGCGGCGATTACGGGGACTATATCCCGGGAATCCTCAGGATTCCACGGGGCCGCCCACCATTCACCCACGGGCGTAGCCCGTGGTCTCTGGTAACGGGAATAGAGGGAATACTCAAGCGGGCAATATATGCACTTGAGCAGGAGTATGATTCAAGCCAGAATATGTATCAGCCTGCACAATAAGTCGACATTCTCTTTTTTCACTTCTGCCGCCTTATCCAAATCCACGATTGATATTCTATTCTTAGCCACGCCGATAGCTTTACCTCCCTGGCCTTTTTTTAAAAGATCGACGGCTTTTTCTCCCAACCGCGTAGCCAGGATACGGTCCATCGCCGTCGGCGGGCCTCCTCGCTGGATATGGCCTATGGAAACCACGCGAGTCTCTAATCCCGTTGTCAAATTTATCCCAGCGGCTACTTCCGTAGCCTTTGCCTTGCCTTCAGCGACAACCACGATCCAACTCACCTTACCGTTTGTGCTGCCTTTAAGAATGTCCCGGCATATACTCTTCAACTCCATCTTCTTCTCCGGAATAAGCACATTTTCCGCGCCACTGCCTAAAGCCACATTGATCGCGATATAACCGGAATTACGGCCCATCACTTCAATGACAAATATACGCTCCATACTTGTGGCGGTATCCTTTATTTTATCAATCGCCTCCAAAGCCGTGTTCACCGCAGTATCCGACCCGATGGTAAAATCCGTATAGCTTATATCGTTGTCGATACTGGCGGGTATACCGATACAGGGTACACCCCATTCCTTAAAGAATAAGGCGCCCCCACAGTATGTACCATTACCGCCGATAAGCACAAGGCCGTCTATGTTATGTTTCTGTACAACGTTGTACGCGCGTTTTCTGCCTCCAGGCGTGATGAAATCCCTGCTGCGCGCGGTCTTAAGTATCGTACCGCCTTTGTTTATGATATTGGAAACCGACCGGTGGCTTAACACTTTCATATTCCCGTTGACGAGGCCGTCATAGCCTTTAAAGATTCCCATTACTTCTATCTTATGAAAGGCCGCCGAGCGGACGACACTCCTTATCGCGGCATTCATTCCCGGAGCGTCTCCGCCGCTGGTTAAAACTCCTATGCGTTTCATTGCCATCTTAGGTCCTTTCATAATTATTGTGGAACGAATCTAGTAACGAAGCTAATAGGTTTGAGCGAATGACGATTTTAGCCAAAGCAGCTTGAGTATTTTGGGAATCCCAGCGGAACAGCATAATAACGCTGGGACGGCGAGGATGTTTGAGCCCTTTTTGTTAGAACAAAAAGGACGAGTTCCGCAGCCGCCAAAAAACGAAAGACCTATGGCGTTAAAAAATCGTCCTGAGCAAAAAGCTATTAGTTTCGTTAAACAACCATACTTTGACGGTTCAACCTTGAGTTATAAAGTGTTGTGTAACAATGTGCCACCTTATTTACGAATGAACCCTATCGTATCCCCTATCCTGCGACAACTTTGCGGTACAAACGATACACATCCCTGTCGCTTAAATACTGTTTCAAACCCGGAGCTTTTCGCTTTACTCTCGCGAGTACCCCAGTCAGCGCGCTTTCATCCGCTTCTATCCCGAATTTATTTAATACACTCTTAACCGCCGCTCTGCCTGAAAGCCGTCCTATGACAAGCCGGCTTTTGCTTCCGATGAGAGCCGGGTCAAACGGCTCATACGTCGCCCGGTTTTTCAAGATACCATCCTGATGCACTCCTGATTCGTGTAAAAAGCAAGCTTCTCCGACAATCGGCTTTCCGACAGCAATAGGCCTGCCGCAGGCATCGCTGACGAAACGAGCAATCGCCGGCAGAATTCTGGTTTTGATACCGGTATCTATTCCGCATATCTGCCGGAGAGCCATGGCCACTTCTTCAAGCCCCGCGTTTCCCGCCCGCTCACCTACGCCGGTGACAGTCGTATCGACAAAGGCCGCGCCGGCGCGTATTCCGGCAAGCGCGTTTGCCGTCGCCAACCCAAAATCATTATGCGTATGTATCTCGATATCTATCGGGACAGCCTTACACAAACGGCCCAGCGTATCGAATACGCCAAAAGGGTCCATAACGCCGACGGTGTCGCAAAACCTGAGCCTGTCCGCCCCCAAAGTTTTTGCTGCGTGAGCATAGCGGAGTAAAAAATCAAAATCCGCGCGCGACGCGTCTTCGGCTCCGACGATCACGTATAGCTTACGACTTTTCGCGTAGCCGATGGCATGTTTTAACAGCTCAATAACAAACTTGCGGGTCTTTCGCAGCTTATGCGCTATGTGAATATCCGAAACCGGAAGAGATACAGCCACGGAATCAAGGCCGCAATCAAGTGAAGCATCGATATCCTTTTTCAAAGCCCTGTTCCAACCGATCAACCGGCCGGGCAAGCCCAGCGCGGCAATTTTTCGAATAGCGGCCCTCTCGATCGTCCCCGCTGCAGGAGTGCCGACTTCTATTTCCCGCACGCCGACATCGGCTAACAAGCGGGCTATCGCTATTTTCTCGTTCACACTGAAGGCAACGCCCGCGGCCTGTTCTCCATCGCGCAATGTCGTATCAACAATGACAAGTCTTCTCATACGTACTCCTAAAAATTGCTCTTACGGCCGTTTGCAGGGCTATCACGATAAGAAATGCCGCGGCTAAATTTCCAAAGAAAAGCGTATAGATTCCAATAAACAAAACGATGATCAATTCCCGCGGCGCGCGGATAGTATCACTGATAAGTGCTGCATGCCGTACACCTATATATGCTAATGCCACGCCCAAAACCCACGAAGGAATCGAAGTGAGAACATTTCCAGCCCCAAACATAAAGGCAACGGCAATAAAAAAGCATACTATGCCGGCAAAAACAGTACATAAGCCGGTCCTGCCGCCAAAACGGTAATGCGCGGTAATACCGCTTGAGCCATGGCAAAAAGGTATCGCGCCAAAACATCCGCTGATTAAATTACCTATACCCAAAGATAGAATAAGAACGGAAGGTGTTACTCGAAACGCCCGCTCCTTGAAATAAGTTTGAGCGGTGTCACTCGAAGCGTACACGGAATTCCCCAAAGTTAGAGGGATCTGCGGCAAAAAGAGAATGAAAAAAGCCTGATACAAATTCAATGAACCGTCCGGCACCAAGGCATGATTCAGATTCAAGGTATGCGGCCCGAAAATTAATCGCAAACTGCTTTTTATTAGAATCACCGCCAGGCCCAATTGAATACCGCGAATAACAGGCCGGCTGAATAAACGCGCCAGAAATCTATCCAGATTAAAAAGAACGATTATGAACAAAAATGCCGCCATGAAGAAGGCGACGAAAGAAACGGTCGAGGCAGAAGATCCGAGAGCTATCGCTAAAGCGGAGGTAGCTTTCAGCGGCTGAACCGGCACCGGGATACGAAAATAAAGGCCGGTAAAGATATAGAATAAGCCCGCGGAAATAAATAAATTCGTCGCGCTCACCTTATTGACCATGATGAGGCCGCAAACAATCGGCAAAAACGTCCCGATGTCTCCGAAAGCCCCTATAAAATCCGTGACAATTCTTTTGTTCATCTTCATATAAAAAAATCCCGGATAGCCCATTGTAAGGATTTTATGCGCTTGTATTAGTTAAAGCACCTTTCTCCAGAAATACATAGGATGATCTCCGCTGTCAAACCCCAGTCTTTTATAAAGAAGCATAGCCTTGTCGTTGTCGGTTCTTACCTCAAGCGTGATCTTACAACAATCCAATTCACGAGCTTTTGCCTCGACAGCCGACAGGATCCTTTCGGCAACACCGTTATTCCTGTATTCCGGCAAAACAACAAGATCGTGAATATTTATGAGCTTCTTCGCGTAAAATGTCGAGAATCCGATAAAGCAGACCGCAAGCCCTATGACAAACCCATCGTATTCGGCAAATAATACCAGCGCGCCGGGATGGTTGAAAAGCTCCGGCACAAGCCTCTTTTCAGCGGCGCTGTCCAAAACTCTGCCTTCACCCATATCTCCTTTCAAATACACATTGATCAAACAAACCAATGCCTGCTGATGCCGGAAATCGTTTTTGTCCGCCTCGACAATTCTTACGCTACCGGAATCGGCAATAAAGAATACCGGCGTGGCTCCGCGTGAAATAAATTGGTTGATATTCATACGTAGGCACCTTACGCTATGAGATATTTTTCCGCGGCTTTTCCTTCCTTAAGCGCGTCAAGAATCTCATCTATCGCGTCCTCACTTTCGATTTTTCCATACCAAAAATTCTCTGGATAAACGACCATGGCCGGCCCACGGTCGCAAACTTTTAAACAGCCGGTCATCGACACGGCCACATCGTTCATACCGCGATCGGATAGCCCTTCTTGTAAATACTGCAGATACTGTATTGATCCCTTCTTATGGCAAACTCCCTGAGGCCCGCCGGAAACCCTGAAACTAGCGCAGACAAAAATATGACACTTTGGTTTTTCCATCGTTTTTCTCCTTATACATAAATTCCTGCGGAATCTATTATCACCCGCATCCTTGCCCTGCCCCCGTGCATTCGCACCCGGCATGCCGTTTCACCTTCGCCCCCTTATGCTCTTTTTCACAACACTCCTGAGTATCGGAATAATTGCCGATGAAGAAAGCGTCCAGCGCCAGCGTGATCAATCCCGGCAGAGCGACGACTTTTATTCCCCGCGAATTCAGTATTTCCCTCGGAGCTTGGCCAGCCGCCTCCACCAACACGGCCCGGCAGTCTTTCAATACCTCCGCCAATGCCTGCCAGCGTTTTTCTCCGCAGCCCGGTTCAGGAGCTTTACGCACGGCTTTTAACGTATATTTCTTCCCCTCTGCGGCAAACACGTAAAACTTCTCCGCCTGCCCTAAATGCATGTTTATCAATACACCTTCGCGGCTGGCGCAGGCGATATACGGCCTGTCATCTCCGGGAATGACAGGCATCGAAGCGCAGGATTGAAGCAAAGAGCTGTCTTGACTATCAAATTTCTCGCCTAATAAACCGACCGCATCCGCGCGACAACGAGTACAGTGCGTCATTATAGATATGCATTCAGACGCTTTTTCACGGCACATCCCGACCATGTGCTCCGAAGGACGGCTATGATTCTCAAAAACCGAGCCGCGGACAGGATATAATGGTATTGGATTCATGATATCGGCTCCGGCCGCCGCTATCTCTTTTGCGATTTCAGATATATGCCCGGTATTTACTCCCGGAATTATTATCGAATTGACTTTCACGATGATTCCATGTTTTTTCAGTTCCGCGATCGCTTCCATCTGACGGCGTAATAAAACTTCAGCCGCTTCTTTCCCGCGATAAATAGTAATGCCGTCCCTGGCCCAGGCATATATATTTTCACCTATGGCCGGATCGACCGCGTTGATAGTTATGGAAACATGGCTTACTCTTAACGATGACAACTCTTCTATATACGGCAAAAGATTCAACCCATTCGTCGCGACGCATAAAAGCAGATCAGGATAGCACTTTCTTACCAGACGCAGTGTTTCCATCGTCTCGTCAGGATTTGCAAAAGGGTCTCCCGGCCCCGCGATCCCTGCCACGGATATATCATTTCTTCCGGCAAAGACTTTTTGAAGATACGCCAAAGCCTGACGCGGACTTAAAATAGCGCTCGAAACGCCGGGGCGGCTTTCATTTAAACAATCATACCGCCTATTGCAGAAATTACATTGTATATTGCACGCACGCGCAACGGGTAAATGTACCCTCGCGCATGTATGACGGCTTTTGTCGTTAAAACATGGGTGGTGGGCGATATCTATCATAAGTAACTATGCCCCCTATCCGAGTCTTTCTGCTTTTTAGAAAGAAGCGTGTTTACGATCCGGTCAAATAGATTCTGAGTGCCTCTATACCCAATATGGAGTATACGTTGAGATCCGATCCGGTCATGGATGGGAAAGAACACTCTGACAAGAGGTATATTAAATAACCTGGCCACGGAATAACCTTTGCTGTTGCCGATTAAAATATCGGGTTTCAGGCTTCTTATTTCATCTTCCATATCCAGAAAATCAGCATCATCCCTGATCTTTAGATCCCCGGCATTGTCGCCCAATATAGCGCCCAGCGCGTTCTTAATACGGCCGCTATTTCCACCCGAAACACATAATACAGTTTCAACGCCGATTTCACCCAAGAAAGACGCCATAGCTATTACGATATCCTCTTCGCCGTATATAACGGCCTTTTTACCAAACAGATATTTATGGGCATCGACATAGGAATCAACCAGCCTTCCTCTTTCGGCATTGTATTTTTCGGGAATTGAGGATTTTGTGATTTTCTCAAGCAGCCCGAAGAAAAAATCAGTCTGCCTGATGCCTATCGGAATAGTCGCATTGAAATAGGGCACGCCAAAACGGCCTTCAAGAAGCCTGGCGGCGCTTTGCTCATCCGTTATCGTGGATGAGAATTCTATTGATACAACAGAACCGCCCATAGATTCTATTTCGCTTACCGTTGTGCCTCCGTCCGGTATTTTCTTGTATGCATCCCATGCGACACCGTCAAGAGTATCCGAATAATCGGGCAACATAACGTATTCAAGCCCGAAATCATTCAGTATCTCTTTTAAATACCTGAGGTCTTCACATGACAAAAAAGAAGGAAAAAGGTTGATCCTGGCATTCTTTAACGGAATATCCTTGCACAGCCCGGAAACAACCCCTCGTACGGCTGAATAATAACCGTCCATATGAGTCCCCTTAAAACTGGGCGTTGAGACATTCACGATCTTTACATCATCGGGAAGAACCTTTTCTGCTTTTATTTCTCTTAAGAACATACCGGCATCATCCCCGATCGTTTCCGCAAGACAGGTCGACGCCACTCCGATGAGTTTCGGCTTGTATTGAGTATAGACGTTGCGCAGCCCGGATTTTAAGTTCTCTTTTCCTCCAAAAATCGCGGTTTCTTCACTAAAGTTTGACGACGCGATATCTACCGGTTCCCTGAAATGGCTTATCATATACCGTCGTATATAGGTGGCGCATCCCTGCGAACCATGCAAGAACGGCACCGCTCCCGCTATTCCCCGAAACACGACACAGGCGCCCAGCGGAGCACACAGTTTGCACGCGTTTCTTGTCACGGTGGACTGTCTTTTCCCTCTATCTGTTTTCATTTTCATGTTGCCTCTCTTTTTCTCTGCCGCCGGCTAGTGCATTGTTACATTAATTTTCATAGGTATCTTTTCAGAGAAAATTAATGTTTACATGCACTTGTGCAGCGCACAACTATCAATAATTCAGGTAACGCTGTACTGGCGCGGAACAAATTGCCATACCGGGCTCATGACACTTGAATATACTTCCTCCGCGAAGCGGAGCATACCCTCGAAGCCGGCAAGAGGTATCTTACGTTCATGATTGTGGTCACAAAAGCCCACGCCAAGCTTATACGCTATCGGGCGCTCTTTGACTCCGCCGATAAACAGGCTGACCCTGTTATTCAGGATAAAATGCGAAAGCTCCACGGGATTGGAATCGTCGACAATGACCGTCCCCTCATCGCACATCTCTTTAAGAACCTTGTAATCATCCTTACTCCCTGTTTGAGAACCCACAAGTGCCACTTTCATACCTAAGTGGCCGAGAGCTTTAACCAGTGAAAAGGCTTTGAAAGCTCCTCCCACATAAATAGCGGCTTTCTTACCTTGAAGAGCCTGCCGGTATCGCTGGATAGCCGGATAGATCTTGTTTATTTCGCTGCGTACCAATTCTTCCGTACGCAACATAATAGCGGGATCTTCTTTAAAAAACTCCGCCACGCTGTAAAGAGCGGATGCCATATCTTCGATACCGAAATATGAAACCTTTATAGAAGGGATCCCGAATTTTCCCTCCATCAGTTTTGCCAGATATGACATGGACCCCGAACACTGTACAACGTTAAGCCTTGCTCCGTGCGATCTCCTGATATCATCCACTCTGCCGTCGCCGGTCATGGTCGCCGCTACCTGGACGCCGATCTTCCTGAGATATTCCTTTATGATCCATGCCTCTCCCGCGATATTGAATTCTCCTAAAAGGTTAACGGTAAACTTACTGATCTTACGGGGAGAATCTGTCCCGATCAAACTGAATAACGCCTCGCACGCGGCGCGATACCCGTCTTTTTTGGTTCCTTTAAATCCTTCGGAATGGACGGAAATGACCGGGATATCCTTCTCGATAGATACTTTTTTACAGACGGCTTCTACGTCATCTCCGATAATCCCCACAATGCACGTAGAATAAACAAACGCGCATTTCGGTTTATACCGGTCGATCAACTCTACAAGGGATTCATATAATTTATTTTCGCCTCCATAGATGATATCGTTCTCCCGCAGGTCGGTCGAAAAACTTAATCGATGCAGCTGGGGCCCGGATGACACGGAACCGCGGATATCCCAGGTATACACCGCGCACCCGACCGGGCCGTGAACCAGATGTACGGCGTCCGCGATAGGGTAGAGTACCACGCGTGATCCGCAAAAAACACAGGCACGCTGGCTTACCGAACCGGTAACGCTTCGGCGTTCGCAGGCTATATCAAAAGAATCTTTTCCTTTACAAAAAACCTGTTCTTTTCTTTCTGTTAAGATAACCGCCATAATCTACCTCTCACATCACCAGTTCAAAACTTTCTTCAGGAGCATCACGGTCCTGCCTGTCTAAGAACGCGTTGAGGACCTTTTCGACCAGACGCATCGCACCGCTATACCCCACGACCGGGAAATAGCTGTGTCCGATCCTGTCCAATATGGGAAACCCAAGCCGTATGAAGGGAATATCTTCATCCCTTGCGATATACTTGCCGTACGTATTCCCAATCAAAAGATCGACCGGATTGTTTTTTATCCATTGGTGCAACAAAAACATGTCGCCTTCAACACGTATGTTGACATCCGGCACCGTACTTTGCAGTATCTCCCTGACTCTTGTTTCGAATTTCGCGCCGGGAGTACCCGTAACCACATGCACGGGTTTCATGCCTATATCTGAAAAGAATTCTACTAAAGAGACCAGCTGGTCCGGATCGCCGTAGAGGGCCACTTTCTTCCCATATAAATACTGGTTCATATCCGTCAGGATATCGACCAGACGCCCGCGCTCCTCGTTTATACTGTCAGGCACACTCACCGCGGCTACTCTTCTTAACGTATCTATGAACCGGTCTGTCGCGCTCAGGCCTATGGGCAAGCTTAATATCTCATAGGGGACCTTGCACTTCGCATCCAAAGCTTTTGCCGCGGGGCCTGAAGCGATCTGTCCAAGCGCGATAGTACCGATACTGTCTCCTATTGTTTTTAACGCCTTTACGGTCGTTCCGCCTTTCGGATAAAATTGATGCCTGCCCGTTTGAGGCGCGTCAAGGACACCTGATGTATCGGGAAAAATAACGGCCTTTACCCCCATCTCACCGGCTAATCGTTTTAGCTCTTTCATATCCGAAGGCTCGACAAAACCGGGCATTATGTTTACCTGATTTTCTTTTGAACCGGTTTTTTCGGCAAAATAACTTACCATAGCCTTCACCGTATTGGCGAAGCCGGTTACATGCGAACCGACATAGCTGGGCGTATTTATATGGATAATATATTTCCCCTTCGGGACCTTACCCTCCTCCATTGCCTTATTGGCTATCTGAGGGATATCGTCACCGATAGTTTCCGAAAGACACGTTGTATGAATAGCGATGACATCCGGATCATAAAGGGTAAAAATATTGGCGATAGCCTCAAGAAGATTGGCTTGGCCGCCGAAAACCGACGATCCTTCAGTAAAAGAACTTGTGCCGGCCATGATGGGCTCTTTGTAATGGCGCGAAAGAGTGCTGCGGTGATACGCGCAACAGCCTTGTGAGCCGTGGCTATGCGGAAAACATCTGTGAATGCCTAAAGAAGCGTACATCGCGCCTATAGGTTGGCATGTTTTTGCCGGATTAACCAGCAACGCCTCTCTATCTTTTATCTCTTTTGTAGTATGCCGTAATAACATTTTTTCCCTCCTGCGTAATAGAAAAATTTCTTAATTCTTCTATGTTTATGAAGACCGTAGGTCTTCAAACTTTCCCTCCCAATGAAAAACCTTATCACTCTCCGCGGCAAGCCGCAGGGAATTCTCAAATTAATCCGAACCGAATTTACCGACGAGTTGCGTATTCTTATTCCATGGCGCGCCGATAAACCGCCAGATCCTGCTGTTGACCATACGATCGATCTCCTGATAAAAGTTTATGGCACCCTTGAAACCGGCGTAGGGGCCGCCATAATCGTAACTATGAAGCTGCTTACACGGAACGCCCATTTTCTGGACCGCGTATTTTTCCTTGATGCCCGCGCAGAATATATCCGGCTTATAAACCTCGATCATCTTTTCGGTCTCATAATGTGAGATATCATCTATGACCAACGCCCCTTTATCCATGTCCGGCATCATGCCGGCATAATCTCTCAATCCCAACCCTTCTTCGGAAATTCTCTGTAACTCATCGTCGCTTTTTCGCGGATTGTATTTTACCGGGTCTTTCTCTACTTTAAGTTCTTCTATATTTCTTGAGTCCGCGTCCACTTTTATAGTGGGCAAAACATTCCTTCCCTCATAGTCATCCCTGTGCGCGAATTCATATCCGGCAGCGATAGTTTTCATGCCCATTTCTTTAAAAAGATCCTGGTAATGATGCGCTCTTGAACCGCCCACAAAAAGCATAGCGGTCTTGCCTGCGCAACGGCTCCGCGCATCTTCCTGCGCGATCTTTACCGCGGCCATCTCTTTGGATATAACTTCTTCGATCCTCTTTGACAATCCTTCATCGTTAAAGTATCTGCCTATTTTCCTTAAAGATTTTGCCGTCGGCTCGGCGCCGGTGAAGTTCAATTTTAACCATGGTATACCGTATTTCTTCTCCATCATATCCGCCACATAGTTTATGGACCTGTGGCACATTACGCAGTTCAGGTCGGCAGTATGGGCATTGGCAAACTTATCATAGGTGGAATTTCCGCTGAATGTAGCGATCAATTCTATCCCGCATTTTTCAAGTATTTCTTCGATTATGAACGCATCGCCCCCGATATTGTATTCACCCAATATATTGATCTTGAACTTTGCGCTGTTTTTGCTATCGTCCAGCCCTATGACATGTTTGAAGAGCTGATTATTGGCGATATGGTGCCCCGCGGACTGGCTTACTCCTTTATAGCCTTCGCAGCTGAAAGCAAATACATTAATCCCCAGCTTTTCCTTCATCTGGCGGGCTACAGAGTGGACGTCATCTCCGATCAACCCTACCGGGCACGTAGCGAATATACCTATTGCTTTGGGTTTGAATATGTCGTATGCCTCCTGTACGGCTTTTTTCAACTTCTTCTCTCCGCCGAAGACTATCTCCTGTTCCTGCATGTCGGTGGTAAAACAATAGGTCATGAAATTTTCTTCTCTATCGGATGCGGGCCTCGTCTGGTTTCTTCTCGTCAACCAACTGTAAAAACCGCATCCGACAGGGCCGTGCGTTATATTCAAGATGTCTCTTGTCGGCCCCAAAACAACGCCTTTGCATCCGGCATAGGTACATCCCCTCTGCGAAATGATCCCGGGAATGGTCCTTACATTCGCATTGATCTCCGGCGTGACACCGCAGACCGGATCATTTATGACTATCTGCTTCGCTCTTTTTCGGGCTACTTTTGCGGGGAAATCTTTTAACAACTCCTCCTTCACCGCTGCCGGATCCACGATATCGTTCTTATTCAGTTTATTTCCCATATTTCTCTACCTCCATGCGGTACTATTCATCAAGAGTCGCATCTCCTTCTTCCCCTGTTCTTATCCGTACGGAATCCTGTACCGGCATCACGAATATCTTCCCGTCGCCTGATTTGCCGGTCTGATTTACCTCAATGACGACATCCACCGTCCTCTTCACGAGTTTGTTCGGGACCACAATAAAAAGTATCCTTTTCGGCACCAGGCGCTGGCCATTACCCAGCTGCTGTATCGCTTCTTCATACTCCAGTTCCGCACCTTTGAGCACATTGAAATCTACAAGCCCCTTACCCCGGCCCAGAGCTTCACGGGCAGTAAATGACGATATGCCGGCATCGGATAGCGCCGCTTTTGTCTTATTCATCATATTAAGCCTGATGACGGCCATTACCTCTTTCATTTTTGCACGCCTTTCTGTTCGTCTTCAGAGGTCTCCTTTATACCTGAGCTGACCGTATACATCTCCTCAACAGGCGAAACAAATATCTTGCCGTCCCCGAAAGACCCCTTACCTGTCCTGGCTGCAGTCATTATGGTCTCAATGACAAGATCCTTTTCCTTATCCTTTACCACTGTCAAAAGAAGTTCCTTGGGCAATTCATCGTACGTCACGTCGCCAATCCTTATACCCCGCTGCTTGCCTCTGCCGAAAACCGGCATCTTGGTCACGGCGGGGAAACCTGCCTCCATCAAAGCGCTTAAAACCGCGTCTACTCTCTCCGGCCTCACTACAGCTCTGATCATTAACATGTGTCTACCTCCTTTATTAGCATGACAACACTCGCGTAATCTCACAAAACGCGGAATGTGGCTTAACTGGCGATTCCGTGTTCGATCAATAACTTTTCAAGCTCATCCGTATACATGGGCTTGGGAATAACGAACATAGTATTCCCGTCTATGGCTTTTGCCAGGTTCCTGTAATGACCGGCCTGAGCCACCTTCGGGTCGTATTCAATAACAGTCTTCCTGTTTATCTCCGCCCTCTGGACCATATTGTCGCGCGGGACGAAATAAATCATTTGAGTACCCAACTTTTCAGCAAATGCCTTTATCATCTCTTCCTCATTATCAACCTTTCTGCTATTACATATAATCCCGCCCAAGCGTACGCCTCCGGCTTCGGCGAACTTGACGATACCCTTACAAATATTATTCGCCGCGTACATCGCCATCATTTCTCCGGAAACGACGATGTAAATCTCCTGAGCTTTTCCTTCACGGATAGGCATCGCAAAACCGCCGCACACAACATCGCCAAGAACGTCATAAAAAACATAATCGAGCTTTTCGGCCTCGGCGTACGCGCCAAGCTGCTCCAGAAGATTGATAGAGGTTATAATCCCCCGTCCCGCGCATCCCACCCCGGGTTCCGGCCCGCCGGATTCCACGCATATGGTATTTCCGTACCCACTCTTTCGTATATCATTAAGTTCGACATCCTCACCATCAGCCCTCAATGTGTCCAACACGCTCTTCTGAGCCAATCCTCCCAAAAGCAACCTCGTAGAGTCCGCTTTCGGGTCGCATCCCACGACCATGACGCGTTTACCCATTTCCGCCAGGCCGGCAACCGTATTTTGCGTCGTAGTCGACTTACCGATCCCACCTTTACCGTAAATAGCTATCTTTCTCATAGGTATGCTCCTCCTTGTTTCAAATAAAAACGGGCGGCTTCCGTATCCTTTCATAGGATATTGAAGACGCCCGTGTCTTACTCTGCCCGCAATACTTGTTACTTCTCCGGCTTGCTCATTACTCGAATCCGCACGATGCGCTACGAGTCCGCCGGTATTATCCGTTATGCGTTCATCTCCTCCGACTTTGCGGCACAACGAATAAAAAAAGGCGTTCTTTTTTGGAACGCCTTTGTCATACTTTGCACAGCTCAGTGTGCTTACACTACTACAAGTAACTTCACACAGTGATTTGGTAACCAATTATAACAAGAAAATTACAGGATTATTCTCTCAAAAGCCTTTTCTTTTTATTACCAACAGGTATCTCCTTCTTCCGGCTTTGGTACTCTTGATACCTCTAAAAAGCCGCCGCTTACCGATGCAACGAAAGAGCCGTTGCCTTCTTTGAAGATACCTCCAGCCTTCGTTCATTGCTCTGAGGAGAAACCTGCTTACGCGATCCATGAGCCTGAACAGTCCCTGCAATCTGAGCTAATGACAAAACCAAATCTTTCAATACCTGCGCCTGAGAGGATAATTCCTCTGAAGATGCGGCAATCTCCTCAGCAGAAGATGCGGTCTGCTGAGTTACCTGATTCATTTGAGTGACGGTACCGCTTATGTGATTAATACCGGTTGATTGTTCCTTACTCGCCTCGGCTATTTCAGAAACAATATCCGCTACTTTCCGCGCGCTATCAGTAATATTTCTTAAGGAATCGCCGGCATTTTTGGTAATATCCATACCGCCTTTTATTTTATTAATCGTATCCTCTATTAATACCGCCGTGCTTTTTGCCGCATCAGCGGACCGATGCGCCAAATTTCTTACCTCTTCAGCAACAACCGCGAACCCCTTTCCATGCTCACCAGCCCTTGCTGCTTCAACCGCAGCGTTCAATGCAAGCAAATTAGTTTGAAAGGCAATTTCTTCGATGGTCTTGATAATCTTTGCGATTTTGTCTGAAGATTCATTGATAGACCCCATAGCATGCTGCATTTCATTCATTGAAACATTCCCCTGTTCGGCGACATTCTTTGCCTCCTGGGCAAGCTGGTTCGCTTGCGACGCACTATCTGCATTTTGTTTTGTCTTAGATGAGATTTCTCCCAGCGAGGTAGAGGTCATTTGCAGTGACGATGCCTGCTCGGTAGCCCCTTGCGAAAGCTGTTGCGACGCAGAAGCCACTTGCAAAGAAGCATCCGTAGTCTGTTCCGCGCTCATATCAAGACTATGCGTAATCCGACTCAGCATATTTGTGATACTTATAATTGCATAAACGCTCATCAACAGCACCGTGGCAATAACAAGAACGCCAATAAAAGAAAGCCAGAAATAGCTCTTTTTTATGATATTTACAGATTGTCTCTCAAATTCACTGTTACTTTTATTAGACATTTCCACAACTTCATTGATAGCCTTTCGGTGTTCTTCGTATTTATCTTTTAAGGTGAGCAAGATCTGGTTTGCCTGTTGAGTATTTCCTGATTCTATCGCCGGGATAAACTGGCTATTTAAAATCTGATAGAATGCTTTTGCGGGAACATAGGATTTATCCGCCATAAGGCTTTTTATCGGACCTTCTTCCAAATTCTTCAGCCAGAACTCATGCCTTTCATTGTAATCCTTTTCCAAATCCTTACTTTTCGCGACTAATTCTTTTATCTTTTCGGTTTTCTTTTCATCATTCAGCTGAAAAGCAACCAAGTACGATTCAATGATATATTCAGGAGGCGGAAGAATATCAGCAATCAAATCTTTACCCATAACAATCTTGTTGTAAATAGGCCCGTTTACTTTTACCTTATTTAAAGTAAGCAATGCAACAGTAGTCAAAAATATCGCTCCCAGAAGCGACACGGATGAAACTGCAATGACCCTCTTACTTACCTTATTGAGACCTAATTCCATACCAACACCTCCTTCTTCAATATTATACGAAAGAGATAAAAGAAAAGGATGTAATACCTAGTGCAGGATATACCATTCAACCGTACCTATTTAGATTATCCCCCCAATGCCTAAATGCTACTACGAAAATTAATAGCGTACAACTGTATTTATCATCTGTTCTCTTTCCTGGAATAAACTTTACAATTCTTACACACCGCAGGGAACTGGTTACGATGCAAGGTATCGAGAAAACCGCGGAATTCTTTCGACCGCCAATACTTCCTGAAATCCTCCTCGAACACGTTCATGAATGCGTTCGCTCTTTGAAAGTCCCGGTCATTGGCTTCATTGAGCACGCAGCACGGCTGGATATGCCCGCTGGAAAGGATAAAGGGCTCGGTCCACTTTGTACAAGCGCACGGCCCGTTCGCCGGTGAAAGATTTTCATTCCAGTTAATATAGAAACCATGCTGGTGAGCTTTCTGATAAACACTCTGACGAATAGATTCAGGGATCTCCCGTACCTGTAGATCAACGACTTCTTTAAACGCCATCATCCCGGTATAAAAGATAAGGACGGCGGTCTGAGGGACATTACGCATCAGCTCTGCCACGAAATCGACATACGGGGCGATCTCATCAACGTTATACCGGCTAATAATATAATGAAACCACAACTCCGGAATAAGCGCCTTTTGTTTTCTCTTGAGCTCCAGGAAAGCTTTGACGTTCTTCTGCATCTTCTCGAACTTGGCGCCGGCTCTGATCTTCTCATACGTCTGCGGCTGTACGGCTTCACAGGACAACCAGATCTTGTCTATCTTCAGCTCGATCAATCTTTCGGAGATATCCGGCGTGATAAGATCAAAGGTGTCGAAAAACTCGATATATACTCCCCGGGATTTTAAATGTTCCAGTATCTTCATAAAATCCGGATTCAAGAACGACGAACCGATCCCGGTCAAACCGATCCATTTTAAACGCGGAAATTGCCGCATGATCATTTCAAATTGCTGAAAGCTCATGTTACGGCCGGGTTCTTTCCAATACACCTGCTCGCACATGACACAGCGCAAATGGCATTTCGTGGTGACTTCTATTTCAATCGCCTCAGGGTACGGCGACCAGCGCGGGAATCTTCGCCATACTCCGTCCAAGAAAGCTATGCCTGAATCGCGCGTCAAGACTGTGCTCCAGAGATAGGAATACGCGTTCTTCCATTTCCCTTTCCTCAAAAGGTACCAGATATTCCGCAAACGGGAATAAGCCATCGGTAAAAAATGTAGCCGTCGTTTATCCATAGTGCGATTCTTCCTTATACACCACCAACAGTGTTTGGGCAATAACCTGAGATTGAGATAATTCCTGCGCTTTGCGACGAGCAGCCATGCCGTATTTCGACGCGGCTTCCGGATGCGCCAGTAAAAATGTGATTTTTTCGGCAAACTCGCCGGCATCCTGCGCAGAAGCTAAACATCCATCCCGGCCGTCTTCAATATACTCGGGAATGCCGCCGATATTGCCGGCAACGATCGGTTTTCCCAAGAGCATCGCTTCAATCAAGATCAAGGGAGCCATATTCTCCCATTGTTCCGGAACAACAACCACGGCCGCCCGCGCTAACAATATCTTCATCTGTCCAGCCGTCTGTTGCCCCCAATGGACTTCTATCGTATTCAAAGGGAACCGGCTGATCCGATCGCGCATAGACTGCGCGTAGTCTTTTTCCCATTTTACCTCCTGCAAAACCATGACTGCTTTTATGTTCGGATAGATTGCCCGCGCTTTTTCAAACGCATCTAGAAAAACATGGACGCCTTTCCGTTTCTGCAGCCACCCGGCAAAAAAGATTTCTTGCACGGGTTTCTCCTGAGGTTCTCCATCCGACGCACGTATTGATAGCGGCAAACGTGCAACCGTGATCCGTTCCGCAGGAATACCATACTCTTTCAGGATCTGCCGGGATGATTCGGAAAGGACCAGCCATCGGTTGATCCGGCGAAGAAAGAAATCGAACGTTTTGCGGCGTAATGTTAAAAAAATCTTCTGAATAAAACGAAGGACCGCCGGAGTGCATTGAACACACTTGACACCATGAAATCTTCTACACAGAGTATCTGTTGAATCGACCAGCGTCGTCACCGGGCACCACCACCAATAGTCATACACCGAAACCACGACCGGGATGCGCAATCGCACTGCCGCGGCGATAACGCTCATCGTAAGAAATTGAATATTTCCACAATGTAGTACCTGCGGCTTCTCTCGTTTCAAGATTCGAAGCACCTGAAAGTAACTAATAATATCAAATTGTAAAAAAAGCCATTTTGCGGCTTCGATGCCCCGCCGAATAAACGGCACGTAACTTTCCAAAGTCCGGACTTCTACCACCCGGGGAGCACTCGTTTTCAAACCAGCCCTACTATAAGGAAGGCTGATAAAGAAAATGTCGGTTCCCTGCGCGGCTGCCAGAGAAGCGTTGCGCCAAAGCGCTTGTTCCGCTCCGCCGACATGGTCATGATACCCCGGCAGATAATTACTGATATACGCGATTTTCATTATAAATAAAATCCTGCGAAATATACACCATGTCAAACCCCATTTTCTTTACTTTTGCGAACCGAATATCCGGCGCAATGCTTCTTTCACATAAGCGCGGTGATACGTACCCGCGAATATTTTATACAGGTGCACCCACAAACGCAGGCCGTCATACCAGAGAAGTTTGCGCACAAAAGCGATGATCTGGCCAAAGGTTATCCGCTGTGAAAAGAAACAACTGTATGAAAATCCTTTAATGTTTCCGCGATAGACCATTGCCAACCGCTGGACAGCAGGATATTCCGGCGTATCAAAAACTGCCTGCGGGTTCTTAAAGAAACTTACCTTCTGATAATTCTGCAGAATCCCTCCGCGCTCCTGCACTAATTCCCATAGCCGCGTTTGCGGATACGGCGTTGCCAAACTCCAAAGCATCTCATCGAACGGCAACTGCTGCGCTTTCTTCAATGTCTGCCGGTCGATCGCATAGGTGCTTGCCGGTAACCCGGCGATGAAGAACCCGCCCACGCGTAATCCGGCCGCGTGCGCCCAGATTACTGCCTGTATCACGACTGAGATCGATTCTCCTTTTTTTATCCCGGCAAAAACAGTTTCATCAAGGCTCTCGACGCCAAACCAAACGGTCGTGCAACCGGCACTCTTCATCAAAGTCAGCAATTCTTTATCAATACGGTCCGCGCGGATACCATTAATACACCTCCACTCCAGATGAAGCTTTTTCTCTATCAGTAACCGGCACATGCGTTTTGCCCGGACGATGTCCATCGTAAAGTTATCGTCCGCGACTTCGAAACCGGTGATCGCGTAACGCTGTTTGGCTTCAACAAGCTCGGCGACGACATTCTCCGCCGAACGGCTCCGCCACGCATAACCGCTGATTTTATTTACCGCGCAATACACGCACTCGTACGGACACCCCCGGCTGGTTACCAACGGATATTTATTCTTCAATAGATCAACCGTATCAAACGTGGAGTACTCCGGGAAAGAAAGCGTATCTAACTGCGGGATAAGCGGAATCTCAAGATGAACAGAAGCCTTATTTGTGCGCTTCCAATATCCCGCGATTGCGACATTGGTCATGTTGCCGGCCAGGTCATCGACGATATGGGCCGTCCGCTGTTCTGCTTCACCGGCAACACAGGCATCATATAAAGGATGCTGTTCAAGAAATGCTTCTCCTTCACAGGTCACCGCCGGACCGCCGGCAAAGAACTTCACTGACGCGGGAAACTTACTTTTCAGCTGACGTAAAATATTATCCGCGTTCGTCAACGTATGCGTTTTCAGTGAAAATCCGACGACATGCGGCTGCCATTGGCTGAGACTCTCAAGGCGCTTATTCCGGTCAGACCAGTCATTATTAAAGTCTATGACGCAGACTGAATGGTTATTCTGAAGAAGCACTGCGGCAAGATACCCTAATCCGGCGTTAAATCCCGCGACTTCTCCTCCGGGATCAATTAAGGCAATCTTCATAATTTTGAGGTAAAAACGTTGCGGCTTTCCGTATCGCCGGCATCCACACCATAAAAGCCAGGGCGCTGACAATACAAACGATACCGCTGAAAGCCAAAGTATTGCCGGCGCCCATACGGCTGGCAAAATAACCGGTCAATAAATTCCCCAGAGGTACCGTTCCCATAAATGATAACGTATACAGGCTCATCACGCGGCCCCGTTTATCGTCATCGACGATCGTTTGAATAAAAGTATTGCTGGCAGCCATCTGGACCATTGCGCCGAATCCACATAAGACTAAAATACCGAAAGACCAGACCATCTGCCGGGAAAAAGAGAATAATATCAAACCGATACCGAATAACAGCGCGCACAGAGGTATCATTCGTCCCAAACGGACAGCCTCTTTTCGGGAAGCAAGAAAGATCGTCCCTGATAAAGCCCCGATCCCGGCCGCGCCGACAAGAAAACCCAGGGTTTGAGAATCTCCGTGCAATACGTCTTTAGCGAATACCGGCATGAGTACCGCGTACGGCAGGCCGACGCAACTGACGACAGCCAGCAAAATCAGCACCGCGCGGATCGGGAGGTGATTATAAGCATAAGAAAAGCCATCCTTCATACTTTGCCAAACAGGGATCGTCGTAGCTTTCTTTGAGAATGGCGGCAGCCGCATCGCGAACAATGACCATAGTACGGCGATATAACTAATGCCATTCAACACAAAACAGATCCCTTCGCCGACCAAGGCGATAATGATTCCCGCGATCGACGGGCCGATAAGTTTGGCAACGTTAAACATCAGAGAATTCAAAGCGATCGCATTCCCCAGAAGTTCTTTCTTTTCAACCATCTCCAATAAGAAAGAATGCCGTACCGGAATATCCACAGCGTTCACGCAACCCATGAACAACGCTAAAACAACGACCTGCCAGATCTCTAGTTGATGCGTCAGCGTCAAATATCCGAGTATGAATGCCTGCACCATGGAACAGGTCTGCGTTATGATCAAAACCCTTCGGCGGTTAGCGCGGTCGGCCAATACTCCGGAAAACGGAGCGATGATGAATGCCGGGATCTGGCTGGCAAAACCGACGACACCCAACAGTATTGCTGAATGCGTCAGGCGATACACCAGCCAACCCATAGCCAACGATTGCATCCAGGTGCCGACAAGCGAAATACTCTGCCCGACAAAGAAAAGCCGGAAATTCCTGAAACGCAAACCGCGGAACGTCGCCTTGAAATTCGATGATATCTTTCGAACCATAGGGACAATTATCCCAGATTTTATATACTGAGCAATCAATAATACGCCGATACAGAATGTGCGGTTCTTACGGTTAGCCTTGCAAGCGTACTACCGGAGGATATAATGGCAATGGAAATAGAGATTCTTTAATTAGCAATGTCCAATTACCAATACTACCAATTAATGAATGAATCACCCGAAGTTTTTAATTCCTGCATTTATTGGTAATTGGGTATTGGGAATTTATTGGATATTGATCATTGGTAATTGGAAATTAATATAGGGCTCATCGCAACTAAAAAAGGAGGCATATCATGATCCTACTCATCATCGCAGCGATCGTAACCTTGTTCTTCATGGGTATCCGGATCGTCCGGCCGACCCACCGGGGATTGATCGAACGTTTCGGGAAATACCACCGGTTCGCCGAACCGGGGTTCCACTGGGTCATGCCGGTCATTGAAACGCTCTACTGGATCAACACCACTGAATTGATGGTCGACGCTGAACCGCAGGAGATCATTACCAACGATAATCTCAATGCCAAAGTCGACGCGCAGGTATATTTCAAAGTCAAACTCGACGAAGACAGCGTTAAAAGGTCCTTGTACAACGTCAACAACTACAATTTTCAGATCGTCAATCTGGCGCGCACGACACTGCGCAACATCATCGGGACTTTGACCTTAAAAGCGGCCAACAGCGAACGCGGTAAGATCAATGAAGAGTTGCACAAAACCTTAATGCACGAGGCCGCGAACTGGGGTATTGAGATCGTGCGCACTGAATTAAAAGAGATCGACCCGCCCAAAGACGTGCAGGAAACCATGAATAAAGTGGTGAAAGCGGAAAATGAAAAAATTGCCGCCATCGATTATGCCACTGCCGTGGAAACAGCCGCTGACGGTGAAAGGCGTGCCCAGATCAAACGCGCTGAAGGCCGCAAACAGGGAAAGATCCTCGAAGCCGAAGGCGAAGCCGAAGCGATCAAGCTCGTCAACGAAGCCGCTCAAAAATACTTTACGGGAAACGCGCAGATGCTACGCAGGCTGGAAACCGTCGAAAAAGCTTTGGGCAATAACACAAAGATCGTCGTTCCCGGTAATACTGATCTGGTCAATGTCATCGGTGATCTGGCAGGCGTGATTCCGCTGAAGAAAGAAGCGTAAGAAGCTCTTAGCTGTTAGCTCTTAGTCATTAGTTCTTAGAAAAATCTTAAGCCCTCACTAAGAACTAAGTACTAAAAACTAATAGCTATTATTATTTGCCGTTCTCCAAGCGTTCCGGATGGTGTTTAACGGTCTTGCCTTCGACCATATAGATAACGTCTTCGGCAATATTCGTGGTATGGTCGCAGATCCGCTCTAAGTGCCGGGCGATCAGCAGTAACGGGACCGCGCGCACCGCGCTGGAAGGGTCCTTTACCATATAATCGTTGATCAATTCATCCTGCACCGCGTTACGCAATTTATCCGCCTCGGAATCCGACAATACCACTTTCTTGGCGAGCGCGACATCTTTCTTTACAAACGCGTCGATCGCGTCTTGGATCATCGTCTGAGCGATCTCGGCCAACTTGGGAATATCGATCAGCGGCTTCAAAAGCGGTTTATCATCCAATTCCAGCACCCGCTGACAGATATCGACCGCCAGGTCGGCGATCCGTTCAAGCTCCGCGTTGATCTTCATACCCGTTGCGACAAACCGCAGGTCTCCGGCCATCGGCTGATGCAGCGCGATAAAATCAATGCACTTCTCGTCGATCTCCAACTCCATCTCATCGATCTTATCGTCCTGATCGATGATCCGCTGGGCGGTGACCTTATCGCGGGTCTTCAGCGCCTCGATCGATTGCCGGATCTCTTCCTGGACCATAGTCGCCATCTTCAATAGATCTTTGTGTACGCGTTTCAGTTCTTCGTCAAAAAATCTCTGCATGACTCGTCTCCTCTGTTTTATAGGGCATCTCTCTCATCCATATCGGCCGGTAATATATTCTTCGGTCCGTTTATCCTGCGGCTTGGTGAAAATATCTTCCGCCTTACCGAACTCCACCAGTTCTCCTAACAACATAAAGCCCGTATCGTCAGAGATACGCGCGGCTTGCTGCATGTTATGGGTCACGATAAGAATAGTAAAGTCGCGCTTTAATTCGTGTATCAGCTCTTCGATACGCTGGGTCGCCTGCGGGTCCAATGCCGAACACGGCTCATCCATAAGCAGGATCTGCGGTTTTACCGCGATCAACCGGGCGATACAGAGCCGTTGTTTCTGCTCCAACGACAGGTTCAAGGCGAAACGGTTCAACTTATCCTTCAGGTCTTCCCAGAGGAGGACCGCCCGTAGGCTTTCCTCGACAATACGGTCTAGCTCGCACCGGCTCAGCCGCGTGGTATGGATGCGGTGGCCGAATACGATATTCTCGTAAATCGACAAAGGGAACGGATTCGGCCGCTGAAAAACCATGCCGACTTTTTTGCGCAGATCGATCAGATCGGTCCTCGGATCGATGATATCTTCCCCTTCAATAAAAACTTTTCCGTCCATGCGCACGCCGTCGATGAGGTCGTTCATGCGGTTAAAAACCCTCAAAAGCGTTGACTTGCCGCATCCTGACGGCCCGATGATCGCGGTCACTTTATGTTTCTTAAAAGCCGCCCCGATATCTTTCAACGCGTGGAACGAACCGTACCACAAATTGAGTTTTTGAACACGTATTTGACCCATGAGCCTAATTTTCTTTCCTTCTTTCTTGAGGTTCCTTAAAGTTCCTTTATGTTCCTTGAAGTTTCCAAGAAAACGCAACGTCAAGGAACATCATGGAACCTCCCGGAACATCAAGGAACTTATACGCTTAAAATCAAGTATCGCTACCGACAAACAGCAACCGTGCCAATAAAGTTCCATCAACCGAATTTTCCTCTTATATACCCGTCGGTGCGGTTATCCGAAGGGACGGTAAAGATCTTATCGGTCTTACCGATCTCAATAAGCTCGCCCATCAGAAAAAACGCGGTCGTATCGCCTACCCGCGCCGCCTGTTTGACATTATTCGTTACCAGGATAATCGTATACTGCTCTTTTAATTTTAACATCGCTTCCTCGACCTTCGCCGTTGATATCGGGTCAAGCCCCGAACACGGCTCATCAAACAATATCACTTCCGGTTCTACGGCCAAGGTCCGGGCAATACACAGACGCTGTTGCTGTCCGCCGGACAGTTTAAACGCGGACTCCTGCAAACGGTCTTTGACTTCCTCCCATAAATACGCCTTTTGTAAGGCTGTCTCGACAATTTCCTGCAGGCGGGAAATCTTTTTTTCTCCATGCATGCGCACGCCATACGCGACATTATCGAAGATCGACAACGGCAACGGCAACGGCAACGCGAAAACCATGCCGATCCTGCGGCGGACCTCTTCAACCGGAAGGATCAGAAGGTCCTGCCCGTCGATCAGCACAGTCCCATCGATATGCACCGCGGATTCCAGCTCATTCAAGCGGTTCAACATCCGTAAGAAGGTCGTCTTCCCGCTGTTGGAAGGGCCGATAACACTTAAAATAGAATGAGCTTCTATATCCAGCGTTACTTTCTTTAACGCCTTCGTCGGACCAAAATGCACACTGAGATCGGTTACCGTGAATTTTACCATTTCTTTTTCTTCCGGATCTGTGAACGGATGATGATCGCGATTAAATTCATAAACAATACCATGACCAACAACACTAACGCCGTGCCATAGCGGATCTTCTCATCGACATTGGGCACCTGCGTGGAAATAACATACAAATGATACGGCAACGCCATTGCCTGGTCGAACAACGAACGTGGAAGTTGCGGCAGATAAAACGCGGCCACGGTAAAAAGAATCGGCGCAGTCTCTCCCGCGGCTCTGCCTAAACCCAAAATAGTCCCGGTAAGGATCCCCGGAACCGCGTTCGGCAAGACGATATGGCGGATGGTCTGCCATTTACTTGCTCCCAAGGACAGGCTTACTTCGCGAAATGTCTGCGGCACAGTCTCGATAGCTTCGCGGGAAGTCGTAATAATGATCGGCAGGATCATTATCCCCAGGGTCAGCGACCCGGCCAGGATCGACGCTCCGAATTTCAGGAAAACAACAAATAAGGAAAGCCCGAATAACCCATAGACAACTGACGGGACTCCGGATAAGTTGACGATCGCCAGTTTAATGATCCGGGTAAGCAAACTCTCGCGGGCATACTCGCTCAAATAGATCGCGGCCAACAATCCGATCGGTAGCGCGAATAAGATCGCGCCGGATACCAGGTATAACGTCCCGACAATCGCCGGGAAGATACCGCCGGCACGCATTCCCTGCCGCGGAACGTCCGTCAAAAATTGCCACGTCATCGCCGGCAGCCCCTTCTGAAAAATAATGATCACGATCAAACCGACCGGAACGACAATAAACAAGGTCGCCAGAAACAGACAAAAGAAAGCAATGCGTTGTGTCCTGCGTGGGTTCTTCATTACTTCGGTTTCCTGTGTAAAAATAGATCAGCAGTCACGTTGATCGCGAAGCTGATAATAAATAAAACAATACCTATCGCGAACAGCGCGAAATAATGTTCGCTGCCGCTGACGACTTCGCCCATTTCAGCGGCAATAGTCGCGGTCAATGTACGCACGGGCTGCAAAATACTCTGAGGGATAACCGCGGCGTTGCCGGTTATCATCATGACCGCCATGGTCTCCCCGATGACCCGGCCGATGCCGAGCATCACCGCGGCCAGGATCCCCGAAGAAGCCGCCGGCAAGATCACCCGGTAAATCGTCTGCCAATGGGTCGCGCCTAAAGCGAACGCCGCCTCTTTATACATCTTGGGGACCGAATAGAGCGCGTCCTCAGCTATCGATACGATCGTCG
>Ga0172370_10000077_pt1 | contig 124635 bp, 75 predicted proteins | sample LakKiv5m_FD_114538 | JGI IMG/M metagenome (GOLD analysis project Ga0172370, IMG submission 114538) | Freshwater microbial communities from Kabuno Bay, South-Kivu, Congo - kab_022012_11.5m | ecosystem: Environmental > Aquatic > Freshwater > Lake | place: Democratic Republic of the Congo...
CTCCTGGCCTCGCGGGACCACCTCCTGCACGAAGCCGCAGCGGTGGGCCTCGGTGGCGCCGAGCTCGTCGGCGGTCAGCAGCCAGCGCATGGCGTTGCCCCAGCCGCCTTCGCGCACGAAGCGGATGGTGGCGCCACCCACGGGGTAGATGCCGCGGCGCACCTCGATCTGCCCGAAGCGGCAGTCGTCGGCGGCCACGCGCACGTCGGTGGCCAGCATCAGCTCGAGGCCCACGGTGTAGCAGATGCCCTGCAGGGCGCACACCACCGGCTTGTCGAGGGGGCGGCCTTGCAGGCGCATGGGGTCGATGGCGCCCTCGTCGACGGGCAGGCGACCCGACTCGAACTCGGCCGCGAACTCGGCCAGGTCGAGGCCGCCCGTGAAGTGGTCGCCGTGGGCGAAGAGCACGCCCACGCGCAGCTCGGGATCATCCTGCAGCTGGCCGTAGGCGCGGCCCAGCTCGCGGTACATGGCCACGCTGAAGGCGTTGCGCTTGGCGGCGCGATCGATGCCCATCAACAGCAGGTGCCCGCGCTTCTCGAGGCTGATGCGGCCTTCATTGGACATGGGGACCTCTCTTTTCGGCGAAGAAGTTCACGACCCCGGCCCAGATCACCAGCGCGAACACCGCGCCCAGGTACTGGAAGTGCGGGATGAGCGCGTACCAGGGGTTCGGGCCGATCGACCCGATCTTGCCGGTGGCCAGGTCGACGGTCAGGTTGCCGTTCTGGAAGCTGGCGGCCATCGCGTTCAGCCAGCAGCTGGCCACGTGGGTCGGGAACAGGCAGCCGAGGCCCACCCCGAGCAGCAACGCCTTCCGCCGCCAGGCCAGCCCGGGGGTGGCCAGGAACAGGACCACCAGGAAGGGCAGGTCGACCGTGACGCGCATCGTCTCGAGGCTGAGCCCATAGGGGTAGTGCTCGCCCGAGGGGTTCTTGATGTTGTCGATGCGGCGCACCATCTTCACGGTGTCGGCCTCGGCGTAGATCTCGACCTGGTGGTCGAAGGGCAGCATGACCAGGCGCGTGGCGGGGGCCAGCAGGTGGTTGTAAAGCGGCACGACCCGGCCCCAGGGCCAGAGCAGCGCCAGGAAACCGACCAGCACGAGGCCGGTGAAGGCGAGCAGCCTACTCGTTCCGCGGCGTGGCGAACCGTCCGATCCAGTAAAGCCAAAAAGCCGCGGTAGCGAGGATGACGACGACCTGGGCGACATAGAGGTGCACGCTTTCAAAGGCGGCCACGAGTCCGTACCGCCCCAGTTCGTACAGGAGCACGATGCGCAACAGGTTCACCAGCTGGACCCACAGCGAGCCGACGATCAACCCGAAGGCGCGCGCCTTCCAGGTGGCCGGGTAGGCCAGGACGCCCGCGATGATCATGGCGGCGGGCGTGGTGCCGTTGCAGCCGTGCAGGATGTTGACCGAGAACTTCGGCCCCGTGATGGCGGAACCGGCCGCCACGACACCGGGTTCGAACAACGAGATGACCCAGGCGCTGGCCACCGTGACGGCGGTCGTGAGCGGCTGCACCAGCAGGTCGACGGTCCACTGCACCTCGACGCTGATGGCGTACAACACGCCGAAGACGCCGAGGAACACCCCCACGAAGCGGATCGCGGCGCCGTTTCGCTGCCAGAAGCCGCTCGCCGCCTCGCCCATCCTGGTCTCCCGTCGTGCCTGCGGATGCTAGACCGGCCCCCCGACCCGTGTCAACGCCGCTTGTGTTCCCCCGGGACGCCTAGTATCCTCGGCGCAATTCCTGCAGGGAGCGACCATGTCCGACACCGCTCCGCTCCTCTGTCCGAAGTGCCACCAGCCCCTCGAGGACGTCGAGCGCTGCCCGGCCTGCAACGTCAAGCGGCCCGGCGAGGGCTGGAGCCCCGACACGCGCCTGGGCCAGGACCTGATGGGCGGCATCCGCCTGACGCGTCGGTTGGGGCACGGCGCCTCGGGGGCCATCTACCTGGGCGAAGATCCCGCCACCCACGACCGCATCGCGGTGAAGTTCCTGCACCCCGAGCTCACCAAGGACCCCGAGATCGTCAAGCGCTTCAAGGTCGAGGCCGTCGTCACCAAGTCGCTGAACGTGCCCCAGGTGGTGCACACCTTCGACTTCGGCGTGCTCCACGAGCCCGAGGGCGACACGCACTACCTGACCATGGAGTTCGTCGAGGGGCAGAGCCTGGACCGCGTCCTGGCGCACTACGGCGCGCTCACGCTCGACAACGCGCTCGAGGTGGCGCGCCAGCTGCTGGTCGCGCTCGACGCCGCTCACCGCGCGCAGGTCATCCATCGCGACCTGAAGCCCGGCAACCTCATCCTCACGAAGAACCCCGACGGCTCGCCGCTCGTGAAGATCCTCGACTTCGGCTTCGCCAAGGTCATCGCCGACGAGCAGCAGGGCTTCCTGCAGCCTACGCGCGTCACGCGGGGCCAGGTCGTGCTCGGCACGCCCATGTACATCTCGCCCGAGCAGGCGAAGGGCGTGCGCGATCTCGACGGGCGCACCGATCTCTACAGCCTGGGCGTCATCCTGTACCGCATGGTGGCGGGCGCGCCGCCGTTCGAGGCTCCCAGCCCCATCGAGCTCATCCAGAAGCACCTCGACGAGCGGCCCAAGGCCCCCTCCACCCACCGCGCGGGCATCCCGGAATCGCTCGACCGCATCGTGATGAAGCTGCTCGAGAAGAACCCCGACGACCGCTACCCCACGGCGGCCGCGGTGCTCGACGAGCTGAACCGCGAGTTCCCGGCCGGCGCCTCGCGCTGGAGCGTCGACGAGCTGGCCAATCACTCGTCCGAGGCGTCGAAGATCGCGGCCAGCGTGGGGCGGTACGTCGAGGACTCGCAGGAGCTCCAGGCCCTCGCGGGGTCCAGGCCTCCCCGCGGGCTGTTTCTCGCTATCGGGATCGGGGCTTTCCTGCTCTTGGGGCTCGCGTTGTGGGCCATCCTTCGCTAGACTCCCTCCGCCAACCTGGGGAGGGACGCATGCGCACCTCGAGTCTGCTGGTTCTGGCCCTCGGCCTCGCGCTGTTCGCGGCGTGCTCGGGCAACGCCGACAACAACGGCAACGGCGACCGCGACACGCACCCGGGCGCCGACGTCGATCCCGAGGCGCTCTTCGGCGACGTCGACAAGGATCCGGCGAGCCCCGGCGACACGACGGGCGACCCCGGCCCGGCCGACCACGGACCCACCGACAACGGCGGCCCCGACCTGAACAGCGAGTGCTCGCCGCAGAACGCCACGACGTGCCGCGACGAGCACACCATGTACTGGTGCAACAACGGCAACTGGGAGTTCAAAGCCACCTGCCCCGACCAGTGGATCTGCACCAACGGCCAGTGCGTCGAGCGCACCATCTGCACGCCCGGCGAGCACGCGGGCTGCCAGTCGAACCTGGCCCAGTGGGTGTGCAACGAGAGCGGCACCTACCTCGACCCCGTGCCGTGCCCCGAGGGCCAGTTCTGCCTGAACGGCGAGTGCGGCGCGGCCCAGTGCATCCCCGGCGACCTGAAGTGCGCCGACACGCAGAAGCTGAACCAGTGCAACGCCGACGGCACGGGCTGGGAGTACCTGCAGGACTGCCCCGAGGGCGAGGTCTGCACCGTGGCCAACTGCGTCAGCGCCTGCGAGGCGGCCATCAAGAACGCCAGCTACATCGGCTGCAAGTACTGGACGGTCGACCTCGACAACTACAAGGACCCCTTCACGAGCCCCACGCCCGACGCGGTCCCGCACACCATCGTCATCGCGAACCCCGGCCAGAGCCCGGCGTTCCTGAAGTTCGAGCCCGCCGATCCCACCTTCGCGGTGCCCGTCACCGATCCCGTCGTCCCGCCCGGCGAGGCCAAGGCCTTCACCATGCCGCGCTGGGACGTCGACGGCAACGGCATCTGGCGGCGCTCCATCCGCGTGACCAGCAGCCAGCCCGTGCTGGCCGTGCAGTTCAACCCCTTCGAGAACAAGGCGGTCTTCTCCAACGGCTCGTCGCTGCTCCTGCCCGAGGAGTTCCTCGGCACCGAGTACCTGGTGCAGTCGTGGCCGACCAACCCCAACAAGGTGTGCGGCTTCCCCGACATGGGCGACTTCGCGCCGCAGCAGGGCTACATGACCATCGTGGCGGCCACGCCCGGCACGACGCAGGTCACGGTCAAGACCACGGCCACCATCCAGCCGAGCCTGACCACCGTCGACCACATCGGCACGCCCATGATGGCCCCGGGCCAGACCGAGACCTTCTGGCTCGAGCGCGGCCAGGTGCTGAACCTCACGGCCCTCGAGCCCTGCATCTCCATGGGCGGCGACATGTCGACCCTCGACGTGACCGGCAGCCTGATCACCTCCGACAAGCCCGTGGCGGTCTTCGGCGGCCACGAGGAGGCCGTCGTCGGCTGGTCGGGCGTCACCGAGGGCTCGGGCTACGACGCGTGCTGCGCCGAGCACTGCGAGCAGCAGATGATCCCGCTCGTCAACTGGGCCAACGAGGCCGTGGCGGCGCGCTCCAAGGTGCGCGGCGGCGAGCCCGACGTGTGGCGCATCATGGCCGGCGCCGACGGCGTCACGATCACGACCGACCCGCCCCAGGCCGGCGCCAACAACGTCACCCTGAACAAGGGCGAGTACGTGCAGCTCGAGGCCTTCAACAGCTACCTGGCGCACGGCACGGGCCCCATCCAGGTCGTGCAGTACACGGTCGGCCAGCAGGCCAACGACGCCTTCATCGGCGACCCCGACATGGTCTTGATGGTGCCCACGTCGCAGTACCGCGGCGACTACCCCATCGCCGTGCCCAAGGGCTTCGCCGAGAACTACCTGACCATCGTGCGCTCGCCCGGAACTCCCGTCACCATCGACGGCGGCCCGGTCTCGGACGCGCTGTTCGTCCCCGTGGGCACCTCCGGCCTGTGGCAGGTGGGCTGGGTCGACGTGACCGCCGGCATCCACACCGTCTTCGCGCCCATGCCCATCGGCGTGTACGCGTACGGCATGGACGGCGCGGTGTCGTACGGCTACCCCGCCGGCTTGAACCTGAAGGTGCAGGGCGCCGAGTAGGCTCGACGGTCCGCCGGCACGATCCCGGCGCCCCGCCCATCCTTCCCTTGCATCCCCCCACCGTTTCTGCTACCAATCCTCCGCTTTTGCCCTGACTCGGATCCCGAGGAGGTTCCCATGCCGAACATCACCATCACGCTCCCCGACGGCAGCCAGAAACCCTTCGAGGCCGGCTCGACCGCGCACGACGTCGCGCTCTCGATCAGCGAGGGCCTGGCCCGCGTGGCCGTGGCGGCCGTGATCAACGGCAAGACGGTCGACCTGACCCGGCCCATCACCACCGACGCCACCCTGCGCCTTTTGACCTTCAAGGATCCGGAGGGCGTCGAGGTCTACCGGCACTCGTCGGCTCACCTTTTGGCGCAGGCCGTGGTCGAGCTCTTCCCCGACGTGAAGCCCACCATCGGCCCCGTGGTCGAGGAGGGGTTCTACTACGATTTTTATTCACCGCGGCCGTTCACGCCTGAAGATCTCGAAAAGATCGAGGCCCGTATGGCCGAGATCACCAAGGCCGGGCGGCCCGTCACGCGCCTCGAGCTCACTCGCGACGAGGCCCGCGCGCGCTTCGCCGACAACAAGTTCAAGGTCGAGATGATCGACGAGATGCCCGAGGGCGAGGTCATCACGGCCTACGACCAGCAGGGCTTCGTCGACCTCTGCCGCGGGCCGCACGTGCCCGACCTCGGCCGCATCAAGGCCGTGAAGATCCTGAAGGTGTCGGGCTCGTACTGGCGCGCCGACGCGACGCGCGAGCCCTTGCAGCGCATCTACGGGATCAGCTTCCCCGACAAGAAGCTGCTGAAGGACCACCTGGCGTGGCTCGAAGAGGCCAAGAAGCGCGACCACCGCAAGCTGGGCGCCGAGATGGACCTGTTCAGCTTCCACGAGGAGGGCCCGGGCTTCCCGTTCTGGCACCCCAAGGGCATGGTCCTGCGCACCGAGCTCGAGAACTACTGGCGCAAGGTGCACGCCAAGGCGGGGTACAAGTTCATCCAGACCCCGATCATCCTGAACGAAGAGCTGTGGCACCGCTCGGGGCACTGGGACAAGTACCGCGACAATATGTACTTCACGACCATCGACGAGAGCGCGTACGCCGTGAAGCCCATGAACTGCCCGGGCGGGCTCTTGGTCTACAAGGCCCAGAAGCGCTCGTACCGCGAGCTGCCGCTGCGCCTGGCCGAGCTCGGCCTCGTCCACCGTCACGAGCAGGCGGGCGCGCTGCACGGGCTGTTCCGCGTGCGCGTGTTCACCCAGGACGACGCCCACATCTACTGCATGCCCGAGCAGTTGCACCAGGAGATCCTGGGCGTCATGGACCTGCTCATCCAGATGTACAGCGACTTCGGCTTCACCGACTACCGCCTCGAGCTGTCGACGCGCCCCGCCAAGCGCATCGGCGCCGACGAGATCTGGGACGTGGCCGAGGGGGCGCTCGAGAACGCGCTGAAGGCCAAGGGCGTGCCGTACACCATCAACGCGGGCGACGGCGCCTTCTACGGGCCCAAGATCGACTTCCACGTCAAGGACTGCATGAACCGCTCGTGGCAGTGCGGCACCATCCAGGTCGACTTCTCGATGCCGAGCCCCGAGCGCTTCAACGCCACCTACGAGGGGCCCGACGGCAAGCCGCACACGCCCGTCATGGTGCACCGCGCGCTGCTCGGCTCGCTCGAGCGCTTCATCGGCATGCTGATCGAGCAGTACGCCGGCAAGATGCCGCTGTGGCTGGCCCCCGAGCAGGTGCGCGTGCTGCCCGTCACCGATCGCGTCGACGAGTACGCGAAGGCGGTTGCCGCGACGCTGGTCGACGCCGGGCTGCGCGCCGAGGCCGATCTGCGCTCCGAGACCTTGCAGAAGAAGATCCGCGACGCCCAGGTCGAGCGCGTCAACTACCAGCTGGTGGTGGGCGAGCGCGAGGAGCAGGAGGGCACGGTCACGGTGCGCAGCCGCTCGAACCGCCAGGTGGGCACGCTGCCGATCGCCGAGGTCGTGGCGCACCTGCTGGACCGCGTGGCCCGCAAGGTCAACGAGGACGAATAGGAGCTGAATGGACGATCGAACGTTCTTCGCCGAGGCCAAGGAGTTCCTGTCCGACCGCCGCGGGCGCGTACTCTTCGTGGGCGGCGATCCCACCGACCTGGTGCTCGACTACGTGAAGGCCGGGCGCTTCGTGTCGGTGAACCGGCCCACGCCGGCGGCCGCCGATCGGATGCGCACGGCGCTGAAAGAGCTCGGCGCCGAGCGCCAGGTCACGCTCGATCCCCGGCCGTTCCAGGCCGTCGAGTTCGACATGAGCGCCTTCGACGGCATCGTGATGGCCGATCCCGATCCGGCCGAGACCACCGCCAAGGCCTTGATCAAGCAGGTGAAGCACGATCTGAAGACGGCCGGCTGCTTCATCGGGCGCCTGCACGTCCAGCGCGACGCGTCGGCGTTGCCGCGGCTGGCTGCCTTGCTGGCCGTGGCCGGGAAGGCGAGGGCGAAGCTGCCCGAGAAGCTCGCGGCGCGGCTGGTGCTGCGCTCCGAGGGCCTCGATCGCGCCGAGCTGAAGCAGTTCACCGAGAAATACCTGAAGGTGACCGAGGTGCGCTTCTATGCACCGCTGCCCGAGCTCGCTACGCTACCCCCGACGGTGCGTGCGCTGCTCCTGAGGGCGGGCCTGCCGGGTCGTCTCGAGGGCACGCAGTTCGGGCAGGCGCTCGCGACGCGGGCGCTGGTCAAGCTGACGAACGAGCGCGACTTCGGCACGGTCTTCATGAAGCACGTACGACGCGATTGACCGCGTCCGAGGAGGTTCCGATGCATATTCGAGTCCTGGCTCTCGCGCTGATGGCGCTGCTGGCGGCCTGCACGACGACCGAAAGCGAAGGTCGGCACGGCAACAACGACGAAGACACGTGGAACAACACCAACGACGCGGTCGACGACACCGCCGGCGAGGTGGCGAAGACCGACACCCAGGGCGACGACACGCCGGTGAACCCCGGCGACACGACCCCCGGCGACGGCACCGTCGTGGGCAGCACCGTGCAGGCGATCCAGAAGGACCCGCGCGGCGTCGACTGCAACGCGGCCGTCGACACCTTCATCGATCTGCAGGCGGGCGTCCAGCTCACCGATCTGCAGGTGATGTCGGGCACGTTCTACGCGGGCACCGATCTCACGGGCGTGTTCGCGGCCCAGGGCGCGGGCGCCTGGAACAGCATCCTGCTGGTCTTCCCGGCCGCCGCGTTCCCCACCGTCGATTTCGTGCCCGGTGACGTGCTGACGGTCACGGGCGACGCCCAGGAAGCCTTCTGCATGACCGAGGTCGACGTGCTGACCGCCCTGAAGACGGGCAGCGGCGCGGCGCTCCCCGCGGCCGACCTGGTGACGTCCACCGACATCGCGTCGTTCGGCGGCGCGAAGGCCGAGTCGTACGAGTCGGTCTACGTCACGGTCAAGGACGTCGCCGTGACCGACATCAACGCGCAGTACGGCACGTTCACCGTCGATGACAAGCTGGTCGTCGACGACACGTTCCGCCCGGGCTTCTACCCCAAGGCCGGCTGCGCCATCACGTCGATCAGCGGCGTGCTGCACTTCAGCTTCGGCGAGTACAAGCTGCTGCCGCTGTCGGCCGCCGACATCGTCGTCGACGCGAGCAAGGGCTGCGAGCTGCAGGGCGGCCCCATGACGATCGAGCAGATCCAGTCGGACGCCACCTCGACCGCGTGCGCGGCCGACGGCCCCGTCAGCTCGTTCAAGGGCATCTCGGTGGCCGACGTGCTCGTCATGAGCCCCGGCTTCCCGAGCAGCACCTTCACGCAGTACTTCGCCTCGGACGGCACCTCGGGGCAATTCTCGGGCGTGCTCTTGAACGTGTCCACGGCGCTGGATCCCGGGCTCGCCCCCGGCGACCTCATCAACGTGACCGGCGAGGCCATGGAGTACTACTGCCAGACGCAGCTGGTGCCCGCGACCATCGAGAAGGTCTCGAGCGGCAACGCGCTCCCGCAGCCGAAGCCCGTCGCGGTCTCCGAGCTGAACAGCGCGGCCGCCACCTCCGAGCCCTGGGAGGGGACGTACGTCGAGCTCTCGGACGTCGAGGTCAAGGAGCAGAACCAGTACGGCGACTTCTACGTCGGGACCGCCGCGGGCGCCGAGAAGCTGCTGATCGACAACGTGTTCAAGCACGGCGTGTCGCCCAAGGTCGGCTGCAAGATCGCCAAGGTGCGCGGCTTGGTCGCCTACACGTACAGCGAGTACAAGCTGCAGCCCCTCGACGCCGCGGCGTTCGAGTTCGCGCCGGGCTCCGACTGCTCGAACGGCTCGACGGGCACCGACGCGACGCTCGAAGACCTGCAGACCAACGCGGCGGGCACGGGCTGCACGGCCGCCAGCGGCCAGTTCGTGAACTTCCAGAACGGCGCGGCGATCACCGGCGTGGTGGTGGCCAGCGCGCGCTTCGACGCCAGCGGCACGATGCACGGCTACTACGTGGCCGAGGCGCCAGGTGGCGCCAACCACGGCATCATGTTCGTGGTGCCCAAGACGCCCGAGACCAGCTTCGCCATTGGCACCAAGCTGGACGTGACGGGCGACGCCATGGAGTACTACTGCATGACCGAGCTGAAGGGCACCACGGTCACTGCCAACGGCACCGGCGACGTGCCCGCCCCGGCCAAGGTCAGCTGGGCCGACTTCTCGGCCAACCCCGAGCCCTACGAGGGCGTGCTGGTCGAGCTGAACGGCGTGACCGTCACCGACGCCGCCCCGGCGCACGGCGTATTCATCGTCGGGGGCAGCCTGCAGGTCGGCAACCAGTTCTTCGCGCCCGCCACCAAGCCGGCGGCCAACGCGACCCTCGCGACCCTGCGCGGGTTCGTCCACTACGCCTTCAACACGTACATCCTCGAGCCGCGCGACGCCAACGACATCGTTGAATAAGCGCGGCTGATCCGGCATACTCCCGCCCAGCGTCACGATACGTCAGCCGAAGCCCCACCCTCGCCCACGGGCGGGTGCAGCGGGCGCGGACGGGGGAGGGACCGTGCGCGGGATGGTTCTCCGCATCGCAGGATGGGCGGCGCTGGTGGGTGCGCTCGCGACCGCCTCGCCGGCCGCCGGCCAGACGGCCCCCGTCCAGCCCCAGGGATTCCTCGGGGTCGAGCCCGAAGCCTTCCCAGACGAGGAGCCCCCGCCGGCGCCTCCGTCCCCCGTCACGCTCCCGGCGGCCCCCACAACGCCGGCGTCCGTGGTACCACCCGCAGCCGGCAAGAAGGTCATCGTGGTGCCCCAGGCCCCGCCGGTCGAGGTGGCTCCGGTGGTGCCCCCGGCGCCCGTCACGGCCCCGCCGCCCAAGGTCGTCGAGCCCGCTCCCACGGCCGTCCAACCGCCGCCCAAGCCCGCCCAGCCGGCCCCCGCTCCGGCCGCGGCGACCGCTGCGACCGACGCGGCCAGCGACGAAGCGGCGCGCCTCAAGGCCGAGAAGAAGATCATCGAGGGCGAGCTGGCCAACGTGGGCGGGCTCGGCCTCGTGCCGTGGGAGAACCGCTTCGGCGTGGTCATCGGCCTCGAGCGCCTCGGGGAGATCTTCTTCATCGGCATCAAGCCCGAGATCAACTGGAGCCACGAGGTCTGGGACCGCCCGTTCTCGATGAGCTTCGGCATCCCGTTCCGGCTGCAGCTGCTCGACACGCGCGCCGATCGACGCTGGAGCAACGCCGGCAAGCCGCGCGCCGCCGACTGGGACCAGGTCAGCGACTGGGCGCAGATCATCCAGTTCGTCAAGTGGGGCGGCAAGGAGAAGCACTTCTACCTGAACGTGAACCAGTACGAGAGCAGCTCGCTGGGGCACGGCACCATCGTCAAGCGCTACAACCAGAACCTGAACTTCAATGCGCGCCGCGTGTCGCTGCAGTTCGACGGCTTCCTCGACTGGTTCGGCGGCGAGACGTACCTGAACGACCTCGTGGGCCCCAACGTGCTCGGCGCCCTGGTGTTCGTGAAGCCCCTGTCGTTCATCGACCGCAGCAACTACATGTACCGCTCGTTCTCGGTGGGCTTCACCATCGCGAGCGACATCGACGCGCCGCTGCGCAACAAGCTCGACTTCGACGACGTCGACGACGACGGGCGACGCGCCAATGAGATCAAGATCAACCAGTCGAACTTCGAACCGCAGTACGTCCCCACGGCCGTGCTCGGCTACGGCGTCGACGTCGAAGAGAAGTGGATCGACACGGGCGTCGTCGACTGGAAGAGCTACCTCGACTACTCGTGGCTCGAGACCGGCGTGCCCACCGACAGCGGCCCGAGCCAGACCTGGAGCGACATCCCCACGCGCGCCGTGCGCTCGGGCGGCTTCACCCTGGGCCAGCTCGTGCGCGTCACCCTGGGCGAAGGGCTCCACGCGCTGCGTTTCCGCGCCGAGTACCGCACCTACGACTTCAACTTCCTGCCCAGTTACTTCGACGTGCTCTACGAGGCCCAGCGCGTGCAGTACTACACGTCGGGTGGGCGCTCGAGCCGCGACATCGCCAACATGACCAAGGTGCAGCAGGTGCTGGGGCGCGATCCCGACGGACCGCGCGTGCACGGCGTGTACCTCGAGGGCAGTTGGCGCATGTCGCACTACCTGGCGGTGGCCATGGGGTTCGAGATGAACAACCAGACGGCCGACGACAGCCTGTTCCTGCACGTCGAGGTGCCGATGCTCGACTGGTGGCAGTTCATGGCCACCTACCATCGGCGCACGGCCAGCGGGTTCAAGGACCTGTTCGCGTGGTTCTCGGGCGAGAACGACCTCTTCATCGCGAAGTCGCGCTTCGCCATCGGCGACATCTTCGCGGTCACGCTCGAGGCCCTCACGCCCTTCGGCATCGGCCCCGAGAGCTTCTTCCGCAGCACCGTCCAGGTGAACCTGAACGTCGAGCTCGGGTTCTCGTTGTGAGGGGGGCACGCATGAAGACGATTCCCGTCCGGCTCGCGGGCCTCGCGTTGACGCTCTCGCTCTCGGGGTGCATGGGCTTCCTCGAGTCGGCGTTCGAGCTCACGTTCGGCCCCGGCGACATCCCCGAGGTCGGGTTCGACATCCGCTTTCCGTCGGTCGACGACATCGCCGCCTTCTCCGACGAGGACGTGAAGGGCCTGCCGGGCTTCCCGTCGTCGCTCGAGAATGGCACGCTGGCGCACCTGCAAGGCGCGCTGGTCGTGCAGGGCAAGTGCGCCGAGGACGTCGTGGTCGTCCAGGAAGGCGCCGATGATCGCGTCGACACCGACCGCGTGTTCACCCTGACCACGTGCACCGGCGAGCCCCGCTGCGCCGGGGTCTGTCCCGCCGGCTTCTACGGCATGACCATCCACGCCCGGGTTCCGGTCCAGCTGCTCGACGAGGCCAAGGCCGCGCAGCTGAAGGACAGCCTGGCCGAGGTCAGCCCCGAGGCCATCGTGCAGGTTCGCCTGCGCTTCCTCGAGCTAGCGTTCTTCCAGAACGAGGACGGGCAGGAGGTCGATGTCACCGAGCGGTTCGACGACATCCTGCTCACGATCTCGAACGAGTGGGGCGAGTCGGTCGATCTCACGACGCCGGGACACATGCCACGCGTCACCGCCGACGAACCGCAGCGCTTCGACGTCGACTCCGAGTCCGACCTCATGAAGCGCACCAAGGAGATGTTGTTGAACGCCGAGCCCGTCAGCCTGCAGATCGGCGTGTCGATGCGCCTGCGCGAGGCCGACCTGTACGCGCTGCGCATCTCCGACGCCGGCGTGCGCGTCAAGGTGCAGCCCGAGTTCGTGATCAGCGCGCTCAAGGCCGCGACGTCGAAGCTCTGAGCCGGGGAGGACAGCATGAGCCTTGATCGCCACTCCTGGGCTTTCCTGCTGGTCGGGGTCGCGCTCGCGTGCCAGGGCGTGTTCGACAACCCGGCCGAGGACGTGACCGGCGAGCCCGACCAGACGCGCTTCCTGGGCGCGGGCGTGGGCGAGGTCTGCGGCGCCGACGACGACTGCCGCGCCGGGCTCTCGTGCGCGCAGGGCTCCTGCGCCGCCCTGGGCGAGGCCGCCGTGAACGACAAGTGCCTCTTGTCCGCCGAGTGCGGGCCGGGGCTCAACTGCGGGTGGTCCGGCTTCTGCACCGCCGCGGGCTCGGGGCTGGACGAGTGCTCCTCGGCCAGCGACTGTGCCAGGGGCCAGTACTGCGAGCTGATCAGCTTCTCGGGCTCGTGCGCCGAGCCTGCCGCCGACGCCGGCGACCTGGGCGCGGCGTGCCAGTCGGCGGGCGACTGCCTGGCCGGGTTGGCGTGCTCGGCCGTGTCGCACACGTGCGTGGCGGGCGCGTTGCTCCTGAACCCCGATCTGTACATCGGCACGGCCTGCCCCGACGAGTCGAGCCAGCCGTTCGGTGTGCGCATGGCGCTGCCCTCCGAGCACCCCGACGCCGACTTCTACGCGTTCCCGTTCCCCTCCGACGTGCGCCTGGCGGGCGGCAGCCTCGACCTCGGCGGTCACCCGCGGCCGGGGCCCGGCTTCCTGGGCTTCGACCTGGTGGGCGCCGTCATCGACGCGCTGCAGGCCGACGCGAAGGGCTTCAGTGTGTACCCGCTCGTGTTCCTGCGCTTCACGCGCCCCGTCGATCCGGCGTCGCTGGTGCAAAGCGGGGGCGGTGCGACGGTGCATTTCGTCGAGCTGCCCTCGGGCGCGCCCGTGCCCTTCACGTTCGCGTTCTCGGCCGATGCCGGGAAGTACATCTGCGGCAACCGGCTGGCGATTCGGCCCGGTTGGTCGCAGCCGCTGAAGCCTCTCACCACGTATGCGGTGGTGGTCACGCGCGGCGTCCGCTCGCAGCCGGCGGTCGAGGGGATGATGGGTGAGGAGCCCGAGGCCCTCGACGAGCTCGCGCAGCTGCTCGCGGGTGCCGCCCCCGCCGCGCCCGGCGTCCAGGCGGCGTGGGCGACGTTCGCGCCGCTCAGGGCCTGGCTCGGGGCCGGCACCATCCCGGTCGATTCGGTCGCGGGTGCCACGGTCTTCACGACGGGCGACCCGACCTCGGTGCTCCGCCAACTCCGCGCAGCGGCGCTGGCGGCGCCGGCTCCCACGGTGGTGCCCGGCTCCGTCACGGTGTGCAAGGCGGGCGTGAAGAGCCCGTGCGCCACGCCCAACTGGGCGAGCACGCCCAAGGGCCAGGCCGGGGGCGACGATCCGCGCGACTGCCCGAAGGGCGGCCCGGTGGGGTACCAGGAGATCCACCTGAAGCTGAGGCTGCCGACCTACCAGGACGGCGAACGCCCCTACCTGAGCGAGGGCGGCTCGGTACACGTGGTCGACGGCAAGCCCGCGGCGCAGGGCACCGAGGAGGTCTGCGCGGCCGTCACCGTCCCCGTCGGCAACGCGCCGGCCAAGGGCTGGCCGCTGCTCCTGTACGCGCACGGCACCGGCGGGTCGTTCCGCACGGGCGCCGGGGCGTACGGCAAGGTCTCGGCCGACAACAAGGTGGCCACCCTGGGCATCGACCAGCCCATGCACGGCGATCGGCGCGGGCTCGACGCCGACCCCGGGCCCCTCTTCTACAACTACGCGAACCCCCGCGCGGCCAGGGGCAACCTGGTCCAGGGCGCGGCCGACAACTTCGCGCTGGTGCGCTTCGCCAAGGCGTTCGACGACGTGCTCGGCGCCGCGGGGCGCGTGGCCTTCGACGACACGCGCCTCGTGTACATGGGTCATTCGCAGGGCGCCACCACCGGACCGTTGTTCCTGCCCTACGAAGACGACCTGCAGGCGGCGGTGCTCACGGGCGCTGGCGGCTCGCTGGTCGAGGGCTTGCTCGGCAAGCAGCAGCCCTACGACTCGAAGGTGGGCATCAGCCTGGGGCTGCAGGAGGTCGACCTCGACGCCTGGCACCCCGTGCTCGGGCTCATCGAATACTACTTCGACGCCACCGAACCCGCGCTCTACGCCACCAAGGTCTTCGCGCACCCCGAGGGCAAGGCGCTGTCGGTGTTGAACGTGGTGGGGTGGGACGACCACTACGCGCCCTGGCACGGGGGCGTCGTCTTCGCGGCCTCGCTCGGGGGCAACTGGGGCCTGCCCGACCACGTGCCAGCCGAGCTCGACCTGACCGGCTTCGACCCGGTCGGCGATCTTGGGCTGGTGGGCAAGGCGCTCACGGTCCAGGGCGTGTCGGGCAACGTGACGGTCGCCGGGCAGGGGACGGTCACGGGCTTCTCGGTGGCCTGGGCCAGCGACGGCAGCTACGACGGGCACTTCGTGGGGACCAGGAACCCCGGAGCCCAGAAGCAGATCGCGACCTTCCTGGCCGACGTGTTCGCGGGAAAGGTCCCGCGGGTCGTCAAGTAGCGGGGGGCCATGGCCGACTCCCCGTTGCCCATCAAGACCGACCGCGCCGGCTCGAGCGTGCTCACGCGCGCCCGCCGGCTGTTGGCGCTCGACGCGACCGATCGGCGTCCCCTCGCGGCGTTGGCGCCCATCTTCGCGGTGTCGGCGGCGTCCGCCATCATCGGCTCCAGCGTGTCGAAGTCGCTGTTCCTGTCGGCCAACGACCTCGGGATGCTCCCGTGGATGTTCCTGGCGTCGGCGGGCTTCACGGCCATCGTCTCGGCCCTGTACGTGTCGGCCATCCAGCGTGCGCCGCTCGAGGTGCGCTATCCGGTGCTGCTGGCCTTCGCCCTGCTCTCGTTCGTCGCGCTGCGCCTGCTCTATCCGCTGGCGCCCGACGTCATGTCGCTGGCGGTGTTCGTGTGGCTGCCGGGCATGGGCTACCTGATCGCGCTGCAAGCCTGGAGCACCGCGTCGTCCCTCCTGCCCACGCGCCAGGGCAAGCGCCTGTTCCCGGTGCTGGCGGCCGCGGCCACGGCCGGCGCGGCGGGCGGCGGCGGTCTCGTGAAGCTGCTGCTCACGTGGTTGGAGGCCGAGGACCTGATCTGGCTGACAGCGGGGCTGCTGGTCATCCCGCTCGTCACCGTGCGCCCGACCATCCGCCGCCTGAAGCGCATCCTCGAGGAGGGCCCGCGTGACCCGGCCAGGGAGGCCTCGAGCGGCGTGCGGTCGGCCGAGTTGGCGGAGGCGGTCGAGGCGAGCAGCGGGGTCGTCGCGGGCTTCAGGGCGATCGCGCGCTCCCCGTTGCTGTGGCGGCTGGCCATCTTCGTGTTCTGCCTGCAGGCCATGTCGGTGCTGGTCGACTTCCAGTTCAACGGTGAGCTGAAGCAGTCGTTCTCCAAGAAGGAGATCGCCTCGTTCCTCGGGACGTTCTACCTGGTCTCGAACGGCGTGGTCGTGCTGCTGTCGCTGTTCGCGAGCGGGCGCATCCTGAAGGCGCTGGGCGTCGGGCTGTCGTTATCGCTCGGGGCGCTGCTGGTGGGAGCCGGCAGCTGCTTCTACCTGCTGGCGGTGGGGGGCGGCGCGGCGTCGCCCTTCGTGGCCATGGCGTTCACGGCGTTCGCGTTGCACGTGGGCCAGTACGCCATGACGCGCAACGCCATCCAGGTGTTGGTCACGCCCCTCGACACCATCGAGGGCGAGCGCTCGCGCACCCTGATCGACGGCGTGGTCTACCGCCTGGCCACCATCGTCTCGTCGGTGGCGCTGCTGGTCGTGGCGCCGGGCGCGAACACGCTGTACATCCTGTCGCCGGTCGTGATCGCGGCGTCGCTGGTCGTCGTGGTCTTCGGGCTCAAGGTCGGGCCGCACTACCGTGCTGCGCTGTTCCAGGCGCTCAAGGCGCGACGCCTCGACGACACCGCGTCGCGCATCCTCGATCGCGGGCTCGGGCGGCGGGCGCTGCGCGAGGTAGAGCGGCGCCTGCAGGATCCCGATCCGGCGGCGGTGCGCTACGCGCTCGACGTCATCGCCGATCTGCGCGTCGAGGTGCGGCCCGAGCTGCTCGAAGCGCTGGTGCGCTTCGGCCAGGACGACATCGCCGAGCGCGCGCTCCAGACCATGCGGGCGTCGGGGCACGCGCCGTCCCGCGACCTGCTGGCGACGCTGCTCTCCGGGGAGCGCCCCCTCGGCGTGCTCCGCGAGGCGCTGCACGCCGCGAACCAGGCGGGAGACCGCGGGCTGCTCGACATCGTGCGCCCGCTGGTGAGGCACCCCGACCCGACCATCGCCGCGTTGGCGGGCTTGTTCGGGCTTCGCTTCGAGACCGGCGCGGCGCGTGACGTGCTGGAGCGCGGGCTCGCCGCCGACGACCACGACCCGCGGCACCGCGAGGACGAGGCGCCGCAGGCAACCGCTCGACAGCGCGCCGTGGGCTTCGCGCGCGACCTGTTCGCCATGGTGGGGGCGGGCTCAGCGGGGGTGACGCCCGAGGCCGTGCAAGCCATGGGGCGCCTGCGGCTGCCCGCGTTCGTCGACCCGCTGGTGGCCTGCCTGGCCGAGCGGCGCCTGCGCACCGCCGCCGTCGACGCGCTGGTCGCCCAGGGAGCCGTGGCCCTGCCGCGCCTGGCCGAGCGCCTGGCCGAGGCTACGCTGCCGCTCTCGACGCGCGTGGCCATCTACGCGGTGCTCACGCGCCTGGGCTCGCGCGAAGCCGTCGTCCTGCTCGAGGAGCAGGCCGGCTCGACCTCCATGGCCGTGCGCAGCGAGGCCGTGCTCGCGCTCTGGAGAGCGGCGAGGCGCCCGCAGAACGCCCGCCCGGGCGAAGCGCGCGTGCGGGCTCGCATCCTCGAGGAGATCGAGCGCCTGCGGCGCTACGTGGGCATCGAGCGCGCGGTGGCGCCGACCGGGCCGTTCCGCATGTTCTTCCGCGACGAGCTCGAGACCGCCCGCGGCCATGCCGAGCGTCGCATCCTGCGCCTGCTGGGCATCCTCTACGACCGCGCGGCCTTGTACCGCGTCTACCTGCACTATCGCTCCAAGACGCCCAAGGTGCGCTCGAACGCCATCGAGCTGCTCGAGCAGCACGTGAAGGATCCGGCGCTGAAGCCGTTCGTGGGCCTGGTCGAGCGCGTGGGCGACGAGAGCGGCTCCGACCAGCTGCGCACGGTCATGGTGCGCAAGCTGGTGCCGGACGGCACGGTGGTCGAGATGCTGACGGGGGTCGAGCCCTGGATGCGCCGGTTGTGGTCGTGGGTGCTGGGGCGCGAGGCGAAGCCCGAGCAGGCCTTCGAGTGGGGCAACACCATCGACCGCGTGTTTCAGCTGCGCCACCTGCCGCTGTTCGAGGGCATGAGCGGCGAGCAGCTGCTGTCGATGGCGCAGGGCTGTGATCGGCGCGAGTGGACGGCGGGCTCGGTGTTGTTCCAGATCGGTGACGACGCCGATTACGTCTACCTGATCCAGAACGGCGCCGTCGAGATCGAGCGCGACGGGCGCCAGGTGGCCCGGCTCGGAGGGGGCGAAGCGGTGGGAGAATTGGCGGTGCTGGACGACGCCGGCACCCGCAGCGCCACGGCGCGGATCGCGGTGCCGTCGCGTGTCGTGTCCGTGCCCATCAGCGCGTTCCAGGAGCTCCTCGACCGCCACGCGGCCCTGGGCCGCACCATGATCGCCATCCTCGTACGCCGGACCCTGGCCCGGCTCGATCGAAGGGAGTGACCGAGAGATGTCCAACCGTCCGCCGACCCATCTCACGAACGAGCCCTCGCGCCTCGAGCGGTGGGTGGCGCGGCTCGCGTTCCTGGCACTCGGCCTGGGGCTGGTCGGCTTGGCCGTGTGGATCCCGGTGCGTGACCGCGGCACGCTGCTCGGCTCCCTGCGCGAGCAACCGGGCGGCTCCTACGCGTCGTCGTGCGCGTCGAAGGCGGCCGCCTACCTCGACGACGTGCGGGAACGTCGGTACCTGCCGCAGCGCCTGCGCGTCCGTCGCTCCAACGACCCCAGCCGCGCGCCCGGGGCGGTGCTCGGCGAGACGCTGTACGCCTCGCTCCTCACGCGACGGGCCACGCCGTTCTCGGTGGTCGTGGCGCGCGGCGGCCTCGGCAAGTCCAAGCTGGCGGCGGCCCTCGAGGCGCGCCTGTGCGACACGGTGGCCACCTTCCGTATCGACGTGGGCCTCGATCTCGTACCCCGCCTGAAGTCCGGGACCGCGCCCGGGCTGGCGCTCGAGGACGTGGTCGCCGATCGCGCGGCCGTGGGCGAGGCGCCCGGCGCACGCGAGCGCTTCGCGAAGCGTCTCTCCGACGAGGCCTGGGTCCTGCTGGTCGACTCGCTCGACGAGGTGGCGCTGGCCGACCGGCCCCACGTGGTGCAGGCGCTCGAGGAGCTCTTCCAGCGCTACCCCCGCACCGTGCGCCTGGCGGTGTTCACCCGACCGCCGGTGTACGCGGGCGACTACGGGCTGAAGAGCGTGGCGTCGTGGCTCAGCATCGAGCCGCTGGACTGCATCGCGTCCGACGAGCGCGTGCGGTTCGCCCTCGGCAGCGAGGAGCAGGTCGACCGCTTCCGGGCGTTCGCGACCGCGACGGGGCTCGGGGCCCGAAGCCGCGCCCCCGAGGCCTGCCGGTACGTACACCTCGCCACGTACCGCGACCTCTTCGTGGCCGTCGACGTGGCGAAGGACGAGAACTTCGTACCCCGTGAGGGCTTCCAGGCCACGCGCGCGGCGGTCTTCGGGGCATGGATCGACGGTCGGCTGCGGGCGGCAGGGCTCGACGTGGCGGCGGCGCGAACCGTCCTCGAGGGGTTGGTCGCTGCGGCGGGGCCGCAAGGCGGCACGCGGTCGTTCTCGTGGGAGCTCGGTGCGTGCGAGCAATTGGTCGCCGCAGCGGGCCGCTCCGACCCGGCGGGCGAGTGCGCGCGGTTGGCGTCCTCGGCCGTCTTGAAGCGCCTCGACGAGCGGTCGTTCCGCTTCGACAACCAGAGCCTCGCCGACTACTTCGTGGCCTCGTGGGCCGATCACCGCCTCGTCGGCGCCGAGGGGTCGCCCGAGTGCGCGCGCGTAGCCGACATGGCGCCGCTGTTCGAGGCGAACGAGGTCGTCGGCTTCCTGTCCGGCATGCCGAACGGCACTGCCTGCGTCGAAGCGTTGCTGCGAGCCCTCTGCTCGGTGGACGATCCGGGCGAAGAGACGCTCGCGACCCTGGAGCAGGGCCTGGCGCCCGCAACGGTCGCCTCGGCGGCGTGGCTGCGAGCGCCCGCGGGCGGTGACGCGAAGGCCACGTGCCTGGCCGCCGTGGCGCAAAGGCTCGGCGTGGGCGTGGCCGGGAGCGCGCCATGAACGACGATCGGCTCACGTCGACGGGGAGCAGCGGGCCCAGCCTGCGCCTGAAGCTCGTGCGCGGGGTGTTCGAGCTGAAGGGCATCCCGCTGTTCGAGGGGCTCGGCGCCGAGGACCTGCTGCCCATCGCCGAGGCGGTGACGCGCGTCGAGGCGCAGCCCGGCGACCTCCTGGCGCGCGAGGGCGAGGACGCCAGCGAGATCTGGCTGGTGATTGAAGGGCGCATCGAGGCCAATCGGCGCGGTCGGGCGGTGGCGGAGTACGGCCCGGGAGACCTGGCCGGCGACCTGGCCCTGCTGGACGGTCGTCACGGCGCCACCCTGCGCGTGGTCGAGCCCGTGGCCATGCTCGCGCTGCGGCGCGACGACTTCGAGGAGCTGCTCGAGCTGAACCCCGCCCTGGCGCGGAACGTGATCTTCCTGCTGTCGCGCCGCCTGCGCTCGCCGGGGTGAACCCGAAGCTACGCCCCCTCGGACGAGCGCGCCACGTTGTACACGAGCCCCAGGCTGAACAGCTTGATCAGCACCGACGAGCCGCCGTAGCTCATGAAGGGGAACGTGATGCCGACCACCGGCGCGAGCCCCACCAGCATGCCCAGGTTGACCCAGGCTTGCAGGGCGATGAGCAATCCCGTGCCAAAGCAGACCAGGGCCCCGAATCGATCGTGCGCGCGGGTGCTGACGAGCCACGTCCACGCCACGAGGTACAGGTAGAGGCCGAGCAACAGGCCAAGCCCCACGAAGCCGTGCTCCTCTGCGAAGGTGGCCAGCGCGAAGTCGGTGTGGATGGCGTACAGGTATCGCAGGCGTGTCTTGGCGCCGGCGTGGATGCCGCGGCCTCCGAGTCCGCCCGAGCCCACGGCCCACAGCGCCTGCTTGGGCTGCATGTACTTGTCGAAGAGCCGCTTGTCGACCTTCTGCAGCTCGGCGGGATCGGAGTGCAGCCACAACCGTACGCGATCCTTCTGGTACTCCTTGATCATGCCGCTGTTCCAGAGCAGCGGCGCCGAGATGCCGAGCACGAGCAGGATCTTCAGCACCGAACGCCCGCTCAGCCCGTCGTAGAGCAACATGGCGAAGAACAGTCCGACCACGATGAGGGTCGTGCCGAGGTCGGGCTCGACGACGATGAGCCCGGCCGTGATGGCCAGGAAGATCAGGGGCTTGCCGAGGTTTCTAAGCTGCAGCGGCTCGTTGGAGCGGCGCTGGTCGAGGTAGGAGGCGGCCATCAGCAGCGTGGAGATCTTGGCCACCTCGGACGCCTGGAAGGTCACGCCGAAGACCTCGATCCAGCGTCGCGCGAAGTTGACCTCCTTGCCGACCAGCAGCGTGAGCAGCAGCCCGAGGATGGTGACGACGACCAGAGGGAGCGCGAGGCGCTGGATGAGCGACAGCTCGAGGCGCGACGTGACGAACAGCACGATGAAGCCGACGATGAACCACACCGTCTGCGCTTCGTGGTAGCGATCCCCGGTGTAGTAGTCGGCGCTCTTCAGGTTCAGGAGGCTGAGCACCGCGATGATGATCAGCACGAGCCCTGCGAGCACGTTGGCGACGCGCAGGCTCATGGGAGGTCTCCGAGGTTGCCGAGCCGGCGCTCGAAGATCTTCAGCAGGGCCTGCTGCGCGATGGGCGCCGCGTGCTTGCCGCCCGAGCCGCCGTGCTCGATGAACACGACGATCAGCACGCGCGGGTTGTCGGCGGGCGCGTAGCCCACGAACCAGGCGTGCGGACGCAGCAACCACGCCGCGAAGTCGGGATCGGTGACGTTCGCGCGGCGCTCCTTGGACTCGGCGGTGCCGGTCTTGCCCGCCATGGGAAGCTCGGGCCGGGCGATCGAGGCCGCCGTGCCCACCTCGTCGTTCACGACGCCGTACAGTCCCTGGCGGATGACCTCGCCGTACTCGTCGGGGAAGCGTACGTGCCGGGCCACGTCGCGTCCCCGGGCTTCGAGCACGTGCCCGGCGTCGTCCTCGAGCCCGCGCACCAGGTGCAGGTCGAGCACGTCGCCGCCGTTGACGAGCACCGCGAACGCGCGCGCCACCTGCAAGGGCGTGGCCAGCACCGAGGCCTGGCCGACGGCGGCGCTGAGCGCGAAGCCGGGCAGGTAGCCGCGCGGATCGTTCTCGCGGTACCACTTCTCGGTGGGCAGCCGGCCGGGCTGCTCGGGGATCTCGAGCCCCACCTTCTCGCCGAAGCCGAACATGTCGCGGCCGTACAGCGCCAGAGTGTCGATGCCGAGCAGCTCGCCCAGGTTGTAGTAGTAGACGTCGCAGGAGTGCACCAGGGACTCGACCAGGTCCATCTTTCCGTGGCCGCCGAGGTTGTGGCAGCGGAACTTGCGGCGCTTGTAGATGTACGCGCCGTGGCACGTGAACGTGGAGCGGTCGTCGACCGTGCCCTCCATGAGGCCGGCCAGCGCGGGCACGATCTTGAAGACCGAGCCGGGGGCATAGGCGGTGGTGGCCTTGTTGATCTGCGGGCTGTAGCGCTCGCGCTCCGTGGTGTCGGCGTCGACTTTCTCCTGTTGGGCTTCGGAGCGGTGCACCGAGGGGGTGGGCAGGGACAGGTTGGGGTCGAACGAAGGCTTCGAATAGAGCGCTAGCACCTCGCCTTCCTGCGGGTCGATGACCACGGCGGCGCCGCTCTCGACGTTCCGCATGGCCTCGGACAGCACGGTCTGGATGCGGATGTCGATGGACAGGCGGACCGTCTTGCCGTCCTCGGGGGGGGTCGAGCGCACACCCGTGTACATCGTCTGGATCTTGTTGGGATCGCGGCGGAACCCCTTGGCGTCCTTGACGAAAACCTCTTCGCCGTGCCGACCGCGCAGCTGCTTCTCGAAGGCACGCTCGAGGCCGGTGCGGCCCATCAGGTCCCCGAGGCGATAGGCCTCGGGCTCCTGCTCGATCTCGGTCTTGCCGGCCTCGTTCAGGTAGCCGACCAGGTGGCTGACCTCTTCGCGGAAGGGGTAGAAGCGCCGCAGGCTGGTGCGGATGTCGAAGCCGGGCAGCTCGTGCAGGCGCGCGTTCAGGGCCGCGTACTGGTTCATGTAGTCGTGGTTGCAGACCGGGCACGTCTCGTTGCGCTGCCCCTCGGCGAGCGGGGTGCCGTCGACCGGATCGGTGGTCTGTTCGGGCAGGATGAACGTGCGTTCGCACCGCGTGCAGCGAGCCACCCGTCGGTTCAACGAGTACTTCAGCCGCTGATGGTCGACGGGGCAGAAGTGGTCCTTGGCGAGGTCCAGCGGTACGTACTCTCGACCCGTGACCGGCGACCAGCGCACGGTCGTGGTGGGCAGGAAGGTGAGGGGGCTGCCGTCGTCGGGGCAGAAGTCGGAGGTCAGCCACGACGAGACCGTGATGGAGCGGAAGCGCTTCTCCTTGTCCGCCAGGAAGGTCGTCACCTTCTCGCGCAGGCGGGTGTACTCGTCGTCGGGCAGCTCGAGCAGCGCGCGGACCTCTTCGAGCTCGCGGTCGGGATCGGCCAGGTAGTGCGGCACCAGGGTCAGGCGGTGCGTGTCGACGTTCCGCGCGAGGGGGCGGCCGTTGCGGTCGATGATCTCGCCGCGCCTGGCCAGGATGCGCTCCTTGCCGATGGAGCTGACCTCGGCCAGGGTGGCGTAGCGGTCGTGCTCCAGGACCTGAAGCTGGAAGAGGCGCGCCAGCATGGCGGCCCAGGCCAGCGCGATCAGGATCAGCGCGACCCTGAAGCGCGGCCGGTACTCGAGCCGACCGCGGCGAAAGGTTCCAGCCTCCATGTCCCTCGTGCTCTCGAGCTCGTCACGCGCGGCCGTGGGGTCCTGCCTGCAGCCATTTCACGTAGCGCGCGACGAGCCCGGGGTAGGCGCCTTCGTCGAGGTCGACGACCTCCAGCTCGAACCCGGGCATTGCGTCGTTGCGCCCGGTGCGCACCTCGGAGATGCGCGTCGTGGCGGTGACGACGGCCTCGCCCTCACGCGTTGCGATCGAGAATCGTAGCGGATAGACCCCGTCGATGTCCACCGGTCCGACCAGGGTCCGCACGAACACGGCCGCGGAGCCGAACTGGGTGATGCGAACCTTCAGGCGCTCGGGGCCCACTTCGAGGATCGCGGGCACGTCGGCGGCCACGGGTCGTTCGCGCGCTGCGGGCTCGGGCGCAGGGGTGGGCGTAGCCGCAGGGCGTCGGCGCCGGGTGGGCACGGCCCCCGTCGCCGCGGCGATGGCCGCTTCGGCGTCCTCGGCTTCCTGCTCCTCCGTCGCCCGCGTGGACGAAAACCCCTGCTCGTGCGGGACGACCGCGACGCGCAGCGCGTCGACCTCCTCGGGGCGCGTGATGAGCCCGATGGGCCCGGCCTCGGGGTTGCGCAGGCTGCCGCGCGGCGGCATCGGCGTGCGGGCCGTGTCTTCGAGGGGCGGGCGGGCCGGTTGCGCCGCGCGCTTTCGTTCGACGACCGACCTGAGGAAGGCCTCGAACAGGAAGGTCGAGCGCATGCGACCTTGCCCGAGCTCGATGTTCGGCAGCAGGATCGACGCCGAGACGCCGAACAGGATCTCGAGGAAGGTGGCGAGGTTGCGGGCCTCCATGGCGGTCGTGGCCTTCAACCAGCGCAGCCCGATGCCCTCGACGGGCTCGGCCTGGAATCGAACGACGCGGGCCATCAGGTAGACCGGGGGATCGATCCCGCACGATCGATCGAAGACCACGCCCATCTGGGAGCCCTTCGCCATGGCCTTCGCCTCCGGCGACGCGAACAGCATGCCCCCGATGCTGATGTCGATGGGCTTGCCGGCGACGCGCGTGCCGTCGTGGTAGCAGAACACCGCCCGGTCGAACGTGTGGCGCGGGTGGATGCGGCGGTCGGCGTCGTTCATGGGGCCCGTCCGGCGGATGACCGCCGCGTAGGATATCGCGGGCGAGGATGGCCCGCAAATTGGGCGCACCGTCCTCCGTGAGAAACGTCACAACACCGCGACCTCGAGGTGCGGGATGCGGTCGTCGAGGGCGGCCACGGCATCGCGACCGTCGTCCCAGTGGACCGTATGAATCACGCTCGGGTACGCCAACGTGCGGAAGGCCCGCCGGACCGCCGAGGCCAGCGGGTTTCGTTCCGCCAGCGAGAGCGCGACGTACGCCAGGCGCCGCTCGAGGGCCCGATTCGCCAGGCGCGCGATCAGCGCGACCGCCAGGGCCGGGTCGTCGTCGTCGACGGCCAGGTGCGACACGAAGGCGTGCCGGAGCTGCTGGCCCACGGGGGGCAGGCGGGGCACCCCGAGCAGCGGCGCGAGCGCGTTCACCACGGGCCGCCCGACGCGCAGGGCACCCGAGTAGCCGTGCACCACGGTCTGCTTGAAGGCGCCCTGGTCCCACAAGGCCGCGCATCCGACCACGCGCGGGCCGCGGAGGGCCAGGACGAAGTCGCCGGGGGCCAGGCCGCGACAGCGCTCGGGATCGGCCAGGTCGTCGGCGGTCCAGCAGGGCGCGAACTGGTAGCGCGCCAGGTTCCGCTGGAGGCAGGTCGCGAGATCGGGCAGGTCGGCGTCGACGGCCGCGCGAACAACGACGCCCGGAAGGGTGGGCTCGGCGCGCCGACGCCAGAGGGGCAGGGCGAGGGTCGCGAGGCGCTCTCCTTCGGTGTAGGTTGGCACGCCGGGGCGCGGCCGTGTCAGGGCCTGTCGCGCGCGCTCGTTGCCCGCGATGATGGTCGTCACGTAGAACGCGGGCTCGCCGGCCTGGTCGTGCAGGCGCCGGATGCCCGCGAACCCGCCACGCAGCAGCCCGCGCGTCCCGCGAAAGGCCGCGTCGACCCGCAGCTGCGCCAGGTACCCGAGGCGGGTGGGGCGACCGTTTACGAACGCGGTGCGCACGGCGCGGCTGCCCAGGCCCATCAGCGCGCCGTCGGGAGAGCGCGCCACGACCGTCTGGTGTACGTCGCCCTCGAGGGTCGCGGCCTGGAAGAACGACGGCTCGCGCGTCAGCGCCAGCGCGAAGGCGCCTGGCACGGGGTTGTCGCGTAGCAACCGGCGCAGTTCGGCGTCGTCGGCCGGGGTGGCCAGATCGAACACGACCTCGGGCCGAGCGGCCGGGATCTCGCGATGGGTCAAGGGGATCCCCTCCGTGGGGCGACGCTTCGCGCGCGTTCGGGTATCCTACCGTATCGCGCGGGATCGGGGGAGGAAGAGTTGGGAGCGTCGCCGCGGCTGGTAGCGCGTATCGTACGACGGGAGGCCCTCGAAGGCCCGGTCCGGGCGGCGATGTGGGCGCTGTTCGAGGCGACCTACGCCGACGTCGAGCGCGCGCGCTTCGAGCGCGATCTCGACGGCAAGTCCCACGTGATCCTGCTGGTCGATGCTGCCGACGGCGCCGTGCGGGGCTTCTCGACCCAGCGCCTGTTCGACGTCACGGTGCAGGGCCGCGTCGTGCAGGTGCTCTACTCCGGTGACACGGTGGTCGACCCCGCGTACTGGGGGCAGACCGCCTTGCAGCGCGCCTTCCTGCGGCTGGGCATGACCGCCGCGCTCCGCCGCCCCTTCACGCCGACCTACTGGTACCTGATCTCGAAGGGCTACAAGACCTACCTGCTGCTCGCCCGCAACTTCCCCGAGCACTGGCCGCGGCACGACCGCCCCACGCCGCCCTGGCAGGCGGCGCTGCTCGAGGCGTTGGGCACCAGCCTGTTCCCCGCCGCGTGGCAACCGTCGACGGGCGTACTCCGTCACCCCGCGCCCCTCGGCCGATTGCGCGAGGGAGTGGCGCCCGTCGAGCCCTCGGCGGTCGTCCATCCCGACGTGAGCTACTTCCTCGAGAGGAACCCGGGCCACGCGGCGGGCGACGAGCTCTGCTGCCTCGGCCACGTGGGGCTCGACCTGTGGACGCACTACACCGCCAAGCTGGTGCGCCGCGCGCTGCTCGGGCGGAGACCCCGATGAGTCGCCTGGACCGGGGCCTCGTCCCGCTGCTGGGACGGCTGCACCAGGCGAGCGTCCAGCCCGCGCGGCTCGCCTTCCAGGTCGCGTCGCGCCGCCCCGACGTGGCGCAGGGCCTGCGCCTGCGGAGCATCCTGGCCGCCAACGCCGACACCGCCTACGGCCGCGCTCACGGCTTCGATCGCGTCACGTCGCTCTCCGACTTCCGGCGCCGCGTGCCCCTCGTGCGCTATGACGACCTGGTGCCGTGGGTGCAGCGCGCGGCCGAGGGGGAGCCCCGCGTGCTCACCGCCGAGCCCGTGCGGGCCTTCGAGCGCAGCTCGGGCTCGACGGCGCCCACCAAGTGGATCCCGTACACGTCGGGGCTGCTGGCCGAGTTCGGGGCGGCCACGGGGGCGTGGCTGGCCGACCTGTACCGGGCCCTGCCGAGCCTCCGCGACGGCCGCAGCTACTGGTCGGTGTCGCCCGTGGCGCAGGCGCGCGAGACCACGCGCGGCGGCCTCCCGGTGGGCTTCGAGGACGACACCGAGTACTTCGATCCCATGACGCGCTGGGCGCTCGGGCGCCTCCTGGCCGTGTCCCCCGCCGTGGGACGCATCGCCGACCTCGGGGAGTGGCGTCGGGCGACCCTGCTGGCGCTGCTCGAGGCCGACGACCTCGCGTTGATCTCGGTGTGGAGCCCCACCTTCCTGACGCGGCTGATGGAGGCGCTGGCGGCCGACCTCGACGACCTGCTCGCGACGCTCCGGCCCCAGCGAGCCTCGGCCATCCGTGCGAGCCTCGACGCGACGGGGCGACTGACCGGCGAGGCCTTGTGGCCGCGGCTGGCGGTGGTCTCGTGCTGGGCCGATGGCGCCTCGGCCGAGTACGTGGAAGAGCTGCGCGCGTGGTTCCCTCGGACTCCCGTGCAGCCCAAGGGCTTGTTGGCCACCGAGGGCGTCGTATCGTTCCCGCTGTGGGGCTCCGAGGGGAGCGTGCTGGCCGTCACCAGCCACCACCTCGACTTCCTCGACCTGAACGCCCACTCCCGGCCGCGCTCGGCCCACGAGCTCGAGGTGGGGGGCGAGTACTCACCGGTGCTGACGACCTCGGGCGGGCTGGTTCGCTACCACCTGCCCGACGTGGTCACGTGCGTGGGCAGGACGGGCGCCGTGCCGCGCGTGGCCTTCCTCGGCAAGCTCGATCGGGTCTCGGACCTCGCGGGCGAGAAGCTGAACGCCCGGCACGTGGAGGCCGCCCTGGCCGACGTGCGGCGCGTCACGGGGCTCTCGTGGCGCTTCGTGCTGCTCGCGCCCTGCCGTCGCCGCCCGCCGGGCTACACGCTCTTCGTCGAGACCGACGCGCCACCCGCCGTGCTCCTGCAGGCGCGGCGCGTGCTCGAGGAGCGCCTGTCCGAGAGCCACCCGTATCGCTATGCGCGCGCCCTGGGCCAACTCGGCGAGTTGGAGGTGCGCCGCGTCCGCGACGGCGTGGCCGTGTACGAGCGGCGCGTGCTGGCGCGCGGGCAACGCCTGGGCGACGCCAAGCCCACGGGGCTCGACGCGCGCTTCGGCTGGGACGACGCGTTCCGGGAGGCCCCGTGAGCCGGGTCGTGATGCTGCAGCTGCCGGTGCCCGAGGCGACGGCGCGCGAGAACACGGGCCTCACGCCCCTGGGGGCGGCCTCGCTCGTGCTGCACGCCCGCGCGACCGGGGCCGCGTCCGGGCACGAGCTGCTGGTGCTGCCGGGGCCGGCGCTCCGGCGCTTCGGCGACGCGCGGTTGCTCCACGAGCTCGCGGGGCTGGCTCCCGACGTGGTGGCGCTCACCGTCACCGTGTGGAACGTCGAGCGCAGCCTGCACCTGGCTCGGCGCCTGCGCGAGGCTCTGCCGGGCGTTGCGCTGTGGCTGGGTGGCCCCGAGATCGCCGCCGACGCGCCGCTGCTCACGCGCCCGGGCGTGCGGTTCGACGTGGCGGTCGAAGGCGAGGGCGAGGCCGCCTTCGCCGCGCTGCTGTCCGGTGCGCGCCCCGACGCGTTGCCGGGCGTCCGTTCGCTCCCCGGGGGGCTCTTCCTCGGCGCGAACGCCTTCCCGTGGCTCCCCGATCTCGGCACGCTCCACGACCCCTACGTGGCCGGGCTGGTCAGCCCCGAGGCCGACGGCGCGATGCTGGCCGAGCTGTGGCGCGGTTGTCGGTACACCTGCACCTTCTGTCGCTACGCGGGGGGACGTCATCACGCGGGCGCCAGCCGTCCCCTCGAGCAGGTGCGGCAGCTCTTCGCCTGGGCGCGCGATGCGGGCGTGCGCGAGCTCTACCTGCTGGACCCTTCGCTCGAGCAGCGCCCCGATCTGCTCGATTTTCTTGCGTCATTGGCTGCGTCAAACCGCCCCGACCCCATCCCGCTCTTCGTCGAGCTGCGCGCCGAGGCCATCGACGCCGACCTGGCCGCGCGGCTGGCCGACGCGGGCGTGCGCTGGGTCGAGGCGGGCCTCCAGACGGTCACCCCCGAGGCGCTGCGGCTGACGGGGCGCAGCCTCGATCGAGCCGCCTTCGTCGCGGGCCTCGGCGAGCTGCGGCGCGCGGGGATCCGCTCCAAGATCGACGTGATGCTCGGGCTGCCCGGCGACTCGGCCGAGGGGCTCCGGCAGACCCTCGGCTTCCTGGTCGATCACGGCTTCGCGGACCACCTGCAGCTCTTCCGCACCAAGGTGCTGCCGGGCACGGCGCTGAGGCGGTCGGCGAAGCGCCTGGGCCTCGTCTATGAGTCCGAGCCGCCGTACTCGGTGCTGGCCACGCCCAGCTGGCCCGCCGACGAGCTCGCCGCCGCGGTGCAGCAGGCTGAAGACGTGCTCGACCGCGACCTGGGCGGCGTCGAGGTGCCGGTGCTCGAGCGCCCGTCGTGGGGGCGCAGGACGTTCGTGGAGATCCCGTACCCCGACGCCGACGCGACCTTCGAGGCGGCGGCCCGGCTCGACGCACGCGAGGGCCGTGCGGGGCTCGCGGCGACCACGTTCGAGCGCGCCGGAAACGCGTTCGGGCTGTGGCTCGAGGCCGACGACCTGCTGCCCCACGGCGACGCGATCACCGGGGCCATCACGCGCTTCGTGGCCGCCAATCCCTTCGCCACGCTGACGGTGGCGCTGGTGGGGCTGCCCGAGGGGCCCCTCGATCCCTTCCTGGCGGCCCACGAGGCGCTGGAGCGTGGGCGCGTGTCGCGCTACCTCGAGCGCCTGCACGAGTCTCCCCGCCCCGAGCGCAGGCTGGTCGCCGTGCTCGAGGCGCCGTGGCGCGGGCACGTGGACCCGGGCTGGCTCGAGGCGCTTCGGGGCGTCGCGTCGGTGCTCTGGATGACGCGCACCGACCTGATCGAGGGCTCGCTCGACGCGCTGCGGGCGGTCGACGACCTCGACCCCCGTGACGCGCTGCTGGTGGCCCCGCGGGAGTGGCCCGAAGAGCCCGCCGAGCTCGAGCGCGTCATGGCCGAGGCCCTGGCGGCGTGCCCCGAGCCCGAGCGCGTCACGTGGTCGCCGCTGACGTTGCAGTGGAGCTGGGTGCGCGCGGTCGAGCGCGCCGGGGACTCGGGGTGGTGAGCGGGGCGCCTACCCGATCAGCGGATCGGGCTGGCTCAGGTCGCCGAGCGGAGTGGCCCACTTCTCGGCCAGCTCCTTCTTCAGGATCCAGTTGACCGCGAAGTAGTACCAGGCAGCCTGGGGATCCTTCAGGTTGGCCTTGAACTCCCACGAGCGCTCGGCGATCGACGGCCACGAGAAGAAGCGGCCGCGCGTCTCGCGCAGCTTGCGGTACAGCTCGTCGGGGCTCATGGTCTTCGGCTGGAACACGATCTGCCCGAAGCGGTACGAGGGCTCGAGCCACCAGCGCGGGTACAGCAGGCGCCCCTCGGCTTCCATGCGCGCGTAGAGCGGCGTGCCCGGGAAGGGCTGCAGGTGGTTGAAGGCGGTCACGAAGAACTTCTGCTCCATGGCGAAGTCCAGCGTGCGGTCGAACAGGTCGGGGGTGTCGGTGTCGTAGCCGAACACGAACGTGGCGTAGATCTTGATGCCGTGGTCGCGCAGCCGCGCCAGCGCGTCACGGAACTTGCCCGCGCCCTGGTTGAACTGCTTCTTCATGCTCTTCAGGGTCTCTTCGCCGAGCGACTCGAAGCCGATCAGGATGCCGGCGCAGCCGCTCTTCCGCATCAGGCGGCACAGCTCGTCGTCGGTGCCGGTGTTGATGGTCGCCTGGGACAGCCAGTTGATCTTCAGGGGCGAGAGGGCCCGGAACAGCTCCTTGGCGCGTGCGAAGTCGGTGGTCAGGTTGTCGTCGACCAGGAACACCCGCTTTCGTCCGGTGCTCGCGATCTCGTCGACCACCTCGGCCGCCGGCCGCCAGCGCACCTGCTGCTGGAAGTAGCTGGTGACCGAGCAGAAGTCGCACACGAAGTTGCAGCCGCGCCCCGTCTCGACCAGCGTGAGGGGCATGTACTTCTTGCCCTGGAAGATCGAGCGATCGGGCTTCACGCTGTAGACCGAGGGCCGCCCGGTGGCGCGGTACTCGGGCTGCAGGCGGCCGGCCTCGGCGTCGTCCAGCAGCGACCCCCAGACGGGCTCGGCCTCGCCGTAGACCACGGCGTCGGCGAAGTCCTTCACCTCGTGCGGCGCCAGCGTGGCGTGGTAGCCGCCGAGCACCACCTTGACGCCGCGGGCACGGTACGCGCGGGCGATCTGGTAGGCGCGGCGCGCCGTGTAGGTCTCGACCGACAGCGCGACCAGGTCGGTGGGCGCGTCGACGTCGATCCGCTCGACGCGATCGTCGAAGAACACGACCTCGTGGCGGCGCGGCGTCAGGCTGGCCAGCACGGCCATCGACAGGGGCTCCATCTTCCACGACTCGACGAACGAGTCGGACTCGCGCCCCATCGCAGGCTGGATCAGGGTAATCTTCATGGCGCCTCCGGGTGCGCTGAAGGATAATCCAGCCTATGCCGTCGCGCGAGAACGATCTCCGCATCCTCATCGTCTCGGGGCCCTTCGTCTCGGCCAAGGACCGCTCGGCGCTCGCGGCGCTCCACAAGCAGGTGGCCGCCTTCCGGGCGTCGTCTGCGCCCTGGTACGACGTGCACCTCAAGGTGCTGTCGGCCGAGCACCTGCTGGCGGCGCGGGTCCATCGCCTGACTCCGGCGTACGCCCGAGCGCCGTACCGGGCGACGGTCGACGCGTTGTTGGCCGACGGGACGCTCTTCGAGCCCCCGGAGCTCGCCGAGGTGATCCTGGCCACGCTGCTCGCGCGCGAGGGTGTAAAGGTCCGGTCGCTCACGGTCGCCGAGCTCTTCGGCGACGCGGCCCGGCGCGAGGCGCTGCTGGCGGCGTACCCGGTCGTGTTCGTGTCGGCCACGTTGCTGCGCGATCTCTCCGAGTTGGCGCCGGTGCTCGCGCTCGTGCGGCGCCCGGGCAACGCGGTGGTGGTCGGCGGCGCGCTGTCCGGGCTGGTGGCCTCCGAGTGGCCGGGCGACGAGCGCGTCGACGTGTTGGCGGTGGGCGAGGGCGAGCGCCTGGTACCGCCGCTGGTCGACTGGATGCGCCGGGGCTTCGTCGAGCTTCACGCCCCCGCGGGGGGCCGCGTCCTGCGCCGGGGCCCATCGCTGGTCCTGTCGGCGGGGGCGCACCCGGCGCGCGACCTCGACGACCTGCCCACCCCGGATTGGGACGCCGCGGCGCGCCGCGCGGGGCAGCGCTGGCAGGTCATCCACTACGAGTCGGCGCGCGGCTGCCCCTTCCGCTGCGCGTTCTGCAGCTACCCTCTGCTCTTCGACGACCCGCACGTTCGGCGGAAGAGCGCCGCGCGCATCGCCGAGGAATGGTCGCTCTACGCCGCGCAGGGCTTCTCGCGCATCGCGTGCCTCGACAGCCTGTTCACGCGGCCGCGAGCGCGCCTGGTCGCGCTGTGCGAGCGGCTGATCGCGGAGGGATCGCCGGTGCGCTGGCTGGCCTACGCGCGCGGCGACGACCTGGTCGACCCGGACGTCGTGCGGCTGATGGCGCAGGCGGGGTGCGTGCAGGTACAGGTCGGCGTCGAATCGGGCAGCGCCTCCCAGCTCGCGAACATGGACAAGCGCGCCACGGTCGAGGCCACGGCGAAGGGCCTCGTCACCGCCCAGGAGGCCGGCATCGCCACCTTCGTGACGGTCATCCTGGGCTACCCCGGCGAGACCCGCGCCACGCTCGACGAGACCTGGGCGTTCCTTCGCGACACCCGCCCCGACTTTGCCTTCGCCACGCCCTTCACCGCGCGCGTACCCTTCGTCCCCGTCCTCTCCCCCGCGGGGCGCGCGCGCTTCGGGCTCGTCACGTACGGCGGCGCGTCATCGTCGTCGCCCTACTGGCGCCACGCCACCATGAGCGCGGCCGACGTGGGACCGCTCTGGCGCGAGCTGCACCGGCGCCTGGCCGAGCAGCGCGTGACGTTGGACCCGAGCCTGTTCTACGGCGCCATGTTCTCGTATCGCCGCGACCGGCATCGCGCGGCGTTGCTCGACTACCAGCGCGACGCGCTCATCGCGAGCCCGTGGGTGTCCGCCGCCTTCCTGCCGCTGCGGTGGTGGAGCCTGGCCCGCCTGCGCCGTGACCTGGGCCGCCGCCTGCCCGTGGCTACAGCAACGTCGAGCCCGGGTGCAGGCGCAGCGTGAGATCCGAGATGGGATAGGCCACGCAGGCGTGGATGTAACCGTGGGCCGCGTCGGCCTCGCGCACGCGCGCCGAGGACGGCAGGAAGACCCGCCCCTCGAGCAGACGTGCCCGGCAGGCGCTGCACTCCCCCGAACGGCACAGCGCGGGCAGCACGATCCCGCGGCGTTCGAGGCAGGACAGCAACGGCTCCCGCGCCAGGGCCTCGATGGGCGCGTGTCCTTCGACCGTCACCCGGAAGCGCGCCGTGCCCTTCAGCCCGTCCGGCCAGCCGGGCTCCAGCGTCACGTCGCTCGGCGGCCCGTACAGCTCGCGCCGCACGTGGTGAGGCGGCACCCCCAACTCGGAGAGCGCCGTTTCGACCAGCCCGCGCATGGCGTTCGGCCCGCACACGAAGAAGCGCGCGGCCTGCAGGTCTTCGACCTCGGCCTTCAAGCGCTCGGCATCGAGCAGCCCCTTGCGGCCGCGGAACTTCGCCGTAGGCTCCGAGACGATGACCGAGTACGTGAACCACGGGCAGCGCGCCGCCAGGGCCTTCAGCTCGGCGTGGTAGATGACCTCGCGGGGCGTGCGTACGCCGAAGACCAGGTGGACGCGCTGGGTCATCCCGCGGCGCTCGAAGTCGCGCCACATGGAGCGGAACGGCGTGATGCCGCTGCCTCCGGCCAGGAAGACCAGCGGCCCGCGGTCGGTCAGGGGCTCGTGGACGAAGGCTCCCGTGGGGCCCGAGGTCTCGAGGTGCGCGCCGGGCACCAGCGTGAACAGGTGCTCGGTCACGAAGCCGCCTGGTTTGCGGCGCACGGTGACGTCGAGCAGGGGCTCGCCCGGCGCCGACGAGATGCTGTAGGCGCGGTTGGTGGACACGGCCCCGATGGAGACGAGCACGCTGACGTATTGCCCCGCTCGGAACGGCGGCAACGCGCCGTCGAGGCGCTCGAACCGCAGGGTGCGCGTGGTGGGCGTCTCGTCGAGGGTTTCCAGCAGTCGCATCTGCATGCGGCGAGGGTGCAGGCGCTCGACCACGCGTGCCACCTCGGCCCGTGCCGGCAGCCGGGCCCCGTCGGGGGCGGGGGTTCGGCCCAGCACGTGCAGCAGTACGTCGCCGTAGGCCGCCAGATCCTGCAAGACACCCGGCAGCTCACGCATGACGGGCCTCCTTCCGGCGTGCCGCCACCACGCCCTCGGCGGCCATGCGCCCCGACACGATGCACGGCTCGAACCCGCCGCCGGGTTGCACCCACGCGCCCGTCAGCCACAGGCCCTCGATGGGCGCCCGGGCGGGGTGGCGCAGCACCGTCGACGACCACGGGGGCTGGTCGAAGCCGTAGATGCTGCCGCCGGGGGTCGCCGCGAAGCGCATGTTGGTCAGCGGCGTCGAGACCTCGACCACCTCGGTCGCGTCGCGCAGCCCCGGCAGCACGCGCTCGGCCAGGTCGAGCATCTGGCCGCCCAGGCGCGCCTTGGTCTCGTGGTAGCGCTCGGGCGGGAGTGCCAGCCAGGGCTCGCCCCGCGACAGGGCCGTGAGCACCACCATCGACGTGCCCGTCGGCGAGACGCCCGGCCACACCGCGTTGTAGCACGTCACGGCGCAGCAGGGCGGGGCGTCGAGCGTCAGGGTGGCCGCGTGGTGGGCCTCCTGGTCGAACGAGAGGTTCACGAAGGTCTCGTGGTCGGTGTACCCGTGAGCGAGTACGTCGCGGTTCACCCCCAGGTACACGTTCACGGTCGAAGGCCCCACGGTCTCGCGGCCCAGGCGGTCGAGCCACGCCCGCGGCGCCGCGCCCGGCCCCAGCAGGTCGATGGCCGTCGTCAGCGGGCTGGCGTTCGACACGACGCGCGCCGTCTCGATGAGCTCGCCCGCCTCGGTCTCCACCCCCGTGACGCGCCCGGCTGCGGTGAGGATGCGCGCCACGGGCGTGTTGAAGCGCGCCTCGCCGCCCCAGCGCTCGAAGGCGGCCAGGAAGGCGTTCGAGAGGGACTGCGAGCGCCCCCGCACGTACGTCGCGCCGTAGCGGATGTAGGTGGCGAGCGCGATGGCGAAGTACAGGAAGGCCATGCGCGACGGGGGCAACCCGAAGTAGCCCCAGTACTGGCTGAGCACCGCCCGTGCGGCCTCGCCCTTCACGTCGCGGTTCAGCACGTGGCCCCACGTCACGGCCAGGTAGCGCGCGGCGTTCGGGAAGCGGAAGGGCGCCGTGGCCACGTCGCGCCAGCCGAAGCGCCCCGACGCGAACGTCTTCTCGAGCTCGACCGTGTCGCGCGCCAACGCGAACACGCGCTCGAGGAAGCGCCGGATGCCGTCGGCGTCGGAGGGGAACGCGTCGCAGAGCGCGGCCGTGTAGGCCTCGCGCCCCACCGGCAGGCGCAGGTCGAGGCCCGGGAACACGCTGCGGTACAGGTCCTTCACCGGCACGAACTCGAGGCCGTCGGCCACGCCGAGGTCCCGCAGGTACTCGGTGTTCCCGGTGGGCTCGCCGTCCTTGCCCATGCCCGACAGCTCGTGCAGCGCCACCTCGAACTCGTAACGCCCGCGCACGAAGCTGGTGGCGTAGCCGCCCGGCACGTTGTGTCGCTCGAGCAGCAGCACCGACAGGCCTTCCCTGGCGAGCCGCGTGGCCGCCGACAGGCCGCCGAGCCCCGCCCCGATGACGACCACGTCGTAGCGCTTCGTCATGCCGGTCCTCGAAGGGGAGTGCCCGGCGAGCCTAAAGGGGACGGGGGCCTCTTGTCAACGCACCGACCGCGTCGCCAACCGGCTCACGATCTGGTTCTGCCCGCGTGACGTGACCGGCATCTCGAAGCCCTTCAGTCGATTCAGGCGCTTGACGAAGACGCGGTAGGTGAGGTTGCCCACGAACGCGATGGGGAAGTTCGAGCCCGCGGCCACGGCGCGGCGCCAGATGTTGCCCATCTTGAACGTCTCGCGGTAGGCGTGGCGGAAGCCCTCGTACAGCTCGACCGGCGTCATCTTCTGGGGCCTGAAGACCACGTGCATGGTGTCGTAGTCGCCCCAGTCGTAGCTGAGGATGCGCTGCTCCTCTTCGAGGCGCTGGAACAGGCGCGTGCCGGGGTAGGGCGTGTAGATCGAGTAGCGCGGGATGGAGATCTTCAGCTCGTGGATGCGGTCGACGGTCATCTGGAACACGTCGCGGTCGTCGTGGTCGAAGCCGAAGACGAAGGTGCCCTGCACCACGATGCCCGCCTTCTGGAGCGTGCGCACGACCTCGGGGTACTTGTCGGCCTTGTTGAAGCCCTTGGCGATGCCCGTCAGGTTCGGCTGCTGCACGGACTCGAAGCCGATCAGCAGGAAATGGCAGCCGGCCTTCACGAGCAGGTCGAACAGCTCGGGGTCGTCGGTGATCTGCACCGTGGCCAGCGCGCCCCACTTCTTCTTCAGCGGGATCATGGCCGTCAGGAGCTCCTTGGCCCACTCCACGTCCTCGAACGGGCTGACGTCGCTGACGGCGAAGCGCTTGCCGGGCACCGCCTTCACGTCGCGGATGATGTCGGCCACCGGACGTTTCTGGAAGCGCTTCCAGACCACCGGCACCATGCAGAAGTCGCACAGGTGCGTGCACCCGCGCGTGAACGGCACCGTGTAGGGCATCATGTAGCCGCTCTTGCGGTGCAGGTCCCAGCGCGGCGTGGGCAGGCCCGGAGCCAAGTCGGAGTCCCACTCCTCCTCGCGGTACTCGGGCTGGAGGTTCCCGGCGCGGAAGTCGGCGACGAGCCGGGGCCACGTGCGCTCGGCCATGCCGATGACCAGGCTGTCGGCGAAGCCGCGCGCCTCGTCGGGCATGGCGGTCACGTGCACGCCGCCGAGCACGACCGGGATGCCCTTCGAGCGGTAGTGATCGGCCAGCGCGTAGGCGCGGCGGGCCGTACCGGTCAGCACGCTGATGCCGACCAGGTCGGGGCGCAGGTCGAGCGGCACCTTGTCCACGCTCTCGTCGACGAGCGTGTACTCGACATCGGGATCGGGCGCGAGCGCGGCCAGCGCGGCGATCGACAGGGGCATTTCGCGGAACGAGCGGACGCTGCTGCCGAGGATCAGCTTGTGCATCGCCGCGTCGGGCATGATGAGGAGGATGCGCATCCCTGGGCTCCCGCTAAAGGCGGGATCAGGATACTAGAGATCGGCCCCGCAAAGAAAGTGAACCTGCAAGGTCACGGGCACACCGGGCATCAGCTGCGTGTCGTCCTCGCAGTCGGCCGAGTACTCGGTCCACGCGAGCCCGCCGGCCTTGGCGCAGACCTCGGTGGCCTTCTTCTCGGCCTTGGCGCGGGCCTCGCCGCACGTGGGGGCCGTGAGCTCGGCCGAGCGGGGACCTCCGGCCGCGAGGGCCGAGCCGCCGAGCCCGAAGACCGCCAGCGTCACCGCGACCATCGAACCTGCCAACGCTTTCCGCATCACCCCACCCCGACGAGGTTTCACCGCGGACACCCGGGAGGCGTCCAGAGCCCATGTGCGCACGTTCGAATTTTCCTTCGGGTTTCAGGATAGCGCGAAGGGCCGGTCGGCGCAAATGAGCGGGTCAGCGCGGCGAGCGCCCCAGGACGCGATCGAGGATCAGGGCGTGGTCGAAGGCGAGTGTCGGCAGGCCCTCGACGGGGAACCAGGCGGCCTTGGCGGCGTCGTCGCCCGCGATGGGCATGACCCGCTCCCCGTCGACGAAGGCCGAGTACACGATCGAGATGGTGCGCCCGCGTGGATCGCGGCCGGGCTTTCCGAAGGCGCCCACCTCGTTCAGGTGGCCGACCACCACGCCGGTCTCCTCGAGCAACTCGCGGCGCGCGGCGTCCTCCAGGTCCTCGTCCTGCTCGACGAAGCCGCCCGGCAGGGCCCAGCACCCCTGGTACGGGTCGTAGCGTCGCTCGACCAGCAGCACGCGCAGCCCGTCGGCGAACCGTCCGAGGAGCGCCACGTCGGCCGCCACCGAGACCTTGGGCGGCGTCCAGATGAAGCCGTTGTCGCTCATCGTGTCCTCCTCGCGCTCGGTTCGGCTCACTGAATCGTATAGGAGTACGGTGACTTGCGCATCACGCGCCCCATCCAGTAGGCGAAGCGGAAGTCGACGCCCGGGATCAGGCGCGAGCCGTCGCCGCCACCGTTCGGCACGTAGGGGTTCGAGCGCCAGTGGTAGTTCGAGGGCGGCAGGTGGTTCATGAGGAAGGGCTCGGCCGTCACGAGGTCGTCGTTGCGCCCCACGCAGCCGAGTGCCGTCCAGCTCGAGCCATCGGACGCCGCGCAGGTCGTGGGGCCCTCGACGAACGGCTCGACCGAGCAGTCCCAACCGGGGCAGTTCACGACCGAGACGTCCCAGTAGGGCGCCTCGCGGAACCAGCCGAGCGTTTGCAACCCGCGCGCCACGGCCGCCTCGGCCAGCTGCCTGGCCTCGGTGGTGCCGCCCGGGGCTCGCACCGCGCTCGCGCCCAGCAGACCTTCGGCGAACACGAAGTCGTAGAGCGTGTACTGGTAGTCGGCGGGTTGCCGATCGTAGGTGGGCCGATCGTACATCCGGTCCTGCACGGCGTGGCGCAGCGTGGCCAGCGCGGCGGCGTCGTCGAGGTAGCGGAACGCGAGCCACGCGCCCATGAAGGCCATGTTGTAGTTCGAATAGTTCGAGATCGTCCCGGCGTCGAGCAGGCGCCAGACCTCGTCGTCCACAATCCCGGGCAGGTCGCGCTCGCCGATCAACTGGTCGTAGAGCCACGCGTGTAGCTCGGGGTCGCCGGTCACGAAGTCCCAGGTGGCCACGCACCCGAGCGCCATGATGGCGTGGAAGCCGTTCCGTAGCGTGGGGACGTAGACCTTGCCGTCGAGGTTGTGCTCGTTCAGCCAGCCGTGCAGCGTGGTGCGGCCGTCGGCGTCGGGGATCTCGAGGTCGTAGCCGCTGGCGCGGACCACCATCAGCTGGCGCGCGAGGGCCAGGGCGTCGGCCTGCAGGCGCGTCTTCTTGTCGGCGGGGAAGGCGTCGTCGTCGCGGACGGCCTCCCACAGGGCGCCGAACGCGGCGACCCAGCCGATGTACATGTCGCGGCTGACCGAGTCCTCCCAGATGAGGTTCGGGTAGCTGTGGCCGGCCGAGAAGTCGGCACGCCACGACCCGTTGTTCTTGACCTCGGGGAGGGGGCTGCCGTTCTCGTCGGTGAGGGGCACCAGCGTCTGCGTGGCGCCATCGCCGGGCAGGTCGGTGCGGGCCAGGCCGCGCACGATGACGCCGGGCGCGCCCGTGATGTCGACCGCCACGTGCAGGGCCTCGAGGGAAGCGAGCACCGCCTGGCGCGCGCGCTCGACCTGCGGGGCGTGGTAGCCCTGGTCGCGCAGCACCATGTAGCGGTACGCGTCGGCCGCCACGCCCACGCCGGCGTAGAGGCCGGCCACCTTGGCCTGCGAGGTGATCACGTCGGCGGCGGGCTTGCCCGCGAAGGCCTCGAAGTCCCAGCCGTCGGACTCGCGCAGGAACGCCTCGATCTTCGCGCGATCGTCGACGTTGGCCGGGGCGATGGTCACGTCGGTGTTCAGGTCCATGGCCGAGGCGCTGAACGCACGGAACGAGCGCTCGTAGCGCGTGGCCTTGGCCTCGAGGGCGGCGTCGAAGCCGGGCTCGCAGGGGCCGGGCACCACCGCCGTCCAATCGTACGAGAAGCCGGGGCAGGCGGGGGCTGCGTCGACGTCGGCGTCGGCCTGGGCGTCGGCGTGCGCGTCGGCGATCGCGTCGGCGTCGGCCGCGTCAGGGGACGCGACGTCGGTGCCAGGACCGCCGGAACCGCACGCCACCAGGACGACCAGCCAGAGGAAGGCGAAGCAGCGCATGATGGTTCTCCCCCGGGAAGGGACGATCACAGCAGGCGGCCGATGCGGACCGCGATGTTCTTCAGGAGCTCGAGGTCTTCCTCGATGAACGCCTGGTGGTTGTCGGCGAACGAATCGAGGTAGAGCAGGGACGCCAGCGTTCCGGCGGCGCCGAGCACGGGCACGACGGCGACCGAACCGAGCGGATCGGCGGTCGCGGCGTCGGGGGGCAGCGAGTTCAGGATGACGGGCTTCTGGCGCTTGTAGACCGACGAGATGGCCGCCACGAAGGGGCGCGCGCGCCGCCGCTCGGCCGACAACCCCGCGGCGTAGGAGGACGCCACGGGCAGCGCCTTGCCGTCGGGCGTGATCTGGAGCACGAACGTGCGATCGGGCGCCAGGTGCTCGGCGATGCCGGCCACGGCGCGGTCGTAGGCGGGCTTGGGGCTGTCCTTCTTCAGGCACAGCCGCTCGAGCTCGAAGAGGAACATGGTACGACGCAGCTCGCGCTGCTCTTCGCCCTTGTCGAGGTCGATGCTGAAGCCGTCGGCGGCCACCACGGGAGCGGCGCCCGTGCTCGCGGACACGTCGACGGCGCGCGTCTCGCTGGCCACGATGCCGCGATCGGCCACCTTGCGGCCCAGGGTCTGGTCCTGCACGTTGGCCTGGTCGTTCACGACCTCGAGCTCGGTGTTGCCGACCTGCAGGCGATCTCCCACGGTGAGCGTGGCCTGCGAGACCTGCTGGCCGTTGACCAGCACGCCGTTCGAGCTGTTCAGGTCCTGCAATTGGTAGCCGTCGCCCGCCCAGCGGATGAGGGCGTGGCGCCGCGAGACCTTGTCGTCGATGATCTGGACGGGGTTGCCGACGTCGCGGCCGATCGTGAGCGTGCGTTGTCCCAGGCGGAACACCGCGCCTTCGTTGTAGCCCTTGCGGATGACCAGCATGGCCATGGCGTTCTCACCCTCGTGTCGTCGAAGCGTCGCGCCATCATAGACGACGTCGGGCCGCGATGACAACGGCGATTGACGGCGGACTGGCCGTTGGTCTAGGATGGGGTCCCGATGGCGGCCGTCCGGCCGGGCTTTCCAGTGGTGAGGTTTCATGCGTCCCTTGGAGCACACGAAGCTGATCTTTGTGACCGGCGGGGTCATCTCGGGTCTCGGGAAGGGCATCACGGCGGCCTCCATCGGGGCGCTGCTCGAGAGCCGCGGCCTGAGCGTCAACCTGGTCAAGATGGACCCGTACATCAACGTGGATCCGGGGACGATGAACCCGTATCAGCACGGTGAGGTGTACGTCACCGAGGACGGCGCCGAGACCGACCTCGACCTCGGCCACTACGAGCGCTTCACGTCGTGTACCATCGTCCGCGCCAACAACTTCACGACGGGCCAGGTCTACGACTCGATCCTGGCCAAAGAACGCAAGGGCGAGTTCCTCGGCAAGACCGTGCAGGTCATCCCCCACATCACGAACGCCATCCGCGAGCGCATCGTGGCGGGCGTGGGCAAGGCCGACATCGGCATCGTCGAGGTCGGAGGCACGGTGGGCGACATCGAGAGCCTGCCGTTCCTCGAGGCCATCCGGCAGATGAAGCTGCAGATGGGCCCCGCCAACGCCCTGAACGTGCACGTCACCCTGGTGCCGTACATCAAGGCCGCGGGCGAGCTCAAGTCCAAGCCCACCCAGCACAGCGTGCACAAGCTGCGCGAGATCGGCATCCAGCCCGACATGATCGTGCTGCGCGCCGAGCGCGAGGTGCCGCTCGAGATGCGCGAGAAGATCTCGCTGTTCACCAACGTGCCCACCGACCGCGTGGTCGAGTGCCGCGACCTCGACTCGGTCTACCGCATCCCGCTGTACTTCCACGAGCAGGGCGTCGATCAGCGCATCATCGAGATGCTGCAGATCTGGTCCGCCCGCCCGCGGCTCGAGGCCTGGCAGCGCATCGTGGCGGCCCTCGACGGCGCCGACTCGAACCCGGTCACCATCGGCATCGCCGGCAAGTACGTCGAGCAGCAGGAGTCCTACAAGAGCCTCACCGAGGCGCTCATCCACGCGGGCATCGAGCACCACGCCAGGGTGAACCTCGAGTACGTCAACACCGAGGAGCTCGAGGCCGCCTCCGATCCGCACGCCGTGCTGGCGCACGTCGACGGCGTGCTGGTCCCGGGCGGCTTCGGAAAGCGCGGCATCGAGGGCAAGATACGCGCGGTCCAGGTCGCGCGCGAGCGGGGCATCCCGTACTTCGGCATCTGCCTCGGCATGCAGATCGCGTCCATCGAGTTCGCCCGCCACGTGTGCGGGCTGAAGGGCGCCAACTCCACCGAGTTCGACGAGGCCACGCCGCACCCGGTCATCGACCTGATGCGCGAGCAGCGCGACGTGACCGATCTGGGCGCCACCATGCGCCTGGGCGCCTATGCGCACGTGCTGAAGCCCGGCTCGCTGGCCGAGAAGCTCTACGGCGTCCCCGCGATCAGCGAGCGCCACCGCCATCGCTACGAGTTCAACAACGACTACCGCGGGCTCTTCGAAGAGAAGGGCCTGTGCTTCAGCGGCGAGTCCCCGGACCGCGGGCTCGTCGAGATCGTCGAGCTGCCGGGCCACCCGTGGTTCCTCGGCTGCCAGTTCCACCCCGAGTTCAAATCGAAGCCGACGGCACCCCATCCGATCTTCGCCGGCTTCGTGAAGGCCGCGCTCGAGTATCGTGCGCGAACCCGTTGAGCCCCGACACGACAAGGAGATCCGTATGAGCGAGCACGAGCACGACCACGAGACCGAGGCCGATCAGTTCTTCTTCTGGACCGTCGAGCCGCCCGTCATGGACGGCAAGGAGCTCGAAGCCGCCGGGCTGTCGCGCCAGCTGACCGAGATCGCCGAGCGCACGGGCGACAACGACCCGACGCCCGAGGACGAAGAGAAGTTCGAGACGCTGCTGGGCCAGCTGCACGCGTGCATGGCCGACAAGTGCGATCTGGCCGGCGCCAAGCGCATGAAGGCGCGCCCCGACTTCGACGAGGTGGCCAGGAAGGTCTTTGAAGAGGAGGTCGAGGAGAGCGACCTGACCCTCGAGGACTTCAAGGAGATGTTCGCGGAGCAGCCCGACTGCGAGAAGTGCTCGTCGCTGCTGCCGTATTCGCACGAGGACGTCGATCCCTGCGAGACGACGCCCATGTTCATCGAAGAGCTCGTGCGCGACCCGGCCGTCATCGAGAAGGTGCAGTTCGAGATGGAGCCCGCGGCCATGCTCGAGCTCGCCGACGACCTGCAGCGCATCCTCGACGACGGCTCCTTCAGCACCGAGAAGCCCGAGGACGCCGGCGAGGAGTTCGAGCCGAAGGAGTACCTGGTCGGCATGGTGCGCTTCCTGCGCACGTGGGCCGAGCGGGGCTGCAAGCTGTCGCCCGCCTTCTTCGACATGAACTGCGAGTGCGAGGACTGCACCGACGAGTAGTCGGAGCCGTCACCGGAACGACGTCACCGCACACCCACCCGAACCCGTCCCGCCGGCGTCATCGGGCTCCTCGGGCCCGACCGCGTCGGTGCCCTGCGCGAGGTCTTGCTCCGTCGCCTGATCCGCGGCCGGCTCGTCGCCCGTCGTGTCGGGCATGGTCCCGTCAGGAGGCAGCTCGGCCGTCTCCGGCAGCGTCGCCCCGCAGGGCGGAGGCGGGCAATCGAAGGTGACCAGCAGGTCGCGCCGGAAGCGCGGCAGGCCCAGGTAGCCCGAGGGGTCGGCGGCCACGACCAGGCCCGTGCGAGGATCGACGAAGGTTGCCGTCGGCGGGTCGCAGAAGTCGCTGGCGAAGGCCGGCAGGTCGAGGCAGTCGACTACGATCTCGGCGAACGCCTCGGCGGCGGTCGGTCCATCCCACTCCGAGGTCGGGTCGTGCAGCCACACGACGAGTCCGGTGCCCGCGAGGCCGCCCGCGCCGCCGAAGCCCCCGGCCGCGACCACCTCGAGGGGCACGTTCGCCGTGACCCGCGCCTCGACCGGGTGCGCCCATTGCTCGATGCGTACGGCCCGCAGCGCCTTTGCGGCGTTGCCGAGCACGCTCCACAGCCCGTTCGGCTCGAGCCAGTTGTCCCACCACCAGCTCATGGAGCCGCCTTCGAAGCCGAGCAAGGCCGCGAGCAGCGTCGTGTTCAACAGGTGCGTGCCCGCGGCGTCGGCCTTGTTCTTCTCTCCCAGGAAATCGATGCCGAGCTCGCCGACGATCACGGGCTTGCCGACCGTCAGCATGTGAGCGGCCGCCTTCCGCAGCGACAACCAGTAGTCGGGCAGGTACGAGTGCACCTGCGCCAGGTCGTAGGCGCCATCGCTCCAGGGCTGGGTGCAGCCCGCCCAGCAGGCGCTGGAGTACGAGGTGGTGACCGGGTGGCGGTAGGGGTCGGCGACCTTCAGGCGCTCGGCGCGCTCGCGGGACCAGGCCTCGAAGTCGGCCTTCTTGGCGCCGTCGATCAGCTCGACCTCGTTGAACAGCTCCCAGGCCAGCAGCCCCGACGAAGCGGCGTAGCGCGCCGCGACGTACACGAGCTTGCGGTCGAAGCCGGCGATCACGTCGGGATCCGTGAAGAACTGGCCGCTGGTAGCGAGAGGGCCGCCATTAACCTGGTTCCAGGGGTTCCCGTCCCAGGAGGACCAGTTCGAGGTCTCGAACTGGCTGTGCTGCTGCAGGACGAGCTGCAGGGCGATCCCGCGCTCCTCGGCGAGCTGCAGGATGCGATCGACGCGCCAGGCCGCCTTCAGGTTGAAGCGCCCGAGCCCCTGGTAGGCGCCGTCGTCGCCCGAGGACCACTCGAGGGCGGTCGCGTCGAAGTGCGTCATCCACACGCGCGTCCAGGTCAGGCCGTTCTCGGCGAGGGCGTCGAAGTAGCGCGTGAAGTCGGCCAGGTCGTTGGCCCAGCACACGTTGGCGCCGAAGGGTACGTAGCGCTCGCCGCTCGACCACTGCAGGCCGCGCGGTGACTCGGGCAGGCGCCGGAGGAAGCCCGGGGCGGTCGGCGACCCCACCACGACCAGCTCGAGGGGGATGTCCAGGGCGTCCTCCCCGTCGTCGTCCGAGGCGCGCACCCACAACCGCCACGTGCCCTCGTCGAGCGCGCGAAGCCGGATCAGGAAGCCCGGCTCGCCGACCTCGACCAGGCGCTCGACGCCGTCGCTGCTCTGGATCTCGAAGTCCTGGAACCAGAACCCCGTGAAGAAGTGCTCGTCGAGGCCGTTCTCGAGGACCGCCGTCACCGAGATGACCTCCGGATCAAAAGGGTCGGCGTAGCTTCGATCGAGTTGGACGCGCACCTCCACGTGGTCGAGGGGACGAATCGGCAGGCCGGGTGCGGGCGTGACCTGATCCACGGCGACGAGATCGGCGGCGAGGGCGGTGGCCGGGGCCAGGAGCACGAGCGCGACGAGCGTGACGGGGGATCGCATGGGGCCTCCCGAGGGGATCGGCCCCGAGCGTATCACTTTTCGGAGGGCTCCGGGAGCCTGCGCGCGACGGCGAGCACGTTGCCGTCGGGGTCGGCGAAGTACGCCGCCTCGTCGCCCCAGGGCCGGGCCGACCAGGGCGACAGGACGCGCGCACCGCGGGCCTTCAGGCGCTCGAGGTAGGGCGTGGGATCGTCGAAGACCAGGTAGAGCTCGGTGCCCGTCAGGTCGCCGTAGGACAGGGTGGCGGGGGCCTTGCCGATGTTCTTGGCGAAGCCGTCGCGAACGTAGAGTCCCAGGCTGGAGCCGTCGCCGAGGGCCAGTTCGACGAAAGTGGGCGTATCGGTCTGCACGGGCCAGGCGAACACGTCGCGGTAATAGGCCGTCGCGTACGCCAGGTCGCCGACGGCGAAGATGGTCGTGGTGTGCAGCAGCATTGGGGCGTGACCTCCCGCTGTGGCCGGCATCGACGCGGCCACCGGCGCGGCGCTGACCTCGGAGGCCGTGGGCGGCCGCAGCTGCTGGGGGGCGCCGCAGGCCACGATGACGGTCAGCAAGGCAGGGATGACGATTGGCAGGGGCGATTCACGAATGGCCCGATCGGCGCGACGCATCAGAAGATCCAGGTGGCCCGCATCTGCACGGTGAAGGCGCCGTTGGCGTCGAGCGGGCGGTAGGGGTTGTCGAGCGCCGACAGGGGCAACAGGTAGCCGCCGTCGAGGCGGAAGCGGAACGCCGAGACGGGCTCGTACTCGAGGTAGGCGTCGGCTTCGAGGCCCAGGGGCTTCCAGGTGTCGAAGGCCCACGACAGGATCGGACGGAGACCCGCCCGGATGCGGTGCGTGTCGAGCGAGAACACGTCGTACGAGAAGGGCAGGGCGACCAGGAACGCGTCGGTGAACGTGCCGATGATCTCGCGGAACAGGATCAGGTCGACGTGGTGGTCGCGGGCGAAGAAGAAGTGGTGCTGGTTGGGCACGCCGTTCCACGAGGTGGCGTTCACCGTGCCGTCGCCCGCGGGGTCGTAGCCGGGGCCGAACGCGCGCGGGAAGCCGTCGCCGCCCGTGGCCAGCGCGGACTCGAACGCCGCGTGGATCTCGTCCTGGTCGAACGTGGCCTTCAGGAAGGCGCCCGCCGCCAGGATGTCGTCGGAGACGTCGTTGACGGCGCTGTTCTTCGCGTGGTCGATGGAGCCGTACGCGAGCGCGGCCTCGGCCGAGAGCGAGAACATGGGCAGCGGCTTCCAGATCACGTACACGTCGGGGGACCACAGGAAGTAGCCGCGCGGGGTCAGGGCGTAGCAGTCCCAGTCGAGGCCCAGCGTGTCGGAGCCCGAGACCTTGCAGGCGGCCGAGCCGAAGGCTTCCCAGCGAGGCTGCTCGGACGAGTACTTCTGCTCGCGGAAGACGTTCAGGAGGCCCCACTCGACGGTGGGCAGCACGTTCTTGACCCATAGGCGCCATTGGCCGACGTCGTCGAGGTTGCCGATGGAGTGCGGCTGGCCTTCGCGATCGTAGCGGGTGCCGCTGATCGGCCCCTCCCACGCGAAGTCCCACGAGAACCCGCCCTCGTAGTCGAACAGCCGTACGAGGCCGCCGATGCCGTCGACGTACGAGCCGTAGTCGGAGTCGAGGTCGGCGCCGTCGTGGTGCGCCATCCCCGTGCCCCAGCGCCAAGCCTCGCGCCCGACGTGGAGCTCGACGTTCTTGAACGGCTTGAAGATGCCGTAGACCTCTTTTACGCGGAACCACTGGCGGTCGGGGCGGGCGTCGCCTTCGGTCAGGAACGCCAGGCCGGTGTCGCCCCCGGGGTAGGCTCCGAGGCCCCCGAACAGGCGGTCGTCGACTACGTCGATGGTGGAGCCGATGCGGAACCCGTCGGCGGCGTCGGCCAGCACGCGCACGCGCAAGCGGGTCGAGAACGATGACCCGAAGTCGGTCGCCGAGCCCGTGCCCCGGTTCGCGTACTGCTGCAACAGGGGCGAGAACACGCCCGAGTAGCCGCCGTTGTCGAGGTCGAGGTTGTGGAAGCCGAGGAACGTGGCGCGCAGGTATCCGTCGACGTGCACCCCACCCAACGTGCGCACCTCGGCGGTGGCATGGAGCGGGGCCGTCAGCAGGAGCACGAGGATCAAGAGGGCGCGGTGCATGGGCCTCAACGAAAGTCGGCTGATGATAGGGGAGGCTCCCAAGGCTTGTCAATTGACATCGCGCTGGCCTTCCTGCTAGCTTCCATCGCCGAAACGGTGCGCGGAGCCGCGATGTTCGAGAAGGGTGTCGTCTACCGCTGCTACAAGTGCGGCGAGGAGCTCGAGTTCGACGTGAAGATCGGGCGGCGCGACGTGTGCCCGAACTGCCACGCCTACCTGCACTGCTGCTTCAACTGCGAGTACTGGGACGCGAACGTGCACAACCAGTGCACCGAGAACCGCGCCGAGTTCATTCGCGACCGGGCCGAGGGAAACTTCTGCCTGTACTTCACGTTCAAGAAGCCGCCCGAAGATGCGGCCGCCGAGCAGAACGAGGCCAAGGCCAAGCTCGACGCCATGTTCGGCGGTGGCAAGAAGGGCGCGGCGGCGCCGGTCTTCTCTCCGAAGACCCCCGACGACGCCAGATCGCGCCTCGAGGCCCTGTTCAAGAAATAGGGCGAACCGGTGTGTTCGCCCGTTCCGGGGGAACCCATGGTCGACCGCGAGCCCGTCGTGCTCTTCGTCACCGTTCCGAACGACGCCGTCGCCACCACCATCGCGCACGCACTCGTCGGCGAGCACCTGGCCGCCTGCGTCAACGTGGTGCCCGGCCTTCGTTCGTTGTACTGGTGGGAGGGCGCCGTCCACGACGACGCCGAGCTCCTGCTGCTCGTCAAGACCTGCCGCGATCGCGTGCCCCAGCTGCAGGAGCGCGTGCTCGCCCTGCACCCCTACACGGTCCCCGAGCTCGTCGTGCTGCCCATCGTCGACGGCTCGACCCGGTACCTCGACTGGGTGCGAGCCTCGACGATCTGAGCTCGGCTCTCAGAACCCGTAGTTCGCGTTGACGCGGTTGTTCGAGACCTCGACGCGGTACTCGCCGCAGCTCGGGTGCCCGCCGGCCTTGGCCTTGACGGCGAACCACACGGTGCGTGCGTAGCTGCGGGCGGCGTGATCCGGCGCCTCGTTCGCGTTGCAGTACGGGACGCCATTCGCGTACGCGTTGCAGCTCGGGATGCACTCGGGCTGGTCGTTGCCCGCGGCGTGGGCGCCGTCGTCGTCGGGGCCGTGCAGGCCGAGCGCCGAGTCCTGGTCACAGCAGGACGAGTTGCACCGGCCCTGTTCGGGGCCGTGCGGGCAGCGCGTGGAGCCGTCGTCGCACGCCAGGAGGCCTGTCGTGCCGACCTGGCCCTTGGTGCTCCACACGAAGTCGTCGCCGCCCTGGAACGCGCACGATCCGGCCGAGCAGCCGTCCCAGTACACGGCGATCTCGAGGGCGTTGCCCTGGTCGGTCTCGACCGCGATGCGCGGCGAGAACGTATTGGTGTCGCCCTCGTTGATGACGTCGTCGAACGTGACGCTGTAGAAATCGACGTCGGCCGGCGAGGCCAGCATGCCGCGGATGGTCAGGGCCGAGCCCGTCCCCGCGTCGGCCAGCGTGCCCAGGTGCAAGGCGGACTCGCACGAGTCGGTCACGTCCCAGACGTCGCCGGTGAAGTCCCAGACCAGGCACTCGCAGCCGTTGTCATCGATATAGTCGAGGTTCCCGAAGCCGGCAGGACAGCCGGTGACCACGCACTCGTAGCCGTCGTCGGAGGCGCCGTAGTACGGAGCGTACTCGTCGGGCACCGGGTTCCCGCCTTGGCAGGCGAACGACGCCGCCGACTCGGGATGCACGCCGGCGCAGAGCGCGACCGAGCCTTCGTCGGCCGGGCCGCCGTCGCAGCCGTTGTCCTTGCCGTCGCACACCTCGGCGGCGCCGGGGTGTACGCCGGCGGACGTGTCGTCGCAGTCGTTGCCGTTGGCCCCCACGGTCGAGTTGGGGCAGATGGAGCCCACCACGACCAACCGGTCGGTCGCGCAGTACCCGTCGTGGTCGTCGTCACAGCCGTTGTCGGGGCGGCCGTCGCAGTCCTGGTCGACGCCGTCGCACGTCTCGGTCTGGGGCAGCACCCCGCCCGCGCAGTAGGTGCCGGATTGATCGGGCAGGCAGAACGTGGTGCCGTTGCCGCACGCGGGGCTGCCGCAGGGCTTGTTCAGGCCGCGGACCTCGACGCCGCCCAGCTCGATCGTGAAGTCGTCGTCGGCCTCGCCGTCGCAGTCGTCGTCCTGCCCGTCGCAGAGGACCTCGACCCCCTCGTTGTAGCCGGGGTTGTTGGCCTCGTAGTCGGCCGCGGCGCAGGGGTTCCAGTGTCCGCCGCTGCAGAGCGTGGTGGGCTTGCGCGCGTTGAAGCATGCACCGGTCTGGTTCTCGCAAAGGCGGGGATCGTTGAACGCGAGCTGGGGATCGGCGGCGTCGGTCAGGCCGTCGCAGTCATCGTCGCTCCCGTTGCAGATCTCGTTGACCGCAAGGCTCTCGGTCGGGCAGACGAGCGCGTCGCCCGCGAGGGTGCACTTGGCCACGCCGTTGGCGCAGACGCCCGTGCCGCAGGCCTCGCCGACCTGGGTGACGAGGCTCCCGTCCTTCAGCGTGAGTGTGAAGCCCTCGTCGGTCTGGCCGTCGCAGTCGTTGTCGTTGTTGTCGCACCGTTCGGGCGACGCGTTCAGCTCGCTGTTGCAGTAGATGGCACGGTCGTTCAGCGTGCACGTGGTGACGCCGCCCGCGCAGGAGCCGACGCCGCAGTCGGCGCCCACTCCCGACACGGTCGTCCCCGTGAGCGTCGTCATCGTGAAGTCTTCGTCCGACGAGCCGTCGCAGTCGTTGTCGATGCCGTCGCAGCTGGCCTCCGGGTGGGCCTCGTAGGCCGAGAACTGCGCCTTGTAGGCGGCGTCGTCGCAGTCGAGCCAGTGGCCGTTCGTGTTGCAGAGCCGCGCGGGCTTGCGCGCCAGGGCGCAGGGCCCCTGGCGACCGGTACACGTGGGCTGATCGTAGCGGAACAACCCGAAGTTCACGAGCTCGTTGGTGTCGGCCGCGTCGGTCAGGCCGTCGCAGTCGTTGTCCTGGGCGTCGCAGACCTCGTTCGCCGCGGCGGCCTCGGCCGGGCAGTACACGGCCAGCCCGTCGGGACGGCACTGCGTGAAGTGCTTCCACTCCTCGCCGGGAGCGACCAGCGCGCACGTGCCCACGCCGCACGCCACGCCCGTGCCATCGATGACCTGGCCGTTCAGCAGCGTGCCCGAGAAGCCGTTGTCGGTCAGGCCGTCGCAGTTGTTGTCGAGCGTGTCACAGTGCTGCTCGTTCGCGCCGTCGTACAGCGAGTTGTTCGCCTCGTACTCGTTGTCGGTGCAGGCGGTCCAGGCGCCGGCCTTGCACAGCTGGTTCGAGTGGAACGCGTTGGCGCACACGCCCTTCTGGTTCTCGCAGCGCTCGGTGCGCAGCGTGGGATCGGCGGCGTCCTTCAGGTTGTCGCAGTCGTTGTCCTTCCCGTCGCACATCTCGGGGCGCATCTTGTCGAACGTCGAGCAGGTGATGGCCTTGTAGTCGAAGTTCGCATCGCAGATGGTCGTCCCGCCCACGCACTCGCCGACGCCACAAGGCTTGCCGGTGCCACGCAGGAACACGCCGTCGGGGGTCGTGATGGTGAAGTCGTCGTCGACCGCGCCGTCGCAGTCGTTGTCCTTGGCGTCGCAGGTCACCTCGGTGCCGGCCTCGTAGCTGCTGTTCCAGGCCAGGTAGGTGTCCGTGCTGCACGCCAGCCACGCGCCGCCGACGCACAACTCGGGGGTGTGGATGGAGCCCGCGCAGATTCCACCCTGGAGCAGGCACGCCGGGCGGTCGAAGGTGGCCAGGTCGGGGTCGGCGGCGTCCTTCTTGCCGTCGCAGTCATCGTCGACGTTGTTGCACGTCTCGTTGGTCGCGCTGCCGATGGTCGAGCACCGCGTCGCCGTCTTGGCCGCGTTGCAGACCGTGAAGCCACCTGCGCACGCGCCCACGCCGCAGGCCTTGTCGATGCCGAGGATGACCGCGCCGTCGGGCATGGTGAGCGAGAAGTCGTCGTCGGGCGCGCCGTCGCAGTCGTTGTCGATGTTGTCGCACGTGATCTCGGCGCCGGCTTCGTAGCGGGCGTCGTGGGCGAGGTAGACGGCCGTCGTGCACGCCTGCCAGCCGGCCGCGCCACCGCAGAGCGACGCCGGCTTCTTGAGGCCGACGCAAATGCCGGCGTTCTTTTCGCACGACGGGTGATCGTTCAGCAGCATGTCGGGGTCGTCGCCGTCGGTCAGGCCGTCGCAGTCGTCGTCGATGCCGTTGCACACCTCGGTGGTCGCCACCGCCTCGGCGGGACACGAGACGGCGTTGCCGGCGACGGTGCAGGTGGTCACGTTGGGGGATGGCGACCCCGGCTGGTTGGCGCACTTGCCGACGCCGCAGGGCACGCCCGTGCCGTAGACCGTCTGGCCGGTCCGCAGCAGCACCGAGAAGTTGCCGTCGGCCGAGCCGTTGCAGTCGTTGTCGACGTTGTCGCACGTGAGCTCGATGCCGATGTCGTAGCGGGCGTCATACGCCTCGTACGTGGCGTCGGTGCACGAGATCCACGCTCCGTCCTGGCACAGGCTGACCGGCTTGGTCGAGCCGGTGCACACGCCCTGCTGCTTCTCGCAGGGCGGGTGGTCGTTCACGGTCAGGTCGGGATCGGCCGCGTTCAGCTTGCCGTCGCAGTCGTTGTCGACCGGGTCGCACTTCTCGGGCGTCGCCGCGGCCTCGGTCGGACACCAGATGCCGGTCTTGTCGGCCTTGCACGCGACCGAGCCGCCCAGGCAGGCGCCCGAGCCGCACGCCTGGTCGATGGTGGTCAGGGCCGTGCCGTCGAGACCCCGGGCGGTGAAGTCTTCGTCGATGGTGCCGCTGCAGTCGTTGTCGAGCCCGTCGCAGCGGGTCTCCTTGGTGGCCTCGTAGTCGGTGGACCAGGCCAGGTAGTCGACGGCCTGGCAGCCTTGCCACGAGCCGCCCACGCAGCGGGACGCGGGCTGCGCGGCGCCCAGGCACACGCCCTGCTGGTTCTGGCAGTAGTGCTTGTCGTTGGCGACGAGGTCGGCGGCGTCGGCGGCGTCGGTCAAGCCGTCGCAGTCGTCGTCCGTCAGGTTGCAACGCTCGGGCTGCGCCAGGGTCTGCGTGGTGCAGCGGATCGACGAGGCGTTGTAGCACACCAGGGTGCCCCCGGCGCACGCGCCGGTGCCGCAAGAGTCACCCTTGTGGAGCGGCAGGCCGCTCACGGGGTCCAGCCAGTCGAAGTCCTCGTCGGTCGCGCCGCTGCAGTCGTTGTCGACGTTGTCGCAGGTGACCTCGACGCCGTTCTGGTACAACGCGTTGTGCGCGCCGTACGTGCTCGGCGTGCACGCCACCCACGCGCCGTTGACGCACAGGTCGCCACTCTTGCGCGAACCCGAGCAGATCCCGTTCTGGTTCTCGCAGAGGCGCGAGTCGTTGTTCAGCATGTCAGGATCGGCCGCGTCGGTCTTGCCGTCGCAGTCGTCGTCCTCGCCGCTGCACACCTCGGGGGTGGCCGCGATCTCGGTGGGGCACAGGATCGAGCCGCCCGTGGGGGAGCACTCGGTGGTGCCGCCACGACAGGCGCCTGCGCCGCAGGACTTGCCGGTGCCCGTGACGATCGTGCCGTCCTTCAGGACCAGCGAAAACGCCTCGTCGGCGGCGCCGTTGCAGTTGTTGTCGCGGCCGTCGCACGTGGTCTCGGTGGCCGCGTTGTAGCTCGGGTCGTACTGGCTGTAGACGTTGTCGCCGCAGGGCTTCCACGACCCGGACTGGCAGAGCGACGGGGGCTTGGTCGAGCCCGAGCAGACCCCCGACTGCTTCTCGCAGAGCTGCAGGTCGTGGGCCATGATGTCGGCCAGATCGTCGAGGTCGGCCGTGCCGTCGCAGTCGTCGTCGGTGCCGTTGCACGTCTCGCCGACGGCGTTGGCCTCGGTTGGGCACCACGTCCCCGTGGCGTCGGCTTTGCACGTGGTGCTCCCGCCCGCGCACCGACCGACGCCGCAGGTCTTGCCGAGGCCGGAGAGCACGCGGCCGTCGAGCAGCGTCGCCTGGAAGTCCTCGTCGTGTGACCCGTCGCAGTCGTTGTCGAGGCCGTCGCAGCGAACCTCGGCCGCGCCGTCGTAGTCGGTCGAGTTGGCCTCGTAGGCGAGGGCGTCACATTCGTGCCAGCCGCCGTTGATGCACAGGCGCGCCGGCTTCGTGGCCCCGAGGCACACGCCCGCGGAGCGCTCGCACGACTGCAGGTCGTTCAGGCGCAGGTCGAGCGGGTCGGCGGAGTCGAGCAGGCCGTCGCAGTCGTCGTCGAGGCCGTTGCACTTCTCGGGGCGACTCTGGGAGAAGGTGGGGCAGATGATGCCGGTCTGGGCCGTGTTGCAGGCGGTCGTACCGCCCTGGCACCGGCCCGTGCCGCACGCTGCCCCCACCCCGTGGATCACGATGGGGTCGCCGCCCGCCATGTGGTCGTCGAGCGTGAAGTCGTCGTCGACCTGGCCGTCGCAGTCGTTGTCGGCGCCGTCGCACGTGATCTCGGCCGCTTCTTCGTAGCGGCTGTCGCGCGCCAGGTAGGTGGCGGCGTCGCAGGGTTGCCATACGCCCGCCGAGCACAGGCGAGCCGGCTTCGTGGCGCCGTTGCAGACGCCGACCTGCTTCTCGCACGTGCGCAGGTCGTTGGCGAGCAGGTCGGAGTCGGTGGCGTCGGTCTTGCCGTCGCAGTCGTTGTCGACGGCGTCGCACTTTTCGGATGTCGCCGCGGCTTCGGCGGGGCAGACGATGCCGTTCGCGCCCTCGTTGCAGCGCGTATAGCCGTCGGGGTCGGACGCCGGCAGGTCGCATGCGCCCACACCGCACGCGACGCCGGTGCCGTGGACCACGGTGCCGTCGCGCAAGGTCAGCGTGAAGGCGTCGTCGGCGACGCCGTTGCAGTTGTTGTCGACGTTGTCACAGGTCTGCTCGAGCCCCGAGTTGTACTGCGGGCTGTACCCCATGTAGATGGCCTCGGGGCAGGCCAGCCAGGCGCCGGCTGAGCACAGGTACGTGGGCTTGGTCGAGCCCGCGCACACGCCCGCCTGCTTTTCGCACGCCTGCACGTCGTTCAGGGCCAGGTCGGCGGCGTCCTGCGTGTCCGTGAAGCCGTCGCAGTCGTCGTCGAGATTGTTGCACTTCTCGCCGGACGCGACGGACTCGGTAGGGCACGTGATGCCGTCGAGGGTCGCGTTGCACACGGTGCGGCCTCCGGCGCAGGCGCCCACGCCGCAGACCTTGCCGGCGCCCTGGACCGTGGTGTGGTTCAGCAGGGTCAGCGGGAAGTCTTCGTCGGTCTGGCCGTTGCAGTCGTTGTCGAGGCTGTCGCACGTCGTCTCGACGTCGGCCTCGAAGGCCGTCGTGTTCGCCGCGTACGCGTCGGCGTCGCACGGCATCCACGAGCCGCCCAGGCAGTAATCGGCGGGCTTGGTCGACCCGGCGCACACGCCCTTCTGGAGCTCGCAGTTGCGGCGGTCGTGCGCGATGAGGTCGACGGCGTCGTCGGCGTCGATCCGGCCGTCGCAGTCGTTGTCGAAGTTGTCGCAGATCTCGTTGCCGGCGTACTGCAGCGACGAGCAGGTGATGTCGAGGCCGTCGGCCGTGCACTGGGTGCCGCCGCCGGCGCACTGGCCCACGCCGCACGGCTTGTTCACGCCCACGACCACCGCGCCGTCGGGCATGACCACCGAGAAGTCTTCGTCGGTCTGGTTGTCGCAGTCGTTGTCGACCGCGTCGCACGAGACCTCCATGGGCGACTGGTACCCGGCGTTCCTGGCCAGGTACGATGCCGCGCTGCAGACCTCCCAGGCGCCGAACTGGCACTCGCGCGCCAGTTTCTTCGCGTTCTTGCAGAGCGACACCTGCTTCTCGCACAGGGGCTGGTCGTTGATGAAGTACCCGCTCGCGTTGATCGAGTTCTTGTCGTCGCCGTCGGTCTTACCGTCGCAGTCGTTGTCGAACCCGTCGCACATCTCGTTCGAGACCAGGCCGGCCGTGGAGCACACCGTGCCATCCTTGGCCGCGTTGCACGTCGTCGTGCCGCCCACGCAGGCGCCGGTGCCGCACGAGGTGTTGACGCCCGAGACCACGGCGCCGTCGGGCATGGTCACCGAGAAGTCCTCGTCGGTCTGGCCGTCGCAGTCGTTGTCGAGGCCTTCGCACGACCCCTCGACCGACGGCTGGTAGAACGCGTTGCGCGCCTGGTACACGTCGGTGGTGCAGGCCGCCCACTGGCCGGCGACGCAGAGCGTCTCGGGCTTCTTGGCTCCCGCGCACACGCCGGCCTGCAGTTCGCACGCGGGCTGGTCGTTGGCCAGCAGGTCGACCTTGTCGTCCTTGTCGGTCTTGCCGTCGCAGTCGTCGTCCTCGTTGTTGCAGGTCTCCGGCAGGCTCTGCGACGACGTGGAGCACGCGATGCCCAACTGGTTGGCGGTGCACGCCGTGACCCCGCCGGCGCACCGGCCGACGCCGCACGCCGCGCCCGCGCCGACGGCGGTGGCGTCGTTCGGCAGGACCACCGAGAAGTCTTCGTCGGTCTGGCCGTTGCAGTCGTTGTCGAGGCCGTCGCAGTGCACCTCGGAGGTGCCCTCGAAGGTCGGGCGCAACGTCTGGTACGTGTTGGTCGTGCACGCCGCCCAGTTGCCGCCCTGGCAGAGCGAAAGGGGTTTCTTGGTGCCGGCGCACACGCCCGCCTGGTTCTCGCAGTCGCGCTCGTCGTTCGCGAGCAGGTCGGGGTCGTCGGCGTCGGTCTTGCCGTCGCAGTCGTCGTCGATGCCGTTGCACTTCTCGGGCTGGATGCCGAGCTCGGACGAGCAGACGATGGCGTCGCTCGTGCCGTTGCACATGGTGATGCCGGGCCCGCAGGCGCCCGTGCCGCACTCCTTGCCGATGCCGCGCACGATGGTGCCGTTGGCGAGCGTGAGCTGGAAGTCTTCGTCGGTCTGGCCGTTGCAGTCGTTGTCGAGCCCGTCGCAGCTGACCTCGGGGTTGACCTCGTAGAGCGGGTTGGCACCCTCGTAGGCCGCGGCGTCGCAGGCCGTCCACTGGCCAAGGACGCAGCGCGCGGCCGGCTTCACCGAGCCGAGGCACACGCCGGTCTGGTTCTCGCACGACACGCGATCGTTGGCGACCAGGTCGACGGGATCGTCGGCGTCGGTCTTGCCGTCGCAGTCGTCGTCGACGCCGTTGCACTTCTCGGGCAGCGCGTTGAAGGCCGTGGTGCAGCGCGTGCCGGTGCCGTACAGGTTGCAGGTCGACACGCCGCCGGCACAGAGGCCCGTGCCACAGGCGCTCCCCACGCCCATGATCACCGTGCCGTCCTTGTCGGCGAACGTGAAGTCGTCGTCGACCACGCCGTCGCAGTCGTTGTCGCGGCTGTCGCACGCCTTCTCGGAGCCGCTCTCGTAGTAGACGCTGAAGCCCGCGTACGTCTGGTCGGAGCAGGGCAGCCACTGGCCGGCAACGCAGAGGCCCGAGGCCTTCTTGGAGCCGAAGCACACGCCGAACTGCTTCTCGCACACCTGCGGATCGTCGGTGGCGAGCGAGGGATCGACCGCGTCGGTCTTGCCATCGCAGTCGTTGTCGACCGCGTCGCACGTCTCGGGCGCCAGGTAGATGTCGGAGCTGCAGTGGACACCCGTCTGGTCGTCGCGGCAGGCGACCTGGCCGCCGGCGCACGCGCCGACGCCGCAGACCGTGCCGATGCCGCTGACCTTCACGCCGGTGGGCAGCGTCACCGAGAAGTCTTCGTCGGTGCTGCCGTCGCAGTCGTTGTCCTGCCCGTCGCAGGTGACCTCGGTGCCCGCCTGGAACGAGGGGCTCCAGGCCGCGTACTGCGCGTTCGTGCACGCCTGCCAGGCGCCCGCCACGCACAGCGCCGCCGGCTTGGTGGCGCCGCTGCACACGCCCTTGGTGTTCTCGCACGCCCGGACGTCGCGCTGCGTCAGATCGGGATCCTCGCCGTCGGTGAGCCCGTCGCAGTCGTTGTCGCGCCCGTCGCACACCTCGTCGGCCACGCCGCCCTCGGTGCTGCACACGATGCCCGTATGGGCCGTGTTGCAGGTGGTGATGCCGCCGCCGCACTCGCCCGCGCCGCAGGGCTTGCTGATGCCGGTGACCACCGTGCCGTTCTGCAGGACCAGGGTGAAGTCGTCGTCCGGGGTGCCGTCGCAGTCGTTGTCGAGCCCGTCACAGGTGGCCTCGACGCCCGCTTCGAAGACCGCCTGGTACGCCTCGTAGTCGGCGTCCTGGCAGACCTGCCACACGCCGTCGACGCAGAGCGGCGCCGGCTTCATGGCGTTCTTGCACACGCCCAACTGGTGCTCGCAGGTGCGCGGATCGTTGACCTGCAGGTCGATCGAATCGGTGGCGTCGGTCAGGCCGTCGCAGTCGTCGTCGAGCTGGTTGCAGACCTCGGCGTGCGCGTTGGTCGCCGTGGAGCAGACGATGCCCGCGCCGTCGGCGGTGCACTGCGTCTTGCCGCCCTGGCAGCGCCCCGCGCCGCAGTTGACGCCCACGCCGCTGAGGGTGGCGCCGTAGGGCATGGTGGCGCCGAAGTCCTCGTCGGCCGAGCCGTCGCAGTCGTTGTCGAGGCCGTCGCAGGCGAGCTCGGTGTCGGCCTGGAACGTGGCGACCGTCGCGTAGTTGGCGTTGGTGCAGGCCGTCCAGTTCCCGGCCTGGCAGAGGATCGAGGGCTTGTGGACGCCCGCGCACACGCCCTCCTGGTTCTCGCACGCCACGGCGTCGTTGGCCGCCGTGTCGGGGTCTTGCGCGTCGGCCAGGCCGTCGCAGTCGTTGTCCTGCCCGTCGCAGGTCTCGGGGGCGCCGTTCGAGATCGTGCTGCACTCGATGGCCGTGCCGCCCGCAACGCAGCGCGTGATGCCGCCCGCGCACGCGCCGGCGCCGCACGCCTTGCCCACGCCGGCGACCGTGCTGCCGGTCGGCAGCAGGACCGTGAAGTCCTCGTCGGCCGAGCCGTCGCAGTCGTTGTCGAGGCCGTCGCACGACACCTCGGCGTTCTTCTCGTACTTGGCGTCGTGGCCCTTGTAGAGCGCGTCGGAGCAGGGCGCCCACGCGCCGCCCGTGCAGAGCTCGGCGATCTTGGCGAGCCCCTCGCACACGCCCGACTGCTTCTCGCACATCGGGTGGTCGTGGGTCAGCAGGTCGGCGTCCTGGGCGTCGGTCAGGCCGTCGCAGTCGTTGTCCTTGCCGTCGCACACCTCGGGCGAGGGCCCGGTGGCCTCGGAGCACTCGATGCCGCCCTGGTCGGCGCGGCACACGGTGACGCCCGACCCGCACTGGTCGGCGTTGCACGACTGGCCGATGCCGTGCAGCACCGTGCCGTTCGGCAGCGACACCTGGAAGTCTTCGTCGACCTTGCCGTCGCAGTCGTTGTCGAGGGCGTCGCAGGTGGTCTCGGCGCCGGTCTGGTACGTGGCCGCGTACGCGGTGTAGTCGGCGGTGACGCAGGGTTTCCAGACGCCCGACACGCAGCGCGTGGCCGGCTTGGTGGCGCCGGCGCACACGCCCGCCGTGACCTCGCAGGCGGGCTTCTCGGTCAGCGCCAGGTCGGGGTCGACCGCGTCGACCTTGCCGTCGCAGTCGTTGTCGACGTTGTCGCAGGTCTCGGCCTTGGCCAGGGCCTCGGTCGAGCACTCGGTGCCGGTGCCCAGCGCGTCGCAGCGCGAGAGCCCGCCGGCGCAAACGCCCACGCCGCACGCCTTGCCCACGCCCAGGATCGTGACGCCGTCGGGGGTGACGGTGACGAAGTCTTCGTCGGCGGCGCCGTCGCAGTCGTTGTCCAGCGTGTCGCAGGACTGCTCCTGGCCGTCCTCGAAGGCCGGCGCGAAGGCCTCGTACTGGGAGGCTCCGCACGCGGTCCAGGCGCCGCTCACGCAGAGCTCGCCGGGCTTCTTGGCGTTCTTGCAGACGCCCTTCTGGTTCTCGCAGAACTTCGGGTCGTACACGAGCAGGTCGGAGTCGGCGCCGTCGGTCTTGCCGTCGCAGTCGTTGTCGAGGCTGTCGCACATCTCTTTCTGGGCGGCGACCTCGGTGGTGCAGTACACGCCCCACTTGCTGGGCAGGCACTGCGTCACCCCTCCGGCGCACGCGCCCGTACCGCACGCCTGGCCGACGCCGGAGAGCACCGTGCCGTCGGGCATGGTCTTCGTGAAGTCCTCGTCGGTGGAGCCGTCGCAGTCGTTGTCGACGCCCTCGCACTCGATCTCGGTGCCCGGCTGGTACCGCCCGTCGTGGGCCGCGTACTGCGCCGTACCGCAGGGCATCCACGCGCCGTTCTGGCAGAGCGTGGGCGGGTGCGTCGTGCCGGCGCACACGCCCGCCGTGAGCTCACACGCGGGCGCGTCGTTCAGCCCCAGGTCGTCGTCGTCGCTGTCGGTCATGCCGTCGCAGTCGTTGTCGACGCCGTCGCAGATCTCGGGCGAGGTGCCGGTCTCGTTCGAGCACACGATGCCGTACTGGTCCTCGCGGCACACGGTGTGCCCGCCGCCGCACTCGCCGGTGCTGCACGGCTTGCCGGCACCCGTGACGACCGTCCCGTTGGTCAGCGTGGTCGTGAAGTCTTCGTCGGTCTGCCCGTCGCAGTCGTTGTCGACGGCGTCGCACAGCTTTTCGCTGTTGGCCTGGAAGGCGGGGTTGGCCGCCGTGTAGTGGCTGGAAAGGCAGGGCTTCCAGCTGCCGTTCTGGCACAGGCTGACGGGCTTCGTGGAGCCCTCGCACGCGCCGGTCTGGTTCTCGCAGAGGTTGGTGCCCGACATCAGCAGGTCGCCGGCGTCGTTGGCGTCGATCTGGTTGTCGCAGTCGTTGTCGACGCCGTCGCACACCTCGGCCGCGCCGGGGTGGATGGCCGCCACGAGGTCGACGCAGTCCTTGCCGACGTTCGGGCAGATCGCGGGCTTGCCCACCACGACCATCGTGGCGTCGCAGTAGCCGTCGTCGTCGTCGTCGCAGCCCTCGTCGACGCTCAGGTCGCAGTCGTTGTCGACGTCGTCGCAGCGTTCGGTGGCGCCCGTCGCGACCAGGGCGTTGGTGTCGTTGCAGTCGCCGCCCCCCTTGGGGCACACGGTGGGAGTTCCCACGATCGCCATGGTCGCGTCGCAGTAGTCGTCGTTGTCGTCGTCGCAGCCTTCGTCGACACCGCCCGCGCAGTTGTCGTTCAGGTTGTTGCAGACTTCGGCGTGACCGGGGTTGATCGCGGCGTTGCCGTCGTTGCAGTCGCCGGCCTGGGTGGCGGTGTACTTCAGGTTGGCGTCGGGAGCGCACAGGCAGCGGCCGTCGCCCGCCACGCCGTAGCCGTCGGCGTCGCCGTCCAGCAGGAAGTACGTGCAGCTCGTGGCGCCGGACTCGTCGACCAGCAGATCGCAGTCGTCGTCCTTGCCGTTGCAGGCCTCGATCGCGCCGTGGTGCACGCTGGCGTCGAGGTCGTCGCAGTCGGTGGTCGCCACGTCGCCGTCGGCGTCGGCGTCGCCGTCGCAGGCGTCGCCCTGGCCGTCCTTGTCGAGGTCGGCCTGCGCGGCGTTCGCGATCAACGGGCAGTTGTCGTTCGGGTCGAGCACGCCGTCGTTGTCGTCGTCGTCGTCGCAGAGGTCGCCCAGCGCGTCACCGTCGTGGTTCGCCTGGTCCTTGTTCTTCAACGTGGGGCAGTTGTCGACCGCGTCGGGGACGCCGTCGTTCTCGTCGTCGGGATCGCACGCGTCGCCGAGGCCGTCCTTCTCGAGGTCGGCCTGGTCGGTGTTGGCGACCAGCGGGCAGTTGTCGTCGGGATCGACCACCGAGTCGCCGTCGTCGTCGGGATCGACGCAGTCCTTCTGGCCATCGAGGTCCGTGTCGACGAAGCCCTCGTCGGTGGTGCCGTCGCAGTCCTGGTCCGCGCCGTCGCAGGCTTCGGGCGCGCCGGGGAAGACGGACGGATCGCGGTCGTTGCAGTCGCCGTCGGCGCCGTTGACGTGATCGCCGTCCTGGTCCGGGTCGCAGGCATCGCCCACTTTGTCGCCGTCGAGGTCGGCCTGGTCGGTGTTCGGCGTGTCGACGCAGTTGTCGAGCCCGTCGACCACGGTGTCGCCGTCCTGGTCGTTCTCTAGGCAGTCGACGACGCCGTTCGTGTTGGCGTCGGCGCAGCCTTCGTCGACGCTGCCGTCGCAGTCGTCGTCCTTGGCGTTGCAGGTGGTGCAGTCGGCCGGGCCCGTCTGGCCTTCGGTCACGCCCGGGTGGACGGTGACGTCGAGGTCGTTGCAGTCGCCTCCCGAGCACGCGGCGGACTCGGCGCCGTCGCCGTCGGCGTCGCAGTCGCAGGCGGTGCCGAGCGCGTCGTTGTCGAGGTTGGCCTGGTCGGCGTTGGCCACCGTGCGGCAGTTGTCGTCGCAGCCCGTGGTCTTGTCGTTCTTGCAGGGCGCGTCGTCGGGGTCGCCCGTGGCGTTGCCGTCGTCGAGGATGCCGTCGTCGTCGTCGTCGTCGTCGCAGGCGTCGCCCAGGCCGTCGGAGTCGGCGTCGGCCTGGTCGGCGTTCGGCTCGAAGCGGCAGTTGTCGTCGCACTCGGCGGTGACGAGATCGGCGCAGGGCGCGTCGGCGGTGCTGCCGCTGGCGTCGCCGTCGTCGAGGATGCCGTCGTCGTCGCTGTCGAGGTCGCAGGCGTCGCCCAGGCCGTCGGAGTCGGCGTCGGCCTGATCGGTGTTGGCGACGTCGGGGCAGTTGTCGAGGTCGTTCAGCACGTCGTCGCCGTCGAGATCGCCGTCGCAGTCGTCGCCGAGCTTGTCGGCGTCGGTGTCGACCTGCGTGGTGTTGGGCACCAACGGGCAGTTGTCGACGCTGTCGAAGATCGTGTCGTTGTCGTCGTCGCTGTCGCAGACGTCGCCCGAGCCGTCGAGGTCGTTGTCGGCCTGATCGGGATTCCAGATCGTCGGACAGTCGTCCGTGAGGTTGGGCACCCCGTCGTCGTCGAGGTCGGGATCGCAGGCGTCGCCGAGGCCGTCGTGGTCGAGGTCGTCCTGCGCGGGGTTCGCGATCTTGGTGCAGTTGTCGTCGCAGTCGGTGAGGGCGCCCGGCTCGCAGACGTGGTCGCCGACCTGGCCGTTGCCGTTGCCGTCGTCGGGCACGCCGTCGTCGTCGTCGTCGGGATCGAGGCAATCGGCCAGCCCGTCGTTGTCGGTGTCGACGCAGCCCTCGTCGGTCTCGCCGTCGCAGTCGTCGTCGACGTGGTTGCACCACGTGCAGTCGAGCTCCGAGGCCGGGACCTCGTCGTTGGCGGGGCTGACGTCGGCGTCGAGGTCGTCGCAGTCGGTGCCCATGCAGAAGGCGGCGTCAAAGCCGTCGCCGTCCTTGTCGCAGTCGCACGCGTCGCCGAGGCCGTCGCCGTCGAGATCGGCCTGGGTGGCGTTCTCGCGAAGCTGGCAGTTGTCGTCGCAGTCCGTGGTGACGCCGTCGGCGCAGGGGTTGTCACCCGCGGTGCCGCTGCTGTCGCCGTCGTCGGGCACGCCGTCGCCGTCGTCGTCGGGGTCGACGCAGTCGGCCTGCTGGTCGCCGTCGGTGTCGGTGAAGGTCTCGTCGGTGGTGCCGTCGCAGTCGTCGTCGACACCGTTGCAGGTCTCGGCCATGGGCTCGGTGCCCTGGCAGTCGGGCTGCCCGGCCACGCAGGTCAGGACGCCCGGGCACGTGCCGTGCTGGTTCGTGAGGGGGCACTCGCTGCCTTGCAGGTCTTCGTCGACGTCGCCGTCGCAGTCGTCGTCGGCCAGGTTGCAGGCCTCGGGCTGCGGCACGGCGGCGCTGCACGCGCCGAGCCCGGTGGGGGCGCACGAACGGACGCCCTGGCACACGCCGTACGCGTTCTCGACGTAGCACGCGGTAGAGGCGCCTTCGGCGATCGCGTCGGCGCTGCACGTACACGCGGCGGCGATGGGGACGCACTGGCCCTCGGCGCCCACCTGCTCGCACGTGTACCCGGAGGGGCAGGGCAGGGCGTCGCTGCAGCCGGCGCCGCAGAAGCTGCCTTCGCCGCCGCGATCGAGGCACAGGCCCCCGGCGAGGCCGAACGGCCCGCCGCAGTCGTTGTCGCCGCCGCACGGACGGCACAGATCGCTGAACGGCCACACGCACACGGACTGGCAGTCGGGGCACGAGCCGGGGATCTGGGCGCAGGCCCAGCCGGGCTCGGCGCACGAGTCGTCGCACGAGACGGTGCACACGGAGCCGTCGGGGCCCTGCACGCAGTGGCCCGACGCACAATCGTCGCCCGCTTCGCAGGGGCACGCGAAGCCGCCCTGGCCGGGCTCGCACGTGAAGACCTCCTCGGGCTGGATGTCGACGTCGGGGGAGAGGTCGGCGTCCGCCGTGTCGAGGTCGGTCGTGTCGAGGTCGGAGCCTACGTCGTCGCCGCCGAGATCGTCGGGGAGGGCGTCGAGGTCCGGGTGGGGGACCTCGGGCCCGGCGTCGTCGGCGACGTCCTTGGTGGTTACCTCGAGGTCGGGGAGATCGAGCCCCGCGTCGACATCGGCGTCGATTCGGGTGTCAGCCTCGGGCTTGGCGTCGACGATATCGTCTCCGGTCGTGCTGCTGCCGCCGCCACACGCGGAGAGAGCCAGCGCCGCCACCAGGAAGGCGATCAGTCGCATGGAGAACTTGCCCATTCGAGCCCCCGAACTTCCGTTGCAAAATCGGGCACACCCGTCCCCGGGTATACCACCCGCGAAGTGTAGCCAAAGGGGGGACCCGAAGGAAGGCAATTTGACAGGACCGCCATCCTGTGCATTTCCAGGTGACAGGCCGTCGAGCGTCGTGTACGACACCTCCTGCGCCGATGATCCGGCGTGCGACTGTCCGTTTCAGGATTTTTCAAGGAGGAGAATATGGCCAAGGCGATGGTGTTCATCGATGGTACGTGGTTGTACTCGAACGTGCCAAAGCTCTGCGAGGCGCACGACCAACCGGGATTCCGCATCGACTTCGGCAAGTTGCCGAACGTGCTCTGCGACCAGCTGTACGAGATGATGACCGACGAGGGCGTCGACCTGGTCCGCACGCACCTGTTCGGCAGCTACGCCGCGAACTTCGATCCGCGCGACGCCGAGGCGGTGCAACGCCGGCGCGACTTCTTCGAGATGCTCGGCAGCGAGCACCGTTACGACGTCGACCTGTACCCCGTCGACTTCCGGGGCCGGCGGTTGCGACGCGCCGATCGCGAGCCGAACGACCCGTTCCGCCCGGAGGAGAAGTGCGTCGACGTGGCGCTGGCGTCGGCCGTCCTGTACTTCGCGGCGATGCCGAACGCCTACGACATCGCGCTGGTGGTCGCCGGCGACCAGGACCTGAAGCCCGCCCTCAAGGCGGCGCGGCGGCTCGGAAAGCGCGTGGCCGTCGCCAGCATCCGCGGCAGCTGCGCCTCGGCCTTCTCCGAGGATCGCGAGCCGGAGCACGCCAAGGACTTCGACGTCATCTGGCTCGACGACCACCTGCCCGCGCTCGAGCTGAAGTACGAGCGCATCCAGCTGGAGTGCGAGTCTCCGCTGCACGAGGGCGAGCGCCTGGTGTGGACCACGTTCCATCCCCGCAAGGGCCAGCGCTTCTTCTGCCCCGACTGCCAGACGCGCTACGTGCGGCAACGCGAGAACGAAGACGAGCAGCCGGCCGTGCGGCCGGAGCCCGTCAGCGACCGGTGCCTCGTCCCCACCGACGACGTGCTCTTCGGGGTGATCAAGCGCAAGGTGGCCGATCGCGGCTTCGGGTTTATCCAGGCCGCCGACGGCGAGGACTACTTCTTCCACTTCACGGACCTGGTGGGCGACGCGACCTTCGACGCCATCGCCGAGGGGCTGACCGTGGGCTTCCAGGTCAAGCGGGCGCCCAGCGCCGACAACGCCGGCGCGGCGCAGAAGGTGCACTTCGCGGTGGCGCAAGAGCCGCAAGAGCCGAACGACGGCGAGGCGTAGTTCGCTGCCGCTGGAACAGATCGCGACCAGCGCGGCCCCCTCTGAGCCAGCCACCCCTTCCGTTGCCTACGAAACACGGACGCGCACGGGGATCAACGTCGTCGATATCGGCAACGACGGCTGCACCACCGTGTCGACGAACTACGTCGATGCCGCTCTGACGGCTCGGCCCTGCGCTTTCCTGGAGGAATAGGACTGGTACTCGTCGGTGCGCTTGACGCTGACGAACGCTGACCCGAACAAACTCTGTTGCCGAGATGGTCGATATCGTGCAATCTGAATGCACGAAATGAACCATTACGGAGCCGAGCGTGGGCCCTGTTTACCTTCCGCGGCTGCTGGAACCACTGCTGCTGCGAGCGGCCTCCGACTTTCCGGCCGTGCTGGTCACCGGACCCCGCCAATCGGGGAAGACCACGCTGCTGAAGCACGCCTTCTCGGCCACGCATCGCTACGTCTCGCTCGAGCCGGCCGACGTTCGCTTCGCGGCCCGCAACGATCCTCGCGGATTCCTGGCGCTGAACCCTCCGCCGGTGATCTTCGACGAGGTCCAGGCGGCGCCCGAACTTCTCACGTACCTCAAGGACGCCATCGACGCGAATCGAGGCGCAAAGGGCCAGTACCTGCTTAGCGGGTCGCAGAACCTGCTGCTCATGCGAACCGTCACGGAGACCCTCGCGGGGCTGGCCGCAGTGCTCACGTTGCCGCCGCTCTCCCTGCGCGAGGCGGCAGGGGCCGCAGGGGGCTCGCTGCCGTGGGAGGGGCCGGAGCGGCACGAAGCGCTCCGTTCTCTCTCCCTCGACCGCGTCTGGCCCACGTTGCTCCGTGGCGGCTACCCGGAGCTCACGATTGAGCTCGGCCGTGACGCGAACCTCTGGCACGCCAGTTATCTGCGCACCTACCTCGAGCGCGACGTGCGCGATCTTCGGCAGGTTGGGGACCTGAGCACGTTCCAGGCGTTCCTCCGGCTCCTGGCGGCGCGCTCGGGTCAACTGCTGAACCTCTCCGAGTTGGCTCGCGACCTGGGCCTCGCCACGAACACGGCCAAGGCCTGGATGAGCGTGCTGGAGGCTACGCACCAGGTCTTTTTGCTCCGACCCTACGCGGCGAACCTCTCGAAGCGCTTGGTGAAGACGCCCAAGGTCTTCCTGTCCGATACCGGCACGTTGTGCCACTTGGTGGGACTCACGAGCCCCGAGCACGCGGCCCACAGCCCTATGAGCGGCGCCATCGTCGAGACGGCGGTCGTCAGCGAGATTTCGAAACGTCTGTGGGCCCGGGGGCTGGAGCCGAGGATGTGGTTCTGGCGCACGACTGCCGGCACCGAGGTCGATCTGCTGGTCGAGGCCGAGGGCCGGCTGCACGCGATCGAGATCAAGCAGTCAGCTACGCCCAACCCCCGTATGGCGCGGCACCTCGTCGCCCTCGGCAAGGACCTGGGAGACCGCCTCGACCGGCGCTTGGTCGTTCACCTGGGCGACGTCAGGCTTCCCCTGGGCGACGGGGTGATCGCGGTTCCGTTCGCGGAGGTGTGACCCGTCCCGTGCTCGTTCAGGCCAACAGGTCCGGCAGGTCGCGCGTAGGCCCGGGGCGCAGGTCGGTGCGTCCCGTGAGCTGGCGATGGATGGCCGCGGCGGCGCGGCGGCCGTCGGAGATGGCCCACACCACGAGCGAGGCGCCTCGGGCGGCGTCGCCGGCGGCGAAGACCGTGGGCAGCGACGTGCGCCACTCGCGATCGGTGGCGACCACACCGCGCGGGTCGAGGCGCAGCCCGGGAGCCAGCTGCTCGAGCAGCCCCTCGCGCACGGGTGCCGTGAAGCCCAGGGCCAGCAGCACCAGGTCGGCCGGGAGCTCGGACTCGCTGCCGGGTTCCTCGACGAACGTGCGCCGACCGTCCGAGCCCTCCCAGCGCACCGACACGACCTGGAGCGCACGGACGCGGCCCGCGGCGTCGCCGAGGAACGCCTTCGTGAGGATGGACCAGCGCCGGTCGCCGCCCTCCTCGAAGGCGTGGCTGGTGCGCAGCTTGTTGGGCCAGAAGGGCCAGGGCGTGGCAGGATCGCGCGCATCGGGTGGGCGGGGCAGCAGCTCGAGGCTCGTCACCGACGCGGCACCCTGGCGCAAGGCCGTCCCCACGCAGTCGGAGCCCGTGTCGCCCCCGCCGATGACGACCACGTGCCGGCCACGGGCGTCGATGGCAGCGACCGGATCGATCGCGTCGCCGGCGTTCTTGCGGTTCTGCCCGGTCAGGTAGTCCATGGCGCGATGGATGCCGGCCAGCCCGCGCCCTTCGATGGGCAGCTCGCGCGGGACCTCGGCGCCCGTGGCCAGCAGCACGGCGTCGAAGCTCGAGACCAGCTCGGAGGCGGGCAGATCGACGCCCACGCGCACGCCGTAGCGGAAGCGCACCCCCTCGGCCTCCATCTGGGCCACGCGCGCGTCGACCAGGTGCTTGGGCAGCTTGAAGTCGGGGATGCCGTAGCGCAGCAGCCCGCCCGCGCGGTCGGCTTTCTCGAGCACAGTGACCTGGTGCCCGACTCGGGCCAACTGCTGCGCCGCGGCCAACCCGGCCGGGCCGCTGCCGACGACGGCCACGCGCTTGCCCGTCGACGCGGTCGGGCGCTCGGGCCGGAACGCGCCGTCGACGAAGGCGTCTTCGGCCAGCGAGCGCTCGATCTGCTTGATGGTGACCGGGGCGGCGTTCACTCCCAGCGTGCAGGCCGTCTCGCAGGGGGCCGGGCAGACGCGGCCCGTGACCTCGGGGAAGCTGTTGGTGGTCAGCAGGCGCCGGACGGCGCGTACGCGGTCGCCGCGGTAGACCAGGTCGTTGAACTCGGGGATCAGGTTGCCGAGGGGGCATCCCGTGGGACCCTGGCAGAACGGGATGCCGCAGTCCATGCAGCGCGCGGCCTGGGTCTTCAGCACGTCGGGCGCCAGGACGAGGTCGAACGGGTCGAAGTCGCGAAGGCGCTCGTCGGTTGGGCGCTTCGAATGATCCTGTCGGTCGAACTCGAGGAAACCGGTCGGCTTTCCCATGGTCGTCAGCTCCAGTCGAGCGCTGCACGCTCTTCGAGCGCGCGGCGATAATCCTGGGGCATCACCTTCACGATCCCGGACGCCGACACGGGCCAGCGCTCGAGCAGCTCGCGGGCTCGCGTACTGCCCGTGGCCCAGGCGTGGGCCGCCAGCAGTTGGCGGACCTCCTCCTTCTCGGCGGGCTCGGTCAGTGCCTCGAGGTCGACCATCTCGCGGTTGACGCGAGGTTGGACCGAGGCCAGCGGCTGCCAGATGTAGGCGATGCCACCGCTCATGCCCGCGGCGAAGTTCCTCCCGACGGGGCCGAGCACCACGATGCGGCCGCCGGTCATGTACTCGCAGCCGTGATCTCCCACGCCCTCGACGACCGCCGAGGCGCCGCTGTTGCGCACCGCGAAGCGCTCGCCGACGCGGCCGCGGACGAACAGGCGGCCCGACGTGGCGCCGTAGAGCAGCGCGTTGCCGGCCACCACCGCGTCCTCGGGGCGGAACGCGGCGTCGTCGGTCGGACGGATGATGATCTCGCCGCCCGACAGGCCCTTGCCGACGGCGTCGTTGGCGTCGCCGATGAGCTCGAAGCGCACCCCCCGCGGCAGGAACGCGCCGAAGCTCTGGCCGACGGTGCCCTTCAGGTGGACGCGGATCGTGCCCTCGGGGAGCCCCGCGCTGCCGTGACGCGCCACGATCTCGTAGCCGAGGCGCGTGCCCACCGTGCGGTCGCGATTGCGGACCCGCTTGTGGATGCGCACGGGCTCGCCGCGCTCGATGGCCGGCCGCGCCTGCGCGATGAGCGCGTGGTCGAACGTGTCGGCGCGGAGGCTCGGCTGCGACGTGGTGTGGCGACGGGTCTCCGGCGCGTCGCGCTCGCCGCGCTCGAGCAGGGCGCCCAGGTCGAGGCCGCGCGCCTTCCACGAGGTGCCCGCCGACGAGAAGCGCAGCAGGTCGGTGCGTCCGACGATCTCGTCGAGGGAGCGCGCGCCCAGCCTGGCCAGGTAGCGACGCACGTCGGCCGCCACGAAGCGCAGGAAGCGCTCGACGTGCTCGGGCTTGCCCGCGAAGCGATCGCGCAGCTCGCGGCGCTGGGTGGCGACGCCCATGGCGCACGTGTCGAGGTGGCACTTGCGGAGCAGGGTACAGCCCATCGAGACCAGCAGCGCCGTGGCGAACCCGAACTCCTCGCCGCCGAGCAGGGCGGCCACGATGATGTCGCGACCGGTCTTCAGCTGCCCGTCGACCTCGAGCGTCACGCGGTTGCGCAGGCCGTTCTCGACCAGCACCTGCTGCGCCTCGGCCAGGCCGAGCTCCCAGGGCAGGCCGGCGTGCTTGATGCTCGAGAGCGGGGAGGCGCCCGTACCGCCGTCGTGGCCGCTGATCAGCACGACGTCGGCGCGCGCCTTGGCGACGCCCGCGGCCACGGTGCCCACGCCCGCCTCGGAGACCAGCTTGACGCTGATGCGTGCCTTCGGGTTGGAGTTTCGCAGGTCGTGGATGAGCTGGGCCAGGTCCTCGATCGAGTAGATGTCGTGGTGCGGAGGCGGCGAGATGAGGCCGACCCCGGGCGTGCTGTGGCGGACCGCGGCGATCTCGGCCGTGACCTTGTGCCCCGGCAACTGGCCGCCCTCGCCGGGCTTGGCGCCTTGGGCCATCTTGACCTGGATCTCGTCGGCCGACGCCAGGTAGGCCGCCGTGACGCCGAAGCGCGCGCTGGCGACCTGCTTGATGCGGCTGCGGCGCGAGCTGCCGTCGGGATCGGGGGTCCAACGGCGCTCGTCCTCGCCGCCTTCGCCGGTGTTCGAGCGCCCACCGACGCGGTTCAACGCGATGGCGATCGTCTCGTGCGCCTCGGCCGAGATGGAGCCGAGGCTCATGGCGCCGCCCTTGAAGCGGCGCAGGATGGCCTCGGCGGGCTCGACCTGGTCCAGCGGGAGCGGCGTGACGCTCTCGACGAGATCGAAGAGCCCGCGCAGGGCCGCGGCGCGGCGCGTACGCCGGTCGACCTCGGTGGCGAAGCGCAAGAAGGCCGCCTCGTCGTCGGTGCGCACGGCGCGCTGCAGCTCGGCGACGGCCAGCGGGGTCCACAGGTGCGCCTCGCCCTCGGCGCGCCAGGCGTAGTCGCCGCCGCCCTCGAGATCGGCCGGTACCGCGCCCGGTGGCGCGAAGGCCGCTTCGTGGCGCAGGCGGGACTCCTCGGCGATGACGTCGAAGCCCGCGCCCCCGATGCGGCTGACGGCGCCCGTGAACACGGCGTCGACCAGGTCCTGCGACAGCCCGAGCGCCTCGAAGACCTGGGAGCCCTGGTAGCCCTGCAGCGTCGAGATACCCATCTTCGAGATGACCTTGGCCACGCCCGCCGACAGCGCCTTGTGCGCCGAGGCGACGGCGGCGTCGGGGGTGAGGCCCTCGAGGCCGAGCGACGCGACCGTGGCGTCGAGGAGCCAGGGGCACACGGCCGACGCGCCGAAGCCGAGCAGCAGCGCGACGTGCATGACCTCGCGGGGCTCGCCCGAGTCGATGACCAGGCTGCAGCGTTTCCGCAGCCCGGCGCGGATCAGGTAGTGGTGCACGGCGCCGAGCGCCAGCAGCGGCGGGATCGGGACGTTGGTCGCGTCGACCGACCGGTCGGACAGGATGAGGATGGTCGTGCCCTCGTCGACCGCGGCGCGCGCCTGGCGTACCAGGGTGTCGACGGCCTCGCGCAGTCCCCCCGGGCCGTTCGCAGGCGACCACGTGAGCGAGAAGACGCGCGAACGGAAGCGCGGACGGTTCAGCCGCTGGATGCGGGCCATGTCGGCGTCGGTGAGCAGCGGCCCGGGCAGCTCGAGCAGCCCGGCCTGCTCGGGGCGCTCCTCGAGCAGGCTGCCCTCGGGGCCCAGGCGCGTGGCCAGGCTCATCACGTTGCTCTCGCGCAGCGGATCGATGGGGGGGTTCGACACCTGCGCGAAGTGCTGCTTGAAGTACTCGGGCAGCAGGCGCGGTCGCTCGGACAGCACGGCGGGCGTGGCGTCGTTCCCCATGGAGCCCACGGGCTCCTTGCCGTCGCGCGCCATGGGCTCGAGGACCACGCGCAGCTCTTCGGTCGTGTAGCCGAACGTCCGCTGCAGCTGCATTAGGTGCTCCCCCGTCGGCGCGGGCGGCGGCTCGACGGGGGTCAGGTCGCCGAGGTGCAGGCCATGGTCGCGCATCCACGTCGCGTACGGCCGACGCGCGGCCAGCTGCCGGATGACCTGCGGGTCCTCGATCAGCCGCCCCTCGTCCAGGTCGATGAGCAGCATCTGGCCGGGTTGCAAGCGCTCCTTGCGCAGGATGTGCGAGTCGGGCAGGTCGAGGACGCCCACCTCGCTGGAGATGACGACGCGGTTGTCGGTCGTGCGCACCCAGCGCGCCGGGCGCAGCCCGTTGCGGTCGAGCAGGGCGCCCGCCACGCGCCCGTCGGTGAAGACGATGGCCGCGGGGCCGTCCCAGGGCTCCTGCAAGGCGGCGTGGTAGGCGTAGAAGCCACGCGCGGCGGCGTCGAGGGCCGGGTCGTTCTCCCACGCGGGCGGAACGAGCATGCGCATCGCGTGGGGCAACGAGCGCCCGCTGCGGACCAGCAGCTCGACCACGTTGTCGAGCGCCGCCGAGTCGCTGGCGCCGGGCAGGATGATCGGCCGCAGCTTGCGTACCGTGCGCCCCCAGGTGTCGGAGGCCAGGAGAGGCGATCGCGCCCGCACGGAGATGGCGTTGCCTTGCAGCGTGTTGATCTCGCCATTGTGGCCGAGGAACCGGAAGGGCTGCGCCAGGTGCCACTCGGGGAACGTGTTGGTGCTGAAGCGCTGGTGGACGAGCACGACGGCGCTGGCGATGCGGGCGTCGGTGAGGTCGGGGTAGAAGCGATCGATCTGATCGGCGAGCAGCAACCCTTTGTACGTGATCGTGCGCGCCGAGAAGCTGACCACGTAGAGGTCGTCGGGGATGCGCAGCCCGCTGCGGATGGCGTGATCGGCCGAGATCTTGCGCGCCAGGTACAGGTCGCGCTCGAACTCGTCGGCGTCGGTCATGTGCGCGGCGCGCTGCACGAACAGCTGACGGATGACGGGCTCCTTCCGCCGCGCGGTCTCGCCCAGCGCCTCGCTCACCGTCGGGACGTCGCGCCAGCCGAGCAGGGTGTGGCCGCGCTCGACCACGGCGCTCTCGAGCGAGATCTCGGCCGCGACGCGACGACGGTCGTCGCGCGTCAGGAAGACCATGGCCACCGCGTACTCGCCGGCGGCCGGGAGCTCGAGCCCGGAGTCGGTGACGACGTCGCGGAAGAACGCGTCGGGCAACTGCAGGAGCAGCCCAGCGCCGTCCCCGGTGCTCTCGTCGGCGCCGGCGGCTCCCCGGTGGGCGAGGTTGCCGAGGATCTGCAACCCGTCCTTCACCAGGGAGTTCGACGGTCGGCCCGTCAGGTCGGCGACCAGCCCGATGCCGCAGGCGTCGACGTGAAAGCGTTGATCGACGAGCCCTTTCGGGCGACGTGAACCGGGTCGGAGCTCAAGAGGGACGCGAATGGTCGACTCCCAGGCAGAACACTACCGGGAAGGTAAGGTCGTTCGTCGCGGATGCCAGGTGAAAACGACGGGAAAAGAAGAGCCGGGGAGGGGAGCTAACGAGCCTGCTGGGCCCGGCGCTCGGCCTTCCGACGCCGACGAAGGGCATCGGCGCGCTTCTTGCGCAACTTGACCGACGGCTTGTCGTAGTAGCGGCGCTTCTTCATTTCCTTGAAGATGCCTTCATTTGCCATCTTGCGCTTGAGCACGCGCAGCGCCTTCGCGAGGTCACCCGTGACCTCGACCTCCAGGGGGGCCAGCGTTCCGTCCCGGTTCATTAACTCCTCCGTAAAAAACCGCGAGCACGATAGGCAGAGCGCCAGCCGTTGGCAAGAGAATTCTTCACTCTTTCTTGTCGGGGGCGGGCGTTGGGGCAGGGGCAGGAGCCGGCGCGGGAGTCGGAACGGGCGGCTTCGGCTTCAACGCCACGCGCAGATCCTTGAACACGCGCGTCAGATCGGCCTGGCGCTTGCCGAGCACCTCGAGGTTCGCCTCGGGCACGTTGGGGCTGCCGATGGGCTTGGCCTTCAGCTCGTCGTTGCGCCGCTTCATCTCGCCGAGCGCGACCTGCATCCGAGCGCGCGCGTCGGCCCCGAGCGCGGGCTCGTCGGCCTGCTGCTCGAGCTCCTTCAGGCGGTTCATGTTGGCGCCCACGCTCATGGCCCGGAGCGCGCGCGCGACCACCAGGCCCATGGCGCCGACGACCTTGTTGTGGACCGTCGCGAAGGCGCTCCACGACGCGTAGCCGTGCCGCACGGCCAGGGCATCGCGGGCCGTGGCGGTCTCGGGGCTGACCAGGTTGTCCCACGTGACGGCCGTGCCCCGCGCCTTGGCCGCGAACGACGCGTCGAGGGTCGCGAGCTCGGTCGCCAGGGGGATCACGTGGTCGAGGTAGGTGGCCAACTCGGCGTCGCTGAGCAGCAGGGCCGGGTTCGGCGCGGCCTCCTCGGACGTGGCGGCGGCGACCGGCGCCCCGGAGGGCGTCGCCGTGGGGGCGCTTGCGGGAGGCTCGACGACGCGCGGCTTCGAGCAGGCGACGCTCAAGGCGACCAGCGCGAGCAGGGCTGAACGGTTCATGGCAGACCTCCTGGCGGACATCACGCCCACCGGACGAGGTGGAGCTCGAACGGGTTGACGAGATCGCGATGGTGCGGGAGCACGCGGATCGTATACCCGTGCTCGCCGCTCGACGTGCAGGGCAGCGTGGCCGTGTAGCGGTAGCGCTCGTCGCCGACCTTCGCCGCGAGCTCCATCCCCAGCACGCGGCCCTCGCGGATGGAGCCCTCGCTGTCGACGTGCCCGTAGTAGCACTCGACGGTCACGTCCTCGGGTACGAGCGCCGCCAGGCGCACGGTGGCCTCGACGGTCAGGCCGTGGCCGCTGGGGATCTCCGTGGTGGGCTGGTGCGACAGCGCGTCGACGGCGATGGACGGCCACTCGCGCCGCGTACCGGCCTTCCAGTGGGCCAGGGCCTTGCCACGCTCGGCGTCGTCGCGGCGGAAGGCCTGCAGCTTGGTCGCGGCGGGGAAGTAGCAGTTGTCCCAGTAGCTGCACAGCATGCGGTTCGTGTTGAAGAACGGGCCGTGCGCCGCGATGGCCGACTTCATCATGCGGATCCAGTCGCGCGGCAGGTCGTCGCGCCCCCGATCGTAGAACGTCGGCACGATCTCCTTCTCGAGCAGCGTGTAGAGGGCGTTGGCCTCGACCGCGTCCTGGGTGGCCCAAGCCGCTTCGGGGTAGTCCTCGCCGTTGCCGATGGCCCAACCGAGCGAGGGGTCGTAGCCCTCGACCCACCAGCCGTCGAGGATCGAGCAGTTCAGCGCGCCGTTCAGCGACGCCTTCATGCCGCTCGTGCCGCTGGCCTCCATGGGGCGCCGGGGCGTGTTCAGCCACAGGTCGACGCCCTGCACCAGGTAGCGCGCCACGTTGACGTTGTAGTCTTCGAGGAACACGACGCGCCGGCGCAAGCCCTGGCGCTGCACGGCGTGGATGATCTCGCGGATGAGCGCCTTGCCGCCCTCGTCGGCGGGGTGAGCCTTGCCGGCGAAGATGAGGTTCACGGGCCGATCCTTGTCGAGCAGGATGGCCTTCAACCGCTCGAGGTCGCGGAAGAGCAGCGTGGCGCGCTTGTAGGTCGCGAAGCGGCGCGCGAAGCCGATGGTGAGCGCGTCGGGATCGAGCACCTCGCGGGCCACCTCGACCTCGTGGCGCGACAGGCCGCGCTCGAGCAGCTGCTCCTCGAGACGGCGGCGCGCGAAGGCCACCAGGCGCTCTCGGCGCCGTTCGTGCGTGCGCCACAGCTCTTCGTCGGGGATCGAGAAGGCGCGCTCCCAGGGGCCGGCGTCCTGGTTGTCGCGCGCCCACCGCGCGCCCAGGTAGCGGTCGTACAGCTGCGCCATGTCGCGCGACACCCAGCTGCGCACGTGTACGCCGTTCGTCACGTGGCCGATCGGGACCTCGTCGACGGGCAGCTCGGGCCACAGGTGGCCCCACATGCGGCGCGCGACCTCGCCGTGCAGGCGGCTGACGCCGTTGGCGTAGCGCGAGAGGTTCAAGGCCAGGATGGCCATGCTGAAGTCTTCGTTGGGATCACCGGGGCGGCTGCGCCCGAGGGCGAGCACGCGCTCGACGTCGACGCCCATGTCGCGCGCGTACTCGGTGAAGTAGTGGCGCACCAGGTCGGGGCGGAACATGTCGATGCCGGCCGGGACGGGCGTGTGGGTCGTGAAGATGTTGCCGGACGCGGTGGCCTCGATGGCCTCCTCCCAGTTGAGGCCCAGGTTCTCCTTGGCCCAGCGCAGGCGCTCGAGCCCGAGGAAGGCGCTGTGCCCCTCGTTCAGGTGGTGCAGGTAGGGCGCGATGTCGAGGGCCAGCAGGGCGCGCAGGCCGCCCATCCCGAGCAGGATCTCCTGGCGGATGCGCATGTCCTTGTCGCCGCTATAGAGCTGCGAGGTCAGCTCGCGATCGGCCGGCGCGTTCTCGGGCACGTTGGCGTCGAGCAGGTACAGGGGCACGCGGCCCACCTGCGCCAGCCAGATGCGCGCGGTCACGGGGCGCCCCGGCAGGTTGACCCGGATCGACACGTGCTGGCCCGCGGCGTCGAGCACCGGGCGGATGGGCAGGTTGTGCAGGTCGTTCTCGCGCGTCTCTTCCCGTTGGTGGCCGTCGATGTTCAGGCGCTGGTGAAAATAGCCCCAGCGGTAGAGCAGGCCGACGGCGACCAGCGGCAGGCCCAGGTCGGACGCGGACTTCAGGTGATCGCCGGCCAGCACGCCCAGTCCGCCCGAATAGATGGGCAGGCACTCGGTGACGCCGTACTCGAGCGAGAAGTACCCGATGGCGAAGCCCTTCCAGTTCGGGCAGTGCTTCTCGTACCACGCGGGCGCGGTCATGTAGCTCTGCAACGCGTCCGTGACGCGCTTCAGGTGCGACACGTAGCTCTCGTCTTCGGCCAAGGCGGCCAGCTTCTCCTGCTCGATGGAGCCGAGGATCTGTACGGGGTTGTGCTCGCACGACTCCCACAGGTCGAGGTCGAGGCGCCGGAACAGGTCGATGGCGTCGGGGGTCCAGGACCACCAGAGGTTGTAGGTCAGGTCGCGCAACGGCTCGAGGGCCTTGGGCAGCGACGGGACGACCGAGTAGCGACGGATGTTCTTCATGGAGCAGCTCCCAGGTGCGGCGGCGGGACTATATCAGAACCGACGGATCATGTCGCGGATGCGCGCGCTTCGCCCCGTGTCGTCCCGGAGCGCCTCCAGCGTGTGGGGCAGTCGCCAGCTCCAGTTGTGGGGCCCGACCGTCCCGGGGACGTTGATGCGGTGCTCGGCGGGCGAACCGGGCAGCCAGCCCACCGGGGCCAGCAGGTCGTGCAGCAGGTGCACGACGAAGATGGAGCGCGCGCCCGAGATGTGGCGCACCAGTTGCTCGTGCAGGTCGCCCTCGAGCGTGCGCGGGGCGTCGCCGCGGCCTCCCAGGGTCTCGTACAACAGCTGCACGTCGGCCCGCGTCGTCGGCGCCTCCCACCACCCGGCGCAGGTCTCCGAGTCGTGGGTGGACAGCGTCGCGAGCCCGAGCTCCGGGTAGTCCTCGGGGGCGATGTAGCCGCGATCCTGCTCCCAGCGGCGCTCCCAGCGCAGCACCTTCATACCGCAGATGCCCAGCGCGCGCATCGTGTCGCGGCACACGTGCGGGATGGTGCCGAGATCCTCGCCGAGCGGCAGCATGCGCGTGGCGTCGAGCATCATCTCGAGGATGCCCCGGCCGTGCGCGCCCCAGGCGGACTCGTCAGGCGGGTCGAACCAGCCGTTCCGCCCCGTGCGCTCCCCGTGGACGATGGACCAGATGCGGAAGAAGCCCACGATGTGGTCGATGCGGTACAGGTCGAACCAGCGCTCCGCCAAGGCCAGCCGGTCGCGCCACCAGCGGTGGTCCTCGCGGGCCAGGGCCTCCCAGTCGTAGGTGGGGAAGCCCCAGTTCTGGCCGTCCTCGGCGTACATGTCGGGCGGCGCGCCGGCCGTGCGGTCGAGGTGGAAGAAGCGGCGGTGGCTCCACACGTCGGCCGAGTCGCGGCCGATGAGGATGGGGATGTCGCCCTTCAGGAACACGCCCCGCTGGTTGGCGTAGGCGCGTGCCCCGCGCAGCTGCTCGTCGAGCACGAGCTGCAGCCACTCGTGGAAGCGCACGTGCCCCGCGTGGTCGGCCCTGGCCCGGCCGCGGGCGTCGGGCGACTCGAGGCCGAGGCCCCAGGACTCCCACGACGCCCAACCGTGGCTCTCCTTCATCACGCGGAACAGCGCGTAGTCGGCCAGCCAGGGGTTGGTGGCGCGGAACTCCTCGAGTCGGCGGTCGAGCGCCGCGCGGTCGACCTGTCGGAAGGCCTCCTGCAGCAACGCCAGCTTGGAGCGCCGAGTCTCGGCGTAGTCGATGCGCGGCGTCAGCGCCAGGCGCGCGGCCTCGCTCTTCGCCGCCTCGAGCAGGTGCGGGGCCCCGACGATCTCGGGGACGAGGTCGAGCGCCACGTACAGCGGATCGACGGCGAACGCGCTCTGGGCCGAGTAGGGGCAGCTGTCGAGGCCCAGGTCGTTCAAGGGCAGCAGCTGCACCACCGAGACGCCCAGATCGGCGCACCAGTCGACCAGCCGGGGCAGGTCGCCCAGGTCGCCGGCGCCTCCGCCACGGCGCGAACGCAGCGAAAAGAGAGGGACGCAGAGGCCGGCGCGCGGTGCCGTGCCGATGCGGGCCCAATGGGCCGAGGAGGGGAGGGGGACCATGTGCCGTCCACCGGGCAAAAAAAGCGGCGGGAAGGTACCGCGCCTGCCCGTCCCGGTCAACCCACAGGTTGAGATTCAGCTATGTAACCAAATGGTTACCGCTTGCCTGCCGCTCGCCGTGCGAGTATCTTCCAACTCAACCAACGAGAGCCTGGAGTCCAAGATGGCGACCTTCGGAAAGACCCTGTTTTCGGTGCTCCTCACCGGCCTGCTCGCGCTCGGCTTCGTGGCCTGCGGCGGCAGCGACGGCGGCAACGACACGGCCACCCCCGACGTGACGACCGACAACGGCGGCGACGACACGGCCGACACGGTCGTGGCGAAGAAGCAGTTCTCCGGCATCCTGATCGACTTCCAGACGCGCAAGGGCCTGGCCGGTGCCAAGCTGTACGTGCTCGACAATGCCACCGGCAAGGAGACCGGCGAGGTGCTCACGTCTTCGGGCGCCGATACCCCCGCGACCGACGACGACGGCATCGTGACCGCCGAGTTCGACGGCGCGCTCGACAAGGTCGGCTTCGTGGCCCGCCTCGAAGGTCAGAAGGACACCTACCAGCTGCACCTCCCGGCCGACGGCCAGAACGAGACCCTGTGGAGCGTCTCGAACGGCACGTACGTGGCGGCGCCGGCGCTCGCGGGCATCTCCATCGACTCGACCAAGGGCATCCTGGCGGGCGGCCTGTACTTCCGTGACGCCGCGGGCGAGGAAGAAGGCGTGGGCTGTGGCAAGATCCGCGTGCTCGAAGGCGTCGGCGACCCCGAGACCTTCGCCGAGGCCAACGTCCGCTACATGAACTCGGCCGGTCTGCCCACGACGCTCGCGAACCAGGACAGCATCAACCCCGAGGTCCCGTTCTTCATCATCGGCAACATCCCCGAGTCCAAGGACGCCCAGGGCAACGACCTGCCCGTCACCGTCACCGCCAAGATGGGCGAGACCGCCATCGGCGACACGTACGTGTTCTCGAAGGCCGACGCCATCTTCATCGGCAACATCTTCACGTACACGGCCGCCAACGCGCCCACCGGCGTCGACCCCGTGACCGTGAACCCCATGCCCGCTGGGTGCGGCCAGTAGCAGTGCGGCCGGCAACGGGCCCGGAGTCCCGATCGTGATCGACGAGGGCGCGCCTCCTTCCGGGGGCGCGCCCTTTTCCATTTCTTCAAGGAGCACCGAAGGATGACGAACCGAATCGTGGCCTCCGCGGCGATCGCGCTCGCCGTCCTCTCGCTCGGGGCGTCCTCCGCTCGAGCCGGAGAGGACGAGGATAAGTTCGTGCTCACCGGCTACGTGCAGACCCAGTTCGGCATCTTCCTCGACCCCGAGAAGGGCGACTCGGAGTGGTGGAACTTCCGCGAGTTGACCATCGTCGACGGCAAGCCGCAGTACAAGTGGGCCAAGACGCAACCCATGCTGTCGAACGGCATGCCCAACGACAGCTACCGCGAGTTCCCCACGAAGCACGGCGACAAGTTCCTCACGCCGTCGATGTTGCGCTCGGTGCTGGTGCTCGAGGCCGACTGGAACCCCTGGGACGACGTCAACGTCCACGCCATCTTCCGCGGGGTGCGCGCGCTGCCGGTCAGCGCCGACGACGACGCCCAGCCGCCGGTGCCCGGCTCCATCTCCGACAACGCGGGCTGGGTGCGCGACACGTTCTACAACGAGAACGACCTTCGCGAGATCTACGTCACGGCCATGCCGACCGACTGGTGGACGCTGAAGATCGGCCGGCAGCAGGTGTGCTGGGGCGAGATCGGCCAATACCGCTTGCTCGACGTCGTGAACCCCCAGAACACCACCTGGCACTTCGGCGCCCTCGAGAGCTTCGAGGACACGCGCATCCCGCTGTACATGCTGAACACCACGTTCGACATCGCGCCGATCGACAGCTCGCTCGACCTCGTATGGATCCCCATGCTCGACGAGCCCTCCAACCTGGTCACCACCCCCCTCACGTTCGTGGGGGCCTGGGGGCTGCCGCTCGCGCCGGTGCAGGACGACAAGGGCATCGCGAAAGAGAAGATTGCGCGCAAGCTCTTCGAGTACCCCGACGCCAGCCTGAAAGACAGCCGCGCAGGTGCGCGCTGGAAGGGCACGCTGTTCGACGGCGCGATCAACTACACCCTGGTCTACTTCTACGGGCACCAACTGACGCCGCCCATCCCGAAGTACTACATCTCGCGCGCGCCCATTCCGTACTCCGACCTCCACGGCAACTTCCAGCCGTTCCCCGACGAGGGCACCGACGTCTACCTCGAGTTCCCTCGGCAGCACACGGTGGGCTTCTCGACCGAGTTCAACCTCGACAACCCGATCGGCGCCGCCGTCCGCGTCGAGGCGGCCCTCGAGCCGTACCGCGTGTTCCCGACCAACTCGCTCGAGACGAGCGAGCTGCAGAACGAGCGCAGCGCGGCGGGGCTCGAAGCCGTCGAGAAGCTCGACGCCAAGGACCACACGAAGCCCTACACGGGCACCGAGGGCGTCGACACGTGGGCGTCGAAGACGTACTTCCGCAGGACCGAGAAGCACGTCCTCAACTACGCCGTGCAGATCATGCGCCCCACGATGATCCGCTTCCTGAACCCGACGCAGAACGTGATGGTCGTGCTGCAGCTCATGCACAGCATGGTCCTCGGCTACAAGGACGACGACCACCTGATCGACATCCCCGGCTACGACAGCTCCAAGACCCGCGAGCACGACATCAAGCTCATCACGTCGATGTTCACGTACTACCTGAACGGCATGCTGATCCCGCGCCTCACCGTCATCTACGCGTTGCCGCAGGACGCCATCATCAGCGCCTCGCTGGGCGTCGTGCTCGGCAACCACTGGCGCATGAACCTGCAAGGCAACATGTTCATCGGCGAGAACCCCTACCGCGGCGTCGGGCTCTTCCGTGACCGCGACGAAGTGAACCTCAGCATCCTCTACCAGTTCTAGGAAAGGAGGTCCGGTATGTCTCGAGCGCTCCTCACCGCCATCCTGGTGGTCGCCTTCGGCAGCTCGGTGGCCCTGGCGCAGATCACGGCCGACAACTGGACCGAGAAGGTCGGCTTCAAGCCGAACCTCTCCGAGGTCGCCGGCTACGCGCCCGGAAAGACCATCAACGACGCCAACTTCAAAGAGTTCGAGAAGTGGATCCCGAAGGGCCTGCAGGTGCTGGTCGGCAAGTACAAGCTGACGATGAAGACCGCCGCCTACAAGGCCGTGCACCCCTCGAAGGGCTACATCGAGGCCACGAACCAGTACCTGGGCCAGCCCACCATCGACTGGGCCAAGACCGCTCCGCGCGACCTGGCGCTGTCCGGCTACACCGCCGGCCTGCCGTTCCCGAAGCCGCAGGACGAGAAAGACGCCAACAAGGCCGGCCGCAAGGTCGCCTACAACTACGTCTACAACTACCTGGGCGACGACGGCGGCTTCCACTACGGCGTGTACTGGATCAGCGCCAAGACGGGCGTCGAGCGCTCCGAGGAGTGGCGCTGGCGCTACATCACGCGCACCCAGAACCGCACCGACCTCGATCCGAAGCCGGCCATCCCCGAGCTGAAGGACAAGGACATCATCTACACCGCCATGACCTGGGCCATCTTCCCCCAGGACAAGCGCGGCTTCGCGGCGCTCTACAGCCGCTTCTCGGAGCCCAAGGACCAGCAGGGCTGGATGTACATCCCCACCATGCGTCGCGTGCTGCGCGCCTCGTTCGGCACCCGCGGTGACGCCTGGAACAGTACCGACATGCTGTACGAGGACGTGCGCGGCTTCATGGGCTACGCCGAGTGGATGAACTGGAAGCTCGTCGGTCAGCAGACCATGCTCGCGTCGATGCACTCGGGCATGGAAGCCGGCAAGGATGCCCGCGACAAGAACTTCGACTTCACGAACTGGCCGCACTGGAACCCCAAGATGACCTGGGAGCCCCGCGCGGTCTACGTCGTCGAGTCGACGTCGCGCCTGGCCGACTACCCCTACAGCAAGATGGTGTTCTACATCGACGCCGAGTCGTACTACATCGTGGCCAAGGAGATGTACGACAAGAAGGGCGAGCTCTGGAAGGTCATGATCAACGCGTACAACGACTCCGAAGACATGAACTCGAAGCCCATGCGCATCGGCACGTCGATGGTCGTCGACCTGCAGGCGGAGCACGCCACCGTGTTCCCGTCGTACGAGGTCGAGGCCAACGTCGGCTACCCGGTCGACTTCTTCACCGAGCCGAACCTGCGCAAGATGGGAAAGTAAGAAGGGATCCACCATGATCGCTCGCCAAGGTTCCCGGGCCGCCCTCCTGGCGGTCGCCGTGGTGCTCTGCCTCGCGACGCCGGTGCGTGCCCAAGTCCGGATCCCGGGGCTCGCCCCCGCCGACCCCATCTTCGACACCGAGGTCGTCGGCAAGCACGTCTGGGTGGTCGGGTCGCCCGGCCTCCTGCTGCACTCGGCCGACGGCGGCGTCACGTTCGCGCCCCAGGGCTCGATCGGCACGGCCGCGCTGTTCACGGTCGACTTCGTCGACGAGAAGACGGGCTGGGTCTCGGGCCGCAGCGGCCTGGTGATGGCCACCACCGACGGCGGCGCGACCTGGACGAAGCAGGCCACCGGCACCAACGAGCCGCTCCTGGCGCTCGACTTCGTCGACGCGCGGCACGGCATGGCCGTCGGCAACTTCGCGGCGGCCGTGCGCACCGACGACGGCGGAGCGACCTGGAAGCCCATGCGCGTCGCGCCCGAGGGCGAGGATCCCACGCTGAACGGCGTGGCGATGCTGAGCGCCACCGAGGCGGTGGTCGTGGCCGAGTTCGGGGCCGTCTACCGCACGGCCGACGGCGGCGCGTCCTGGGAGTTCCTCGACGTGGGGCTGACCGAGAGCCTGTTCGGCGTGACCGCGCTGCCCGGCGGGCAGGTCCTCGCGGTCGGCACCGAGGGCGCGATGGTGCTCTCCGAGGACGGCGGCAAGACGTTCACGGCGGTGGCCTCCGGTACGCGGCTGCACCTGTTCCGCGTGGCGGCGGGCGCGGGGCGCGTGTTCGTCACCGGCAACGCCGGGCTGGTGCTCTCGGCCGACACCCCCAAGGGGCCCTACACCGCCTGGACCGCGCCGACCGTGTTCTGGCTCGGCGGCGTGAGCGTGGGTGCCGACGGGCTCGGGTTCCTGGTGGGCGCGCGGTCGCTCGTGCTCACGACGGCCGACGGCGGCCGCACCTGGAAGCGTTGGGGGGAACGATGACCATCTCGGAACGCATGGCCCGGTACGTCCTGAAGCACCGGCTCTTCTTCCTGATCCTGACGATCGCGCTCACGGTCGGCTTCGCGACGCAGATCCCGAAGGTCCGGATCGAGAGCCCGCTCATCGACCTGTTCCCGTCGAACCACGAGTTCGTCGAGACCTACAAGGAGTTCCAGGACGTCTTCGGCGGCGCGAACACCGTCATCATGTCCATCGAGGTCAAGGACGGCGACATCTGGAACGCGCCGACCCTGGCCAAGATCCGCAGCCTGACCAAGGAGCTCGAGCTCCTCGACGGCATCAACAACTACCAGGTGCTGTCGCTGGCGCAGCGCAAGGTGAAGAACATCACCGTCGAGGGCGGCGGGTTCCAGGCCACGCCCATCATGTGGCCCGACGTACCCGAGACGCCCGAGGCCATCCAGAAGCTGAAGGACCTGGTGCACAGCAACGCGCGCATCCACGGCTCGCTGGTGGCCAAGGACGACCGCGCCGCGCTGATCCTGGCCGGCTTCTTCGAAGACCAGATGGACGTGAAGGAGGTCTACGGCCGCCTGCACGAGCTGGGCACGAAGATCGAGGACGCCAACACCAGCGTGCACATCATCGGCCGCCCGGTGATGCTCGGCTTCATCCGCCTGCACATGCCCGAGCTCACCTACCTGTTCGTGGCGACCATCGCCGCCATGCTGCTGCTGCTGATCTTCAACTTCCGCAACATGCGCGGCGTGCTCATCCCGACCATCACCGCGGTGCTCAGCGCCATCTGGGGCGTCGGCTTCCTGGGGCTCCTGGGGTACAACTTCGACCCGCTGGTGCTCGTCGTACCCTTCATCATCAGCGCCCGAGCGCTCTCGCACTCGGTGCAGCTGATCGAGCGCTACAACGAGGAGTACGTCGAGACCAACGACGTGAAGGTCGCCGCCGAGAAGACCTTCGCGAGCCTGTGGGAGCCCGGCTTCGTGGGCATCGTGGCCGACGTGCTGGCCATGCTGGCCGTGCTCTTCACGCCCATCCCGCTGATGCAGAAGCTCGCGGTCATGGGCGCCTTCTGGGGCCTCAGCATCGTGGTCACGGACCTGGTGTTCAACCCGGTGCTGCTCAGCTACCTGCCGCCCCCCAAGAAGAAGCCGTCGAAGGACTGGGGCCCGCTGGGCCGCTTCCTCGCGAACGTGGGTCGCCTGTGCATCGGGCCGCGCAAGTGGACCATCCTGGCCGGGACGGCCGTGGCGGCAGTGCTCGGCTTCCTGGGCGCGCGCATCGTGCAGATCGGCGACGTGTACCCGGGCACGCCCATGCTGTGGCCCAACTCGCAGTACAACCAGGACACCGAGGCCATCGGGGCGCGCTTCGGCAACACCGACATCCTGAACGTGGTCGTCGAAGGGCAGGCCTGGAACGCCGTCAAGAGCCCCGACGTGCTGAACAAGATGTACATGCTGCAGCGCGAGATGTCGCAGATGCCCGAGGTGGGCGGCACGTCGTCCATCGGCGACATGATCCCGCCCATCGTGCGCGCCATGCACGGCAACGACCCGCGTTGGGAGCTCACGCCCACCGAGGGGCGCGAGTCCGGCTTCTTCCTCGAGATGATCTACAACGGCAGCGAGCCGGGCGACCTCACGCGCTTCGTGACGCCCGACAACAAGAACGCCAACATCGCGATCTACCTGAAGGATCACCGCGGCGAGACGCTGCGCACCGTGGTCAAGAAGCTGCGCGAGTTCGTGGCGGCCAACCCCATGAAGATGGCCGATCCCAAGGACATGGAGGCCGCCGCCGCGTGCGAGCGCGCCTCGAAGACCACGGGCGAAGGCGACGACGGCACCATCAAGCTGTCGGCCAAGGACGACTGCCCGCGCGTCGAGCCGGGCGCCAAGTTCCGCCTGGCGGGCGGCTTCGCGGGCCTCTTGTCGGCCGTGAACGAGGTCGTGCTCGAGACCGAGATCTACGTGACCCTGGCGGCCTTCTTCCTGGTGTTCCTCATCTGTGCCATCAGCTACCGCTCGGTGCTGGCGGGGTTGTTCTTCATGCTGCCGCTGGTCGTGTCGAACTACCTGACGTACGGCCTGATGGGGCTCCGCGGCATCGGGCTCGACGTCAACACGCTGCCCATCGTGGCCCTGGGCGTGGGCCTCGGCGTCGACTACGGCCTGTACGTGGTCAGCCGCATCGAGGAGGAGTACCGCCTGTCGGGCGATCTCGGCGAGTCCATCGTCATCTCGATGGCCACCTCCGGGAAGGCGGTCGTGATGACCGCCATGACCATGGTGGCGGGCGTGGTGTTCTGGACCTTCTCGTTCCTGCGCTTCCAGGCCGACATGGGCCTGCTGCTCGTCTTCTGGATGAGCATGTCGATGATCGGCTCGCTGCTGCTGCTGCCGACCCTCATCTGGATCTTCAAGCCGAAGTTCGTCACGCGCGGCAGGGTTGAAGCCGCCACCAAGGCAGCGTAGGCTCCCGGCCGCGTTCGTTCCCCCTTCGAGGTGAGATCATGAAGCTCGTGTCGTGTTTGGCCCTCGCGGTGTTGGCCTCGGCTTGCGCGAAACCCGCCCCGCCGTCCCCGGAGCCCACGCGGCGCCAGGAGGAGACCCCCACCGTGACGAAGCCCGTCGTGGACGACGCCGAAGCGAAGCGCCGCGCCGCCGTGGCCGCCGAGCTCGGCAAGGTGAACCCGTACCCGATCGTGACCGACGCCGCGGGCCTCGCCCCGCAGGAGAAGGCCTTCGTGAGAGCGCTGATGGCCGCGTCCGACGTGGTCGACCAGCTGAACGCGCTGCAGATCAACCGCTCGAACCTGGGCTGGGCCGACGAGGTCAGGAAGAGCGGCACCGCCGACGACCAGGCGTTGTTCCAGCGGAACCAGCACCCCTGGTGCGAGGACACCGACCTGCCCGAGTGCACCAGCCTGCCGTCGGCGGGCAAGAAGAGCATCGGCGCGTACCTGTGGCCCGAGGGCATGACCGACGAGGAGCTCGCGGACCTGCCGAACAACCCGCAAGCCAAGGCCCTGCTCAGCCCCTTCACCGTGGTCCGAGGGGGAGGCAAGGGCGGCCACGTCGCGATCCCGTTCGCGAGGGATCCGGTGTTCGGGCCGCTGCTCGGCAAGCTGGGCCTGCACCTCCGCGAGGCGGCGCGCGAGACGCCCGACGTCAAGCTGGCGAAGTTCCTGAACGCGCGGGCCGAGGCGTTCCTCTCGGACGACCCGTTCCCCTACGACGCCAGCGACTACGACTGGATCGCGCTCGATGGGCCGTGGGACGTGACGGTGGGGCCGTACGAGACGTACAAGGACCCGCGCGAGGTCAAGGCGCGCTTCGAGATGTACTTCGGGCGCGCCAACGCCGAGGTCGAGGCGGCGCTGGCTCCCTTCAAAGAGCAGCTGCAGCAGATGGAAGAGAAGGTGGCCGACCTGGTGGGGCGCGACGTGTACCAGCCGCGCAAGCTGGATCCGCGCATCGCCGTGCGGGCCATCGACGTGTGGCGCGCCGCGGGCGACGGGCGGAACCCCCAGGGCGCCATCGCCGCCTACCACCTGCCGAACCGCGGCAAGTCGGTCGACGAGGGGCTGTACAAGAAGGTGATGCTCGTGAACCACATGCGCGCCTTCGAGCCCATCCTGAAGGCGCGCGCCGACGAGATCCTGGCCGTCCCGCAGCGCGCCCTGGTCTCGGGCGAGGCCGACATCCTCGACACCACCTTCCACGAGTTCTGCCACGGCTTCGGCTCGCACGACGAACTGGCCATTACGCAAAAGGACGGCACGAAGACCACCGTACACGCCGCGCTGCAGGAGTACACGGGCCTGCTCGAGGAGCTGAAGGCCGACGTGCTGGGTCTGTGGCTGGTCGAGCAGCAGCGCGCGTCGGGCGCCATCCCCTCCGAACAGGCGCACGCGCGCTATGTGAGCCACGTGATGCACGCGTTCGGCCTCCTGCAGTACGCCTTCGACGGCACGTACCCCAAGATGTCGGCCATCGAGATCGGCTGGTTCGTCGACCGCAAGGCCCTGGCCTACGATGCCGCCACCGGGCTCTGGACGCTCGACTTCGCCGCGTTCCCGACTGTGGTCGAGGCGCTGGCGAGGGAGGTCGCGTCGATCCAGTTGACCGGCGATCGCGAGCGTGCGGCGAAGCTGGTGGGCACGTACGTGGTCACGAAGGATGGGCACGCCGAGCCCGCCCCGGCCCTGCAGGCGCCGCTGGCCGACGTGACGGCGCGCTTCGCCAAGAAGCAGATCAAGAGCATCTCGATCTCGTACCAGGTGACGGGGCTCTGAGGGCGTCGACCCCGGGAGTCCGGCCCCGCGGGCCCTTTTCCTTGACGTTTCAACGAAAACCGCTATCTTGACGTGCATTCCTGCGCCTCCCTAGGAGGGCCATGCGCGTCCTGGAACAGGCCCGGCTCCTCGGGCGGGTCCCCGTCACGATCCACGAGCTCGACAACGGCCTGCGCGTCGTCCTGGCCCAGGTCGGCACCAAGCCCATCGTGGCCGCCCAGGTGTGGTACGGCGTGGGCTCGGCCGACGAGGTGGCCGGCAAGACGGGCCTCGCGCACTTCCTCGAGCACCTGATGTTCAAGGGCACCGAGAAGTACCCCGAGGGGGTGTTCGACCGCGCCCTCGAGCGGCTGGGAGGCGACACCAACGCCGCCACCTGGCTCGACTGGACGTACTACAAGGTCAAGCTGCCCACCGTCCACCTGCCGACCCTGCTCGACCTCGAAGCCGACCGCATGCTGTCGCTCAAGCTGGGCGAAGAGGGCTTCAACTCCGAGAAGGACGTGGTCAAGAACGAGCGCCTGCTGCGGGTCGAGAACGACCCCAACGGCTTCGCCGAAGAGAGCTTCTTCCTCACGTTCTTCGGCGACCACCCGTACGGTCAGCCCACCATCGGGCACCTGGCCGACATCGAGGGGCTCTCCATCGACGACGTGCTCGGCTTCTACCGCCGCCACTACGCGCCGTCGAACGCGGTGCTGGTGCTGGCGGGCGGCTTCGACGAGCGCGCGGCCCTGGCCGAGGTCGAGCGCGCGTTCGGCGGGCTCGCGAAGGGTGCGCGCCGCGATCGCAAGCGCCTCACGACCCTCACGGCGCGCCGCACCCAGCCGCGCGTCGACCTCGAGCTGCCGGTGGCGCAGGCGCGCCTGCTGGTCGGCTACCCGTCGCCGAAGAAGTTCTCGCGCGACTCGGTGGTGGGCTCGTTCGTGTGCGATATGCTGCTCGGCGCCCGCAGCGCGCCGCTGCACCGCCGCGTCGTCACCGAGGAAGAGCTCGCGGTGTACGCGAGCGGGTGGCAGGGGGCGTTGCACCTGCCGTCCATGCTGCAGATCGAGTGGCTGTTGTCCGATCCGCAGGTCGAGGGGCGCGTGCTCGAGATCCTGGCCGAAGAGGTCGCGCGGCTCGCCGCGGGCGACATCGACGGTGACGAGATCGAGGGCGCGCGCAACCGCATCCGCATGTCGATGCTGGGGCTCCTGCAGAGCGCCGAGGCCGTCGCAGGGCTGGTGGGCGAGATGGTCCTGCTCGACGACTCGGTCGGCTGGTACGACCGCAGCGAAGAGATCGTGAGCGCCATCACCCGCAAGGATCTCGCGAGCTACGCGCGCCGTTTCCTCGACGAGAACGAGCGGTTGCTGCTGCTCGTGCGGCCCAAGGGCGGGGAGGGCGACGCATGATCTACGTCCCGCAGGCCATCCCCCTCACCCAGGTCCAGATCGCCATCCGGGTCGGTGCCACCGCTGATCCGATCGGGCAGGAGGGGCTCGCGTCGCTGGCGCTGGCCCTGCTCGAGACCGGCACCGAGACGCTGTCGCGACGCGCCTTCGAGAGCCGCCTCGACACGTTGGGAGCGCACTTCGCGTTGACCACCTCGGCCGACTACGCCCTGGTCTCGCTCGAGGTGCTGTCCGAGAAGGTCGACGCCGCCTTCGACCTGCTGGCCGAGGTGCTGAACCGCCCGGCGTACGATGCCGCCGAGTTGGAGCGCCTGCGCCGCCTGCAGCGCCAGGAGATCATCGCCGCGCAGGACGACGATCGGTCCGTGGGCTCGCGCCTGTTCCGGCAGTTCCTGTTCCGCTACGGGGGCTACGGGCGGCCGAACCATGGCACGCTCGCGTCCATCGATCGCCTGCAGCACGCCGACGTGGTGGCCTGCGCGCGCGATTCGCTGCTCCGGGCCCCGGCTACGCTGGGCGTCTGCTCCGACCTGCCCCCCGAGGTCTTCGAGCGCTTGGCCGCGCGGCTCGGCTTCCAGTGGACCGACGAGCCCTGTCGGGGTGCCCCCGCGGCGGTCGAGGGCAAGGGCGGGCTGCGCGTGCTGCTGATCGACAAGCCCGAGCGCACCCAGTGCCAGAGCTTCGTGGGCGCGCCGGCCCCTTCAGGGGTCGAGCCCGGCCCCGTGCCGCTGCAGCTCGGAAACACCATCCTGGGCGGCACGTTCACCTCGCGCCTGGTCCAGGAGATCCGCGAGAAGCGAGGCCTGTCCTATGGCGCCGGCAGCAACCTGAACACCTTCCTGTCGGCCGGCTACTTCCAGGCACGCTTCTTCCCGAGCCGCGACAAGGTGGTGGAAGCCATCTGCATCGCCCGCGACGTCATCGACGGGTGGGTGGCCACCGGCGTCACGGCCGACGAGCTCGATTTCGTCAAGGAGTACCTCCTGAACCAATTCCACTTCCGCCTCGAGACCCCGTCGATGGAGCTCTACCAGCGCCTCGTGAACCGCCTGGTGGGCCGCCCGACCGACTACCTCGAGACCTACCTCGAGGCGCTCGGCGGCAGCACCCGCGAGTCGGTGAACGCCGCCATCCGGGCCGCCTTCGCAGGGGTGCCGTGGTACGTGGGCCTGGTCGCGACGGCCGACTCCGAGCTCGAAGACGAGCTGCGCGCGCGCCTGCACCCGGATCAAATCAAGGTCGTCACCTACACCGAAGAGTTGGTTCGATAGCCCGATGGCCCAGGCTCCACTCCCTGTCGAGATCGTCGGCCTGACCCCCGCCGCGGTGGCCTGGCGCCTGGCCGAGCGCCATCGGCGGGTGGGCGGGCGCGCCGTCGTGGTGGCGCCCGGGCGCGACGTGGCGCACGAGGTGGCCGACGCGCTCGCCTTCTTCACCGCCCTCGAAGCGACCGAGTTGCCCGTGGTGGTCGAGCCCCCAGGGCGTCCCTACCAAGCGCTGAACCCCGACTTCGAGTGGGAGCTCGAGACCGCCACGGCGCTCGCACGGCTGGCCGAGGGCCTGTCGTGGTCGTTCCTGGTCGTGAGCGCCCAGGCCTTCCTGCGCAAGGTTCCGCGTCCGGCGACGTTCCGACGGCGGGTGCTGCTGCTCGAAGAGGGCTCCGAGACCCGGCGCGACGACCTCCTCGAGTTTCTCGAGCGTGCAGGCTACAGCCAGCAGGACGCCGCCGAAGGTCCGGGCACGTACGCGGCGCGCGGCGGGCTGGTCGAGGTCTTCGCGCCGTTCTACAGCGACCCCATTCGCATCGACCTGTTCGGCGACACCATCGAGTCGCTGCACTTCTTCGACGCCGATTCCCTGGCGCGGAAGCGAAAGGTCGAGGTCGTCGCCCTGTCGCCGGTGTCGGTGCTCCTGCTCGACGACGACGCGCGCCAGCGAGCGCTTGGGGCCATCAAGGACCTGGGCGAGCGGGCGGGGCTGTCGGCCGAGCGGCGGGACGAGATCGCAACGGCCGTGTCGCTCGACGGGAGGCCGCCGGGCTACCTGAACTACTTCGGGGCCTTCTACGCCGAGCTCGTGCCGCTCGCCTCGTATGTCCCCGCCGACGCCCAGTGGGCGGTTCTGGACCACCACGAGGTCGAGGAGATCGTGCGTGGCTTCGAGCCCGCGGTGCGCGCGGCCCACGCCGAGTGGGTACAGCTCGGCGAGCTGGCGCTGGAGCCCGAGCAGCTGTTCGCCGAGCCCGTCGCCGCCCTCGGGCCGCTCCAGGGCGCCGACGTGCTGCGCTTCACACGCGTGCAGTCCGATCCGTCCCGCTTCCGCGCCGAGCGCCCGCCGGTGCGCGACCTGGGCGAGCTGAAGGCCCGGCTGCTGGCCGCCCGCAAGGCGCGCGAGCCGGAGTTCCGCGAGCTCGTGACCTTCGTCCGCGACGTGCTGTTCCAGCGGCACCATCGCGTGGCCTTCGTGGTCGAGGCGCGCTCCCGAGCCCGCCAGGTGAAGCGCGTGCTGAACTCCGAGGGCATCAAGTGCGAGCTGGAGGGGTCGCGCCGTACGGGCGCCGACGAGGTGCCGGCCTACGCGGTGGTGCGGCGCGGCCAGTTGGCGGCGGGGTTCCACGACGAGCAATCGGGGGTGGCGTGGATCGCCGAGCGCGACCTCTACGACCAGCCCATCGTGCGCCTGCTCGACGCCCCCGCGCCGGCGTGGGACGCCATCCACAAGATGCTCTCGCAGTTCCGTCCCGGCGACGCCGTGGTGCACGACGCCTACGGCATCGGGCGGTACAAGGGCATCGTGCGCAAGCGCGTCGACGGCGTCGAGGCCGACTTCGTGCAGGTCGACTACCGCGACGACGATCGCGTGCTGCTTCCCGTGTACAAGGTCGATCGCCTGCAGAAGTACGTGGCGGGCAAGGGCGTACTGGCGCTCGACAAGCTGGGCTCGAACGCGTTCGAGCGGCGCAAGGAGCGCGTCCGCAAGGCCCTCGAGCGCGTGGCCGAGGATCTGGTCGCGCTGTACGCCGAGCGGCGCCTGGCTCGACGCGAGGCCTATCCGACCGACGCCGAAGACCTGGTGGCCTTCGACGCGGCCTTCCCCTACGAGCTGACCGACGACCAGCTGCGCGCCCAGAAGGAGGTGCTCGGCGACCTGGGCCAGCCGCACCCCATGGACCGCCTGCTCTGCGGCGACGTGGGCTTCGGCAAGACCGAGATCGCGCTCCGGGCCGCGTTCCGCGTGGCGCTCACCGGGCGCCAGGTGGCCGTGCTGGTGCCGACGACGGTGCTCGCCGAGCAGCACCGCCAGACGTTCGCCGCGCGCATGGAACCCTTCGGGCTGACGGTCGAGGGGCTCTCGCGCTTCCGGGGCGCCGCCGAGACGAGGCAGGTGCTCCGAAAGCTCCAGGACGGGCTGGTCGACGTGGTGATCGGCACGCACCGCCTGCTGCAGCCCGACCTGCACTTCCGCGACCTCGGGCTGCTGATCGTCGACGAGGAGCACCGCTTCGGCGTGCAGCACAAGGAGGCCATCAAGAAGCTGCGCACGGGCATCGACGTGCTCAGCATGACCGCCACGCCCATCCCGCGCTCGCTCGAGATGTCGTTGTCGGGCATCCGCGACCTGTCGGTGCTCTCGACCGCGCCCGAGGGACGCCAAGCGGTACACACGGTGGTCACGCGCTTCAACGGCGCGTTGCTGCAGGAGGCCATCCGCAAGGAGCTCGGCCGCGGCGGCAAGGTCTTCTTCGTGCACAACCGCATCGACAGCCTGCCCAAGGTGCACGAGATCCTCGCCCGGCTGGTCCCCGAGGCCCGCGTCGTCGTGGGACACGGGCGCATGGTGGCGCGCGAGCTCGAGGAGGTGATGGTGGCCTTCGCGCGCGGCGACGCCGACGTGCTGCTCTCGACGTCCATCGTCGAGTCGGGGCTCGACATCCCGGTGGCCAACACGATGATCATCAACCAGGCGCACCGCTTCGGGCTGTCCGAGCTGCACCAGCTGCGCGGGCGCGTGGGGCGCTCGACCACGGGCGCCGTGGCGTACCTGCTGATCCCGGGCGAGCGCATCCTGTCGGCCGACGCTCGCAAGCGCCTGCGCTCGATCCAGGCGCACTCGGATCTCGGCGCCGGGTTCCGGCTGGCCATGGAAGACCTCGAGATTCGAGGGTCGGGCAACCTGCTCGGCGAGGCGCAGTCGGGGCACGTGGAGGCCGTGGGCTTCAGCCTGTACATGTCCATGCTCGAGCAGGCGGTCTCGGCCCAGAAGGGCCTGGCGCCGTCGGCCCCCGTCGACACCACGGTGCGCGTGCCCGTGCCGGCGTTCCTGCCCGCCGAGTGGTTCCCCGACGACGCCGATCGCGTCACGTTGTACCAGCGCATCGCGGGAGCGCGCCGGTTCGACGACCTGCGCGACCTCGAAGAAGAGCTGGCCCGCCACGGCGACAACCTGCCGCTGCCGGTGAAGGCGCTGCTCGACGTCTCGCGCATCCGCATCCGCGCGGCCAAGGCGGGCGCCACCGACGTGATCGTGCTGCCCCGCCGCGTGATCGTGCGCTTCGCACCCGCGCGCGAGAACGAGTGGCGGGCCGTCGTGAACGCCATCGCCCACGGCGAGCTGACCTTCCTGCCCACGGGCGACCGCGAGGTCTCGAAGGAGCTCCCCGTCGCGAAGGAGGAGCGCCTGCTGGTCGGCGTGCGCGCCGCCTTGAAACCACTGTGGGCGTGTGCTAGGAATCAAGCCCCCGCGGTGGAAGCAGGCGAAGAGGAGTGAGGGTGAGCCATCCGTCCCTGACCGGTCCGTTCCTGGCGGTGCTCTGGTTCGCGACCGCATGTGCCCCCAAGCCGCCGTCGATCGAGGAGCACCTGGCCAAGACCCGTGTCGACCCGGCCGTTCGGACGTCGAGCGACGCCGGCACGGGGGACGATCGCGTCGTGGCCGAGTTCGCGGGCGGCCGCCTCACGGTGGCCGACGTGCGACGCTGGACCGACGGCTGGACCGAGTTCGACCGCATCCGCTACCAGTCGCCCGATCGCAAGCGCGAGCTGGTGCAGGAGCTCGTGGCGCTCGAGCTGCTGGCCCGCGAGGCGTTGACCGCCGGCTACGACAAGCGCCCCGACGTGCTCGCGCTCCTGAAGCGCGAGGTGGCGCGGCGCTACCTCGACGACAAGGTCGCTTCGCAGGTCACGCTCAAGGACGTGTCCGAACCCGACGTCCAGGCCTACTTCGACGCCCATCGCGCCGAGTACCTGGTGCCCGAGACGCGCCGCCTGCGGCACCTGGTGGTCGCGCGCGAGGCCCTGGCGCGCCAGGTGCGGACCGAGCTCGACGCCGCCATCCCGGCGGGCGATCCGGTCGCCGGGCTCGCGGCGTGGGAGCGCGTCGGCGAGCAGTACAACGAAGATCGCGAGACGCGGGCGCTGGGGGGCGATCTGGGCTGGGTCGACGCCACGGGCAGTGTGCGTGGCACCGTGCGTGACGCGCACGTGTGCGCGGCGCTGGCCGAGGCCGTGTTCGCGGTCGAGGGCGGGTGGGGCGTCGCGGGGCCCGTGCGATGCGACGACAAGTGGGAGCTCGGCCTCGTGACCGAGGTGCGCGCGGCGCGTCAGCAGCCGCTGGACGAGGTCGCGTCGCGCCTCCGCAATCGCCTGTTGCAGGAACGCCGCGAAGCCGCGAGGCGTGAGCTCATCGACCAGCTGCGAAGCCAGGCGGGCGTGACGATCGACGAGGCCGCGGTGCAGGCCCTGGAGCCCGCCGCAGCGCCCGGTACCAAGCCGCGCGTGAAGCTGCCCTCGATCCAGAACCTGAGCGCGACCCCGGCGGCGTTGCCCATGCTGCGACCGACCGTACCGGTGAAGACGCGCCAACTCGACGACGCGACCAAGAAAGCGTTGATCGAAGAACAAGCGGGGAGGGTGCACCGATGATCGCAACCTGGATGGCGCTCGTCGGCGCGCTGACCCTGGCCGAAGAAGCGGGACCTGCGGCGGTGACGCCCCCGCCTGTCCCGAGCTACGTCGAGGGGACCCCGATCGCCGAGCCCGCGGCGCCTGTGGCTCCGCCCGCCGAGGCGCCGAGCGCTCCGGTGGCCGAGACGTTGCTCGACGGGGTCGTGGCCGTGGTCAACGGCGAGGTGATCACGCTCGGTGAGCTCGACCAGTCCATCGAGCGCGCCGGCAGCCCGTTGCCGACCGATCCGACCGCGCTGGGCGCCCGGCGGCGCGAGGCCCTGTCGCAGCGCGTCCGCGAGATCCTGGTGCTGCAGCAGGCCAGGGAGATGAGCATCGAGGTCAGCGACGACGAGGTCGAGGACCACGTCGCGCGCGTTCAGAAAGAGAACAACTTCACGCTCTCGCAGCTCGAGGAGAACCTGCGCCGCGTGGGGTTCGCCGACCTGTCGGCCTACCGCGAGGTCGTGAAACGCGAGATGCTGAAGAGCCACGTGGTGTCGGTGCGCGTGCGCTCGCGCCTGAAGGTGGCCGACAGCGAGGTCAACGAGGTGCTCGATCGCGACTACGGCGGCGGCACCGACGAGGCCGAGATACACTGCTTCCACCTGATGCTGAAGGTGGATGCGTTCGCGCCGGACGCGGCCCACCGCGCCGCCCGCGAGCGCCTGTTGCAGATTAAGGCCGAGATCGACTCGGGCGCCGTCACGTTCGAGGACGCCGCCCGCAAGTACTCCGACGACGTCACCGGCAAGGAGGGCGGCGACCTGGGCTGGTTCACCACCGGCACGCTCGAAGAGACCTTCGAGAAGGTGGCCTTCACGCTCGAGCCCGGCAAGGTCTCCGAGGTCGTGCAGACGCCCTTCGGGCACCACCTGGTGCTCGTGAAGGAGAAGCGTCGCCACGCGATCACGCCGGAGCGCAAGGCGGCGTTGGCGGCGTCGATCCGCGATCGCCTCTACCAGGAGAAGTACGTGGCCGCGATGGCCACCTGGTTCGAGCAGCTCGAGAAGAACGCCGAGATCAAGACCCTGATCACGTTGTGATGACCGACGGCCTCGTCGTCTCCATCTCCCGCACCCGCGATCCCCTGAAGGAAAATCCCGACTGGTTGGCGTCCGTACTCCGGGGCGAGCGACCCGTGCGCCTCAGCCGGGGACACCGCGAGGCGTCCCTGGACCTCGACGCACTGGGCGCTGTCGTGCTGTGGACGAAGGATCCATGCGCCTGGCGCCGTCACGCCGGTCTCTCGGCGACGCTGGAGGCGCTGGGGGCGCGCGGTATCGCGGTGGCGTTGCAGCTCACCGTCACGGGCCTCGGCGGCACACCGGTCGAGCCCGGCATCCCGCCCTGGCCCGAGGTGCGCGACACGCTCGCCGACCTGATCACTCGACGGCTGCTGCGTCCCGCGGCGGTCAAGCTGCGTTACGACCCGGTGGTGGCCCTGCGCGACGCTGGAGGTCGCGTGTGGTCGAACGCGTCGGAGGACCTGGCGGCCCCGGTGCTCCGCGCGTTCGCCGAGCTCGGGGTCACGCGCGCCACGGCCAGCCTGGCGCAGATCGTCGAGTACCCGCGCGTGGCGCGCAGGCTGCGGAACCTGGGCCTCGACGGCGCGCTGCTGACCCTGGACGAGGGCAGGGCGTTCTTGCGGCGCTTCGCCGACCTGGCGATCGCGCGGGGCTACACGTACAGCACCTGCGTCTACCCCCCCGACGCCTCCAGCCTGCAGGAGGGCTGCCTCGACGGGCGCTGGCTGAACGGTCTGCTCGAGACGATGGGCTCGGACCGGCGCGTCACGTGCCAACTGCACAACGCGCGCGGGCACCAGCGCCCCGATTGCCGTTGCACGTTCTCGTACGACCTGGGGTACTCGGCCGGCATCGGCCACTGCTACGACGCGCGCGAGCGCTGGTGCGTGTACTGCTATTCGGCCAGCGTGTCGCGGGGGGTCACGGAGCCGGGTTGATCGCCAGGCACGCGCCTGCCTGCTGGTTCTGCCCGTTCAGGCGGCCGCCCCAGGCGCAGAGCTCGGTGCCGGTCCAGAACGAGGTCGCTTCGCCGCCGATGGGGACGGCGCCTGCCGACGGCATGGGGAACCAGCGATCGAGGGCCGGGCTGTAGCACGCGCCGCCGCTCGCGGGCGCCTCGTCGGCCAGCGTACCGCCGTACACGCACCACCAGTCGCCGGTCCAGGCCGAGACGTAGGCGGTGGTACGGGCGGTGGGAGCGTCCTCAGTGGGGAGCACGTGCCAGGCGGCGGTGGCGGGGTGGTAGCACGCGCCGGTCGCGACCAGCGCCGAGCCGTCGGCCGCACCGCCGCCCCAGACGCAGAGCTGGTCCCCGGCCGCGCGCGCGTCGACGAAGGGCGCGACCACGCCGGCCGGTGGCGCCGCGATGGACTCCCACGTCGCGGCTCCCGGGGTCCAGCACGCGCCGTTCGCCTGGAAGCCCGAGGCGTTCCAGCCACCCCACACGCACAGCCGGTCCTTGATCCACAAGACCGACGGGTTGGTGGCGCCCGTGGGGCCGCCTTCGGTCGGCAGCAAACGCCAGCTCCGGGCGACCGGATCGTAGCAACCCCCGTCGGGCAGGTCGGTGCCGCCCGCGGCGCTGCGTCCGCCGAAGAAGCACAGCTCGCTGCCCGTCCACGCGGCGCCGTGGTTCTGGCGGGGCGTGGCGGGGGCGCCGGCCTCGGCCATGGGCTCCCAGGCGTCGGCCCCCGGGGTCCAGCACGCACCCGAAGCGCCGGCGCCGAAGCCGGCCCACGTGCAGAACCGAGCTCCGGCCCAGGCCTCGGGCATCAGGCAGCGCGCTGACGGGGCGTTCGTGGTGGGCAGCGCCGCCCAGGCGTCATCGGCAGCGACGTAGCACGCGCCGTCGCCCAACGACGAGCCGTCGTAGCCGCCCCACAGGCACATGCGCGTGCCGTTCCAGCCTCCGCCCACGTAGTTGCGGGCCGACGGTGCGCCCTCCAGCGGCATCGCGCGCCAGGCGCCAAAGACGGGCTCGGGAGAGTACGTGCACAGCCCTATCGCTTCGACTACGGCGCAGAGCGCCGTTTCTTCGTCGCAGAGCGACTTCTGGCAATCGCCAGCGACGAGATCGGCGCAGTCGGCGGCCGTGACACACCCCGCGTGCTCGGCGGCCACCACGCAGATGGCCGAACTCGCGTCGGTCTTGAAAACGCAGAACTCGTCTCCAGCGCAGTCGGCTTGCTCGGTGCAGGCGTCGTAGCACTGCTCGGCGTAGCAGATGCCCCCGGAGCAGTCGGTGTCGTCGGCGCAGGAGCCCACGCGCTTCTTCGTGTCATCGCTGCAGGCCGCCAGGAACGAGAACGCGAATAGAAGCGCCCACTTGCTCATGCTCGCCCTGGGTAGGTTGTCGCGTGATCTGGATTCTATCGCACCGAGACTCAAATGGCACTGCGATCCGTCATTCCGGCGAACGCCGGAATCCAGGCACGATCTGCGAGGTCGCCTGGTCGACCAGCCTGGACCCCGGCGTTCGCCGGGGTGACGGTCGCTAGCTACGCTTTCTTCGCGGCCTCACGATCCGAGGCGCGGCGAGTCGGCGGCCTGCTCTGCGGCTCTTCGTTCAGGGCGGACGACCTCGCGAGCGGGAAGGTCAGCCGGGCGTCCTTCGGACGCTACCAAGTGCCGTCGGTCGGGTCCAGCGGCGCCTTGACGGACAGGCACCCGCCCGTGACCAGGTTCTGCCCGCTGGAGCGGCCGCCCCACGCGCAGAACTCCGTGCCGGTCCAGAAACCGGCGGCACCGGAGCCGACCGCGGCTCCACCCTCCTCGGGCAGCGTGAACCAGGCCTGCTGGGCCGGGTCGTAGCACGCGCCGGTCAACTGCGGCACCTCGTTGCCGATCGCGCCTCCCCACAGGCACCAGTAGGCGCCGGTCCAGGCCACCGCGATCCCGCCGTTCCTCGCTGTCGGGGCATTGGCGGAGGGCAACGGCGTCCACGCGTCGCCGACCGGATCGTAGCAGGCTCCCGTGCCGAGGAGGCCTCCCGCGCCGTCGTCACCGCCGAACATGCACAGTCGGTCGGCGGTCGCGCCGATGGCGACTCCCTTGCCGACCAACCCCTCGGGAGGCTGCGCCATGGGGGTCCAGGTGGCGGCCGTCGAGGCCCAGCAGCCGCCGTCGGGCTGCCACGTGCCCGCCTGGTCGTACCCGCCGTACACGCACAGGCGATCGCCCACGCGCACCGCGGGCGGGTTGAAGCGGCCCGACGGAGCCCCGTCGATGGGGATGGTCCGCCACGCCTTCGACACCGTGTCGTAGCACCCGCCCGTGTTCATCCCCGCGGCGCCGGCGCTGGAGCGCCCGCCCCAGTAGCAGATCTCGTTGCCGATCGCGGCCGCCCCGTGGTTCTGGCGCGCCGCGGGGACCCCCGCCGTGGCCATGGCCTCCCAGGCGTTGTCCGCCACGCGCAGGCACGAGCCCGACGAGCCGCCGCCGTAGCCCGACCACACGCAGTAGCGCAGGTCGGTGGCGACGCTCGGGAACAGGCTGCGCGCGGCGGGCGGCGCGACGGTCGTGATCGTGGTCCAGGTGTCGGCGGCCGCGTTGTAGCAGCCCCCGTCCTTCATGTTGGAGCCGTTCCATCCGCCCCAGATGCACAGGTCGGTGCCAGTCCAGGCGGGACCGACGTAGATGCGCCCGGCCGGCGCGCCGGTCGTCGACATGGCGTGCCACGCGCCGTACGTCGGGGGCGTCGTCGACACCTCGGGCGGGACATCGACGACCTCGGGGACCGGCTCGCTCGCGTCGGGGGTCGCCTCGACGACCTCGGGTTGCGGCTCGGACGAGGTCTCCAACGCGTCGGCCACCGGCTCGGACGCCTCGGCGGCTGGATCGGGAGCGGGCTCGAGGACCTCGGGAGCGGGCTCGGAGGCCTCGGGAGCGGGTTCGCCCGACGCGTCGATCGTGGCGTCGCGGACCTCGACGACGTCGGGCGGGGTCACGACGTCGTCGCCGCCGCAGCCCTGCTGACACACACAGCGTCCGCCCTGACACGCCCCCGACGCGCCGTCGCGGGGCGTGCAGGGCGTGGCCTCGCTGAGCGCCCCGACCTTGCACTGGCCCGCGTCCACATCGCACGAGATGGTCTCGCACGGGCCCGCGACGAGGTCGGCGCACTCGTCCGGCGTGGTACACCCGGCGTGCTCGGCGGCCACGACGCACAGGGTTGCGGTCTCGCCGCCGTTCCCGTTCCGGCTCACGCAGAGCTCGTCCGGCGCGCACTGGTTCTGTTCGGTGCAGGCCTGGTAGCAGCGCTCGTCGAAGCACACGCCGCCCTGACACTGGGCGTCGGAGTCGCAGGAGCCGGCCTTCTTCTTGTCGGGGTCGCCGCACGCTGGGGTGAGGGCGAGCATCAAGGCGAACACAACCAGACGGCGCATGGATCGATCCGAGATGAATGGACGGCGGCTACCTTACGCGGGGCTCTCGTACGAATCAAGGGCCGCGAGTCGACGAACAGAGATTATCTGCTGGCCTTCGCAGCCCGTTTCGTGCCGTGCAGCTCGCGATCCAGGTCCGATAACGAGGCCTCCAGAGGGAAGTGCAGCCGGGGATCGGGCACGAGAGCGGTCTTCAGCACGTCGTCCATGGTCGACGCCAGCACGACCTCCAGGCTGCCCCGCACCGCCTTGGGAACTTCCTTGAGATCCTTCAGGTTCTCGCGCGGGATGACCACGGTCGTGTACCCGGAGCGGCTGGCCGCCAGCAGCTTCTCCTTGACGCCCCCGATGGGCAGCACGCGGCCGCGCAGCGTAATCTCGCCGGTCATGGCCACGTCCTTGCGCACGGCCACGCGCGACACGGCCGACGCCAGGGCCGTGGCGATGGTGATGCCCGCCGACGGCCCGTCCTTGGGGATGGCGCCCTCGGGCACGTGCACGTGCACGTCGATCTTCTGGTAGAAGGCGCGATCGAGCCCGAGGCCGGCGGCGTGGGCGCGCACGTAGCTCATGGCCGCGTGGGCGCTCTCCTGCATCACGTCGCCCAGCTTGCCCGTGATGGTCAGCTTGCCCGAGCCGGGCATGAGCGTGACCTCGATGCCCAGGATGTCGCCGCCCGCGAACGTGACGGCCAGCCCCGTCGCGGCGCCGATCTCGTCGTGCTCCTCGGCCTTCGACTCGCGGAAGCGCGGCTCGCCCAGGAAGCGCCTCACGAGCGCCGGGGTCACGCGGTAGAGGTGGTCCTTGGAGGGCGAGGTGCGCACCACGTCGACGGCGATCTTCCGGAGTATGGCGCCGAGCTCGCGCTCGAGGTTGCGCACGCCCGCCTCGCGCGTGTAGCCGTTCACCACGAAGCGCAGCGTGGCCTCGGGCAGGCGCACGTCGTAGTCGACGAGGCCGTTCTCCTTGCGCTGTTTCGGGAACAGGAAGTGCCGCGCGATCTGCACCTTCTCGAGCTCGGTGTACCCCGGCAGCTGGATGACCTCCATGCGATCGAGCAGCGGCGCGGGGATGCCGTGCATGCTGTTCGCCGTGGTGATGAACAGCACGCGCGACAGGTCGTAGTCGACGTCGAGGTAGTGGTCGAGGAAGCTCGAGTTCTGCTCCGGGTCCAGCACCTCGAGCAGCGCCGCCGCGGGATCGCCGCGGAAGTCGGTCGACATCTTGTCGACCTCGTCGAGCAGCAGCACGGGGTTCGACGAGCCGGCCCGGCGCAGCGCCTGCACGATCTTGCCGGGGAACGCGCCGATGTACGTGCGCCGGTGCCCGCGGACCTCGGCCTCGTCGCGCACGCCGCCCAGGGAGACGCGCACGTACGTACGACCCGTGGCCCGGGCGATGGAGCGCGCCAGCGACGTCTTGCCGACGCCGGGGGGGCCCACGAAGCACAGGATGGGGCCGCGCAGCTCCTTCACGAGCTCCTGCACCGCGAGGTACTCGAGGATGCGCTCCTTGACCTTCTCGAGCCCGTGGTGGTCCTCGTCGAGCACCTTCTCGGCGTCGGCGATGTCGAGCTTCTCCTTGGTCACCTCGTCCCACGGCAGCGCCACCAGCCATTCGAGGTAGTTGCGCACGACCGTGGCCTCGGCCGACATGGGCGACATCATGCGCAGCTTCTTCAGCTCGCGCCGGGCGCGCTCGCGCGCGTAATCGGGCATGGGCTTCTTGGCCAGCTTCTCTTCGAGCTCGGCCAGTTCGTTCTTGAACTCGTCGGCGGCCTCGGCCTGGGTGCCTGGATCGGGGGGCGGCTGGGTCGCGTCGCGCTGGGGCGAGACGGTCTTGCGCTTGGGTTGAACCTGCGGGCGCACCCGCGAGCGCAGGCGCTGCTCGGCCTCCACGGCTTCGGTCTCCTTGCCCACCAGGTCGGCCACGCGCTCGACGCGCTCGATCAGGCGCGGCATCTCGAGCAGGTCCTGGCGATCCTGGAAGCGCAGACTGAGCGACGCGATCATCATGTCGACCGCGGCCGAGACGTCGTCGGGGGATTCGAAGGGGCGCAGCGCCTCGGGCGGCATGCGGCGGTTCAGCCCGGCCAGGTGCTTGAAGCGCTCGAGCAGGGCAGGGTACCGCGCCACGGCCGCGTCGAGATCGTCGGGCAGGGGTGCGACGGTCGCTACGCGGCACACGAACGAGGGCTCGACCTCGAGGAACTCGAGGATACGAGCGCGCTGGCGGCCCTCGACCATGACCTTGATCGACTTGTCGGGGAGTTGTACGCGATCGGTGATCTCGCCCACGCAGCCGAAGGGGAACAGGTCGTCCTTCTCCGGGTTGATGAGCTGCCCGCTGCGCTGCGCGGCCAGGAAGATGGTCCCGTCGCCCGCCAGCGCCTGCTCGACGGCGGCCACGGACTTCCGACGGCCGATGAAGAGCGGCACCATCATGGCAGGCAGGATCACCGTGTCGCGGAGGGGGAGCAGCGGAAGGTCGAGGCGGGTCTCCGTCATGGGGTCACTCCGGGCGTTGGTCGAACGGGAAGAGGAGGGACAACAACTGATAAGCTTGTGAGATCACAAGCTTATTACCGGGCCTCGGCGGCGACCGGCTCGTCGTCGACGACCAGCTCGGGGTGGCCGGTGCGGACGGCCTCCTCGTTGACGACGACCTCGCGGCACCCCTTGATCGAGGGGATGTCGAACATCACGTCGAGCAGGATGCTCTCGAGGATGGTGCGCAGCCCGCGGGCGCCGGCCTTGCGCTCGAGCGCGGTGCGGGCGATGGCGCGCAGGCTGTCGTCGGTGAAGCGCAGATCGACGCCGTCGAGCTTCAGGAGGTACGCGTACTGCTTGATGAGCGCGTTGCTCGGTTCGGTGAGCACGTGCACCATGTCGGACTCGGACAGGTCGTGGAACGGCGTCAGGATCGGCACGCGGCCCATGAACTCGGGGATCATGCCGAACTTGATCAGGTCTTCGGGGCGCGCCTGGCGCAGCACGTCGAAGGTGGACAGGTCGTGCGCGCTCGACTTGGACTCGTTGCCGAAGCCGATGGACTTCACGCCGATGCGCTGGCGGATGAGGTCCTCGAGCCCCACGAAGGCGCCGCCCACGATGAACAGGATGTTCGTGGTGTCGACCTTGATGAAGTCCTGCTGCGGGTGCTTGCGGCCGCCCTTCGGCGGGACGTTGGCGACCGTGCCCTCCATGAGCTTCAGGAGGGCCTGTTGCACGCCTTCGCCCGACACGTCGCGCGTGATCGACACGTTGTCGGTCTTCCGCGCGATCTTGTCGATCTCGTCGATGTAGATGATGCCCTTCTTGGCGTTCTCGACGTTGAAGTCGGCGTTCTGCAAGAGCTGCAAGACCAGGTTCTCGACGTCTTCGCCCACGTAGCCGGCCTCGGTGAGCGTGGTCGCGTCGCCGATGGCGAAGGGCACGTTCAGGAAGCGGGCCAGGGTCTGGGCCATCAGGGTCTTGCCCGAGCCCGTGGGACCGAGCAGGAGGATGTTCGACTTCTGCAGCTCGATCTGCCCGGCCTTCTTGTTCGGCTGGGTGTTGGACTCGATGCGCTTGTAGTGGTTGTAGACGGCCACGGCCATGATGCGCTTGGCGTATTCCTGGCCGACGATGTACTGATCGAGCCACTCCTTGATCTCGCGAGGCTTCGGCAGCGTCGAGACGTTGACGTACGGAGACGCGGGCGCGACGCCGCCTTCCTCCTCGTCGATGATCTCTTTGCAGAGGTTGACGCACTCGTCGCAGATGTAGACGGAGGGGCCCGCGATCAGCTTGCGGACCTCGCGCTGCGTCTTGCCGCAGAACGAGCAGCGAAGTCGGTTGTCCTTGCGTGGGTCCACGGAGTTGCTCCTCGACGGGCGGGGGGTTGCCCGATCTCCTACGCACCAGTCAGGCGCAGTCTACGCGCCTCCGGGCCAAAATCAAGAATAGGGGCCGCAATCGGCGAGGGCTCCAGGTTCAGCCGGCCCTCGTGATCACGCGATCGATGACCCCGTAGGCCAGCGCCTGCTGCGAGTCCATGAAGAAGTCGCGGTCGGTGTCGTGCCGGATGCGGTCGAGGGGCTGCCCGGTGTGCTTCGACAGGATGCCGAGCAGCTGCTCCTTGAGCTGCAGGATTTCGCGCGCGCGGATGTCGATGTCGGTCGCCTGCCCGTGGAACACCCCCAGCGGCTGGTGCAGCAGCACGCGGCTGTGGGTGAGGGCGAAGCGCTTGCCCGGGGCGCCCGCGGCCAGCAGCACCGCGGCCATCGACGACGCTTGGCCCACGCACATGGTGCTCACGGGCGCGCGGATGTACTGCATGGTGTCGTAGATGGCGAGGCCCGAGTAGATCGAGCCGCCCGGGCTGTTCAGATACAGGAAGATGTCGCGCGTCGGGTCTTCGGAGTCGAGGAACAGCAACTGCGCGATGATCACGTTGGCGATCTGGTCGTCGATGGGGTACCCGAGCAGGATGATGCGGTCCTTGAGCAGGCGCGAGAAGATGCTCCACTCGCGCTCGCCCCGGTGCGTCTGCTCGATGACGGTGGGCACCCACCAGTTGCTCTGGATCTCGGGAACTTCGGGACGGCGGTCGGAACGCTCGCTCATGGGCTCCCTCGGGCGGCGCCTGACTCGGTTCAGGCGGGGGTGGTCGCGGCGGCGCGGGCCTGGTTCTCGACCGCGAGCTCGAGCAGGCGATCGAGCACCTTCTCGTTCAACAGCTGGCCCTTCAGCGACGACTGGCGCTCCTCGTCGTCGTACAGCGCCCGGATGCGCGCGATGTTCATCCCGGTGCGCTCCGCCATGGCACGATAGTGCTCCTGCAGGTCCGTGTCATGCACGTCGAGATCCCACTTGCGGACCAGCGAGTCGATGACGGCCTGACGGCGCACCACCTGGCCCGCCTCTTCACGGAAGCGATCGTTCAGGCCGGCGGCCTGCGCGTCGACGTCGGCGGCGGGCTGCCCGTACATCTGCATCTCGCGGCGGAAGCGATCGAGGGCCAGCTCGACGTGGCGCAGGAGGATGGGCTCGGGCACGTCCAGCGGGTTCTGGTCCTGGATCTTCTGCAGCAGCTCCTGCTTCAGCGTGGAGCGGCGCAGCGTCTCGGCCTCGCCCGCCATCTTCTCGCGCACGTCGGCGCGGAACTCGTCCTCGGTGTCGAAGCCCACCTTCTCGAGGAAGGCCGCGTCGATCGCGGGCAGGATGCGGCGCTGGACCTTGTGTACGGTGACGTGGCAGTCCAGCTCGTGGGTGTGCTCGCCGTGCTCGACGGAGAGCTTGAAGTCGCGGATCTCGCCGGTCTTCATGCCGACGATCTTTTCGTCGAAGCCCTTGGCGATGAGATCCTGGCCGACCTCGACCACGAAGTGCTCGACCGGGCCCAGGTAGTCCTGGTCGCCCTGCTTGACCGTGGCGTCGACCTCGGCGAGCAGGCCCACGTCGACGGGCAGATCGACGTCTTCCTTCTCGGCGTGCTGCTCGCGCGTTTTGCGCACGGTGGTCTCGACGTCCTCGTCGGTCACGACGATGGGGTCGAGCTTGACGGACAGGTCGTCGAGGCCGGCGACCTCGATGCGCGGGCGGATCCACAGGTGCAGCGTGAAGGCGAAGTCCTGGCCCTTCACGAGCGGCTGCGAGTCGAGCTCGGGGTCGAGGAGGATGGTCATCTTCTCCTCCTTCTCGACCTCGGTCATCACGTCGTTGATGAGCTCGGACTGGACGTCGGCGGAGATGTTCTCCCAGAAGCGCTTCTCGATCTCGGCGGGCGGCACTTTGCCGGGGCGGAAGCCGCGGATGACGACTTCGCGCGACAGCTTCTGCACCACGGCGCGCAGGCGCTTGTCGGCGTCGGCGGCGCTGACGACACCCTGGATCGTGCGCTCGAACAGCGAGGGACGTTCGATCGTGTAGCTCATCGGGGACATCCTGTGGTGGTGCGTTGCGAAGCGAAGGTACCCGGGGAAGCGTCGCGGAGCCCGAAGATCGGGGGAGGACAGCCGTGCGAGAGGGGGGACTTGAACCCCCACACCGCGAAGGTGCTGGATCCTAAGTCCAGTGCGTCTGCCAATTCCGCCACTCTCGCATCAGGGACGGCGACCATTCGAATCGGGTGAGCCCACAAGGGATCGAACCTTGAACCTACGGATTAAGAGTCCGTTGCTCTACCAATTGAGCTATGGGCCCACAGTACAAAGAACCGAACCAGAACACCATTCCGCACGCCCGGCAGGATTCGAACCTGCGACCTGCGGATTCGAAGTCCGATGCTCTATCCACCTGAGCTACGGGCGTCCGCAAACACTTCCTGTCAAAGAACAGCAGCGGCACGCCTGAGAGGATTCGAACCTCCGACCGGCGGATTAGAAGTCCGCTGCTCTATCCAACTGAGCTACAGGCGCCCAATCGGGTGCGCACTATAACCGACGGGGGTCGGGTGTCAACGAAAAAGAAAACCATGCGATTGACGCAGGCGGTTCGCGGCGGGTATCATCCGGCGCCATCGAAGGGGATCGCATGCACCTCGCCAAGCCCGGTTTAGGGCGCCTCGTCCGTGCCGACCACGTCATGCAGGAGGTCTCGCGCCTGCCCACCGAAGAGGCACGCGCGCTCGTCCAGTCCCTGCCTGCGGACGATCTGCTGCTGCTCTCGCGGCGGCTGCACCACTCCGACGCGCTCGTGCTCCTCGAGCTCGCGTCCACGGACCAGATCGAGCGCATGGTCGATCTCGACTGCTGGACGGGGGACCAGCTCGACCTGTCGAAGTTCCTCGAGTGGAACGCCTCGTTGCTCGAGGTCTCGCAGGAGAAGGCCGCCTCGTTCCTGCTGGAGGTCGACGCCGAGTACCCCACGGTAGCCGTGCTGAAGGCCGGACGCGTGGTCGACCGGCGCGACGTCGAGGAGGGCGACGTGCCCTTCGACGAGGACCTCGAGGACGCCATCCCCAGCCCCGACAACCAGTTCCTGGTCATCGTGCCGAAGGACGACCCGGTCGCCGGGCCCCTCCGCACGCTGATCGACTACCTGTACGCCGGCGACCTCGAGCACGCGCGTACGATCCTGCAGGCGGCCCGCTGGGAGGTGTCGTCGGTGGTCGAGGAGGACCTGCTGCGCTTCCGCGAGGCGCGGCTGGAGGAGCTGGGCATCCCCGACGCCGACAGCGCGTGGCGGCTGATGCGCCCGCTGTCGAAGGAGCGCGAGGAGCACCTGCTCACGAGGTCGAGCCTCGGCGGCATCGGCGACCGCGCCGAGCGCCTGACCGACGCGCTGCTGGTCCCGTTCGAGAAGGCGGCCGACCAGGTCCTCGAGGCCGCCGTCGAGGCGTTGACCGACGACGAGCGTCTCGCCTTCGCCCAGGGCGTGCTCCACGTCGCGCGCAAGCTGGCGGTGGTGCGGGGCGACGACGTGTCGGATCCCTCCTCGTTGGCGTCGGCCATGCAGGTGCTGGCCGACCACCTGCGCCTGGCGCTCGACGTGCTCTGCGATCGCGGCGACGGCGTCACGTGGCTCCGCACCGTCCACCCCCAGTACCTGTTCCGCATCGCGCAGACGCGGTTGATCGCGCTTCGCGCACGCGCGCGCTCCATCCTGAAGCCGCTGGGAGGCGACGAGGCCGTGCCGCGCTTCGACTCGCCCTGGCGCGACGTGCTCGAGCGCCTGCTGCAGCCCCTCCCGGAGCTCGTCCGCCCAGGGCTCGTGCGCGTCGACACGCGCGCCTTCCGTACGGTCGCCGACCTGCTCGAGGCCGAGGGGCTGCTCTCGGTCATCCAGAACCAGGCGCGCTTCTTCGCCGACCTTCTCGCGTCGGCGCCCGAGGCCCCCTCCACGGTCACGTTCTCGCGGTTGCTCGCGACCGGGCTCGCGAACCAGGTGCTCGGGCGGGGCTGGAGCTACGCCCCCCTGGCGGTCGAGGACCTGCCCGGGCTCCGCGGGAGCCTGGTGGTCGTGTCCGACGGGAAAGCGCTGGTAAAAGAATCGATTCGTGGCAAAATCCTCGAAGATTTCGAGTCACTGATCCGCGCCATGTACGCCGACGCCGGCCAACGCCACGAGGTGGTGCGCGACCTGCGCTCGCTGGCAGCGCGCACGCTCGACGGGCTGGCGGGGGCCCTGGGGTCGGGAGGCCGCGGGGCCGTCGAGCGCTCCGGCGTGGCCGCCGAAGCGCTGCTGGTCGAGGGGGAAGACGAGGCATGAACGTCCCGCCGCCCCTCGGACAAGACGCGCTGCTGGCGCGCTTCTCGGCGCTGAAGCGTGGCGGCAGCATGGGGCACGCCTACCTGATCGAGGGCCCGGCCGGCTCGGGCAAGCGTACGGTCGCTGGCTACCTCACCCGGTTGCTGCTCTGCGTCGACGCCGAGGGGGGGCCCTGCGATGCGTGCGCCGGGTGTCGCAAGGTCGACCAGGGCTCCCACCCCGACGTAATCCGGCTGGCGCTCGAGGAGAAGGCGCGAAACGTCAAGATCGAGCAGGTGCGCGACATCCAGGGCATCCTGCCGTACCCGCCGCTCGAGGGGCGCTGGAAGATCGTCGTCATCGAGGACGCCGACCTGTTGACCGTCGAGGCCCAGAACGCGTTGTTGAAGAGCCTCGAGGAGCCCGCCTCGTTCAACCTGTTCCTGCTGCTAGCCGCCAGCCGCACGCGCCTGCTGCCCACGGTGCTGTCGCGTTGTCAGCACGTGGCCGTGCAGCCTCTGGCGCCCGCGGTGCTGATCGACGAGGTCACGCGACGGGTCCCCGACGTCGACCACGACGCGGCGGTCGAGGCGGCACGACTCTCCGGCGGCTGGCTGGGCGAGGCGCTGGCCATCGCGGGAGATCCGCGCTGGCGCGAGGTGCGCGCCGACTTGCAGAGGGCCCTCACGGGCTCGCCGCTCGACGTCTTCGAGCTGTCGCGCAAGTGGGGAAAGAAAGAAGAAGACTTCAACGGCCCGGCGCGTACGCTCCGCCTGGTGGGCGACGTGCTGCGGGAGAACCTGGTCGAGGCCGGGGCGCCGCTCGAGCGCCTCGAGGCCTGGACCCGGGTGCGCGAGATCGCGCGCTACGAAGCGGAACACAACGTGAACGCGCGACTGTCGCTCGAGGTGGCCGTGCTGGCCGCCCGTCGCGCGCTGGGGAGAGTGAATGAGCAAGCAGGGAAGACCCGAGGTCGATAGAGACAAGCAGCAGGGGGCGCCGCCACCCGAGCTGAACCGCCTCGACGTGGCGATGGGCGCCGAGCGCATGGCCGAGGTCGTGGCCGACGACAAGGCGCACATCCACACCATCGTGCCCGTGCACTTCGCCCGGACACGGAAGACGCTGTACTTCTACGTGGGCAACGTGCGCGTCAAGGAGGGCGACCCCGTGCTGGTCGACGCGGCGCGCGGTTCGAACTGGGGCGTGGTCGAGGCCGCTCCCGTGCGCACCATCAGCGATGGGCGCGAGTACGGCCGCGTCCTGCGCCTCCTGTCGCGCGACGAGGAGTCCCGACTGGTCGCCGCCCGCCGCAAGGAGCAGGAGGCCGCGGCGCTCTGCAGCGAGCTGTCGGCGCAGATGGGGTTGACCCTGAAGGTGGTCGACGTGGAGTTCACCACGTCGTCGAACAAGGCCATCTTCTACTTCACGGCCGAGGAGCGTGTCGACTTCCGCGAGTTGGTGCGCGAGCTGGCGCGCCACCTGCGCATGACCATCGAGATGCGCCAGATCGGCGCGCGCGACGAGACCAAGATCCTGGGCGGCATGGGGCCTTGCGGGCTCGAGACCTGCTGCTCGTGCCACCTGAACGACTTCGCGCCCGTCACCATCAAGATGGCCAAGAACCAGGACCTGGCGCTGAACCCGCAGAAGGTCTCGGGGCTTTGCGGGCGCCTGTTCTGCTGCCTGGCGTACGAGGACGCGGTCTACACCGAGCTGAAGAAGGGCGCGCCCAAGCGCGACAGCATCATCCGTACGCCCGACGGGGTGGGACGCGCGATCGAGGTCGACATCTTCAAGCGCCGCGTCAAGGCGGCGATCATCGGCAAGGACCACGAGTGGTACGAGCTCGAGAAGGTCCAGATTGGCAACGACGCCGATCGCGAAGCCGTGCTCGCGCAGGAGGTCGCCGCTCGCGAGCAGCGCGAGGTGGCCATCGAGGCGCAGCGCGAGCGCATGCGGCACTTCGCGTCCATGCGCGCCCGCACCGCCGAGAAGGCCGAACGCGGCGACCTGGGGGACACGACCGCGCGCGACGTGGCGCCGACGGCCGAGGATCCGAGGCCCGCGGCGACGGCAGGCGAGGGCGGAGGACGGCGCCCGCCCGAGCCGGGGCGGGAGCGCGACCGGGAGCGCGGGCGCGAGCGGGAGCGGGACCGCGATCGTCGACCGCCGCGCGGTCCGGGCGGCGCGGGACAGGGCGCGCAGAGCGTTCAGGCCGCGACGCCGCCGGCCTTCGAGCGCCGCGCGTCGGACGTACCGGACGGCGACGAAGGGGGCGCGCAGGTGCCAGCCGAGGGCGTGAACCCCGACGCTCCGCAGGGGATTGGTCCCGACGGCCAGCCGTTGCCGGCCGAGGAAGGTGCTCGCCGCGAGGGCGGACGTCGTCGTCGGCGGCGGCGCCGCCGCGGTCCGCGTGAGCCGGGCCAGGGACCGGCGGGAGCGGGCGAGCAGGGCGGCGGCGACGAGGGTGGCGCCGGGGACGAGGGCGGCTCCGAGGGTGGCGAGGGCGGGTCCGACGGTGGCTCCGACGACGCATGAGCCCAGGTGATCGCGACGCACCGGGAGCCCCCGCTCCCCTGATCGACTCGCACGCGCACTTCGATCACCTGTGCGACGCGGCGGCGGTCGCTGCCAGCATCGAGCGCGCCCGCGCCGCGGGAGTCGTCCGCATCGGCGCCATCGGAGCGACCCACGGGCTCGCGGCCGCCGAGCAGCTCCCGGCGTTGCTCGATGCGCACCCCGAGCTGTTCGGCGTGGCGGGCGTTCACCCGCACGACGCCAAGGTCTGGTGCCCCGCGGTCGCGGCCCGCCTCGAGGTGCTGCTGCGGGCGCACGCGCGCCTCGTCGCCGTGGGCGAGACCGGCCTCGACTTCCACTACGATCTGTCGCCGCGCGCGAGCCAGGTCGAGGCCTTCCGCGCCCAGGTGGCCCTGGCTCTGCGACTCGAGCTGCCGCTGGTGCTGCACGTGCGCGAGGCCCACGCCGAGGCCCGCGCGATCCTCACGGAGCTCGCCCCCGAGCGCGTCCTGGTGCACTGCTTCACGGGCACCCGCGACGACGCGCGCTGGTACCTCGAGCGCGGCTTCCACCTGTCGTTCTCGGGGATCCTCACCTTCCGGAACGGCGACGAGCTGCGCGAGATCGCGCGCGAGGCGCCCCTCGAACGCCTGCTGGTCGAGACCGACAGCCCGTACTTGGCCCCCGAGCCGCACCGCAAGGTGTTCCCGAACGAGCCGGCGCTGGTCGTGCACACGGCCGCGAGGCTGGCGGCGGAGCGGGGGGCGAGCCTCGACGAGGTGGCGCGTGCGACCACGCGCAACGCCCTCACGTTCTTCCGCGTCGCGTGATCACCTGCGCAGGAACTCGAAGTAGTCGTACAGCACCGAGTCGCGCGTGCGGTAGCCGCCGGAGTAGCCGTTGGTCTCGTTGAAGTCGAAGCCCTGGGCCAGCACGCGCGCGTACTGCAGGCGCATGGCGGGTCGATCGAGGGGATCGGCCTCGCCCCAGGCATCCAGCGGCGCCAGCGCGTGCTCGGTGACGGTGCCGTCGAGCAGCACGGTCCACGCCAGCGTGCCGAAGTAGTCGAACAGCGTGACGATCTGGTAGTCGCCGGCTGGCGTTCCCCCGGGGAAGCTCCAGGTCAGCGTGCGCCCGGTCCAGGTGCCATCGCGCTCTGGGCGCAGGAACTCGGGGGGCGGCAGCAGGGGGCCGAGCTCCAGGCGCATGGCTCCGACCACCAGCGTTGGCAGGTCGGCCTCGGCGGCCATCCCCGTGACGAGGAAGTCGGACGCGAGGGCCGTGCGGACCCATGCCTGGCCATCCCAGCGTGCCACGCCGCCTTGCAGGCCGGCGAGCAACCCGCCCGGGGTGGGGAGCAGGCTGGCCACGGGACCGCCGAGCTCCCCGATCACGTCGGACGTGCCGTCGGCCCTCACCTGGAACACGCGCCCGGAGCTGCCGGCGGTCCAGACGCCGTCGGGTGCGGGTGCAATGGCGCGCAGGTCGTCGAAAGGATCGAGCACGAAGCGCCGCCAGTCGGTGCCCTGGCGCACGTACGTCACACCGCCCTGGCCCACGGCCCAGGCCGTTCCGTCGGTCGCGAACGCCGCCGCGCGCAGGTGATCCGGCACCTTCGAGGTGAGCAGCGCGTCGACGGGGCCTTCGAGCAGGCGCTCGTCACCGACCGCGAGCAGGCGGGAGGATTCGTCGACAGCGACGCCGAACAGGGCACGGTCGGCCACCGCGATCGGCGGCCTCCAGGCTCCGGCGTCCCGAAGGACCAGCACGCCCTCGTCGCCGACGCCCACGACCCGTCCGGCGGCGGCGGCCAGCGAGCGCACGATCGGCCGACCTGCGACGGGCTCGGCGTACCACGTGCCCCAGCGCTGGCGCAGGACGCGCCCGTCGTCGGTGGCCGCCAGCAGCTCTCCGGCGTCGTCGCGGGCCAGGCTCGTGAAGTTCAAGGGCAACGACAGCGGGCGCTCGACCGGCTTCGTGCCCTCGAAGGCGTACGTGCGATCCTGGCGGAACCCGGCGAAGTCGAAGCGGTACGCCTCGGTGTACGGCGCGTAGGCGCTGCCGCCGCGGTCGGCGTGCACCTCGAAGTCGAGCGTGGCGTCGTAGAACGTGCCGTCGAAGCGCAGCGGTACCCGCGGGAACACCACGTGGCGCGCGTCGACGGCGCGTCCGTAATCGGGCAGCGCCAGCGCTCCGTCGGAGCCGAGGTCGAGGGTCGCCCAGGCGGTGACGGCCTGGAAGGCGCCGGGCCGGTCGACGTACCCCGTGAGCTCGAAGGCGGGGGACTCGGCCAGGGGCGTGTCGAGGAAGACGTCCACCCCGCTCTGCAGCGTGTCGGAGACCGTGAACAGGTGGCGCGAGGCGCCCAAGGTCTGAGCCTGGAAGGCGTGGGTCAGGTCGTCTTCGTAGCCCGCCAGGCAGATCACGGCCAGCTCCCCGAGGCGGACGCCGGTCAGCAGGAAGACGTCGCCGGGCTGGACCAGCGAGCCCTGGTCGACCGTGACGGGCATGCCCCCGGCGCCCTCGCTGCTCGCGAAGCAGTAGACGCGGCGCTGGCCGAGGACAGGATAGCACAGCGACGTGTCGTCGGGGCCGGGGTAGCACCCGAAGCCGGCGGGGCAGGGCTCGTCGAAGGGCGAGCACGGCACGAGGCACGAGCTGCCGAACGAGCCCACGTCGACGCACCGCAGGATGCCGCTGCAGTCGACGTCGGCCGCACACGGGTGGCACACGCCGTCGTCATCTTCGGGCGTGCACGCCCGGAAGGGCGGCGGCACGTATTTGTCGATGCCGTAGACCGTGCCCGAGACGCTGGCGGGTTTGAACAGGGGCTCGACCGAGGGCTCGCCGTCGGTCGGGGGCGGGGGCACCGGGCCCAAGACCCCGAGGGTGACGTTCCGGGCGTCGAAGTCGACGATGGTGTAGGCCGAGAAGCCCTCGCGGGACGCGGTGATCGTGACGGGGCCCGCCAGCCCCTCCTCGGACAGGACCGCCTGGCCCTTCTCGTCGGTGTGCGCGTGCAGCCACGAACCGTCGTCGCGGCGCAACGAGAGCAGCGCGTCGGGGACGGGGTCGCGCGTCGACGAGTGCAGCACGGTCACGTTGACCGCGCCGCGGACGGGTCCGCCCCACGTGCCCGTGCCGTCGGTGGCGAGATCGAGGTAAGCGTACCCCTCGGGAAGGAGCGCGGCGTGGACGCCGTCGGTCAGCACCACGTCGGAGGGGTACGGACCCTCGACGGCTGGCGTGCGCACGAGCACGGCGTTCGGCAGCGCGCGGACGACCTCGGCCGGGCGGCGGTCGAACAGCACCTCGGGCTCGGCGGGGAGGTCGGTGCCGAGCACGCGTACCAGCGTGCCCCCGGCGCGCGAGCCCTCGTCGTCGGCCACGGCCAGCAGCTCGGTCGAGCCCGCCAGGAAGCGGAAGCTGGCCCCCGTGTCGACGGGATGCCCGCCCACCACCGCGATCACCGGGCAATCGCCGGGGCTCGCCTCGGGGGTCAGGCCGCTCCAGGCACCGTCGCCGTCGCGTCGAAGATCGCCCAGCGGCAGCCCGCACAGCGAAGCGTCGTCGAGACCGTCGGCGAACGTGCCCGCCAGGCGAAGCCGCGTGCCTCCGCTGGAGGGGCCTTCGACGGGCTCGACGGCGTCGAGCCGTACGGCCACGACCTCGACCGCATACGCGCCCTCGCGCAGCAGGACGAGGCCGGCCCCTTCGACGCTGACGTCGCAGGGCCCGGCTTCGATGGCGGGCGCCGACACGAGCACGAGCCCTGGCGGGCGGGCCAGGATGGGGGCTTCGACGCCGCAGACCGTGGCGCGCTCCACCGCCGCGGAGTCGAGCCCGATCGGCGCGAGCGCGAGCACGGTGCCGCCCGCCGCGGGGCCTCGCGGGGGGAACACGCCGGCGAGCGTCGGCGTCGCCGACGACGTGCGGACGATGGCGCCGTCGGCCACGTCGAGCCCGCCTTCGGCCACGACCTCGACGCGGAGCGCTCCATCGGCTCCGGCCGGAAGGCGGACGCGCAGGCGCGTGCCGTCGGCGCGACCCCCGAGCACGAGCACCTCGGCGCCGTCGACGAACACTCGAGCGGTCGGGTCGAGGCCGCTGCCGACCAGCGCCACGTCGCCGCCCGCGGCCGAGGAGACCAGCATGGGCTCGGCGCGCTCGACGCGGGGGACGCGGATCGCGAGCACGGCACCCTCGAAGCGGTAGGCCTTGCCGGGGGTGACCACGAGCACGTCGCTCGTGCCGGCCGCCAGGGGAGGCAGCACGCCGGTGATGGTCGAGGCGTCGACCCGGCGGGGCGCGGCGAGCAGGCGATCGCCGACGAGCACGCGCGCGTCGGGGTCGAGCGCCTGGAAGCTGAAGCGCACGGGTTGACCGCCCTCGGCGTCGACGCGGGACGGCGACACCGAGACCAGTACGGGCTCGCGGGTGAACAGGAACGAGCGGGGCGCGACGGCCTGGTCGCCCTCCTGGTGCCGGACCACGACCCGCACGCGACCGGCGACGTGCGGCGGCGTGAACGCCACCAGGCGCTCGGGGCCCTGGAAGCGCACCTCGGAGGCCTCGATGTCGCCGAAGAGCACGCGATCGGTCTGGCGGAAGTCGTGGCCCTCGAGGACGACCTTGTCGCCGCCCTCGGGGACGCCCGACGTGGGCAACAGGCTGGCGACGACGAACCCTTCGTCGACGTCGGGCGCGTCGGTCTCGCCCCCGTCGGGCAGCCACCAGGTGCCGCTGGCGGCGTCGACCTGGCCGACGAAGGGGCGCGTGTACTCCGGCGCCACCTCGAGCGTGCAGGACGCGGCGAGCAGCAGGAAGGGCAGGGCGCACACGACGACACGTCTCATACCGGCCAATCTAGCAACAGGCGAGGGTCCCCGCAAGGCGATGCGCCCCGGGAAGAGATGGCGGCGCGCGCGCCTTGACCGCGCCCCGATCGCCTCGTATCATCGCGCCTCGTTCGGGGCCCTCCGGAGGCGGCAGTGGCGCGAGTCGACGTAGGCATCGACGCGCTGGGCGTTCACGTCCCGGCGACGTTCGTGGAAGGGGCCGACCTGGCCCGGGCGCGCGGCGTGTCCGAGGACAAGCTGCGCCTGGGGCTCGGCGTCGACCGCTTCGCCGTGCCGCTGCCCGGCGAGGACGCCGTGGTCATGGCCGCCGAGGCCGCGTCGCGCCTCTTCGAGACCTCGGGGCTCTCGCCCTCCGACGTGGGCCTGCTGCTGGTCGGCACCGAGAGCGGCGTCGACGGCGCCAAGCCCGTCGCGTCGTTCGTCCACGGGCTGCTCGGCCTCCCCGACGACGTGCTCACGGCCGATGTCCAGCACGCCTGCTTCGGCGCCACCGCGGCGTTGGCCCACGCGTCGTTGTGGGTGGCCAACCCGGGTGCCGGTGGTCGCGTGGCCCTGGTCATCGCGACCGACGTCGCGCGCTACCCCGTGGGGTCGCCCGCCGAGGCCACGCAAGGCGCCGGCGCCGTGGCCCTGGCGATCACGCGGGACCCGCGCATCGCCACGTTGTCGCCCACCGAGGCCGGCATCGCCTCGGGTGATCGCTACGACTTCTGGCGCCCCAACGACGCGTTCGACGCGCTGGTCGACGGCGGCGCCTCGGTGCAGGGCTACCTGATGGCCCTCGACGTGGCCGCGGGCCGCTACCTGGGGGGGCGCCCCCCCCGCGCCTGGGATGCCCACCTGTTCCACGCCCCCTACCCGCGCCTGGTGCACAAGGCCTTTCGACGCCTGCTCGACCAGCGCTTCGTGAGGCTGGCCGAGGGCGAGACGTTCGAGCAGGCCCTGGCCCGGCGGATCGACCCGGCGCTGGCCGTCGCCCGCCAGGTCGGGAACGCCTACTCCGCGTCGATCTACCTGCAGTTGGCCGCGCTGGTCGAGGCCCGCGAGCCCCTCGGCGCGCCCGCCGACGTCACGCTGTTCAGCTACGGCAGCGGCTTCGCGGCGTCGTTCTCGGGCATCTACCTCGCGGCCGGCGCGTCGACGGGGGGTTCGCTCGCCAGCCGCCTGGCCCGGCGGCGCGCGCTGCCCATCGCCGAGTACGAGGCCGTTCGCCGGGCGAGCGTGTCGCTCGAGCGGGGCGGGGCCCTCGAGGCCTTTGCGTCTCCTGCGCCGCCGCGCTTCCGCTTCGAGGGGCTCCGCGCCGCCCGCCGCGTCTACTCGGCCGCTTGACACGGCCCGCCCCCGGACGAGAGGATGCCCGCATGAGCGACCCCGTCCTCGCGCCCAACCGCCTCGATCGCCTGCACGTGAACCTGGGCTTCTCGTGCAACAACAACTGCTGGTTCTGCATGGAGGAGGATCGCGAGCGCCGCGAGGAGAACCTGCGCGGCCAGTCCGACGACGACATCCGCGAGATGCTCGTGCGCCATCGCGCCTGCGGCGAGGTCATGTTCACGTCGGGGGAGCCGACCCTGCACCCGAAGCTGCCCGTCTACGTCGACTGGGCCCGCAGGCTCGGCTACCGCGCCATCGGCCTCATCACCAACGGCCGTCGGCTGGGCTACGAGCCCTACGCGCGCCAACTGCTCTCGCGCGGGTTGAACCACGTGGTGGTCTCGCTGCACGGGCACACGGCGCGGCTGCACGAGCTGTTGACCCGTACGCCGGGCAGCTTCGTGCAGACCCGCGACGGCGTGGCCATGCTGGCGCGCCTGCGCTTCGAGTTCCCGCTGAAGCTGCACACGAGCACGGTGCTGAACAAGCGCAACGCGCCCCACCTGGCCGCCATCTACCACTTCCTGAAGGACCTCGGCGTCGAGCAGGTCGTGTTCAACACCATCCAGGCCTCCGGTCGCGGCGCGACGCACTTCAAGGCGCTCTTCCCCCGCTACTCCGAGCTGTCCAGCGAGTTCTTCGCCTTCCTCGCCGCCGAGGGCGGTCCGGTTGGCGACGCCTTCCTGCTCGACGTGCCGTACTGCATCACCGAGCAGCTTCCCGCCATCAACCGCGGCTTCGTCGAGCGGCGCGTACACTACGAGCCGAACGCCGACGCCGCCGGGGGGGCCGACCCGCTCGGCAAGTACCGTACGGTCGACCGCGAAGACCTGAACGGCATGTTCAAGTCGAAGCGCGACGCGTGCCTGCAGTGCCGCCACGTCACGTACTGCGACGGCGTGTTCAAGGCCTACACCGAGGCCTTCGGGTGGGACGAGTTCGTGCCGGTGCGATGAGCTCCGAGGATCATCGAAGGGGGCATTTCCATGGTCGAACGTATCGGGGTTTCGTTGGACGAGGGGCTCCTGGAGCGTTTCGACAAGCTGATCGAGGCCCGCGGGCTCGAGAACCGCTCCGAGGCCATCCGCGACCTGATCCGCGACGCGCTCGTCCAGGAGCAGTGGAGCCACGACGACAGCGAGGCCGTGGCGGCCGTGGTCATCGTGTACGACCACCACTCGCACGATCTGGGCCATCGCATCTCGGAGATCCAACACCGCAACCATCGCGCGGTCGTGTCCACCCTGCACGTGCACCTCGACGCGCACAACTGCCTCGAGGTCATCCTGCTGCGCGGCCCGGCCCGGGAGATCGAGGGCATGGGCAACTCCATCATCGGCGCTCGCGGCGTGCGGCACGGGAAGTTCGTGGGGACGACGACCGGAGAGGGGCTCGCGTAGGGACGCCGAGGAGGCCGACGTGCGCAGCCCCGACGGGATTCGAATGAAGACGCTGCTGACCGGAGCGACCGGTCTGATAGGCAAGGAACTGGTCGGGAGGCTGGAGGGCGCGCTGGTCCTCAGCCGGGATCCGGAGCAGGCCCGGAGGCGACTTCCCGGGGTGCAGGCTCACGCCTGGGCCCCCGAGGCCGGTCCTCCCCCGGTCGGCGCGTTCGACGGCGTCGAGGTGGTCTTCAACCTGGCGGGAGAGCCGGTCGGCGAAGGCCGCTGGACCGAGGAACGCAAGCGCCGCATCCGTGACAGCCGGGTCCTCGGAACTCGCAACCTGGTCGCGGGCCTGGCCGGCCTGGAGAGCCGTCCGCGCGTGCTCGTGTCGGCCTCGGCCGTCGGCTACTACGGCGACCGGGGCGACGAGGCCCTCGACGAAGCGTCCCCGCCGGGGCGCAACTTCCTCGCCGACGTCTGCGTCCAATGGGAACGCGAGGCGCGAGCCGCCGAGCGGCTGGGCATCCGCGTGGTCTGCGTGCGCACCGGCATCGTGCTGGCACGCGGAGGCGGCGCGCTGACCAGGATGCTCACCCCCTTCCGCTTGGGCGCGGGTGGCAGGCTCGGCGACGGCCGGCAGTGGATGCCCTGGATCCACCTCGACGACGAGATCGGAATCCTCCTCCATGCCATGAAGGACGATCGGGTCAAGGGGCCCATCAACGCCGTAGCGCCGCAGCCGGTCACCAACGCGGAGTTCACGCGGGAGCTCGGTCAGGTCCTGCACCGGCCGACGTTCCTCTCGGTGCCCAGAACCGCCCTGCGCCTGGCGTTCGGAGAGATGAGCGGCCTCCTGACGGCGTCGCAGCGGGTGCTCCCGAAAGAAGCCGAGCGGTCCGGATACTGCTTCCGACACCCCGAGCTCGCGGGAGCACTGGCGGCCGCGTTGACAGCTCCAGCACCAGGGGAGACCGCGTAAAGGTATCGACGTGGGCCGCGGGTCAGGTGAGCTGCAAGAGATCCCTGCGCTCACGCAGCGCGTTCCCGATCGTCATCCCGTCCAGGAACTCGAGCGTGCTCCCCATCGGGATGCCCGCGGCGATGCGGGTGACGCGCACGCCGGTGGGGGTCAGCAGGTCGGCCACGTAGTTGGCCGTGGCCTCGCCTTCGACGCTCATGTTGGTGGCCAGGATGACCTCGGTGACGCCCTGGCGTCGTACGCGGGCCTCGAGCTCGGGCAGGCCCAGGTCGCGGGGCCCCACGCCCTTCATGGGCGACAGGATGCCGTGCAGCACGTGGTAGCGCCCCGAGAACTGGCCGCTGTGCTCGATGGCGATGAGATCGGCCACGCCTTCGACCACGCACAGCTGGTGCGGATCGCGCTCGGGGTTCTCGCAGATGGGGCACGCGCGGTCGGCGTCGGACAGGTTGCGGCACAGGGGGCAGAAGCCCACCTCGTCGCCCAGGCGGCCGAGGACGGCGGCCAGCTGCTCGCGGAACGTCGTGGGCTGGCGCAGCAGGAAGAGCGCCAGGCGCAACGCCGAGCGTTCGCCGATGGAGGGGAAGCGCGCGAGCAGCCTCACGACCTGACGCACGGCTTCGGGCAGGAAGGGCTCCACGCCTACTCCCCCTTCAACGAACCGAGCAGCTCGCCCAGGTCGAGGCGGCCCATGGCGCTCTCGCGAACCAGGCGCTGGGTGGCCTCGAGGGCGCGGTTGGTGGCCGAGGCGACCAGGTCTTCGATCATGGCACCGTCGCCCTCGCGAACCAGCTGCGGATCGATCGTGACCCGGGTGACGCGCTGCAGGCCGTTCATCTCGACCACCACCATGCCGCCCCCGGCCTCGCCGGTGACCTTCTCGGTGGCCAGGTGTTCCTGCACGCGCTGGGCGTTCTCCTGCAGGTTTCCGAAGAGCTTCATCAGCTTTCCGAGGTCCAGCGAGTCACTCATCGTCGTTCGTCTCCCAGGCGCAGCGTCGCGCCGAACTCGACCTGTACCTGCTGGAAGATGGGCAGCTGCTCCACCTCGCGGCGCAGGCGTTCCTTTTCGGTCAGCTCGGCGCCCTCGCGCGCGGGCGGCCGGACCTCCGTCCAGTCGATGACGACGTCGCGGCCGGTGATGCGCTTCAACGCGTCCTGCACGTCGGCGCGCCGCGAGCGCAGCTTGTCGGCCAGAAGCGCGTGGGGCGACGAGAGCGGGATGCCCAGCACCACGGTCGCGCCTTGCAGCTCGACCAGGTGCAGGTCGGCGATCAGGGGCCGCAGGTTGGACTGGGCTTCGGCGGCCAGGCGATCGCGTACGCGCGGGAAGGACTCGACCGTCAGCTCGAGCAGAGGCACCCGGGGAGACGGGGAGGCCTCGGGGGCCTCGCCCATCCGGGGCACCTCGGGCAGCAGGGGCGCGGGCTCCGCCTCGGCCAAGGCTTCCGACTCCGTCAAGGCTTCCGACTCCGCCAAGCCTTCCGACTCCGCCAAGCCTTCCGACTCCGCCAAGCCTTCCGACTCCGCCAAGGCTACGTCGGACACGTCGGCGGACAGGTCGGGCTCGGGTTCGCGCGACGGCGGCTCGAGCGTGAGCGTCGCGGGGGGCACCGGGGCGGCGGGCGTTGACGGGGCCGGCGCTGCGGGGCGAGCGGCCGCGGGAGCGGACACCTCCCATTCGAAGCGCTGGACGCGCGCGGCGCCGGGCCGTGTGGGCGGCGCGGTGGCTACCGTGGGCGTCGGCGCGGGCGCTGGCGTGGCCGTGATCGTGACGGCGGGCGTGTACGCCGGCCGGGCGGGCGCGGGCGCCGCCGGGATCGTCGGCGCCGAGGTGGGGGCGGGCGCGGGACGACTCACCTCGGGGAAGGGCTTCGGGCCGGGAAAGGGGCGTCCGGCCGGGGCCGGCGCCGGGGCCGCGGCGGGGCGGGGCAGGGCTGCCTCGGGACCGGGTGCGGCCTCGACCGCGCCACCGGCCGGCGCCGTTCGCTTCAGCGCGTGGATGGCCTCGGCCAGTTGGCCCACGTCGAGCGCGGTGGGCGTACGCGCCAGGCGAAGCAACGCGACCTCGGCGGTCTCACGGGGCAGCACCGAGCGCTGGATCTCGTCGACGGCACGCGTCCACAGGCGGTACAAGCGGTACCAGTAGTCGAAGTCGGTGCCCTCGGTCAAACGCGCGACCAACGCCTCGTCGTGCCGCGTGAGCACGCGCCAGGATTCGTGCGACAACCCCAGCTTGGCGCAGGTCAGGTCGCGCAGCAGCTTCAGGAACGAGATGCCGAGCTTGGATACGTCGCCGCCGTAGCTGGTCGTGCGCTCGAGCGTATCGAGGACGCGCTGGGCGTCACCGTCGCGCACCGCCTCGACCAGGCCGAGCAGGTCGGAGCGATCGGACAGCCCCAGGATCTCGCGGACCACCTCGGCGGTCAGCGTGCCGGCCGACGCGGCGATGGCCTGCTCGAGCAGGCTCTGGGCGTCGCGTACGCTGCCCTCGGTCTCGTTGACGATGACGCGCAGGGCGCCCTCGTCGAAGGGCACGCCCTCGCTTTGGAGGATGTGCGTCAGGTGCTCCTCGACCTGGCGCGGCGGCAGCAGGCGGAACGTGTAGCGCTGGCAGCGTGACAGGATGGTGCGAGGGATCTTGTGGGCCTCGGTGGTCGCGAAGATGAACTTCACGTGCGCCGGGGGCTCCTCGAGGGTCTTCAACAGGGCGTTGAAGGCCTCGGTCGTCAGCATGTGCACTTCGTCGATGATGTAGATCTTGAAGCGGTCGCGCCCGGGGCGATAGCTGATCTTCTCTTTCAGCTCGCGGATCTCGTTGATGCCGCGGTTGGAGGCGCCGTCGATCTCGATGACGTCGATGGAGCCGGCCGCCGCGATCTCGACGCAGGACGCGCACTTCAGGCAGGGCTGAACCGTGGGGCCGTTCTGGCAGTTCAACATCTTGGCCAGGATGCGGGCGGTCGTGGTCTTGCCGGTGCCGCGGGGGCCCGAGAAGACGTAAGCGTGCGCGATGCGGCCGAGCTCGATGGCGTTCTTCAGGGCCCGGACGACGGGCTCCTGTCCCACCAACTCGTCGAAGGTCGCGGGGCGGAACTTGCGCGCGATGACCTGGTAGCTCATGGTCCCTCGCCCACGATGGGAAGCTGCGCTGCGGGAGACGAAGAAGCCGGCAGCGCACACAACCTTCGCGCTACCGTTGCTCCCTTCCGGGCCTGGCGGAGTTCGCACGTCGGCTGTTGCGCTGCCGGCTTCTGAAACCGGACTGTCATCAGTTCAGAGAACGGCGGAGAGGGCGGGATTTGAACCCGCGGTGCACCTTGTGGACGCACACACGATTTCCAATCGTGCTCCTTCGGCCGCTCGGACACCTCTCCGAAGCGGGCAAGAACGTGCCGCAACTCGGCGCCGATGTCAAGCCTCCACGTCACGTCAGGGGCAGATCGCGCGGAGCTGGAACATGCCCGGCACCAGGGCGCCGCCGGTGTCGCGGGCTCCCACGTGGACCAGGCGTCGACGCGGTCCGTCCCAGGCGGCGTTGCCGGCCGAGACGCGGCTCGTGTCGAACGGTGCGGCGGCGTCCAGCTCGGCGAGGGTGCCGTCGACCGAGACCCACCAGCCCGTGGCGGACGTGGCGCTCTTCAGGACCACCCGGGACGACCCGTCGTCGACCCACGCCGCCTTCACGTCGCCGACGTCGCCGCCCCACGCGACGGTCGTGAGGTCGTCGGGCGCCGCGGGGCTCCAGATCAGCTGGTCGGTGGTGCCCGCCAGGTGGACGAGCCCCCCGCGCGCGACGGCCGGGAGCCGACCGTGAGCGCCCACGGTCGGATCGGGCACGTGGACGGAGAGCCCGACGTCGCTCAGCGCCACCAGCTGCGTGAGCACGGTCTCGCCCTCGGTGGTCTCGACGCTCCAGGCGCCGTCCCACGAGGCCAGGGAGAACAGGCTGGCCCCCGGCTCGAGGTCGGCGACCGGGACCAGCGCGACCTCGCCGTCCCACGAGACGCGAGCGACCCGGTTCGACGGCGCGGGGGTGCCCGGTTGGTGGAGCCAGGCGACGTGGACCCCGTTGGCGGCCGCTCCCATCCAATCCGGGGGATCGTCGGCGAGCGCGTCGAGGTGCCACCCGGGC